>JADEYI010000008.1_pt1 | contig 440097 bp, 661 predicted proteins | sample 8542331 | NCBI WGS metagenome assembly JADEYI01 (sample SAMN16510988, study PRJNA670497) | mine drainage metagenome | isolation source: biofilm near Copperflume 1 | place: Germany: Marsberg coppermine Kilianstollen | collected 2018-02
TATTATTATTATTATTATTATTATTATTATTATTATTATTATTATTATTATTGTTGTTTCACGCTTTTCCTGCCAAGAGGCAAGGTGTTTCTGCAGACAAGCTGCAGTAAAAGGCTGACGCTATCCTACTCCTTGTTGGACTCGCCAATCCAATCGAGTCCCAATATAGGGTGGGTACGTTGCTCAGTACTTAACAGCTTCTACTACGAAAGGTAAATATAAGGATCTCAAGGGCAGCCTCACTTGATAGTGCATTGTGCAACTGTACTCGCTGATTGCCTACATAGAGGCCAGCACAGCCCAGACAGAAGCAAGCGTGATCTGTGGCAGCATGGGCATGTGTTCTTCTGCCCAATTAGGAAATTGTAGTGGGCCAGTTAGGGAGGGAGTGGGATTGAAACAGAATGCGGACCTCGGATGCGCTTATGCCGCGGCCGGGACTTCCAAGATTGCCTGATGTGCTGCATGCCCTCCTCCAGCTCAAACACACCGCGCTGCTTGGCCGCCGCAATTGCCTCATCGAATGCTGCGCTTATGTCCTCGGGCACGGGCAGCCTGCAATGTAGTTGTAAGCAATATTTTACATGAGGCGGAATTTTGAAGTCATGGCATATGAGGTTTTCTGTGTAACCAATTGATGCATGCTATGCCTGTTGATCTACAGCAAATACCGTATACTTCAGTAGATGGCAATAATTCTTCAGCACTTGGATCACCACTTCCTGCTGCAGGCCATCCTCATTCAGCTGCAAGACATCCTTTGTGGTAGATGACTTGCTGCGCTGAAGTAAGCATAAAGGGATAGAGCTGCACCGTGCGCTTTCGGGGGCGGGGGTGAAGATTTCATGGAAGGGGTGTCGCAGCGGCAGCGCGGACATGGGCGTCTTGAGCGGCTGGCTGCTGCCGCCCTCGGCTTCACCGCCAGTCTTCGCTGGCGTCTTGAAGAACCTCTGCGGCGATCAAAACAATACATCATCAATCACCTCACAGGACAGGGGGACCTGCTGCACATTGGATGTGTAATTCTCTGGCCTCTACAACCCAGAATGAAACCTCATTGCATGCATGCATGCATAGTTCCAAAGAAGAGTAGCAAAAAGGGGGGTGACTCACGTTCATGAGATTGCGGGATTTGCACAGGGCGTCACGCGACTCAAATCCTGTCTTTGCAGCCTGCCAGCACACACCATGGTCACAACAATGCAGCTGGAGTGTTTGCTGATAAAGGGGCAGTACAGTAATTTGCAGAGCGCTTCTGCAATTGCAGTATGATCAGGGTCCACAAACGAACATGCAGGAAGGCAAGGATGAAACAAAAGGAATACAGGGGAATATTCAAGGCATTCTTGAACAGTGGCAAAACCACATGGTGAACTGATAGAAACACGAGGGATAACTGACAAATGGAGGAGGTCCCGAACAAGAGACAACACAAAGGGGCCAGGGTGTAACACATGAGAGGTTGATTAGTGGGTACAGAGTATAACACATGAGAGGCTGAATGTAACACAAGGGGGCCACAGTGTAACTCATGAGAGATTGATTGTAACACAAGGGGGCCACAGTGTAACACATCAGAGATTGATAGTAACACAAGGGGCCAGCGTTGTAACACATGAGAGGCTGATTGTAACACAAGGGGGCCAGAGTGTAACGCATGAGAGGCTGATTGTATTACAAGGGGCCACAGTGTAACACACGAGAGATTGATTGTAATACAAGGGGGCCACAGTGTAACACATCAGAGATTGATAGTAACACAAGGGGGTCAGCGTTGTAATACATGAGAGGCTGATTGTAACACAAGGGGGCCAAAGTGTGACACAGCAGAGATTGATTGTAACACAAGGGGGCCGGAGTGTGACGCATGAGGATTGGCTGCAACACAAGGAGAACAGAGACCGCAAGAGCTTGTTCACAAGCATCAGTTCGGCAACCCATTCAAGCCAAAAGGGCCAGTTATAGCTCTTGCAATGGATCAGGACACACCTCCTTCTCAGCCCGTTGCCGCTCTTTTTCCGCCTCCTTTGCAGCTCTCTGCCTCTCCTTCTCGGCCTCCTTCTCCTTTTTCTGCGCCTCTTTCTCCAGGCGCTGGCGCTCCTTCTCCCTGGCTGCCTCAATGCGCGCCCTCTCCTTCTCCTCAGCAGCCTGCCAGGCAGCACACAATCTTTATCTTGACGAGTGTGATGTGATCTAGTAGATTTCGTTTTTGTAATTCCATACTATGCTCCTTGTAGCAACAAAGCCCATGCTGAAGAATTGTTGGCAGGCAGCACAACCACTCAGCGAAAGCAATTCAACGGTAAGGATCTGCAGCCCTGCTTTGATATTATATCATACGAACAGAAACGCTCAGGAGGGAATACTATTGTGACGAGGATTTAGAGACAAAATTGCACCTTTTGCTTCTCTAGCCGAGCAAGCTCCTTCTGGGCATCCGCCTCCTGCTTCTCCTGGGCAGGCTTGGCCTTCTCTGCCTCGTTCGCCTCCTTGTCAGCCGCTGGCACACTGCTCGCATCCGCTCCGGGAGTCCCTTCCCCACCCTGCATGCACACACATGCAATCATATGAGAACGACTCTCAATATCATCCTGAGCAATTTGCTTCAGAGCAGTCAGGTAAACGAGGAATTGCAGTTAAGGAATTGCACAAGGAAATGCCATGCCTGTGATGGGAGCGTGGCGGCTGCAGGCTCGGCAGCTGCAGCAGTGTCTGGGGCCTGGGGCAGTGCCCCCGCGGCCTCCTGTGGCTGACTAAGGCCGACAGCGGGGGCCGGCTGCGAGGCGCTCGGGTTCTCCGCAGCTGAGTCTGCGGTGGCTGCAGCTGGGCTCAATAGGGGCTTCTCGACCTTGTCGAGCTTAGCCAGCGCCTTCGCCACCTGCTTGTCCGTGCCCTTCCCCTCCAGCGCTTTGCACGCTGCGGCCAGCGCCGTCAGGCGAGCCGCCACCTGACATAACAATCGAAAAATTGCTTTAATTTGAACTGCTTTGGAAAACCTTGTCGGTGCTTGCTCTTCTTCAGGTTGTTCACCTCTTGGCTGACACTCATTGGTCTGGTGTGCAACAGAATCACTTCTTGAAACCTATTCTGCAGATCAGACTTTGCATGCTGTGCATTGGATGGCAGTGAAGCCACAACAGCGCTGTGCCTTCAAGAACAAGGCAACAGTGGTTGCAGCATGCGCACCTTTCGCATCTGCTTCTTGTGCTGGATGCCCTCATTGCGGTGGGCCACAGGCAGGTACTTCGGGTCCCGCACCTCCCACTGCCACAGGAAACTGGCTGTTGTGTCCTCCAGCGCATCCACCTTGTCACTGCCAGCTGCACACATGGAACAGCATCCCAATTTTCAATTACGCTTATCACATGCTGGCCCTTCACGCCCGCCTGCAGCTTGCAGAAGGAGGACGCCTGCCAGAGTGTTTGCTAAATGGCCTGCAACCTGATCTTAGGAGAAAGTGATGTCCTGAGCACATGCTCACAGGAGACACCTTGGCAAGATTGACATGCAAATTAGAGACGGTCCGCACGCAGAAAATTTCTTTAACAACAGCTAGTCTCCACCCTTTCATCCATTGCTTGCTGTTGATTCCAGCCCCCCAACCCCTGTTTTCGCAGCTCAAGGGGTTTGGGTTTGGGCAGACCATGTCTGGCGCCCCATTATTGGCGAGCACCTCCCCAGTATTGGGGGGAATAATGAGTGTAGCTAAAAGAGGGTGATATGTCCTCACCGTCCTTGGCAGCATAGCTCTTTCGCGCGGCGATCTCGATGATCATGTTGCGGATGGCCGCCTTTGTGAGGGGTGACCCGGGGTTGTAGTCGCCTTTGTAGTGGTACCAGAGCTTCTCGGTGGCCTCTGACAGTGGCAGACTGCAGCCCACCAACCAGATCCCCACCTGCACAAACAGCCCTTCATGAGTCTTCACATCTAGTGCTGTCAGGACTGCGCTGACCTTGTGCAGTCTGCCATGCTGTGGGGGGGGACAGCGAAAGGATAAGGAGGGTCAGTCGTTCGTGTGGCAGAACGCTACCTGGGTTTTCTGCAGGAAAAACTCAAATTTCGCAAAGTCCAAGGGGACGATGGGATGGGGCCGTGAGGTGACATAGCTCTCCAGTTCTGCGATCTCCTCTTTCAGCTGCTTGATCTGCTCTTCTCTGTGCACGCTACACACTGCTGCTGGAGTTGCAGGCGGCCCTGCCTGCTGCTCTGGCATGCATGCAGCTGGCTCTGCCATGGCGGTCCTGGCAGCATGCTCTGGACTCTCCACCATATCAGCGGCCATATCTGCGTCCTCGTCATCTATGATGATTGGCTCAGGCGCCTGAGCGGCAGCTGGCTCTGTGGCACCGTCCGCTTGCGCTGCTTGGGCCAAGCGAGCCTTCTTGCGCCTGTTTCCAAACCATGTGGACACCTGCTGGACGGTCAGGTCGGACTGCTCTGCCAAGCTGGCTTTCTCGGCAGCGCTGGGATTTGCATTGCCAGCGAAAAACTCCTCCAGCTGCTCCTTGCTTGCATGTGCTCTCTTCCTCTTCCGCTGATCCTCCTGCTCTTCTGGCTTCTGTCACAACAAAGATAATTCACACGGTAGTTTGGAGTCTTTTATTCTCACTTATTATTACACACCACTAACACAGACTTCTCAAATGAATCAGACGACGAAAGTTTGCTTGATTACTTAAACAAGATAACACGATGCGTGCTGCAGAGGGTGACATCCTTATCATGCTGATGGTGGCTGCTGCACCTTCGCATCAATGACATTCTCGATAGGTACCGCTGGCAATTCAATTGGTCCAGATGCCTGTTCCTCGGGCTTGGATAGCCTGCTGGTAGCCTCTTTCTCATGTGCATTTTTGTCCTCGGGAGCTCGGCTTCTGGTGGATACAACGGACCCGTGATCGCTTGATTTGGGTTTTCGCTCGTCTTGAAGCTTCTTACCCCATAGGGCTGCCAACGTATTCTTTGTTGCTGCCATCGTTGGCCCAATCACAAAATTTGATGAAGTTGCTATCTTTCTCTTTCTTTCGATGTCAACATTGATTCACCAATAAAGACATTTTTGGACCCCATCCCAGAGAGTCTTGCAGCCACTGAGACCCGTGCAAATTCGCAGAAGAGCAATTTAAACGGAATTCTGCCCACGTGCGCAGCAGACATGCTGTGCCAGAGTGTGCAGTTCCATCCCGTTGCAGTATTAAGGCATCCTGTGCAGATCCTTTTGCAGGTGTGTGCGGGATACCTCGGAAAGCCATCTCCAAAGTTTCTTGCCTTGATCTGTTGTTTTTTTAGAAATCGTCTGCAATAGGGGTAAATCCGATTTGTTCTGATCTGTAATAGGGGTATTTGTTGCGCTTCCAAGGCTGTCTGCCGTATCAGATTAAGGATGATATTAGTCAAATAGTCAACATCAGAAGATCCTCGATAGATTGCGCCCTGCATGGAGGAGCAGCAACAAGATGGTGGCCATTGGAGTCTCGAGTCCGACAAGAAGCTGCTGGCTTCTCTCCAGAAGTTCTCAGCCACGTTCCTTTCACGCATCAACGACACACAGGCCACCCTTGATCAGCTGGTGAAACACACCCAGGAGGCCGAGATCAGGGCGACAGATGTTGGTAACAGGTTCAGGTTGCTGGCGCACACGCATTGTATCGAGCAGGTAAGCACATGCAAGGATATCTAGGCACGCCTTAGGAGCCTTAGTTTGCGCCATCCAGCTCCTTGGAGAATAATGCCATTCTGGTTCTTGTGTTTCTCCACAACAAGCACGGCCTTCTTGCAGGGCGTGATGGACAACGAGGAGGATCACGTGGGATCAACGCGCCCAGCTTCTTCCTCAAAACCTGTGCAGCTGACGCCAGAGAACTTCGACAAGGTATTAGCAACCGATTTGAGACATGCTCTGTTTGACCTTGATCCGTGCACTCCGAGCTTTGGTGCCCTCAGCTACATCCAAGCTGATACCTCAATCTCCAACAGGTGGTGCACCCGAGGTATTTGGAGGCGCTCCGCATTGGTGCACGGGCAGTGGAAGCAGCTGAGGCTTCGGCCCCAAAAGAACGGCCCATGCCCCACCTGTTTGGATCCCCAGAGTATCTGCAGGTGCCCTTCAAATCCCCAACAGCACATAATCTTGCTTGCGCTCCTCAGGGAATACGGTGTGTGCATAAGCAATGTCATCTCATATTGTGTTCGTTCCGCTTTTCCAGTTCCCGGGGAACTGGCTTTGCGTCAAGTCATGGCTTTCCCAGAGAAGGGAGGCATGCAATAAACGCCCCTCGCATGCATGCAGGACCCCTACGGAGGGCTTGGGCCACTGCTGCCGGGGTGGCAGACACCGCAGGCAGCGCTGGGGGACGTGCCCCCCGGCGCCCTGCCCGAGTGGGGCGCCGCCGGCATCAGCTCGGCTGCGCCATCCACAGTGGGGGACTTTGACGCGGACGACTTTTCCACGGTTGAGGGCGGCAGCGAGACCGGCATCCATCGCCTGCCGGACTTCAAATCTATGCTGGAGGCCGCCCTGCGCGGAGACGTGGTGCGAGCCATTTGGTATACAGAAGAGTAGCATGGCCCCTGCGCAAGAATGACTGAATGCAGAGAATGCGCAAATCGGGGAGTGGTTGAAAATGCCTTGCTTGCTATCTATGTTATCGAGCGCGTAAGGCATGCATGGGAGCTTGATAAGTGCAGTGCCGCACCTTGTCATGAGCATGTGTTCGATTTACAAGCTCAGCTGCATATTTTCCCAGGAGATGTATTTCTGAGCTTCGAGATGAGGGCTCCTTGTGCAGCGTGCTTCATGATCTGGGTGATTGCTGTGGAAAGGAGGTTGATTGATGGTTGGTGTACACTGGCTGCAGGGCGATGACAGCGCGAGTGTGGGGCACGCGACGCACAGGAGCTCTGGTTCCACGGACGGCCATACAGCATATGTGGCCGGCTTGGAGCCCATCTGTGAAGCTCAGATGCAGGTCTGCGCAACTGGTATCCACTGCAGGACATCCTTGATATAGAATATATTGCATCCGCACGCATGCATGTGGACAGAACCCTGCTGTCTGTCAAGGGGAAATGCTCGTCCCACACAGTCTGGTTTCTCAAGTGCTGGAGCAACTGCAGGATGAGGATGCAGACGTGCCCAGCAGCGGCGCCGGCTCGCTCAGGCGCAACGCAGAGGTTACCGACGCGCTGCGAGCGGGGCTCGACCTCGGCCAGCAGCGCGGCAGCGCCGATGCAATGGCCGACGAGAGCGTCTCGCTGTCCCCGGACTTCAGCCGCTCCGTCAGCCAGGCCGTCAGCGGCGCGGACGCCCTGCCGGCACCGGCCGTCGCATCTGCGCAGCAGAAGCGAGCTGGCCGCAAGGGTGCGGCGGCAGCAGGGGACGCATCTCCACGGCGCGGCAGCGGTGCACCGCGAGAGGCAGCACCGCTGTCGGAGGAGCTGCTGTCGCGGCACTCGGCGTCGCTGGACGATGCCGGTTCGCTGAACGGCGGCCAGCCGCTGATGGGCAGCGGGGGGGTCCTGGAGCATCTACACAAGGAGCTGGAGGCGTTGGAGCTGCCAGAGGGGGTGTCGGGAGGCCTGTTTGATGAGGACGAGGCGGACGAGGCGTTTGTGGACAGCACTGAGGTGTTCCACTCGCCCGAGCAGCAACTGCGGACCTCGTCGCAGAACGGCGCCTGACCTATTCTGCTTTGTGGTGCAGTAGCTGATGTTGCAGAATGTCTCACATTTCTGCTTTATGGATGCAGTTATAAAGGGGTGCTGAATGTATTTCTTTCTGGATAATTGGTGTGAATGCTTTGGGGAGAGTAGATGCTGCTTGATGTGTGGAGTTGACATTTGTCAAGTGAGCTTGCGTGCCCATAGCTTCAGTGTATTCGCCTACATGAGGACTTGGGCGAGTTTTGGCAGTCACCAATTTGTATTACTTAGAAAGGTCTCGCAATAGTTAGTAATGGCAGATGGAATGGCTTGATTAAAATTTACAATTTCCTCAGGTTCAATCCGCTGGATTGTTTACTCAGTTGCACAACTGCCCCACGCATATATACCATGTCTTAAAGACCCTCACCACAGCTAAGTTTTCCATATATATATGAAGCCAAGCAACTGAGCCTTCTAGGGTGGCCTTAAATCAGCTGCATGCACGCAAACAGATATCATACATTCAGGCTGCTCCCAGCGCTGCTACCAGAAGCACCACAAAAGACATTGAGACACTGCAGTGTCACTGCCTGGCATAAGAGTCTGCAATGTTACAGAATACAGGACAGACTGCTTTGCTGCGTTGCAACAGCTGCAACAGCCGATGCTCAGCTGTCCTCGGGCACAATGGTGCGCAGCTGCCAGTCCCCCTCGCCATCAATCAGGCGCAGCTCAACTGAGTGGTACTTGAGCAGCGCCGCCCTCTGTGTTATCGTAATTAGGGTGATGCCCAGCTCCGCAGCATGCCTGCACCAGAACACACCACGCCTTGTCATTGTCTGTGCAAGTATCTTAGCTCATTCCAGGACTTGCATGGAGCCTGCGGTCAAGTGCCAGAAGTCTCTTGTTGTGAGCACTCGAATGCTGTGCCAGGGACAGAAGCTCTTTAGTAATTCCAGCAGGTGGCAGTCTTTAGCCTGCAGGAGTTGGCAGATAAAAAGTTTCCAGATGAGGTATGGGCAGAGGAAGAAAGACAGACCTGTACAGATGCTCCTCGACGTCTACGCTGGTAGCGTTGGTGCACTCGTCAAGCACGCCAAATTTGGGGTTCTGGAAGAACAGCCGCGCCATGCCCAGCCGCTGCTGCTCGCCTGCAGCCCCGCAGCACACACCTTATCACCACAGTGCTGCAATTCTTGCCTCTTATACGATCAAAATAAACAGGGCAACATGGAAGTCTAGATCAAGCAGTCCCACGCTGCCGGGCAACAAATACATCCTCACCAAGTCTCCTACTGGACTTGTCATTCCTGCCTCTACGGAATCCGTTGCACATGCACAACCATCCGGCAGAGCCGTGTGGGCTACTTTTGAGGACCCTACAAGTACCAGGCACTTGTAGGGTCCTCAATTGCTGTCTAGTTGAGGACCCTACAAGTCCTCAAGCAGGGACTGATTTGTGATCAGGCACCTCTGTCTCGACAAAGCAGCGGCGGCGCACCGAGAGAGAGGGTCTCGCCCCACTCTGCTACGGCGCCCCAGCCGCCCTCGCGCGCGACCAGGTATTGCAGCCGCACCACGCCCATCAGAGCGTCCAACCGAGCGTCAAGGATCGCGGCCGCTTCTATTGCATCGCTGCCCTCGCCCTCCATCGCCACCGCCTCCGCCACACTTAGCGGGTAGACCACCTGGGCGGGCCATGAAATTACATTTAATGAAATGAATAATTTAATGAAATGATAAAAATATAGACGCACAGATGAATCCTGGAGCATCAGTAAGCATGCCAACGGGCACATCACGATCAATTTACACAAAAGGATGCTTCTTGCTCTGCCTTGCACAGCCTTAAACACCTCAGGCAGTGGGAATCTTACGGGATCCGCGGCATTCCTCAGAAATCTTTCACACCTCATGCCTGAAAAGTGTCAGTAAACATATCAAGGGTAAGACCAGACATCCCGGCCCCTAGCTGATCTAACGGATTAGCGTGCCATGCGACACTGGCTGGCAAGCGCGCATGCGGTTGAGGCAATGGAGAAGACTCGAACTCAACATTACAACACCACATGATTGGTTTAGAGACCCCTGGGCAAGAGGGGTGGAAGGGCAAATGAGGCACCTGCTCGCGCAGGGTTCCGATGGTGGTGTAGGGCTTCTGCGGCACGTAGAAGATGTGGCGCGAGGCGGCCACGTCGGCAGAGCCGGGGCGGCGGATGGCGCCGGCCGTCAGGGGCCAGAGGCCGCCCAGGATGCGGAAGAGGCTGCTCTTGCCCGAGCCGTTGGGGCCCGTAACCAGCACGCTGTGCCCCTGCTGCACCAGCAGGCTCAGCCGTCGCGCCAGCAGCTTGCCGTTCGGGGTCACCACGTCCACCTGCGCGCACATCGCAACTTTGCAGCTGCACGGAGGACAAGGCCCAAATGGCAAAATGGTTATTACACACAGGATCTATTAGATACAAACATAATGACAAAAGGACTGAAGATTTATTCCTTATGACCGTTTCTTCACATAGAGGAATCACAACAAATCCAAACGGAGTGAATCTTGAGTCAAGTTTGTGATCAGATTAAAAATGTGCAGTCATATAGGTGTGTTGAGCCCTGAGTCATCCAGCTCACTGCTGTGTGCACAAAGGCACCAGGACAATGAATGACAAAGAAGGGGTAGAAAAGACAGAAAAAATGGATCACAGGATGAGATAGCATGGTGCGCACGTCCTTGAACTGGATGATGGACTGATTCTCCGAGGCGGGACTGGCGCTCATGGAGCGCTCCAGGTTCTCCTCCACGTGCAGCCGGTCCGCCTTCTGCACCACTTCCAACATCTCCGACACCCTGCACAATACGAATAATTACCCCGTCAGGCAAACATTGCATAACATTACATTACACGAGTGCAGATGTGCATCTCTGACACCCTGCATCTCTTAGGCAAACATGTCTGCCCGCGGGCAAATTCGACACCCTGCATGACGCCACACAACTGCTCAGCAAGGGGACAAGTGTGTCCGCAACACGAGCGTTTGCATATGGGTTGTGGGGTGTACCAAGGACATTGGAATGGCCAGGAGTCGTGAATTAGGTGCAAGCAGATGCAGAAGTTGCTGGCTCTTCTTATGTCGTTTTGGGCAGGCTAACACAGATACTTGAAGGCACCACATGGTGTTGTGCGGTCTAAATAGAGCAAAAGAGCATACGCCGCATTGACATGCCATCAAGATGGATGAATTGATTGAGCTCAGCCATGTACTATATGCGGTGTTGCTGGATGGAAGGTAGAGAAGGGAGATGGTACAAACCTGGTGACGCCGCCGCTGAGCTCAGCGAAGCGCTTATTGAGTGCCAGCAGCTCGCCAAAGGCGGTGAAGCACTGCGTCACTACGGACGCCAGGTAGCGCATGTCATTCACCAGCTGCCCCTGCGACATCACACCCCAAAGATGTCACTTCTATTCCAAACATAAAGGAAGGCAAGGCAGCATGTAAGCACAGACCCAAAGGGCACGCCAGCTTCCAGGCCCTGTCTCAGCAGGTCAAGCAGCTGGGACACCATTGCCGCTGGCAATGAGTCACCACACTGGCGCTCACAGAGGCATTGAAAAGCTTAGGTGTAGAAGAGGCTGCGGGCTGATGGTCCCATCCGTGCAGCCAGGTCAAGAGGTCTTTGGAGATGCAACTGCATTTGCAGGATTGACACCACGATGCAGAGCAATGTGCAGGCTCTCAAACGTCATAGAACACGAGTGTTTTTGGCTGTGGGCCGTGGCTCCCACCTGTGCAGCCAGGTCGTTAAGGTCCTTGGAGGCGTCCAGCGCATACAGCACAGTGAGGCCCCAAGTGACATTGTGCGGCAGCTGCTTTGTGAAGAAATCATCCGCCACAGAGTACAGCCACCTACACCCAGTGATGGGAAGGATGCCTTAAATATCCACACACAAATGTTCACTAGGTTGCCATCTTAACGTTATAGCGTCTGGAAACATCTACAGCAACACTCTGCATCACAAGCGTTCTGCAGCAGGACAAGAGGTCGGCAGACTTGATACTTTGCTGCCCCAGCGGCATATTGGCCTATTTCGCTCTGTTGGCCCCATCGCCATTCTGCTGCCACCGCCGCACAATAGGCAAGCTTACGAGCGACACCTGCAAACTTTGAGATCAAACATCTAGTGCAGCTGTAAATAGCAACCTTGCCGACCTGCGGCATAGGCAGCAGGAGATGACAATCCATAAGGCTACAACGGTGCTGGACAGGTGAAAGCCACACCTGACGTCGACGACTGAGCGCAGGTGGGCGAGCAGGCTGTCAAAGACGGTGGCGATTGTGGACCCTTCGCGCGCGCCCCCGCCAAAGAAGGCCACGCTCTCCGCGTGAGTCCGCAGCCGCGTGTGGATGTTGCGGAACGCGCCCTCCAGAAAGTACTCCTGCGCCATGCATGCGCAGAAGAGTCACATGCACTGCTCAACCTCTGCCCAAGTGCTGCCTCGAAGAGCGACGGCTGCAGCGCAGGGCATGGTACATCCGCTCCTTCAGGTGTCAAGAATTCTCCCTGGAAAACAGGACAGGCGCCTGGCTCCGTGGAATTCCAGTCAGACCAAGCACATCGTTCTCACTTTGCCCATGTGGTGCAGCCCAAACATGGATTGCTGGTGCACAGGAAACCTTATTCCACCGCTCTTCAGGTGCGAAGAACTATCCCCAGAAAGCATGACAATGTAAAGAGGCCAAGCAGAACACATCCTTCAGCAACAACCTGCAGGCAGCCAGGAGGGGGCCATAGAGAGGCAAAAAAGAATACGGCAATGAAAGGCACCTTGCGGGCGAGGCCGCCAAAGTCTGGGGTGACGGCGGAGAGGGCGCCGAAGCCGAGGAAGGCGTAGAGGTAGAGGATGGCCATTCCGCGGCGGCCGGTCAGCTGGTAGAGCTGCACGCTGAACCAGGCGATGTCCACCACCGGCTTGACCAGGCTGGGAATGAGTGCCGACAGGTCATCACATAATCGCTCCACGTCACGCGTCAGCCTCTGGTCCACGTCCTGCGCAAAAAATGGGCATTTTCGGTTTGAAATTTGAGATTTGAAAAGACTGGTAAATAATCGTATTAATAGGCACGCCCCTTCAGACAGCGTCGTGCCGTGCCATGCCTGTTCAGGCGCGCTGTGCATGGCCAGCTGGAGGTCCGGTGTTTTTTCGGCGAGTCAAATGCTGGTAGCAGTGATCAGATTTGAGCGCAACCAAAAGACAAAGACTAAGATGTGACGGCTGATTGGACAGCGGATTTCCAAGCCATGTGCATTGGTGGTGCCACCAAGCCAAAAGTTCCTCAGACCCAATCAGCTTTTTCCAGTGTCAAATAAGGGCCAGTGGGACGTTGCGCATGTGCTTTCCTGCGGGATGAAGAAAAGAGGTGGAGGCGGACCTGCATGCCGGCGAGGTTGGAGACGGTGTAGAAGTTGATGCGCTGGAGGTAGCGCTTGTGAGTCACGGCCGTCAGCTGCTTGCGCCAGTGCAGCGCCAGCGAGTCCGCCACGTGCCGCAGCGACGGAGCCAAGATCGCCGACGCCAGCGCCTGCATAAAAGAGGAGATACACGCGTCACCACCACATCAAGCAGGGTAGCTTTTTTACGCAAGTATTCCTGGAAATTTCTTAGTCGCTAACACAAGATGGTGTTACAAAATTTCTTTCTTTGCATGCCACCCCACATGCCCTACCTGTGCAATTGCAGACTGGAGAATCTCCGCACCATATTTACAGGGTCTGATGGGCTCTTGGCAAGCTTTGAGGGCAAGTGAAGGGGGTTACCTGTGCGACGGAGAGGCCAATGAGGCGCACGAAGGCGGCCTTGTCCTGCTTGAGCACGTACTCGACCGTGCGCCCATTCAGCGCAGCCATGCGGTCCTGCAGCAACGACCGCAGCGACACCACTACCTGTGCGCGCATCAGTCCAACTCAGTACTCACTCACAGATCCAAATGCTTATTCCCAAGCGCCCACCAATTTGTGGTTACACTGAACCGAAGGTGATGCCGTTATCGACAAGCGCATGCGAAGCACTTTGGGAATACAGACTCCTTCAACATGTTGAAAATACCATGCTTAGGCATGAGCATGGTACCATCAAATGCTTAAGCATGAGCATGGCTAAAATCAAATATCAAAGCTGAAAAATATGAAAGCTCTAAAAAAGAGGTAATGTGAGTCAGGTCAGGTCCTGCGCACCAGGATGGCGCTGAGCTGGCCGGAGGCGCCGCGGCCGCGGCCGAGCAGCTCGCGCAGCACGGTGCGCCAGCGCGCCCACGTGCTCAGCCGCGCCGGCTGCAGCGCCAGGTTTGGCGGCACGATCGCCAGGTCGCGCGCCGGGTCGAAGGCCGGCGCGCGCGCGATGATATTACCTCCGGCAGCCGCCGCCTTCTGCGGGAGCCCGCTCTGCAGCCCCTCCAGGCACTCCGCCGCGTCCGTGCCGCGCGTGTTGCCGCCACCGCCGCTCCGCAATGCGGCGCCTGCCCCATGGAAGCACGCATTTCACCGCAGTACTTTGCAAGTTGAGTGATGCACCTGATGTGCTTGCCGGGGCCTTGTCCGCTGTGCAAAGCACAGTGACATTATTCTCCAATCTTTCACAGGTAAATTATTGTGGGCTCTCATAAGAATTGTGCGTTCCAAGACGTGGGCAAGTGATCCTTTGCTGCGCGGCAAGTGCTCAGGCACCGCCCCCCTTAGGCTAGAAGCTAGACTACTAACACTGGCATATGCTTTCCCACGATAAATAAGTAAAAAAGGCAGGCACCTGGCTTGGCATGGCCCTCTTCGGAGGTGAGGCCGCGGGCGCCGCGGTGCAGGGACCAGCCGCCCTCGCCGTCGAGCGCGAGGACGATGTCGTGGAAGGCCATGAGCGCCGGGCGGTGGCTGATGGTCACGCACGTGCAGCCCAGCTCCTTCACCATCTGGCAGAACCGCTCCTCCATGTCCACCTGCGCGCCCATAACGTCACAGTCAACATCCCTCCCACCCCTTGCTCACATGCTACTGTAGATCACCGGCAGGCAGAAAATATGACGTCCAGCGGGGCTTCACATCCCTTTTTGCTTAGCGAAAGGTCACATACCAGTTCCCAGGTCTCCTGACCCATGGAATGTCATTGAGAACGCCTCTTGAACAGAGGACAAATAGCCACCTGAAACCTGTTCACCATGTAAGGCAGGGTGGTGCAGCACCTGTTGTTGTCAAAGGGGAATAAACAGGTGGAACTAATGGTCGAGTTTCACCTTGATGGGAGCAACATGATGCAATAAAAACCACACACATAAGGGTGAGGCAGGAGTAGCTGCGCACCGTGACGCCGGAGGTGCACTCGTCGAGGATGGCAAATTTGGGGCGGTGATAGAATAGGCGCGCCATGCCCAGCCGCTGCTGCTCGCCCAGGCTGAGCTGGGTGCCCCAGTCTACAACGGCGTCCAGTCCCCCCTCCCTCTCCACCAAATACTCCAAGTCCACCGCCCGCAGCAGCGCGCGCAGCTCTGCCTCGGGGATCACATCCCCCTCGCTCACTGCAGCCAACATATAGTCGACATGTTCAGGAAAACGCTTGGTATAGTTAGTGTATTGCCACCTTCGGTTTCTTTGATATGTTGCCATTGGCAATCTCATTTTGCAAGGAGGTTGCTTGACTTAGTTCTTTACTATCCGCTTAAGACTTGACTGAAGCAAAAAGCAGGGCAGTCAGCCAGAGAAGATGCCTCGATACAGTTGTTTGCTCAAATGCAGGGAGCATTTGCACAAGCCAGTCGTTTTTTGCAGCCAGCAGTGCGCGTCAACAAATTCATTTCTAACAGTGTCAAGTGTGCCCAGGATCAGGACACAGATGTGGACCATGCCTCCCATACCAATCTGACAGTCCAGCTTTCATCTCTTCAGCTCACAAGCGAAAGTGCAAGACCACTTGCCAGCTGAAGATGGATAGGAGTACGGCGATCAGGCATATACAATGGGCACACGCAAGAATGGGTCAAGTGCAAGTGAAAGTCTGTGTGGCACCTAGGCGCTCAACAGGGTAGATGAGTTGGTCCTGCAGCGTGCCCAGCGTGACATAGGGCCTCTGCGGCACGTAGAAAATCTCATGCGCCAGGCCCCCCTCTGGGCCGCCAGGCTTCTTTACCTGTTCAAATGCACACATCTCAAAGCATTACGTCTCAAAGCATTACGTTGCAGCGTCGATGCACATGGCTTAGATGCACATTTTGATGCTTGCAATAATGGAGTAGAGAGCGTTGCAATGTTAGCTTTAAGATTGTGTCAAAGATCCGCTTGCACATGCTGAGGAATGCAGATTGCAAGCCATCACGCAGTCAGCCTTCAACTTACGTCAAGAAGAGCTGCTGCTGCTGCTGCTACTGCCGGTACGGAGGATCCATGGAAAACGACCATGAAAATTTCTTGGAGGGGGCTCACCGTGCCGGCAGTGAGGGGCCAGAGGCCGCCGAGGACTCTGAACAGGCTGGATTTGCCGGAGCCGTTGGGCCCAGTGACTAACAGGTTGGTGCCGCTCGGCACCCGCAGGTTCAGGTCCTTAACAAGTGTCGCGTCCGCCGGAGTGACCACCATTGCATTCTCAAACGCGATCTCGTCATCCGCTGCCTCGATGCGGCCGCGGCTCGCCTGCTCCCCCGCATTCATGCCTGCACCGACGGTTGGTCAACAGCTATTATAAAAGGCCTTCATCTCCCTGATCTTTTTATCTCCTTTGGGTGAACTTCACTTTTGCCTCTCTCTTCACTTTTGCAGCCAAGCAAATCTTGCAAAGATTTTCCTTTGGTAGCAGGTACACCACATCTGTTCCCGCAGGATGGTTTGCAGCAGAACACCTTTCATGCAGAGGTCAGAGCAGAGGAGATCTGCACCACTTGGCAAGACAAGCGCAGTAAATTTTGCACAGCGCACCTGCGGAGATCTCCTTGGCGGTGTTTTCAAGCTCGAGGATGCGGTCGGCGTAGGCGCCCAGCTTCATGAGCTTGCGCGAGGAGGCGGCCAGCGTGCCAAGCGCGGTGAAGAGCGAGATGATAACGCTCGTGTGGTAGCGCATGTTGGCCAGCATGCTGGCGCGTCCGCGCGTGGTCTCCCCCGGCCGCAAGTGCCCCGAGAAGAAGGGGCCGATGATCAGGATCACCGCCATCGTCGCCGCCAGGTACTTGGTGTGAAAGTCCTGGCGATGCACACAGCGACAGCCCCTCAAAATATCCCATCCAAGAGATTGAGCAATTTGTCCCATTTTTTGCCTTTGAGTCCCCCAGAGGTTGCGCATACATGCACGACCATCCACCTATACCCACTTCCATGAACCGCATGGACCGATTGTGGGGCGCTCTCTGCTCCTGTGCATGCCAAGGTGGCAAGCATACAACACCAAGCACTGAACAAAGTGCGGCCGCTGCAAGAGGGGTGTCAACCAGACTGTCGCACTGATAGAGGCATGATGAGTGGGTGTGCACCTGCCACATGGCAAAGCGCCATTGGGTGTTGAGCAGCTTGACCTGGTGCCTAACCAGCTCCTTGAACTTGCTCACTATGAGGTTGCCCTCCTTTTCAATGCCCCCATAGAATGCCACTGGCTCCGCGTTCGTCCGGAGCCGTGCGTGCAGCTGCCGGTACGACCCTGCAATTTTACTCCCCCCCTTAGCAAAGGGTTCTCTACATTCCTCACTTCATCACAATTTGAAGTAACCATCGGAAGGTGTGTTAAGAAATGCCAGTCTTCAGCCTTACATCTTCCCGTGCACTTCTCCAGAATCCCAGGGCTATTGAAGGGCACTGATTTATCCCAATGCAGGTGCATGCAGATTCAGATCCAGAGCCTGGCTGACTAGGAAAGGAAGGAGACGCAACCCTACACAGGCAGGAATGGCTCAAAAAGCTGCACGCAATTGTTTTCAAAAATAATGCAGTGACGCACCCTCATTGTCGGCCTGGCGCTTGAAGAGCCGCCCAAAGTTGGGCGACATGGAGACGGTCATGGCCCCCGCGCCGAAGACATACGCGATGATCACAGCGGTGTACTTGTTGGTGCGCGTGTAGCTGCGCAGCACCCACGAGTAGAACACGGCGTCGACCGCGCATTTGGTCCACTCTCCAACCAGGTCCCCCAGGCCGTCGCAGAGCTTGGGGATGTCCTCGCAGATGCGCTGCTCCGGATTGGTCACCCGCCGGTCCACGTAGGACAGCTTGTAGTACGTCTGCGGTCGCCACAGCAGCAACATGTTATTCTCTGCTCCAACTTTGCCTCATGCTATCCGTGTCCATAGCTTGAAAATGAGACTCAGGATGCCGCCAAGCAGCACAAGGCAGCTTGCATGCCAGACTGATGCCATCCCCAGGTACGATAGTACCCCTCAGTGCCTGTTTGAATAGCAGTTTCTTGGAGCATGCGTTGACGCTTGCAGCATGCTATGCGGATAAGGGGTTTGCGGCAGTTGAGAAGTACAAAAAACGATCAGTGCTGGCGCACCATCTGGTCAAAGTACTGCTTGTGGACGCGCGAGGTGAGCACGCTCCTCCAGTCCAGCTTCAGCAGCTGGAGGAAGCGGTTGGAGGTCGACTCAATAGCCGCGGCCGCCAGGCACAGGACCACATTCTCTGTGAAGTTGCGGATGAAGAGAGGGACCTTCCGCAGGAAGGCTGCGCGGAACATGAAGCCCTGGGATCCCCCAAGACATACAGCTTCAGCGCTGACTCCATGACAGTCTCACTAGTGCATGAGGAGACACTTTATTGTTGGATGTGGCGAAAACATGCATGCAGACTCACCTGCATTCTCGCAAGCCTGTTGGAGAAGGCGGTGCGGACGACTGCCAGGCCCAGCAGGAGAAGGATGCGCTTGCCAGCGATGGGCAGCAAAAAGTTGAGCAGCTTCTTGAGAGAGTCGCCCGATTTCCCGTTCTTCTTACTCTTCTTCGCATTGCTTCCAATCACAACTGTTTGAGACCTGAAGGTACATATGCTCATTTTAGTGCGCTGTGTGTAGAGCTAGAATACATGACGCTCTGAGTGAAGCATGCTCTCTTTCCCACATCTGGGCCCAAAGGCATGTGTCTTTCGTGAATTATTCACAGAATAAACGATAATATCTCAACAACTTCAATCCAGGATCCTTGCGAAGCAGATGAGGATGACGTACTTGTGCTTTCTCTTCCTTGCTGCATCGGCAAAAATCTTCAGATAATAGGAGTAGGAACCACCACTAATCAGCAGAATTGCTGCAACAGTTGCCCCACGGTTTCTGTTCAGCACTGATGCAGTGTGGGCCAAGAGATGGGCCTTCTTCTTGAGGTCTACAACAGATCCCATCGTGCCCTCGCTCTGTCAGAGAGCACCTAAGGCGTCTGGCATGCCTCACATTCTTCAAAAATTCATCTTCGATGCCATTCCATGACTTTTGGTCTTCTGAACATTGTGGGAGGACTGTCCAACGTGAGCCATGAAAAGGTCAAGGGTGAGGAAACCATGCACAATACGAACTCGGATGTGCCAAGGTTTGCCCTTGCACTCCTTGCTTGCTCGTGCCCACCGTTCTTTAAGAATGTCTTTTCACAGGAGTTTTCTGAAATTAAGTTACTGGAGTTTCCCGTAGCAACATCTGAGCGGGACAGCTTCCAAGACCTCCCGATCGCCTGTCGATGAGTCGAGGGTGGAAAGCAATGACAAGCCGCTGCCAAGTGGTCTTGGTCGTGGTAGCTACTTTGTTTGTCCATAGTGTGTCAGCCGATAGCGTGCTTAGCACGCAGTCCCAGGCCGATCCCATCGCTGGTAAGCCCAGCTTATTGGGCATGGTTCGATGCAGCAAGGACTTGACATCCACTATGAGTGATCGAAGTTTCCTCCGCAACATACACCTTGAAATGCATAAATCGTTCAATTTAATGCTGTCTTTGCCCCCAGGACTGGACAGCGTGCTCACTTCATTCCTAGACAAGAGCTTGGTAAACCAGACACAGACAGCACTGGCCAGCAACCTCTTGGGTATTGTCAATGCCGTTGAGACGACACCTGCAATCTCGTTGCCAAGCTTAACTGTGGTGAATGGTTCTGACATCGCCAACTCAGCACAAGGTAGCTCTGCAACCGAAAATGAAGCCCTGCAGAACTTGATGAGAAATCAAATGTTGGGTCGGGTCCTGTACGCACAAAGAAAGCGTATTTGTGCTATGCACGTATGCAGGAGTGCTGGGTTTGCTAGACACCACCCTGCAGAGCGTCATGCAGAAGATTGCAGACTGGCTGCCAGGAAATAAGACCACCCTCTCATTGGCGAAGGCAAGTTAGTGGGTCATCTCCCTGAACCCCCATTTGTTTCCTACCTCCAATCTGGCTATCTCAAGACAAAGAACAGCATGTTCCACGGCAGCGATTACGCACAGTGACAGTCATAGAAGGCAGTGAAGACACCCGCAATTCATTCTCTAACTCCCAGGTGTCAAGCATGCATGAGATGTCATATGAGATCTCTTAAGCATGAGATGTTTCACTGGCAGGACTCGCACATCGAGCTGGGCACAAAGGAGACTGGCTGGGAGGGGTTCAAGCTGCCAATGATAGAGATCAGCAGCGGAACTTACTTGAACCCTGCCACGATCGACCTTGAGACCCTGGATAAACTCGTCAACGAGTTGAAGTCCCCGTGAGCACACCCTCCTCACAGCTCACCTCACCTTCATTTACCTTGCACTTGGCATTGCTTTCTGAGGCACACACGAGTGCAATCTATGCATGCTTTCTTTGCCCATACTTCCATTTCAATGGAGGCTGGAGACGTGAGCAAAGGCACATCAGGGGGAACCTTGATGCATTGAAGCGGCGATTTGCAGAGTAATTTGGGGCACATGCTGCTGCAGGTTCTGCAGCGAGGCGTTTGTGAATGACACAGCCGTGGTGCCGGCAACCCTGACATATTCGACATTCACCCTCACCCTGGAGACGGGGGCGTGCGCGATTACCACTGATTTCACTCCCAACCCTAACAACCCCTACGATGACTGGCTCGCCTCCAAGGGCTTTGTGTGCAAGACCCCCGAGCTGAGTTTCTCCCAGGTGCATGCACGCCCCTCTGCACCCTTCCAGTGACTTGATCATGCTAAGACCTCATGTTAACAACAACTTAGCAAGAATAATTGTTATCATTCCTCCGGTCCCTTGTCCCAAAAAAGAACAAATAGCTTGGCAGGTGACTCAAGCAGGAATGCTTGTGTATTCCTCACGAAAGGGGCTTGTAAAGTGATTGTTTGACTAGCTTTCAGGCTGAGCTTCCTATGCTGTGCATTGCCTTAAATGGAGCGCTCATGCTATTAAAGGAAGCACATTCAGAGTGACCCGTACAACCATCTCGTTTGCTGCACTTGCTGGGCTGTGCAGAGTGTTCTTAGATGCACAAACATGCATGCATCTATGCAGGATCCTGACTGGATGTACTGAATACGCAAGAGGGAGACAGGTGCACCTTCCCTTGTGATATGGGAACGGTCTGGAGACACATTATGCACAGCCTTACATTGCGCGCACATGCATGCATGCAGGATCCGGCCGTCTTCACAGAGTCCTACACGGCGCCGGCCACGCTGATCACACCGAGCTGCAAGGTGGCCAAGAACACCACGGACGGCTGGAGCAAGCTGCTGTACAGCGCTGGAGACCCGGTGGTGTATGCGTCCAGAGCAGACTTTATGACTGCCATGATGGACGGCACCCAGACAGACATCTGGGCCCCCTCGGTGAGCAGTCACAAATTTTTATTCCCAGATGGGCAAATCTGAGTGAAGACATCTAAGGCAGCGCGAGCGCCATGTAGGCATAAATGCTTAGCAGTTTCATGCAATGCGTGCAACGTACAAGACTTATATCACTTAATATCGCATGCATTTTGCTGTATCTTGTATTGCTCAGTGTGCCCTGTCTACATCAGAGTCGGTTCCCTCTTTCTGAGGTCCTGTTGTCAAGTTCAAGAGCAGTCCTTGCGAGTCCTCTCAGGTAATGTCATGAACAGGGTTTGTTTTGTCTACCATTATTGCATGTAGGCTCACCTGCTCATGAGGGCTAGGATGACCACATAAAGGCCTTCAACAGTAACTTGATATTGCGCACTCTTCTGGTGGACCGGACATTGCAAGCTGAGCCAATGATAGAGTATCCATCAGGCAGCAAGTAAGCTTTTATGATGCTTGTGGCAGGCCAAGAGCGACCTGATGAATGCGATTGTTGAGCCCCTGAAGAAGTACATCAAGGATGCAGCTGCCTCTGCACCTCCCCTGGTTGTCCATGTGGACTCAAGTAAGCCACAGATCTTCTGTGCCCTCGTGTTTCTCAATGGTCCACGGTGCCTTGCCAAATGCACACTGAAACTAACTGTAATTGCCATGCATGGTGATTGTATGCTTGTCAGCACAGCTACTGGCACCAATACTATCCATGAGTAACCTGAAGTGCCCACAAACTAGAGTGGGGATGTACCTTTCACCCTGAACATGAAGCATGTGCCGAGCTTCAGATTCTGCAACTTTTGTGATGCAGGCAGCTTGAAGTCGGGCAGGCGCCTGAAGGAGTTCATGGCACGATTCTAGATGCACAATTAACTTTACACCCTTTAAGCAGCATTTTAAAAGTAATCTAGTGCCTTCCACCACAATTTGCTGGAAAAGTAAATTTAAGGTGCTAATTCTTCCAAGTTAGAATGGCGTATTTCGCATGCATATGCTGCGGAGTTACTTGTCAAAATATGGTCCTTATGACTTCAAAGCCAGCAAAGAACAAAATGATCACATGATGTCACAAGCTCATCATTTAGGGTTCGTACAAGTACTGGGGAAATTGAGGGTATGGTGTCATGCAGCGGGCATCTGCAAGCATGCAAAGTTTGTCAGGCATTGAAGATCACATCGGGAACGTTCACCGCATGCTGCCCAGGCATCTCAACAGAGATTGGTCGTTACATTGCAATTGGCATCTTCATGAGTGTACACGGCATGGTACTGTACAGGGCATACTTCAAAAATCAAATTGCGCTGCAGATTCTCAAAATAAAGAATGTACGTAGACCTTGCGCATAGCCCTGCAATAGTGTCGAACTCTGGCCCTGCAGACTCAAGAATCATGCTGCCCAATGTGGCAAACTATGAAGTTATTCTGTCTCATTCTCCCTTCGCAAGCGCTGGTGCTTAATGTCGCTGCTGACTGGAACCAGCCAGCTTCGGCAATCTATCTACACTATCTACAACAAATTGGCAGCATGGACACATTGTGCAGATATCTACCTCCAAAGGGGTCACGACAGCGTTTGATGGGGCATGCGGGAAATGTCCCACATGATCTATAGAAGCCCGAATAGAACGGTCTCACTATCTACACCAATAGCAGGCATGAAAAGAGCTATCAAACAACTTCAACTTTTGGCCCAACCTCCGAGTTTGGGCCGGCTGACCTCAGCATCAATGTGGTAACAACGTCATACAGGCATTGCAGTGGTCGACTGACATGTGTCCTCTCAAAAACCTGGGGCAATGTGGTCATCTCGTTGCAAGCTGCAACCCATGAGCAATCTCAATGGTGCTCTTGAGGAGCGTGCCAATAGCCTGACCTAAAGTTATGTCCATCAATTGCACTAATCCTCTGGATCAAGATTCCAGGCGCTATGACAAATTGCAGCATGTCTAAAGACTGTGAAACCCTCGGCAAGGAGTGCTGAGGGGACGCCTAATGGCACCCCACTGCAGCTCTGCTCTAAAAAAGAAATACCACTCCGGACGAGCTCATATGGTGGTGCAAGCTGCTTCAGGCAGGACCTTACCCCAACTGGTCCTGTGAAAGGTTTATTGCTGTGAAAGGTTTATTGCCCGTAGCAGCCACACCAGGCGCTGTGCAGCAGCCGTCAACAGAGACATACTTGCGAGCCCTGCAGCGACGGCTGCTCGGCGGGGGCTCTATCATCAACGAAAAAGATTATTGGGCTCAGGACCGTTCGCTTGCCGGCCCGCTGTCCCCATGTGATCCATAAGGACACAAATACCACAACACTCAGCTCGCTAAACTCAGGCCGGTGACAGGTTCTGGCCTGATCTCTTGCGGGGGGACCAGGGGCAGGGGTGAGGGTACGCCCCTGCACCCATACACCCACAGCTACAGGGTTGCGAAAAATCCTTCAGCCACTGGCGGGTGTCTGGCAGGTGCGGCACAGTCTCCGAGGGAGTTGCCTCCAGCGCATCACTTGGGGAAGATGTGGCCCGCGACCAGGGCTTTACGGTCCACCCAGGCGACGCGCATGCCGTAGTTGACGCGGCCGAAATTGGACTGCTCTTTCACAAAGCGCTCCTTCAGCAGCCGGCCCTCTTCCTCGGTGTGCGCCGCCTTGCCCGCCCCAAACTCCTGCTCGCAAAGCCCCATCATCGCTCAGAAATGCTTGATATTCTTTTCAAGATAGGCAGTGCAAGATACACAGGCGCCCTGGCAAAACTTGAGGCATGATGAGGAGACAAAAATCAAGCATGCCAAAGGCAGACCCTGCCCTTGGCGGTCAGGCAATTACAAAGCAACACTGCGAAGCCTTGGCAATGTCATGCACTAAATTGATGCACACAGCGCCTTTCAATGCAGACAGACACAACCATGGAAAAGGATGATGACAACAGAAGGGTCGTGTGTGCGAATGCAGCTCACCTCGACCCGTGCGGCGCCGTCCGGCAGGCCGTCCTCAAGCGACAGCTCGCGGAAGCCTCGGCTATCCGGCTCCAGCATGTACCTACGGGCATCACACCGCATCCACATGAGACCCCAAGCTCTACTGTCCAGCTCAAAACTCTTGAGACACTCTTTTGCAAGGAATTTTGGCCAGGCATGCTCCACTTTGTCCTCCTGTCAGCTGACAGGAAGACAAAAGGATCCCTTCTGACCCAGCCATGACCTCTGAGTGGGGTGCTATATCATGTGATGAGCACAGCAAATAATATTTAGCAGCTGGGGCTCAACCGCTGTGAATTCTCAAATACAAGAGATGGGTTGCCATTAAATATTCTCCTTGTACATACAGCGGAAGATTCGCACCCTGGCTTGTGGGGAACACTGATGTAGCCTTCATCCTCGAGAGCAGCAACGTGATGCTGCCCAGTAGCCGCCGATGACTCATATGCCAGGTCCCCCAGGGCCAGGGCCGCGGCGGGGGACAGCAGCCGCCGCCGGCCGGTCGCGGCCCTGCCCGTAACATTGCCCCCAACGGTCGCCGCAAATCTGGTCGCGTTGGCGGCCAGCGCGGCGGCCGGGGAGAGCGCTGCGGTGGTGGAGGCTGTCACCTTTGATGTGTCATCGCCCGGCAGCAGCAGGCTGATGGGTACCAGGCGCGGCGGGTAGCTGACCGTGTAAATCACCATCACCTGGTCCTGCAGCGCAGATGCACCAGACAAGTCAGACACAGGCAATTCACTGAACACCAGTGCTTGGTCCTGCACAGAACATGCAAAAGACAAATCACCATGCCGCACCTTCTTGTGCAGGCCAAAGCCGGGCTCAGGCACATGATGCAACTGATTTAGGCTTGTGACGTAAGTGATACTCTCAAAAGACTGTCATCAAGCACATGAGCAAATCACTCCTGCCAACTTTTAATTGTTTCTATTTCTGCTCCACCGGTCGCGGACGGTTCCCTTCTTCACTGGACATGATTCCTAATAGATAATTAAGATAAGTGCTGACCTGGACAGCGTCATAGAGAAGAGCTGGGTAGTGGAAGGAGCCGTCGGGCTCGTCCTCGATCAGCGCCGAGCGCGTCCAGTTGCGGCCGCCGTCCCGGGAGATAGCCAGCCGCAGCGGCGACCGCCGGTTGGGCGAGTCATTGAACGCCGTCACCAGCATGTTGTCCGGCAGCGCTATCACGTCCATCTGCGTGCAGCCGACACACAAAGATCAGCATACCTTGGCTAGCTTTGCTCCTCACACAATCCATCCCACTGCCATGCAGTGCCTCTCATGCAGTGCCTCTCACACAAACTCCCACACATGCACTCTGGCAAGTGGGATGTACTGGATTCTTTCTCATCTCTCTCTCAACGGGCCTCAGCTAATCGATGATTGGCGCTTCCACTATATTGCACATGCCACTGAAGACTGGACAGAGCGGTCACTGTGCCACAAGGACATGCCAATCACAGGTGCCAGGGTGAATTCTGGTGGCTCACCCGGCTGTTGGGGTTTGGCAGCGTGCCGTTGCTGGGAAAGGTCCAGTTGTAGCCGCCATCAGAGGACCAGCTCTGCATCGAGGAGCCAGTGCGCGTGCGGAAGATCTGCAGCTGCATGCGCGTCCCATTGACCCCGGCTGTGTATGCGGCGATCGCATTCTCGATCATCCACGTGCTGTTGTCCTTGGGCACCTCCGCCTTCTTCCACGTCTTCCCCTGCACCAAATTTCAGCATGGCATGAATGCTCTGCTCCCCGCCTGGCTTGGCAAGAGACACCATGCTGTCATACTAGCACTGTCAGGAATGCAAGCTTATTCCCTGGCTCAAAGGGGAGTCCGCTCCATGCTGTCGACATTGCCTGGCAGCACTTTCATGATTTCCCCCTGCCTGACTCTACAGTGAGTGAGTCTGATCTGTCCTGCACATAGCGACTGGCACTAGCTCACATTGTTCCCTGCCTGACCACTGAGAAAGAAGGCATTCTTTGACTGGCAGCAGTCCAGGTATGATCCCTGGAGTCACCCTCTGCTGTCTACTCATGCACAACTAAGACACTCATGTTGATGCATGACAGAGGAGTCTGTCTCCAGAGGCGTACCTGGTCCCCAGTAATGAGCACCCCTGCGACGCCGTGCAGCTTGGGCACCTTCTGGCACTGCTGCCCGCCGCCCAACTCGCGCCAGTAGGGCAGCAGCCACTCGCCCGCCGCGTTGAACGACAGCCCGTTGCACGCCAGCTTGGCAATGCCCCCCTCCGCAGACCAGGGGTCCAGCGCCTGTTTAGAGTCACCAGCAACACCGCTCACCACCTAACAGCTCTCCAGCTCGTTAATACAATAAATCCATCCTGCTATCACCTCTCTATACATTGCCCAGCTGTAGTGCTTCTCGAAATATTCCCAGCTGCAGTGCTGGACATAACGTTGACGATTCAGCCATGTGCAGGAACCTTCCAAGGAGTGGCTCTGGATTCAGGGCAGTCACTGACTGGCAAGCACCATGATGTCTGCTACAGCCATTGCGTGCTGTTTCTAGGATGCATAGAGTATTTGGGTGGCCATGAGGGTAAGAATCTGGAGCACACCGTGGCGTTGGTCCAAGTTGTGCCGTTATCTGCCGAGGTCTGGTACATAAGGGACCCCCCCGGCGCCCAGCACACTCCAGACTCGCTCAGCCACTGGCAGGGCTGATGCGACCTGGAGAACCACAGGTGCATGGTGCCATTCTGCGCGCACACCCCCACATGTGTCAACAGACCGTCCTTCAAGAGACGAGCTGTCACATGCATACGAGAGAAGGCTCCTATAGGAAATATATCGACCAATTGTCCTTGAAGAAAGTGCTGTAAAATGCATAGGGGTCAAATAGGAGAGAAAGGCCACTTTTGGGAACTCTTCCCATTCTGACATTACAAGGCCATGCCCTCTCCTCCATGTGCAGGGAAAGGGCCATGAAAGCCAGCAGCGTTGTCCCAGAGGCAAGAAGTTATCGCCAGGAAGGGAGACACGAGTGTGAGTTTCCAGATGGTGGGCTAAATCTTTTAGAAAGGCTCACCGCGGAGTAGAGCACCGGGCCCCATGCAGGGAGATTGTCTTGTGTTCCTGGCATCAGTTGTGTGGGACCCCAGGTCAGCCCGTGGTCATTTGAGATGGCGTAGTAGATCGCCTGATCTGCAACCCCCTCAAACCACTTCGTCGCGGCCTGCCAGCACACAGTGCTCATCAGGGAGAGATCTGATAGGAATGTACTAGAGAAGGTGAAGACGAAGAAGTCTGACATGCATGCACGCCACAGCACAGCAAGGCAGGGAGCACGCACACTTGTATGAATAAATTCCTAGGGGAACAGCTCTCACCTGCCATTGCGCAATGATGGATCCATTGGGCATGTGCGCCAGTGTCGCCATGTGGTTATACCGCAGGCGCGGTTGATAGGTCTTGTTCAGGGCACTGGTGAAGCTGTTGACTGTTCCGTTCTTGCTGCCCTTCCCATAATCGATCGCTGCAGGGTCCAGAATGCTGCTAGGATTTCGGTAGACCCATCTGCGCACGTCACAGGAAAAGGTGCTGTTTCACTTCTGGGCACCTGCTTTAGCGGTGAGTGCACTGCAGCTGTTAGGGTCGACAAAATTTGGAATTAGATCAGATAATGAGACCTTCCCAGCATCCAATAGTGGCTTCTTATGGGCCATATAACTAAAAATGCCCCCTTCCTATGTGCGACGCTTTCTCTCTGAAGAGCGCTTTGGAAGCGACTGCACTTCAGTCAAGCTACAAGAAAAATGCGCAATGCATGGATACCGAATTAAACCTGTTCCGAAAGCTCCCTCAATTCAGCAAACTATAGCACAGGTTAAGAAGGGCTGATCAGGGAACTGCTTGCCTGAACGTGACGTTCTGCGCTGTGGCCTGGAGAGCCCCAACGTTGAGCGCCAACACAAGAAGAAGTAAAAATTTCATTGTTTCAAATCTGCTTCGGACAAGATATATTACTTGAATCTGTTCAAAATCGCAAAACAGCCCTAAAAGCTTACTCATGTGCGCAAGTTCCTTGGAAGTTGTTTCCCCCGCTTGACAAATGGAAAGGGCAAAGCCTGATTGTGTGTTTCTTGCTTCTGGATCGCAAAGTAACTCTTCGGCTAGTCAGCGCCGTCGCAACCTGATCCCGAACAGACCGGGGTGGTGGCCCCACCACGCGGTGCAAAGGCACGAGTCAGTGCAGGCCCTGGGATGGTGGATCCCTAGGACCCGATCACTCTGTGACTGCGTTGGGCCTCAAAAGCGCTTTTGGGTGGCTCACGATGCTGACGGCGCCTACCTTTCATCGATTCTTTTCAGCGTCATGTGTCACAATGGAATCTTGGTGCCCCTCATGAATCACGTGAGGTCTGTGCCGACATGTGCCGCCCCGTGTTCAGGGGTGCTAAAGATTATCATCCGGAGGGTCCGAAAGCAAAACCCTAGAGATATTTTTTTTTGTCACGTGCAACGATATCCACCTTTTTGGGCTCCTTTCTTTGGCATTGCAAGACAAACTGTCAGAGACACGCAATTTTGGATTCTTTCTCCTCTTGATATCGTAGACTTCACTCGTGCCTCGTGACGCGGGCAGTAAGAAGAAGCCAGCAGTTCGACCTCCGTGACAATGGCCAACGACGGTAGGTTTGCGAACGGACGTAACGACGAGGCAATGGAAACTTCACTGTTAAGTAACATAAAGCGCATGAACTTGCGTATTCTGGTGTACTAAGCACGAAGTTCCTCTCCGTTGGAGTTCGGACAGGTCATTACGAACCCCAACAGCTGCTCATATCATTGCAGGTGACTTCGATGCCGGCCGGTCATTCTCCGACCGTCGGAGGGCTGCGATGCAAAATCAGCTGCAGCGCTGTTCTTTTGAGGTGAGTGGTGGTGCTTCCTGACCAAGCCAAAACCTTGGTGAGGGCCAGAAGACACGTGATCAGGAGACTGACCTTGATCTGTCTGGCCTGAGGAGATGCAATAGCATTGTCCTCACTTCAGCTAATTTGTTTACAAGGGATGCTGACCTTGCTGCAGGGCCCACCTTCAGCTGATCATGATGATGGCTACACCACCAGCAACTACTACAAGTCGCTCCAGCAGAAGGATGAGAAGACCCTCCTGAGAGGGGACTCGGGGGGCGCCCTCAACGAGCTGGTTGAGCAGGAAGAGGTGCTGCACTTCACCTGGCTCGCTGCACTGCCTTTGCTTTTTGGTACAGCCTCAGCAGTGGGACCTTGACAGCCAGAGTGGTGAAATTGCGGGGTGTCAATCGCACTCCTATGTTTACAGTAGGTAGGAAATTGCTGTGTGGTATGCTTGCCTTGTGGCACTTCCTCAGCAGTGAAAAGTCGGCAGCCAGAGTCAAAGGATGCTGTTAAGCCCAGTGCTATGTTCAATCTTAAGCGCCATGCATGTGCTCACTCCATTACTGCTGCTGGGTGAACAGAGGGAGCCCACTGTAAAGCGCCCCCTCAGCATGGACTACAAGCCGCGCCGCAGTGAGAGCGAGGATCCTGGCAGAGGCCCATTCACCACTGTCAAGACCATCAAGAAGCCTGATGGCACGGTCATCACAGAGACCACTAAGGTCATCAAGGTGTGCCCTGCCTCACACTGCTGTCTGTGCATGCGCTGGTTTGTAACGACGGACAGGACAGTGCAAGCTGTTGCACGTGCACTTTTGTGCCAGATTGATCTCCTATGTTTGCATGGATGTAGTATTGCATGTGAAACAAGCTGCTGGCAGTACCCTCTGTGCAGAAAACCTGAATTCTTAGAGATCACAGAAGGAACAGCATTGGAGGGACAGTGTAGCGAAACACATACAGACATATTACAAAATCTGCTATGCCGAAAGTCTCACAGATCATAAGGGGCAGCACTGGAAACAGTGTAGTCAAACACGTGCAGATGATCAGCGAAAGACCCTGGCTCGGTCTGCAAACCCACTTGTGCATGTGCGGCTGGCTCATCAGTGTGATGCTGAAGATGGGCTGCTTCTTGCGCAGGATGTTGACGGCTACAAGTCGACCACATACTATGAGACTGTTGGGAAGAATGAGACCGGCTTTGGCATCACTGGCATGAACACCAGCTCTAGTGTTGGAGACATCCACGCGATGAACGAGCAGTAATTGTCCACGGCAGTTTGCCAGGTTTTTGCACAAGTTATCTGGGTTGCAGTGCGGTGCAGATGTCTGGCAACGATCTCCAGTGTTGCCACGATTGATTTCCAGCAGATTGGATTGGCTGTCTGGTCAAGAAATACCTCAGTGAGGACTTGCAAGCTCAGTCGTTTTTGCGTACAGAGCTTTTGGGATAGCTACAGAGCTTTTGGGATAGCTTGATCTGTCTCTTGTTTGCGGAGAGGGGTGCAATGCGAAGTTTTTGGAGAGGCAATATGTGATGTCTTGATGTGTTTGAGTTGACATTTCAGTGATATGCAGCACATTAATGCAGCAATATTGGTGTTGCACCCCAAGGGACCTTGAGATGCTGAATTTCGGTTGCATGTGCGCCGCATGCATCATGCCCATTATCAGAGACTCTAGCTGTGTGGGTCTAGTGGTTGTGGGCATCTTGTCTTGTGCTGGTTGATATAGTCTTGTCTGGTCGAGCTTATACAGGCCTCTGCACAGATGAGGTAGTCATCGGTGACTGTACTGTCACATGCAATGCATGTGATAGTCCTTGTGCTAGTCTAGTGGCTTTGTAATATCTCAGATTACATCTGTGATCTGTGACACCCATGATGGTGCAAGCCTCTGCATGTGCTCAGTCAAAGGCCGCCAAGCGGCTTCCTATCTTTGATTTTGAGATGCGCGGATCCGGTGGACCTGTGCTCGGGCCAATCTTGAGAGATGGATCAATTGCCATTTGCACGCTTCCAATCGAGCTTTTCTTCACACTGCGTATGGAAGCGCCCTTGGCATGCCTGCATGGTCGCGCTGCCTATGCAAATTGTGTCAGAGACATGTCTATTTCCTTTGTACTGCTTCATTCAATCTACAATTGTTGAACGAATGCGTTGCAACCTGGCTAAAGTCATGCAGAACTCTCTGTTAATGTCAGGCGACACACCATCTTAAAGAGTGGAGCCACTTTTGCTCAAGTGGCTCCTGCCCACCCACATGCACACGATTTCATGCCACCAATGACATGCCTCCAAGAGTTAACAGATTACCTTCCCCTCTTTTCGCGTGTATAATTTCAAGCCACCCATGGGCCACACATGTACCCTTCTAAACGTGACTTATAGCTATAAGTCACGTTCAGCTATAGCATAGGGCAATTGCGTGGGTGTAAACCCGGGTTTAAAGGTACGGGTGGCCAATGGCATTGATGCAACTATTGGAAATTCCGTGAGGCCATGGCCAACCACAAATCTGAACTTGAAGGGTGTGCAAACATTTGATGAGGAGTCTTATAGTCAAGCAGCCTGTTGAGCTCAAAACGTGCGAATAAGGAAATTGGAAACCGTCAAATACTTTGTTCTTCTTCCTCTTGAAATACACCTTCAAGGCTTCCCTATGTATGCATTGGTATAGACAGTCTTCTGAGCATGTACATTGCACAGACCAGGATTACGATGATCTTACAAGTGTGAGCAAAACCTACAATGTTGGCGAATGCTTAGCCACCATCACAATGGAATATGCTGCCCATGAGGAAAAGACTTGCTCCATAAGCCTGCAAGCAATCATGATATGGCATTCTCAACGTTGAAAAAAAATGGTACAAACGTTGCATGCATCAAGCTTTTCCTACAAGAAATTTTACATGCATGCAGTTTGTATCTTTGCAAACCAATACCAATGAATCGGTGGATGAACAAATCCTTGTTTGATGTAGTACATGGATGCACGCACCTCATATACTTTTGCAGTGCTTTAGATTCCGCTTTGTCCCCAACTTTCTGCGTCCATGCACGATAGCTTTGCCATTTATTGAATGACAATGACAAGATAGTTTGCTGATGTTTTGTTTTGAGAGCTGCCTTGAAATAAGCAATTCTTTCGTCTTGAAGACGTTGCAATCGTACATATGCCAACCAATTGACAAGAACAAAACCTACACATCAATTCATAATGCGTCAAACTTCTGTTTCAATACTTTACCATAGTGTACATATTGAGATTGTAAGATCAATAAGTATGCTACGCACCCATCTTCTTGTGCATCGAGAATTGGATAGCAAACAAGTTTTGCTTTGTGTCCTCTTCTATAGTTTGAATATGATAGAGGCGCCACAATAAATACATGCGACTTTTGTGCGAGCGCGCAGCAAAGTTATTGGCTATCTCACTAATGGTTGTCTTGTGCACCTATGTAAACACAAGTGAATATTACTCAATTGAATGTTGCATCGTATTATTTGCTTACATGTAAGCCTATTTGAGCTCAAACAATGGTCACCATTGGAAATCGGTCACAACACAACTTCGATCGGTCGCAACTTAGTCATGAAATGCACGCTACAAAGCGATTTCATGTAGATTTTATCAGTACCTTATGCATATATGCATATGCGTCCTTACCTTATGAGTCACATACGCATCCCATTGTTGTAATGCATGCGCGATGTACGAGCGTTGCAACATTGCAAATCGTGAGGCAAATAGTCGTTTTTTGTTGCTCACACGTTGCCATGATTCAATTGATTTCGCCATTAGATCAAGCTTTTGTCTATATATCAACATGTTTCCCCTCTCAATGGCATCACGTACGGCACATTGCTTCTCCCAGAATGTCAATCGCCTGTTTGCTAGATCCTACAATACAATATTGCATAATTAAACCCAGGCTGGGTTACCCAGCTATGAAAAAAAAAGTACAATTTGCCTTAATTTACTCGCCATGCTTTGTGCACTACGTATACGGCACGCATGAATTATCGTTTAGATGAAAGTACACTTGCCTTGGATATTTGTTGCCAAAGTTGGAAAATGCGGGCTTTGGAACCATGTAGAAAGTTACGCAAAACTGCATGTGCGATCTCCCGTTGACGTTCTTTTTGCATCTTGTTTGCCAACAGAGTTTCAAAAGCGCTTCGCAAAAAAATCATTCTCATCCTAGAACGCAATAGATTGGATTGGCGCGCAAGTTTGGAAATGTAGGCCGAACACTTTCGCCACTGTTGGAAGTATTCACTCGTTGTCTTCACCTGTACACCAAATGGCATCGTAAAGGTGGGCGCACAACAACAATTGTACATGCTTAGAATTTGCGATACTTAAAAGAAACAAATTTGTTCTCAATATTTCACACAACGTTGACGTATTACTTTCATGCATAAGAAAAAGTTAGGTTACGTAATAACGTTATGAACATTGAAAGGGGCATGCCAACCTGGTAGTTTTTAAGCCCCACTGTAAGATGTCTCCTTACTTGCGCGTACGTTCTCCAGATATTGAAAACCTTCATGCACAATTTGTCAACCCTTTTCCGAGATGCCCTCTCCGCTGCTTTCTTTTTCGCCATTGAACGAGCTCCAAATGTAAACCATGCCTCAACAACCCTACGACAGACATGGGAATTATTAGGCAACCCATCCCATGCCATGTGCATCATCTTGAGTGTCATCAACCTACAAGTAAGTCCGATTTTGTAAAGTCACCTTGTACATAGGATGCGCCGGTGTTTTTGGATTGCTTTTGTTGTCATGACGAGGTTGTGATGTTTCTTGAAAGAACGCCATGCCTTCCATAGCAAGTGGTGACGGAGTGCCAACATTGCTCTTTCAACCATTTTTGCTTTTTTGATTGACCTAACCCATGCATTTAAAGCCATTGACATGGCCAAAAACCGCATGCGCAAGAGTGCCTTTTGCAGTATGGCCTTCTTGTGGGATTGCCATAATGCATTGCCATGCCAATTGACAAAAGTATCCCTAAGTAATATTTTTTGAATCCCAAAGGTCGATTTTAGAACCTGCATGCAACAAACAGCTCTGCTAGAACATAAAAATTTATTTTAATGTTTAAACAAAGCATGTCAATTGGGTGCAGTGCGCAACCATAATTATGATATGTCCCATGCGTCATGCTTTTGCCATTGTTGTATCTACAGCGTCGCGATAAAAAAACATGCTTGGTTTTGTTTTGTACTCTGCTTTGCAATCTTTTATGATTATCGGCTTGTGAACGCCAAGCGGACCAATTTTGCATGCGTTTAAGTAGTGTAAAGATACCTTTTGCTTGAATTCTCGTTCAATCTGTGCAATACTTCTCCACATTGCAAAAATTAACATGGATCTTTTCTTCCACCAGATGGACACCACCTTGACCATCGTCAAACGCATGTATCTTTTTGTGGACGCATGACCACGCATTGCTTTGAAAGCATTTGCAAGTGTATCGTGCTTGCATTTTGTCAAAATCTTCAGAATTTCACTTTTCATTGCTCTCTTTTCTGTTGCATACCGCGACATTGCAGCAAAGGCCTGCATATGCAAAAGATGCACAAATTTCAAATTGATATCAAACCAGTATTTTATCTTGTGAATTAATGTAAATCTTTTTAAAATGACGTCTGAAATGGAGGTTGACCCCCCCCAATCATTCCATCCATTATTTGTCTTGCAATGCATGTTTGGATTTTGGTGCCCAACATGTCGTGTACACGAGTCATGCTCACCTTTGCCAATGAGGAGTGAAAGAATGCCGAGACCGCTGCATTGAACAGTCCGCGTTTGTGAATATGCGTAATTTTATAGGTGCGCCAGTTTCCAAAAGCACATTGCAAGCTTGTGTGCACTTTTAACTGCAATGCTTTTGTCACCAATTTTTTTTTGGAAGCTTTGTACAATCCTTCTGTTCTCCATGTCGACCAAGCAACGGACAAACTCTGCATATGCACATTCTATACCTGACATATTGGACCGTTGTAATTAATGAGCACAAGTGCACACGTTTGGGCCAAGAACTCATTCATAGTCACATGAAATGGTGTTGCCATTGAAATGTTTTATGCCAGAATTCACCTGGTGCCTTAGTCGTGCAATCGCCGAAGAAACAAGATTGCGGTGGAGGCCAATCTTTTTTGCATTTTCATGCCATCCATTGAATGCCCGTGCCAGGCGTCCTTGGAGCATTTTGTACAGTATCGCTCTCAGTTTCAACCTCCGATTTTTGTCGTCGCGAATTTGCAATGCCCATTTGGAAAACACCAAGGCGATTTTGCTCATTGCATATCTCTGGAGTGTTTGACGCAGGTTGAAGTTCAATATAACAACTCGATGAGCTTCTTGTTTCCATGAATTGAAGCACATCTTCGTCGTGAAGCTCCGCGCTTGTGAAACGGCTTGTATCATGATGCTTTGCAATTTTTTATGATGATCGGCTTGTGAACGCCAAGCGGACCAAGCATTCAACATCTGCCGTCTCAAGCATTTTTGAGATGCAATCTCATATGTTGAGGATACCAAATCCTTGAGGTGTCTAAATAACGCAAGCCAAGCATTCCACGAAGCATAAATGGTGTTCTGGCGCCATTGGAAAATAGCAAGACTTGTCACATTTCTCATTTTGATCTTCAGTCGTGTTTTGAAAGCCCATTGAGTATATGCCGCGTAAAGGGAAGAATGGCGCATCTTCGTGATAGTAGCCTGCACAAAACAAAGTCAAAATAATGAATATCCATACTTCAATTATCAATTTACTAGTTAGCTTGGCCAGTATGCAGTTGGTTTATAAGTAATAGATGGTACAACGATGGTATCATACCAATCGAATGTCGGACAATCTCATTTGATTCCCAATGAGCAGTTGATGAAAATTTTAGACCAACACATTGACCGTGCAAGAATTCCTCTAGAGATTTGATGAATTCTGAACCCACCATTGATATGCGTTTGGAGTGATGTCTCAATGTACTCCAAAAATACCAACTACGGAATGCATTTGCCATCGTGCGATGTTGTAATGAACTTACACAAGAAATTAGCAATTGCCTTCTCTTTACTTTATCACGGACTCTTGTTTGCCACGTTCCCAATGCTGCTGCCACAAGCCGATTTTGCATGCGGGCCGCACACCGCTTCAAGGTGGCTTTTTCATATGCTTTGTTTTGCGCTTCATGATGCCAAAGCTCCAACACCTGGAACAAAGCAACCATCCCAATCAAGTTTGATAAATCAAAAAGGACAATGCAAAATTGTAGTGATATGGCATATGAACTTCTAAAACATGTGATCATAAATGTGCAGTTAAAGTAGTACACGGCTTGATCATATGCAAAAGAAAGAACATATGATCGTGCCTGGGCTAGCTTGTAGTTTTTGTAGTGATTATCAGACACTGCCTTTTGTGAATGCAAAACTTTTTGGTTCTCCCCATACTTTTTCCAAGCAAGAAAGATTTTAGCAAAACAGCTCTCGGACAGCCTACTTGCCATAAGTCTTGCAAATTTCCTCTTCAAAGCCAAACGGTGCCATAAATGCATTATGCTCCCACATCGACCTTTAGCAACATTTATTTGCAAGATGCAAATTGCACCACGTAGGTTCATTGTGTTGACGATTACACATCGCCTGCATGCATAGTTTTGAGTCTCAATCCGACATGTAGCAGTGCAAGTTTATACATGCATATGTACATGTATGCATCACACATGATCTACCGGGGCTATCAAACCAACTTGAACGGTCATATGATCATTTTGATAACAAGAAAGCAGAAAGCAAGCTCATATCAATGATACCGTTTTATACACTAATTGTGCAAAGTGTAAATCGAGGGGAAGGCATAACACACCATCTATCAAATATCCTGCACAAACGGTAATGAGCTCCAACTGAAATTGCAACATTGCGTTGTTGCTTGCGTTGCAATTTTGACTGCACACGGCCGCACCAATTTCCAAAATAGCTTTGCAAAAGAGCAATTCTCCGCTTGCCCCTTGCACGCTCATACATATTTTTGTGATGGTTTTTTGAAACCACACGCGCATGCCATTGTTGAAAGACATCGGCTTTGGTACTGTGAACCCACCATTGCAAGGCCTACATAAAGGGCAAATTATTAGGGGCTAGATCGTCCATGTCTTGGGCATGGTTGACTTTCTGTCTCCTCAAACACGCCCCAGTCCTCATGAGGGCGTCTATATTTTATTTTAGTAGGGGCTACACCGAATACAAATGAAGAATGAAATTTGCTCGGAAAGATTTGCTACTAGATAGCATAGCATGTCATTCAATAAGCATGCAAGGTATTTGAATGGACATGATCACCTTTAGAACTTGTGCATGCTTTGATTTTGTTGACGACATGCGATTTTGCCAAGAACGGAAAGCGTGCCACATATATTTTTGTCGCCATCTTGAAATCACCAATTGAGCCCGACCTTTTTGAACCATCCAAGTTGCCCACCTTAAAACAGCACGTCTTTGCACATTTGCATTGTGTGATTCTTGAATCGTCCGCCAACGTACTCGTTTGGCCTGAAAAAACAAACATGATGCATGAGCAATGCTTGTCATGACTGTTAATGACCATCAACATGCGGCAAGATAATTCCAAATCTAGTTTTAAAAGTAGTCTTGAAGCAATTGTTGTTAAGGGTTTCGGTGCACTTTAAAAGGCTTGCGACTCATTCATACGCTTGTTTACCTTAAAGTGATCCGCTCGCGCTCTCCAATTGAAGAAAATTTTGTGTATAATCCATTCGTTATGAGTACTAGTCAATGCACGAATCATCAGTGCACCAGTCCTATGCGTTGTTGCAGTGACGAGAGCTTTGTGCTCAATTATGGAGTCCCTAGATTGGAGTGCATAACAATATTTTGGCCAAACGCCGAAGTTTACTAAATGCAAAGCTAATACTTCAGCTATCCATGCAACACAACGTTGTTATCTTGGCGCAACGTGGCAACTTCAAGTATTGAAGATGTGGAGAGACATGCCCGGCGGGAATATGTATATACACATATTTAAAATGCAACATTGAGTCTCAAGTTATACACTAAACATAGAAATAATCAATGATTGAGATGAGAGGAAAGTGCCTTGCCTCCAAGTGAGGAAACTTTCATGAAGACCGCACAATAACACGTTGCTTAATAACTCCCTTGCCTTCTTCAACGCTGTGGCATAATGGTACCATGCTACAATGCATTGTTTTTGCGTGCAAATGATAATGTTTGCTTCAAGAAGCAAAGCTTGAGCCTTTTCTCGTTGATATTCCTACAATGTGCCAGTCAACCAAAGCAATGTCACAAGCCGCATGGTATCCACTAGTATTGGAATATGAAAAAGACTACTATAATATCAAGAGTAGCACCGTAGTACACCATGTGAAATGTTTTGCATTTGAGGGGTTTCACAAATTTGAATGTTTAGACAAACTTATATGCATGAAAAATTCTTAAAGACTTTGAGAGAAAATATATTTATGGAACATTTTCAATATATCAAAAGTCTATAATTTAAGATCATTTCTAGATATGGTCACCAATTTGCGTGCCAACAAATGTCCCATTTAAACTTTACTAGATAAAGAGGCGATCTAATTTTATATTGAACACACCAAAGGATTGCTACTAATGCATCGCACAACGAGTTTATATTATTGTTATTATTACACGCTTTTCCTGCTAGAAGCAAGGTGCGTCTGCAGACAAGCTGCAGTAAAAGCTGCCAAAATCCTACCCCTTGATGGACAAGTATTACTATCTTGAATTGTAAAATTAATCTTCTTGTCAATCTTACTCGCATTTTACGAGGACATTGCACTAAAAAAATATAGTAAGTGCACATGCCAGTGGAAGCCGACATTGAAGTGGATGTAAAAATTCTCTTCATGTGGAAATGTTTGGGAAGCAACATGCCTGTGTTTGACCACGCCATGCACTCCACATAGCAATCATGCAATGTTGAGTGAAATGCATTATTGAGCGACGGCATAAATTTTTAGCGTCAACGTATCTTTGCATTGATTCGAACGCCATTCGCATGATTGCATGCCTCCAAAAGTGGATCGCCTACAACGATGATCATCTCAAATTTCAAGGCTCAATTTGGAGTCCATGGCAATACTTTTGAGGTGATAATGACATTTCCTGGATATTACCTTGGAAACATGCTTTTGTTTGTTGACAAAGCGTATCCAAATCGCCCAAAACAACGCCAACTTGTTCTTTAGAACAATTGCCGAGCATACTTCTAACCGTCTCCGGTGCCACGCTTTTAGATTGGACATGTACTTCCATGAGTTCCAAGATGCCCCCAAAGCCTTCTGGTAGAGAAACAATGTGGCACGTCGGAGTGAAGCCTTCTTGTGAAGAACTACCGCAACGTGTTCTATCCATGAGGACCAAGCTTTCCTCGTAGCCTTCACCACCGTTGCAGGTAGAAATCAATATCAAAATAAATTTTTTTCTCAGAAGTACCATTAGTGCCAAAATGAGTGTGATGCTACTTGCCTTGTGGCGAATGAAAGTCAACGTCTTTTCAAGAAGGCCACGGTCAACAAGGGCTTTTGTAGAGCTTTCACGCCATGTGTTCCATGTTCTTGCTTGCGTCTTGGTCATATTGAATGTTTGGGCATGTTCTTCTTTCGCGGCTTTGCCCCTCTGATAGATCACAAACTGCATCCATGACGTCCAAGCGGCACACATTGATGCATCAATAAAACGTTTTGCGGCTTGGCGCATGCGATCTTGTTTTATGGCATTGTGCTCGAGGTCCGCACGCCACGCATTCCAAGCCGCCAACATTGTGCGATTTACCATTATTGCCACAATGTTGTTAACCATTTGTGTGCGTTCTCTCCGTCGAACTTGTGCATTGATACCGTCTTTCATTGCGTTCCATGCTTTAGACAAAAACTCGTTGCGCATGAATGCAATGGCTCTCAATCCCATATATTTTTTGGCTTGTTTAATTCCATGGAAGTGCTTCCATTGCATCCAAGCTTTGCCCAAAGACCTACAAGCTTGCCAATATTAGCTTTGTGCCTAGAAAACGAACAAAGATTCGTGGAGCCATCAATGTTTCACAATAAACGTAGATACTCACTAAGTGTTTAGTATATAAGTATTGGGATTAATTTGTAGGTACTCACTTATGACACAATAAAGCGCATGCTTTGAGAAAAACGGCATGTCGTAGAGCGGCATCCTCATGGAACTTTATCCAACAATGCCAATATTCGTGAATGGCTGTGTCTTTGTATTTTTGTTGAGCAATGTAAGAAGCTGATCGCTTCATTTTCTCAAACCGCAAATGTTGTCTCCATGCTCCCCAAGCCATTGCAAATTGCCTATTCATATACAAAAAATTATTTAACAAGTCTCATTGGCAATTTGCAACAATCAAACAGCAAGAAGTTGAGTGCATTAGGTAAGATGTTTCGCCTACTTTTGCATAGCCATTTGACGTGCAGAAAAAATGATGGCGCGATTGTGTTGCTGCATTTTGACATTGGCTTGCCATGTAGACAAAGCAATGTGCAAAGATTTGTTGCCCATGAATCCCAACACTTTTGACATTGCCTTCCGTTTCCAGATTGAATATTCAACGGAATTAACCCATCCAGCAAAAGCAATTGCCAAGGCTATGTGGCTCCAATGACGGATAGCCTTATGATAATGCCTTGCGTGGGATGTTCTTTGGGAAACATGTGCCCTCCATGGTGTAAATTTTGCGAAGAGCATATGCGTTCTCCATTGATCCGTCGCCAGCCTTTTCTTAAAGCAATCAGTTGCGTTGTCCCTGCAATTCAATTTGTTAAGTCTATATAAGTTATTCATTAGAAGGTCACAATCTTTCTTATAGCTTGTACTTTAAATGAAGTAATCATGAGCTAAAAAATTGGTTCCAATATTGTTTCTGGAATACACACCTGAAGGCTTTGATTGCCTCGCAAAGCCTTGCTTTTGCCCATTTGTCTTTGGCACGATTCTTTGCCAATGAAAGGTGAGCATGCTCTCTCCAAGCATTGAATGTAGAACATAAGGTATAGTGCATCAATTTCTTGAGACAATTCTCCATCTACATCATGCGGACACCAAATTTTACAACAGAGAATCATGTTTCAAAATGTAGAACATGGCTACCATTGAAAATAGCACCTTCAAGATGTTTCGTTGCTTCTCTCGAATGTAATGTCTCCAAGCATTGTGAGCCTTTACTATTGTCCGATGTTGCCAATGCCACACAGAATTATGTGTGAGTTTGCAAGATTCCCGATTTTCTTTGAAGGCTTGCATAGATGCCATAAGCATTTGTGTGTGGCGTTGGTCAAGTTGTGCATCTAGCAAGCTTGTAAGCTTGGTTGCTCGATGGGACAATTCATTCCAGGCTTCGAAGACCATCAAACTTGTCTGCAATGCAATATGTTGTTGTTACACATCGATTTTTGTAATCTTGCACAGAGGATTCTACATTATGCCCAAAAACGCACCTTCTGTTGGAATTTCTTGAATATTGCGCGCAACCTATTTTTTGTTGAAATCCATGACTTGGCTATCTCCTTCCATGCCTTGAGTATGTTACTTTTGCTTCTCACAATATATTCTTGTTGGGCCAAATCATATCGGTTTTTCTTTTGAGCTTTCGTTGTCACAGCATGTTTCCATGAAGCAAAACACCTAGAAAAGTGGCTTTGTCGAAGGCATTGGATGGCAACAATTGCCTGCACCATGACAGCTGTCAGTCCCTGGAATTGAGGGTTTCCAAGATTCATGGATTAATGCAATTTTCTCTTTATGCGCCAACAGAATGGGACATGCATATTTAGGAATATGGTCCTATTTCAAAAGGTAAGCAAGTAGGTCTATAACCGAAGCGTTCCCACCTTGCCACGACTTGCATTTCTGATGGCGGCCCATCTTCTCCATGCATGAAATATGCTGGCTTGGTAGGTGCTACACCACCAACGCATGGCTGCAATACATTTCCTCTTGCGTTCGCAACGCTTAATTGCCCATGTTTCCCAACAAAAATGCGCCCTTCTGAGTCTACCATATTGGATATGAAACATTGCAATGCGCTTGTTTCGACAGTGTCGAACGTTGGCTTTTAGCATCTCAAACGCCTGAGCGCGCACAAAACGATATCAAACAAATTGATTGTTCAACATAAGTTATGTTAGGAATATTTCTACACATTAAAGTGTAAGCACGTTGATATGCGCAAGTTTTAGACGCCAGACAAACCTTTGCAACCTCCATGCGTTTCCAATACAATACGGCATTTTGAAAGGTGTCTGCGTTCTGGTCTTGTGCTAGCACGCCTTCTCTCCATGCCTTGAATGCTTTACCACACAACAAATTGTCAAGTCGCCAGAGAGTCTTTGTTGTTGCTCCCTACAACCAAAAAAAAGTAAATAATCTTTTTCTTATAGTCTTAGTCACCTTGTGTTCCCCATATCCGGTTCATTAGCAAATTCCTTAATTTACATATTTAAGGCGTGAATGAAAATTAGACTTCAAGCTCTCTAATTCAATTCTTTGAGAGACCAAAGCAATCCAACAGCTAAGTGAAGTGATGAGAGAGGAAGAGCTTGCCTTTGTAACTTTTTGTTCGCCTACTATCACCATCCATCTCCTAAAAAAAGTTGCAAGCGTCCGAATGGTGAAGCACTTACAAAAGATTTCAACATAATTCGCATGTGCATGAACCCGAGCCACCCAACATGTCCATAATTTTGCCAACAACATCTGGCGCCAATGCGCCATGGCAGAAGCCAACAAAGCGCGTTGATTGATTGAATCGCGCGTGAATATCTTCCAAGCGCCCCAAGCAAATGCTATGGTGGTGCGTAGCATCCTAACGGCCAACCCTACGAGGTATTACCACATCACTTACCATCATTGGATTTTTCAATGCAAAATGCTACATTGTTTGTTCACGCAAAAAAATAAATGGCATGAAAATGTGCATGAAATGCCGTCTGGAAGAAACACAAGAAGTGGAACCAAGCCACAATGAAGGTTGCAAGGTGCATAAATATTTGCTTGAAGTTGATGTAGATACCTAGACATTTTGCTTTGGCATTGGCGTTGCATTGGGTTTGGTATAGCCAAGCGTGGAATGCTATTCGAAAGGCTTTGTTTCTCCAAAATAACAAAGCTTGCCGGAGCTTAAGAACCCTCGTTTTAACCTCATTGGCGACCTTCTTCCATTGCGAGAACGCAGCATGCACTTTCCATCGACACATTCTTTTTACAATGTCGTTCACCTAAAGCATGCACATCTACACTCTTCAAATATTGAATAATAGCAATGCCTCGTCGAATACAAGTATGCATGAATAACCTTGATTGGGACGTTGACGCACGAAACATTGAAAATGTGATATTTTAAAAGGTGACAGGATCACCTGTGTTACCCTTTTGTTGCGCCCTAGCACAACATCATGCCAAGCTTGGAAGCCCGCGGCAAGGTGCGCATGCATTAATCTATTTAACGACCATTGGATCTTGCCTCTTCTTGCTTGTTGGCAGACAGCAGTCCCATGCCAAGAATTAAATGCATGGGAAAGGACCCCTTGCAACATCTTCACAAGGCATGCAGCCATCTTTTGCTTTCCAAGCTCCATTCGTAACATAATGTTGTGCCACGCTGCAAAAGCTTCCCGAATATATCTTTTCATCAGCACATTCTCGGCTTTTTCCTTTCGGAGCCGTTTTTGCGAACATCTCATCGCCTCATTGTGCCAAATAGAGAAGAATGTCTCCAAAAAGCGCCACGCACGAAATCTATTAGCTTTGAACACATTCTCCCGTTTTTGCCGTGCCTCAAAATATCTAGCCCTCCATTGTTGCATTGCTAATGCTTGTGTTCGATGGAAGAAAAATGCCACTGCATAGCGTGCCATTTGTCGTTTATGTTGCATCTTTTTCAATGCTTCCCGCCATCTTGACCATGATCTTGTTAGTCTGCCATTCTTCATGTACATTGTGGCCCGATGTGTGATCTGTAGATTATGCTTCAACAGTGGCACCATCTCTCGCCAAGCAATGAAGGCAGCAGCAATGTGCCAGCTGCTTAGGAAACCTAAGCATAAAGCACACCGCATTTGTTATTGCTTAATTATAAGCGCCTAGAATATGTGTGGCCATCCAAACCATCTAGTCACCCGGCCGGGTGACTAGATTGCTAGAGGCCTCTAGCAATCTTGTCAAATGCGATTTTTAAATTTCATATCTTCGTGCATCTGCTACGAATGATAGATTTTGGTTTGCTCACCTATGGCTTTGCGCATTAGGTCAGCCTTCTTTTGTGACCAATCATGCGTTGCACGCCATGCATTGAAAGTGGTGAGTAGCAACCGACGGTACCACATCCCGACTGCGGAACGAAGCTTGTCCACTGCTGCATGGCGTGCTACAATGCACGTGGTCCATCTTCTAAATGAGGTGGATAGGATCCCGTGAGTCCGCCGGCCTGTAAAAAAAACAACGATCGCTAGTGCAACAATCACCGTGGAGTAAAACATGCATGTGGCTATAGCATCGGTCTGCACGCCCGCTAACATTTTCGCGGTGCTTTGATGAGATTGAAAATATGTATCAATGTGTTTTACCTACAAAGAAGATAAAGTAGACATAAATGTTTTTACTGACAAAGAACCCTCGTGCCCACCTTGTGCTTCGACAAGGCATGCTTGTAGATCAGCTTCGTGCGCAGTGCGCGCCTTCCAAGTTACAAAGCTTGTGTATATTGTCTTGTTGTGCCAGTGGAGGACCACAGAGTGCAACATCTTATGCTTGGCAATCCGTGCCGTCGCCCATGGCGCCCAAGCTTTCCATGCCCTTGACAATTTGTTGTCTCGCCAGTGAGTGACGCTTGCTTGAATTGCTTTGGTCTTGCCTTGTTTCTTCTGAATGATGGCCTGGCCAAGAAAAAGTTGCCGTTAAAAATGTTACAACATCTCTTGGACCTTGTCACCATACAAGCAACAAAGCAAATCATCCTACATGCTGACTCTTCTTCATGAATTCTTGATCAATAGGCATCTAACACCACCGTGGTGCGACATGGCCATGGGTGACCCGCACCTGCCACTTTTGAATGGTGAGGGTCATCGTCCGAGAGGCGAGGTGGATAATCGCATCATTATTTTGTGCACGCTTCGCATATTTTGCCTCACAAAAGCACCTCCATGCCCGCCAAGCTCTAGCTGTCACAATATTGCGCATGGCCGAAGCAACAGATGCCATCCGGAGCCGCTTGGCAATGCCATTCTGCCATACATGGAACGCTTCCATATGTTTGATGTTGTTATATTCTCATTGGAAGGTGAGCTCTTATGTTTGACTTGATGTTCTGTCCATATGTTTCGTCAAGGTAGCTATTTGCAGGCCCAATATCAGATGCTTTAAGCAATACACGGCTCTAAATAGATAATTTGGCGGTTTACCTGAACAAAAATCTGCCACTGAGCAAAAGCGCCGTAGAAAGTATGATCGCTCCAATGCGCGAGCGCAAGCTTCATTGAGGCGTGCCATTCCCTTGCGTGTGTCACCTATTCCATGACAAACGGACGACTCAATATTAATGCTATTCAGAAGGTGATGAATTATATCAGGTTGAGGCAAGACAATAGATTACAAATTAAAGCTAATTTTAAAAATCATTCTCAACACAGCTGCAAAGTTGAACATACCTGTTGCACAAAGGCGGAGAAGCCCGCTGAAAGGTGTCGCAAATGCCAGCGTTTGAGGCTCTGTTGCAGGAGGGTCTGCAAGCGTCTCTACAAAAATGGTGTATCTCAATAATTATTTTGAAAATCAAATAGCAAAGAGTGCGAACAATCTCACGGGCTTAATTAATAAGCAGAAAAACAATGGCTACAGCAATGTATACGTGTCACCACTGATGCATGGCCTGCAATAGGAGGGGGCCTTTGCACACCGTGTTTGTCAGCCATGTGCGCCAGGTCTGAAAGGCTGAGGAGAGGCAGCCATGCATCACGCGCACCAAACACTTCTGCACCTTTGTCTGCTTAGCTCTTGTAGCAGCAGCCTCTGCCTGCCATTCCACGAGCATCATCCCATTAAAAATGTGACTTTACCCCGACATCATAATGGGCCATGGCCAGAGAGAAAATAAGCTATGCAAGCTATGCACAGTACCTGCCATTCTTGCAACAAAGAGCCAAGTCTCAAAGCCATTAGCTTTCTTGCAGCACTCACTCCCACATTCTTGAACGCATCCTCAATTATGGCCTGCTCTCGCCAAATAGCAAAACTTGTTGCTAGGTGCCGATGCAGCAAGCGCTGCAAGACGGGGCCGAGCAGTGTCCTGTGCCAAGAGAAATCATACATCAAAACCCTTTCTCATGTGGTACCGTTTCATGCCCTCTCAGGGCCCAATTACTACATGCACGATGTGTATGACAAGCTTGAGTCATTTTGCAGGGTGACAACAATTTTGGCACGCCTAGAGTTTGCATAAGAATCAAATATCCAGTATTTGAAGAATTAAAATGCCCAGACGGGCATTAAAATCTTACCTTTGATGTTCCTTGATGTCCTTCCATGCCACCCATGCCGCAAGGGCCTTGGACAATGCCAGGTGGGACAGCCTTGCAATGACTACATGTGCCCTTCTTCTCAGATCAGCTAGCTGCAGGGCCGAATCGTGCCATGCTCTGTATAGGCGACCAAGCACTCCCTGCCGCAGCCTCTTGACACAATTCCGCATTGCTGCGCACTTCACACGGCGCAGCGCCGCCGCGTCCTTCCAGCTTGACCATGCCTTTGCCTGAACGCAAAAATGATATGATATGATATGATATGATATGATATGATATGATATGATATGATATGATATGATATCAAAATGAAATGAAATGAAATGAAAATAACATAACAATTAAATAAAGACACCCTGATGAAGCCTGGAGCGTGATCAAGGAGACAAAGGTCAAGCCTGCCAAAAGGCATGGTTGACCTCGCCACTGTGAGGGCATGGGTGAACATGGCCCCATCTGTCAGGGACCTGAGTGCATGGCCGCAGCACGGCAGCTGCTACAGTGCAGGCCAGTCTCCCCTTGTGCAACAGATGTATGAGCCCCAGCTTTGACCTTCCTCAGAAGGCATGCCTCAAATTTGCTATCTCTTTGAGCCACCCCTGGGAGGGTTTGACAGTGGTCTTAAAAAATAAATACCTAAAGCAGGTTGGCCAAATCCCTTGGGGGCGCCTTGGCGGCTCTCAAACCCTGACCCCTGGTATAAGCTTGTGGAAGTGAGGGCCGCACCAGGACAGAATTCATGAGGCGTGCACAGATGGACATGGCTCTCTGGCCAAGAGTCTTGGAGCCTTGCAGCTGATGCCGCCAATGCGTGAGAGCCGCTCTCAGCTCATGCAAGCTCCAGTGCGCCACTGCGCGGTGCAGCAGCACACGCGTAGCACGGCCCTCTTCCACAGCCTCCAGCCAGGTGTTCCAGCAGCGCACCTGCGGCGTTCACAGGCAACCATAAAGATCAAATTGGCACTGGTGCTGGGTTTGACGCTCCAGTGGAAGCCCCAGGCTTGTGCTTCTGGGTTGTGGGATGGGGATAGTCGGCCCGGAACCTTTTGGCACGCTGACTGCCACAATTACTAGACAGGTCATGGATCCCTGGGATTGCCTAAACCCATCCAGAACTGCTGTCTGGGAAACCTTCAACCTCTATTGAGACCCTCGTTCAATCATGCACTGATGCCTTGCTTTCAAACAATTTTTATTGCCCTTTGCACAATGGCACCAGTGGTGCCGGCAGCTGACCGACAACTCAACTTCACGACTCGTGCGTTGGCTGCATGTGTGAATGGCAGCCATAGAACAATTTCTTGTGCATTTTGAAGGGTGAAGCTGGATGCCACCTTGGTGCCGTCCATGAGAGCGACGCGCACAAGCTGCATCTTCTCCCTGGCAGCGGCCTTGGTTTCCACCCTGGACAGCCAGCCGTCGAATGCCCTGCACACGCAGCCGCTCTGAAGACGGTGCACGCACATTTGCAACACCTGCGCACACCCGCAACGCTCATATCCTCTGGCCAATATTCCCGTGCTGTCTTGCTGCCTGGCTGTTCCTAGCATGTGCAGCATGCAAAAATCCACTATCATGTGCTGCTTGCATTGAATACTACATGTTGATTGCAGAAAAGACTGGAAAGCAATTACTGTATACATGTCTTGCCTAATGTACCTGGCCCATGTAGCCCATAGGACCGAAAAAGTAAGTGTAAAGAAAACAAGAAAATCGAGGAAGGATTGAGAAATAACCCTGCGTTCATACGCGTCTTCCGAAGCGTTCCGCAGCCAGTCCGCAAAGGTACAACCAAGCAGCCTCTGTGTACGGAAGCACCGGGCCACGACCGTGGCTTCTTTGCGCGCCGCCTTGCGCGCAGCAAAGCCCACCCAGCCGGCAAGCGCAGCCGCCGCCGCGGCCGACCGCAGCCGGCCAACCGCCGCCGCGAGCACCGCCTTGTTCTGCGCGCTGCGCGGCGCGAAGTCCGCCCAGCTCCGGAACGCCGCAGCCGCCGCCCTCGACCGCAGTGCGGCCAGTGCTCGCTGGACCTTGCGCCTCTGCAGCGCACGTTCGGGAGCGTATTCCGCCCAGGAGGCAAAAGCCGCCGCTAGCTTTTGGGATTTTATCCGCGCCACGGCCGCGGCAATAACATGCCGATGGGTGCCGGCAAGGCGCGCGTGGTCTGCCCAGCGGCCGAAAGCGGCCGTCAGGGAGCGGTCGCGCCAGCGAAGGACAACGGCGGTGGCTTTAGAGCGCAGGGCGGCGGCGCGCGGCGCGCGCTGCGCCCAGCCGGCAAAGGCCGCGGAGAGCAGCCGTGAGCGCAGGCGGGTGACGGCTGTCGTGCGGATGTCGACGCGCCGGGAGCAGCCGCCGGCCCAAGCCGACCAGGCGCGCAGCAGCGCTCGGGCCGTCCTCCCCTGCATCGCCTGCCAGGACCGTACAGTGGAGGTTGAGAACAGCGCCAGTGCGTGACCAAAGGTTCAGAGCAAAAAGAAATAGGAGCTGGCAGTATTTGTAGGATTCTCAGTAGAACTCAGGGTTGTCATTATACGTTTTAGAACCCTAACCCTAGGACCATCTTCAAATATATATATATATATATATATTTCTCATAATATAGTACCCTATAAATCAAGGTTTGCAGCGACACAGGCAGATTACAGAGGGAACCTGCCCACCTGCAGAGCAAGAGCCAGCTTCTCGCGGTCCTTGCCCTTGCGAACTGCCTTCTGGGACCAGGTAGACCAGGCAGCATGCAGCGTGCTGTTCCTCAGCCGCTGCAGCGCTCTGGCAACCAAATCTTTCCTGTGCAGTGCACTGGCGGCCTTTGCCTGCCATGCCAAAAACGCTCTCCTCGCAGTCAAGTTGCGCATGGCTCGCAGTGCTCCAACCGCTGTCCCACGCCTGGTGCCCTTCTGAGTAGCCCTCAACCTCCAAAAGCGGAATAACTTGGACAGCCTGTAGGCTTGCATCTCTCTAATGCGCTGCTCCTTGACCTGCCTGCATGCATCCAAGACAAGCAGATGTCATTTGCAGAGAGTCTTGCAGATATGCCGTGGCAACTTGCCAATGTTAAGGAAAAGCACACGTGCATCTGCAGGTTGTCCTTTTGCAAGAATTACATCAAGATGCAAAATACCACAGGTATTTTATGGTAGGCATCTGTGCGCATCATTGGGGCTGGAGCCAACCTTGCATCATGGCGGGCCTGGGCGCTCTTCAGCCACTTGGCAAAGGCCCTGCTCTTGTTGAGGCTCTGCATGCGGCGGGAGCAGCGGTCTACTTTTTGCCGTGCACCGACCCGCCATCGCGCACCCGCCCTCCAGCCCTGGAACGCCGCCGCCTCCATCCTGCAACAGCCAGTCACGAGATTTAGATCGCAGGTGTGCACCTTCAAGATCACCCTCATAACAAGATGCATAAATACAACATGGCAAATAGATCAATTGTTCTCCAGCCCCTAATACTTCTGTGCACGTCTGCCAAAAACAAAGGGAGGAAACCTGTTGCGCATGCGTCCAGCAGCGTGCTGCATGGCACCGGTCCTCTTGAGCCGCTTCTGCTGCGAGTTTGCCGTGTTTGCGTGCCATGCCCGCAGCGTCCGACGCCTGGAGACAGCAGCACTTTTGCAATGAATCCCACATGACAAGGAACGGTAGTCCTCTGCATTGAATGCCATCAAAAGGCCGTGTAATATTGGATCGCCTGCACTCTTTAGACGTCTTTAATTTCTGAGGGTCTCACCTGCATCTGATGCTGGCGTGCCCGTCATACTTCTGAGCAGCCGCGCCAACAGCTGCACGCCAGTGGCTGAAGCGTGCATGCTTGTCCCGCTGCTGCCAGTGAGCATTCGCCTCCAGCTTTGCCGACGCCCGTCTCTCCCTTGCCACAGCGGCTGCATGCCAGGCCTGCACAGCACACTCTTGCTTGTCAATGCATGCTTTCTTGGCAGGTGGCCATTGCAATCTGCTAGACACAGCCCCTGTATATTGTCATCTGATGCTCCCATCTGGTGGGCATCTCCTAATAATTGCAGTTGTTGGTGCAGGTCTGGTTGATTTATTTCTACTGGGATGGCGCATGAGGGATAAGATATAAGTCGCTGGCATTTGGCAGAGCATTAGTGATATACTGCAACCAACATCGCACTATGCAATCTCACAGGGTATGAGGGCTGCCTGAAAGCATACATTCACACTATCAGACAGCATAAACTGCAGCGCCCATGACAGACCTGGAACGCTCGGGAGCAGGTTTTCCAGCGGCGGTGGCGCGTGGCGCGGTGGCCGACTGCGACGAGGCGCCGAGTGGCGCTCTGCCACTCCGCGTACGATGCGCGCAGCTGCCGGGCAGCCGCCTCCGCCGACGCGGGCACGGCGCTCTTGCGCGGCAGCTGCCGCGGCGCTGACCTGGCGGAGGGGGGACTGGCCGAGTGAGCCCTCCCTCCCTCGCGCCGAGGCCCCTCTTGAGCACTCATACGAACCCCCCGCCTCGCCACATCCGGGCTGACTGACCGGTGCCTGACCGGACTAATAGAAGCCCCCAAGCCATCCCTGCCTTCCATGCCCCGCCTGGGAGACCTGCCACCCGTGACATCCCTTCCAAATGTCTCCTGGCGCCTGTCAGTGTAGCCGGCACATTGCCTGGTAGAGAACGGCTCTGCTTTGATATCCGGCCGGCGGTGGCGATCCGGCGCGGCCGGCAAGGGCCACGCGGCCGGGATCCTGTCCCCGCCGCTGCCGTTGTCGCAGCCGCTTGCGCTGTGCAGCCAGCGCTGCACAATGCCGCGCTGCTCCCTGCACAGCTCCGCCTCCCTCTCCCCAATCTGCGCACCGCTCCCTAGCACAGTGCGATGCTGCGGCACCGTCCCATAATCAGCCTCTGCGGTTGCGGCGTCTCCAAACAAGCTGGCTCTTGCCTCGCGCTGCTGAGGCTGCCGATCTCCCTGCCAAGCATCCGCACGGAAGCCGCAGGGAGAAGGGTGCTGGGCGAGAGGCGCGTGCGTCTCCTCTCTGAGCATCGGCCGTCGCCTGCGCGTGGCAGCAGTCTGCCGGGGCGGCGGCTGGGGCGCCTGGCGCAGCCGTTGCGGGGACGCAGACCGCGACCGAAGCAGCGGGGCCCGCTCCGCGGATCGCCTCAGGAACTCGTCTGCAACCTCCTGCCAAGCGTCTGCCGGGGCCGGGATGTTTTCCTGGCGGCCATTCGCCTCGATAGCTGGCTCTGCTGCCTCGCTGCGTGCCTCCTGAGGCGATGGCGCTGCTGTGGGTGCGTGCTCAAGCGCTGGAAGCTGCATGGGGTCCAGCCTCCTGCAAGCACGCCAGCTCTTTATAAATATTTCTGTCATGTCGGAAGGCAGCAAGGCCAGAATGTCTATTCCTGGAAGATAAAAGATTTCGGGTCCAGTGAAACCTCTCTTTTCTAATCACCCCTATTTTAGTCGCAAACACCTTTGTGCGGAAACAGGCCGTATACTAAGAACCCTGCCTCATGAGTCAGTACTCGAAAAATTGGACCAATGAACAAGGCGGCCAACACCTGCAACTCTTGATACGGCAGGGGTCAGTGTGTGGGCTCCGAGATTCACCTTGGTGTTATTGTGAGGTGGCCAGGCTGTGGCTGAGTCAGGCCCCTGGTGCCCCGCAGCAGGCTGCGTTCGGCCTGCAGCTTGTCCCACCAGTTTGCCTCCGGTCTAAGGCTGAGAGTGATGACCATGCGGTAGTAGTATGTGTCCTCTGCCGCAATTATGCCGTGCCGGGGCAGCACCTTCTGATAGGCCTGCAGCATGTGGGCAACGCCGACCTGCACAGCCACATCAGTGCCACCATTGAGTCTACTTGGCCTTAAGCAATTGGCACAAATCTGCCAGCAGATGCGGCAGCAGATGCGGAGTGCATATCTTCTCCAGAACAGCAGACATGCAGTGATGCACGAACAGGAGCGACTTTTTTGAATCCAGATTGCATGGGAAGTCAGTAACAGAACATGTGCATGGATGCAGCATTACGAAGGCCGTCTGTGTGGTTGTGCAAATGTACATTACTAGTGAATATTACAGGCATCACAGGCGATGGAATAAGCCGTGCCTGGCTTCTGCCCAGCCATCTGTCCTGTGCAGCAATGGCCTCCGCCTGCAGAATGATCTCCGACAGCATGCGCTGGTCATACTCCCTCTGGCAGGCTTGCACTGACACCGACAGGGGCCTGGTGATGCCTCTCGGACCGCGTCCTGCAACAATCGGCACATTTGTTGGTACAAAATTTATTGGTACACACAGACAATTTCACAGGCTGTTGCTGACCTGTTAGCGTCCACTCCACGGTCCCATTTGCAAGAAAGGGTGTATACTTGTGAGATGTCAAGTGGGTGCTTTTCAAGCACACCGATCGATGTCCGGCAATACATGGATGGAAAATCCCACCTGTTGCCTGCTCTGCCACATCTTCAGTTTTGGGTCTGGTTGCACTCTGGCCTGAGGTCAACCCTTTATCTGGCCGTGGCAAGCTGTACTGCAAGTCATCATTGAATGGTATTTTGGGGTAGATGTAATCGTAGCCTCCTCCCACGCGAGTGAGATAGGGGGACAGGGATCGTGAGCGCTGCTGCTGACCGCTGCTGGCTGCTCTTCGCCGCTTGCAGGGGCCCTCGGGGCTCTCCTGAACCAGCTTGCAGGTCTGGCCCACCCTGCCTTCCGCTATGAAGACCTGCACTCACCCAGCGTGAGATGTAACATATACCATGGATAACGTTACAATGGGAGCTTTATTGTATATTTCATGAAGTTCTGAAGCAATCCAGCAGCAAGGAACAGAACAAGGCTGCTTCTTCTCCGATCTTGACCAGGATTTTTTCAGATGTCAGATATAGACAGCCACAGCGCGCGGTTGACCCATAGCTCTGGACCTCCCAACGTGATGTCTCAACTCAAGACTAAATTTTGGGGACGGTAAATCACTCTATGGAGTGCGACTGTTCCAGCTTGCCTTGATGAAACTTCTCAGGCACGGTTGAGGAGACGACTGATGTACAGTTTTTTTATTGCTTGATGCTTATGCTTTCATTAATCTTGAATATACCTGTCTGCATTTTGGCGCAGCAGAGCGACCTCGCTTCAAGGCCTCGCTCATCTCAGGCGAAGTCTCATTGTGAGCCGGCCAGCCGTGTGCCAATGCGCACAGACTGCGCCAGTCGACACCAGCCTTCTGATTTGGCCTTATATAGACAGTATTATATCATCGTTGATCATTTGATTCTGCTCGAAGATGATCAGAGGCTCCAAATTCTGTCAACGACCAGGTCCAATGTTGAGGAAGCAAAAACTGGCGCAACATCGTGTGGCGAATTGCATGTTTATTTCGCCTGTTTTCCGGATTTTTGCCTGGCAAAACCAAGACAGCCATCAAACATTCGTGTGCCGAGTCTCCTGATTACAAATTCGGATACAAGATTCTATTTGTCATCTGAGAGTAATCGTGTGAGTGGAAAGTCTTAGAAATTTCGTCACCAGCATCGAAATAGTAAGGGGCAACTTGCAAATCCGATCTTGATCAACAGTTTGGGAAGCGTTCAGATGATGCAGAATGGAAGTGGCATGTACGTAAATCAGCAATCAGTTCCTCCAGCCACGCACTACAGTATAGACGTGGAATGTGTAGCCACCGGAAGAGATCACAACGCACGAGCTGTTGCCCAGATCAGTCTTGTGGTAAGACGCCTGCTTGTTTTCCTTCCAAAACTCCTAAAGCATCCAGCGACACAGCCACAATGTTAATCAAAGCGCCATGACATGTATTCATGGCAATCAATACCTCAGCTATCAAGTCTGTGCATGTGAGACACCACTCGTGGCCGATGTGCAGGAAGACCTTTACGCTGACTTTCATTGTCTGCCTACAGGATCAATATGAGCAGGTCATATTGAATCTTTACGTCCGGCCGCAGCAGCCAGTCGTTTCATACCTGACCCCTCTCACAGGGTGATTTCCCTAGTACCCACATTCTGCCTTTCGAAAGGTGCCTGTAATTTAATTCTTGGCCTGTTTGATGAGCTCGTTTATCGACTATCTTCACATCCTGCTTGGCAGGCTGACCAGAGAACTTCTAGAAGAGCAGGGAGTGCCTCTGGAAGAGGCTGTGAGGATTCTGCGTCAGTACCTCCCTCGTCAGAGCATTCTTGTTGGGCAGAACATTGGCAAGGATGTCGACTGGCTTCAACTCAAGGAAGGCCAGGACTACCAGGTGCCCACTCCTTTTTGTGCCTGAGTTTAACAAACATTGCTGCACTCAAACATTCTGACTAACTTTCAGGGTTGCGGCTGCTGTGCAACACTTGTGCCTGTCACATCTTCGTGCTCCAGTCATTGCCAGCTGCCAAATTCTTGACAGAGTGCAAACACATGAACAATTTGTGATTTGAAGTTGGACAAGCTAAAGCTGCCCATCAGATCAATGAGCCTCAGCCGGCTCCCGACAGGCCCCTAAATTGTATTGATGATACCAATTCATGCTCTCAAACAATCTGACGTGTGCCTGCTTGCAGTCTCTGGTGGACCTGACAGGAGTGTACCGGGTCTGGAATAGCAAGTACAAGACCTGGAGCGTGTATGGGCAGGACCATTTGGCCAAGGTGCTACTAGGATGGGACACGCAGAATGCATCCCACGATGCAGTGGGCGATGCAGTCAAGTCCATCCGGCTGTTCAACCTGTACAACACTCTCAAGGCAGGCCCAGACCCCAAGGCCTGGGAGAAGGCCCAGGTCAGTTCCTGCACGTTGTGCTCATGAATGGCATCTAGAAAGAATACCATTCGATCAACGTGCATGCCCAGTAGGGCATGACTGTGTGAGCCTGCAGGGGCCAGAAATGCAAGAACCAGCTGTTCGTTACAGCTTTTTGATACCCTTGGACCTTGGTGTTTCAATGCGTCCTGAGCACAGGAGTATGGTGAATTGATTGGCCGATTGAATTGATCTCGGTGTCTCTCAATGTGTCTTGAGCACGAGAGTGAGGGTTGCTGATTGGCCCAACGATGGGCAGATGTTAAGTGGCAAGCCATGCTGACAAGAGAAGATTAAAAGCTGCTTTGTGTGGTGTGCAACAGGAGACGATCTTGGCTGCGGAGGTGCAGCCGTCTTTTGCAAAGAGGAACCCCGAGTTTGATGGGGTGTGCATGGGCAACAGAAGACAGTGCAAGTGTGGGGCGCCCTTCCTGGGGTGACCAGACCAGATTTCCTCCTCTTCAGCATTTCTACAGAAATTGTGATTCTATATTGTTCTTCAAAGATTAATGGCTCAGGGATGGCTTTGGCTCTTGTCTCACACCGATTGATAATTACTTCTTGTGGTTTTAATCAAGATCCATTGAATACTGGAGAGACTCATGCAATTGGGTGAAATATTGGAGTATTATGTCTACTTCTACTTTGCTTTGAGGTCTGCGAGTTCGGTGCTTCAATGGACGATACAATGGTTTTAGCAGCTGCGTTTTGTTTATCTGTGTGCATTGGTCTGGCATGATCCAATTTCGTAAGTTCCTTTTCGAATGCGCTGGCATACTGCAGCAGCAAGCTAGGGCTTCAGTGGCAAGAGCATGTGACAATCCCAACATGCAAGTTCCCGATATAGCGATTGTGAGAAGAGCAAACCAGATAGTCAGGTCCAGCTAGTAATGCAGCTATGGCTACACAAAGCAATGAGTATGGTAGAGGACTTGCACATGACTTGAAGACAATTGGAGGTTGTGACGCATTGGTATTTGGGTTCCATCAATAACTCCTGCCTCCGAGCAGGAGACAAGGCAGATCTGTATGGAAGGTGAGCAGTCGTGGAATACTGGAATGCATTTAAAAAATAGCTGAGAGCCAAGATCCTGTTACAAGTGTCCTGTGCCGTCCTTTAATCCCAGTTGCCCTTGATTGTCACTTGCTGCTCAGCAGTTGCAGGCTTTGTCAATTACACGTCATTTTTGCTGTAATAACAAACCTGAAAGTTGTGCAAATTGTTACATCCATAATCACCCAGAACAGAACGGTACCCCCGGACATTCTTCAAGGTAACCGTTCCACAGAAGAGCTCAAGGCTGTCACTTCGGTCATAATGTGTTCAATTCTGGGGCGGCTCATTCAAAATCTGGGAGCGACACCTTCTGCTCGTCAAATCTGCTCCTGATGCCGGCCCCTGACAGATCATCCATCAGCTCACACATTTCTCCGTCCTCTGAATCATCCCACCACTTCTCCCTTCTCTTGACACCCTGCGTGATCGGGGCTTTCCCCTTCTGATCTGCTGTCACTGGACTGCCACGATGCTTCATGTAGAAGTCAGCTGCACTGGCATTCTGCTCCAGTCCAGGAGATTCTTCTGGTTCAGAAACAGACTCGCCCCGTTCAGTAGCACCGGCATGGCATTGCTCTGTGTCTCCCGACGGCCCTAAAAGACAGCCTCTCTTGATCAGCAACGCACAGCAACATGTCCAGCACATGCAATGTTTTATAATCTGGGGTCATCATCAGGGCACGGGAATATGAAGCAATGCATCCCGAGCAAGAAATAAGTTCTTGTCAAGAACTGAAGAAGAATTCAACCTGGAACGTGAGCCAAAGGAACAGCATTGACAGAGCAATTTTGGGCTGCTCTAACCAAGGCGCTTTGAGAAGAAGCTGCAGGGGCAAAGAGCGGAACGTGTTGGTCACCTGTTACATGCTCGTCGACAGGTGCTACCTCCGCTTCCAGAAGCCCCCGTGTTCTGAGGCCCCTTGCATCTGAACGCTCAGAAGCGTCCTCCACAGCCGCTCCTGACTGCTGGCCAGCGCTTCGACCAGGTGCTGCTTTCTCTGGCGCACTGCCCTGCCTGGCCTGCTTATGCACGGGGAAGGTAAGCTGCTGCTGCCTGCTGCGCCGGGGCTGCATAGCCGGCTGCGCCTCGGCCACAGCCCCGTCCCTCTCCCTGGGCTCAGCAGCCTGTGTGAGCGCGTCAGTGCCGGTTTGAAGCGCGCCCTCTGCCAGCCGCCGCCGCTTCCTGGCCCTCTTCTGCCTTACCTCTGGAGGATCCACAGCCTCTGTCCCCGGGAGTCCCAAGGGCACAACGGCGGCCGGAGCTCCAGCGGCCCTCCTGGCGCTGCGCGGCTTTCTGCAGGGAGCAGGCGGCGCGGCCGGGGCCGCAGTATTGGCGGCGGGGCCGGCCGGGGCCGCCTCACCCTGCGAGGGACTTGCAGCGTCAGCGCTGTCAGCCCTGCATGCAGGTGGGAGCGCATTGGCGAGCCGCTGTGGAGGGGTGACTGGACCCACCGGCGCCTTCATGGGCGCTCGCCCCGCGGGTAGCGGTGTGCCAGACGGCCCGGCCACAGGCGGCTGCTCATCCTCGCTGTCACTGATCAGGCAGACCACCTCATCATCAGGCGGCGCTGCTGGTCTGCTCGGCCCGGCAGCCGCAGCGTCCCTGCGTGGCCTCAGCCGCGGATCGCGCCGGCTTGGCTGCAATCGAGCACTGCTGGAAGGAGCGTCAGGCGGAGCTTCACCGTCCGTTCCAGACTGCTTCTCCGCTGCGCCCCCTCCTGCTGACGGCTGGCCGGCTTGTCGGCGCTGCGCGGGCTCGGGTTCTTGCGCGATGGCATCGTGCGATGCTACTCCTGGGCTGCTGACCTCTTCTGGGCTCCTGACCTCTCCTGCCTGAGCGCAGGCCTCTGCTTGACAGCCCATATCATGGTTGCACCTGTCCTGCGGCTGCCCTGGCTGCCCTGAGGATGCAAGGGGTGCCATCCAGGCTGCCATAGGCATCCGATCTGGCATGGCAACAGAAGATGCTCTGCCATCTGGGGAGGGATTGGCACTGCCAGGCTGGAGCATCAGGTCCAGAGCGGGCGTCTGGGCGCTGCTTCCCTGACCAATGTGGCTGTTGCATTGCACGGGCTCAGCTGCCGCAGGGTGGCTCTGGAATGCCTCTGAAGAGAAGATGTGCGCCAGCACAATGTGTGCCTTGCTCTTGCCGTAGGGGCACTGGATGACCCTGCACTGCTTTGGCAAGGCCGCTGGATCCACGGGTCGCCATTCTGATATCTGGCGCTCAATCACCTCCCTGTTGCTCTCCTGCAGGCTGTACACATGCTCGACCCGCTGGGAGTTGGCAGCTGCAGTATCCGCATCCACACCTTGCATATCGACCTGCAGATCAAATGAGAGGGCTGAGAATTCAACCAGATCAGCGCGGACGGGAGGGCAGTACAGTATGTATAATCATGCAAGTCCTGAGTTGTACTTGAATCTGAACCTTCCTAGGCCTGCTTGCCCGGTTCAAATGCTAGAAAGTGCAGAAAATTTTCAATGACCAGCAAGAGTGCATCCTGATCTCTTACCACGTAGGTGATATATCCTGCAAGCTTTGCAGCACATGCGTACAAGTAAAGCTCAAGATTGTTAAGAAAGGTGTTTTCAGCAATGACCACGTCGCATCCGCTCTCTAGGTCCTGCAGGCAGGAATCATATAATTTTGATGCAGCTCACATAGGACGACACCACATGCAATGGCAAGTCTACGGGAGAATAGCAGTCATGCAATCAGAGAATGAGGAACGCATGTGCAGCAGCGCTCATACCTTCATGAAGGCAGACAAGTTTGCCAGCTCAGCTTCCAGCTGCATTGTGGGAATACGTAGGAACATGCATCCATCAGTTCCTTCCACAGCCCTGCCTACCAAGCCACACCTGTGCAAAGACATGTCAGAATGTCATCTCTCACATAGACAAGCATGAACTTGCAGGGAAGCATCAGTGGAAAGGTGTGTTTTGGCAGGGCGGACACACCCTGCCTCTCCATGCTGGCAGGTATACAGACTATTGAGAGCATCCTTCCTGACCATCTGCATAGCATGCAAATATCATTCGTCAAGCATTGCAACCTCCTGCATATCAACAAAACCGTCTCACCATGTCCTGCTCACCTGAACCCCGCATTTGCATTTGGGAGGCTGATCCACTCTCGCCCACCACTGGTCGTTTGTGGCATGCACCTTTGCAACTAGGCCTTCGCCTTGCGCAAGATCCACAATCCTTTTTGCTTCTGTGCTCTTCCCAGAACCTGCAAAGAATGGGGAGACCGGCTCTCTGATGTGTTCTAAGATGTTAATCTGGACGCGGGCAGTCCTTGGAGAGCAGGCATGAGCTTGCACTGCATGATAGTGGGCTCTGGCACACCTGCTATTCCACGAAGGATGACTGCTACCTTCGACTGTTGTGCAAGTCTGGGAGCACTGGCACTCTCCATGTCACAACAGGTTTGCCTGAGCGCACTTCAACCCTCCAGTAGGAGATGCCACGTCACTGCACGCATTCCATCAAGGCCTGATCATTCCGAAACTAGCGAGCAAAGCAGACGTGGGTACTAACATGCCTTACAATATGTGCGAAGGACAACAACCTGCTACAGCAGGACCATGCAATTACCTTCAATCGTTCTGATATCAGAGTATGGTTCGAAAATCTGAGGGATGTCCGTGCAGAGAACCCTACATTCTGTGTACGCTACACCTCAGAGAATGTCCAAGTATAGTATAGTACCAGGGAGGCAAGGGTGATGAAGACCTTACATCGCCGAGGATTTACAAATATATTGAAAATGTTATTTGCTTTTTTACATGACCGCTCGTCGGGCATCTACAGCACAAACTCACAAGGCACCTAGATCCCTTCCTGACATGCGATCCGTTCTGGACCTTTACGTCGAAGCAGCAGCAAACTTCCAGTGTTGAAGATGATGAGTGGACTTTAGTAAACAAGACTGTTTGCTCTGCAGTCTTCCAAGGTGCATGCCAGTATCGGACCATGCAAGGGAGATATGTCAACAGACGAAGGAGCCCAGTATATTTTTAGGGCTCTTGCGATTGATTCACAAGAATACCAAACTAATGTGATCACGATCTTGAAAAGTGGCATGGGTTCCAGTCTATTGGTTGTCAATTCAGGATCGTCGTCCCTTAAGTTCAAGCTCTTTAACAGAGCTGCAGACAAGCTCTCAGCTGTCGTCACTGGTCTTGTTGAGAGAATCGGAGACACGGAACACTCTCGTCTAGTGGCAACAAACGAAAAGGATGCAAGCAATCCAGGGAAACAGGTATTCCAGGTAAGGTGATCAACCAAAGAGTGTGCACATGCCACTCGATCAGATGAGCACAGTGCATGACCCTGAATGGCATAAGGCAGCCTTCAGACTTCGACTGCGATTTTCTATCACTCCATGTGACATACTTGTCGAGAGTGGATAGCCTGTCCCCTTGGTATACACACAAATATGGCTGTCTTGCTCACCCGACAGGAACCGCTTCCAGATCACACTGCAGCCCTCGACTATGTCCTCGATTACCTACGGCAGCAATACTCCAACAATATAAAGGACGAAGTGGAAGCGATGGGGCACAGAGTGGTCCATGGCAAGAACATCTCAGAGCCTGTGCTGGTAGATGAGGAGGTCATGCGGATCATCAAGGATGCAGCTGAACTAGCGCCACTCCATAATCCTGCCAACTTGCAAGGGATTGTGGCGGCAAGCGCAGTCTTCCCCGGATGTCCACAGGTGCATGCATGCCATGTGTGATGTCCAAGTGTTTCTGCTTGTCATGCGGCCCTGCATGGGAGAACAGGCCCGAAAGCCTGTGCCATGCATGCAGGTTGCAGTGTTCGACACGGCATTCCATCAATCAATGCCGGCATCTGCATATGTGTATGCGCTACCATATGAGTACTTGGAGAAGCTGCATGTCAGGAAGTACGGCTTTCATGGGACCTCAGTCAGATACCTTGTCAATCAGGTGTGATAATCTTCCACCACCATGTCTCATGTACACTCGCACTCTTTCAATCTGTGCAGAGTCTGGACCCACAGGTCTTTTGCCAAGCTCTCATCGTGGCACATTTGTTAATGCAGGCATCCGGAATGCTGGGTAAAGATGTATCACAGCTCAATCTGATTGTGGCTCATCTGGGGGCGGGCGCCAGTGTCACAGCTATCAAGGGTGGGAAGAGTGTCGACACGAGCATGGGCCTCACACCTCTGGAAGGGTCAGTCGCTGAATGACCTAAACAACATCCAATCAACCATGTGCATGACTGCTGGCATATCTGTGTTTGATGCATGTTTGGATGTGCTGGACCTGCAAGATGTTTGTGCGGTACTTGAGTCATGATAGTATTTGAGATGCCATGATATTGGGGAACAGGCTGGTCATGGGAACACGCAGCGGTGATATGGATCCAGCAGTGCTTCTGTACCTCATGGACAAGTGCGGCATGAGTACGCGAGAGGCCGACACGATGTTGAACAAGAAGAGCGGCTTTCTGGGCCTTTGTGGGAAGGCTGACGTCCGGGCCGTGCTAGAGGAGGCTGATGCAGGCAATGAGCGTGCAAAGCTGGCCATTGAGGTGAGGACAGTGTCAGGACTCTTGTCAGGACTGATCACTTTTCAATTTGAAAATGCCTGACATATCTACCATCATCTACTACATTGAGACTCTTTGTGCCTGCATTAATTGTCAATCATATGGCAGGAGAAGCACCGCGCTGGGCCTGGGCGTTCGAGACAGTCTACCTGAGCTGGCCATGACTGTGTCTGCGCAGGTGTACCTGCACCGCTTGAGGAGGTACATCGGTGCATATCTTATTCATCTGCAGGGCGATGTGGATGCCATCATTTTCTCAGCAGGAATGGGCGAGAATAGTGCAGTGCTCCGAGGCCGAGCCCTTGAGGGATTGCAGGTTGAATGCAAAATTATATTCTACATTGCTTATGAGGAAACACACATCTTACACATTTCAGAAAGAGATTTAGGAATTGTGCATCTTTAAATTTGAAATTTTGGTGAATCACTAATATGGGAATTGCATGATGCTGACTCCTTGTTGTTCCGTGCAGAAATTTGGCATTGGTGTGGACGCAGCCCGCAATGAGGCGACTGTGAGGGGCAAGAAGGGCGAAATCCAGAGTAGCGAGTCAGAAATGAAGGTGCTTGTGATTCCAACAGATGAAGAGCTCAGCATTGCACAGCAGACATTGGAAGTGCTAGAAAAGCTCGAGTAGGAACTGTCAACTCTCTACTTGTTCATTTGACCACGTTCTGATCCTACTGTAGCACAGACGTCCTTTGGTCCTGCCTCTGTAAAACCTGGCAATCCGCAGACTACCGTACACAAGGACAAAATTACTGTGAGGTATATCACCCCACTTATTGCCTCTCAAGTACTCCCGGCAAGATTGATGCAGAGTAGCATTGTACAGTCATTGTCGTTGGGTCCATTGCTCTGGAAAGCAGCCGCGCTGAAATTCAACAAGGGTTCATGCGCTCCCGCTGTAGAGTCCAGCAGTGACCAGCAGCTTCTTCTTCGCATTCGCGAGCCTCGACTTGCGGCGAGCGCCTGTGTTAATGTGGAGCACGCCTCTGCACACTGCCTTGTCGATTTCCTGGTATGCCTCTGATATCAATTTCTCCACTGGCTTCAGGGCGTCCTCACTCTCAAGCTTGCCGTTGAATTCTGCGATAGCCTTGAACACCTGCGAACGACATCACCAGGACCAGCTTAGCATTCCACCTAATAAGACCTGTCACCTAACCTGCCAGAAGCACTACTGTCTGACTCCCATGCCACGAAAAGTGCCTGCTTGGTGCACAGAACTGCTCAAAGCAGCTAGTGATATTGTAAGAACAGTCTTAGATTGATCGTGACAATGAATTGTCACCTTCTTGATGCGAGTAGCAACAGCAGACTTTCTGGCCTTATTGTAAACACGCTGTGCCTCTGACAACCTCTCCCTCTGTTTCGCGTTCTGCTTGGCCTCCACAACCAATGATGACCTGCTAATCGGTGTCGATCTGCTTGTGGCTGCGGTGCATTTGGAAAACAAGCACGTCAGTACATCTTGGAACAAGAAGTCAAGATACTTAAAACGGGTGATCCAGAGGTAAAGGATCCTCCTGCTGAAAAGCATCTCAATGAAATATTACTTCAATAGGAAGAAAATTGTACCTTTGATATGCAACGCCTGACCACGCAGTGTGTTGGAGAATCCAAAGTTAGGAGTTCCACGGCTGCTGTGCAATCTGCAAGAACCTGAGATGGATACAGCAGACATGGAACCCACCAGGGCGTGAGACATGGCTGCAATCTTGGTTCTTTTCCTTCCAAATCCCAGTTTCTCTGGAACAACCAAACCCACGGCGTCTCGAGGTGGAGGATGAGGTGCCGTATTTACGGTAACCATATGGCCAAAGGACCGTAATCGCCAACCGTAAAATGCTTTGCGGCGGTCTGTGCCTGTCTGTGGAGTTGGGGCCAACGAAATCTCCGTTTGCCTTGTGCATTGAGAAGCTGAGTGAAGTGCTCATAGTGCCTTACATGTAATTTGGCACCATGTTGCCCCTCAATTTGTCGAACAGTCCTGCGGGGATTTCTGTGAAGCTGCAGCCACTTGTGCTCCTGAACATATGCGATGCATACATCAGAAGAAGTGAGCACCAACAGAGAGTGATCGGCACATTGCTTGGAAAGGTTGTGGATGGAGTGGTGCATGTGCAGAATTGCTACGCCGTGCCTCACAACGAGAGCAACGACCAGGCAAGTACATCAACGGTTCTGAGGAACCTATCTGAACGCGCTCCTGTTACTTTCAGATTTCCATTCTTTCGATCTGGCTGAAAATAAAATCAGGGAGGAGGCCAGTCCGCTGATTAAGCTGTGAACTGCTGATTGATCGAAGTGATCTTGCCTTTGTTGATGAGGACCATTTTCTCTCTAGGTTTCAGTGGACATCACACACCACAGGACGCTTTATGACTTGCATCATAAGGTCAATGCCAAGGAGCAGATCGTAGGCTGGTGAGTATTTGATTGAAGTCAGTTCCGCATTCTTTGTGCTTCAACTTATAGAATTCTATTTCAAGAGATACTCACATGAACATGGTGCTTGGCAGGTATGCGACAGGCAGCGCAGTAACGGGCCCAGATGCCTTGATACAGGACTTCTATGCGTCTGAGTGCGCCAATGCGGTGCGTATGCTTTTTGCTCCTGAAGGTTCTCGGTCTGCATGATCCTGGGAGCGACAGAGATTTAAGAACAGCTGGCTTGTTGTGACAGGTGCACTTGACGGTGGACACAGCCATGGAGTCAGGCGAGCTGACCATTGCAGCATACGTGGCCCGGAAAGTATCCTTGGGAGACAGGGTACTGGCCAGGAAATTCCAGCAGGTTGATGTGGAGGTGAAAACTGCAGAGGTGGAGAGCGTGGGAGGTGAGACAGCACCTCTGTTTGTTCAAGTTTTGACTGTAATTTGCGGTGCACAAAATCGGCATCTTTCAGATTGCCTGCATCCGAATCCTTAGAAATGTATCGTGTTCTGTGTCTACAGTGCCTTTGATGAAGAAGGACGTGGTGGAGAAGCTGCCCACTGACCTGGACGGCCTGCAGACAACCATCAAGCGGCTACATGAGTGCTTGGAGCAGGCGCATGCATATGCGGATGATGTGGTGGTGCGCACCTCTGCAGCTTTCCCATGTGGCATCCATTCTCTGCTGTTGCATCTGCTCCTGCTGCTCGGAAAGTATTGTTCTCTTTGCACTTACTTCTTGCCATGTTTGGTATCACTGATGCCAGGATGTTTGTGTGCAGACGGGGAAGAAACCAGCAGACATCACACTGGGCAGGTTCCTGGCGGACACAGTGACAGGCATCCCGCGCTTCGGAGCAGAGGAGTTCGAGACCATGCTCACAGACACCGCGCAGGACTCCCTGCTGATCATGTACCTGTCCAACCTCGTGCGCGCACACCTGGCGCTCACTGACAGGCTCGGCACAGCTGCGCTGCCATTGTTGTAGACGGTCACTGTGGTTGACTGCGAATTCAGACGCATGCCAGCATCATGTGCGGGCACTGCTTGAGCACTGATGTGCATGCTCTGTGATTGAGACAGCGGTGGATTTGACCATTTGCAGGAGGGCTGGCATCCGTACCCTTGAAATGTGTACTAGTAGCACTAAATATGTTGGGCGTGTAAGATCAGTTCAGTGTGAAGTGGCTCATGTTCAAAATCATCAGATAAAGTCCGAACAGCAGGATTGAACATGGCATGCATCAAAGTAGTCGCATGCAAACAGCATCTCCTATCTCCTCTTCTGCAGTCTTCAAGATGCAAGTTGCACTTTTCTCTCGAGCAACTGTCCTTCGGAAAACTCCTTAATTGTGGCCCGCGGTCCTGAGCGTGTGGAAGTTCTCCACTGGAGAGGAGAACATCACGCATGCAGCCTCCTTGACACCCAAATACACAATGGAATGCATCTGCACTACACACCAGAAAGGGCACCCTTTCTCCAAGTTAAGAGATTGGCTCAGGCTTACTAATTTACGTACACATGACGTGGCCCCTGACTTCAGGAGCCTTCAAGGTCTTGTCCAGCACAGGCCTTGCACACTCTCGGCCGCACATTGGTATTGTTGCATTGGGATTGTTGTCCTCGTATTGCTGACGTATGGCAGGCCTACGGCAGCATCATAGTCTACTGTTGCGGCAGGTGAGCACAACACATCCTTGCTCTGGGAGACTCGTAGGATGTGCTGTACGATGCCCATTAGCTTTGTGCTGAATTGATCGCAACAATGATCGATTCTCACTATCATCGCAGGGGCAATGCTCCTTTAAGAGCATACCTGGCAGCTGTGTGTTGCTGACCTGCACAAAACGTGTGCCTGCAGGTGTTTGCAAACGTTGCCAAGCAGTACTTGCATCAAGTGGATAAAGCGAACAGTGTCTCAACCAGAGACTTGTATTCTCGGCTGACAACTTTACACAGGCGCCCCTTCACCTCATTCCAGAAAGAGCTGCCAGGAGACTCGACCTCACAGGTATGGATTGCGTTCTCCTTCAGAGAGCTCTTTTCACATCAGTGAGTCATTGCTTTAATGTGGAGGTGCAGTCCCCTACACGAGGGACGGGGAAGGTGGTCTACAGCAGTGACTTGGGGAACATGCTTTCACTGAGGCAACTGAACAGGAGCCTGCTTCTCTTCCCAGGCTGCTTATTTGAGGGAGCTCAATAGGCGAGGAGACTCTGAGGCTGTCGTGCGCATCTTTGAGAGCGGCCAGGCTGCCAGCAATGAGGCAACATTGGGAGAGTATGTCAAGGCTCTGGTAGCTGTTGACCGCCTCGACACCTCCTCTCTCATACGCACCCTGCAGGTGATTAATTTTTTATTTCTTTTGCACCTCTCCATAAAGTAGAATGTTCATTCACCCTGGCTGAGACTATGTAGGAGGTAGCAGATACTAGGCAGAGCAGAGTACTGAGAGACTGAGTGGTGGACAAATGGCTGCAGAGGGGGGCGCAGCCAGGCAATGACTCAGTGCGGATGCGAGCCGGAGATGCGCCGTTGTACGGTGCGGCAGGCGGAGGCCAGATGGGCGCTGCTGGGCTGATCACCAGGGCTGGTGCGGCCAGCGCGCAGGGGGAACTGGGCAGCGTCAAGAACCCTGTGTACATGATGCAGGTGCCCCTCGCAACTCTTTCCCACCCACTTCCTTGTCCACGAATCTTTCCCTGGGTTTATTCAAGGATACTGCAGGACCTATTTCATCGAGGAGCTTCTCCTCCTGCTTCATGGTGTGGGCTGTCTTGAACAGTGGCCCATAGGTACTATTAAACAGGAGCTCGGGCTGCTGACGTAAGAGAGTCCTTAGATGGCTCGGTGGGACAGGTCACAGCATCTGATCCAGCAGGCAGGTGGCCCTTTGCGATCATGCAATGGTAGGTCATAGGGCAGGTGACACAGCAGGCTGTCAGCTGGCATGGTGTATTTGCCAAATGCAAAGCTCAAACGTCAAGTTGAGCACCTTGCAATAAGCATATCCAATGGGAGGGCACGCTGAGGGTCAAAGCAAAAATGACGCGCAGGCGGAGCCGACGTTCCGGGCGCAGCTGTGGCGCACGCTGCGGACGCTGGCGGTGGCGTTCCTGGTGCTGAGCGGCGTGGGGGCCCTGGTGGAGGAGCGCGGCCTGACCAAAGGCATCCTCAACAACCCGGACATGCGGCCCCAGCTCGAGACCAAGACCAAATTTGCCGACGTCAAGGGCGTCGACGAGGCCAAGGCACGGCCCAGCCCCATGCCTGTACTCTGTGATAGACTGTTTACCGTGATCACATCTTGGATATTGCGCGCCCAGAATCAGTGTCTCCATGACCGCTGAAATGCAGACGCATAGCAGTGGTTGAATGGCTGTCATCTCAACTATGATAACGCATCATGGACTTTCCGTTGACTTCTTCAAATCACATCATGGCCGATCCCACGCCAGCCCCTGACAGCGATCCCCACAACAAAAGCATGCTCATGGTTACAGCAATGCTCACAACGCCCCTGGCAGAACATTGCAAATGAGCAAGATACCCAGCATAATGCAACTGCTGGCCTCACGGTGAGTTAATGCATGTCATGGGGTGGAGTAATCTGATTGTGAAATGCATGGCTTGGGTGCAGGCGGAGCTGGAGGAGGTGGTGCACTACCTGAGGGATCCCCACAAATTTACCTCGCTGGGAGGCAAGCTGCCCAAGGGCGTGCTGCTTGTCGGGCCGCCCGGCACCGGCAAGACGATGCTCGGTGAGGCCCCCTGTGCTCACCAGCGCTTTGTTGTTCACATCTCTGCTTGTTTCTGTACTGCAGCAGTGTCATCATCCACAGTGAACCTGGCATAGGCAGACTGGCACGCTGTAGAAGGGTGCCCCATCTAGAGGTCTTGTGTATACTTATGACCAGAGGAATACGATAGATAAGCATGCATCATGACATGCAAGATTTGGTGGTTCAATTATGGCTGACGTGGCCTGTGGCGCGACATGCAGCGCGCGCGATTGCTGGCGAGGCGGGCGTGCCGTTCTTCTACTGCTCGGGGAGCGAGTTTGAGGAGATGTTTGTGGGCGTCGGCGCGCGGCGCGTGCGTGAGCTGTTCAGCGCGGCAAAGAAGCACTCTCCCTGCATCGTGTTCATCGATGAGATCGACGCCATCGGCGGCCAGCGCTCCGCCAAGGACCAGCAGTACATGAAGATGACCCTCAACCAGCTCCTGGTGGAGCTTGACGGGTGCGTTCCCATTTTCAGTCTTTTGTAAACCACTGGACCTTGAAGTGCCAGCTTGACCTGCTAAACATGAAAGCACCCGGCAGGAATGGCAAGATGCAAAGTCAGGTCTGGGGCCATTCATTCTTTCAAGGATTGAGAGACAGGAGATGGGCAGAAACACCACTTGCACCTGCTGGGCAGTGTCTGTCAGCATGCTCATCACTTGTCACTACAAGATCACCTGGACTGTTCAGTCTGTTACAGACAGCCAGCTCAACGTCATGGGAATAGTATGCTGTTGCTGTCTTTCCATGCTGCCCATCTTGGACTCGTGTGCAAAGTGGCCTTGTTTGTTGTCATGCATTATTTCACACCTAAAATTAAGCCCAGCAGTGCCGATTAGTTTTACTCATTTTCGTGCTTTTCATGAATGCAGGTTCAAGCCCAGCGAGGGGGTGATTGTGGTGGCGGCGACCAACTTCCCGGAGTCGCTTGATCAGGCGCTGATTCGACCGGGCCGTTTTGACCGCCACGTCACGGTGCCCAACCCGGACGTTGAGGGCCGCCGCCAGATCCTGGAGTCCCACTTCAGAAACGTGCCCCGCGCCACAGACGTGGACCTCAGGGTGAGCAGCAATGCTTTTGCACATGCCTTGGAATCCCTTGCACATCTTGCATGCTCCCAAGAAGCACTCTGGAATGTTGTCCTGGCGCTTATAAGGCTTTCACTTTGAATGAAGGTCAAATTGATTCTAGATCTGATTCAATGCATGGTGCTGTGCGCAGGTCATTGCGCGTGGGACGCCCGGCTTCAGCGGTGCTGATCTGGCCAACCTCATAAACATCGGAGCTCTCAAGTCTGCGCGGGACGGCCTCTTAGCGGTGTGCCTCTGCTTTCCCCTTGATCCCTTGCAGTGCGCATGACCTGCTCTTCAGCAAGCTGGGCTGTGTGAAATCATCTGCTGTGCTATGCATCATCCTGCTCTACTTCGCATTTGGTCGAATTGTGGATTCATATGTCTTTCAGATTTCTTAGAATTTGAGTTACAATTTGAGTGATATTTAACGAATTGCATGTGCGCGTGCGCAGGTTAACATGGCGGCGCTGGAGTACGCGAAGGACCGCATAGTGATGGGCGCGGAGCGCAAGAGCGCGGTGATCAGCGAGAAGAACCGGCGGCTGACGGCGTACCACGAGGGCGGCCACGCGCTTGTGGCAATGCTGACAGAGGGCGCCCATCCCGTCCACAAGGCCACCATCGTGCCCCGAGGTGCATGCCTACCCATCCTTCTGCCCACGTGAAGCTGCTTGCCCCAATTTTTACCCTCTCTGACCTGCATGGCCCTTGGGCTGCTACTGCTGAAAATCTGCCCTGGCATTCTGTTTGCTGGGTGTCTGTGCATGGCGCTGCACGCTCTATGGGGCTCTGCATGAATGCAGCATGCAGCTGGTGACATCAGACCAAGAGAGAGTGCAGGGCAGTGATATAGGCAGCTTGACAGACATGTTTGATTTCGATGCGCGGGGCTCCTTGTTCCTCTGAATTTGTGCTCCACGCTCGAACAGGTTTTGTCGGACACAGCGTGCAGCAGTTTGAATGAGCAGTATTTTTGCGGTGGTTGATTGTCGCGCTGGCATGGGTGCAGGCATGTCGCTGGGGATGGTGATGCAGCTACCGGAGGAGGCTGATGAGACGAGCGTGAGCAAGCGGCAGCTGCTGGCCAAGCTGGATGTGTGCATGGGCGGCCGCGTCGCCGAGGAGCTCATCTTCGGCGAGTCAGATGTCACCACCGGCGCCTCCTCCGACCTTGAACAGGTAACGCCCTTACACTCTTGGAGACGAAGCCACGTCATTAAAATGTCATCTGCTGTTTTGCTTGACAGGTTCTAGTGCTACTTGCGGTGGGTTCCCTGCTGACTGTCGCATGATGCACATGCTCAGGCAGGATATTCCTAGGTTATGCAGGTCCTTTGCTTCTGCCACGTGTAACCGCATCTTTGTAATGCAAAGTGCAAATCCTCAGACGACTCTGGGAAGCAGCTGTGGGTGGTGAGCGCAGAGATCATACCTGTATCCTGTTTTTTTAGCATGCAGTCAAGAGTATTGGTTTTGGCTCTGACATGTGTGACATCTGTGCACAGGCGACAAAGCTGGCAAGGGCCATGGTGACAAAGTACGGCATGAGCTCCGTGCTGGGGCCCACCTCAATCGCTTATGAGGACAACGGGCGCAGCCTGTCTTCTGAGACACGCGCAGCTGTCGAGCATGAGGTGCGCGCAACTGCTTCCCCTTGCAATTCGGGATGTCTGCCAGCTCATGAACTGGCTGTGTCCGTCCCATGACAAGCCAGAAATCACTTAAGGACACTGTCAAGATGCGTGTGCTCATTCGTACGTGATGGCATGCGTTGCTGAGGTTGGTGCAATCTACTTTCAACACCAGTGGGGCTGCTGGGGCATCCTGTCTGCTGTGCTGAAACAAGTATTGATGCAATGAATATGGGATGGCGCAGGTGAAAGAGCTGGTGAAGAACGCGTACTCGCGAGCGCGCACCATTCTGATGCAGCACGAGAAGGACCTGCACAAGCTGGCCAAGGAGCTCCTGGACAAGGAGACACTGAGTGGGGAGCAGATCCGCACCCTACTCAAGATCACCAGCAGCAGCGGCAGCCAGACAGCAGTCGGCTCCAGCTGACAGCACTGATGCACATGTGAGGTCAGCAGGACAGGTCGCTCCAGAAGTCAGGTCGGGTCAGCACAGGTGCTGTCTGGCAGATTCAGTCTCCTCGGATGCAGTGTGTCTTGCGTGTAACATTTGGTTCAATGGTGTGTGATGTGTGGCGTGTTGGGTTTGACACTGCAATTCAACATAAAAATCTTGTGGCTGTGAGATATTTGCTGCTGCGCATTTCTAAGCAGAAACTATCGTCGTTACAATCACTGGTGGTCTGGTGGTTCCTTGGACAATCATGCTCGCTGTTGCCTGTGTTGGGTTTGCAGAAGTACCATCATGACAGGGAATGCTAGCGTTGTTTTAATAGTGATAGATCGAAGTGATATTGTCATCGTGAGCACTTCTGTGTCCCATATCACCTTTAATACAATTGCAATGTATTCACTAGCGGCCAGCACTAGCCATACATGCGTGCTCATTTGTCCTTTCCCTAAATCAAATATGCACCGCAACACTCGCAATGCGACCACCTGAAAGACATCTTCTTAAAAGCTCTCTTTTAGATTGCGATGACCACACTCTATGTGTTTATACTGAATCCTAATTACAAGATATAAGAACCTTTGATATTAGTCTATAACACACTGGCTGTGGCATACAGAACAACTCTGACCTGCAAGACTGTGTATTATCCAACTTAAAACCGTGCAAAGTTCCATACGGGAAAGGTACCGCACACCCATTATTTGTCTACAGCATGACAAACATCATGCTCCTATTCTACAGCGTTCTGAGTATGCTATAAGAAGTCTGTGGAGAACCTGACTTGGCCAGACATGACAGCCTCGGAGTCTGTCATGGCAAGGCATGCAACCTCCCTCTGCACATACTTTGCCAGAGCCTCTGCTCGCTTGCGCTTGCCGCTGTCCAGACCATACACATTGCGCAGCAGCGCCTCTGTGAGATCCCCTTCTCCTTTCAAAGCCTGCAAGGATATTCAAACGACACCAATAAGATCACGCACATATTTGAAGCCCAACATAATGTTGCATCCACCGCAATCCCAGACCCAGGCAATCGTCAACAGGAGGCAGTAGGAAGCTTGCAAACAAGACCTTGCAACATGTCCACACCTGGTCATATGCCATACTGCTGCCGTAGAAGTTCTTCTCCAGATCTGTGAGCCACTTCCCAACCCTGACCTGCACCACCCAAGCACCCCAGTCACAAGCCATTGAATACACCCTCCACCAGTGCCCATGTGGCACCATGCTTCTGTCGATCAAAAGGCAGCCAACCATTTGGGCAAATAGGACCTGGGGGATGCACAGAGGAGCCTCACCCCATATTCACTAATCATTGTGTGGCCCCATGCTGAAGTAAACCAACAGGCAGCAAAAATATGGGCAACTCAGGAAAATGCACAGAAACAGATGTCCAAATGCAGCAAACAAAGTGAGCAACTTTGAGCCTTGGGAGCGCACCTTGACCCCCTCTGCTCGCACGCGCAGCTCCACGTCTTCCTGGAAGTTCTCGTACATCATCTGCGCCAGGGCTCGGCCGTCCTTGCCCTCCGCGCGCAGCCGCACCAGGATGAGCCACACGTGCAGGCACAGCAACGAGTACGTCGTGGCAAACCGGTACTCCAGGTCCATCGCTGCGAGGCACAAATGTCAGCGTTCTTTTCTTTCTTTCTTTCTTTCTGCCAGGATTGCACTGGGATGATCTTCTTCATCAGCCGTCTGTTTGTAAAAGCAGTGACGGAAGACAAAATTCCTCTGTGATATGTCTAGACCATCAGGTATCGTGGGAAAGTTTGGCTCGCGGGAAGATCCACGGCAACCAATTGTCAAATAGCACAGCAGCGATCCAGACAGGGAGCAGCACCTGTATAGAAGTCTTTGTTGGTGGCCTGCTCCACTATGTCTGAGTACAGCACCTTGGAGCCGCGAATGAGCTGGCTCTCTTTAGTGTAGTACCCGCCAATGTGGAGCAGGCTTCGTTTGAGCCAGCTCTGCTCTGCTCCAGGAACTGGCACCTCTAGAGGTCGATCATGCGCAAGTGACCTAGGTCCAAGGTTGATTATCTGTGCCTGTAATAGCCAGAAGTGAACATTGCTTTGGTCAAGGAAGCCTTGAATTGCAGCAGTGTGCTGTTTCATAGTTTCCATACAGGAGTGGGCACGTGATGAGCACGGATGTACATAGATGCAAAACGACCACAATCGCTGCAAACCGATGGTTTCCTTACTTAGAAGAGTTCAGATGTCAGATATCAGGTGATAATTCAAGGTATTTAAAATCATAAGGGAGGGTCAACACATGGGCTCACAAGAACGCCCACCTTGAGATCAGAAGAGTACGCCAAAGTGCTTTGATACAACGAAAATGCTGCCACAGCTGGCCTTGCATCCTGAGTGTATGATGTCGAACAGCTCTGTACTGCTCTACCAACAGCCAATTTCGCCACGTCACTTGCCAAACGACGGAGCATCCTAGCAATGAGCAGGACCTAGGAGGCACTCCAAGTAGAAACCAATAATGTACAGGTTCTACACCAACTGCAGAAGCATAAGAAGCATCAGAAAGTGATCACTTACAGCGTTCAAGTTCCGAGTGTTTGTTTGAGCCAACTTCATGGGCGGCGGAAGCTGTCTGTCTGCAAGTGTTCCCTCCCACACCGGTTCCTCTCCAAAGTCATTTTGATCGATCCAAAGAGCTTATATGCAGAACTCAACGTTATAATCCATAAATATATTCATACTAATTGTAGACCTTATTTCTGCGAGACCAAGTTTCTTACTAGTGATCCTAGGCAAAAAGAATGAAGCTGCCACCAGGTTACGTTCCTGGGCATGGCGTGCAGAAGGCTACTGCATATGGGGGGTTTGGCGAAAAGCTTATGAAGCAGATGGGCTGGCAGGATGGCCAAGGGCTTGGTCGAGACAAGAAGGGTATCAAGAAAGCCATTCAAGTCAAGCCGAAGGACGATACAATAGGGGTGAGTACGGTTATTGCAACATTGTATCCATACCTGTGACTATGCAGTCTACAGCAATGATATAGCCATGCGCATTCCCGAGAATGCAATTATTTGCAGGTCGGTGGCCAGACGACCTTTGCTTGGGAGAAGAAGTGGTGGGAGGAAGCATACGACAGAAAGGCCAAGACGATCCAGGTAGCACAATGCTCCACAACTGCTCATTGTTGGCGAGCAGCGCTCTCATCTTGCCTGGCTAGCTGTGCTGTGGCGCCCGCTGGTACTCTCATATACTTGAGGCCGCCTTTGTTGCGAAGTTTGGCTCATATAAACTTGCTTGTTCATGCAGGCCACGCTCGACAATTCTGACTCAGATGACTCCGACGATGATGTCATTATTGATGTCAACCGCGATGGCACGCGATCCAGTGCTCACGAGCACGAGCGCAAGATAGCAGCAGCACTGGCGAAGGATCCCTGGGGCAGGTGCTCCACTTTCTAGCCTCCAATTTCCTTGTCCCCAAGTACAGTATCCTCTGTTGGTGGCCTCTTGCAGTAAGATGGCACAAGGTGCACAGAGCCGCGTATGTGGTTGCTAAGAGCGGAGGCTGCACAGGTTTGGCGGTCGGGAAGGCAAGATGGCGCGCATTGCGCGGCAGGAGGCGGAGATGCTGGCCCGACTGCAGGGTGGACAGGGTGCCAGCATCAGTCAGCCGGACAGTCAGGTCACTGGTGCAGGCGCCTCTCAAGCAGCTACGCGGTCAGGTGCAGAGACGAGCAGGTCAGCAGCCGCGCAGGGCAGTGGAAAGGGTGAAAAAGCAGGAAAGAGGAAGCGCAGTGCGGAGGAGCTTGCCGCTCAGGAGGAGTCTCTTCCACGAGCCAGAAGGGAAAAGGGGGCCCATGCAGAAGCAGGAAGCGATGCTGAGGGTGCAGACACTCAGGGCGTCGGATCAGAGAAGCCAGGGAAAGCAAAGGGAAAGAAAAAGCGGAAGGAGAAGGCCGCAGAAGCAGGGCAGAGTGACGAGGCAGCACAGGACGCAGCGGCCAACGGGGCGCCCAGTCAGCGGCAGGTGCATGTCGTGCGGTCGGCGCAGGATGACTCATCAAACATCGCCCCCTTCAGTAGCACACCTGCATCCGGGTGGTGGGGGGCGTCCAGATTCAGGTCAGCAGGGTGCTTAGAGGGGCTGGAGCACACAGCGGAGCACGTGAAGAAGGAGCGGCAGACCTTCACGGAGCAGACACAGGAGGACTTGTACACTGCCACCCAGGCCGCCAAGGTCACCGCCAAGAAGGGCCTCGGCACTTCTTCCATGCCACGTGAGTGGCCGTTTATTTTGGTTCTAGAATTTCACCACCTGCGCAAAGAGAAACCCCCTGCGCAGGCTGAGCTTGCCGCTAGGAGGAGCGTTGTGCTTGCTGTGGGTGTGGTGTGACAGATGCTGAGGTGGGCATGTGAGAAGGCAGCTGAGCGTGGGCTGGTGCTGCAGGGAAGGTGGCGGGTGCCCGCTGGCAGGGCAAGAAGACATTGATAGGGGAGGATGACGAGGCAGAGGCGGGGCCCCAGGGTGCTGAGGCGGCTGAGGGCAGGGCGGAGGAGCCGATGTGCCTCCAGAATGCCAAGTGGAAGAAGCTCGCAAAGGCTGCTCTGCTGGAGGTGGGTCACATCGCTATTTTAGGGCAATACTGACTGTATGTGCTTGCTATTGTAAGCCTTATGTGGAATTTTCAGAAGCTGCAAGATACATTAAAGAGTGGCTTGGGCAACAGCAAATCATGCCTGGGGTTGTGATGCTGCAGGCGCCAGACAGGAGAATGTCAGTGAAGCGCCTCAGGCAGGTGGTAGTGAAGGCTGCACTAGCAAAGGAGGGCATCACAGCCGCCAAGGCGACCCGCAAAGCACTGCAGGACGCCATGCTTGCCAAGGTGCGAGCTCCAGAAAATGCTGTGCACTTGAAAAGAGCCGAGCTGTGGTTTTCTTGCTGCTGCGCTTGCCAAGCGGGTGGTGATACAAGGGTGCTGTGGGTGCAGGTGTCGAGCAGTTCCATATTTGCTGTGGAGGATGGCTTTGTGCGCCTGCTGTAAAAGAAGGGCTGGCCATACATTGGGCGACATTATCGGCTGTACCTAATTATGAATTTTTTTTGTTGTCTTCCCAGTAGACTTTAGCTGCAATTGTTACCACTGACGATTACATGCCATGTTTGGCACAAGAAACGCTATCAATATATGTAGCTTTTATAGTACACATTGACGGCAGTATCACTCAAAGTAATGATGGGCATTTTTGGAAATGGGCTCTGCCAAACCACTTCAATGCAAAATACTTATTGTTGAGAATCTCACAACGCTCTATCAGCTGTTTGCACAAGTGCTCCTGATTTTCAGGTGTTTTGGAGTCTCATCCATCACCACTGTTCCAGGCAATGTGCCTGGACATTTACACAAACAGTCCCCATAACAAGTGCCTTGCAAAAGAGTGGCAACCCGGAATATCTTCTCATGTGTCAGCTTGCAACGCCGAAAGTAGACTCGAGCTTTTCTCTCTCCTCTGGAGTGAGGTTCCCGGTCTCACTCATTAATCGTTCTCTCGCCTCATCCGCTGCAGGGCTTGTTTCGGTACTGATCACATCCACATAGTTGTTGGTGTGGTCACCCTCCTGCACAAGATTTATTCCCGCCCATTAGGGGGATTCAGCCATTCAGCTTACAAAACTCCTCTGTCCAGCAGACTGGACCTGATGAGAATGTGGCCAAGCAAGTACAGAAGCGGGGGGGTCCGCAAGGGAACAAAGCAGTACAAATCAGCTGGCCGATGAAAGGGTCACGCACCGTGAATGTGGGGTGATCGGCTGAGTAGGTCCAGCGGCCGTCCATGATGAACTTGTAGGGGTACCTTCCTGGCGGCAGAGACCGTGTGACCACATGCCGGTGTGTCTTTGTGTCATAGTCCATTTCTATCTGCTGACCCCATCCCACATCCAGGCCGGCAATCTGTGCGCCCCAGATATTGGCTGCTCAAATAAGAGAACTCTACACATCATTCTTTTGTGGTCTTACTCCGCCAAATTGCAGCAAAGCACTTGCAAAGCGGGGCTTCCAAAACGCTGACATTACCTCCACCAGAATTGGCTGTATGCATGTCAGTAGCTGCAGGAAATTGATGACATTCTCACCTTCCCTCAAATGCAATTCTATATGTATCAGCATGCTGAGCGTCAGCTGTTGCCACCTCAAAAGTAAATGACCGCACAGCAGCTCCCTGACCTTAAGCTCCACGTGATGGAAGAGAAAAAGAGTGAGGCGGGCAGACCTGCAGGGAGGTTGCGCCGAAGGAGCGGCTGACGGCGATGCGCACGGGGGTGAGTGCAGTGCCGTCCACAAGGAGGTCCACGGTGGCCTGCCGGATGGCGCCGATGCGCGGGTTGCACGGCCGCACCGCCATGAACGTGCCGATGGCGTCCGCCAGGCTGAAGCCTCGGCACCAGTACATGTACGCCAGCGCAGTCGCTGGAGCCCTGCCCAGACCTGCGCAGGAGGTTTTGTCGCACTCAATGGGCAGAGCCTTTAACAATAGCGCCAGGGCAATCCAACCCTGAGCTAATTTATGCAAAACGGCACCATGGATCTCGACTAAGCGATAAGTTTCTGGTCTACATGCGCACAGTGAACATATGCGAAGGATCCATGTACTGTTTTGGCGCAGTTGCCACCACTGGCATGGGTAGATGGGAGGAGGCAAAGCACAACATGCAAAGCACACCATAGGAAGGGGACAAGCAGCAGGCCTCACCGGCAGTGCAGTGGATGTAGACGCTCTTGCCCGTCCCCTGGAGGGCCCCAGCCTGGTCGGCCACCAGCTGCACGGCGCCGGCCAGCTTGCGCCGCAGATCAAAGGGGTCAAAATCCCTGATCGGGTACCGGTTGTGCGCCACATCCCCACGCTCCATGCAGCGCTGCCTGATCGGCTCCAGGTCCAAATCAAAGTACTCCATGTCACTGTCCTCCTGCAGATTTACTATTGCCCCCACCCCCTCCTCCTCTGCCAGCCTGCCAGACACACCCCTCGCTGTCAATCGCCAGGCGCACATAGCGGAGCCTTCAAACCTCAGTTGGAACATGCTGGGCAATGCCTGCATCTGTCAAGGCAGGTATGTATCAGAAGCAAGCTGCTTCTCGTCTTGCCTGTCAACGTCCTGTGGCGTCTGCAGGCAGGACCCCACTATGAGGTTGTCCAGCACGCGAGCAAAGTTGATGCCGTCCTCGTGGCAATACGTGAGGCTGCTGCCCATGCGTTGCTGCATGACGTCGCTGTATTCTGATGACTTGTCATCTAGGTCCTCCTCCTCGTCCGCTGCCGTGGGTGCTCCTGCCTGGAAGGTCGCGCTGACTCTGACCCTTGGGAGGGCCTTGTGCTCCAGTGCCGTGTTCAGCTGGGGTTTCAGATGGCTTGGTCGGGTGCTCAGCTGTGCCGGGCATGACATGGAGCGGTGCAGGACTGCTGTGCTGAAGGAGTTGTTCTCCGCCCTGGTGGGTGATTGGGGGAATGCAAAGCGAGTGGAGGCTCTCATTGCTTAGGCAAGCCTTATCGATGGTCTTAACAGACTGCTAAAGGTCCACTTATGCCAAAGTCCCGGCTCTCCACGTGCTATGCAGCCTCAAAAGCTACACTACATTGCCTTCGAGGGACCTAACAAATCATTTGGTGGTGAAGAACCAGGGACGATCTGCATAGCCCTCTGTGGCTGTTTGCAATGTACTCTCCCTTCAAGAAAATGCATGTGCTGGGTCAAAGAAGCAATTCTAATCTGGATATGCTTTGCTGGAGATGCTGGCCTGGACTCCAAGTTGGAGCTGCTCCACGTGGACCAGATATTTTCGGAAGCCCTGGCCCGACAGCAATCGATCGACATTTGAGTGTCAAAGGGCAGTCCTGAGTGTCCCGCATCAGAATAGAAACGGCTGTCTTGCACTGGACGAGGCAATCATCCGGGCAAAGCGCGGGCCCCTTGTAAAGCTTATTCCTCGCCCATCGTAACGATCTCAGTAGTCAAGCCGAGAATAGAACGCATTGCCAGGATTGCCAAAAATACTGAGTATGAACAGGCTCCTCAGATACATATTTCTGCGGAAATCTAGCACCACAATACCACTTGTGAATGTCGTCAAGTTGGATGGTAGGACAATGCATCCGCGCGAGGGATCTGAAAATTTTCCTTTGGGAGCTGATGATGCGATGAAACTATACGATATCATAGGATGATGTGCTCTGAAGTTCATGTCATGTGGGAGGAAATTTTTCAGGGAAGAAAACACGCACTGTGCACAAGACGGCATGTCGACAGTGAGATGTCTCGGTGCGTGCAGGCATCATAGCACCAAGCAGAGGAGCTCGCGGGCCCCAGGCTCGACGTCTCATCAGCTTGGACAGGGTGATGACAATTATTCCTGGAACGTCAGGCCTCTGGCATCTTGGTTGTCACAGATCACACCCGTGTTGGCAAAGTGCATGGGTGCTTAATACTTGCAGTGTGAATTGCAGGTAGAGCCGTGGCTGCTTCAAGCCTTCATGCCAGCCTTGAAAACATTCCGGCCCGCAGCAGTCGCAATCAGCTTGAACTCACCAGGTGCCATGCATGGAGCCTTACGCCCTTGTCTTTTTCAGAAAGTGCATGCATTTTTAAGCAATGATTGAGCTTTGTCAAGCGACCAGCATGTCATGGCGTCCAGGAGGCTCTGCGACCCAGTCAGAGCTGATATTTGACCGCATTCGCGCCCTTGCAAAGGAGACGAAGACCCCCGTGTACACCTTTGCAGAGGACATCGCTGCCAGCGGCGCGTGCGCCCCTTTTTTATTCTCCTATCTAGCCCCATGTGACAAAGCCTGGAACTTTCTTGCAACGACCTGATTCCAGACATTCTCAAGACTGAGTGTCTCGTCATTGCTCCTCCTTGGAGCCCTGGCAATACCAGAAGCTGCACCTTTGTGTTTCATGTCATGTAGTAGCTTCCAGGTGCATCATGTGCAGGCATCAGAGTCCACAGGTATCATGATCTGACATAGGCCGCAAGAGGGTGCATCCTGAAATGCGCGCATGGTACAGGGCAGGTACTGTGAGGGGTTCCGGGGTCCAGAGATATCATCATTTCACAAGGGGCGCAAGAGGGTGCAAATTTCAATGCAGGCACGGTGCTGCGCAGGTATTGGCTGATGCTGGCGGGGGATGAGATGTATGCCAGCAGCACCAGCCTGGTGGGCAGCATCGGGGTCGTCAGTGCCAGCTTTGGCGCGGTGGAGGCCATCAATCGGCTGGGCCTGGAGCGCCGAGTGTACACCGCCGGCGAATACAAAGACCTGCTCGACCCCTTCAGGTGCATCTCATTGCTGCCATGAGCTCACCTCTCCATCCCGCCCCCGCACCCATCATCGGCACGCTTTTGCGCTGCCCCATTGCCTGTCTGAACAGATGTCCCCTCTCGGGTCAGCCGCAGCCATGGCAGACACCTTCATGTGAATTGAAGCTTCAGGAAAATTTGAAAGGCAAGCTTGGCATGTGCTGCCCCTGAAGCCTGAGACTCTGGCCGTTCCCTGTAATCTCAACGTTAGAGAAACTCGCACAGCACACTCAACAGTCCACTCGACAGCAGCTCATCACCACTTCACGCATAAATCGACAGTCCACTCCGCATCTCATCAGCACTTTGGGGTCACCGTGCGCTGCAAGGAAGATTTGGGGCGCAGGCCGGTGCGGAAGGAGGAGGAGGCGCGGCTTCAGGAAGTGCTGGCCGACACCCACGACAGCTTCAAGGGCGCCGTGAAAGCGGCGCGCGGCAGCCGGCTGGCGGCGCCGGACGACCCGGAGCTGTGGTCCGGCCGCGTCTGGACCGGGCGGCAGGCGGCGCGGCTCGGCCTCACCGACGGCGTCGCGCAGCTGGAGGCCAAGATGCGCGAAAAAGTCGGTGACAACGTGCGCCGCTCGCTCCTCTCCAATAATCTGCATCCAAAGCACTGGATGTGCCCTGCTGCGGCATAATTGACGTGTAATTGCTGAGGCGCTGCGAAATCCTTGGATCTTTGGAAATCCCCTCTTGCAGGGCAAGCTCCTCCTGGGCAGTGTACTGTTGTGATATGAAGCAATTTGTTTTTCCCTGCCATGCAATGTTTCGCTTGAGGCGCTGGGCGGGTATGGCATTCCCAGGATGCAGGGTGAACTAAGTGGTACATCCAGATCGCTTGCACGAGGGGCTCAACTTTCTGCTGGCTCTGATAAGGAAGCTGATGGTGCAGACTGTATGGATGTCCCGCTTGTGCATTTGCATGTGTGCCCTTTGAATGAACATTGCAAGACTAGACAGCCATGCCATGCAGGCGCAGACTAGTTTCCTTTCACTGAAAGGATATCTTGTGGGGATGCTGTGCAGGTCCACTTTGTGCTGTGCAGTGAGCCGCTGCGGGCAGGCCTGGCGGATGCCCTGGGCCTGAGCAGCAGCATGCGCGGCTGGGGCAAAATGTTGGGGCAGCAGTCAGACATCTACTCGGTTACAAGCAGTGCATCCCAGGCGCTGCTGGATGAGGTGCAGTACCGCTCCATGTTGGCGCGCTATGGGCTGTAGACTTGAAGCACTTGAAGCAAGATTTAGCCAATTGAGGCAGATGAAAGTCGTGAACTGAGGGGTTTTGGTGACCGGTGCATGTGTTGCAGACAGCAATGGTTAGATGTAGGTTTGAAGCAAACCTGTACAACCGTGTACGGTATAAGTTTTTCCTGGTTCCCCTTGCTATACTTGTGATGGCTTTCCTTGCACTACTTGTGATGGCCACTTTCATAGAGCAGAATGCAGTGTGCATAAATCTCTTGCTGTGAGTTGCAACCATTTGTGGGGACACTTTGAAGCCAACATGATATTCTTCAGCAGGCTGGTGAATTTGGATGTTCATGTAATCGAAATTGACCGTATTCCATGCATGTTTGCATTCATGCTCCATGCCGTGCATAAAATTCCGCGCTTGCAATGACTGTCAAGATATTTGCCAAAAAAAGTCACAGAAATCACCAGTTGTTAGGTTCCAAGGCTTTACTTCTGAAGGGCCAGAGAAAATTGAGGTAGTGCCTTACATCTGGGTAGATCACACATGATCATGCAGCAAGCTGCAGCTCTCTGGATCTCAAACTGGACTGCACGATGGCGCATTGTTGGTGCCTAAGACTAAAGAATTGGCCGGTCTACTCCTAAGACATACAGCTACCATCATTCTGCGGGTGAGTTGTATCTCTATTGCGGGCTCCCCCCCCCCCCTCTCGGATGAGACCAACAGTTATGTGACACATGTAATCATTCAAGAAGACATGCAGCAGCTCATTCTGGATTCTGTTCAAATAAGGAATGGAAATACTTCAAAGAATTTATGGAGCGTTCGCCGCTCTATCGCAAGTCCAATTTGGCTGATGCCAGCCGCGCTAAGGCATACGAATTAATCCTTGTTCCTCTAGAATCATGTCTCATTTGCTGCAGCGCTGCTAGCGCCTGAACTACCAAACGGACAAATGAAATGATGACATACCCTACCATTAAATAATAACGAGAGCACTAATCTCTCCAATAATTTGGTGGCAATGAAATTATTCTGCTCCGTGCTGATGCTTTTCAGCAATGCCTCATCGTTTGCCACTGAGGCCCAGGATTCCAGATGGGCGCCGTTGGGTGCCGTACAGTAGACCAAACCCCAAATAGCCTAATGCAAGGGGCCCTACCGAGATGCAGGACGCCAGATTGGCGCCTTTGGATTTGAGGCGGAGACCAAGGCCGAAACCGAGCTCAATTAATTAATGAGTCCCCTGCTCGTCCACACAAAAGGGGCTCTAGCCAAAGGGAGGGAAGCGGAATGGGCCCCCGCCGCCGAAAGGACCGCCGCCACCGGGCCCGCCACCGCCCGGGCCGCCGCCCCCAAAGGGACCGTTGTCCACGAAGGGATCACTGGTGGACTGGTATGTCTGCACCGCCGGGGAGTTGCTCGGCGAGGGAGATGACGAGGGTGTGCTGGAGGGAGATGATGAGGGTGTGCTGGAGGGAGTTGCTGACCTGGCCGTCATGACCGGCGGCGAGGTGGCGGCCGGGACGGCCGGGCCGGCCGCGGCGGCGGCGGCCGGGGATGGGACATCGCCGTCGGAGACGGACGCGGAGGACACCGCAGAGCCGCCGGAACCGCCGATGGCGCGCGCATTGTGCTGCGTGAAGAGATTCACTAGATAGGTGTCGCGGTAGGTGCCCTCCGAAGTGGTGCTCTCCGGGTAGATGCCTTGCACATCCCAGCTGGCATCGTTCCATATGAACACCCCGTCCACCTGCATGAGCACCGCAACGGTCAGACGCCATTGCATAGTACAAATATGCTCCTGAGAGGTTCCTGCCGGCCTGCAAGACGTGGGACCCTGCATAAACTTTGGACAGCATCAGGAGTACGATGAGGAATATGTAATCAGAGTGAATCAATATAAAGATGATGACAGCTCAGAGGATGCAGGCTCGAGCCGGATTCCAGAACAGGTATGCATGGGAACAGGTGGTCTAGGAGGTTGCTGCAATGGAGAGGGTGCGCACCCGGTACTGGCAGCCGGAGCAGGAGCCGCGGCTGTCTAGGTACTCGAGGGTCTTGCGGTAGAAGTAGTGGTTGTAGTTGCGCACTTCAGTGGTCTTCCAGGGGTCGCGCGCGCGAGTGTACGAGCCAAACACCCCGAAGAAGGGCGTCGATGCAGCCTGCGCCGCGGTCGTTGCCGGCGTGTTGCCGTCCTGGGAACTGCCTCCGCCGACGCCATACTCGTTCCAGAAAAGCTCCTTGCCCTGCGCATGACTCGTGTCATTCCAGCTAAGCGGAGATGTACTCCATTTCATGCAAAAGGCCTGCTGCGATAGATGCCGCATGACGCACTTCCTAGGTCAGTCCTCCTTTCTGCTGCACTATTGCGGCACTATTCCGACCCTGACGCAGGCATACCAGAAGCAAGATTACAGCAGAACAAGACAGGAAAAGCAGCATGTGAAAAAGGGCGCTCAAAGAGAGTGCATCTGCCAAAGAGAGGCAGTCGGCAGGGGGCAGGGTGCAAGGGGCAGGACCTGGTTGAAGATGAGGTCTTTGAGGTTGATGCCAAACTCCTTGACCTCCAGGTCGAACTGCTGCGTGGCGGACTCAATGTCCTTGGTGGTGAAGTTGGGCGAGAGGCTGGGGTAGGCCGAGATGCCGATGAAGTCCACCGAGCTGTACAGCGTCGACAGACTCGTCAGGTCGAAACTGCGCTTGAGCGGCGCAAAGGCGGCCGGGAACTGCTGCAGGTACTGCGAGGGGTCCACCATGTCCTGCACAGGGGGGCATCAGTCAACTCCTGAATGTGCAATGGAATGAGCATGCTATTTTGTGTGCTGCGCAGCATGCTGGCTATGCTGCTATTCAGCGAGATGACTTTGACTACAGCATCAGGATTCTTGTACCACAAGCGACAGTGCAGGGCAGAAGCCCAAATCACCGGCGTGCTGGTTACAGCAGCCATTTCAGGAGAAAATGGGACTTCAAAATTCAATCGCAGCAACTGGTGTGGAAGTGCATTGGTATGGCACCTGACAGCATAAGGACTGCAGTATGAGAACCCACAAAACAAACATTGCAGCAAGAGGGGGCCACCTGCAGGACGCAGCCGCAGAGCTTATCAAAGTTGGTGCTGACGCCCAGCTTGATGTTGGAGGACGAAACGCTGCCGGCCGACAGGCGCCGCCGCAGCACTGGCAGCAGCGTCACGTAGGACTTTGGGAAGTAGAACACGGTTGCCGACATCTCGCCCTGCACCGCACACCCACGACACTTTTTTTGCCACAGCGCATTGTCAAGAAAGATGCAGTGTTGGCCAAGATCCTTCCATCTTTGGTGGGTGAGGATGTCTAGAGCAGAGTGCTGAGCAATCCTCGAGTCGGCATTGGTTGTGGTGAGCAGGCATCATAAAGCACATAAACAGGCAGCAGCTGCTGGTCATGGGCTGCATGCATTTTGCTTGCGCTTAAGCAATCCATGCAGCTGTCCATTGGGCAGTTGATGCATGGGGTGAACCAAAAAACACTAGTAACCTACTAGCCTCTGAGAGTGCTTTGTGATCGGGATGGCGAGTGCACCTGCATGGCAAAGTAGATTTTTGTGCTGGAGGTGGCCACTTGCGCGAGGGCATCGGCCAGGGGGTTAAGCATGATTTCCTGGTAGCTGAAGTTGCCATACTTCTTGGCCGGGTCAAACAGCAGCCCGTTGCGCCAGCCGCCTGCACACCAATAGCCATGATGTCCCTCTTTCATGCTCACAGGCAACTCAATTTTGGTAAATCAATTCAAGAGACACTGCAAAGCCGTGTACATACAAGGCACTTGAAGCGCCGGTTAGGGAGAGGGGGCAGCTCATTCAATATATCCATGCATGCCACATATTCAAGACATCTCTGGTTCAGGAGCAAGACTGTAATGAGGGGCTTATACAGTGGTGCTGGAGAGCATGGCTGCCGCACCATAGCCCAGTCCGTCGTCCAGGTGTGGGGCCACAGCGATGGTGGACAGCCCCAGGTCGATGGCCTTCTTGAAGCAGGCAGCCATGCCGCTCTTGAAGCCCTCAATGTCGGCAGCCGTGGCCTGGGGGCACACATTGCCTGCCTGCCTGCTGTAGCAGTAGTAGGTCACATTGCCCTGCACAGCAGCATTTGCTTGCATGTGAGAAGAAGGCATGCTTTGTTGTGTGATGTGACCATCTTTGATGTGGATGACATGCACGGACCAAGAGATGCATTGGCAATGTGCAGGTGAGAACATTTGTCCACAGGTCAGCAATGTACCTGGGAGTTGACACTCTTCCGCTGCTGGAAATTCTTGTCGACCCAGAAGAGTGTGGGCGTGAACATGAGACGAGACTGCCTGTTTCCAGCAGCCTTCTGAACCATCTGCATGCATCTGGAAGTTCCGCCGTTGACTGCATAGTCCCCAGGGCCCACCAAGAGGATCTGCACACCAGTCAATAGTAAGTATAACATGACGCCTGACGTGGGAAGACTCCTAGACATGGTTCTGCTGCAAAGCAATTGTGATCCTTTCATGTTTCTGATGGTGTTCTACTATGTGGAATTGCTCACCGAGCTGTTTATTTCAGGTGGATTGTTGCTGCTTTGGGAGCCTGCTCCTGTGAGAAGTGCGAGAATGAGGACACATATTGACGTGCAAGCCACCAGCTTTGTGCTCATCGAGGCCAAGAATTTCCCCTGGGATTTCCTTTCTAGCACGTGGGGAGTGTGGGAGACCTGCAATAGCACGAGCAGTAAAATAAAGTCGCAAGAAATTATCGATATTGTGTTGCTCGACTTTTGCGCATTTTAGTCAAGCTCCTGAGCCAGAACTAGTAATACGCGACGCTTCAAAGTGCCCTGTGCTATGATACACGGTTAGTTGTGTCAGGACAACGGCATCCCTTGAGAAAAACAAATCAAAAATAGCATCCTCTAGCCATGACGTTGAGCCCCAGCATCGAACAATATGTAGATGAGGGACCGAGCATCATGCCTTTAGACGCGATGGGCCGTCTGTGCCTTCGTGCAGTCGGCGATATCCAAAGAAAACTCTTTAAAATCTTCGCTAAGCGCCACTCCTCACAGGATTAACCTTAACTTACAGATCGGGCAGGAGCTAGGAGTTGGCCTGTTGGCTGTCAATGTCCGATTGATCTACGGCAGGTAAAAAACGCTCAGAATGGATGTGCACGCTCTACCCAAGGAAAGAGCACTTAGGGGGGATCGATGACAACGTTGTGAAGCGTGGAAGGGCAAGACGCTGATAATAGGACATTACAAATTGACGAAAGCGGGCGCTGCTCTTGAGGTCAAGAGTCTGTCCTTGGGCCCCGAGAAACCCTCCACGTGCCTTCCATCTGGCACCTCCTCCTTTTGGCGAGCCTGGCAGGCTCAAACTTCTGCCGCAACCCACCATGATGGCTTCCTGATGTTTAGTTCCCAAGCTCTGACGCATAGATCCCTTGCAAATTTCAGAAGAACACAGGCCTGCACAACGCATGCACACTGGAGTGCCAGGTGTGCAGCTGCCAGTCCAATGCCCCAAAGGGCCGCCCAATGTCCCAATGTATCACCTCTTCTGGAGAAGCCTCTCAGCCAGCATCACACCTTGTGGCCGTTTCACCTTGAAGACCCGAGTGTCACACACAATCGCAGTGTCACTGACAAATAACGTAGTTCCAGCAAGTACAGAGAGGTCTCACAACCTGAAGCACTCGAGTTACAGAATGATCTTGAAACTAGATGTATTCCTTCCAAAAAGGCCTCTGCCTCTCCCCTCAACTGTCGCAATTGGTGCAACACCAGCACAGCAAACGACGCATGCATGCAGATACCTGCACATGCTAAAGAATTCTCACAGCCATTTTTCAATAATAATTTGTTTAATTTGCAGTGCTCTCTTTTTAGTCTTCTCGGTTGCTTCTGGGCAAACAACAGCCTGCCATGAGATGCAGTATGTTTTGCTCCCTTTGCGACAAACTTACGATACAACCCTCCTAGACAGTCACGCATCGCAGGTCCTGGGCTTCTCTCAGCATGCTCGTCTCCAAAAAGGGACATGGGCCCAGCGACTATAGCCCCAAAAACTCTTGCTCCTTCATCTGCTCATACAGGACTGGGTGCGGCAATGGCCGCAAAAGACTCCTCTCCGCCGGTGTGCTGCTGCGCATCTGCAGCCCCTCAGAATGCCATCACTCGCAGACCCGCTGACCTTCTCCGCTCCATTTGACGCCGCTCCTGGTCTGCTCTCTACACTCTTGGCCTCTACTTGAGAAGCCTGCCCCACACAGGCCTGAGCACCGTTGACACTGGGCGGCTGGGGGGCGGTGACATTGGCTGCCAGGCGAGCGCGGTCCACTGACTTGGCGGCCACCTGCGCGGCAGCTTCCCGGGCAGCTGCCGCGCTCCTCTCCGCCTTATCCTGCCGGTACTGCATCGCCGCGTTCATGGCATTGCGCACCCGCAGCGGCGCGTTCGGGGGCAAATTCGCCAGCCTGCCATTGAAGCTTGCTCCCTGGCCGGACACACTGCCGCCTGACGGCATCTTACCAGCAAACCTGCCGGATGCGGCGGGCGCGGCAGCAGACAACCCACTGGCCTCGGCCGGCATCCCTGCAGACCTTGATGCCGCCTGCACACTGGCGGCGTTCGAGGCCCTGCTGCGCTTGTACTCCAGAGCTTGCCGCATCCGCGCTCCCACGTCACCGCCGCTTGATGTTGGGATGGTATTTGAATTTACACGGTCCGACGATGCGCTGGAATCCTGCTCCTGGCCTGATGACGGCAAGCACATATGATCACATGAGGGTGCCATGCCTCTGGAAGATAGGAAACGGTTGTTCCAAATGCCATTTTGGTCAGTGCTCAGGATGAGTCAAGGTAAATGCAGTGCCAATGCGCACCTCGCATGGAGGGGTCGGGAATGGCCTTCTCCAGCTTTGTGCGCAGGCTCTGCGTGTCGTTCAGCAGCCGCTCGCGCATGATGATGTACTGCTTGTACTTGTTTATCAGCCACGGGATGCCTGCACAGCACAAGGTCTTGCGTCAGGCACCCTCATCCTCCCTTGACTGACACAAGCTGCATGCCCTAGTACCTTGACAAAAGGCAACTTCACGCAATAGTGAAGCATGGTAGCTATGAAGATGTGGCCGCAGACACTCTTTGTGTATGTCCAGTGGCCTCTGGCGTTGAGTGCAATTATGTAGTAATGCTTGAGCTAAAATACTGTTGCAGTAAATGGCGGTATAAATGGCGAGGGATGTGTCGCACGTGTGCTCTCCACATCGGCCAGGCAGGGCTTGCAGCCGTGCTTGGCCTTGAAGGCGGCCGTCCAGGGCTCCAGCTCCTCCTGCAGCGCCCGGAACTCGCGCAGCTCCGACTTGTACGTGCTCAGCACCGCCGAATCCATCATGCGCCCCGATGATGATGCACCCCCGCCGCCTCCCATGCCCCTGCACATGTGAACACACCCTTGGCACCATGTGGGGTCACACAGAAAATATTGCCCAGGACATGGTAAGGAAGACTCACTTGCACATTTGCCTTTACAAGTAGCATGATGACATATGCTGCTCCCTAATATACTGGAAAAGGTCAGGGCGTATTGCAGGAATTGATAGAACATGAAGGAGGGGTGAGGGTCAGACCTGCCGGTGGGTCGGACGGGGTAGGAAGTGGACGCTTCCTCTTCGCTGTGCACGCTCTCGACGGCGCGCAGGATGCCCGTCACCATGAGGCGGCGGCGCTGAGACACGCTGATGGCGTCCCTGTGCTCCGCGGACTTGGGCACGCCCGACAGCCGCTCTGACAGCAGCTTGGCAGTCTCCTGCAGAATGTTGAACACCCACTGTCAGCAAAGTAAGGGTTGCACGGAGTAAGGGTGCTCCTGCAGCGTTTTGCAAGTGGACATGGGCATGCATGTTGAAGGACCTGCATCTTTCAGTGCAAGAAAGGAAAACCTCATGGGTTGTTGAAAGGCTCACCGGCGTGTGAGTCAGCCCCTGGTGAGATTTGCTCATCTGGCGCCGGACTGATCTGGGGACGTGGCGCCCCTGCTTTGCCAGGCTCATCTTCTGGCGAGTCTCCAGGCTCATCTTCTTGCCCTTGTTCCAGGCCACCCTACCCTGCAAACCCCCAGCCAGCACGTCTGCGAAAAGCCTTGGATGCACATGCATTTTGCAGCACATTTCTGCAACGGTGCAGTTGCCCAGGAGATGCTGAGTGAAATGTGAAGGGCTATACCTTGAGTTTGGCGCACACAGCCGCTCTCAATTCAGGAGAACTACGCCAGCGTCGCTTCTGCGCCTGGCTGATCTTGAGCTTGGTGGACTCTGGGATCGTAAGCCCCTTATTCCAAGGACTCCGCTTCCGCCTGATTGGAACTGCATGCGACATGATACCCTCCTGCCCAGAAATAGCGGTGCCCAGGTCAGACATGCTGAATTGCCATCATTTGGGTATGATCACTCTGCCACTGATATTCCACCTCAAAGATTGGGGGCCTCCAGGTTGTGGAGGAGCTCTCACATGGCTGAGCAATCCGGATGTTGTGGACACCGCCAGCCCTTGCGAATGCCCGCAGGCTCCATCCTGGCTCGCACGTTGCTGAGGTAGCTGCTGGGGGTGCTCTCCTTGGGTCTTTTGGTGCCTGGCAATGAGAGCTGCCTCTCTTGATCTCCTGAGAGACTCCAGTAAGTCGTCTGCTACATCAGCCAAGGTGTGGGACGCTCGGGATTCTATGTGCTGATTATTGGTCTCTGTCGCGGTGGGCCATGCAAGTGATATGCTGCTGGCTTGTGTCCCTGAACTTGATAGATCTCCTCGGCTTGTTTTATCCACTTGCTTCAGAGTACGAGACTTTCCTGCAAGGCATACGTCATGCAAATAAGATACTTACACACTTGATGAACACCAGAACCCCAACATGCCCAACAAAACAAGGCGCACCTAAAGGTGTCGGGCCATGTCGAGCAGAAGTGGGTTGGAAAGGCAACGGAGCATGCGTGCCCTTTGAACCTGCAATCGACACAAGAAATAATATTAAAGGACATACATTGGATACTCGAGCCTTTCAATGATGTTCGCAAGAAGATTATCGGGAGATGATCACCTCTTAGGCTTTGGGAATTCATCGAATAATGTCCCTTTCAAGTCAATTACTCCCCACCACGCTCCATTGTACTCGTCTGTGCATGTTCACGAGGTCACTGCAAGATGCTGATGGGGAATAAGGTCCAGAAGATTCCAATATCGAGCTTGTGCACGACTTGTGGTAGTGCGCTTTCTCCATCCAATAGCATGGATCCGGCCTATTTAGGCCATCGATCATGGGACTCTGAACTTGCTCAACGCGTTGGGCATTTGCATAGAAGTTGTCCTGGACTGCTTAAATCTCTTTATTTACTGAGCGTTACTTTTCAGGCATGTGGAAGTTGAGTTGCGCACCTTCAATGCCTATCTAAAACTGCGCAGCGTGTGCGCCAGAAAATTGCTGCAGCGCTGCGCAGCATGCTAGCGGTGACCGTCAACAGGCATGCAATTACTCTGGCCAAGTCATTCCTCATGCAGTTTCCAATTGATCACCTCTTGACATCTCGAGATTTCCAAGCATTGTTGGTACAGGGCAGATTCTCATAATCAGTGCGCACGTCACCGTGACGCATGCAGCGAGCGCGTCATATAAAATTGTAAGCACAGACCAGACTCAATTTGATCAGCAGTTGGCTAAGTACAAAACTACCAAAGTAACTTCTAAGCAGTCTGATTCTTCATCATCATATGTACTGCAATTGGCAAGATGAGAGAGGCTCTCACCAATACCCAAGTCTACTGTCAATTGTACACATGTGTCCCAACTCAATGAGTTTTGACCTGGCATCATTCACACTAGTCTCAGTCGGGCACCATGTACATTTTTGGAGACCCTCCAATTTGCCGGCTATAAATTATACACGCAATCTCTTGCAGGAACCATGTTATCCACCTCCAATGTTTGTTCTACAGTGGCTGCATGGGGCCCTGGCTGTGCTTATATTGAGGCAGTCCGTCATTCACTGATCATGATTATCTGATCATCAGGGCACAGCCCACATTGGATGCCAAGTGCACAGATCATTGATGACAATTGCTGGCGACCAGAGCCTTACATCTGACAAGGACCGCTAATCAATGGGGCACGATGATCAGCGGGCTCAGGAATGAAGATATCACGTTGGCTGCTACCTCCTCTCGTTCATCCAATGCTGATTGATGCCTGCGCCTCAGAGCTTGCCGCCAGTAAACTCTTGAACTCTGATTGCGAAAGAAGTCCATCCCCGTCCTTGTCATGCTCGGCCACTGTTGCTGCTACGATCTGCAGAACAGTCACCAACTCATGGTCAACCCACCAGATGAACCTGAAACATGTGACACAATGCTGCCACCAGAAGCCAGATCATCGCTGTGTTGCAAGAGATATATTGTAGAGAACCGTCAGCTTCAGCTGTGCACAGCCCGCTCAATCTCTCAACAGAAGGGCAGCGCAGTCTTCACAGATTAAGTCTCACCTGCTCGAGTGCCTTTTCTGACAGCCCACGTCCCATGATCATTCGCAGCACAGCGAGCAGCTCCTCAGGACTCACAAAGCCATCGCCATCCTTGTCATACAACTGGAAGGCAACTGTGCATGGAGAAGCAAAGGTCAAAGGCTCCTGCAAAGGCTCCTGCAGTAGTCTATAACTCGCGTATTGATGAGACTTGCCCCTGCTTGGAAGGCAACTGTGCATGCGGACTGCAGGGGTTGGCAATCATCATTCACAATGCTGTGAGACAGTGGCTTACATTCTGCTCTGTCCTGCCCTGTGTACAGCTGGCCTAGCCTCTCAATTGCGGATGTGAAGTCCTTCTGGCTCAGGAATCCTTTGCTGTCAGCGTACATGCTGAAGATGCAAGGAATGAAGACGTTGCCAGATAGGTCTGCATTTTGCTCAAGGTCAGCGATGGAGACCTTGCCACTCCCATTTGCCAGACGAGAGAATCTGCACAAATCACACACAGTCATAGGAAGCTCGACAGACTCGTATGACAACTGGGTGAGCCATATCACTATCAATGTGCTGCTTCAAAAGCTCACACTTGAGACTATATATAACACGATTACACAAACTTTGACAAGTGACAGAGCTTACAGACACCAATTCGTATTTAACTGTGAAAACTTGTGTGGCCTTTGTCTGCATAATGAAATATGTACTTGTTGCGAGAGGAGGACACTTCACCTTCTTTGCATGCGCTCAAGGTCCTTCTTGGACATAACGCCATCCTGAAACCCGCTTGAGCTGGAGTTCCCCATGTCTGAATCCTTCAAAAGGTATAAAGCTGATTCTTTGTCTCGCAACTAAGAGTTCTAGCGGTAGGTCCTCGTCTTAGAGGTTCTTGCACAAATTGCTCAGTTAATTACTTCGTCCGAGTTGATATAAGAACTTGTCTGCTTGCACTGAGTCTGGTCTAAACTGCTTGGATTGTTGAGCTTCGAATGTAGAGCAATTTGACAAGATCAGCCTGACGCGAAATTCTGCAACCAATGGCCCTGTGACTGGCTCTGTGCACCAGTCAGGTGGGGATCTGCAGGTGGTGACTTGGAGAGCAAATTTTGCAAGATTTAGACAGCTTCACTGCAGGCCAGAAGTCATTCCAGGGTGTCAAGTGAGGGTGTCCTCGGAGGAAGCCTCGTGCCTTTCACGGGTGTTGAGGCATGATTGCCCGCTGCCCAAAAGTGGGCAATTGGGCCATTTCCAGCTCTGTGTTGGTGACAACAGCACAGAGATCAGGGTGATCTTCATAATTTTATCTACTCCCTCACCTGCTTCAGCAATCTCTACACAATATCAACGTTAAGCCATGGCGCCACCACAGTGTTGATAAATGCACTGCATGCAAGCGTGAGCCGCAGCGGCAGCGGCCGCGGCATATGGACTCCATTTTTGGGAGAAAAGCATTGACATCTCTTATTCATTTAATATCAGTAGCGCAGTGGCAGCAGCAGTTGCTGCCGTTGTGGCCAATAATAACCTGCCATCATGACGAGTGAAAGAACACAATTGCAACATTGTAACAAAAGAGACTTACAGGGTGGGCTGGCATCAAGGCCTTCGCCACAGCATGATCAAGACAGGGGAGTTTGGCCGGTTCAAGATGCGCTGCTCCAGGACAGTGAACTCCTGAGGGTGAACCTGCGTGGCCATCTCTTGCACCGCCCTGTATTCCTCCATGCCGCCTGCTTCGCAGGGCAACCAAAACAATAATCAAGAGACCACCTGACAACATCTCATCTTGCTGACATAGATGCGTGGTCCTTCTTTTATGACGGCAAGCTGTCCTGAGGCATGCATGTTCCTATGGATTCAGATGCAGAGTGCTGAGCCAGAATGCATACAAGTGAGCAAGATCAAGTGTCTTACCTGGATGGCCTACATATGCCAGCACACTGATGATTCCCCCAGGTTCCAAAATATTCATGGCGGCCTTGACAGCAGCCACAGAGGTAGCCGGCTGGCTGATGATGCTGCGGTCTCCGCCGGGCAGAAAGCCCAGGTTGAAGCACACGAACCGTGCTGCTTGGACATGCTCCTGCACATGTGGCCAGCACATATTCACCCTGCTACCAGATGTGTGCAGGCCTCTCATATAATTGTTACTTAATTTAGTGCAACTCTGAAGAGGTCAAGGCAGCAAGGTACCTCTAATTTAGAGTGGCACCCATGGACAAAGCGGACAGTGGGGAGCAGCTCTGGATCCACTTCGTCCTCAAGGACAGCGCTTGTGCTGCGGATGGCATCCTCCTGTACAGCCAAATTTTTCTTTCATCTCTTTGAATGCCTTTCCCATGCATGTGCATACAGAATATCTGCAAAGAGCGGATTCCCCCGGCGCTGCTCTGATGCATTTGTCAGAGAGGCCCCTCTTGCGATAGAAATGTGCCAGCCCCTTCTTGAGAGGATTCAGTGGAAGTCTGCTCTTGCCTGAATGTCAAATGCAACGAGCTGCCCCTTTGGGCCAATCTTCTCTGCCAGCCATTTGCTGTCATTCCCATTGCCGCAGGTTGCATCCACAACGGTGTCACCCTCCCTGACAAAATGATGCCATTCACCCTGTGCCAGGGATGTCACGCGAGCCCCTCTGAGGAAGAATTTCTCAAGATCTGAGCTGCTATTGCTTGCTTCAGAGACAGCCTTTCCTCTGCTGCCTTCCAAGCTGTCTCTCTCATGAGCTGCCTCAAGTCTTGATGCGTTCAAGAGGTCATCAGGTATATCTGAGGTAGAAATCCCCTGTGAAGACTTTGCCCTCTCCCATATTGACCCTGTATCATACTGCTGACTCTCTGTTGTGTTGCAGCAATTGCTGCCCCTTTTACTGAGCAAAGCACTCCAAGCATGCTCTCTGCTTCTGACTTGTGATCTGGAGGAGATCCAGGCGGTGCTTTGGTACGTTTTCCCACATTTTATTGGTGGCAATGATATTCTTACGTTTTGTATCTGGTAATCGATATCAAATTGACTTCTAAGTTGGCATAGAAAGCGACAATTGGAAAAAAGCTGCCTCCCAATGCCCATCCTATACAGCTCCATGAGACTCACAACCTACAATCGTTTGGAGACGCAGCTCAAAATATGTGGATTCAACAGGTACATTTGGAGATATCCTTATGACAAAAAATCGATGCTTTTGCAGGATGGCAGGTGTTCGCTTCCTTGGATGGGACAATTTCCATCCTATCGCAAAGCTTCCACAGGCTGAATAACTCCTTGAAGCGTGCTAAAGTGTTTGTGTTCTTTCAACAGCATGCTGAAATGCCGGTGATGGAAAACTTTGAAGAGAATGCGGCAAGAAAGCAATCTAGGTTGTGGTGGCCTGCCCTCAGCTGCAGCCCTTGTATCTCCCGGACGCTTCCCCTTCCTTGAGGTACGATGTGTGCCAAAGTCTGGCTGTGAGGGCCACCCAATGAGTGCTGGCATGAGCATATGAAAGCAGTAGCCGCTTTAAGGTTGAAGCAGTGTATGCATGCATGCATAAGCGGATGTCAGAACCTTCAACCGGGAGGGAGGTGCTCATGTGGCCCATGGGGTGATCCCGCCTGTCTGTGTCTCAAGTGCTTGCAGATATGTTGGCAGCAGAATCAAGATGTCGTCTGGAGCAATATGGGCGCATGATCACACGCTCCTGGTAGTTACGTGCAGGGTCATAGTGTCACATGTCACTACGGTAGAAGGGCCGACCAGGGATCCGATATCTGGGATCTCTTCTACACTCTGCCAATCCATGGCTGTAAACAGTTCAAAGCTACCTGAAAGGTGGTTTCCCGCAACAGACAACTCAATCAAAGCGTCACCGCTGGAGTACAGTGTCAAACTCTGCCGCTGTATCTGTCAAAAGATCCAATAATTGATGCAAAAACACAAACTGCTGAAATCCAAGCTCCAGAGATCTGATAGTCTCATGCTGATCAATCTACTGCAGTGCGCCAGGGTGGCTACCATCGCCTGCCAATTGTGCAAAAATTGTGCACTCCAACCATTAAACTGATCGCTGCGCATCTGTGCTCCTCTAATGCCCTAAAATATTATTATGCATGGTGTCTTCAGAATTGGGCGTTTGCTCATAGGCCCCAAACCACAGGCGGGCTTGTGATGGCAATCCTGAAAGTTGTAGAGCCTTCCGAGGGGCTGAACAGGCCATCTGAACTGCCGCTGAACTTTGCCGTCACATTGTACGTCCCTGCGTGCAGATCGACAACATTAGCATCGGTCATTGCAAAATGTTGACTCCGGATCAGTTGATCTGCCAACAGGCTTTTACCATGCAAGACATCAGAATATTGCTGGCAGGAAGAGAAGCCACAGTGAGCACCTGGCAGCAGTATAAGCCCCTCACTGGCGCGCTTCAGTGCTAATGTGGCCACACCAGATACACTCAGGCGGGACACCAGCCCGGTCCCAAGCGGCTTTGCCTTCACCCACTTGAACGCATCTTCGCCGCTGACAGTGTATGTGACTGTTCCCGACGATGGTCCAAGGGGCTGTGCTGTGCTGGTGCTGGCAACAATGGCTGTGAAAGTCACCTGCAAGGAATGGATCTCACATGGTCAGCTGCATACCGGAGGTCTGTGATAATTATTTCACGATATACCCCCAATGGGCACCAGTCAAGTCCTGGATCAGCAAGAAGAACAGACAGCTGCCAGCAGGCCACCTTTGACTCATCTTCATTGAGGCAACTTGCGAGGAGGTGTAATTTTGATCTTACCGGAGACATGTAGTTCTCAAGGGTAATGATCGGTAGAGAAGTCTGCACGAGAGTTTGAGTGGGTACAAAAGTACCATTGACTGGACCACACAAAATGTATATCACGATGTCAGTGTCTAGCCTCAGTGATCCTCAATATTTGCGACATACGGCTTATGTTTTCAAATCTAGCATCAAGAGATTGGTTGAAATCTGATTTGCCAGGTAAGAATGGGCTCAAAGTCAAGCGTGTTACTGCATATCAGGCATTGGAAAGGTGTTACTCACTTTGAGCGCTGATCGACACAGGTGCCGAAACGGCGATCAGAAGAACAACCAGAAATTCGGGGATCATTACATGAGTTTTCATGCTCATGCTGCGCTTGTTTGTACAAGTTATTGGAGTCCCTCTGTGTGGCACGATCAAGCTATTGCGGTCCACTGATATTGAGCAACTCTGTCTGCAGGGACCAATTCTTAGTGAACAGCAATGTTGCGTTATTTTTGCGATATATTACCGATTACGGAGTTGCTCAGTGCTAAGGGCCTGATCACACATCCTGGCCTTTGAAGTTGAATCGGACCCGCGAGTTCATACCTCATGACCACCCCCAGGGCACCACATGTCATGCTGACGGTGGATTCAGCATGGGAAGAAGCCCACAAGAAACTGACGCTGTGCGCCCTGATGATGCCCACAAAAGCATAGTTATTTGGGTGAGTGCCCTTGTGGCAACAGTATAGTGAAAAGGGTAGCTTGCACTCTGCTCCAAACTCATAAGCCTTGCCAAGTGATCGAGACCTCCACCTAGGTGACCTATAGGTCACGTCGTGTATCGGCGATCGGCTACAGGCCCGGGCCCCACAACTTATGCCACTGTGGCGTAGAGATTATGTGCTGGGCACTGGCTGGGTCATTTGCGGGGGGAATCACTTCACAGCATAGACAGCATGCTCAAGATCATGAACACATGCAGAGCTGAACGCCACGTGCACGCCTGCAACTGCTTGGCTTGAGGTGCTGCCACACAGATGTGAATCCAAGACTTTACATAGACGAAGCGAGCCTGCGCGAAGCAGTGCAATCTACCCAGACTAAGACCGAGACTCTGTATTCTGGCAATTGGTGTCCACCCTATACTGCGAATAAATGTACAACTGAAATACCGTGACCCATGGAGCTGAGTTCAGCTGTCCATGCTTCTCCTTGGCCCTGTACCTACCACAATATAGATATCCACCAAGCACTAGTTGCCATTGCTCAGCGTCAAGGCAGCTCAGCTGTGAGGCATTTCAATGCACACAAAAATGCATGGGTCCGAACTCCTTGTCGCTCTTAAACAACCCCACGAGTCTGAACGCAGTACCTTCACGACTCTCTCACACCAGTCGCTCGCGCACACTGTTGCTCACGGCTACTTCTGCATCGTCACCAACGCATGCACCGGCACAAATCATCTAAAATGCGTGCCCGCATCCCCATCATGAGGATTGCCTGGGAACCCCATGCACTTGCCCAACACATTTGCCACATTTGCAGCATTGCCAAGGCTGGCAGGGCATTTTTACTAGCGCATCCGAAGAGCCCACAGCAGCATGCTGCTGGTAGAAACGCTATCAGAACCGCAGGAGAGCTACACAGAGCGGGGCCGGCCGCCCCGGGACCGCGCTAGAAGCCAAGGGGGTAATCAATTGCCGCCGACAGCGGCCACCATGGGCTCGGAAACAGTGTCGGCAGCGGTGGCAGTTTTGGGCAGCTTGGCGATGAGGTGGCGGTCGCCGTGGACGTTGTCGACGCGCGAGGCGGACGGCCAGAACTTGGCCTGGCGCACCCAGGTGGCAGGGAAGGCCGCCTTCTCGCGGCTGTACGGCCGTGTCCACTCGCCCGCCATCACAACGTCCGCCGTGTGCGGCGAGTGCTTCAGCACGTTGTCCGCCCTGCACGCACGTGCGCAGTACCTCGTTAGCCATTTCCTAACTAGTCAGAGGCCCTCTTTAAATCCTCTGCCCTAGAGAAGCACAGCCAGCATGAACTCAGGGATGAAACGCATATACAGTAGGCTGTCGGGCTATGCTCACTATGCCTGTCAACATAGTCCGATGGAAAAGGTCTGCATCGGACGGTTGGAGATATAAGGTGGGAGCAGCGACGAAGGTTTGAAGAGAAGCAGGAGTCAGGAGAGACAGGAGAGGGGACGCACTTGTCGGCCTTGCCCTCCTCGATCTCGCGGACCTCCTCGCGGATGGCGATCAGCGCGTTCACAAAGCGGTCCAGCTCGGCCTGCATGCACACAGCCACTCGCGTCACTTGCCACACTCGTGGAAATGCCCAGGCACATACACATAAGTATACGCTTCCTCATTGTAGACCTCAGATGAACACTGGAGATGGCCTCTTACTCTCAAGCAGAGTGCTGCTATTAGGTCTGGCTGGTGTCAGTGTGCACTAAGCAGGGGACAGAAACTGCGCATGCATGTTGCCGTGCACTTCAGGCTAGTAATCCTAACCACGGCCATGGTCACTAATCCAATACCCATCCAATCGCTTCAATATTTAATGAAAGGAATTTGGCAGACAAATTGGTGGGAAAATGCTGCAAGGGTGCCGTGGCATGCCTCAGGCTGGCACAGGAGAAATGTCCCTGCCATTGGTGTCAAGTGATTGGCCCGATCTAGGGGTCAAGGTGGCGACTTAGGAGATGGCGCCATTGGGGTGAGTGTGTCAGAATCCAACAGGGGGCGTGCCTTGGACTCGGACTCAGTAGGCTCAATCATGAGCGTGCCGGCGACGGGCCAGGACATGGTCGGGGCATGGAAACCGTAGTCGATCAGGCGCTTGGCAACGTCCTCGGGCTCGATGTCGGCGGTGTCCTTGAGTGGGCGCAGGTCGATGATGAACTCGTGCGCGCAGGTGCCGTTGTCGCCCGTGTACAGCACCTTGTACGAGTCCTTCAGCCGCGTCGCCATGTAGTTCGCGTTCAGGATCGCGCGCCGCGACGCCTGGACACACACAGGAGGTCATGTCACCCGTGTGTAACCGGGTTATGTAAGGTCAGTGGGATGCGCATGACATGCCAGTGGCAAGACCTGCGCTGATACTAGGCTTTAGTACAAGGCTGGGGGCTGGAAAGGATAGAAGCAGGTCCAATATAGAAAGTAACATGGTATGGGGAGGGGAGGCAGTCACCTCGGTGAGGCCCTCGGAGCCCATCATGGAGATGTAGGCGTAGGAGATGGGCAGGATGAGGGAGGAGCCGAAGGGCGCTGCGGCCATGGTGCCGAATGACTGCGCGTCGCTCTTGAAGCCCGGAAGCCCTCCCGTGGGCACCAGCGGGTGCGTGGGCAGGAAGGGCGCCAGGTGGGCCTGTTTTACATCATAGCACATGTATTCAATTTCAAAACCAGATTGATGAAGACATTGTGTCAGAGTGAGGCGCCGAGTCCTCAACAGCTGGCACGATCATATGCCCAATGTTGTCATGGATGGCATAGCACAGGGCAAGGCGTGGAAGATCCATAGAGTGTGACACTAACCACGACGGATGGTGGGGCAAGATTGAGAGGTGAGACTGGAAGCTGACCTTGACACCGATGGGTCCCATGCCAGGGCCGCCACCGCCGTGGGGGATGCAGAAGGTCTTGTGCAGGTTCAAGTGGCACACGTCCGCGCCAATGTGCCCCGGAGACGTCAAGCCGACCTGCGCATGGGTCATGTCACAACTCAGCTTCAACTTTCATTCGAACAACAATCCTGAAGCTCCTTCACCTGAGAACCATGTCAAACATGCATGTCTTGAGCAGGACGTGGGCCTACAGGAAAGATCTGGCTAGACAGAATGTACGAGAGAGCAAGGGCGCGCACCTGGGCGTTCATGTTGGCACCGTCCATGTAGACCTGGCCACCGTTGTCGTGCACAATGCGGCAGATCTCATCCACACCCTCCTCATACACGCCGTGCGTACTGGGGTAGGTGATCATCAGCGCTGCCAGCCTGGACCGCACATGGCACTTTCACCAAACTTGCAATGGATTGCCGAGTTGGGCAACTTGCTCCGAGGGCACAGATATCTGATCTACAAACCAGGTTTATGTTGCGGTACGTAAGAGTGTTGCAGCATGCTAGAAGTGGGCGCTCACTTGTCCTTGTGCTCCTCGGCCTTCGCCCTGAGCTCCCCAATGTTGATGTTGCCCTTCCTATCCACGCCAATGGGCACAATGCGCATGCCTGCACCCAGATAACACCCACTTACTTCTAATGCCGGACTGTCACAGCCAGTTCTGCATTCCTGCAGCTCAAGCAATATGCAGCTTCGGCAGAAAAGGCCAGGATTCGTCAGAAAAGGCTTTAGCCCTGCCAGTCCATGCCTCAAACAAGGCAGCTACAACTGTCGATGCACTCCTGTTAACACAGCGAGGCAGCCCGTCCTCCCCACTTTGGCTCGCACGAACATTGAAGCATACATGCCCTGCATGCCTCCTGTTTTGATTGAACGGTTGACGCTGAGCGGGAGCGGGAGCGGGAGCCAACGCCAGTGCACCTGCCATGACGGCGGAGGCCGGGTTGGTGCCGTGGGCGGACACGGGGATGATGCAGATGTCGCGGTGGTGGTCGCCGTTGGCCTGGTGGTAGCCGCGGATGGACATGAGCCCCGCGTACTCGCCGGACGCCCCGCTGTTGGGCTGCAGCGACACCGCGTCAAAGCCGGTAATCTCCGCCAGCTGGGTCGCCAAGTCCTGCTCGTCACAATCAATTTTTGAGATTCTTAAGATTTTTGACAGTGATGTCTGTTGTCTTTGCCTGAGCTGCCTTGGTCTTAGTCTGGAACTCCTTCTTCCAGAATAATGTCCGCTATGGCATCAGCGCATGCACCCACAAAGGGAACCTCCGAAATCTGACAGAAAGCTACACCATGTTCCTGATATAAGCATGGGGCTGCTGGGGTGTCAGACAGTACGAATACGTAGATAGAATCGTCAGTGTTTCATCGGATTTTGCCCTATCTTTGCATCATCACTCACCCCCAGCAACATGACATCGGTCTGTTTCTACTCAGCATCAATCAACAGCAGCTCGGCAATGCTACGACACACTTGCGCACTACCAAGATGGCAAACGTCCAAAGCCAGTTAGTCCAGCTACAGGCCTGATTCCCTGAATACAAAGAGAAAGGATGCAGTTCTGCACAGCTGAGAAAAGCACCCCTATTGACCAAACATGCACAAGCATGCTCTGATATCATTGCAGCGTGCGCCGCGCAGGGGAAGGAGCATGCATGCATAGGGCATTTCAGTCGGCAGCAGCACCATTTGGCGACAACGAATTTGTGTGCTGTCTCTGCACCGTCAGTGACAATAATAGAGTCAGGCTGGTGAGCGGGGGTATGGATTCCAGGTAGAGATCGAGCCCTACCTCAAACATCTCGGCGTAGCCCTGGGCCTGGTCGGCGGGCACGAAGGGGTGCAGGGAGGCCAGCTCGGGCCAGGTGATGGGCATCATCTCGGACGTGGCGTTCAGCTTCATGGTGCAGGAGCCCAGCGCGATCATGGAGTGCGCCAGCGAGAGGTCGCGGTTCTCCAGGCGCTTGAGGTAGCGCAGCATCTCGTGCTCGCTGTGGTACAGGTTGAAGATGGGCGACTGCAGGTAGGGTGTGTCCCTCTTGAAGCTGCCCACCGGGCTGTCCACCTGATATGGCATGCCACCAAAAACAATCACTGCCATGCACTGCACCATGCTCACGTGTAAAACTTCTATCGGGCAATTTTTGGGCGTCCGAAAGACCGCTACACACTTCAGCAAAGAGTCCGGCCTTCCAGGACTCTAAGCAGGATGCCCGACCACAGATGATCACATTTGCCAGACAGATTTGAGGGGAATTGAGTCACAAATGTCTTGCTCTTGCTGAAAATTCAAGCAGTGGGCTTTTGATTCCAAGAAAGGGGAGGGCAGCAAACAAGTTGCAGCATCTGAGTATTGTACTCCAATGGCAAGAGCATGCTGCGCTGAAATTGCGTAGAATAGTGTGAGACTGTTCAGGAGCGGCGGCTCACCTCGGAGGCGAGGGACTCAGCGCTGAAGCCGGGGGCGGAGCCGCCGTTGAGGATGCGCAGGAGCTGGTCCACGTCCTCCAGGCGGGTGGTCTCGTCCAGGGCCACGGTGATGGTGCTGGCGTCCAGCTGGCGAAGGTTGACGCCCTCGGCCACAGCCGCGGCCACAAACTTAGCAGCGTCGCCCACCTCGATGCGCACCGTGTCGAAGAAGGCCGCGTCGCCCACACTGTGGCCCAGCTTCTTGGCTCCTGTGCAATGCACGGCAAAGCTCAAGCATCACTCTTCGCTTCAGCAGCTCACACACATTCAATTGCACCTGATCAAATGCACAGTCAGCCTTGTCTCACGGTTGTGATTCTGAACACAAATTTCAAAGCAAGGCTGTTCTTCTCTTTTCTTAGTCACACTTCTACCCAATTAAGCCTGAGGCGCTGACTGGTTCTCAAACGTCCCAGCAGGAGTTGCGACGTGCCAACAAAGCTGTGGCAGGGAAAGGAGCAGCGCAACATGCAGCACCTGCGGCGAGGATGGCAGCGAGGCCGCTGGTGCGCTTGGCGATTTTGTCGAGGCCGTCTGGCCCATGGTAGACTGCAAACATGGCGGCGATGTTGGCCAGCAGCGCCTGCGCAGTGCAGATGTTGGAGGTGGCCTTGTCGCGGCGGATGTGCTGCTCGCGCGTCTGCATCGCCATGCGCAGCGCCGGCTTGCCCTGCGCGTCCTTGCTCACACCTGCGCCAGCCGCGACGCTGTTAAGTTAGAGATGCATGCAGACATGAAGGCATAGCGAGCGGCAAAGATAAGAGGAAAGGCTGACAGCATGCTGCAAGAAGACCATCATGCCCCTTTAGTGAACAAAACTTGAGATAAGCAGCTCACCACGCAAAATTTATTCAATACGACAGCCAGCCTCCAAGAGCTTGAAAGCAACGAGGAGGAGTGGTCGTCTCAATGTGCGTTTCACGTCTGGCACCAGGTATTTGTGTGGGACTATCTTTCCAATGCGTTCAAATATTTCAGGGTGGGGGCTCACCGATGATGCGGCCGGGCATGAGGCGCTTGTACTCGTCATGGCAGGCCAAGAACGCCGCGTGGGGGCCGCCGTAGCCCATGGGCACGCCGAAACGCTGCGCCGATCCGATCACGATGTCGGCGCCCCACTCGCCGGGTGGCGTCAGCTGAGTCAGCGCCAGCAGGTCCGTTGCCACGCACACCTTGGCCTTTGCCTGGTGCGCCTTCTCCACCAGGGCCTGCATCGCTCCACTACTTTAGAAAAAACACCATGGACCATTCCGACAAGGAAGTGTGCATAGACCTCATCTCAACACAATGGATGCCAAATGAGCACCTCTCAGAGATTCTGCCGAAGGAAAGCACCAAGTCCCCTGACGCTTAAGATGGTACAGTCAGTAGGAGAGGAGGCATGTACAGGTATTCGTCTCCAATCCTATCTACATGGAGATGTCAACCCTGAGAGAAGGTGAGTGCAGGGCTATTTCTGGTCCATGCTTGAAGAGTGCGTGAAAGTACGGTGAGTCACCTTGTAGTCGTGGATGGAGCCGTCAGTGGCAGGGTACTGCAGCAGCACGCCGGAGACGTCCTTGTCAATATTGAAGCTGGCCTCGTCGCCGACCACGACCTTGAGCCCCAGGCCATCGGCACGCGACTGGCACACAGCAATGGTCTGCGGGTGGCACTTGTCCTGCGCGCAGCCACATGCACCCATCAGGATTGCACGACTGCATGAAAGCCTCAACAAGCCTTGCAGAGCCACTGGGCATCCTGCTTCCAGATCAGACAATACCTTGAGACATCACCAGCAGAACAGCAGTCATCTACAATCGGATGACTGACAAATGAGATCTATGTGGAGGGGCAAGCGCACCGAGACAAGGAAGGTCAGCTTCTTGCCGCGCGCGAGGGCGGAGCACATGGTCATGGCCTCGGCGGCTGCTGTGGCCTCGTCCAGGAGCGAGGCGTTGCTGATCTGCATGCCCGTCAGGTCGGTGACGACAGTCTGGAAGTTCAGCAGGGACTCCAGCCGCCCCTGAGCAATCTCTGCCTGGTAGGGCGTGTACTGGGTGTACCAGCCTGGGTTCTCCAGCAGGTTGCGCTGGATCACAGGTGGTAGGTGGGTGTTGTAGTAGCCCATGCCCAGGTAGGACTTGAACATCTTGTTCTTCTCTGCCATCTTCCTGTGATGCAGGCAGCAACAGGCGCCGTGAGACTGGCTCTGCATTGACTCGATGACACTACATCATACATACGCATCGCAGAAATCATGCGGTGCAGAGCGGCGCATCAGAGAAACGGTGTGGTGGATTTTCTGCCTGGGTTACTGCTACTTGCAGCGTGCGCGCCTTGAAGATGCCATGAAACCTGGCCTGCTTATCACATGCCGACTAACTGGCAATCCTGCAGTATGACAAAGGGAAGAGAAGAGGTAATGCATGCCAGGGGTGAAGAGGCCTCACTTGAACTTTGCGATGAACTCGCTCTCAGTGTATCCTTTGGTGTACTCCCCCAGATCCATCTGGCCCCTCCTGATGGCCTTTGGCACAGTGGCGTCAATGAGCTCGGCCATACTGCCAAAGCCTGTGAGGTTGACCATCTCCTGCACCTCCTGCTCTGTCGCGCTGTTGTGGCGCGGCGCAAACCTGCACGAAAAATGATAGCAAGAGTCACAGGCTGTAAAGACCCTATCGCCGCATGCTCGATGCATCTGCTCTTGCTCAAAGTACCTCATCTACAGCACAAGACTGCTCAGTGCAGCCAACGTCATACGCACCACGTCAAATGGAGCACTCTATCTTCGGAAACTTTAAAAGTAATTCATGCAGTCAGGTATTCATGTTACCATTGCTGGGCTTCAGGGACAAAGCATTGACTGAGCAACTGATGACTTACACATCGGTTGGCTGCAGCGTCTGCACGCTGATTTGCCTCACAATTGCTGTCTGGAAACATCTCTGGTTGCTGATCGCAGGCTGTCCCAAGGCATCTGCGGGATCAACAAACTCAGTTCCTGTACGATAAAAAGCGTCGTCACGTTTAGCTTTCACACGTCCCTATCTTGAGCTGCTCGGTTTAGATTTACAGGAAAAACTCAACGGGTAGTGTTTTAATAACCATGTACAATGACGCACTTGGAAAGGCGGAATTGCGGGCTGCAAGAGTGGAAAGGAAGCGTGTCTCTCCGAGGCTTGAGAGAGGCAGATCGGACAGTGGCCACGCCCTGTGAGGCGCGACGAACACCGCCTTGTCGCTACATCGAATTCCTGCCCGTTGCAGCAGGCTAGCCACGCGGATAGCCGTGCTGCGACCCATCTTGCCACACAAAATGTCTGTTCAATCGGGCGCCTTTCAAAGCTGAGCAGCACTCGATATGTTGCGCCTAACTAGGCCTGCCTGAACCCATGGCTGAGATGGTTTGGCTGCTTTGGCCTCACAAAGCAGCCCAGACCATGACCAGCGCGCTACCTTACGCACGATCTTGATCTTATTTCTCGCAAGGAAAGATGTCGCGACGATTCGCAGCAGATGGGAAGCGCCAGGGCGCCCTCTGGTGATGAGAATGAGCAGAAGGCAGCTTTTTTTTCTTTTACACAGGGGAACATCATGTTGCAAACGTGCATCCACTGTCCATATTTAGCAAATCACGTCTATTGCTAGAAGGCATCTGCTGCAAGGTCAAGGCCTTCCTACTGCATGCACGCTGCTCTTCACTTGAAAGGAATACTCTTGCTCTCGTCAGGCTGCAAAATTTGCCATCAACTCAAAAGTCACAATCTTGACAAATACCCGAGCAGTGCCAGGCAGTCAGCTGGGCAATTTCTTGGTCTCCAATACTCTCTTATCTCGGACTCTTGCCTTCAATCATGAATCTCACACCCTCAAATATTGCAGTTTGCTGCTAAAATACAGCCGCTGCACCCTTCATGAGCACTGCACTCCGGAGTCAAGAGGAAGAAATATTCATGATGGGTCCTGAACACAACCGCGGCCACCTGTGTGCCTCACAACAACTGCAGGGCCAGTCCCATGAAATCAGACATCCCATCTCATGCAGTCCCATTGGGAAGCCTTGCCTCCCTGCTACTTTTACTTGTCGTAAGACAGCGCCCCTGCACCAAAGCCTGGGCCTTTGCTGTCTCCGCCTTGTTGGTTCCATGAGCGGCAGACGCTGTTCTCAGTGATGCAGAGGGTGCTCAGCGCATCGCCTCATTTACGAGCGTCTCATGAAAGGGACGGGCACACAGGGTGCGAGCTGGCGCTGGCCAGCGCAGAGGAAAGCGTGGAGAGGCCGTCCCTCGACAGCGATCTTGAGGGGCCCCGCAAGCTGTTGCGCGCATAGCTGCGCAGCGGCGGGGGGTCCGCGGAGAAGCACACCACGATAGCTGTCACATTGTCTGTGGCATGCTTCGCCAGGCATGTGTCGACCTGCGTGCAAGCAGCATCCCATCGCTCATTTGCCTGCATGCCATTCCTGCACTTGGCCTGCACCTGATTTAGGATACAGAAATTATAGGAGCCGCACAATGCAGGCTGAAGGGCTGACATACCAGCAGCTGGGCGCAGCTCTGGGGGTCATTGTGGTCTCGCAAGTGCTGCCGCGCGATCTCTATACACCGCTGGCTGCTCAGCATGTCCCACAACCCATCGCATGCCACCACCATGAACTCATCCTCCACTATCAGAGTGTGTTGGTGGATCTCCGGATCTGCACCATCAATCGACAGAAACATGTCAGCCAGCAGCATATCAACAACGACAAGCTGGCAAAGAAGCGCTGTAACGCATTCAAGAATCATCAATCAATCACCACCTCAATGAGGGCCGCCGTAAGATATCTAGACACACCACAATTTGAAGTGAAAGCAATCAACCACCAGGGGCACAAGCATTCAGACCTACCTGATGTGAGGGGCCCTGTGAGCTCCACCGGCTCCTTGTCACTGACGCGGTACTTGAGGCGTTCCCTGGTCCGCTGCAAGGCCAGCAGCTCCGGATGGAAGTCGCCCAGAGCGCGCGTCACCGTCAGCTGACCGTTCAAGAAGCCCTCCCCACACACATACCCACCTGCAGCACCAGTCCACATCTATCAACTCATGCATCCTTACAGAGACCTGCCTTCTTCTCCCTTACATTCCCCCATGTCCATCAGAGCGCCTCCCCCTGACAAATCCCTCCTCTTTCTACTTTCCAATACGGTCTCTTAGAAATGATTTCTCCTCTCCGCCGGTTGAGGGGGCTCCCATTGCACATGTGCAGGGCGTGCTTGCTTCAGCGCTGGGGCAAACACGCTCTGGTGCAGGTTGTACCTCTGCCCACCTTCTTCCAAACCTTAAAGTGACGGAGTGCCCCACAGAGCGAGCCAGGACTGTCCTGAGCATCCCTGCTAATAAAATTATGTGACAAATTGCCCCACCTAGAGGTCAAGCTGATGCTTCAGGGTCCAGTGGATTACACAAACACAGCGCAGGGATTGTAGCACTGCACTGGCCAAGGAATGCACGCATGTTAGGTGTTTATCAGGCTTGTAGACAGTCAAGGGCGTGTGCATGACTGCACAGACATCTTGGGAATAGTGGCGAGGCAATCCAATTGCAGAAGGGCCACCGCCACATTAAAGTCCCCGAGATGGACCTGCTGCTATCCCTCAACCATCTTGGCCGAGATGTGCGCTCTCTACTGCCCTGATGAGGGGCACAGGTGGCGAGGGCGTGCCTGCGAGGGAGATCCGCTCGCGCTCGGATGGGCAGCTGGGTTTGTGGTCGCGCGAGAGGTCGATGGCCTTGCCGCGGCGGCTGAGCACGGCGCGGCTGTCACCGGCGTTCGCCACCAGCACCAGCGAGCCCACCACCAGCACCGCGAGCGCCGTCGACCCGGCATCCTTCTCCGGCGACTCCACTCGGTACACCGCCCGATAGAATGCCTCGTCTGTGAGCTGGAACGCTTTTCTCTGCAGCCCACCAAAGCACCACCATCACCAAGGGTTCCCATGAACAGGCCTGTGTGGCCAAACTTCTCAGAAGCAAGGTAAGCAACCGGTGACAAGACACATCATTCTTACCAGTGCGTCAGCTGGCTTGGCAGGAAAGCTTGTCTGTGTTAACAACGCCTGCAGCAAGTGCTCCTCTGCAAATTGGGCGGCGCTGGAGCCCCCATGCCCGTCAAATACCTGCATCAAGCCTCCAGGTGAGTACAGCATCGCACTGCCGATGTGGTCACAGAGCTGTATGCAGATACAGGAGGCAGAGCTCACCCCAAAGAAGGCCCCGCCGTTCCCATGCAACGCATTATCTGTATGTGCTTGCAAGTCCAGCACGCCGACATGTGCATCCTCCATGGCTTGTCTTTGCCCCTGTGCTGCTGCTGATCCCCACCGCACAGAGGGCTCATAGGGCTGGCCTGCAGTGCTGGCATCCTGGTACAACAGGCCGCTGTCAGCATCTCACAATTGGTTCCGAAGACACAGAGGATTTTCTCCATGCATGAGGACGATGTAGATTCACTGCCCATGCGTGCCCGTCGTGACTAGCTTGACAAGAAAGTCCAGACTAACAAGGATTTCAAGAGTCCTTGTCACAGAACACACCCTGAAGCAGGGACATCATAGCAAGACGGTTGCAGACAGTATGTTGACAACAATCAGGTCTAGTAGACCATATACAAAACACCCTGCTTTCCAGCAAGAAACAACACTGCACTGCTGTCCCCTCGATCTGCGAGGTGGGGCGCCACTCCCTCACCTCCGAGAAGGGGCTCTGTTGCACGCTGGCGAGGCCAAATAAGCTGGTCTCACCGCTGGGGCCTACATCTGCTCCTCCAGCCCCGTTAAGCCTGCAGAAACCGGTTTGGCAGCTGGCTATTGACAGCCTCGCCGTCCCGTTCAGGTTGCTCTCTGCTTGAGTGCCCTCAAGGCTTGGTCGCTCTAGAATGCTGTCTAGCATCTTTCTTTCACAAGATACTTCTCCCATCGACGATCGCTAAATGCCTTGTGAGAGGTCAGTGCACTTCTGCTTGTCGCTCAGCTGACGTGGAAAGTACACACGTGTACAGATCTGACAGCGGGATCCCGAGGCCAGCTCAAGCTGAGCACATGGGATAGCCCTTTCCAACATTTTTCGTAGGATTTAATATTAATATTAATATTACACGCTTTTCCTGCCGAAGGCAAGGTGCGTCTGCAGACAAGCTGCACGTAAGGATTTATGAGAGAATATAACTACAGTGCTGGCAGGATCACTGCATGCATGTCTTACAGCCTGTATCTGCAGCTGCAGCTATTCCCACTATTATATTCTAGAGGTAAAAGCTCAGCTTTAAAAGATAGGCTAGATCTCCCAGATGACATCAGCTTGACGGTTTCTCAATGTGCGATGATCAGCTGAGAGGGGCCAACAAACCACAAAAATATCTGTACTCTGTATACTACGCGGTACAACTGTCTTTAAAAAATTGGAGCAAAGACATGAATTGCTATCCGATGGAGTCCACAAAGCTGTCAAGTCAGAACACTGCTAGCTAGCCAGCTATAGTATGTTGTTCATGACTTATAGATGACTCCATACACCGTTGCAGCTGACCAGGTAATTGTCAGCAGTCTAGACATGCAAGTGTGGAAGGGTCAAAGATCCCAGACATCATTTGTCCATAAAAAGGGGCGCCAATGGTTGCGACCCCACGTCATACTGCCCCTCTTCACGCGCTATAGATCTCATGAAGAAGGGTGATGAATGACGGTGTTTATCAGCCTGGATGTGGCCACAAATGACCGGAATGCAAAAAAATCTGAGGCCGCAGAACAGAACTGCCCCTCACAGGACCACGAGCTATACCCCAATTGGGTCTTAGAAAACTGACCGCGATGGGATGAGACGATCACATATGACCCATAAAGTAGAGACCCGACAAACCTGCAGCTGCATACTCCAAACAATTGTCAGCTGCTGTGGCGGCTCACGAGGTGCTACACTTCTACACCCTCATCAGCCTTCACCTGCAGTGATCTGGCACACTTGTAAGTGCCCTCCCTGCGATGCTCTCCTGACGCCGACGGCCAGGGAAGGTGCACAAGACTCCCCATCAGGGGACTCCAAATCAATAGCTTAGAGACCCCTATTCCCATGGGGCTCATAGGATCCACATTTTTAGGAATGCCTCATGAGGCGGCAGCAAGGCTTGCAATGTCCACCGCCTCGACGCCATTCCCGAGGCCCGGGCCCGGCAGCACGCCCGAGGTGAACTCCACGTGGTCCTTCCAGGCAAAGTCTGCCCCGTGCGCCTTGACAATCTTGCCCAGGTTGAGCAGCATGTCCTGCTTGAAGCTGGAGTAGTGCCGCGACGCGCTCGGTCTCGAGTGCACCTGAGACATATGCACTCTGTCAGTGGTAAAATATAGGCCCAGCTAGACTTATGTCTGCAGTCCTTCACCTAATTTAGCTAGGTGCGTGCTTGATTTTTGCAGCCCTGATATAGGTACATGCCGAATTGTGCAGCCCCGCTGTGGGTTCATTGCTGCCCTTGAACATGCATGAAAGGCATTTGAGCAGGCATGGGCCACGCAAAGGTGCATGGTAAGGAAGAGCGGGCGCTCACGTGGACAGCAATTTTAAGGCCTTCCTCCTCAAAGCCTGCCAGGTTTGCATGCAGAGGCAGCGTCATGTCGATACTGTCAGAGTCCTCCAGGAACTCACGATACTCTTTCAGAATGCCTTCCAGCTTGTCAAAGTCCTGCATACATCAGGGGTCACATATCAGACCTGTCTAGACACAAACGGAATAAATAGACACCCTGCTTCACACCGTTGATGGCATAGAGAAGCACAGTGTGGATGATAAAAAAAACTGGTCCCCAAAAGCGGCGACACAAATCTTACTGAGGCGCAAGGTGTCTCAACCTGACCTACAGAGCTCAACAGTATTGCAAGAGGTTTATGGGCCCCACCTGATAGCGGATGCAGGCTGTGAAATGGAAGACGCGCATCTTGTTGTAGTAGCGCACGTTCTTGGAGTCCATGATCCGCGACTCGTTTGAGATGATCAGATCAGACAGCGTCTGCAAGTCAAGCCCAAGGGTCATTGTTTTGACCAATTTCATTCCAACATGAAACAGAATGTCTGCCATGTTGACTGCTACCGGCAGTTTGCATCGTGTGCATGAAGTTCAGGCAAGCTGCACAGGGCTCTTTGAGAAGACACATGTGGGCACCTTGTTGGGGATCAAGACTGAGAGCCAGTGGTCGGTCCTCAGGTGGGTGCGCATGGGGCTGACTTCCTCCACAAAGCCGGACACCACTTTTCCCCCGCTGCTCGTCACCACATCTATCCTGTCTCCCACCACGAACGGCCGCGACAGGTACTGCGCACAGGAACACAAGCAGAAGCTCAGGTAAAGCTCAAACATGCGAGCCCAAGCAACCATGAAGTAATGATTTGCGTCTACACTGAGTGGCAGCAGGCTCTCCTGCCCTTTAGAGAGTAGACTTCTGAAGATCCTGGGAGCAAGAGGTGACAGAAAGAGTAACACAAAACACAAGAGGACGAGCAATTGCCATGAATAAAGGGGAAGAATGCAGGTATTATTATGCAAGAGCGCGAACCAGGTTGAGGCCGCTGATCATGTTTCCCAGGAGCGCCTGAGCGGACAGGCCGACCACTATGCCACTGATGCCTCCCACGGTCAGCAGCGGGGTCAGGTTTATGCCAAGCACATGCATGGACATGAGCGCCCCAGACACCACCAGAATCCATGACCCCATGCCGGACAGGGGCAGCAGCACCTGCACCACACCATCCTCAGCCTTAAATTTACCAAAATTGGCCCTGACCACATTTGCAACGCCGTTGGAACCTGTTCAAAGTTGACCGTGAATGGTCAAGTACACCTTGAGAAACACCTTGAGAAACACAGGAGAGACGTTGGTTGTGCGACAGATCACAGTTATTTAATTGGGCGTCTGATGCATTCAAAGGTTAAAATGCACCTGTTCAAATGCCGCCTGCTGAACAGTGTTGGACGCATCGCCCTGCACGCGCTGCACAAGCACCTTGGAGACCATGTGTTCCTTCATGCGCAGCATGACCCACACCCTGGCATACACCCCCAGCATTCACCGGAACTGCAGTAAATCCATGCAGGCAAACCATGATAAGTATCACCTGAATTGCAGGGCTCTCACTCTCAACCAATCCTAGCCCTCTGGCTGTTGGAGCCTGTTATCTCATATCTATCTTGATGTAAAGCGGCCATCACAGCTTGCTGAAGAGGTGTCTTAGGAAGAGGTGTCGCACCCAAAGATGATAAGGGCCACCTCTGTGCACTCCAGCACCACCAAACCCACATGGTCCAGCCCAGCCATCACTAATCCCAGGCCTTCCACTGCAGCATGCATGCAATTTTTCATTTTGAAGCGCTCATTGTGACTGGGTCTGGATGGTTGCAAGACAGATGGCATCACTGGTCGGTACCTCACACCAGAGAAATCTGCGGAGAGATCATTGTGGAGAGAGAAAAGCGTACCGAGCCATCCTGGTGCAATGTGCTCATGCTCCGCATGCACTTCCAGGCAGATCTGCAGGAATGCTGCCAGGAACCGCAGAGAGAACACTCCAGCCACGATTGACAGGAGCACCTTGACCGGCTTCTTGACTGCAAAGACCGTGGTCTCAAAGATCTGCAGCATCACTGGTCTGGGCTTCATCTGCGCAGCTCCATCTTCGCCATCCACACTGGCCATGTATGGTCCCAGTTCCTGGAAGCAGAAATGCATAGTTAGGGTTGTTGTGTGCGCATCCTAAAGAGGCCTGTATACAACAAACTTTGATCACGAAGTACTATCCAAGATGTACTTCATGGTTTACATAGTCAGGGTGTATGCTAGACGGCAAACAACCTCAAAAAACGAAGTCATCCTCAGCAACCTGGGGCAATTCTTGTGCGGCATGGTCGACGACACAAGTCCACCGAAGTACTCACCTTCTTTGCAGCCTTCTCTAGGACCGCTGAGATTAAGGACGCGGCCAGGAAGGACGCGACCACCGCTAGTGCACAATGACCGAACGCGGAATGTACTGCAGGCTGTTGCCAGAGCGGCAAGCTTGGATCGACGCAGAGAGATGCACTCGTAACAGCAACGTGTGTCCTTTGCAGTTTCTTCCGCATCTTTGCAGGTTTGGCACCTAGGAAGCGTTGGCACCCTCCCTTAAACTTGCATACCGAAGACGGGAATATGCTCAGTTTCGGAGCCCCAAATCTGGAGCCTTGCATAGGGAAAGAAGCACGAGGCAATTTCATTGCAATTTCAAGTGCCAACGGTAACATGTCGACACCAAAAACGCGAATAGTACCAAAACCCTCAACATGCCATGATCACTGGGACTGTAAGACCAAAATAAGAACACACACAGAACATCCCTGCATCCAAGCAGACATGCTTTTACCAGAGAGAAGCAAATCTACATGTCGCCTTCGATCAGACTCCATTGCGAGGCTTGCGACACTGCTTGTCCAAGAAGACGTGCGGGTAGGTCAACTAGGTGGCAGGCACAGGTTCCTCCAACCTGGAAGCTGGAGTGCTGCAGGACCCTTTTTTATGCACAACGAGTGAATATCTTACTCGCAACCAGGTGTGCACTAAAATAAACATTTACTTAGTATTGATGGCCTTATAAGAGCAACACCTCCTGCCGTGTGGGTGAGCATATTTAAATGCAGTCACATCGTCACTGTGACGGCCCGTGACGCACCGGGTGTGACTCAGACAGGCTGTGCACACGTGACTCACAGTCACACTGTCGGACAGCAGGCATGCCTGCGCAGGCTGCAGTGTGAGCGGGGCAGACATGAATTGAAAAACAGTCTCTCACAGATAAAAGTTCAACTAAAGCTTAACTGCCTTGCATTAGACAGTAGCTGGTTTGATCAGTGAAACCGCTCGGGTAAAATCTGCAAAAATTGTCAGCTCACAGGCACCAGTTTCTGCAGACGCTCAAAATCTATGGCTTTCTGGCTTTGGCCAGGTCGCCCTCCCATCTCTATCGCTTCCAAAATCTCCTGCGCACACACATGAATACGCGTGGAACAACATAAAATGACACCCCAGGTCATGCACGGAAAAAGGGCAAGCAACACTCTGCGCCACCATTTACACAAGAAGATCTCCTCAGCCCCACACCTTGGCCTTGCTGAGATCGTCGGCTGGCACAGTGGCCAGCAGCCCATCCAATGCATTCACTGCGCCCTGCAGCTTGGCACCGGCGCTCTCCTTGACCTTCTCTTTGTTCCTGATGGCCTGGAACAGCTCAAAGTCGTAGTCCTGCAGGGCCTCAAATGCCCTGTCGACCAGCTCCTTCGCCTCCTGCTCCGAGGCTGACTTGTTGCTGGCAGCATACTCCCCCAGCGCCCTGCGCAAAGCAGGACCTTTGAGCATCAAGGAAGCTCAATCTAGACTTCAGAGCCCAACGTTTGGCATGCAGCACATAGTGGATCATGGCCATGCAACGAAGACCTCTGCAGATTTGTGTTTGAGGCAGGAAACAGGTTCACCTGACATTGTCTCTAAGGCCCTCAAACGCGCCGCTCCTCAAAGCTACACGCGCTTCCACAGGATCTTCGCCTGTAACACAGGAGCGCTTCTCCTCCTCACCAGAAAGGCCATAAGCTTGATTTGGATCACAAAGAGGGCCACGTATTCTGCGTATCCAGACTGGCGTCAGATGGTGTGAGAGGACTTGTTACCCATCAGTTCTCCGGCACTAAGAAGCTGCTTCCTTGCCTGGTCAGAAAGGATAATTGCGCGTCAGCAGTCATCCATCAAGCTCACGGAAGTTATTTTCACAAGTCACAACTAACATGAGATAATGCTGCAGACGAGAAAGTAGGGTGGTGTGGTGCGCACCTGCATTATAGCTGGCACATACCTGCAGAGCAAGCACACGTGGTCAGGACATTCATGTGCACTTGCCAGACAAAGCAGATTGCGAGCATGAAACCAGGCACGCACGTTACCAAAGGATCTAAGGCCTTCTTCTTTATGTATCGTCCTATTCCTCTCCTCTCAGCTGCACCAGCGGGATATGCTCGCTGCGCTATGAGTGCCAATGAGAACTGGAGCAATGCCTGTCTTCTGGCAGGCAAGGGAACGGCTTTGGCAGTATTGCCAGGAGGAGTTGTTTCAGATGTGCTGGCTTGCACCACATGTGCCTGTGAAGAAAAACAGTAGAATATCAACTAGGGAAAGACAGCGACTGCCAGAGCATGGCGGCGCTATATGTGCTTTATTAACATACAGCATTTACTTGTGACTCGTTGCAACGCAACAATAATACCTGCACTGGGATCGTCACAGGACGTGCATTGCAATTGATGGTCAGCATTGAGTTGTTTGTTGATACTTCCAGCAGGGGAATTACGCGGGATCTTATCTGAGAGAGAATTATTGCTAGTCAAGTGCTCTGTTTAAAACATTTCTCCAGTGGTTGCGCAGTCAGGGAACCGGGATTGGATCAGATCAATGTGGAAGCCGAAGCTGAGGGAATCTGTCCGAGGCGGAGGCCAGGGGGAAGCTGGGCTGAATTTAGTGGTGTGAATCTGATGTCTCCTGCGTTGAGCAAGGTCTCAAGAGTGGAGTGAAGCAATGATTGATATCCCTGGCAAACAGAGTAAGCAACCGTTTGCAACATTCAGTGGTAGAACCGAGGTCTGTCCGTACAATCGTGGTCACAAAAGGTACCACTTGAGTATATTTTTGTTGGAATAGCTTTCAATCCCCATTGCATCCTGTTGACCACCATCCATTAGTCGTAAAGTTTTTTGTTGGCAGGCAGCATGAGTTGCGAACCCCCTTACCGAAGTTTCCAAAAGTGATATCGGATTTCTGGGATCTGCAAGTCTAGGAAAATCCCAGGCTTAGAACGGACGCAGACCAGCCGTTGATTGATGGGGTCGCAGCCTTGGTTCAGATTGGGTGACAAGCAGAAGCAGAGGCACAAGACTTCAATTCCTAGACAACCTTCTTTCAACACCTTCGTCATCAACTCGCTCGGTCCTTGCTCGAGGCAATGGGCTCCTGCCCAAAGCAACCTTCACATGCATCTTGAGCCGGTGGAAAGGTGCAGGCTTCCTTTGGTTTTGCCCATAAAATTGCTGATTCTTTAGTCCAACATAGGACCGCCCAATAATATGTTCTTAACCTACCCCGCAGGACTGCCGGCGAAGATGAAGGCCCTGCAGAAGAGGCAGGCACGAGCGGCAGGAGCGCTGAGGTCCAGGTGCCTCTGAAACTGCGCCTGACAGGCAGCCCTAATGGCAAACCTGACCTGCAGCTGCAGCTCTTCAGCCTGAAGCTGGGCGAGGCAGCATGCCGGCCGCCTGGGAAGAGCAGGCACATGCGCCCACACCTCTCAGGTACATCGCCTGCCACATGCATGCTCTTACCTGATGCCCTCGTCTGCGGGCAAACTCAATATCTGTTGTGGAAGTGACGGGGTATTGAATTGATGCATGGTGCTGGGACAGAAGCTGCCAAGACGCTGGAGTCGGCAGCGGCTTTGCTGTTCCTGCAGCTGATATTCCCGGACAGCGTGCCCGCTGTGGCGCGCCGCCTGGCCTGGATCGGCGCCGTGTCGGCTGGCGCGCAGGCAACAGCGCGCGCTGCCCCACGGCAGCACCGGGACCGGCTTGAACGCAGCCTCAGACACGGCACCACCCAGGCCATGCGGCGCCTGGAGAGCAGAGTGCACCTCTGCTCCGACGGCCTCCAAGGTCAGACTCCTTTCTTCCCATGAACAACAACAGCAGATTTGTATTTGGTTTGCCTGCGGCGAAAGACCCATGTAATCAAGCAATCGTATCTGCAGCCCACACGGTTTGTGCAGGGGCGAGCAAGGTGGTGGGGCATGCGGCGAATTGGGTGGAGCGGTACAGCTCAGCGGCGGCAGGGCTGGTGGTGGCGGCCAGCTTCTGGTCGGTGCTGCACCCGCCCTCCTACCACCTCCTGCGCTGCATCGCTGCTGCGCTGCCGGTGTGGGCCGGCTACGCCGAGACCTCGCGCGCATGCGCCAGCGGCCGCGTCCCCGACGGGCCCCCGGTGAGCTCCAACCAGAATTACCTGTCTTCCTTCCACCCCTGATATGCACTGTGGAGACAAAATTGAAAATGGGAAGGCAAACATATCGCTACGTTGCAAGCTAATTAATCCTCGCATCTGCTGCCTTGAACGCATGCCAGATATGACGTTCACCATTGCATGGACCGTTGTATGGGACAAAATATCATATGAAAAAGCGTGAAGCAGCGTCGGTAACCGAATAGGCGGAGGCGGCATGGCGCGCGCGGCACAAGTGGGCAGCACAGCGGCTGGCGCACCTGCTCTCAGACGCGCACGAGCGGCCGCCGCTGGCGCCAGCGTTCAACCTGCTGGAGACGCTGACAATGAACATCGGCCTGGCCGTCGACGGCATGGCGGTGGGCTCATTTGCGATGCCGGCGTTTGCCGTGGGCAGCCCTGCGCTAGAGAGCGCCACCAGCGGCCGCGGCTGGGCCGCGCCCGGGCCCGGCAGCGCCTTCAGCATCGTGGGCTCCCTGCGCACCCACACCCCCGACCCCAGCGGCCCAGCTGAGACTTCTGGCAGAGCGGTGAGTGCTCTGGTGTTCTCGCATTCTCTTTTGGGCTGCTACTTTCTCCTATGTTGGTACCATAGTGTTAGCCTCAATTGTCTTGGAACTTGGTCCTTCAAAGCTAGCGCATAGTATTGCATCTGCTCCTGTGGTTCAGCTTGTGCTGAGGTGTGTAGATGGCTGCATAATCCTTCCTTTTTGGGAATGCCTGCACCATAATTTCCCTAGTGTGTGAGCTGAAGGTGTGGGGGCATCTTGGGCAGGATGTAAGCGCGGAGAAGAGCAAGGGCGCGGTGCAGGGGCCTGTGGTATGGGACATGAGCAAACAGGAGTGGGTGCCTGCCTCCAAAAAGCCCAAGCAGGCCGCCGGACCGCGCTCTCCCCGCTCCGGCGAAGCTGCCCGCCCACCAGGTCTGAAGCACCCTCTGAGACGCTGCTAGTTCTTTGCAGCATCTTTACATCAGGCAGAGCGCTTGGGAAATGCTGAGTCATGAAAAGCTTTTGATAGTATGACCAAATTCGGACGCAATGTCTTTCATGAAGGCTGCTTGATGGAATGACTAAGTTCGGAAGATATGTCTGTCATGGAAGCTCGTTGATGATAGCGTGACTATTTGATTGTTGTTTCTGTCATGAGGGTGCGTGGTATTTGCAGGTTCCGGTGCAGCCGCAGAGTCTGTGGCCATCAACAGAACGGGTGAGGGGTTTGCCACGTCATCGCTGCCCACCATCCGTTCCCAGGAAGAGCTGGAGGCCTATCAGAGGCTCCATGCTGGCGCCAGGTGCAGCTCCTGGACCCCAGTCATCATCCTTCTGTACACTTCTCTGACCTTCTCTGTCATGCTTGTTTGCAGACAAGCATTGGCGCTGATGTGTGGTGCTCTGACGTGTCAGCACCCCACTGTGCAGGCCTGCAAGCCAGGGACACAGAGAACCAGCCGGTCAGCAGTCAGCCACCACACCGCGCGCAACGGACCCTGACACCCCCGGACCAGGCCCCGGCAGCCCCGGCAATGCTGCGGTGGGTGGCCCCCTGTATACGTTCCCTTGCAAAACTTCCTGCTCAATGCAGCAGCTTTTACTGTTTGATGTGCTCGCCGATGTCCTGCCAAATGAACAACCGCGGTGTCCCAAACACTGCGGTGTCCAAACACAAAATTACCATTGTGCGTGAGGAGCAGTGTCAACGAAGGCACATACCGCTGGCCATCTCCTGAATCTGGGCAGGCAATTTTTCGCTGCACAGGTTCAAACTGGTGTTCGAATTCTGACATGCTGTGCTTGCACAGGCGCAGGGCAGCGGCCAGGAGCTGGCGCTGTATGGGCAGGCGGACCACATGGACTTCAACGCGGAGCTGAGCCTGGGGGACCGCGCCACGATGGCTGCACGCGCGGCCTATCTCATCGCCATCTTCCTGCCCTTCCTGCTGCTGGCCCCGCTGCTCTTCCTGCTCGCCAGCCTCCTCCTGCGCTGGGACTCTCGCCGCAGTGGCCCTCCCCTCAACGGCGACCGGTGCGCCATTTTGGAGCCTGCTCATGCTCCATAGCAATAATTGAGTAGAGTCTTTACTCAGCGTTCTGCTCACCTGGTGCATGTGCAAAATAGAGAGGCAAAAAGCTCATTGGCTGGTAAATGTTTGTATTTTCGAGGTATTCCTCTCCACACAGCAAGGCAGCCCTTCCTACCTACTTTGGCACTCGCACTAATTTCATGTGTGCTTTCTCTCCTGGTTTGATAAGCGAGGCAAGTAACCTGTTAGAAGCCTGTCACCGAGACACATGAATTTATGAGCAGGTGCATACCTGCACTTTTCACCCAATATTTATTATCGTTGTGTACATGTGCATAGCAGCTGCGGCATGCAGGGATTTGAACTTGTTCTTTCTGCAGGCATGCTGTGAATGGCGAAGAGGCTGTGGCGGGCCAGGAGGACAGCCAGATTGGGCTGCGCAGAGCGCTGGTGGCAGCAGATGAGGCCGCTGCCAAGGCGCCTGCTGCCGCAGGCAATGCAGATCATGTGGAGGAAATTCCCCGGCCTGACATGGCCGGCGGGCAGGCATCAACCAGCGCCTCAGAGGAAGACAGGTGCGCTCTAACACTTGGGCCCAAACCTTACTGCACCTTGTTCATCCCTGCGACCATCTCATGAGGCAGAAACTTCTTTCCTCTGGCAATCTCATGGTGCATTTCAAAGTGGTGTGTTATATACTTATTCTGTGGTGTGTGCAGTTGGGCACTGGCCTTGGCCGCCAGGCTGCGCATGCGCGCGTGGAGGCTGCTGCTGTTTGGAATCAGAAACTCTGGCGCGGCTTTCATCAAGTGGGGCCAGTGGTCTGCCACTCGCGAAGATCTCTTCCCACAGGTTGGCTTTGTGCTTCATGATCGGGCTGTTGTTGGCGCTGGCCATGTTGTGGGCTCCTTGACAATGATCCAGGGCCTGCCAGGCCAGATAAGTTTTGTTTGCCCGTGTTCTGGCATGCATGGAATTGCACAGCAAGCATTGTTGCTCAGCAAGTTTGAAGCATTAAGTGAAATGATGGACCCTGGGGTTGCTTGCAGGACGTGTGCATGGTGCTGGCAGAGCTGCACGACCGGGCGCCGGTGCACAGCTGGGAGGCCAGCAAGGTGCAGATCGAGGAGGCCTTTGGCAAGCCTGTCGAAGAGCTGTTCGACAGCATTGACCATGCAGCCCTGGCCTCTGGCAGCATCGCCCAGGTGTGTGCCCTCGCCTCGATCCATAGCATGAATCACCAAAGCTCCCACATTGTACAATACCTCGCATCTGATGGGTGTAAACTGTAAAACTTCTCCCGCAAGGTCTGAAATGCATGTGCATAATCTAGTGCAGGGCATTTTTGCATGCAGTGTCGCAGTACCCGGATGTTGTGACAGACTATGGTCTTTGCGCACACAGGTGCATGCAATTTGCAGTGCCAGGTATTGTGCAAGAGCATGGCAGCAGTGCAGTGTTGCATGCATTTTGCCGTGCCAGGTGTCTTGACAGAGTGTGTGCCTTGCGCACGCAGGCGCATGCGATTTTGTGTGACCCAGATGGCGTGGGCTTTGCGCACGAGGGTGCGTGCAATTGCTGCGCCAGTTGTAGTGATAGCGGGTTGTGTGCGCGCAGGTGCACAGGGCGGTGCTGCAGCTGGGGGGCGAGCCGCGGCAGGTGGTGGTGAAGGTGCGGCACCCCAACGTGGCGCGCAACATCACCATCGACTTCCGCCTGCTTAAGCCGGTCGCCGCCGCCGCCTCGCGCGTCCCCTCCCTCAAGGGCCTCTCCCTCAAGGAGTCCCTCGCCCAATTCTCCGCCAACATGACCGCCCAGGTCCGCCGCAATTCCCAACCTTGATAAACTGTATATTCCATCTGACCATACATCTGACGCCTGCATCAGAGTTGTCCAGCTGCACCACTCATCTCCCAGCAATTTGCGACGACGAGCACAGAAAAGGAGCCACACTATGTTTGTGCGCAGAATCTTATGCCTGATTATGCCTCCCTGATCCTATATTAAAAAAACAGGCTGCAATGGAAAAAGACTGCGATCTCATTGTGGCTTCAATTTTGCAAGTCGAGCTCACGTCCTGATGGACAAATTCAATGATATGGCCGTTGGCTGGTGCGCAGACTGACCTGAGGGTGGAGGCGGTGCACCTGCGGCGCTTCTACAACAACTTTGCCACTGTGCGCTCGTCGGTGACGCCGCCGCTGCCAGTGCCCGGCATGGCCACCGAGGCCGTCCTCGTGGAAACCTTCGAAGCAGGTCAGGCTTTAGCATGCCCCTTTGCCAATCGTTTTTTTTTTGCAACACACATCCCTTCCAAGAAGGTGCTCTATCACCCTCTTTACTGCGCAGATGCTGACTCCCGTAAGCCCTTGCTCTGATCCTCTTTGCCGTGCTGATACTACTTCCAAAGACCGCCTTCTGTGACGCTCTTCTAGAGTGCCGATGATGAAGGTATGGTGGTGCAGGGGAGAGCGTGGCCAAGTACATCCGGCAGCCGTCGCCGTACAACACGCAGATTGTCGCCCTCGGAGTGGACACCTATTTGAAGATGCTGCTCCACGACAACTTTGTGGTTAGCTTCCCACACCTTCCAGTGATGCCGCCACAATTATACCAGCTCACCAGGACTTCACTGGTGCAAACTTCTCTTGATAAAAGTGTTTTGAGCAAATCATCTGAAACTGCTGTTGGACAAGTAAATGGGATGCTGAAGAGATGAGCTTGCGGGTGCCCGGGTGCAGCACACGGATTTGCATCCGGGCAACATTCTGGTGCGCGTGCGGCCGACCGGCAAGGCGGCGGGCGATGGAGCGGCAGAGACCACGACGCTGGATGACATTCTGATGAAGCCCATCCGGCGCGGCCAGGCCAAGGCCCAGCTGCAGCTGGTGCGCACCAAACCTCCTCATCATGCCTTTTGTCTTAGAGCCACAATTCTGCACTGCCGTTTTGTCTTCTTCTTCTCTGAAAGTATCCCTCTCAACATTATTTCATTACAACACATGCTCTTGAGCACCACGCAGGGGTTTGGCTGTCTTCAAGGTCTTGCCTGACTGTACAAAATAATTTTTGCATTCCATATTTTTACATAAGGGCCAATATGGGTACTCGCAATTAGTAATGTTGCAAAATCTGGTGCAGATCCTGCTGGACTTTGGGCTGGCGGAGGAGCTGACGCCGCGCGTGCGCAAGCACTTCATCTCCTTCCTGCACGCCATCTCCAAGGGCGATGGCGCGGCCGGCACGCGCCACATGCTCGCGTTCGGCAAGGCCCAGACCTGCCCCGACCCGGCCGCCTTCCAGCACGACATGACCGCCATGTTCCGCCGCGAGTGCAACATATACTCCAAAGCCGGCGTCGACGTCGACCAGGTGCGCCGCCCTTTCATTTCCTTTTGAGGTATTTTAGCTCATTATGACTGACAACGCGCTCACGAGTAACACAAATGGGTTTCTGATAGCATGCTGCAGCACTTAGCCAAGGTGCTGAGGGTCTCTCCGGTCTTTTGCCATTTTAAGACTGTAGCCAGCTTCACACCGTGTGTCTAGGAACTGTTTGATTCGCATGTGGATGGCATGCTGTGCCCAGGAGTCATGGTAGTGGTGAAAGCTGTTGGCTGATGCACTCGCAAGGCAATCCCATGTCCGAGCCTTACTGATCGCATGCTACCAGCCTGTACTAGTTAGTGCCCTGTTGCTGAGACAGCTGTGGGTGTCCATGCAGGTGCTCAAGTCGGCGCTGCACCTAGCACGCAAGCACGAGGTTGTCATCGACAGCAGCTACGCAGCGTTAGTCGTGGGCGTCTGCGTCATCGTGGGCTTTGCCACCGCTCTGGACCCGGCCCTCAACCTCATCGACGCCGCCACATCGGCCTTCTTCATCAACGACCTCACTGGCCGCATCGCCGGCCGCCTGTACACCTGATGTGGGTCTAAGAGTGGAGCACAATGTAAATGCTCCCTTTGGAAGATGAGGACTCCTGACATGGGTCAGATGGGAAGCTGGACTGGCACCGCATGTGGTCCTGATGTTGACCGTAGGGCGCGGATTTAGTCTATGATGTTTTCTGGTTAAGTGGTGGTGTTTCTGCAAACAGTCTTCGTGCTCAAGAGTACGCATACATGAGGCAGCTACCATTGCCAAAGCTGGCAGGTTGTGGTCATATATGAGGTTGCCATGGCGCCCCTTTTATCAAGATTGCATGTGTGTATAGAGTCTTCCTTTGTGGACTTCGCAGCGTGGGTGAGAGTAATGACTGAGCGGTGATTGTTGTATCTGTAGGCAGGGTCCCATGTAGACTTTGTCTGATCAATAATTTGCATAGACTTTACTGAGACAATACCGAGAAGATAGGCAAGCCTTCTGAGAAGTGCGGAGGTTTTCTTCTTTTTGTCCACAATACCATCACGATCATCACGGTGGCGAGTGCTTTCAAGAAGGTGCCCATATGGTGTAATCAGACTCACGCTTTTTCAGACTCAGCCAGTTTCTGTGGCGTTTTGAATACTATTGATAGTGTCAAGTGTGTACTACGGTAGTACCGTACTACCGTAGTGTGACAGCCCCCAACATTTTTATTCAAAGATGCACTTCAAGTTTCCGTGGCCATTCATCGGCCCGATCCTCGAGAGCTCTCAGATCTCTAGATTGCACAGCAGTAAAAAATCTTACCTCTTGGTATTGCAGTGTCCAAGACTCATGCCATGCAAAAGTGGCAGATGTCTGGGCAGCCCAAGGCGGGCAGCATTGGGAACGACGATCTCGAGCTAAATCTTGGACGCTTCATGTAGTACATACATAAGTCCCACATCAACTTTGAAATGGCATCGGCCTGCTACAGTATCAAAGTTTAACAAGGATAAAAGCAATCAGATGAGGCATCGGCCGTCGTCCTGAGCCTTCCCAGATAGATGTGTTGTCTCTTCCCCTTCCTTGCCTGTTGCGCCTGCTACACTGGATTTGCCGCAGGGTGAGAAGACATCACTATTATTTGTGACGTGATCACCACATTCCGTTGAGTCGCCCTAAACTTATTTTACAGCTTTTCTGTGCCATCTGTACTGAGCATCCTTCTCCTGCAATACCTGAGAGTCTACCGTTGCTCTAGCACTCGTAATTGTCCATAGATTGGACAGAAGCTTACACCTGTGTGGTGTGAATGCAGCCAAAAGATTGATCGAGCAGTATCTGGGCGGCAGAGCAATCAGCCAGAAGAGGAAGAACAACCTCAGAAGAAGCTGAGCCGGGCAACATCAAAACATCAGACCATCAAGGCAAAAATACAGGAGAAGTACTCAGCAAAAAACACTCCAGCAATGGAGCTGGCTTCCCGATGAGAGAAGCACTGGAGAATGAAAGAAAGAAACAAGGCACGACCTGGGAACCCTGTGGGAGACCCAGCATGCATATGGGCAGAGCCAAAGGAGGCTCTGCAGGGAACATCACTCTGTGAGCGTAACTCCCGTCATCAAAAGGGAAATGGGAGGGCAGCGAGGAGGAGGCAAGAGCGGAGCGCAAGGGGGGCCGGCAGGCGCGAGAGGAGCGCCGGAGCACCGGGCCCGGGGAAGAAGCAGCAGGAGGAGGGGCGGGCGTGGGAGGAGCATGGGGGTGCGCAGCGCGGCGTGAGAGCGACGGTGGGAAGAGGAGGGTTGGCGAGCAGCTGGAGAGACTGGAATAATACTTGGCAGAAGCTTTGTTGCATCCTAATCAGGCTAAGCCTATACAGGCCGACATTGTATGAGTAATGCTATGGTCAGGTTATGAACAGTGCAGAAGATGGTGTGAAGTAGAAAGTGGGGTGATCACCCCAGCGCTACAGTCAGACCATATTAGGTAGAAAAATGCTTACAAATGCGCTAGGATTGCTGCCTCTTCATACCTTTCGCAGCATAGCATCGTACATCATGATTATGCGTGAGGGCAAGCAAGAAAATCCCTCAATCTACAGCAACACCTGCCGATTATGCTGCCCTAATGACCACATGTGCATACATTGTTGCCATTCTTTGTGTCCAACAGTGACGCATCATATATCTGCAAAACTCCTGTCCCGCTCGCTCTCTCACACTCCCAACAAAAAGAATACACTGTACAAAGCTGTGTCGCATCAGCCTGCCTCCTGCAACCTCGACAGCGCGCAAAGCACGGTTGCGCATTCCACACGCATATCTGCGCATGATTGAGGGCGATTGTTCAAATCAGCACCAGATTGGCAAGCATGGTCCCTTGCGCTGCCAATTAGATACGAACTTGCCATCAAGGGCGTCCGTCTTTGAATGACCATGTACGCGCTGGGTCAGCGCTGAGATTAGTCCTCCGGGTCGGGGTCGCGCTCCACAGTACGCACTTGGATGGCATGCGTTGATGCTGCTCGCCAAATGGGCTGCCGCCCACTCTGCACAATGGCCACCTGCTGCCCGCCCTCCAGGAACCCCCTCGCTTTCAGCTCCTGGATTGCCCTGCCACCCACACAATCCACCTCAGCGCTCTGCTCACCAGGATCAAGCATGTGAATGGCAGGCTTTCTGTGTGCCAGGGGTAATGCATTGGTTATGTCAGCCCCCAATCAGTGCAAGATGCGGAGCCGCGAGTTTGCCAGATGCTTGATGCCAAGGTCTGAAGTCGCAAAGAATCAGCCATCCGTGCACCAGCCAGTTTTGCAGACTTCCTAGGCAGCTGTACTTGGATCACTCTGGTTGGAGGCTACTACTGTAGTAGTCATTCTAAAACCCGCAACAAATATATAATTTTGACCGAAAAGGGTGGATATATTAATCCAATGGAGCATGACTTGGTATATAGGAAGTCAGGAAGACCCCTAAACGTTGACTGGAAAAATTTCCCGCACCGCCGAGGGTGCGGGTTTTCCAATGACTACTACAGTAATGCCATGGCCCAGTCACAACAGGATTTGTGCCTTGGTATCCCACGTAAACCTTCCAGACTAGATAGCATTTCATTTGCATGCATGCAGAGCATGAGAAGGCGTGCTACCTGTCGAAGGTCTCGTCGGCGGTCTCCCCGAAGCGCATGTGCAGCGCTGTGACTCCGTGGTAGAGCGCCAGCCGCCGCTGCACGGCGCGGTTCTCCGTGAACGTGAAAATCTGGTCGTCCGGCCGGTAGTGGCTCAGCAGCGCCGGCATGTTTCCCTGCGCGCACACTCAAGCCACACTCTAGGTAGCAGAAGCAAGCTCACCAACAATTGATCTCATTGCTGGCGCTTTGCCAAGAAGCTTCCAAGAAGGTGGCATGGAGTACTCGAACCGCATGCGCATCAGGGAATAAAATATCCACAAAAGCCGTGAAGGGGACATGTTAATAAGGCAAAGTGCACCACAGAGCCAGTCAAGTTGCTCAGACAGCAATGGGGGCCATGGAGGCAGCAGCGCGATCCGGCAGGGAAGTCTGTTTGCATGTAAAAACAGCTGCAGGGGCGCACCTTGCGCGAGAAGACGACGAGGGAGGTCTTGATGGTGTTGGCCATGGTGGTGGCGTGGTAGGCAAACATCTCACTCAGCCCCGGCGTCGTCATGTGCCCCGGCGCTGCATTGTCCGCGGGCGACACAATCCAATCAATCGGCTCTGACTCCTCGCTGCCATACCGCCGTGTCCCCTGCGCATGACAGAATTGTACTCTTCATTCTATATCTCACATGAGGAAGCAATGCTGTACATAGACAAGTGTGATGTACACATGACATTCACTGCCATCAGCGGTGCTCTGTAGAAAGTCTGTTAGGTACATCTCGTGGGGAAAGGATTAGAGAAAACAAAGTAGGTCCATTACCAGCTTTGGGCTGCAAAACACTGGTTTCACTGTGATACATGTGTGAATAGCAGGCAGCAGGTGTGTGTGGCTGGGATTTGAGGTGTGAGGGGGGTCAGGGTGGCGCACGCTGAATCTGAGCATGGCGGACTCGGTGCGGTGGGCGACGGTGCTCATGACGTCGACGGCCTTGAAGCAAAACTTGCCGTATGCGGTCTCCCCCGACAGCATCACCGCGTCCGCCCCCTCCCGCACCGCTATCGCTATGTCCGACACCTGCCCGCCACATCATACCCATCCAACTCACTCACAAGCCAGCACCTCTCCCCATTTCATGCACAATAGTAGTGCGCAGCACAAGAGAGGCAGAAGAAGCACTTTCTTGAAGATACTCTGGGTCGGCAGTCTGATGTACAGCAGTGAGCTGCAAAGGGGCGTTCTCTGGATGGGTGGACAGAGGATAACTTTGGAATCTAATGGACTCTCAGGTGTCAGATAGGTCTGCTACACCAGATATTGAGTGGAGCAGCACCTCTGCGCGTGTGGGTGTGGGGTTGCCGATCATGGACTCGAGCATGTTGGTGGCCACAATGACGGGCTTGCCGCGCTTCCTGCACCCCTGCACAATGCGGCTCTGCCAGTACGGCACCTGCACGTAGGCACCAACCCCCTCAGCCTCTGCCATGTTGCCATTGCTCGCCTACCCTTGCAATATTTTGCACATCGGACTCTAGATGACCCAATCATGTTTGGAGCGTCCACTTCTAAGCAGGCCCCTGCGCCGCTAGATAAAACAGAAAATCCCTGGCAGGCCTGCTGCAACGCATACTTGCTGGCACAAAACCAGCAAGGGTATTTACAGGAAGCAGAGGCACTCCTCTACTGGCAGGGGGAGGGGCGATTAAGGCACCTCTTCGACGGGCAGCTCTGCTCCGAGGTCGCCGCGTGCCACCATGGCGCCGTCGACAGCGTCTAGGATGTCTTCCAGGTTGTCCACGCTGTCTGCACTCTCTATCTTGGCCAGCACGCCAATCGACGCCCCTGCAGTGTATACTCTCCATTCACCACCACAAGCATGCTTGACACACACTCCATTTGACCAGCCTTTGATGGGGAACGTTCCACGGCACACGGCGCAAATGTTTGTTCCGGGTGACCACAGAACACCCCAAAAATGAGCAGCACTTATAAGATGGCAAAGGCACGGGAAGGGGAACACAATGGCAGAGGAGAGGTTTGATGCATTTCTCAGGCAGTGAAGCAAGCACCACTGTCTAGTCACTGCCAGGACGTATTTTAATATGTCCTTCCTTGCGGAGCCATATCTGGCTATCTTTTCCAGATGAGAATTCAAACTAGTGCGCACCCTGCTGCGCCAGGTAGCGCTTGAGCTCGTAGATGACGTCGGCGTTGCGCACGAAGGACAGCGCGTAGTAATCGACGCCCACGTCCACTCCAAACTTGACGTCCAGCCAGTCTCGCTCTGTGATGGCCGGCAGGTTGGCGCTCTTCCCCCGGATGTTCAGGTGGCGCCTGCAGCGCAGCAAACGAGCAGCTCATGAGAAACAATCCGACGCCAGGGAGGACGATCTGGAAAGTCCCTGCGCCTGTTGCGCTGAGACCGAGTGAAGGGCATCCAATGAGGTGGTTGGTGCTTTTGTGAGTACTTGTCACTGCTGCATGTCGGCGCAACAACCAAATATGTGTATTAAACCTCCAAATTGTTGGATTGAAATTGTTGTGCTGCTGCAATCTGCAGAGCTCCAGTCCCGAATTTTTGTGTACATTGGCTGGGCTCACCTCGACGTCATGATGCCACCGTCGACAACCTCGCACTCCACATCCTTGCCGGACTTGGTGGTGATGACCAGGCTCTGCAGGCCGCCGTCTACCAGCAGGATGTCACCCACGCTGACATCATCGATGAAGCCGTCGTAGTTCACCGAGATGCGGCCGTCCGTGCCGTTCGCACCCTCCTCAATCGTGAATGTGAACTTTTCGCCTGCGCATGCATGCAGGTGACCCCACATTCAAGAAAACGCCTGTTCTAGTGCTCATGCTGTGATCCCCCTTCTTGCTTCAGTACATCACAAAGCACTGCTGATTGTCCATGTTATCTCCAGTAGGAGCAGTGCACGCTCTGGGGCAGTATGAAGCGCTGCCAGTACCGGAACACAGGCATGCAACATGCACAAGGCTCTCATGCACATAATGGTCCTTCTGTCAGGGGGGTACCTATGGCCACATTGTGAAAAGCATCCCCCCGTTGCTGCAGATTGTGGGGTGGAGGGAAGCAGCGCACCGGGCTTCATGTCGATGGGCTCCGCCAGGTCGCCGGAGCGCACTTCGGGGCCCTTGGTGTCGAGCATGATGGCCACATTGCCGCGGTCCAGGCGGTTGTACTCGCGCACCAGGTCCACCACCGCCTTGTGGCTCTTGTGGTCCCCGTGGGACATGTTCAGCCGCGCTACATTCATCCCCTGCCGCACCCAGAGATCAGCCTTTTTTTTAATACACTTACTATGCCCCTGGCGCACTTGTTCAACCACAGCAGGCAGTCCTGCAGGCTGTATTGACACCCTGCAGTGCATGACTGTCATGGTAGCTAGCCTGGTCAAGAGTATAGCATGGTGGTTCTATAGCTGGGAGAGGGAAAGCAGCTGAGGGCGCACGGAATCAGCCAGCTTGAAGAGGTTCTCGCGCGAGCATGACGTGGGGCCGATGGTGCACACGATCTTGGTCTTGCGCAGGCGTCCGGCGGCAGCTGCATCCCTGCACAGGACATGAGCACGGTGCTCATGTTCTAGCCAAGGGGCCAAGTGGGCACCAAGACATTGAGCCATCACTGAACATGAGTGAGCAATTGGGAGCTCAGGACGTACTTGTCAGCGGGCAGTCCAGAAACTCCTTCCTTGCTCTTGTCAAGCTTGATGCCCTTGGTGTAGCCTGCCAGAGCATTGGTGGAAACATCCCCTCGCATGGGCGAGGTACTTCTGTCCCTGCACCCACCCCCCTTTACATTACTAATCATCAAAATATCCTGCAAATGATGCCAATGAGAAAAGATCACCGAGAACTCTTTGGTGAGCTCAATAGTAACAGGTGCTTGCACCTTTACTAGAAAAAGCATTGGAACAAGTGGACGGTCTTTTTCCTCCTTGTAGCACCTTGTAACTCGTACAACTGGTCTTCTGCATGAGTTGGAAATTGTACTGCTGCTATTTCCTTTCAACTTTGTAAGGCATATCCTCATCTGTCGCTAGCGACTTTGTGCTTCACCTCATGAAAAGGAAGCTTGTAGGAGAATCCTCACCTGGAACCGAGCTCTGATACTACCCTTGACCTCTGCAGCTGCCGTCTGGGTCTCCTCGATTGAGGAACAACACCACATCTGAGCTGTTGAGCATTACACAGTTGAGGCTTGAGCAGCAACTTCTGCCGGAGGACACCCTCCGCCATGCTTCCTGCGACAAATGTGATGTCCACACAAGCGGTCCGCGCTCGATTAAACGCAAGGAATTCACTGACTTACCGGTGCTCTCTGGATGCCCAGTTTCTCCATCAAGGTGGGGAAGCCAGTTCTGGCATGATGATCAGCCACACTGTGACTGTGACAGTCAGCCATGCCAGGCTGCTTAATAACCTTTTGTGGGCCCCTAGCATCGACACTTGTACAATCTGAATTTGTGCAAGTGTGCAAGAGTCCTGCAGCAAGATGATCTATATGGCAGATTAGTATTCCCACAGTGCATGCAGGAAAATGGCCGCCTCGCGGCAGTGAACTTCATTGAATGCAAGCATTTGCAAAATGGGATTTCAGCCATGACATGAGACAGGCCGGTGCAAAATAATCATAATGCATGATACCCTTGCTTTCCGTGTGCTTCTGTAGTCTGGGACCATCCTTAGATGCCTCAAAGGGACTTCAAAATTCCCATTGCAACATGATTTTAACCAGGCAACTTATGTCTCCACGTTCAGAAGCTGGCCCCGAGCTGTGATCTCAGTCAGGACTAGGCTAGTGCACGAAGACATAGAGTAGCTTGCTTTCTACCACGAATAGGACACAGGATGTTGACTGTCTGTGACAGCAATGCATATGTAATGGTACATGTACAGACAGCTACTGCCATTCGGCTGCCCTGTCGTCCCCACAATGTCAGCTCTCCAGGCTTACATTCCCTGTCGGTTTTATTCCAGGCGATGAAGCCAATTGGAGGCTGCCAGGCAGCAGCACAGCTCTGGGTCGGCCCACATGCTCTGGCTCCCTTGCGACTCACAACGGTTTCCTTTGTCAGGCTGCAGCACTGGTCCCTGTCATCTCCCCTGGGTGAGGGGGTTGGACAGGATGCCAACGCTGGTCCAAGAGTCGCCCTGGGGCATCTGCACATGCGAGGGCCCCGGCACGGAATCCCGTCGCAAGGAGCCTGCGGCTGTGGGCGCATTGTGGTATGCCCTCCTCAGCTGGTCCTGCCTGTTGGCCACCTTGCGGCCCAGCGCCCTCACCATGAACTGCTTCCCGCACAGAGCCCGCACCTGCCACAACCCAACTCCCTTAATGTCTTGTGCCGGCACCAAAGAGGACTTGCTCTAGAAGTCATCATCACCATTATGATTGTCATCATGCATTAAGACTCAGCATACTTCGGTAAGTAAAGAGTAAGTACTTGAATGCAAGCTTGATCATTGGATGCCAGGATGATGCCGTCAATGACAATGCTGCTACTGCTGCAAACCTTCTTCTTTCCGTAGTGCTCAAACTCGATCAGAAGTCATGCAGGCACTAGATTTTGCTGGCGAGGATGACATGAAAGAAATGAAGAGGGGTGGAGGGCAGACCTGCTTGATGTACAGCTCTGGCGTGAGGGAGTTGTTCTGCAGTGCCTTGTCCAGGGAGTACAGGGTGTCCTCCAGGGCCAGGTCCTCTGCCTGCCCCTCCAGCGCCTGCTTCGACAGCACGTCCGCCGGCAGAATTGCTGTGTCTGCATCCACCTCACCTGGACCCACACCTCGCCTCCTTCAAACACGGCCTCTCTGCACGCATCTTCTGACACGATATGAACAGCTCAAATGCCACCAAATGCCACCCAATGCCAAGAATTTTGCCGTTGAAAAATTATCTTGTTCTAGCGCATTGGGTGTTTATAATTGTGATGGCACTGAATGGGGGGCCCCAGGAATTCAAGTGGTGGCACAGCGAGCGCTCACCTGACACCAGCTTCTTCTCATTCTCAACCAGCCACTTTCCCAGAGCTGCCGCCTTCCCTGACATCTCCAGCACACACCCCTCCAGCGCATGCCTCTCAGCCTGCATGCCGACCGACATTTACTCACTGAACACTCAACGGCATTTAGCTTCAGTTTTTTCATGAATGCATGAATATACAGGCTGTTCATAAGGCGAGTACAGAAATACTGGATTCCTTTGAGTCTAGCATGTCAAGTCTTACCTGTATGCTCTCCACGCCTCTTGTGATGTCCCTTTCCCGCCTGGTCAGCTCTGCTTGCTGCTCAAACAGCTTATCCATGTCTGCTGTGGCCGCATCGTTCGCGCGTGCCAGGCTGCCCTGAAGCCGCTTGGTCAGCTCTGCAATTGCTGACTTCCTGAAAAGCTCCTGCAGATTGTTCTTAACTGTCAATACATGCCCCCATCAGATATACAGAAATGACACGCGAGAACAAGAAATCTGCATGCATCAATTACGGGGAAAGTAGTCAGGTGCTGACCTCCAAATTTGGCGGAGGTGGGGAGGGAGGTCGGCCTGACATTGCTGCAACTGCGCCTGCCCAGATGTTGCCAGATGAGGATGGTGTCGAGCTCTGTGAGCTGCTAGGCCTATTAGCAAGAGCTGACATCTCAGTACATCAGTGAGCACATCACCCCAGCAGTCTGGTATAGGAATACAAGCGACATGGTCAAAGTCTTCATCTTGCAGGTGCATGAAGGTGCATCGGCACACCTGTGAATGGGATTGTGCGCCAGGAATGTGTCAGGATGCTGCGAGGTGGATGATGGCTGTGCTGGTGGGGCCCAGTTGGGTGGCTTTGAAAACAGAGGTGGATCGTGGCCGAACTGCATTGATGTGTCCTGAGCCATGTCCACAAGGTTTGATCTGCGCACACAAGTGGCTAGCATTTTGTACATGCCTCGCTGGAAATCATGGCTGGAAGCACGTGGTAGATAGCACGGGTACACCTTGATGGATGCTGCCTTGAAATGCGCACCTTCCATATATCCAGTTCCGGAGGTACGGGGAGAAGACCATGCCCGAGGGATCCACAAAAGAATGTTGCGGTTTGATGATCATGTCTGAGGTCGGAACCACATACATAATGGGCTGCTGCCTTGGGTACGCCTCTGGCAGCCATATTGACACAGGTATGTTGTACTTCACCCCCTGCAAGTGGAAATGCGCATGAGTGCAGGCTTACAGGAAGTGTGCAAGATCAGTACAGTATCTGCCGAAGCTTGCAAGTGAATGAGCATTGAGCAGACCTGATAGTACATGGGAAGGGTCCCATCCGCCATGAGCAGCTGCACAGTGCTTCCATTGGTGTGTGTGTACTGCTGCTGTTTCAGGACCAGCGTGGGAAACTCCTGTGCAAGCACAAAGAGTGGACACTTCAAGCTGCAGTCAGTATGCTTCATTGTATGGATTGGTAGATCAGGCGCATATCGCTTGCAAATTATGTACACAATGTGCATCTTGAATTTCATAATCTCTTCCGAATACATTTACTGATCTGGGTTCTCTACTAGCTTCCCAACAAGTGGAAGGTCCTCACCGACACCAGGTCGAGCAGATGCTGCCGCACGGCAAATTTTGCATCGTTGTTGTAGGGCAGACGGGTCTGTCCCTGATCTCCCAACACCTGTCTGAGCCAGCTCTCAGGTCCCAGCTGGGAGGAAAGAGGACCCATTACCACGTGAAAAGGCCTTCCACACTATGGGCGACTGCTTCTGCGCTTCACGACAAAGTAAAGAAGCAAATGCAGATTGACAACGTGTAGAATTTCAGAGATACGGATCGATCGATGACGAAAGAAGAGAAGGTTTTTGTTCTTTATGCAACTTTCTAGTAGCTAATCTTCTGCGTTACAGCTGATCTACCTCAACAGCAGATCTGTAGCGTTTCAACGTTACTAGGATGCATTGATTCGGCTCCTCTGCTGTCTGTTCTTCAAGAGTGTTTGAGCTTGCTTGTCCTCATGGGACCAGCTGCGGGAGGGGAGCCCCCGCTGCGGAAGGGAATCCCCCCATTTTGATCAAGACGCCCCTGCCAGAACTCTCCCAGGAAAGACTGCACACAGTAAACTGTCTGCAGGCTGCTGCTTCATCCCCATCGGAAGGTGCACTTGTCTCCCTCTTGCGAAATCAGTACATCCAGCCTTGAGGGTGTCCACAGAAGGGTGATATCTGTTCTGACGTAGGTTCTATCGTTCACATCACACACACCTCGCATCCCCATTCCATATTTTCTGATTGCGAAATCGTTTCATTAGAATTTTGAAATTTGTTGCTTTCTGCAGGTCTGCTGCTTGACAGGCTGCATAGTCTTGATCCCTGCAAAACACCGGACAGAACCTCGGACGGGCAAAAGCCTGTCACTCGGCACGGTGAGCACCCGGTGTCCTGTTCTCATAAGCTAATCATTTGATTCTTTGTTTCAATCGTGTGACCGGTTTGAGTGACATCAGTACACCAGAATCGGCAGATTCGCACACAAGTCTGACACCGATCTGTCAGTCCAAGTTGACAACTTAGCAGTCCTAGAATCTTTGAACGAAGTCTCATACAAACTCAGAATGCTGCCAAATAAAGATACTGCCCATCTTCTTGGACTTCGAGACAATACGAGCCGTGTGACTTGGTGTTCAGAATAGTGCTTTGCTGCGCAGGCAGAGAAAATGGCAACTCCAGGTCAGAAAGTGGACACCAAGCCCAGTGAGGAGGCGACCCCCAAGGAAGTCTCTCAGGAGGGATTTGACTATGTCCTGAATGCAATGAATGGCGAGGACAACATGAAAGAGGAGACCAAGGACTACAAGCCCACAAAGACATGGTCCAGCTACTTCTTTGGTGGCAGCAAAAAGTGACGCCTCCCCCATTGTTGATCATGAGGATTTCTGAGTAGCATGTCAGCCGATGAGCTAGCATGGACAACATGGTCTGCAGCACATGGTGGCCAACTCTGCCTGTAGAGCCTGTGCCTCCGAGCTTTGTTCAACTTGAGGAGGTGTGTAGCCTCAAGGCACGTCAGCTTCTGCAAAGCAGCATTGAAAACGTTGGCAGTACTGCATTGTGTTTTCATGAAATCGTAGATTCGCTGGAACTGTTCCGTGTCCAGATCTGTGGAGACCGTGTGATCATGTATGCTTTCCGTGTGGCCTCTGAGCATTATGAAACACTGGTCTTCATATGGTTGATGCGCTGATGCCTCAAGATTGTCCTTGAAAGTATTGCGTGCACGTGTGCTCTGCATGAATCATTCAAGATGATCATGAGTCTTTACCCCTCACGCTAAAAGTGGGAGGTGCGGTTCGGGGACAAGTCACTGCATACAATGTTGCGCAAGTGTAAAAAATGGAATGGCAGAGGTTGTTTCAGCATGCTGGAAGCCATCTACTGACATTCTGCAGATAGGGTATCTCCTGCAGCTGCGTGCCGCCACGTTGGCCAGCAGCTTCTGCCGGTCGGTCATCAGCACGTCCAGCATGCGCCGCTCGCTCTGTGCGTACAGACACATACGTCGCTCAAGCGGATGCATGTTGCAGTGCACAGGACTGCCCAGATTGACCCCATCACAGCAATGCAGACCCGGCCACGCTAGGCGCGGGCTCTTCAGCCTGGAGCATTGCAAAACACCAGGCACTCGCCATGCCACAATAGCAACTTGCCGCTGCCCGCATGGACATCAGAGTCAGAAGTATGCCCTGCCCGCTGGCCATAAGGCGGTTGCACATTGAAGTGTTTCACCTGGTGTTGCAGAACACTACAATGTATGGCGTATTCTGCGACACCGTGTGGTGACCAATGACAAGGACCCATTGCATGATGCCACAGGCATAGGCAGCAGGTATTATTCTGAACCACGGTCATCAAGGTAGCTGCAAAAGTTCTATTGGCTGAAGGGAAGCAATTCCTTTCCATTTGAGTTCTAGTCTTCCCGCAGATCAAAATAGTGAAATGCATGCAGCGTGACACGTGAGAGGGTTAGCAACTCCAAGAATCCAAGGTTGCCTCGAAGCGATCAAGATGTGCATAGACGGTGAGAGCATAAATAATAAGAACAAGTCTGCTTCACTGTGCACTTCCTTGATAGCCAAATAAGTTATTTCGTTGGATCGTGTGATGGACAGCGATATGGCTCTCAGAATATATTCCAAGAAACACGTCTTATGAATAGCTATAGATCATCAGGAGAAGTAAACTCGCGATGGCGATAGGACCTCCTTAGCTGTCAAATAAGGGCACCCTCTTGACGTGGGATGGAACAGCAAGAACATCTCGAGAAGGACGCCAGAATTGTCGACAGCAAATCAGAACATGTTGCAGCCAGCAGCACCACCTACTTGATTGCAGACACAAAATGCAGAGGCCAGATGCGACCTAGCACTTCACTGCACAACTGCAGTGCACGACTCACACAAGGTCCAGATGGACACACCCTGTCACAGGAGGAGGTTCCATACCCCCGTCCCAACACCTTCTGGGAGGAATGCATTGCCGTGACAACCATGCTGCTGTGCTTTGGGTGAGGTTCCTGATTGCCATCAGGTTCACTCTGCATGCGCTTGTCCTCTGTCCCTTCCAGAGTTTGATGCTGTCATGCTCACAATGCATGACACTGAGAACTAAGCACTACGATTCAGATTCGTTTGGATATTTCCAACAGTGCTGTTGGCATCAATGGCGGCGCTTTTCTTCAGTCAAAGCGGAGCAGCAGTATTCATTATCACAATTACATCTGTGGCAGCTGTTCTACCCCTTGGCAAGGTATGGCAATGTGCATGACCATTCCGTGTGGCTGTTTCAGTCATGTTTAAGCTCTACCACCAATGACAATGTTGGCCTCAAGGCAGTATCATGAAGACACCCTATTTTTGGACAGCGCTCAGGGAACAACAGCACTCTCAGGGAACATCAGAAGGTGCCTGGATGAGCTTCCACTTTCTGCTGTGCAGATGTGGCCAGCCTTCCGAAACAGTTTTGTGTTTGACACATGGCGGAGGCACTTCCGCGCGCGCATCATCACACCCTTGCACCCCTTCATGGATCCCTCAAGGCGGTACCTCTGTGCACAGTTTCCCCATGCAGCCTTCCCCATGGCTTGCTGGCTGAATCCCGCCATTGTCGGGCTCCCTGGCTCAGGTAGCCACCCCTCGAAATTATAAAATTCATTCTACATCTATATGGAATTGCACATGCAAGGGGCAAGACCTGGTGCTTGACCTGGAGTGCAGTGGTGATTAACAATGCATGCCATGTCCAGGCATGCCGGGGCCCTGGGAAGGAGTGGTGGCTTCTGTGATGCTGCAGCTGCCCTTCATCAGGCAAATGTTTGCCTGGATTGGGGCGCATCCGGCAGGTGACCCCTTACTCCTAGCACTTAGCGGCAGACTCTGACAAGCCTGACACATGCTGCTGGCTGGTCCTTTGCAGCAATGTTCAGTCACCCAGCGCAGGGTGCAGGATTGACCATTAGACTGTTTGTGTGCTGCCCTTCGCAGATGCGGAGACTCTGGCTGCGCTGCTGCAGAGGACCAACGTGGGGATGCAGCCGGAGGGCATCGCAGGCATCTTCTGCGGAGCAACACTCGAGCGTGAAGCAGTCTTCCTGTCCCAGCGCAAGGGCTTTGTGCGTGTTGCCATACAGGCCGGTGCAGGTGAGCAGCTCCTCCTTTGATTAGTTCAAAGTCATCACCTTATCTCGTAAACCGCATATCTTTTTGTCTCACACATGCACCTTGCTTTTATGTAGGCGAGTCCATGAAGGTTTGGGGTTCTGGCAACCTTGAGTCAACTGCAAATTTACCATGCCTCTAATCAGGAAGCGTATGTGAGAATGAGAGCAATGTATTAAGACTGGAGTGTTTCTGTGCCTGCAGACATCCTGCCAGTGTACCACATGGGCAACTCCCAGATGTTCACCTTCTGGGGGCCCAAGAGCCTCAGCCGCTGGCTGCAAGTCTCTGTGGGCGTCTTCTGGGGCAGATATGCCCTGCCCCTTCCCCACCGCCATGACATCATCTCTATTGTTGGAAGGCCAATTCCTGGTGTGGACCCTTTGTCTTACTGTAACCCACTGGTACCGTGAGGTGCCAGCTTGACCTGCTACACATGAGAGCACCTGGTGCGAAAGGCAGGGATGCAGACAGGCCTGGATCGGTCATGGGGGCTCGGTAATGGGGTCTTACTGCTTGAATTGTTTGGACTATACCTTCTGACAGGCTCTTGCATGAGGCCCGTCACTGCAGAGTTTGTGGTTTGACAAGGGACAGATGACAGCCTGCTGATGATGTGTTCTGCTGTGTTGGCGGTGCAGTCAGGCAAGCGGACCATCCCAGTGCGGAGGATGTTGACAAGGTGCATGCGGCTGTGATGGACGCCATCAAGCAATTGTTTGATCAGCACAAGCACCTCATCCCTGGATGGGAAAATAAAGAGCTGTGGATTTATTGATCTGTCCTAGGATCCTGCGGAATACATGTTATGGCACTACTTTCCTCCTTGCAAGAGCCAGGATGCAGAGTTACCCGCGCAATCACCGGTGCATGTCTCCCTAAACTTGGAATTTGGTCCTCCAAGGGAGAGGCAACTGCTGGTGCCAGCACTTGCCTCTGAATTTCCACCTGTGACAATATATATTTGTCATAGATCAGTCTGCCTGACTCGGATATGCATATTAATGGCATGCTACCTAACTATGACGGTAATTCTTAATCTAATTTCGAATATTTCGAAAAGTCCAGGAACTTATGGAGAACTTTGAATGACGTCACCATGCCACCTGGCCTATGACAAAGCAACTTTTGTGGGCATATTTCCGTTCCCACACGTTAGATCTGCAGCTATCGTGCTCGCAAGCAATTATCATATTGCTATTTATGACCGAGGAAAGACGAGCTCCGCTTCGTGGAAATTTTCGGCCCCAGACAACGGGCAGATCGCTAGATGATCTGGGAGCGCAAACCTTGTTTCTGCCGGTGCGGGCAAGCTCTTTTTTGGAAGTTTCTATTAGGACAAAATTGCAGAATTTGTATTGGATTGAGGAATGGCTCGATCGAATAGATTGCTTGTCACATCCTTCCCTCACGCAGGTGAAGGTGGTCAATGCAAATATTGATCTGGCGTCAACCAGGTGTCCATATGACATCAAATGCCAGTCAAGAACACAACAGGTAATCTTGAATAAGATGTATGAGTGACTTCAGATGCCTTCAGCTATACGTGTCGGGCTTGAAGGCGTGCTGAAGGATTCTGTGTACCAGGTTTGGGAAATTGCACTGCCCTGGCCAGAACTCCCCGAATCTGCCCCAGAGCTGCTTGAGTGGTTCACCGCAGTTTTAGAGAAGTGTGCCTCTGGTGCAAGTGAAGGGGTTGAGTCAACCCCTGGGTGAGCATTTACACAGAAATTGCTGTGTGCAAATGGCCTCTTCCTCTCGAGTCTTTTTGAAGATGGGCTTAACTTTCTTATCCTAAAATAATGAATTTGTGAGCCCACAGGCTAGCGCTCGAATTCCCTCCTCAGCTCCACAAATCAGACAGGGCGAAATGGCACAAACTGGCGGATGATTTCGATGGCCCTGTCAGGCTCATAGCAGTCAGCGAGGTGTGTTCACATTGCACCCAGTGGCGATCATGCATGCGCAAAGCGATGGCTTCTCAACGGATCATGCATGTGGATATGCCATGAGGTTAGAAGACCGTGTGCATGCGTAAGGGAATCGGGGAGGGCAGATTCTTGAGGGTCTGCCAGAAATCCGCCCAGAGGGAGCGGCGTTCTGTCTCTGAGAGAACCCGGCAGATTTGGAAATGGTGCCAGGTGATAACACTCGCAACGCCACTTCCATTCTTACCATTCTTGGGGCACCATCGGAAGTGCAAGACAATGAATGTAGCAGTTGGGATCCATTATTGTTGCACGATGTTCAGTTGCGAGACAGCCCCTTTCCCTCATCTTTGGGGCTCGCTTGCCTATATGTCTGCCTTCCTCTTTTATCAGCCAATCAACATGTATTGCATGCAGGAGGAGGGAGGAGCTTCTTGGAATATCAGTCAAGGCGAGGTTGAGGATTTGTTGGCAAGCGGCAGCCCTCTCCCCAGCAACATCCAGAGCATTATTGATGACAGGCAAGTTTTTCTCATGGTGAAAGACAGTGAATAAATTGGGCTCTATGCATGGCAAATTGGGTTATAGTGATTGTATCTAAAGTGTGTCTGCAGACAGCAGTCAGTGCGACTGCTGAACAGCATCAAGGGAAAAGATGAGGCGACAGCCGTGAGCATTGTAGACAATTGTAGGAAGGCTGCGTGGGTCAGGAGTGAGGATTCTGGCAATTACCCCATCCATGAGGCAATCCATCAGGTGAGCACATCTATCATTCTTACCTCACTGCAAATGCATAATCATGGGAATATGTCTTGAAGCATTGCAGTGGCCATCAACTGCATGACGTGGTCTAGAAACTCATTGCTGGAATATGTGTGTCCTTAGACCTTGATCCTTGGCAGAAGCTTGACCCATCTTGGGGGCTATGAGCTCAAAAGAGGATGTATCTGCTGCTGAAAGGTGGTGCAGCATTTTTTGAGGTGTCACAAATGCAGCGCAGTGCACTGAGTGAAGGTTGTGCTGGGCAGGGGCTTGTGTTGGTGGTGGGCCGGCTGTCCCTCATGCCTGGAGTGCTGCAGCAGAGGGACGCCAAGTACAGGGTGCCACTCGCGCTTGCCCAGCAGCTGCGCCGGCAAGACCTTATTGAGGTCGTCTTCTGGGCTGCAGCGTGAGCCGCAGCTGTTCCTTAGAAACTGAGATGGTTTTCAAAGGGCTCGTATGGGACCCAAGCAGGATTGACCCTGTCAATCGGAGTCCTTCACGGTCCATCAGACTCCGTCAAGAAAGTTCTACTGCGGACAAATGCTGCAGCAAGACAAGATGAAGGAACTGCCTTGCACCAATGCCTTGATGTTGATTCTGCATGTGAAATGCGGGAAAGCAAGTGCCCATCCCATGAACGGATTTAGGAAGTTTGGGGGCCCGAGAAGTGGCATTGCCACATTGCGGCGCCGGAATAGTCAAGTTGTGTGAGCTCATGGCAAAAATTGGTGAGCTACTGACATTTTCACTTGTTGTCAGTATTCGGTCTCATGCATGCGCCTCATTAGCGAGCATGTTATGTTGACGATAGAGCTTTACACGGATGATCGATTGCAAATAAAGAACCAGCTACTTCAAGACAGCTTCCACTTATATGATAATTATATGTATAGCTAAGACTCCCTAAGACTCCGTATATAAACACCTTCCAGTTGCTCTCAGCGACGCTGAAGTTTCAACTATATTCAACGCACAGTGTGCTCATGCTTCCAAGGCTGCAAAACATCAAAATTCGACTTTGACCTTCACAGGCACGCGGCTGTTATATGCGGCGGCGGGCGCCAATGAGGTCCGTAGTCTTCCTCCACTCAACGTCCGCTACCTTCCTGATATGCTCTTCGATCTCATCTGCAAACTCGATGTACGGGGGGTTGTCCTCATTGAACAGGCGGCAGTTGTCGCACATCAGCTTCACGTCCGCCAGAAAAGCATCCAGCCCCTCCTTCCTGGGAGGATACTCCTTTCTTTTGACCTTCCCCCTGTGCCCAGCAGCGCACTCGCGTTCACGAGGAGCACCATGATTGAATAACCCAAAATTGAAAATGTGCACGGAAGGTGTTTCGCTCCCTCCTCTTCGCACATGTCTAGGCACCAACACCGCATGACAGTACTTTCATCTTTGAGGATCCAATGGTGTGGTGATTCACATGATATCCTGGATGCAGATGGGCTGCTTAATGATGTCGAGGTAGGTAGTCAGCGCTCTGGTGTCCACTGGGTCAAGGAAGGGGCACTCAAATTGCCTGTCCTTCTTCACAAGCGCCCTCAGTATGGCATCAAGAGCGTCGTAGCACTGCTTGTCGCGGTGCTGCTCCCAGGCCTGCCCAGGCACACAAGCACCCAATGTTGGAATCCTGCATCCATGTTGATGATACTGAGATTCCACCACCCTGGAATTACAGAATCAACCTTCTCAGAGAAAAGCTTCTGCAATAGTACAGGCTAGACACCGTACAAACATAGATATCTGTATTACGCTAGGTGAGGGAGGAAGCAGAAGTACACCTTCATTTGTCTGAGACTCTGCAGCTGTTCCTCCTTCACCCGTTCATCATCATCCGTCCCGCCATCTTGCGCCTCTTCTACATCCGACTCCTTGCGCCGCCGCTTCTCCGTCGGCTCAACGTGCTGCTCCTCCCAGTCCGAGTCCTCACGCGAGCTTGCGCGCCTTTTGCCGCACCTTGTCTTGGCCCGGCCCCGGCCGGCCTTGGCGCCGGCCTTGCCCTTGTCCTTCGGCCGAGGCGGCTCCTGCGCACGCCCTGGCCTCGAGCCGGCTCCCTTGACAGCCCTTCCACTCTGCTCCTCCTCTTCCTCCTCCTCTGGCTCCTCTGCTTGACCGTGCGCCGCTTGTGCCAGCTTCTTCGCCTGCTGCGGCGCAGCATCTGCAACCGCCACGCTGATGCCGCCCTCAGAGATAGCCGCCGAGGCCTGCAGGGCGTCCAGGGAGGCGTGCTTCTGCAGCCGGTGCCGTTTCTGCAGCGGCCGCGCGCCGACGCCGGCGTCGCCACTGGCCGCAACGTCGGACGGCGCGTCCGTGTCCTCGCTGCCGTCGTCGGCCAGGATGTGCTTCATCCTGCGGTGCTGCTGCTTGGGCTGCGCCTTGCTCAGATTTTCTCTGTGCTCCTTTTCCGGTGCAGCCGCGCTGTCCTTGGGCCGCGCGTCTTCCACCTCGGCACTGCCGCCCGACTGCGCTTCTGCTTTGAGCTTGGCGCTCTGCTGCACGTCCCGGGCCGGCGCACCGCCGTCTGCTTCAGGTCGTTCAGACTTGACAGCAGAGTCCCTTGCAGGCTCTGCCTCCTGCTTGATCGGCTCTGCAAACACAGGCTTGGCTTCCTCTGCACGCCCAGGGGTGCGCTCCTTTGCAGGCGTCGCAGCACGTTGCACAGCCGCCGCGGTTCTGTCTGCTGCCTTGCTCGGTGGAGTTGCGGCCCGCTTTGAGCCCTGCGCACGCTCTTCCCTGCTGCTGTGCTGGTGTGCGGGGCGCTCATCTAGCTCCCGGATGGCTGGGGCCTTGCTCTGGTCAGCGTCACGCTTCTTCTTCCTGGCTGAGGCTGGCGCCTCCTCCTTGCCGTGGTGGGACTTTGCGGCCTTGCCGCTGCCACGGCCCCTCTGCTCGGGCGTCCTAGGCTTGGGCGCCCTCTCTGCGCCCTTCGCCCGCAGTGCGGCTCTGCGCGCCTCGATCTCCGGACCACGGGTCTCCAGAACCTTGATCGCCGCCCTCCCGATCATCTGATGCACCCACCACACCCCCTGAGCACCCCCTCTGATGACATCTGACACATTCCCAGCTCAGTGCACAGCTTGTCAAGGAGTACATCCAGATGCCTGGAAGCTATCACGTGCTTGAGAACTCCCCGCATGCAGAGCAATGCTGCTGACGACAGGGGCATGCGCATAGGATCACCTCTGCCACGATGGTCTTTCCGGCGGCTCCACTGAGGACCGCGCTGGCGAGCTTGCCGCGGAGCATCGCGCTGTGCTGCGGCGGCGGCGGCGCTCCCCACAACCGCCGACCACCCGCTGTGCTTGCGACCGCCACATCGAGCGATGGCACCTTCATCTTCTTCCTGGCAGCCTCCTCCTGCCCCACAAACACCCGCACAGTCAGGCAAGCAGAAAAAGTAGACCCACATCATAGAGCAGCAATGCGGAATATGATAGAGGCACAAACCCAATTCACATTAAAACAGCTCAATGTAGCATGCACTGCCGAGTATTGGGCACTGGTCACTCAATTCACCTTTGCACGGGCTCGTGCGAGTGAGGCGGCTTGGCGTTTGAGGCTGGACTCCTCGTCAAACCAGGCAAAGACATCCAGGCTGTCGTCGCCTGATGGTGAGGCATCCCCATTCTCCATAACATCCGCCTGCACCTGAACAAGCGTATGCAGCTCAGAAGGTGTGTATAACCATGTGCTCATGCCTACCATAAAATCCTTAGTACGACCACATTGATACAGGGGTGGCGGACTCACTTGCAAGGTCTTGCCAGCAGCATTCCCATTTTCGGCGGGCGGCAGGCGAGGGGCGGTGCTGGCATGCTCCAGCCATTGCGACGCATCTTCATCCGACATGCCGGCTGCCTCCATTTCAGGGACCGTGACTTGCCGCGCCGTGGTGGCACCTAGCCCCGGCCCGGCCTCCTCAGCCCCGGCAGCATGCGCAGGGGTGTGCCCATCGCCGGCCCATTCCAGATCCTCCACATCTACTGGAACCTGTGACACCCAAGATACTGTCCTTGCTTTCTTACTCCGCGCTGGTGCCCCTATCATTATCATGACGAATTGAACGCCATATCACACCAGCCAGCAGTAAGGTGCTGCTCCTGGGCAATGCTCACACAAAAAAGCTGCCTGCAAGGCAAAACGTTTGAGAAAGAAGGCAGGGCATGGCAGGTGGGGGATGCATGCGCACCTCGGTGAGGGGCAGCCAGAGGCCGTCGTTTTTGCGGTAGATGGGGACGCCATAGTCGAGGCCGTACTGACGCTCCTGAGCCCATCCGCGCAGATCCATGAACGAGTATGGCCGCGAAGTGAACCCGAACCCGCGGTCCCTGTGCACCTCCATCCATGACCAGTCCTCCCCTGCACACCCAGCACCGGCACTGTCAGCCCATGCCCACCACCCAGACCCGATCAGTCCTGCATAAACCTCTACCTATTATAGTACCCTTGCACTGCTTGGCCCCATCGCCACGCTGAACTTTGGAACACTGATTGGCTGCCCAATGATGCAAAGCACCCCCATGCAGAGGAGCCTGAAGCAGATATAAAGATCGCAAGAGACTGGCAGGTATCAAATATGGGCAGGGAAAGGTCACAGCTTTCAGCAAGGGGCCCCGCAAGCAGAGCATTGCTGAAGCAGACAAGATTTGCATCATACTGGCAGGCTACAACATGCATGAAGCGCGGTCAATGCCCACCTTTCTCGGGGTCCTTGGGGGGTCCGCGAGGAAGGGAGGGGGCGGCCTGCTCCTGGGCGCGTGCCATCTGCTCCTTGGTCCAGTCGCGGTCGTCGTCGCGCACCATCGTCTCGTGCCGCGGCGCCGCCGGCGCCTGCATCAGCTCCGCCTGCGCCTCCTCCGGCGCCACGGCTGCACCAGCACACAGCGTTCCCTTCACATCTCCCCCAGACAGTCTCACACATCTCTTGCTCTGATGCAGATTGTAACATTTCTTCTGACGTCCTGTCTCTTAAGGCATGAATACTGCGTGCCCGCGTCACCGAGCCAGGCCTGTCTCTGCATCCCCGATTTACCTTACAGGTGCATAATGCTTAGCAGGTCAAGCTGGCACCTTGATTTCCAGTGGATTGCAGACGTCACAAGCCCCCGGGATCACAGCAAGCTTCCCAGAGGAATACCATAGTCAGCAGTTCTTCACGAGGTCAACCCTGCCACTGTTGTCCAGTGATATATATACAATGAAGACAGAGTTCAAGGGGGATCAGAAGAGGGGCCCCACCTGGCCTTGATTCAAACTCCTCTGTGAGGCCGGCCAGCCGGGGGGACTCGGACCAGCTGAGCACGCTCTCTTCCTCCCAGCCGCCGCCGGGGGCCACCGCCGCCTCCAGGGGGCCCAGAGCGAACAGGGGGACCGGCAGCAGCAAAGGCGGCAGCTCGGGCTCCAGCTCGCCGGCCTCTGGTCTGTTGCGTGGGTCTCCCGTGGCGTGCTCATCCGGGGACAGCAACACCTGCTTCTCCAACACCTGCGCGCCGACATTGACACCGCGGATTACCTCCCAGACAGAGCAAGTAGTGCATGTGCAACATTTCTCAATCCAACCTCTCTAGAGTCAAGAAGAGGAAGTAGATCCCTTTGACAGCAACATTACGTGGAAGGCTGTAGCTTGCAGAGAGGAGACCAGGTTGCACAGTGCAGTCACAATAGGGCAAGGCAGCTCAAGAAATGTGTTGTAGGATATCAAAGCAGTGGGGCCCACCTCAGATAAGTGCCTGTTCTCCAGTTCCAGCGGTGGCGGCCCCAGGGAGATGTCTGAGATGTCAGGCAGCCCCTGCCGGGCAAACTCCATGCCCATGGTGAGGCTAGCCTCCTGCGTGCAACATCACCAACCTCACACACATTTCTACCACAGGATATTTCCTATGCGTTCCACGCCCACAGATGGGCCCCACAGTGACCAAGTCAAGGCATTGGACAGACCCATCATCTTGACCACTGCAAAAACAGTGTGATGTCCATGGATGGACAGGGATTGTACATACCTCCTGCTGCAAGGCTGCAAGCTCAGTAGCGTCCGAGACATCCCATGCGCTGAAGTCCGGGTGCTCAGGGTACACATGCGTGTACAGATCCTCGCAGAAGTCCCGGCACCCATACGCGTCCAGCTTATCAAAGTCACAGCCATACTGCGCTGCTATCTCCGTGATGCGAGCCTGCAATCATGAAGTACCAGTCAGCGTGCCATCCCGCACTTCCACTCTGGTCACTGCTCGGCAAACAACAGAGAGAAAAGTTCTCTGTCCTTGAGAGGGATCCCTTGATATCCCCCCGGCCGTGCGGAAACCAAAGATATGAAGCATGCTGCGTCAGTCCAGCATTTCTCATTGCAGATGAGCGCAGGGGAGGACCTGGATCAGTTGGTCCATGGCGGTGATGGCTTCCATTTCCAGCTGCAGGTCCAGCTCACCCGGCATGGGCTCGTCCGGGGGCGGCGGCGGCACTTCATCATCCTCCACTTCCTGCCAGCAAATTGAAGCCATAATTCACAGTCTTCCCAAACTTCAAAACAGACAGAGTATGTTATTCTTCTGATGAACAAGGGTCCATGAGCATGAGTATCGCCGGGAAGACAGGCTATTCTGTATCAATGCAGTATGCTCAAGTCATACACAGCACCTGGAGCCCTGCTGGTGCGGGAGATGCCTCCCTGTACCGCTGAGGTGGCGTGCGACTGCGCCTCCTGGACGGCTGGGTAGCACGAGCCTGCATAGACACTGTGGTTAAGGCTCCATTGAAGCAGACACGCCTGGAATCCTTGGAATTTTTGCGGACCAGTACTATAAATCTAAGTTTCTTGCATGCAATACACAGATGAGTACCGCTGCGCCACTGCTTGTAACATTGGAGCGTTCTGTGTTTTTTATGTAGTCTCCAAATTGCAAGAGCATTTTTGAACTAAAATTGAAATGGGAGAGACTCACAGGTTTGGAGGGGATGGGGGAGCGGGAAGGCTGTCTAGTGGGAGACCTCCTGCGTGAAGGGTGATAATGCGGTGTGTACCGCTGGTCTGGCGAGGTCCTGCGCATGCCACAGCTGCTTCACTTTAAGCTCTAACACTGATTGTGCCACCATGCGCTAAATTTGCATCACACAGTTCAAAAAGTGTAATCATGTCCCTGATACTCATACCAGGCAGTAGAAAGGTGGAGATGAGGCCTACCTGACAGACTGATAGCGGCTTCGCTCTCGCGACCTCGACCGCGTTCGCGATCGGCGGTGCCATCTCCTGTGCTTAGAATGCCTGCAGCAGAGACCATCGAATTTTACAGAGCATCCACATGTGGTTCCATTTTTCTCCAATGCTTGTATTGGGCAAAAGACCATAGTGGCACGCCATCACCAGAGACAATCAATCGACGCTGCTTGTCAGCATAGGGGCCAGGAGGGTCCCCTCACGAGACCCTTCCTGTGAAGGCCCTGCCTGGCCCTGCGCAGGTGTGAGCTGTGAGGGGAGAAAAACGTGAGGGAGGGGTCAGGTGAGGCATGCCTGTAGGGGCTGCGGCTGCGCTGGCGGCTGCGCATGCGCTCCCGCCGCCGGGCAGGCGAAAGGCTGACGGGAGAGCGTGTGTCACGCGCGCGCGAGCGCCGATAGTCAGTGCTCCGCCTGCCTACCCTGGGAGACTCGCTGCCGTCCCTGTCAAGCGCATGGGACACATTATTCATGAAACACCCAGATCCTCAAGGCTTCCAGATCTTTGTGCCATCCTTGGACACCAGAACTGGAGCAGGCCTATCATTGCTCAGAGAACAATCAGGAAGAAATGAAGGCAGTCTCATTTGCCAATGACGCCACATGCCTGCGCTTAAGATGGCAGTCACAAATATGCTGGGGTCTGCAGGCAGCCAGGCCAGGCCGCACCTGCCGCTAGTGCTGGTGGTCTCTCCGGTGGAGGTCCTGCTGCTGCTGGGAGATCTTCTGCTGCTGTCTTCAGAGCTGCTGCTGCTGGTGCTCACGCTCCGCTTCTTCTTGTCCCGGCTCCGCCTCTTCGACGGTGTCGGCTGCGGCTGGCTCCCAGAAGGCACCTGGGGAGTCCCCTGCCGCGAAGCACCTGCATTGCGCGCATGTCCCTTTACATCTCATACTCTGATCCATTTAGCTGGTTTTGAAGCCAAACAGAATATCAGCATTTCATGCTTTCTCATTTGGAAGTAGTTGCGATAACAAACCTTGTGAAGGTTTGTCTTGCGACGGGGGCGCCTCTTCGGAGTCATGCCACCGTCGCCGCCGGCGCTCCGGCTTGGGTGCATCCTCCGGGGGCGCACCGTCATTCTGCCGGGCAGCAGGGGCGGCGTTGTCAGTCGTGCTGGGTTCTGTTGGAGGAGTGGCAGCCTTCTGAGGCTGCGGTACAGGGGCCGGAGAGCGGGTGGAGGACACTTTGGACAAAAATGACAGACCATCCCTGCGCTTCAGGGTCATCATGATTGGAGGGTTGCTCTTCAGGAAGGCCGGCCTGCAATTCCCACAACCTGCCTCAGAATAAGGGCAAGGACAGCGAGCATGCAGGAGAGCTTGGTTCAATTTCCAGCTCAGGACGCAACTGCACATCAAGTTTGACTTGCAACATCACCTGGCCTGGCCCATGGGCGACGAGTGCCGGGAATTGCCTGCTGACGAGGTACCAGCTGATGTTACTGCTGTCAGCACAGGAGGCGCAGCAGCACTCCGACTGGGGCCTGGCGGAGCCTCCCCTTGACCACTTGCGGCCGCCTGCTCCAGCACAGGCTGAAGCTGTGGCTGGCTTGGCTTCTGATCCAGGATGGCCTGGGGCCCTGCTGGATCCTTATGATCCCCATTTGCCAAGGCATGCTTCTCTTCGGCAACCTCCATACGAACGTCCTCAGCAGGTGCATCGACCCCAGAAGTGCCCGGCTCGGCCACTGGCCCATCTGCACACAAAATTATCATTCAATGGAGTAAGTAAATTGCAGTAAATTGAAATGATGCATTGCCAAGGCGCACAAGTGTCACTCATATCGCAGCACGCATCAGCAATCAGCAACATTAAGGAATGCAGTGTGGACCTGGGGGAGCCGGGGGGGCCTCAGCAGGCAGCGGTGGTTCTGCAAGGGGGACATCAGAAGGGGGAGGCAGTGGAGGCGCCTCCCCCTGCTGCATCTGCACATTCTGCTGCATCTGGGCTACCTGCTGCATCTGCATCTGCGCCTGCTGCTGCATCTGCGCGTCCTGCTGCCACGGCAACACTTGTCCTGGCATGTCAAGGGGCGGCTGCTGCCATGGGTGGGCCGCAGGCTGCTGCTGTTGCTGCCACACAGCACCTGCGGGCGTTGGGGGCGTCACAACAGAGTGCGTGCAGGCACACATTCACCTTAAAATTGCGGTTTGCATAAAGACAGGCTAAATGTGCTCTACAGCAAGCGCCACAATCCTGGCATGATGGCGGGAGTGATTGCCACGCACCTGGTTGTGGAAACACGGGTGAGGGAGCCGCTTCTGCTGGAGGCCATGCAGGCTGAGCTGGTGGATATGCGTATGCATACTTTGCCGGCTGCGGTCCAGCACCTGCCATACAGTCCAATATTCTCAGACGCAAGTGTGTGGATGCCTGGCAGCATGGGATCCATAATCCCAACACCGCTTGTCTCACGGGCAGCTGCAGCGACTCAGTGCAACCATGCGCAGGTTGCAGCAATCGCAGAGCAGGTGACAGGCACCTGGACGGGCCATGTAACCCCAGGACTGTCCCTGCATCGGAGGAAGCCCCTGCATCGGGGGCTGCCCCTGCATGGGAGCTACAGGATGCCCATATGGCCCTTCATATGGCCCTTCCGGCACCCAGTGCCCACCAGGACCATACTGTGCTGCAGGCCCTCCCTCCGGGTACCGAGGGTACCTGGCATTGAAGCAGCTGACAAGTTCAAGATCGCATGAAGGCCGAGAAGACCAATGATTTTCTGACAGCCATGGATGGGTGCTTGACCACGGCATAGAGGAGAATTTGCAACGCACTGACGAGCAATTGTCTTGCGAAGAGTCTGACGGTTTCTGTTTTTATGTGACCATTCGTCATCTCGGGGAAGGCCATGATGGCGCTTCTCATCTGCTCTTCTGTTCTGCATCAGCTAGATTTTGTCTGTCCAGATAGAATTGGTACCTGCAAATCAAAATTCATGCATCAAATTGCACGTGAGAGGATGACACTGACAAGGCAATGTTAAGAGTCCAGACACCCCACCTCATAGCGAGGGGAAAATGCCTCCATCTGCACACACAGCCATAAAGAGTCCGGCAATTGAGGTCAGCAGGCTTGCGAGACACGTCAAATGCGCATCTCAATACAAAGCTAATGATATAGATGAGAACTTTGCAATATGATCGGATTGATCCAGAAGTTCAAGCCCAACGAGGAAGCCAAGCCTATGCCAGTCTTTGTCACCCAACGTAACCTGCTTGGCTTGGCTTGTTACTGCTTGGGCAGCAGTGATGTCAACAAGCCAAATCTAGAAAGGACAGACCGGGACACAAAATTGCAATTGATCAGTAGGAGCTCGGACTCAGATTGGACTGTTTATACAGACGTGGTGTTCTCTAGCATTTTTCGGGCACTCTGTGTTTCCTGTTGAGGATCGGTGATCATCAAGTGCGTAAACGTGGAGTTTCGTTGGTTTTACTGAAGCTTATCTCGCTACTGCGATATAAGAAGCCAAGTTTGGTTTGATGTCACGCTTAGCATGACTAGTGCGAGCTTTTTAGATATCCAAGAATAGTTGCTGTCCTCCGCTTGGAAAGCTGCAAGGCATGGCTGCAGAGTTTAGGAGGCTCCCTGACATCGAATTAACTACCGATGATTGGATTGCGCCGCCTCCTTTAGGTCCTGATGGAGTCCGTTATGGACAGCTGAAGAATGGCCTGAGGTGAACTCTTGCCTAGCCGTTCCTTGACCATCAAGCCTATTAAACATGCTGACAGAGGCATTCCTGCGTCTTAGATCATGCGATCCGTGTACGATACTACTTATATTACTTGGATGATGTGTCAATGTTTCTCCTTCTAGTTTTAGCAGTGTAGCAAAAATGGTTGCAACACCATCAAGATTGAAGCCTTTGTGACGCCCTGGTTGACTCGTGCTACAGGTACTATGTCTGCGCAACCACAAAGCCCAAGCAACGAGCTGCGCTTGCGCTGGTGGTTAGGATTGGGAGTGTTGTCGAGGAGGATCATGAGCGTGGCCTGGCGCACATCGTGGAGCACCTGTAAGAACACCAGAGCAACTGCATTGGCAGCTTGATCAGAGCAAGCAGCCATCCACGTAAGTGGTTACATTTGACAATACTGCCTACATCGCAGGGCGTTCAATGCTACTGATGCTTTCCAGTCCCATGACATTGTCAAATTCCTGGAGTCCATTGGAGCCAAGTTTGGGGCATGCCAGAATGCGTACACGACAGTGGATGAGACGGTGTACGAGCTGACAGTGCCCAGCGATGATCCAAAGCTCCTGGAGCAGGCCTTTTCTGTCCTGGCACAATTTGCCGCGGCTGTGAGGTGAGCATGCATTTGCAGGATGCAGATCCCTACCTTCAAGCAATTATCCTTCTTCTGATTTTTCTGCCTGAAATTGTTCATAGCGCAATGATCATGTACTGCAAATTTGCAGATGCTCACCAGAGGACCTACAAAAAGAGCGCGGTCCTGTGCTGGAGGAGTGGCGCATGGGGAAGGACTCGATGGGACGCGCTCAGGAGGTTCACTGGGAGCTCATTCTGCAGGGATCCAAGGTGTGAAGCCGGCACATGCATCTGCATGACAGCTCAATCTTCCGCATCTGCAGAGTGCATGTGCCTTTCTCGGGCATCAGAGTTTGCTGATCCCATGTTGTGCACAATTGTGGCGCAGTATGCAGGGAGGTTGCCCATTGGGCTGAAGGACATCATCCAGGGGGTGCCCGCGGATGTGGTGCGCAGCTTCTATGAGCGCTGGTATCGGCCAGAGCACCAGGCTGTTGTGGTCACCGGTGACTTTGACCCCGACGCAGTCGTGGCAATGCTCACAGAGAAGCTGGAGGGCTGCCAATCGCGTGAAACAACCCCAGCACCTGCCATCCCCAGGTCATCTTTCCCTCCCAGCTTCTCTTTTTAGGATTGACCTCCCACCAAGCATGTGGAGCAAATAGCAAGCCCTCTGGTTGCCTGAACCTGCATGTTTTCACTGTGCTTGCAGGTATCCACTGGTGCCACACAATCAGCCTCGCTTCAAGGTGTTCATAGACAAGGAGGCGCAGCAATCGCTCGTGCATGTGTCCTTCAAAACAGAGACCGCCCCGGTCGCCACACCAGCACAGTATCTCAGCAGCCTGAGGGAGGACCTGTTCCACACTGCCATGAACTCCCGATTCTTTCGGATAGGACGGCGGCAAAACCCGCCTTTCTACAATGCACAGGTACACAAATTTTATTCATGTCCAATTTCCGGTGTGTTACCAGAATAAGTCAACAGAGCTTAAATACAGGTCAACCCGTAGCAGCCAGGGGAAGTGTGCCGATTCTGCCTTTGTGGATGATGGTGAAAGTCTCTGATAGTGTGTCTTGCTGCAATGCAGATTGGAACAGAGCAAATAACTGCAACCATACGGAGCATTGTGCTGACAGCAAGCACTCAGGAGAAAAATACATCTCGTGCACTTGAGGTTCTCTATTCTTCTCCTGATCGCAAGTTACTTGTGCTGTGGCATAGCCTCATGCAGTGGTAGCCAGTGACCTTTGCCATCTGCTGACTTGTTTGTGCCCATGCGCAGGCAATTTTATCAGAGCTTGCGAGTGTGAGAATCCATGGCCTGTCCAAGCGTGAGATCAGGTCTGCCATTGACTTTAACATGTCAGATGCAGAGTCGCTGTTCATAGAGCGACATCAGGTGTATGCTGAGGTGAGCACATACCTTAGATTTACCTCTGGAGCACATTCGCACCATGCATGCAACTACTTTTCCATACCTGCCATGTCAGCATGTCAGCATGTCATCGTATCAAAGTTGTCAGATTTGTTCCTTGTGGCATTGGCAGGAGCTGCGCGGAGAGTATGTGAGGCATTTCTTGAATGGGGAGTTTGTGGTGGACCGGAAGAGGGAGGCCCACCTGTGCAAGTCCATGCTCAATAAGATCAGCAGGGAGGACGGGCATGCTTTCCAGGAGCTAGCCCACAAGTGCTGCAGCACGTCCAACATGGTTGTCAAAACAACATCCCACCGCAGGTCTCTTTCTCATCACACATCAAATTGCTTGACAACCTCTCACATGACACTGCATTCATTCGCTTATCTGCTTGACTGAGTCAGTAATCTGCAGCAGTGTTTATTACTCGCTCATTGGTTACGGTGGCATGCGGGAGTTTAAGAGGAAGGGCAACTGCAGGGTGGTGACTGAGGCGGACCTGGCCGATGTGGTGGCCCGGGTGGACAGGGCTGAAGCAAATGGAGAGATCAAGGCACCTGACATGCTGGCCGATGCACCAACCTCTGTCATTCCCCCAGGCAAAGAGCCGCAGGCCGGCGAGATCGTGCACAGGTGCATACAATGCCTTCATTCCGCAGACATCGGACACCTGCCTTTCAGAAAATCTCTGGGATGTGTGCATAGAGTCTGAGTCTACATCGCTGCTTCTGTCTTGCAGGCGCCAATTCCCAAAGCTTGGCGCGATAGAGCTGGTACTCAGCAATGGCATGAAGGTATGCCATGCTGACATCGTGTCTGGCTAATCCCGGACAAAGTCTAATGAGAAAAGCTGTGAAATCGTTCCTAACACATCATGGCTCCTGTCTTCTTGCTGTGTGAATTCCAACTGCTTTTTCCACATGAAGGGCAATTCTATGTCTGTGCAGGTGTGTTACAAGTGCACAGACCTGCTCGATGACCAGATCCTTTGCACAGGCCTTGCTCCTGGGGGCCTTACAGAGGTGGGTCAGGATGAGTACCGAACAGCCTCATTCGGCGCCACCCTCGCTCAGGAGATGGGCCTCTTTGGCATCAAGCCCGAGGTAACAGTGTCTGCATGTCCTCACCTACTCCAGATGATGGAACACATGGGATGCTTCAATACCTTCCACTCCCTTGTGTGCTGATGCTACGCTGGATATGCTGATCTCACAAGATATTCTGTAAGTTGAAAGATGGCATGGCGTCTTCTGCATTGCACATGTGTTCCATCGCAGAAAGCGCCTGGACTCTCTGAAGAGGCTGCAGTAGCATAGTGGCCTAAACAGGCCATTGCCATCATGTGCAGGTTGAGATGGACCTGCTGACGGGCAAGCGGTGCGGCATCAATGTCCAGGAGGGCGCGTACTGGCGCAGCATCGGCGGAGAGCAGGCGCCCGTGGACCTGGAGACGGGCCTGCAGCTCATCTACGCCCTCTTCACCACCGCCGTCACCCCCGTGCCTGCCGAGCTTGACACCTGCATGCAGTGCGCGCCCGTACTGCCTGCTCTCACAAGTTCATCAGCGATGCACTTTTCCTGGTTTCCTTCACGTTGCAATGTGCAAGCCACCCAGCATTTATCCCAAGACTGCAAAGGAAGCATGGTAGTGACAATGGCATACAGTGCATCTCTGAGAGCTTTCCTGTTCAGATAAAAGCACAAACCGACATTGTGAGTGAAAATTTGTATTTGGAATTGGGATCTCTTAGCATCCTGCCTTTCCTACCAGGTGTGTTCATGTTTAGCGGGTCAAGCTGGCACCTCAGATTCCAGTATATTGCAATCTCTGGGGTCAGAGTTAAGGACTCCAAAAAGTGATGCGCGGGTGCAGGTACCTGCGAGAGGTGACGTTGGCGCAGCTGCGCAACCCGATGCGGCGGTTTGCGGACCGTGTGCGCCAGCTCATCTTCCAGGACTGCTACTTCTACCGCCCCTTCTCTCTGCGCGACCTTGCCCGCGTGGACCCCCACGCCGCCTGCGCCCACTTCAACCGCTCGTTCTGCAACCCCGCCGAGTTCTCCATCTGCTTCACCGGCAGCCTCAAGGTCAGCACTCCCCTTCTATTTAGTGGATCCAAGCCCGTAGCTCTTGCTGGCCTCTAGCCTGTCTGGTTACTGCCGTGTAGTGATGTGTTTGCCCGGCTCCCATCCAGGTTTGCTGATACAATGCTTCTGATTCATCAAGAGGCCGCACACACAATAAATAATATGCTTTCCAGTATTTGAGGCTGCAACTGCAGCAGTACACCACTTTGGGCTTTGTTGCCCTAGTGCATGTGGTTGCTGTTTGCATGGCAGCGAGGGGTTGCTTGGATGTGTGGTCAATGTATGGAAATGCATGGGCAGGCGGATGAGTTTGAGGAGCTGGTGAAGAAGTACCTGGCAGCCATTCCCCCCGCTGACAGCACCTGCCCCGCTCCAAAGTCACCAGACAAGCTGAAGCCGCTGGAGTTCCAGTTTCCAGATGGGGTTCTACGTGAGGATGTGCGGTGAGCATCTGCTGCCAACACCAAGATGCAGTGGTCCACCTTTGGATCTGCAGCCCTAGTGTTCTTGTTGAGATAGAATGTACTCTTGTCAAAGGTTCCTGCACAGTCCCGGAATGCACAAGCTTCAAGCTACTGTGGTACTGAGGTAATAATGGTGTGGTGCTGCAGGGTGAGCATGGTGGAGAACATGTCACAGGCGCTCATTGCCTTCCCAGCCAGGCTGGCAATTGCCACCACAGATGGCCTGCCCTGCGGCAAAGAGGCTGTCTGGCTCTTCCTGGTCTGCAAGCTGCTGGAGACCAAGCTCATGCAGAAGCTGCGCTTCGAGTTTGGAGAGGTGACTTTTCATCACCCTTCCTGCTTGGAACCGCATAATATTGACTGAAGAGTATTGCCCTGACCTGCAGGTCTGCTTGCCTCTTCTCTTTGGGGCACTGCATGCTGAATGTGGCATACTCATTATGAGAGAATAACCTCTACAAGGGTGTTGAAACTAAGGTAGAATGCGAGACATGCAAGGCAGTGCGAGCGCCAAGAATGGAGCAAGGGCTGCCTTGCGAGATAAGTACCAGCGCATTGACAAAAGAAACATCTCCTGGCCCAGGAGCAGAAACGATCACTCTCTGTAATCCATAATCACTTTGTGTAACACATAATCACCCCAATGTTTACTCGCATGTGAGCGCAGGTGTACACAGTGGCTGTGGCGCCCTCGTTCAGCGGTGAGGCACCGTGCAGCTCCAAGGGGTACAGCGATGGAGACGTGGCCATCACCTTCAGCTGCGACCCCGACAATGCGCAGCGCCTCATCGAGATGGCCCTGTCCGAAATGCACCGCCTGCAGGTACTGCCACACGTTGCTCCTTCTGTCAACTGGAACTCTGACTTCTTTGTGCCCTCTGAAATGAGCTGATAACCGCATAGATTACTCCAGCCTTACACAAGGTGCTGAAGATACCATCTAAATCACTGCCTTGCTGAGCCACATCAGGGGTGGGTAGACAGTCCATACAGTCCCTGCACCCGCCTCTCAGATATCTCGTCGCAGTTAATAGTCAGGGTGGATGATGGGCTGATGTGGGGTGCGGTGGCGGCAGGAGGAGGGCCCTAGCGAGGAGGATGTGAAGACTGTGCTGGTGCTGGACCAGCGCTCATGGGAGACAGAGCAGCAGGAGAACTCCTTCTGGCACAACAATCTCGTGTCCTGCTACAAATCCAGGACGTACCACCTGGTGACTGCCCTCCCCCTGCCTTGCACCATGGTCTCGTTGGGTGACAGCCCTCGCCTGCCGAGCAACAGACAGTGCCATCACCGTCGCATGCAGGATCAGACAGGCCTCTGAGGTGCACAGGAAAAGAGCAATGTCTCTCACTGCAGCAGTCCCAAAGATGACAGGTGTGTAGCTTCATCCGCTCACCAGGGGCCGCACATGAAGCGCAGGGACAGCCTGATCAGTTCGGGGACCTCAGCACGGGCTCGGACACAGTGGGATCACATCGATATGCAGCGGGTAGCAATCTACCAGCTGGCGAGGAAAGTGCAGGGAAATGGCGTTGACATGAGATTGATGCTGGTGGCGCAGTGCAATGACATGGACGTGGCGTACACGCGGCGGGTTGAGGCAAGGGAGGCGGTGCAAGCGGCGGCGGATCCGGCGAGTGTGCAGGCCGCGCTGTGTCGCTTATTCCCCATGCCCTGCCACTCGCGCTACGTGGCTCTCACACTGCTGCCCCAGAAGCCCCTGCTCAGCCGCATGGTGCGACGCCTGGAACCTTGGTCTCTACAATTGATACAAGTGATCCTGAAACGAATGATTGCCTGTCAAGAACACATGCAGCAAGTGAGACCTCCTTGTCTGGGCAAGTGAAAGACACTTTTTTGTCATGCCATCTCCTGTTGCCTGCCTTTTTGGCATGTGATTTTGATAATAAGATGAAGTTTCTGGCTTGCCACAGCTGCCCATTTGGCTGGACAAGCTGTCGAAATGAAGGAATCATTGTCAAATCTTGGGGCCTTCTAGATACTCGCGGAAGGTTTCCACAAGCACGATAAGAATTGCTTCGCTCTGAGGTCATTGTGCATGTGCAGGTGGACACAACAAAGAGCCTTCTGCCGAGCAGAGAGCGCTCGCGTGCGTACTGGATAACAACAGCCACGGTCATAGCTGTAGCAGCAGTTGTGCTTCTGCGCCACCGCTGAGCAGCCTTTGAAGCTACTCTGCGTTCTGAATGAAGCCCTATGCTGTGCATCTGCATGCACAGACATGCGAGCCTGCTGCAAGTGAGGTTTTGCAGCTCAGACAGTGGAAATAGCACTTCAAAGTATTTGTGTATACGTAGTGCACGTGTTGCGTTCACTAGCTCCGGCACTAGGATCCTCGTAAACTTGAAAACTTTCAATCAGCAATTGAACGAGAGTCTTGTAGAGTGCTGGCAAAGTTTCACTTGGGAACAGCGGAGAGGGGCAGCCATGCTGCCACCTGCAGCTGAGCAGAGCTTTCTTGGATACTCTTCCGTGTTCTAGACCTTCTCAGAAGGCGGCGATATACAGAAGAACCGCGCTGTAGATGTGCACATGTTGCTCTCTGACAGCTGCTGGAAACGCGCCTAGCTTGGAACACTTGCAAGGAATGAGCAACCCTCGCATCAAGAGAACTTTTTGTAAGAGCACCTCTGCCCGCTAGCGCTCTTTTGGATGAGCCTGAAGAAAATGCCCAGTGCAGGCAGGAAGACATTGCCATTAGCCGTTGCCTAAGTTGCAAGTCTTTCAAGGTTTGTATTTCATGTCGCATGAAGAAGAGTCTGTAACATATGTGTGCTGTCCCAAGAATACAGATCTGCCAATCATACATACCGTAGTAAAGTAGATCATAGAATGCATACTATCGCTACAGCATAAACCAAATTATCAGCAAAACCCGGGTGTCCAACAGTCTTGACTGTTTGCAGCTCATCAAGCTGCGAGTAATGATATTAGAGCTGCACTCACAGTCTAAACTTTAAATCCATGCCACAACTGAACAAACATCGCTGCACCCTCCATAGACCATCTTAGATGTCTCCCGCTAAAATTTTGACCTCAAGTGTCCTCAGAGGTCCATCTCTGTACCTCAGCCTGTCACAATGCAAGGTGCAGAAGGAATAATGCTCACCTCTGGCTCTAGCAATCTCTTGCAAAAACCCTCCAACACAGCATCCTTACAGAGGTCATTGCTGGCGTAATAGTACAATTTAAGCTCTTCCGTCAGTGTGTTTCTGAGCACCTGCAGCAGAGCTGCGGTGTTGCTCACAGCTTGGGCTCGTCTGTTTCCTTCTCATCACCAGACGACAGACGCCACTCGTGGGGCATCCTATTCTCTGCATCCGCATCCTGCACAATCGACACGCCATATCACGACAACCTTATTTGATCCCACACAAGCATGGCATGCACATCATTTGCGCAACAGCACTGCCACAAATGGGTCTAGGTGAAGAGGGAAGCATGAGCATGCTCGATAGCTTGAGCAAAAGAGGGATGCCCAGGAGGGAGCTGGCGTGCCTTTGCCCAGAGGTTGTTGAAGAGGACAGTGGACAGGTAGCGCTCGCCAAAGGAGGGCAGCACCACAACCACCAGCTTCCCCTTGTTCTCCGGCCGTTGCGCCACCCTGAGAGCCACAAGCCAACACACCTCAAACATACCACCCACCAGCAGTGCCCCACCATTCCAGCAAGTAACTTTACCTTGTCTACACTGCGCCAACTCACGATCCATCCTTCATCACAAGAACAGCAGAAGGAGAACTGCTTGCGTTTGATATCACATGCAGCTGTGCGTCTTACTCGCGGGATTGTGCAATCTATAATTTGTTATGAGCACTCACCAAATTGTGTGCACTGTCCGAGCAAAGTCCCCGTGCAACAGGGATATGACAAAGCAGCGGGCCAAAACCCCACGTGAAAGGGAGATTATCAAGCAGCGGGCAAAGAATCCACGCAACAGGGAGATAAATAAGCAGCTGGGCTCACCGGATGGCTGCCACCACGGCTGCTCCCGAGGAGATGCCGCACAGGAGGCCCTCCTCGAGGGCCAGCCGGCGCGCCATGACCACGCTGTCCTTGGATGACACCATGATGACCTCGTCCAGCATGTCCATGTCCAGCACCTTGGGCACAAAACCGGCGCCAATGCCCTGGATCTGCACGTGACAAAGGGACTCTCATGCCTGCCGGAATAAGATATATCGAAAGGGATGCCCACGTTGTGAGCAGCAGATGCTGGATTCAAGATGGGCAAGCCCAGTCACTTTGTTTTCATCGTCGAGCGCTGAAGCATGCAGTAATGTATGAGAAGGGCGCAAGTCTGCTAGCTTTTCGTTAAGAGCACTCAGCCAGGACTTCAGGTGCATGCAAATTAAGAGTGAGGGCGTGCAACACACTGCAACAGGCCAAGCACATTACCTGGTGATAGCCCGGCCTGCCGCCGGACAGTACAGGGCTCTCAGTGGGCTCCACTGCCACCAGCTGCACCTCCGGCTTCCTCTCCTGCAGGTACCTCCCCGACCCCATGATGGTGCCCCCCGTGCCCACGCCTGCACCACTCCCCACCACTGCCTCAGAACCTGGCTGTCTACCACCCTCTTCACAGTGCAGGGCCAACAATTACTTATATCAGCCACTTTCTGTCACAACAGTGCAGGATAACATGGCTGATATGAACACTTTTTTTTATTTTAATGATAAAATTATAGGGAGATGACCTGCGACGAGAATGTCCACTGTGCCGGCGGTGTCCTCCCAGATCTCCGGCCCTGTGGTATTGTAGTGCACCTCAGGATTGGCTGGGTTCTCAAACTGCTGCAGCATGTAGGCCCCCTCTGTCCCTTCCACAATCTCCTCTGCCTTCTGAATGGCCCCTGTCATGCCCTGTGCAGGAGCAAGCCAAGTGCCCGTGAATAACAACTGCCTCTAAATGGAAAGTAGAGATCCTAAATAATATTGGTGGACAATGAATGCAAGGTGCATGCCAGAGAGCATTGCGACTTGATCATGCACTGCAGCCGCTAGCATGTGGGTGTAGCTGTGCCATACCAGCTTCCCATTGGTCAGAATGAGCTCGGCTCCGAATGCCTTCAGCAAGATCCGGCGCTCTGTTGACATGGTGTCTGGCATTGTCAGAATGAGCTTGTAGCCCCTTGCTGACGCTATGTATGCCAGGCCCACACCTGTGTTTCCACTTGTGGGCTCCACCTGAATATCACAAACACCCATGCATCAATTATTCAGCCACTTGACCCAGTGCCAGAAATGAAAGAGGAAAAGAGCTGTCGGATGACACAGCAAAGCAACTTAATGACAACTACCATCTATTTGGACATACCAGGATTGTCTTATCAGGCGAAATGATGCCCTGCTCCTCAGCCCTCTTTATCATGTTGTACGCAATCCGGTCTTTCACACTGCAGCAACAGATGGAGGTGAGCAGAGACGAGGGCTTTGTGCAGCACTGTGGAGCCTTTGACAGAAAGCCGTACATCTCATCGCCAGGATCAAGTACAGCAAGAGTACCGGGAAACGAACCTGCTACATGGCTCCATGAGCTCAAGCTTGCAAGCTATTTTGGCGAAGCAGCGCTCGTTCACCTTGTTGAGGTACACCTGCATCATAGTTGGCAGCTTGGCCCCACACTAGAAAGAATAATTGGAACCCGAACATAGGTATGGATTTAGGTGTAACACGCGGGAGAAGAAGTTAGCTCATAGAGTGGCCATCAAGAAGCCTACCATGGGAGTGGAGCCAACCAACTGAGTCGCGTCGTCCTTGATGCCCACACGTGGGCCACCAGCCTTGACACCAACGGAGGCTGCCCCAACGACAGTGATGGGACGAACCTGTCGGGGGCCCAGGCACCTGCTTCTCAAGGCAGGAAACAAGGAAGACTGGTGCACCGATGGAATGGAAGACACTCGTGCACCTCGAGTGCCTTCATAGCGACAACAACATCGACATTTTCTGTTGCAGATCCCAGCATCCATAGTTGGTTTCAACGGGGACAGGAACAGGAGTGTGTCACTCCTCTCGGACAAGTGTATGAAACTGTGCAAGAACACAGTGCAGCCCCGCCCCGCAAAGTCACAAACTATCACCAAAGTGCCACTCGATCAGAAGCTGCAGACTGGGCGAGCGAAATCAAAGATTGAAACAATAAATCTTGCACGTGCGACGAGAAGATGCGTTTTAGTCAGCAAATGCGTGGCATCGGGGAAAGAACTCAATAAGCCCTTGTTTCTGATTCAACTTCCGAAACCCCAATGCCCTTCCATGAAGTTCCATGTCTCTTTGGACAAATCTGGACAATGGGGCACTCTTGCTTGGTTCACGGAGGTAAATTATAGCGAAATAAGTTTTCGGGTCCCGCGGGAGGCGCTCAGTGACAGTCGAAGACCTCCAGACCAGACGGTGTCTCTTGGACTAGGAAGCCCAAGATGCCAAAAGATAATCCCTTCAGCGATAATCCCTTTAACAAATCAGAAGTAAGTCGGTTGTTCAAGTTCCACTTGAATTTTATGTTGCTATCGACATTTGTTTCCCTTACAGCTCTATAACCTCCATGGTCAGTCAACACTCCGCGCAATATTCCTTGGACCACATTTACCCCTCATAACAAATAGTGTCAAAAACATTCTCAATTTTATGCAAAATTCGCATATCTGGCCTGAGATATTGTCCTGGTGGTACGGCAGGCGGAGAAAGTGCCTGCAGCTGCAGGTGGGAATGGAATCCGTGGCTTTACTCTTGGATTATCATCAATGCCTGCTGAATGTACAACAATTTTGTGCAAATAACGTTGGGATTGTGAGTTCTGAAAGGCAGAACTTCGTTAAGGAATCAAAACAGCACTTGCCCTGTGTGATTTCACTCTGAAAGATTGTGTACTTCTCTTCAGACTACGATCCCTACCAAACGGCTGCCAGCGCGTGGGGTTCCAACGGACATACGGAAAGCACGAGCACGGCATGGGGTGCAACAGGCAACAAGTCCTATGACACCTCACCTCCTGTCATCAGCATAGATCGCGCTGATGAGGTAGGACACAGCTGCTTTTCATCTGCTCTTGGCCCAGTGATGAGCATGTGTATCCTTGCATGCTCCAGACCAACACCTACAAGATTTGTACAAATGTTCCACTGCCATGCATGACAGTGTCGCACGTTGTTGCTGAGTGTGAGAACTTCACATTTGGGGGCATGGCAGGGCAATTATGCGCGCCGAGCAGAGCAATTAGACCTCAAGGAGAAGGAGCTGCGCGCGAAGGAGGCGGAGCTGCGCAAGATGGAAGAGGGCCTGCGCGCGACTGGAGCCCTCAGGCCTAAGAAGAACTGGCCGAAGTGCTGCCCCTTCGTCCATCATGACATCGCCGGAGAGGTGCGCTGGCCGTCATCCTGGCTGTAATCTGGGAGCGTTCCGCGTTCCGCAGGCAGTGTCAATTGCTACTCATCCCTTTAGTCAGCGCCAACGCAATCAAGTCATGCTGTCATTTTGTTTGTCATCCTGGACTTCAAGAGATGAGACCCGCAATGTCAGGCATTTCAGTAAGTTGCATGCATGTCCCAGAATCGGAGTCTGAGCGAGCGCATGTGCTGCGCACGCAGATCCCAGCTTCGGAACGGGGGATGGTGAGGAGCTGCTACTTTGCCTTCCTGGGCTTCATCGTGGCGGTGCTGTACAATCTCTTTGGGTCGCTCGTGGCGCTGTGCGCGATGGGCCAGGGCAGCGGGCGGCTGCCGGCCTTCTTTCTGGCGGCCGTCTACGTCTCCGCTGGCGTTCCTGGAGCCTGGATCCTCTGGTGAGGCATTCCGGCTGGGAACTCAATTCTCTGAATTTCGAAAATAACAAAATGAATTTTAGCGCCATGGGCCCGTGAGGCATGGGTTGACGCCTGTTCACCTCAGCTGCTTCAGTTGTAACTGCACAGTGCAGAGGTAGTCAAAGATGAAGGTAGTTACCTGAGCACTTGCCAATCAGAGTACTCTCGAAAGGCTGAAAGGTGCAGGTGGCCATGCCTGTGACTTAGGAATTACTTAAATGACTCACAACTGGGATTGTGCAGGTACATGCGGGTGTATAATGCGGCGATCAAGGACCGCGCGGTCACGTACGCGATATTCTTCGTGTTCTTCTGCGTGCACATCATCTTCTGCATCTGGTCCGCCGTGTCCCCGCCGCTGCCCTTCTCCAACGACTGGAGCCACACCGGCTTCATCTGCGGCATCAAGGCCTTTGGCAGCAACACATTCACCGGCATCGTCTATGTCGTCGGCGCATCCCTGTGGACCCTCGAGACCCTCTGGTCCATCTGGTGCCTCAAAGTGGTACGCACCTGCCACCTGGTCATATTAACTGTGTGCTACAGTACCAATACCATTGATCATGAGAACGTGGGCAGTGTGCAGATTTTGCAGGTATTCTGTACTGTACATTGGCATATACTTCCATCTTTGAGCCCTCAGGCTCCAAACATACCAACGTTGCATGCTGTCCTAGAGTAGAGATTGAGGTCTAATGCAAGTGTTTCAATAAACATTTCATGGCGCAATTTTGCTGAACACTAGGATGGTTGTGCAGGTCTACAGCGCCTTCAGGGGCAACGGTGGCGAGCGCCGGTTGAAGCAGGAAGTGGCTGGTGCTGTGGCCACCCAGGCTGCCAGAGGCGCCACAGCCCGCGCCTGAACTCAAGCGACTGGCAGATTCTCATTCATGATGCAGAGGTGGCAAAGGGCTGTCCGATGGCCCCTGCTGCCGCTGGTGCAGTTGCGTGGTTAATTGGAGAAATGGGTAGCCATGAAGGGGTTTGGGTAGCTGAAGGTCTTTCTGAAGTGTTCTGCATGCTCTTGTGCGGACTGCCGTGTGTGTTGGTTGGATGCCATTTCCAAAGAAGCAGGAAGCTTTCTGAGCAGTGATGACTAGGGTAATCTGCCAAATGGTTCTGTTTGTCAAAGCTGTAATGTCCCTCAGCTTATCCCCGAGTCATGGCTTTGATGCAAGTCAAGTCCATATCGTCCGTCTGAGCCATACACATGGCATGGCCATGCTTGTGGTGCAGTGTACACACGTCTGCCGCAATCGGGCATTGAACGCAATTTGCCCACAGTCTAAAGAGCAGCATATGCATGACCAATCAAGTAGTAAGAGAGTAGAAAGCAAGTAGATCTTTCCAAATCAGAATTAATGAGCAGATGTGTTTAAATTATCAGCAGGTGCATGCTGTGATAGGCTTGCCAGGGACATGTCAGTGAAGTGGTGCCAAATCAGACTTCTTAGCCAGCTGGAGGCAGCTTCCAAGGACGATTGGATTTACAAGAAATTTCGCAGAGACACATGCAGTAATGTAAATGGTAAACTTTCTAAAAAGGATTTGAAGGGTGCACATAAGATACCAGATCTCGAAAATTCTTGCGAACTTAAATGTCGGTTTGATCCCGATGCATCAAACTCACAGCAGCCCGAGCAAACAGCATTTGCTATCTCTTGCATCGCTGAAAATTCTGATATCCTCAGTCCAAAGCTTCAGATTTGCAATCACCAATCCTTACGTCCTTAACAAATTGAAGAGGTGAGTGGTTGTGGCATTGAAGCTTCTGTCTTTTGAGCTTCCACTAGGTGTATATCTTCCCTAAAACAGTCTAACAGATCATCTACTCTGCTAATGCAGATATGCAAAACCAATCATTGCAGCCTCATTGGGCGTTTACTTCATAGGAGCATTACTGACTGTTCCCTTCCGCTTGTTGGGGACCCTGGTGAGCCATGACAGCACTTATGGAGAGTTTGCATAGCACTTAAGAGTTGCTACTCCGTATTTAAACTGCACTGAATGCATGCATGCGCAGGTGCATGTGGCTTCCTTCGGCTTCATTGACCGCACCTCCACTTCAACAGCCCTCAATCAATGGGTGTCTGATGCAGTTGCTCTTGTGCCTCTGCTGGTCATGCTCATCCTTCGGACAGGTAGATTCAGCATCAAGATCTGGTATGGAGCATGCGAGCTTTCATGTGGTGCTCGGCTTTATTCTAATTAAGGATGGTTATGCTCATGCAGCAATTCGGAGACCGCTGTACAAGACTTTGGTTCATGGCCTGAGGGACATCAACCCGCAAGCTGCAGTCACGCTCGAAGCTGCGCCACGCCTTCGCAATCCATCGAAGGCAAACACTGCTGAAAGGGTCGCGAAGACAGTCAACAGCGTGAGCGACTTCACTTTCTGCATGCCTCATGGCTGCATGCCCCGCTCCCTTCAAAGAAGAGCGCTTGTCTTGGGGTTGGCAAGCACACGTCCATCAAGCTCTCCACGTGCTCCTGTGCAGGTGATGCAGCTGTTGGCTGTGGATATTCTGTTGTACATCTGGCACAAGCTGCCAGTTGTTGGTCACGTGGCAGGGCCACTGATGCAATTCCTCAGCGTGCGCGACAGCCTGGGCACGCATCGCGCGGCCGCCTTGTCAATCCTGGGGCCTCTTGCTGGACTGCTTGTGTGGCGCCCCCTGGAGCACTGGTGCTTCCAATTTGTGCGGCTGTGGAGGGCTAGCCGGGTAACCCCTTGCAATGTGGGCTTGGGCCAATACTGAGCACCATTGCCACGGTTGATTTGGTCTTGTTAGGATCTGACAAGTCCAACAAGGGGAAGAAGCCTGGCAGCCTTTCAACTGCAGCATGGTTGCAGAGGCACGTTGCCTTTCGGCAGGAAGAGCTCGCAAAAGATCGTAACAGTATGTGGGCTTGAAGAGTGCTCTTCTGCCAATGGTAATAGTAAGTTTTATATATTACACAGTTGGCCGGCTGGAGGCACCCAGAACTGACTTTGTCAGCGCAGGTGTTGGGAGAGGAGCTGGTGGAGGAGTGGGTGGCTCGAACTGTGCCTCATGGGGAGCGGCATGCCTGGCTCAGGCACGAACTGCAACACATGCTATAAGAAGATAACTACCACTCTATTCCCCACACGGCAAGATGCAAGCATTTCTGACTATGAGTATCAACAGTGGGCGCATGTGTTTGCAGGGCCAACGGCATGACCATCACGCTGTTTGTGGCGCCTCAAGCGCTGCTCATGCAGCTGCCTTTTGTGGGGCCGCTTGTGTACCTGCCAATGCAATCTGCCGCAGCATGGCTGCTGGATCTTCTGCTGAGGCAGCAGCCAGCGGTGGGAGAGGTCGCTGTGCCTGACCACCTCCCTTATGCGTCCCACCATGCGCCCACCAGGCCTCCGCCGATGCCCCCAGTACAGCAGTATCCCAGCAGCTCAGAGCACGGTCAGCAGCAGTCTGCTGCTTCATATCCTCAGGTTCCTGAACACCAGCAGCAGTACACCCCAGTGCAGCCATCTGCACCGCCGTTGCCTTTCGCCCAGGGTGGGTTTGGTCAGGACTCTGCGCAGTGGCGGCCAGGCTATCCTGCCAATTGAACATCATGAAGACAAGTCTCCTGTGAGAGGAGCCTTTGTCACTCCCTCCAACGAAAATTTGAGTATCTGAAACAGGTTGAGGGCATGGTGAGAAGGAGAAGGAAGTAGCTTCGAACAGAGTGGAATATTCTGAACACATGGTATGCAGATTGGGGTATCTGTTAAATCCACATGCAATCCGTCAAAGGGCCTCAATGCAAGAATAGGATCTACACTATACTTAGAAACATTCTAGTACGTGTATACAGCCAGAATATGGCATGTACAAAAAGAATAAAACGCGTGCGGCATCAAACAATAAAAAAAAATCATTCTAGATCTGTTTTGCAGTGGCAAGTGATTGAGTTAGTATGCAGATTCCCAAAAAAATTGGGCTTCCCGATCTGTCACAATGAAGATTTTGCTGTAAGTAATGCCAGAGACGTCCGAGGCGCCTCACCTCGCCCCAGAGCTCACAGCAGTGCTAAAAATCCATCACAAATTTGAGGGCCCAGCGAGTTCAGACTCTGGCAGGGTCTTTATTTCTCCATTGCCAAACAGGTAGCCACCGGTCAGAGCTTCAAGCACTCCGGAATGGCTGACAACAGCAATGCTCTGCTCTGGTCTATGCAGAAGAAATTGCCGCAACTCCTCAACGCGCTCCAGGAATACATCTGCATGACAGCCATGTTTCCCTCAAAAAATGGCCAACGCACCTGCTCACATTTGCATGATCGAGGGCAAGGCAGGGGGTGCGATCTGCAACAGGCGAAGGAGGCTGAGAGCCACCTTCAGGTTCAAGTGTGACGCTTTTAAGATCCTGTTTGTCGAGTGTGTACCACCAGACCTCCTCATCCACATGCTCTGCACTGTAGTGCTGCCATTCTGTGGAGAGCCTTGACCTGCATCATTCCAGATCCCGCCTGAATGAGTTTGCTGCCTCCCACATGACGCATGTCGGTCCATTTATTCTTCAACATCAAAGGAGAGCAGACATAGCGAAGGAAATGAGCGCCACTCACTGCAGCCAGGAGGGGGAAAGACCTTGTGAGACCAACATCGGATGACAGGTAGAGTCGCTCTCGTGCAAGCGGGTGCATAATACGAGGGCAGCCAGTGGAGGAAGGGGGAAACGCCAGATCAGCCGTGTGTAAGGCACGCGACAAGGGGGACACGACAAGCAGTTCTGGTGCTGGTCTCAGCCCCTTCGCTTTGCTTTTGGCTTTTCGCGCTTGCTCCACACCCACATCAGTTAGGCTTGTATCAAATCTGCACACAACTCCCTGACCTTGACAGGCTGCTGCAAAGCTTGAGCTTGCCGACAATGCAGCAAATGAGGCTTGAAAGCAGCGATGTCCAGTATAGTAACCTACATGAGGGGATCTTCAAAGCCGGGGCCCCCATAGGTGTGTTGAGACAAGTACACGTTCATAGCAGTCTGGCCATGGCGCATGAGATACAGTGTCTTTGCACCACTGCTTGCGCCATCGCATCTGACAGCCTGCAGCATTTGCCACCTAAGGCTGCGGTTGAGATCAAGCCAAGAAGTACTAGAATACTGACTACTGGGAGTGCCAACCTGCATGCTGTACGAAGATGTTCGGGAACTGCCCTTGGGTGACAATCCTGATATGGTACCAACTTGTTTTGTACTCGCACTGCTGGCAGCAGAGAAGCCGCTTGACATCGACCTGTTAATCAGAGTTTTGGGCTTGATCAAGGATTGCAGATCAACAAGAATGGCTTCAGTGCATCGGCGCTAAGTATTCTCACGACAAACCACAACGCAGTAATTTAATATCAATGAAAGATAGCAATGATTGAAAGGAATGTAATTGTGCTGCCCAGCAATTTCGAAATTGGCCACCTCACCACCCCCTCCGACACTCGATCTCGGAGATCCTTGGAACATCGGAGCCCAGGATTAGAAGGCCTTCAATGTTTAATTCTATAGAAAAACAAGACTCCGACACAGGATTAGAACGTATTTATCTTCAGTCACTTTAGTAAGAACAGCAAGGCAAAAGGCCATCTTGTCGGCTGCTTTGACTATTTGTTACTAGTGAAGGCCTTCTCCTGAGATGTCCCATGCCAGTTTCCTTACAGGCGAAATGCCACTCTTACGTCTCGGAAGGCGTGGCATGCAGGCTTCTGTAGTGGGTCCTTGCAGCTCAAGTAACAGGTCAGGCAGTCACAGTCTCGCTGGGCCTCAGAGGGCACTTCATAGGCCCGCACCAGACTCTTTGCGCTTGAGATTGCAATGCAGAGCTGTTGCTGAGCCTCCCACAGATGCCAGCAAAGATGCAGCAGCCAAGCCCTCAGGCAATTCGTTCAGTTTGGAAGGCTTGGAAGCAGCCTACAGCGGGCGAGGAGCAGAGCAGCCGTCGACATCTCAGGTCTACAAGCCAGCACAGGGCCAGAAATTGTATCTTCAAGGCAGGAAGAAGCCTGCGCAGGGACCAATACGGATGGCTGGAAAGGGGCGCAGGGGTGGAAAGAGGGTGGAGATCACAGAGCGCCTCAGCAAGGTGCTCACCTCGAGATGCTGGGACTTTGCAGATGACAGCACAAGTACAGCTTGCATGGCTTATGTCATATTCTAGCTCATGACTCACCATTAGCTGGGTTGTTCCAGGTGATTGCTCGGGCAGGCATTGCCTCCCGGAGGAAAGCAGAGGAGCTCATCATAGAAGGCCTCGTGAAAGTCAACGGGCAGAAGATTGTCGTCCCGCAGCACCAAGTGACTGCCGGCCAAGACAAGGTACTTGTCGCCCTTGCAGACAGATTCATCCCTTCATGCAATTTGTGTCACTGCACAATGGTAGCCTTGGAATCATGAAGTATTGTTTTCAATGACATCAAATGCCAAGATGCTCAGATTGGTTTGCGTTGAGGTGCAGATTGTGGTGGATGGCAAGGAGCTGCCTCGCACGACAGAGCTGTGGTACTTTGCAGTGAACAAGCCAAAGGGGTATCTTTGCGCAAGTGCCCCTAGCAAGGACGGCACCTCAAGACTCATCTTTGAACTCTTCGAGGTGAGTTGCATAATGAGTACCAACCGTGATCTCGAGATGCTGCAGAGGATTAGGATCCTATCACTCTTTCTTGATTGTGCAGTGCAAGAATTTGATGTCCAATCTGCTGGATTCTACCAGGAATGGATGGAGACTGTCTGGAGAAGAAAATTTCCGGATCCAAGGGCTGTGCCGCCTCGATTATTCACTGTGGGGCGGCTTGATGTGGCTTCCACCGGCCTCATATTTGTCACCAATGATGGTATGATGACTCATCCTCAAACTGACACTCAATAGGTCATCAAGAGCATTCATCCTAACCATAAGCATTAATTCCGGTCCTACTGTTCACAATGGCAACTTGATGCATGAAAAATGTTGTTGTGCAGGCATGTGGGCACAGAGCGTGCAGCACCCATCAGCGGGAATCACAAAGGAGTATGTTGTAACATGCTCAGCAGAGCCCACCAGGCGGCAGCTGGAAACCATTGCAGCCGGCTGTGAGGTGGACGGCGCATTTGTCACCCCTGTGGCAGTCGCCCCCGTGAAGGACATGGGCCAGAAGACCCGGCTGCGCATTGTTGTGGCTGAGGGCCGCAACCGCGAGGTACTGCCCATGCATGCCCTGATGTGATCAATCTATTCGCTGCACCAGGCCCTCGCCAGTCCTAGAGTCATGGCAGAGATCTCCCCTGATGAGTTGGGGCCTGCTTGCTGCAGCCCATGAACGAAGTGGAGTTGCATACAGGGAGATGTTTTATTGTTGGTGCATTCCTGTTAACACAGCAAGGAAGTAATTTCTAACTCCTCAGCGCTCGCACTGACTTATACCTAAGCATTCTCTTCTGGTTTAAGAGAACTTGGAGGGATGCCGCGGTGTTCAGAGCTGTTGCACTGGTGTGTAGGTTCGCACAATGGTGGCGGCAGCAGGCTTGGATGTGATGACTCTCAAGCGGGTGCGCATCGGGGGTTATCGCCTGCCGCGCGAGCTGGGGCTGGGTCAGATTGTGTCGCTGAAGCCACACGAGGTCCGGCGCATCTCGGACAAGGGGGCGCAGGCCAATAATGCAACCATCAACCCCTATTTCACTGGTGTATGAGCCGGGGGCAGATGACACTTTGCTATGTGAGAGGAGTCATGGGGCCAGGAGTGCTGTGTTTGGCAGACTGCCCCTGGCCATGGAGTGTATCGAACGTCTGCTTCAAAATGCATGCCGATGAAATTCTTGATAATGGGAGGGGAACTCTCTTCAGATTTGTATCTGAGAGCATTGCTGTAGCCTGGAGCTTTGGCTTCGAATGGATCGAGCTTTTGAATTTCACAACTTTAAGAATCACACACTGTGGCGGCCAATCTAATTACAGAATAATGTCGCAACAAACGTTGTGGATATTTGCTTTTGTGGCCAAAAATCATTATCATTATCATTACACGCTTTTCCTGCCAATAGGCAAGGTGCCAACAATACGCTCTCATAAACCTTGCCTGACTTGCTGTGCTCTCATTTTTATGGTTCTGAAGCATTTCTGACCTTCTCTGTTTCTACATACGCAAAGCTGTGCGGCAGGAACTCTGAGAAGTGCTTGTCAATCGTCCCAAAGACTCCTGTGGCAACGGCCTGGATCTCCTCTTTCTGCAGCCACACGACATAAAATTGATGTCAACATTCAGGGTACAATTCTTACATCATTGATACTCAGCAAAAGACAGCTTCAGACACAGATGTAAATTTTTTCCAAAGTCCAAAAAACTGTTTTCCAAAGACTTAAGGCTTTGGAAAACAAGTGCCCACCTCGTCTTTCGTGAGGTCTCGGACATAGCGGGCGGGGTTGCCAGCCCAGAGCTGCCCTGAGGGCACCAAGCGGCCAGGCGGCAGCACAGTGCCAGGAGCCAGCACGCTCTGCTTCTCCACCAGAGACCCCTCCATCAAGATGCTCCGGTCGCCGATGATACACTCATTCTCCACCGTGGCTGACCTCAACAGGCATCCCTGCCCGATGGTCACATACCTGCCGATGGTGGTTGACGCAGGCAGCCCGGTGGGGGACGTCCTGGAACACCAGGAGTCGATCTTCGATTACTGTATTTAAAGGTATAGCACAGCTTCAGGCTGGCAAGCAATGAAGGACAGAAGGCATTATTAGAACTGCCTGGCAGGAGAGTGGAGGGCTGACCTGGCTGCATGGAGAATGGATTTGTCCTGGATGTTTGAGTATGCCCCAATGCGGATTGCATTCAGGTCACCTCTCAAGATCGCCCCATACCAGATGCTCACCTGCAGTCCGCATTGCAATCATCACACAACCCTAAGGCCTGCAAGCCAAGCTTGCACAGCAAGTCAAGGCTGCAAGACAATCTTCTTTCATGGGAGCAACTTTTTATGCAGAGTATCCATAATGACTCCTTCTCAAGTCACCCAATTTAAGAATGGCTTATGTCACAGTTCTCTGTATATTGTATTGAACATTGGAGGAATTAGCGATCATCAAAGGCCACTATAACTGGATCAGCTGCACTTGAGAGGTGCGACCTGCCATGAATGGTGGAGAGGGGCCATAAGCAGGATAGTGATATGAGCACAACTTCCCTGTCGACCTCACCATTGCACCTCTACTGCCTTAGGGGCACTGTATCTACAAGTTTCCCCCATTCTCACCTGATCGAAAATATCCACGTCTCCAATGATCACTGCATTCGGCGCCACCCAAGCATCAGGCGCAAGCACTGGCACTCTACTGCCAAGCACCAGCAGTTGTCTTTGCCTGCAATACAGCTCATCCTCTATGTGTATAGGAGCACTACATGCGCTGCTCGATGTGATAGACTTTGTCGGCTGAAAAGCTGCAGATAGTGCTCCAAGCAAACCAGGTTCAACAGAAAGCAAGGATCTGCTGCACCACAAGTCCTGCAACCTGCTGGAGCGCCTTAAGGCCTGCCTCAAAACTGGCATCCTCACAATTGAGGATAATGACCTCAATCCTTTCCTCAAAATGAGAAGGAGGCCATCCCTCGTGTATGTGTGGACAAAAGAGACGTGATAAATTTTCCAGGGCAAACCTCCCAAAGCCAATCCCGTAACGCCATTTCACCCAACGGTTGCGAATGTTCCGCCAATGACCGTAATTCGAGCCATCATGTGGGAATTTAGTCCTTCCAATCAATCGGCAAGACGGTGCATTTGGGCCTGTACATTCAACCATTAATTCGGAAATGCGATCCACCGCGTATCTGTAAGGGCATCACGACTCTGAAAAATGACGTGCCGCTCATGCGGTAGCAGCCAAGGTGAGCACAGTCTGTATTTGATTCAATTCTGATTGAACAAGATAGCCTCTTTGTTATTAGGAGTAAGCAAGGTGAGCCAAAGGCCATCTATGCAGAGATAATTACCTTCTGAGATCCACCTTTGCTCAGAGGACAGTCCCTCTGCAATATCAATGCAGCCTATGCCAATAGGCGCCCCACATACTGCAGTGCTTTGTCCTGTGCTCACGCACAATCCCTTGACAAAGCTTATGTTGATACTGGGGCACAAATTGATCAACGGACAGAAAGTCGACGCGCACTAGACAAATGTCATGACAGACCAGTGACCGTATTCAGGCTAGTGTCCCCGCGTAACAGGTACCGTCAGGAGCAAAGTCACCTGGCATTCAGATCCTCACCACCTGACCCATCAAGGCAGAGCTTCATGTTCCAGGCCAGTATTGAGTCAGCAGAGACAGCAGCACAGCCGTCAGGGGGACTTGCAGATAAGCAGGACCAATGGGGCCCAGCTTACAAAATACAGGCAGCAGGGCAGACATCGCCACAGGTTGCGAGCTGTGGCAACAGCTGGCAATGCTGCAGCCATGCCAAATGATGACAGAGCCCAGACCGGAGTGCAGAAAGCTCTGTCATTCGTCCAGGCGCAGTTTCTACCCCTGGCGCTGCTTGCAGCTATGATTGTTGGGTGAGTGAGAAATTCCTGTGCTACATTAGTCACCAATCACGTATGCCCATTTCACAGTGACATCTGGCCCAGCACCTTATCCCTTTGTGGTAATGATGACAGTGAAGGACTGCCCATAGAACCAGTGAGCATCAGGTTGCTCGTAAAGGTCTCTAAGATGGAATAATGATAAAACCCTTTTCAGAGCTTTGATCAGGTGGTCAAGAGATCAAGCTGTGGCTTCCAGGTACTTCTTTCCGGGCCCGGGCTTGAGGGCGGCGGATGCAGGGCTGCAGAGCCTGACTACTACGGGCATCTTCATCATTTCAGGGCTGGGCCTGCGCCGCGGTGAGGCGCTGCGCGCGCTGTCGGCCTGGGGAGCCATCCTGTACGGCTTTGCCTCTATATTGTTCATCACTCCTCTGGCAGCGCTGGTTGTGCTGCGGCTGCCCTTGGGCTCGCCCGAGCTGGCCTTTGGCCTGGCCGTCTTCTGCTGCATGCCCACCACGCTCTCCAGCGGCGTGTCACTCACGCAGGCACGCCTGCATGCCTAATTTTCTGCTCAAATCCGTCTGCTTTTCTATCCCTCTCCTATATTATTGCATGTCCTGGGGCGTTGCACGGGCAGCTTTGCGTGCTTTCACTGGCAGGAAGGTACTCTGCTGTGCTGCTGACCATTTTAGGTGCTGTGTCATGTCATGCATGACAAACCTTGAAATTTTGCCGCAGGCAGTCGGTGGGAATGCAGCGCTGGCGCTGCTGCTGACGGTGGGCACGAATCTGGTGGGCATCTTCACGATGCCCTTTATGCTGTGCTGGCTGCTGGGCGCCGGCAACTCGGCCGTCAGCCTGGCCCCGGGGCCGCTGCTGCGCTCCCTCATGCGCACCATCCTTGCACCTCTGCTCGTGGGCGCAGCCGCACGCGCCTTCGTCCCAGGTAACATCTGGTGTACCTGCCTTGACACTCGCGTTCCTCTTTCTGTAAGCAGAAAACAGATGCCATTCTAATGGTATCATATCAGAATTGGACAATGTCAATGCTATGCCAGCCGCCAGATCTTTGCAGAATTGTGTGTCGAGTAAAGGACATAATGCATCTCGGTCACGCATATATGAAAGCCGTGGTGCGGTTTGGAAGTGCAGGCGTGCCAGGGCAGGTGGACAAGAACAAGAAGGCGCTGGCGCTGCTGAGCGCGTGCCTGCTGGCGCTGGTGCCCTGGATGCAGATCAGCCGCGCGGTGTCGTCCACCGTCGATGTGAGCCTCGCAGCGCTCGCAGCAGTCATCGCCGCCGGCGTGGCAGTCCACCTGGTGTACCTCGCCTTCAACAGCGCTGCCGTGCAGCTACTGCGCATTGGCGGGCCCCCTGGCAAGGAATGTGAGTCCTCTTGGCCCCTTCCCATTCTCTCACATCTTCATGGTGAACAGAAGACCACATTGACTGCCCATGCCCATGCCCCGGTGCGTCTCCCTCCTGTGGGAAGGCGTATATGGGGTGTACAAGGCAAACTACAGGGGAGGGGGAATGGTCCGGGGGCAGATCATGGAAAGTGGCCATCAGACTTACGGGGCAGAGTGTCTGCGCAGCTGCGGGGGAGCGGCGGGCTCTGGTTCTTGTGGGGAGTCAGAAGACTCTGCCCATAGCTGTGACGGTGTTGGGCCAGCTGGGCTCTGTCCTGCCAGGGCCTGTGGGCATAGCAGTGGTGCCATGCGTGGTTTCCCACCTGAGCCAGATCCTCATAGACTCCTTCCTCGTGTCACACTGGCTGCGCCAGGACGCCGAGAGTCAGCAAGAGCTCAAAGCCAGAACAGCGTAGCTTGAGGTCTTGAAAGCTTTGTACTGCTCTGAGTGACGTAACGAGAGGATGAGAGGCCAGAGTGCGATGTGAGGCACTGGAAGTCTGTTACATATCATATTGGTGCAGAGGAGAGGCAGTAGTTTGGCAGTGTGCTGATCATGCGAGAGCTAATGTATGGGTTTTAGAGCGTCTTCATTGACAGGGCCTCCATGGCTTTACGTAGGGGCGGATATTACGCTCTTGTACAACATTGCAGGGTCTTGAGTGAAATTACAGAGTATCCGGAAGCAAGCGTTATGCTGTCATTTGCACAGGCGAGGGCGTAAAAAGAGCGCTGATTTTGGTGACCAGCCAGAAGACGCTGACAGTGGCCGTTCCTGTCTTGAGCAGCCTAGCATTACATTCTGCACAGACTGTCACAGCCGGCACGGCAGCACTGGCTGTTGTGCCTTGTGTATTTGTCCATTTACTCCAGACGGTCATAGACTTCGTCATTGTTGCTCAGTGGATTAGACGGGACAGTGGCTGGGAAAAGGAGGCTCACTGGCCTAAGGATGCATGAATTGTAAAATAGCTATTTGGATTCATGTCACGACAATGTCTTATCGCTTCTTGTACAAACATGGCTTGAGGCTTGGCCAATCGAGTTGTTCCGAGCTTCCTGCCTCTCCACTTAGACATGCCTTCTGCAGCTCAAAGATCACAAAATGACTGTTGCTTGTATCCACGCTCTTCTTCGAGAAGCCCAGCAATTGCAGGGCTCTGAGGAAGGGGCCGAGGTCTTCACCTTCTCCACTTCCTTCTGAAAATCGGCTGCGGACCTGGCCACAGCAATACAGTGTTTGCAGCACTGCATGCACATGCACAAACTATATTCACCTTGCATGCACTACTCATCGATATCGATGTTGACATCAGCAACTGCGCCTCAAAGCGTCTGCAAGGTCAAAGAAATCGAGCAGATGTTCGATCGTGTATTTAGTAACGCCCTTGCTGTGTCTGTTTCTCCTTGCATAGCCTCTGTCAGCAGGCATGATAGCAGAGCCTACAGACGCACCTCAGCAATCCAAAGCAGCCCTCTGGGCTTCAGGACGCGGTGGGCCTCCTTCAGGAAAGAAGGATAGTCGGTCCCCATCAGCGCCAGGCAGAAGACCGCAATGTCCACCGATGCAGTCTCTGCAAAGCCACAGAAGATCCTTCACAAGCAGATCTTAGATGAATATCCCATTCCAGCTTCTAGCTATGCATCATAAAGCAGTTTGGACAGATTTAACATGGCGAGCAAGCTATAGGCAAATTGTCGCATGGAGACATGCATGCAACAACAACTCGTCAGGCGACATACAAAAGTGCAAAGAGCGGCCTCACCGAGGGGCGTGTGCGCCATGTTGCATGCAATGACGCCTGGCGTGTTGCTGACGAGGTCCAGGCTGTGCACCTTCTGCCGCGCCTGGGCCGCCAGCTGCGCGTCGCCGCAGCCGAAGTCGGCCACGATTGTGTTCTTGCCGTGGCCGTGCAGGTAGCGCACCGCCACCTCCACCGGCTGCACGGGCCACTTGGCCGTCTGCTGCTGGAAGCCCTGCACCACAACGCAGCCGCCAGATAAATTGCCAGGGCAAGAAAATGCAAAGTGCCTGCCACAGTTTGGCATGTACGGGTGCAGCTGTGAGCACACAGCAATTTCCAGTATTACGCCTCGTCAACATTTATTTATCACATCTTTCCATGTGCATGCAGGCATTGCAATTCTACGCAGTGACATTGTCGGGTGCAAAAAATGGACTTGTTGACTGCCCTCCTTGACTTGGAAAGGAAGAAGATGTGTACCTCGTGGTACTGCTTGAAGAGTTGGGGCTGCTTCTGCATGAGCTCAAGCGCCTCGTCCCCGGGGCAGGTGTACAGCTGCTCGTTGAGCCAGCGGAAGCGGCTGCCTGACAGCTTGGCGCGCATCTGCGCCAGCAGCCCGCCGTCCTTCTGCTTGTTCTTGGCGCCGGATGCACCCTGCTGGAGTTTGACAAAAGCCTGCTCTGCCACTGGCGCTGCCTTCACCTTCTGTGGTTTCGTAGCAGCCTTGCTGCCATCATCCCTGCCAGCTGCGTGCCCTGATGTTTGGGCGGCGGCTCTGGCCTGAGCTGATGTCGGGTGGGGGTCTGTGGGTGAAGCTGTGTTGGGCTCTGGCTGTGGCCTGCTTTGTTGCTCTCCCGTGGTAGCCTGCTTCTTTGGGCGGTCCGGCTTTGGCAGGGGCACGCCATCCGGCTTGAATTTGTTCTTGCTCCTCTTCATCCTGGGCGGCTCGTCCTGCGCTGCTGCATCTGCCGCATGTTTCTTCCCCTTCTCAGGCCTGGGCGCATGGGACTCGGCACCCATCGCTGCCTTTTTCTCCTTTTTCTTTTTGGGTCTTTTGACAGCAGAGGGCTCAATGCTGTCACCCTCCTTTGCTGCAGCACCAGCAGCACCCGACTGATCACCTCCTGCCCCCATTTGAGAGGCACCTTCTGGTTCGGAAGCTTGCGTGGCAGCATCACCATTGGCGTGATGTTTCTTCCTCTTCCTCTGTTTCGGGACACTGGGCTGTTGTTCACTGCCTTCCACTGGCCGATCAGCGGGCGCCTGCTTCCGCTTCTTGCCTAGCTTCAAAGGTGCCGTGCTCTGACTGTCTTTTGGAGGTTCTGAGCCCGCTGATGGGGCTGGATCTGCGGAATTCAACAGAAAAGATGAGCGGTGTAGGCAGCAGTGCACAACATCCTTTTCTGCTCTGGCCATATCGCTCTTGCACATGCCAGGCTAGTTGCTTGATACATTGAATACCGGATCGCCTTTAGCAGGTACAGCACCTTTAGCAGCTCCTTTGAAGGAGCTCTTGAAGCTGACTGTCCCATGGATGAGCTTCTGCAGGAGCCTGTCTTCACCACGTTTACTATGTTTGGCTTGAATCTTTCCAGATGCCTCTAGACTAGGATACAAGGCAGATTGAGAGGAAGTAAAGTCCCAGTCTGGTACGTCAAAGGACTCCATCCCGATGACCGTTGCGCTATCTAGAAGGTAAAGTGGATTGGCAACTATGACAGCTTTCGTGCTAGCTACAAAAGCCCAAGAGATCTCGGAGTCACAGTGTCAGTGTTTCAGCTGCGATGTCGCCCTAGAGATCGAATGTGGATGTCCACGATCGCCATGAAGAAAGCAGCATGCACAGTTCCAACAGCCCACTCTGTGCAGTGACTTTGATTTGCCGTTTACACAGCTGGCAGTATCCGGGCGGTTGGCTGGGGGACGTGCAGCGGCGGATGCTCGCATGCAGAACATGCTGGTGCCTCGGAAACTGTATTTCAGAGGTAAAATGGTAGATGTGTTGTAAAAAGGCACGGAGCAGCTTTGCGCGGGAGCTGAGCGGACGCCTGCTTTTCAGGATGGGGAGTGCGAGATTCCGCCTGAGAGCAAGCAATTTACTAGGCTGATCCAGCACACAGAGTCTCACAAGGGTGCACAGGTGCGTGGTGATCGTTCAAGGCAAATCAAGAGCGATCATCGTAGTCTTGAGTCAGTCATCCCGGGGGATGGGCTCAAGGGCCACCGTTATGTGCCACCCACAAACACGTTTTTACGCCTTGAATGCGGCCCCATGAGCTCTTGAATGATAATATTTCGGGTTGAAAGTGTTTTGGGTGCAATTGAACATCGGCAAGACTCGGACATCCACTCCTCGTTCAACTCACGATGGTCGGCCTTATCCGATTCTCGGCTTTCCTGGGGCCCGTTTGCTAGTTCTAAGGTACTATCTCAAGTTCATGTGTTCCTTAGACATGCATCGAGGTCTTACACAGGGAAATTGATGCCATTTGGGTCGCGGAACCACTACTGGCGGGTAGATGCACCGGGCTATCTTCCGCTCGTCGATTTCGAGGAATCCAGCCGTAGTATGCTCTGTCGTGCCCAAGTCAGCCGTATTAATGCTTTAGCACTAGCTTTTGCAGGAAATCACGAACTTCTGGTGTACTATTCTTTCTATAGGGCAAGATGGGGAAACGAGAGTAAAATGGCGGGTATCCGAGGACAGGAAGCACGCTAAAGCGATTCCTGTTGCTTTGATATCCAATAGTTCCTTGAAGAAATGCCCATCGATGGTAGAGCGCCCTTGCGTGGAGCAGCCTTGGACGTTACATCCCATTCACATCCTGGTCCCACCACTCTGTCCTCGGTGACTAGCTTGTGACTGATGATTTGGTGCGTGATTAGAGGCCTTTTCAGCGCCTGATTGGATCTACCAGCCGACATTTGTGTGGGAGGAACGCAAGGAGATTGGTCTTTGACTTAGCCCCGCAGAAATTGGCCAGCAGTTAGCACTTCTGACCAAAGGCAAGCAGCACCTGAGAGGCCATACATATATACAGGAATGATCCCTGCTGTCTGTGCAGGCGGCTTTCTCAGGATGCCGATGCCAACCCACATCAATGGGCGGCCAGTCAAGACAGGGTCGTGGATGCCAGAGGAGGATGACCTGCTAGCGGAATGGCAAGCAAAACTCGGGAACAGGTCAGCCCAGCAGCCCTGATGCTCAACAGACACAGTGAGATGTTGCAACCATGAGACAATCTCTACAGATGCGCACATGCACCGATGAACCTTGTCTCCCCCTGGCAGGTGGTCGTCCGTTGCAAAGAAGATTCCAGGCAGAACAGGACAGCAGTGCGCGCAGCGATGGCGTCACAAGGTCTGTAACCCTGCCATCCCCCTCTCCAGCCCTTTCCCAATCAATTGCCTTGTCCAAGCTTGCTGCATTGCATGCCTCTGGCGCCCTATTGCATTGCCATGCACCCACTCCAAGGGGACCCTTGCAGCACCCTGCCAACTCAGCAGGCACTTCACATGCTGGCAGAGGCCACTCCATGTAATAGCCGCTGCTTTGCTGGCTGACCCTCCAGCCAGGGAGGGGTCACTGTGCCAACGGCAGACGGCCACCGTACCAACGTTAGGGTCATAAGCCCGCCCAACACTGGGGAGGTGCTCGCCAATGTCAGGGCGACAGGATATGTTATGGCCTGCCCACATTGACATCGAGAAAGGAAATCGGGGCTAGGGAGCTCGGAACACTTGGAGTTTCACAAGTCGATCAAAGAAATAGACTCAAACATGTGTTCAAACGTGATACAAGATCCATGTACGGACCATCCCTAGTTGGACCTGCAGGTGAACCCGAACATAAAGAGGGAGAAGTGGACGGAGGAGGAGGACGAGCGGCTGCTGGAGCTGGTGGGGGTGCACGGCAACGCGTGGGCGGAGATCAGCCGCCAGCTGGAGGGGCGCACAGATCAGCAGTGCATGGGCCGCTGGAGGCGCCACCTGGACCCGGGCATCAAGCGCGTGTCGTGGGCCGCCCCCGAGGATGCCGCGCTGGCCAGCCTGCACGCGCGCCACGGCTCCCACTGGTCCGCCATCGCCAAGTCCATCGACGGCCGCACCGCCCAGCAGTGCCGTGCCAGGTGCGCCCTCTGAGCGCCTGCCAGGAAATATCATTGACATGTGAAAAGTTTGATGAGAAATGTTTTGCAAGCTGTTTGTGAAGAATATAAGTCACTAGAAACTGCAGGCAATTCATAGCAGCCAGCAGTGCCGCACCATGTGCGCGCTGCACGCCTGCCATGAGCGTGAAAAATTTGTGGAGGTTGACTTCTGAAGGTCCTATAAAATCGTGCAGCAAGTAATACTTGTCAAGACTTCCAGGTAGGAACAAGTACACCAGCCAGCAGAGGCCACGGCCCGCTTCATGCTGCTCTGGCTGCTGCGTGGGCGCATGCGCATGATCCACACCCCTGTGCTGACACTGCTTGTTTCCACTCGCTGGAAGGTGCATCTTCAAAATGTAGCTTAGGAGCAAGGGGACAGAACTGCATGCGTGAACAGGTGCTGAGAGCGCCTGTTGCTGTGACCGGGCAGGTGGTTCCAGCTGGAGACAGGGCCTCACGATCAGACGCCGCGGGCCGCCAGGCGGGGGGCCCGGCCCAAGCGGCTGCAGTACAATGACATCGACGGCGTCAGCGATGACAGCGTTGAACTGTCAGACATTGAGGAAGGGGACGAGGAGGAAGAGGAGCAGGAGCGGGGCCAAGACAAGACTTACAAAGCAGTGGAGATCAGCGATTCGGACGACGAAGCCCCCTCCCAATTCAGCACTCCCCTCAAGACGGCCTACTCCAGGCATGCAGCTGCCCCTGGCAGTGCTTGTATCTGTTATGCATCTGATGTTGCACCAGTGGGTCGAATTGCTTTGCTGTATTGAGTTTCTGGGTCAAATTGATATGCAGTGAGCAACTGGTGACCGAACACCGTAGTCACATTGCTGGTTAGTTGTTGGGGTACCATCATGTGCACCTCTAAAGCCACAGGCGCAGAGGGGAGAGCACCTGCACAAGCAGCCTGCAGTATTCGAGCAAGTTTGGAGTGAATCAAAGGAAGAGAGTGTGCACCCTCTGATGAACTCTGTGGAGCGGGCCTAGTGAAAATCCCGCATGATGGCTTATCCCCACAACCAAATGAGCGTTGCTCACAGCCATTTCAAGCCACTTAAAAATGCCAACAGTAAGAGCACACATAATTCATGTCCTTAGAAGCATAATGTGCGGTGTGACGCAGGGCGATGTCTGGTTCGCGCGCATCATCGCGGCCAAACACGAGCCGCAGGGTGGGCAGCGAGCGCATGGACCGCCGCCGCGTCAGCACCGGCCGCTCCTCCAGACCCTCCAACTCCCACGCCTCTCCCGCCCCAGGTGACTGAATTATTAATAAAAAGAGAGATAGCCAGCAAACGCTGCATGTAAGGACTGCTTGATGTGGGGGAGGATCCTCATTCTCAGCCAGGGACAAACTCATGCATTGCGTTATCAGCTGGATTCGCAATCTTTGAATCTTATTTTCCTGCCCTCTGCTCCGAGGAATCCCATTCCGGAGAGAGAATGCACCTGGGCCAAGTCTGCAATTTGATACTATTCTAGATTTACACATTTGTCTCTCAGCAGCTCCACGGTTCTTGTACACCCAGAATTGCATTTATAGCCGCTGCGGTCTGCACAATGCACCGAGACAGAGTGCCATGGAATGTAATACAGACTCATGTCCCCAAATTGTGTGCAGCCGACGGTCTGGCGGCGCTGAGCGCTGCGGCGGAGGCGCAAGAAATGGAGCGGCAGCTGAGCGCGCGCCTGCAGCACGACGCTGTGCACCTCGCCTCCGACGCGGCCGCCGCTTTCGGCGGCACGGCCGAGGGCCATGTGCGCATCCCTCGCTGGCACCTGCAAACATACTGACTTGTTTATTCATATATCCTACCTGATTTGCTGTTTGTGGCATGGCATGGGAGAGACGCCTTCTTTGGGATGCTAACTAGGTTCCATCCGTCCCAAAGAAGGCTACTGGTTAACAACATTGGGGCACAGCAAGCCTGCACTGCAAACTGCCAACCTTTGAGATCAATCATGAGAATGACGGGTGCAGGCTATTTTTTGTCAAGGGCTGGGCTGGCCCATAGCTTAAGCAGCTTTGCTGTTCCTCTGCAAGTGTCACCAGTCCACGAGGACTGCAGCTGTGCTGTGCATGTGAGCTTCCCAGGAATGCATGCTGTGTCTTATTATATTATGTCTGGGTGGGTGCAGGTGCTGTTCAAGTCACCGGATGGGGCGTCGCCGTTGAGTGGAGACGTGCCGGCCAGCGCCAGCGACTCGGCCCGCCTCCTGCGCAAGGCATCCACGTCGCCGCTGTTCCTGTCGCCGCTGCGGCACAGCAGCCGCGCGTCGGAGCCCGAGTCCAGGATCATCAACTCCTCGCAGCGGTGCACGCTCTTCCCAAAGCATCCCATGTACCGCAGGAACATCTACAAAGATGCATGCCAGTTGTAACGGGGCGCGTCTTGATTGCTGTCCAGGCATGAAAAGGCTTGTGCAGGCTACTGTGCATACGCTGGGATAGCTGCTGCATGCTGCATCTAGAATACTCCAGCATACACTCACCGAGGTTTCCGCTACAAGAGTAAATGATTATTCCCCTGTACTGAAATCTGTAATTGTGTGCATCGCGCAGGGCGTTGGACCCGTTCCAGCGGCCGGTGAGCGGCTCCAAGTCACCAGAGGACGCAGGCAGCGAGCAGGTGACACCTGACACGACGCCTCCCCTGGGCGGCGAACCGGGCGAGGACGAGAACACGCGGCCGGCCGTGCAGCAACGCTCGCGCACACTCGCGCGCTCGACGCCCGGAGGCGGCCAGCCCGGGCCGGCGGCCGGGGACCGGTACCGGTCGCCCGGGGCGGTGTGGCGGCGGCAGCAGTCGCCCGGCGTGAACCTGCTGGCGCTGCTGCAGTCGCCGCAAGCCAAGTCTGACCTCTTCCTCAGCCCCGGCCTCAAGGTGCCTTGCGGTTCTTCCCTTCCTGCTATAGACCAACAGAGCGCTGTTGAGCAAGAGCCGCTGCTACTTGTTATTTCATTTTTTCTTTGATGCGATCCGTACTCCTTTCCAAATATTGGGGATTTTTTAATTATTCATGGCTGGCAGCAGCTGATGCGCATAATAACATACGACCGTCTTGCAATGGGTGCGGGTGATTGAGAACATATTGCAGGGAAATCTTATTGGCAACATTTGTGCGTGCAGCGATACAACATGGTGACACCGGAGTGGGCCAAGCGGAAATTCGCGGTGCCGGATGCGGAAGAGGGCGCGCCGCAAAGTAACAGCCACGCAGCTCCGCCGCCGCCGTACAGAGAGGACGCCGACATTCCAATCGCCGGCCGCCCCCTGCACAGAGGCAACGTAGCGCGCCGCCTGGACGAGGTCTGTTCAAGTCAATTGTCCTCTCACTGTTTGTACGTCCTGGATTGCTTTGGTCAACGAAACCATCCCTTGCATTGATGCAACCCAGTAATAAGGGTCCTATGCCTGCAAGAGAGGCGGAGGAGAAAGTCTCCGGCAGAGCCATCATCTGGGGAAAGGATGTGACAGAGGGATATTGTGAATGATTCATCACAAGGCTCATTGGAGAGCATCTGACATGTGAGGATGGTGGCTGTGTGCAGGCGTTGAGGGGCCATGCTGCACTGGTGGCGGGGAGGTCACCAGGCCAGGGCCCCTCGCCGGCCCGCGCCAGGCGCCACATGCTCATGGCAGACGGCGGTGCCGTTGACGGCTGCGCCCAAGGCGACTCCGACCTCTGCAGGTGCACAGCCCATCTCATGCATCCTTCCCGCCCTTCCAGCTTCATGCAACTATCTGTGCCTACATGTAGAGACTCGGTCTTCACATTTGCCTCTGGGGTTGCCCAGATGTGCATGAGCTGCCTTGCAGAGAGGCCATAACAGACAGCTTTAGTTGGCCTTGCAGCGAAGAGCACTGCTGATTACATTTGTTGTGCTTGGTGGCCAGCCCATTGAAATGCGTGACCTTGCCAGCTGGTTTCCTATCGATCACTGACCTAGGCAGGAGACACTGCTCACATTGTGTGTTGTGCTCGTGTGGCAGCCCTGCCAAGAAGTGCAAGGTGGATTCACCGGCCCCGGAAGCGATGCAGCACTCCTCGCTGCGGTCGCGCACGTGCGCTCGCACCAGCAGCAGCAACGAAATTGCCATCTTCCCCCCGGGCGGCACCTCCCTGCACTCCTCCTTCCTGCAGCGCCTGGTGCGCTTCTAGTTCCCCCTATTGCGTACTAACCCCCAGTCTTGTGATGACATCACCCTGCCTCAACCCAGGTCATTGCATGTTGTTCTTGATTGCCTGTCTGCTCTTTATTTCTGGAAAACACCTGATGGGTTTTGTGGTATCTGAGCTGTGTCAGGCTTCCTGTCTGCTCCCTGACCCATGGCGGTCACCTGATTTTTAAGGGGACCGGTGCCAAATTTCTTGGGAAATGAGCTCTAGCCTTCTGGCAGGTTGTCCATTGGGTTTGCTGCACATGATGTGAGGGGTTGTGTGCCTGTGCTGTTGCAGCAAGACACGCAGCCGGCGGTCAGCACAGACACGGACGGCGGCAGCGATGGCATCAGCCGCGCATCTCAGCTGCTGCCCACCTCCGACATGGATGACTACGACTCCCTCATGCAGGTGCACTGTGCTTCCATCTGTGCCAAGGGCAGCAAGCGCTGAAATGTTGCATCTTTTGGCGCTTCTGCATGGTACAACAAGGAGCCAGCATCATGCATTCCCCTATTAGTAATTCATATAATTTTCCACATGAAAGATGCACGATTCCTGTCATGCTGCAAGACGCAGGATTTGCATGTTGCTCGCAGCAGCACGTCAGATGCACCGTCTCACGTGCGCTGATACTTTGGCGCCAACTTGTTTTCTTGCCGTTATGATCTATGCGAGAAGAACTGGCAAGAATGGGAAGCAGTAGTGTTCCTTTGACATAGCTGCTCCTCATGGCTGGAAAACAGGTGAAATTGATAACTCTTAATGCAATGGGTGCTGCGCAGGAGAGCTACGGGCACGGACAGATAGACAAGGAGAACAGCACTTGCAACGCATTTGAGCATCTGGCGGTGGACGGGGACGGGCATCCAATCACACCACCCCCAACCAAGATGGGCCACGCCTCAGCCGCGCGCTCGGCCGGGCCGGGTGATGTCAGCAGCACTCTGCGCAGCAGCTCTGATGTCAGGCTGGGCCTCATGGCCTTGCTGGACACCTTGTGACCCCAGAACTGTCACGAAGGGCCTGTGCAAGCAAGCACTCTCATCAGTGGAGGTGGCTTTGGGCCCCTCCTGCTGGTTTCTCTTCACGGAGGTCCGCCATCAATCTGAACTGCCAGGAATGACAAGAACTCTAGAAATCCTGCAAATAAACAAGTCTGAACAATGAGAACTGGACAAAATAAGGAACGCATGAAGGTCCTCTCAGGACAACGTAACCCTGCAAGTGCTGCATGCAACGCATATGTATCTTTGGCACACACCTCAGATGTTTACGGTGCGGCACAAATGTGCTGCGATATTTTGAACTGTTCTTCATGACATGCATATTGATGAACATAAATTGGTGCAATTTACAGCAGTAGTTTCTTGCGATTCACCCAAAGTCTTCTGAGAATTCAGGCCTGTGAGCAGTCCAAGGTATATACCAAGTTTTGATGAGTTCGGACGCCCTGCCTCTCTCACTGTACATATCCCAGTTAGTAAGCCAGCTGCTTCACCGATTCTTGAAGAGTAGACAATTACATGCACTGCCATGCTTGGACCGTAGACCGTTGTCCATGGCACGGTCTAGTAATCTTTTTTTTTTTGGGTTGTCTTTGTGATAGAGATACACAGTGATATCAATGTGTGCCGCTTATGCATTCTGGAAGGCCTGTAAATGTCTCTTGTAGAGTAAAGAATTCTCACCAAGGAGACAATGGGTTGATGCACACTGGTTGGGGCTCGACACTTGAGCCATGCCTGGCCCTGGGCCAATCTGAAGCGCAGCATGAAGCATGACCAAATGGCTGCCTGATCAGGCGTTAGTTGGTTTTGACTAGTTCCGTTCCATCGGACTCTTGGCATTCTTGATCCCGATCTTTGTCTATGCTCTTATCTGCTCTAATTAATTGCTTCGCGATCAGTCGAACGTTTTCGTGTTAAAGCGTATGCATTTGAATTGTACACAAGCTGGCGGGCCATCTTGATTCATAAACCTTGTCTGCAAGAGGGTGGTCACGTTGCCTTTATTTGCGAAAAAAGAACCAGAGCATTCATAAAAAAAAATTGTAATCCGATAAAATCGTTGCTTGATGAAGACAGAGGACATCCAAGATCTTCTGGCCGGTTTCGAGGCAGCCGTGCCTGTGCTACAGGAAACAGAGCAACTCCTAGCGTCATCCCCGATCGAATACGAAGAAAAAGTGAACAAAGGATGGTCAAAAGTCTGGAGCCAAAAGGATAAGGTAGGATGCTAGCATTCAGTGCTTGGTGTTTGGTGTGTTGAGCTGTGTGCAGCAGCAGAGCAAATCCCCAGTTCTGTGTGGGCGTCTCAACCACTGTCCTTTGGAGCTTCAATCGCTAAGAAAAGATTGTCAGCCGATGATGTGGTGCATGATCTGGACTTGGCGTCTTCTACACAGGAGACAAATGGGGCCAAGGTGCACACCAGTGCCACAACCAAACGCCGCCGGCGCCAACACATGCTCGAAGGCATCAGAGCTCTGAAAAGGCTTGTCACTGGCACGAACGAATGGATGATGCAGCTGCATGCAACCGATGCCGGGTAACGACCACGTTACATGCAAATGAGATATATGTCTGGCAATCATGCATTAACGGTGGAATGGCGTTCGATGGGCAGCAGTAAGGCTGAAGAAAGGAATTTTGAAGCTGACTCAGCCAAGTTTCCTGCATGCAGGAGATCAGAGCTCCTCAATCAGCTTGGGAGCACTGCCGCTGACCTCCAGGTATGCACCTGATTGCCAATTCAACCATGGCAAGTTTTGCAGGGATGCTTGTATGCAGTATGGGCCCTGTCTGGCGGGTGCGGTAAGTTCTCAGCACCCTGCCTACGTTTGAGTGGGTACTGGCGATTACACCTTTCTAATGGTGTTCCCCTTAGACCGCTATGGCCTGCCCACAAGGTGAAGATTCTGTTGCAACCTTCACTGGCACCTGGTTTGCAGACCCACCTCGCCACCTGGCAGGAACAGCTGCGTGATGATGATGCAGAAGACTTTCCTGCTGCCTGCTCTGATCTACAGGTGGCGCTAGAGAGGCTGGCAATTGTGGAGAAGCAGCGCCAGAGTGCTGTGGAGGAGTTGCAAGCTCTTCATGCATGCCGACCAGTGAGCAGCCCTCCTGCAGGAGCGGGGGCACTGAATCTGCAGGCAGCGCTGGACAAAGCGCGAGCAGACTTTGAGGCAGCGCAATTTTGCGCCAGCGAAGCCGAGGCGGCTCTTGCTGCCTTGACAGCGGAGCAGCAGGCAAGACAGGTGGGCGCACTGTTTTTGGTGTAACACATAGTGTGCACTGCCATCGTAATATCATTGGGCATGACATGGATGGCATCTAAGTTTCACTTGCCCTTGATTAAAGTGATGATTACACACAATGTCTGCCGAAAGAGGGCGAGGTGCATCTGCAGACAAGCTGCAGGCTCAGGCTGCCACACATCCTCCCTCTCCATGGACTCAATATACCCAACTTTTACTCTTATTGTTACATCCCTGCCAAGAGGCAAGGTCCGTCTGCAGACACGCTGCAAGTGAAGGCTGCCAAATGTCCTACGCATGACAACCTCGCAAGATCAAGCAAGATCCAATCAACCGGGGGCAAGATGCTCAGAGGTTCGTACCGCCTCCCGCCAACCGGGGCCAAGTATCTATGGGAGCAAGTCCGAATTCGGCACAAATTTTGTATGCTGCATGACAGGCTCCTTTGGCTTCTCTTGGCAACGAAGTTTTGTTGCACTATCTCTGACCACCTTTCTTCTGCTGCCTGGCAGGCTGCTCTGGAGGCGGCGGAGGCTGCGGCGGAGAGGGCGGCCAAGAATGCTGCCAAGCACCAAGCAGCGGTGGCCCAGCTGACAGGAGACAATCTGGTGCTGATGCTGCGAGTGCGCGCGGCCGAGGAGGAGGCGGCCGCCGGCAGGAAGGAGCGCGAAGACATGCGCGCTGCCCTGGACGAGCAGCGGGGGCCGTGGTTTGACGAGGTGAGTTTTGATTGCTTGCAACCGGGAGCTGCTTGGCTGATCAGAGCTACTAATATATAGCTTGAGGGCGTGGGCAAGAGTATACACAAGAGGCACACATGAGGTACACATGAAAAGTGGGTTGCGATCAGGAGTCTGCGATGTTTTTGCACAGATGTGAAGAGCATGACATCAAGGCAGGCATGATATCACTAATCGCATGCATGACCGGAGTGTGAATATTTGTGAAAGGCAGGTGCTGGGTCGTTGCACTTGCAGGTCAGAGCCGGAGTGAGGAGCAAGGTAGCAGCTGCCATGGAGCGGGTCGAGGCTCTGGAAGCACAGCTGGAAACTTTGGCAGCAGGACATGCCAAAGAGATGGCAGCCGGCAACGACCGCTGTTCAACCCTGGAGGAAAAACTTCTGCAGGCCCGAAAAGCTGCAGAGCAGATGGCGGCCCAATCTTCTGCGGCGGAATCAAATGCTGAAAGGTCTGCTGCGAGCCTTGAGAGACAGAATGCAGGGGTATAAATATATTCATTGACATGTGAATATGCAAAGAAGGTTTCGCAGCTATTTGCTTGCAAGCTAACGGTTTCTATATTGTGCTTGGGAATTTCTAAATTCCGACGAGTGTTGTAGGATCGCTGCTGAGTTCAAGGACCTTGAGGCAGCTACTAAGGAGGACCGAGAGAAGGCAGTGGAAGTTGCAGCCGAGAATCGCGTACTCATTGCCACGCTGCGCTCCATGCAAGATGAATGCCATGTGTGCAAGGTGTGCACACAACCTGCTTCTGACTGGAATCAGATGCGTTCGCCGAGTGCATCCCAATTAGAAATGCTATGCTCAAGTGCATGAGTGCTTGTGTGATGCAGGAGAGTCAGCATGCAGCAGAAGGGAAAGTGAAGGGCTTGCAGGAACAAATTGCTCAGCTACATGAGGACTTGGCAAAAGCACAGGTATAGTTTCTGCTGTTCCTGACCTAATAGAGGACCACATGCCTTTCATGGGAAACAAACATCACAAGTTGCACGACTTCAAAATATTCTATCAAACTCTCTGCTTTTGTATTCCAGGACCAAGCTGCGGCTGCAGCAATTGGAGTGCAGACCCAGAAAGACATCAATGCCCAGCTCATGGGGAGGAAACAGGAAATAGAATGGCAACTTATGGCGGCACTTGCGAATGTTCCCGGCCCTAAATTAGAGCCAATGTCCTTTGTTGGCGATGGTGGTGGCCAGACCAATGGAGTTGTAGCAATCCCTGTGGGTCTCTGACTTTCATTTACGTACCATCAATGTGAAAAGCGAAAACTTTTCGTTCACTTCTATTTGGACTTTCAGACACTTTCCTACCAGTGCTGATGCCGCACAAGCACCTTCGATAAGTTAAGAATGGAATGTGTGATTGATAAATGGGAGGAACCAGTGTTTCAAAAAGTCTGTAAACCGATAATATATTATACAAGTTCTGCCCTATCAAAATGCTCGTCTCTCGATTTTCATCCAAAAATAGAAACCTTGGACCAAACCAAAGCTGACTCACCCACGTCGTCTGCCGCTCTAATTCCTCCTTCTTTAGAGTGGCATGTCTACGTTTGGTATTGAAAACTGTATAAGATTGTTAGATCAAGGCTAGCACAATCAGGTGGACTTTGTTCACCGTCACGATGAAAAAAGACCCATCGTGTACTCACCCGTGGAAGGATATCTTCGAGATTCAGAGGCTCATGTGTCAATTATGAAACGCTTTGATGTTTGATTTTGACGTGGCTTAGTGAGCGAAGAGAATAGAAGAGAACAGAGAGGGGCAAGAAAAATTTCCGTGAGGATGTGCAATCGACAGGAGACTGAGCAATATTCCTTTCCCTGACCAAGCAATATTGAGGTGCAATACATCTCTTCTCCAGTCAGGAACGTCTGCGTGATGGAAAAAATGAAAGAACAGGGGTCAGAAAGTCCATCAGAATTACCTGCAATAGACCAGACTGTCAGCAATCTTGCTGAGCCCCTGAATGGCCATATGGCGGATGGACTGAACAATCCAGAACAGCAACAGACAGTGGAACATCAAAAGATCCCAGCAGAGCCTTTGCAGCTTATGGCTGCTGCAATGCAAATCAATGACAGCAGAGTGATCAGCAGAGGCCCTGCAGAGAAGGGCAGTGATGCTTCAGCCACGCAGGATGGTGCAGCAATAAAAGTGCTCCTGCCATCTTTTGCCAACCAAACCAACAAAGACCTTGCCGCTGAAATACAGCAGCTAGAAAAGGATGTCGATGGCACAGACAGGGAGCTTGACCAGAACATGCAGCGAATATCCCTCATGAGCAACCATCTGAGGTCTCTGCAGCTGGAAATTGACAGCACAGAAAGCCGGCTTGAGGCAAAACACAAGGAAGTCAAGACGGAGCAGGACCTGCAGAAGCTGAACCACTTTGAGCAGGTGGAGTACACAACTCTTCTGTAGCTGTCTTGATCTGGATCACTCCTCCTTTGACATCTGTTTACTGCGCGGTAAAGCAGGCCGGGCTCACTGTTGTGCCGCATGCTTGCAGGAGAGGTTGGAAAAAGCACTTGCAACACAGATTCTGGAGAAGGAAAGTTTGCAGGCCAAGCTCATCAAGATGGAGGCGGAACACCTGCGCCAGACTGATCAGCTGGATAGCCTTAAAGCCACATTGCACTGGAATGAGGCACGCGCATTGCCATTGTGCTCCATTCAGAAGTATACATGCATTTCATCTTGGTGACAGGCAGGCAGGCAGGCAGGCAGGCAGCTTATTGAAGGTGCCAAAGCCATCGCAAGGGCAAGGGCAAGTTCCAAGGATTTCTGTGCATGAGCAGAAAGAGCTGAAGCAGTGGCTAAAGGCGTCCAGTGAGAAAGAGGAGGTCAACAAGGCCCTGGGCATCTCACAGCACAAGGAGAATGTGAAATTGAAAGAATTGGCGCATGACTTGGAAAGGTAACACCTCTATCCTCCTCTCAATCTTCTCCCCAATAGTAGGGCGGAGGTTGCGATTTCCATAGCATCCAAATCATGAAGATGCATGCACGGGCGAAAATATGGTCCATTGTGTACCCTGCAGGTGGAGTCGAGCAGCAGCTGCAGAGAAGGCGGCACTGGAACAGGAGCTGTCTCAGTCCAAGTCTGCTCAAGCGGAGCTCGACGCGACAGCGGATGCCTTCAAAAAGCTGCAGAAAGAGCGGCAGGAGACTGTTGCCCAGTGGGAGCAGACCCTGGCTACTGTCAGCAGGTTCTCGCTCTGATGCCCGCAATTTCTTTTGAATCCAAGTGGTTGAAGCATGCCAGAAGAATGATAAAATTGGTCTGAATGCATTATGCCAGCGTTCACATAGCCGGAGAAGAGGTGGGATTGTTCAAGTAATATTGAACTCAGTTTATGGTGCTCCTGTGCAGGCACGATGATGCCATCAAGGAGGCAGCAAACAATTTTGCAGAGGACAAGACTAAATTGCAGGAGACCAGGTTATCCCTGCAGGAAGCTAAGGCAGCGTTGGGCAATGAGGAGGGACAAGGCAAAGCAGTGCGTCTCTGTTGGATTAATAACCTGTGAAGCATACTTTCTGTGTTTCAACCTTTATCTCTGTCCGCACTTTGCATGCATGCGGACAACGACTCCTGTGTGCCATGTGAGGTCTTGCAAGTGTTGCCGGTGCCACACACCTAAGATCTCCTGTTCAAGCTCAGTGGGGAGAATGTCTCAAAGATCTTTAACAAGGCGGTCGTATTGTACAGGAGGAGAGTCAGATCACTGCATTGGAGCGGGAGCTCTTGCACTTGCGCAGGACGTCGAAAGCTGATGAGCAGAAGTTAGAGAGCACACTGGATGAGATGGAGCATCTCAAGAACAGCCTGAGCGCCTCAACAGATGAGCTGGCAGTGCAGCGTGCTGCAAACGAGCATGCCAGGTGTGCCATAATATCTTGCACTGAATGAGCAATAGATGCATATTGCCTCAAATATCGTCAGCATGTGACTGGACTGTTTCTGCGCTGCAGGGGAGTCCTTGCCTCAAAGAATGAGAGGGTAGTGGCACTCAAGGCGAGGGCGGGTCAGGCAAGGGAGGAGTTGCAGGACAACACCTTGCAACTCAGCTCCATTGAAGATGACCTTACGAAGATAGAGACTCTGCTTCAGGTGAATCTTCTTGACAGTGCATGCATGTAGTGCATATCCTTGGAATACCTCATCTTGTCACCGGAGTACCGAAACAACATGCACTGAGCATTGCGTTTTCCCCTCATGCAACGAGCAGATGGAACACAAGGGCCATGTGGCAGCCACGAAGCTGGTGGCGTCCTTGAAGGATGACAATATGAGGCGGAAGCAGTCGTTGCATGATGCAGCCTCAAAAGAGCGTCTGCTGTTGTCAGGCATCGCTGGGTGCAAAGCACAAGCGACCAATTTGCGCCACAAGAAGCGCACCCTGGCTGAGCAGGTTCGTCACCAGTTGTCTATGTGTCCCTACGCCCACAACAAGCCTTATCTGCTGGTTGAAGACCCAATTGCTTGCCTTTTCAACCCCACATGCATTGAGTATTTGACATCGATAGACTCATGTCCTGGGGATATACCGCGACGCAGGTGCCACTGCAACTGCAATACAACACTGTAGGAGTGTAGAGTGAGAGTAAGAGAAATTGCGAGCACAATTGTTGTCATACTTTTGCCTCTTGTAAAGTTTACATATGAGCAGATGAATGCATGATGCAGGGGATGCGGCAAAGAGAAGTCCTGTACCAGGTGGACTTCTGCCTGGTGATGCTGAAGCGCAGCCTGGCTCGCGCGGGCGGCCAGCGCACGGATGACGAGGCGGCCGTGCTGCATGCGCGCATCGCTGAGCTGGCCGCCACCCTGGACGGCCGCAACGCTGAGCAATCCCTCTTCCAGGCCCAGATCAAGAAGACTGAGCAGGACCTGGGTGAGCTGGCGGATACTATCCTGCCCCATTCTCAATCTTTTCTATGCAGTAAATATAACACTTCAAGAGGTAGACATGTCAAAACCTGAAATTAACATTCCAGACAGGACTTGGTCCATCTTAGATTTGGGTGGAGGGCAGCGGAAGATAGAGAAGGTTGGAAGGCCGTCATAGAAACGCTGTTGTGACGCACCTCATCCTCATGGAGTGGAAATGCGTGTGATAATGTTTGAAAAAACACTTCCAGAAGACTGTAAGATTTCCTACAAGTAAAGTGCTGCGGTTATGTGACAAGCAGTCTGGCAGTGACTCACTTCATGGAGTGCCCCTTCAAGGTGTGAACTGTGCGTGAGATCTTCTGGTCAAGTGCAGGAAATGCCAGAAGGAAGGCAGCGGAGCTGAGTGTACAATGCAAGTCTCTGGCCGATGCCATGCTGCGCCTGGATATGGAGACAGAATGCACCAGCCGCTGCCTGAGAGATACTACCAAGGTGCACCGCCCTTTTAACATGAAGGAACAGTCTGAGTGGAAGAACTGACAGTGCCTTGAATATGGTAATCGAATCATCCCGTGATGCTTCCATGAACAGACACTTGTGCATGCTGAGCACCCGGATAACGTGCACTGTTTTGATTTGTGCACACAGGACAAGGACAGCGCTTTGGTGGACAAGGATGTGCTTGCTGTGGATGTGGCCCGCTGCCGTGAGGCCCTGGTCGCCAAAGTTGATGAGGTGCTCCTGGTAGAGCATGAGAGGGCCCAGCTGCAGGAGAGCTTGGAGGCAAGAAGGAGTGCAATGGCGGTAGGTTCACTCAAGTGCACCTGTATGATGCTTGAACATGCTAAACGAGCATGATATCTTGAATGCAATATGGTACTGCTGAGCATGGATGTTGGGGAGTCTAAGACCTTGTTTGTTAAATTCCACACGCACGCAAAACAAGGGCGAGGGGGCATAGATTAAAAGGGCTGTGATTCATGCAGGAGGAGAAGGATTGCCTGCAAGCTGAGCTCAAGATGATGCGCGAGGATCTGCACAGGATCATGTTGGAGCTGACAGAGCGCAGGCAGCGCGCCAGCAAGCTGCAGGCCAAGTATGAGACGCAGTGCAGCAAGAGCATCGGTGCTGAGGGCGCAGATGAGTCCAGATCACAGGTGAATGACATTCAGTGTGATCACTCGCTAGCTATCTCGTACTTCCAGTGGGTGGAGGACAGGGCACAGCAACTCAACTGGAGCACTGCTAGTGTATGTGGATTACTGCAAATGCTGAGGTGAACATGCGAGTTGTGCAGGCGTACTATGTCATCAAGGCAGCCCTGGACAAGCAGGAGCTTCTGCAGCAGAAGCAAGACATCCTGAAGGCCATTGGAGGCAGGGAGGAAGACGTTGCAGGCCTGGAATATGCTGCGGCTGACATGGCAGGCAGCAATGCCGAGCTGGCTCAGAGTTTCAGGTAGCACACACCTCCCCTTGGGCATGTGACGGTGTTGTTCATCACTTTGACAGTTCATCCATTGTGCATGCTCAAAGCAGGTGCCCTAGACATCACCAGTAAAGATCACGTTCTTTGTAATGTGAAAAGCAGCTGCATGAATGTTTCTCTTTTGTGACATCAGGGAGAAGGATGCAAACATGGCGATGTATGAGGCCCGTCAGAAACAATTGCGCAAGCAGCTAAATCGCAAGTGTGGGGACATGCGGGATGGAAAGTTACAGGAAAAAGCCCTTGAAGTCACCTTGGAGGCCGCCAAGCTACACTGCGGCAATTTATCTGCAGAAGAAGATCAGCTGCAGGCCGCTGATATTGATGTCAAAAAGCGCAAGGTCTGCTACCACCCCAAGACTTGCATAAACACCAAAAGAGTATTGGAGGGAGTTGCGCATGCAAGCCTTGAGAAGCGTGCCGCTTGCATGAGTACATGTTCACAGTTTTCTTCAGAAGTTTTGAGTAGAAATTCAAAAACCTGAGATGCTCTCGGAACTGGTAGTGATTTGTTTAACCCTGGTGCAGGAGAATGCGGAGAGGAGTCTAGCGGCACAGCGGCAGAAGCAGGCGCGGGCCGTCAAGCGAGTAGAGACGTGCAGGAAGGAGCTCAGCCGAAAGAAGGCGCTGAAGGAGGGGGCTGGGAGCAGCAGCATGGCCGAGCTGGCACACATCGACAATGAGATCCTGTTCAGGCAGCTACAAGATGCCAGCAAGACCATGTTACATGCAAGCTCCCTGCCACTCCCTGACTCTTCACATCAAATGGCCAATCATGCGCATTTTCATACTTGCAGAGACCTTGCTAGTTGTGAGTGCTTGTGAAAAGTGCAGTATGCTTCATGTTGATGACAGCGGTATGTCTGAAGCCATGTTTATGTGCAGGAAGCAGCAGCATTGGGAGCAGAGCACGAAGAAGCAGACATTGTGAGATCGTTGGCGGTGGCAGGTATTCCCATGCCAAGCAGAAGCAACGAATGCAGCAGGCGTGGCAGCAGAGCCTCCAGCTTGAGCGGCTCCACTGGGACAGCCTCAGTGAAAAGTGCAGCATCAGCCAAGAGCGGCCGCTTGCTGAGCCGAGCAGCCCCGATGCAAGTGCTAGAATTGAATGTTTGATGCATAATAAGATCCTGCCCAAAGGAGAACGGGTCAAGAGCTATTATAGACCTGCAACATGGCGCCCACTTGAAGCTGTGATATAGTACCGGTATGCCAAAATTACGGATGTTGGAAGGCTCTACCTTACAGATAGACCTCTGCTGGCAGCCTTACTTATGTCGGAAAGCAGATACCCTCCAGCTGTAAATTTTAGACCTTCACCTAACATCGATACGGCCATATGTTCGCTCAACACAAATACCCTTCAGCGGCAAAACCAATGGAGTGCATACGAGCACGCTAATGTACAGCAGAGAAGGCATTTCAACAAATCAGTCCCACAGCCCATTGCATTTCAATGTAGGAGTCCGTGACAGCAGTGGACAGCATGCTCAGAATCCCCTTTCGCCTGCTTTAAGGCTTGATCAGAGCAATGGCCTGCAACAGGCAGAAAAGATGCTCACTGACGAGGTGCCTCAGGAATCAGATATTTTGGACCATGACACAGCCCTGTAGCGGCAATCTAAACATGACTTACAGATGGAAACACCCTATCATGAAGACAGCATGAGATTGTTGTAAGTACCACATACCTGACCAGGCACGACAGAAGCTCCTTGGTCAGCAAGGAATTTCACCAAAGTTCCCGTGGTCTCAGCCTGCGACCAAGCAATTCAAGTCTTTAGCTGATAGGTGAGGTTGACAAATTTTCCAGAAAGTTTAATTTGCAGCAGCTCAGCGCTTGTACTTTTGAAAGTGCTTTGTGATGTCAGAGTGCGTGTAGAGGAAAGCACCAGCCACTTCACTCACCTCGATCTCGTTCATTAGCTTCATGGCCTCAATGATGCAGATGGTCTGCCCCTTGGTCACTTTGTCACCCTCCTTCACGAACGGCGGCTCGCCGGGCGCAGGCGACCGGTACACAGTGCCAGCCATCGGGGACGCCACCTGCAGCCATGCACTCGCAATCATGCCTCCTGCACATCCCTAACTCTCTTTGTCTCTCTCCCTCCCTCTCGCTAACTGCTCTCTCTCTCTCTCTCTCTCTCTCTTGATGCTCTCTCTGAGTACTCTCTTTGGATGCGCTCTCTGAATGCTAAAAACTGTCAATGCTAGAGCATTCAACTACCCTTTGGCAGCGGGCGGACCTCGACGCCGTCGACGACCGCTGGGGGTGCCGGGCCGTTGGATGAGGGCGCAGCCGGGGTGGGGCCTGCTGCCGGTGCCGGGGGCCCACCCATGGGAGGTGGCGCTGCATACGAAGCCTGTGGTGCGTACTGCGGCCCCTGCTGCTGGGGCGCTTGCTGCAGCACAGTGAGGTCCTTTGAATTCCATGGGCTGGTGTGAGGTAAGTCTGCGCGCTGTGCTGATGGTAGAGACTCATTGAACCAAATGCATATCAATGGCTTTCTACCAGGTCTTGCAGCGGCATGCGCTAGTTTGAGGTGAAGCCTACACAGTAAAACACGCTGTGCTAATGAGAGCAATGTGGGTCGATTAAAAGAATGCAAGGGCACACCTGGTAGACGACTGTTGGCTCTGGAACTTCGATGGCCTCCTTCTTGCGCACTGCCAAAGAGAACCGCTTGCTCCTAAGTTCCAGCTCTACAATGTCTGTGTCGTGAACCATCCTGTCCATCCACATATGGGTGAGCACAGTGCTTGATCCTTTGAGAATCTGGCAGTACAACTCCGAACATGCATGAGCAGCGTATATTAAATCGGGTAAATCTGTGGATCTATCTATTCACCGTCATTTTGCTGAAGATGATACACAACCCAGCTTGTCAGAGAATCTTGTGCTAGATGAGATGGGTCTTGATTCTCAATGGGTTGCCCGAGGCTAAAATTTATCAAGCATGTCTGCTAGGCATTGTAGGAACCAAAATCACGATTTAATTGAATTTGCCATTTTAAGGGGCCACCCATGTACAGGTCCTGTCTGTGCTGAGCAGGAAGCCATGTTTCGGAACTAGCCACAGCCCCCCAGACCTAAGCGCTCACCGAATGATATCAGTCAGCTCGTCAAAAGCAAGGGGGTTGGATGCTCCAGATGCCCCATTGCTGAGGCTGGAATCGAGGCCGACATCCTCAACTTTCGCAGCCTTGGGAACCACTCGCAGGAGAGCCTATTATCCATCAACACAGACGAGTCAGCAGGATACCGACAAGAGCTGACACCAACGGAAAGTGTAGAACTATCGAATGAAAGCTAGATTGGATCACGCACCTTGCCACCGGCATCAGCGGGACTTCGAAGTCTCGAGCCATGTTGCGGCCTCGGCTGAATTGCTGCCTGCTGGCTAGGGCAGGGTATTCCCGCCTTGGAGCGTGCGAGTCCCGCCTGCATGCTGACGATCGTTCGATATGATTAGCAAAGGGAAGATCTGCCCCACTTCCCTTCACATCTCTGTGTCTTAGGAGTTTGCAGCGGCAAGAGAGATCGAGCCTGAGATGGGACGCCTCTGCAGACACTTGGACGCTTTTGAGGAGAGGAAGCAATCAAGATAGCGATTCCAAAGAAGAACTCATCTCTGCTCTTCCACCAAGATTCTATATGATTGATTAGGAGAAAATAATTATGCTACACCTTTTCAATTGTCAATGTTCAACTTGCAGTGCAATCTAAGAATTATAAACATAAGCGGCAGCTTGTGGAACTGGAGAACTCGCGATAATAATCAATAAAGTTCAAGTACCAAATGACATTTCTTTCTAGAAAAACTATACTTTCATAGTTCGTTCAGCTGTACAGAGCATTGCGTAGTATATGCAGTGGGAACATGCACCAGGGAACAACATCGCTGGAGCCTGCTCAAGACATCCATCTTCAGTCTTGTAGCGTCCGGCAGCTACCGTGTACACCGATGTCATTGCGGAGGTACTTCAATTGGTTCGCTATAGTTGTTTGCGCAGACTATGCTTGGGAGGCTGGGTGATGATTGCGTCGCAATACATACAGGCTTAACAGATGGAGGCGATCCCTGAGAGACGAGAGGAAGGACGGGCTCCGTTCGGTGGTGCGTTTGATGTGTGGAGCAGTGTTTTTCCTGTCGTCTCTGTGCACCCTATGCAAGTTGCAGTCAGCCAAGTTGTGAGTGCTTCTTGTTGCAGACCTTGTGGCAGCCCTTGCCCTCCTTCAAGGCAAGGGGACGCTGCAGAGGTGTACCTCAGGCAGGTGGTCGCATTGATGCCAGTGAGAGGGGTCTGTCAGCCAGCAGCCATGCAGCCTCAGCTAGTGTTGGAGACGGACAGAGGACCGTGCTTGATCAGTCAGCCTCTGAGGAAGGTGCGGCTCAGTCGGGGTTTCTCCTACATCCATGCATAGATAAGACGCATTCCCAGAGATGGACTTTCCTCTGATGCATGGGATGCCCATCGTCACCAGGCTTACTTGCGCTGTGCTTTGCATGACAGAATGGCCCAGAAGGAGCGGCTCTTTCATGGCGAGCAGCAGCGGCGCCAGCGATGATATGCAGTTCAATAATCTTCAGGGATCTAGCCCTTATAGAGGAGGTCCTGTTGGGCCTGGCGAGGTGCGGGGCGTGTCACACTCGCAATCAATGGTGTTGTCACGTTTTGTGCTCTCCTTTCGTATCTTTAAGCAAGCTCAAAGTGCATCCTCAAAAGTGGATGTATGCGGGAGCGCAGGTCTATGAGACGCCCAGGCGCGGCCCTGGCTTCACGGATGTGCCGCAGCCCGTGAGGAGAGTCAGGCAGCAACGAACCGATGCCCCTGCAAATTCCAGACCACCAAATAGGGAGTCCTGGTATCCCCGGAAGCCGCAGCCCCTGTTTGAGCAGATCGAGGTGCACGTCACCATGACTCCAGACGACGAGGAGAGAGGTGCGCACAGCTTGCTGATATCGAAACTTCACATCATTTTCCTGGTCTTTTCTGATCCTCTGGTAGGGAAAGAATTCTCGGATGCACCATAGCAAGTTCTGCAAGAGTGAGCGAGAGTTGCTTGGTGTGCGTGCAGCTGTGCGGGAGAAGGGGTACTGGGTGCAGATGCTACAGAAGGCCGGCTTGTTGGACTCGGGGGCCGCGCTGCCGACAGTGCGCAAGGAATTGAATACCAAAAGCCGCAGCGGCCCCTTCCGCTCAGGCTACCTCGTGAACCGGCTGCTGAGCCAGATCAGCGATTGGCGCACGGTGTTCACCGTGCTGCGAGACCTGGAGCCCCTGTTTGACCACATCAACATCTCCACTGCCATGCACCGCCTTGCCAAGGTCTCCTACAAGAACAAGGTGGGCCGCCGTATCCCCTGTACAACACTGCCCACTCGGAACAATTTCCTGCATGCCTGTGCAGAGGGTATGGCGCACGATTGGGCGATAAACACACAGCCTGGCACCTGCGGTGATGCTTGCAAACCGTTTAAATACTATGGGGATTTGCGTCGTATCATGGGCTTAGGTTCACTCTTTCTGTGTGGATGAGAAGGTGAGGTGGGTGACGGCTGTGCGTGTGTGTGGGATGCAGGTGCCGCTCAATGTCGTGCAGGCGCACCCCATGTATCCGCACCTTCTCACCATGCTGAAGAAAAAGGTGTTGAGCGGCAAGATGCGCGCGCGCCAGCTGGCCAATACGCTGTGGGCGTTTGGGAAGCTGGGCCATGATGCGGAAGATGTCGTCGACGCCCTGCTCTTCCAGATGCACCGGGTGCGGCGTCTGCGTCCCGCGCTCTGATAGCTTAATTCTACCGGTGGCATGGCAGATGCCTGAGGGCCCCCAAAAGGTGGTAGATAGTTTGCTGTAAATACTGCCTTTGGCGGATTGGGAGTATATGGCATTGTTGCATGCAAAGAGAGCACACGACATCCTTGCATGCTCGTCTTGTATGAGGCTATAGGGTGAGCAGAGGAGACCCTACAAGAGCATATGCTCATGCCACGCTGCGTGCATGTCACTGTTGTAATAAAGCGACTCGGGGAGCATAGGAGTGACGTGCATGGCTGCTGGGGGCCGCAGACGCACATAGCGACGTGGCAGGAGCAGGAGATCAGCAACGCGGTGTGGGCGATGGCGACACTGTCACGGCCGGACGAGGGGCTGTTGGAGACCATGGCGCGCGACGCAATGCGCCGGGGCATGAGCGCATTTGTGCCGCAGGCCATCTCCAACCTGGTCTGGGGCTTCGCCGTCCTGGAGTACAACAACAACCCCTTCATGCTGGTATTTCCCTCTCCCCCTCCATTGTAGGCCCCTTGTTCCGGGTTGCTATTCAATCAAGCCATGATTCTCTTAGGACCACAGTATATGGAAACCTTCTGTCATGTACATTTCTTGGATCCATGCTGTGTCGCACATGAGTCAGGCAGCACCATTGGCAATGAGAGATGCAGGATCATGGTACCTGGTGAAGGTCAAAGCGAAACAGTGGCAGCCTTTGAAAGTTATGTGCCGTGGGGTGGGGGCAGGCTGTGGCGGAGTACTTTGTGATGGACCTGTCGCACTTTGCCACGCAAGCCGTGTCCAACATCCTGTGGGGCTGTGCGGTGCTGAATTTCTACGACCAGGACATGTTCAATGCCGCTGCTCTGGAGATTCAGCGTGCGCCACCCTTCTCAATAGATTAATCACATTGCATGTGTTGTCATGGCTAGTCTTGGTCAGTGAAGGTGCAGGCCATGATATCTTCATGTCCAAAAATGCTGAGTGGTCTGTGCATGGTGACGACAGATCGCATAGGAAGCTTCAACGATCAGGAGATCTCCAACAGCTTGTTAGCCTTCGCCAAGATGGAGCACGTGGATGTCTCTCTTCTGCGGGTATGTTTGGCCCATTCATTAATATCAAAACCTCAGTACCAAACGGAGAAAGGGCTGATTTTGCGATCGATGAAACTGCGTCTTTTGAAATTGATGGTCGCTCGCAGGTGTTTGAGGAGGACATAAGGCGGCCGCAGCGAGTGCGCGACTTCACGTCGCAGGCGCTGTCCAACATGGTGTGGAGCTTTGCCACGCTGCGCTGGTACCCCGAGAAGGTCCTGGAAGCCATCTCTGCCGAGCTGCTGCGCCGCATGCCCTACCTCTCTGTCCAGGTGGGCGGTTACATTCTCATTAATCTCCTCAACGCTTCATGGTGGGGGTATTGCCACTGACTACCTGTTTATGATCTATGCCAGTCGTGCATGGCTGCTACACCCTGATCAAGCTATGCCTCCTGCTTGCTTTCATCCTCCTTGCATTGCTTCTTTCACTGCCTGTTGGAGGCCACAGGTGGCGAGGGATGATGGTAAAAGAATACATGCCGCACCATTGCGCAGGAGATATCGGTGTCGATCTGGGCCATGGCCAAGCTGGGCTACCACCCCGGCCGCAGCCTAGCTGAGTTTGGGCGCAGGATCGAGGAGCTCGTGCCCGACTTCAACTCGCAGGCCTGCGCCAATACCCTTTGGGGCCTCTCCGTACTGCAGGTCCGTCCTTCTCACCATATCCTGTCACCTGTAATCATGCAGAGAACAGCCTGCCGCTGCATGTATGTCCGACCCCGATGACAATGGGGATGTCTTCATCCAGAAGTAATTGAAGCTGCTGCAGTCGTTGCTGATCCCATTTACAATAGGCATGCATGTCTGTGCTATGGACTGTTCTTCGCAGCAGTGCCGGTCCTGTGTTGCTCGCAGTGGGAGTGCTGGTGGGCGGTGCAGTGATAATTGAGTGGGTTGTGGGTGCAGGCGACGCAGCTACCATGCTTCCAGATGCTGATAGACCGGCTGGGCAGCAACAACATCGACAAGGTGGAGGTACTGATGCTGCACCAGCTGTTCCAGTCGCTGATGCTGGCACGGCTGGAGGCCCGCCGGCAGAACCTGGCCGACCCCATCCGCACCATCCCAGACCACATCTATGCCCTCCTCCGACGGTGCGCCCTTTTCCTTAGTGCGTGCAAATAGCACCGAGGTGCTTGGCTGGCATGCATGCAACAATGCCATGGGTGCATGCTGTACACGATTCAATGGATACCGGGATACAGAACCTCCTCTCATTTGCGGAGGTCTGCAAAAGGCAATAATTTCTTGTTGTGCAAGCGAGCTCTGGAGTTGCGGACAATGCTGAAGGTGTACTTTCTTCTGCACTTAGAGTGGACTGGATTGATTGCCACGGAATACATGGGTGCGCCAGATGAGTGTCAGAAACTCCTTGGCGCCACATGTGCTGGCTTCTGAGCTCTCATCTTCGCCCACTGGAAGCACAACCAAAAATGAGGAAATGGGAGAAGGTTTTGAGCTGTCAGGGGCTGCGCAGGGTGTGGAAGGCGACGGTGAAGAACACGCTGAGCAGCCGCTTCCACATCGACGTGAGCAAGATGCTGCGCGAGCTGGGGGTGGCGCACGACTTCGAGTTTGTGACGGAGGACGGCCTGTTCAGCCTGGACATCGCGCTGGCCGGCCCTCGCGGCCCAGTGGCCATCGAGGTCGACGGGCCCTACCATTTCACTCTCAACACCCGCCAACCCCTGGGATCCACCCTCATCAGGTGCACAGTCAGCTCCACCCCTGCATGCCCCTCACTGTTCTGTGTCTCAAATCCACTCTTTAAGTGATGCCTCCCATAGTGAAGGTAAGATGCGGCAGCCCTTTGGCTCCACCCTTATCGGGTGCAGCTAGCACCCTTTATGTATGTCACCACTGTCACCCAGACTTGAATGCACCCAGCGCTCTTCACCCATGCACAGTGATTGCTAATCAAAAGTTATTCACTGCAGACGCTTGCATGCTGTCCCGCAACAAGGGTGAAGGACCTGGCTAGTTGCCATCTGAAAATTGTGCGAATGTTGTGTCAGTCATGAATAAGCCGCGACGTTCAAGCTGAGAGGTTGTGTGGTGTATATTAGGCGCCGGCTGCTGCATGCGCTGGGCTGGACTGTGCTCAGCGTTCCCTTCTACGACTACTACCGCCTCGGCAGCACCGCAGCCAAGGTGCACCATCCCGGCGGTCCCCTGCTCCTGTATAACATGACACACACAGCTTCCATTCTCAATCCGATTTGTGCTGATGGGACCAGTCGACACCGTGGCCGTGCATGCCTAAATCTGCCCATGGATCTCTGCATGCAGCAGTTTGCATTACCTCACAGTGCATATAGACAGCGAGGCACCTCATTCTCCTTCTTGGTGCTCGCACTGCCTATGTCCTTGCATCCTGCCTTGGGCTTTGCATTCAAAGCAAAAAGATGAGACCGAGCGCTCATCTGTTGAAGCGAACAGATGAGTTCGAGCATTTGATTCTTAAACCAAAGAGATAAGACATATCATTTACTTCTTGAAGCGAAAAACTGAGACTGAGCATGTAGGTTTTGCTGGCGCGCAGATGCAGTACCTGGGGCAGCTACTGCGCAAGGTCGACATCGTGGTGGAGGTGGACGAGCTGCTGCGGGAGCGCGAGTCAGCCGAGGCCGAGGCGGCGGCCGGCGCAGAGTCGCTGGGCAGCCTGGAGCTGCCTCAGGGGCGCCCCTCCCCCTCCGATGGCCCCACCCGCCAGGATGACATCGCCGGTCCAAACTTTCCCGCCCAGCCCACTACTTGGGTGACGTCCCCTCATCTCATCCCTTGGGCGTACAGAGAGACTTCCTCTTTTCTTGGCATTTCGCTGCCATGAATGTCTTGCATTCTACCTTGGTTTAAACAAGGTCATGGAGTGTTCTTGGGCGGGGCAATCATTGTAGTGTTGTTGCATGACGTGCACTAGCGAGGCAGCCCTTTCTCCTATCTTCTGGCGCTTGCGCTGCCTCGGTGTCTGCATTCCTCTTTCTCTGATTGATGTTCTTCTTCTCTTAGTCCCCTTTGTGCAATCGTACGCCGGAGCTCACAAAGCTGTCTCGAAGGCTGCAGGATGCAATTCAGATGAAGTATCTCCCACTTGGCTGGGACATGCATGCATCAAGAAGTGGGGTAGTACGGTATGCCTATGTTCCACAAAAGCAATTGTGATGGCCGCTGATGCTGCTGTGGTCGATGCGCAGAGCTCCAAGTCTAGGTATCAGGAGAGAGCGCCCATGGCGCCAAGGCAGGGGCAGGGCGCCAGCACGGCGCCTCACTCGGTGAATTCGGATGCACTTTCCCTCCCTCCTCCTCGTCCTGGTGAGTAGGCTGGGCTCTCTGCATTCCAGCTGTGACAGTGCTGAACACCAGTGCTGACCATCCCAATCACCCTGGCACTGCAAGTATCAAGCATCGTTGACTAATGTCGGGATACCCATGGCCAAAATCTTTCTGCGAGAGTTTCAAAATTCCCAACTTCAAACCTGCAGCATTTGAGAGTTTTATTCGCATGCACAGGCCCAGCCAGCGTGCGCAGCCAAGCACCGGTGGCGCGCAACCCGCTGTCGCGTCCGCAGCCGCGGGCCGGCTTTGCAGCGAGCCAGCGGCAGCCGTCTCTTGCCACATCCGCCCGGCCGCTGAACGGCGCCGTGGCTGCCGCGGAGAGCAGAGCGTTTGGGGAGTCAGAGCAAACAGGCCCGGAGTCGAGCCAGGAGACGGAGGCCGACAGAGGCAGGGATGGCGAGGGGACCTCAGCCTTGCACGAAACAGCCTTGAGGGCGGCAGTAATTCAGCGGAGTGCATCAGTGGAGCAGAACGGTGCCAGGGTCAAATCAGGGGAGGAGCAGAGTGTGGAGAGGAATTGGAAAGCGGAGAGAGCAGCGCAGCTGGAGGGGCAGCTTCTGAAGACAGAGCTTCAGCCCCTGTGCCGCAAGTACGGCCTGCCCACCACAGGGCGGAAGGAGACGATTGTGCAACGGCTGCTCAGTTACGAGGCAGTGCACAGAACTTCGTGATTCTTGTCATCTATTTCCACGTTTGTCAAGAGGTGTGAGTGCCGTGTGGTCTGCTGTTCAATACGGTATGTGTGTCACACGAGAAGAGAGCAAATGTTGTCACGATTGACAAACTGTAGCAGACCTTCCTTGTATCTTCACGTGCTGCTGAAAGATAATTACCCTTTTGGCAAAAAAGGCATTTGCACAGCAGATTCACTCCTTCATTACATTGTGACATCTCAAGTCACGGTCAGCCAGAACCCCTCTCTGTGACGCCCACACCAACAAGCACCAGCAAGGACAGTGCGCAGCTGAGGGCGGCAGCAACCCTTATGGCCGAAGGCTGCCTGTCCACTACAACCTCCACTTCCTCAGCCTCCTCTGGGATCATCACTGTTCCCTCCTTAATGTCCAATTCGCGCACCTGCCCCAACCACCAGAGGCCATTAAGTTTTCAGAGTACGGTGACCTGAAAATATAGCAGGAGGACCTGCCCATAGAATGAACCTTTTGCTACTATGAATTGGTACATACCATATGAACCCTTATATTCAATGAGGTTGTTTTGATTTACAAGTCAAGGAATTTGCTTAACCAGGTGGGGGATGGGGCAGGTGCGCGAATTGGCTTACCACAACCCACTTTGGCGCCATGATGTACCCCAGGGCCACCCCTGTAAACAATCCTCCCAAGTGCCCTGCATTGCAGCAGCCGTTGAGAGCCCTGTATTGAGCTTCAGGAACGATTCTGGTTGGAGACTTGGAGGCGGGGTGATACGTGCAACGCACCGCTATTGTCAATCATCGACCCTGGGGAAGCGCCAAGGAAGATATTAAGTGTGACGATGCCGGCAATGTAGGTCAGTTGTTGTGTTGAGCCCTGCAGCGCCCTGTTGCGCAGGAAATAGCCCGCGGTAGCTCCTGCGCATGCATGCACCACTTTCTTCGAAATGGGCACTTCAAAGACCCTGAGCACCAGCAAAGGAGAGGTCCTGACAAAACTGAAAAGCCCGTGTGTGCTCACCCAACAGCCCAAAGATGGCGCCTGATGCTCCAACAGTGATCAGGTCGCTGAAGAGGAAGGAGGCTGTTGAGCCAGCCAATCCAGAGAGGACATAGATTGCAGCAAATGTGCTGTATCCCATGACACCCTCAACCTCTGGGCCAATGCTGTACAGTGCCCAACAGTTGAGCCCCAGGTGCAGTATGCCCGCATGCAAAAATGTGCAGGTGAGCAACCTGCATTTGTCAAACATTGCTCAATCATAATGATGTGCTTATGCGCCTGGTTTGGGGCTGATGTATAACAGGTCTCTCTACCTTCTTGCTGTCCGCATGCTTCTTTGCTGCAAAGTGCCCATTCTTCAGGCATCTGACAATACATAGACACCAAGCTTACCTGTAGAATTCACCGCTTGCAACCTTCTCGTTGACCTTGGCCAGTGACAGAAACCATTCATTGCTAGCATCATTCCCCTGAGTCAAGGCCACTGCTATTCCTGCTCCGTAGACCGCCAAGTTGAGGAAGAGGAGAGCATATGCCAGGTAAGGCTTCACCTGAACAGCAGCGCGTGACTCAGGCAATCAAAATGCGAGCACACTCGCCGCTTGTTCGGAAGAGACAGCCGGCCAACCTTAAAAGCTGGTCTCCACTTGAGTAAGTGAGGAAGTAGACATGTGATGTGCCATCATGGACTGGGCACCATTACTAAGTCATACCGCGGGGATGTCAAACTTGTTGCTGCCAGCTTTCATGGGCGCCCCAGTCCTCTGATACGACCCTCCTCCGTCAGACAGAATCCTGCCCTCTTCCCCTGGATCCATTCCTCTCCTGCACGGTGCCAAAGCATCAGTCATGCCAGACTTGTCAATCACTTAACACAAGGAAGGACAGCAGAGCGCATTTGTGTCACCCAAGCATAGCGTGGCATCATTGTCTGACCTGCGCGGTGGAGCACTCTGATTTGTAGGCGGAGCTGCCCACCACTGCACCTGCTCATCCTGGTCGCCTTGCCCTTCTCCTGATGTTTCTGTCACGAGAATAATGTTTGTTCAGATTCAATAACCACATCACTTCAATGCCATGAGTAGTCGCGGAAATAACAGCGATCTGTCACCTGCTATAGTTTCTGTTGACTTCTCCTCCTTCTGCTCTCCTCCCAGAAGACGCGTCAAGTTGCTCAACGTGTCAGCTTGTATTGTCTCTCGCTCACCTTCCCCATTGTTTGGTGAAGACGAGGCTCTACAATTCCTACGGCATCGACTGATCTGGGAATGCCTGAAAACGTTGGGTAGTGCAGGCTTGAACGTGTGTCTGCAGTGAGCACCAGGCACTCCAGCACGTAAGCAACTCATTGCATCAGCTGCCAAATAATTGAACATTTTGTGTAAGCAGATCATGTCCACTTCCGAAAGGACGAGATTATCCAACGTCCTTCCCTCACTTTTCCGACATCATTTCGAGATTTCTCTGCCCTTGGAGTCCCCAAGACTTGCATTTTGCAATTGGAATTTTGCATATGGATGCAACGTTTACATATGTAGCCATGCGTTAGAGAAGATATCGGCTATGGTGGTGCATACCATTTTCCATTGGCATCTACACCAATGTTGGCACCCCTTATTCATTGCTGGTGCATGGTAAAGCATGGCTCGCGATCGAGGCCCCTTCAGGACTGGCGAGCGAGTGCTCGTTCCCCACACTGACAAATATTATGAGGCAAAGGTATGTGCAGTGACGGATGCTAAACCTCTGCGTCTTTTCCAGTGGAGCTTCATTCAAGGGTAATTTTCGATGTCTGCTGCAGATTCTCAAATCAGAAAAGCGCAATGATGGTGTCTGGTACTACCTGATACACTACAGCGTGAGTCCCTTCCACCATCCCATCAACTTAGTCCACAAAAGCCGTGTGTCCCCAAGACTATTGCGTCACATTGGATCGTGCTCAAAATATCCATATTCGTTTCTCACACAGCTGCTTTTCAATGTACAGGGTTGGAACAAGAAATGGGACGAGTGGGTGGAGGCGACAGGGTTGACAAAGTACAAGAAGGAGCTAGCAAAGGTCGAGTTCACAAAAGAGGGAGAGGGAGGCACCAGGGAGTTTGGCGGGAAGGCGGAGGCTGCTGAAGGGAATGGCAAGTCCAGAGCAGAGCCAGGCAGGAAGTCAGACAAGGGGCAGAAGCAGACCGTGTCATCAAAGGTAAGCAGACCGATGCGCTTGACATTCAGGCTGCAGGGCTTCTTCACCGTTTGCATGGAAGCAAGAGCTTACAGAATGCTTTGTGCAGGTGAGGGTGCAGCTTCCAACAGCGCTGAAGCAGAAACTCATCGAGGACTGGGACCGCATGCAGAGCGGCTCTGTTGCTTCGTTGCCGCGAAGACCGAGCGTCAACGCCATCTTGCTGCAGTTTGTGGATGCATGCAAAAGCAACAAGGACTTGGTGGAGCCTGAGGAAGAGGTGGGCACAGCACTGCCATCTTTAGCTGATTTCATTTGGTCTGCCATTGTTTTGGCGCGTTTTTGGAAGTTTTCCAGTGAGTCACTTCCTGACTTTTATTTGTTTGCGCAGATTGCCAATGGCCTCAGAATCTACTTTGACAAGGCCTTGAGACACATGCTCCTGTACCCACAAGAAATGGAGCAGGCAGTAAAGGTGCAACGCCGTTTTGTGTGCATATGCTTCTGATAATTGTGGAGGAGTCAGTAGCAGTTTTGAGTTTCTGGAGGGACTGCGGCCGAGTTTACGACTGCATGTGTTCATGGTGCAGGCGTTGTCAGATGGCACGACACCGTCAAGTCTTTATGGGGCAGAGCATCTGCTGCGGTTGTTCCTGAAGCTTCCAGATCTGCTTCCAGCCAACCAGATGTCAGCTGACGATCAGCTGCAGCTAGAGATGCGGTTGTCGAGCTTTTTGAAATTCCTGTTGAAGAATGAGGGGCTGTACTTCTTGTCACCTGGCCTGCCAGATCAGAATGCCACATCTTGAATCGATGTTGTGATACAAGCTCGAGTGCAGCAACGGAATACTTCGTGGGACCTTGTCATATACTGCATCCGAAGAGCGCATTGCAGGGCCAGTTGTGACTAAAATTTCAGTAAAGAGCATTGTCAAGCAATTGATTGATGAAGTAGTTGATGCAAATAATTAATCGCAAGTCAATCTGGGCCTGATCTCAGGAATAGCTGTAACTAGAAAGATGTTACACTTCCTTACAATGTGCCAAGCCACCCAAGAACTTTTCAAGCCACTCTATCGCTCCTTCTGATGCCCACAGGGCACCCTCCTCAACCAAATGCTTTGCAGCTGCTTCACAGCAACAGTGCAGTGCCAAGTGAGTGCCAGAATCTCAGCTATTGTACGAGGATTTAACACACAACCAACCCCAGAAGGATAATATACAGAAAGGTCCCTCCACAGTCTAGTCACATCAATGTAGCTGCCCCATCTGAGAGGCTCTGATGTGCTGAAGGGAAGATCTGACAGATGACCGAATCTCCACTCTGCTCAGCTGCTAGCCCATGGCGTATCTGTAAGCAACAGGAACTCCCTGAGATAGAGCACAGCAGTTCCTGCAACACATTGCTGTATACAGAGCATAAATGCCACCTTTTCAACCTTTGAGAACGCCTTCAAATGCTCACTTGGATACAAGGATGGAGGCAAAGAGCGGCAGAATGTCAGGAATGGAATGGAAGACAATGACTTACTTGTTTGTCCACTGGCGAGCCGTGTCATCGTAGCGCTTCTTGTCTGTCTTGTATCTGCAGGCAATCACTCTTATCAGCATGACTAAAGAATAGAATCTGCTTCTTAATGAAATACTCTGGAGAGACAGAACAGCAACATGCCTGTACAGTAAACCAGCCACAAGGCAAAATGCCACTGTAACAACCGCGATTGCCTTACAGTAGGGAAGGAAGTCTTGCTCTACATATGTTGATAACAAAGGTCAATCTGACAGGAAGGAAAATAGCAAGACTCACATGTGGGCAATCTCGGGCACCAGCGGGTCATCTGGGTTGGGGTCTGTGAGCAGGGAGCAGATTGACAGGAGCACCTGCAAGTCACAAAACATGCTATTGAACATCAGGCGGTATAAGACTTGAGCACACCATATGTTCCCACCACTTCTGCATAAAGTATTAGTTCATGGTGTGCATTGAGTAGCTGTATCAAGTGGCACATTGGCTGCATGATCATGATCAAAATGGTCAGGCAAGCAATGAACAGTGCTGCAATGAAGCTGGCACCGCACCTTGGAGACAGTCAGTGCAGGGCTCCACTGCTCCTTGAGAATGTCTAAACAAATCGATCCGTTGGAGTTGATGTTGGGGTGGTACACCTTTGTCTGGAAGTTCACCTGCAATCATGCACGGAGCGTCAGGGGCAGCACAGATCACTACATTGTCTGCACAGACAACGGCTTCAGAGTTAAACAGGCTCCAATCATGTTCCTCACAACACACCTTGGGAGGCTTGAATGGGTAATCCGGCGGGAAGTGAATTTTGACCATGAACACGCCGCCTGCATATGGGCTATCTGGAGGTCTGCAGCAGAAAAACAAATGGCATTAGCTAAGGACGTCCTTATCCTCTTTCTTTGCACAAGCATAGTATGACAGAACGAGACCGTGAGAAGCGTGAAAGAGTGTCCAGAAAGGGCGGCTCACCCCATAATTGTTGCTTGCCAGTGGAACAGGTCATCAGGAGACGTAGGGCCTGTTCACACAACGAATATCAGTGCACAAACAGCATGACTTCGATGTCTTCAGCCAAATGATTGGAGATAAATGACGGTCCGTGAAACGAGAATTATGACGTAAGGAGAGCACAACTCTTCCAAATGTAAGGCAACAGATCAGGATGTATGACTTGGAGGCGGACTTGTGGCAACCGATGGTGAGATACAATAGAGAATAACAGATAGAGCACGACTGGCTGTACGAACGGATTGTGAAGCACCTGCACTGCAAGACGTCGGTGGGTCTTTCTGGAGGTCTTTCAGCTCCTGCACCCCAGCAGGAAACCTTATACATGACACGTGCGTTAAAATCGCCACAACTCAATAAACATCGACCAAGGAAGACGGTGAGCATGCAGTGCTCGTGAGACAACGCACTGATAAAGCACAGAATCCCTGAGCAGCAGTGTCCAGGACAGACAGCAAAGGGACGAGGCACAATCGCATTGACAGAATACAAAATATAGGACGTCTAGAGAAACGCAAATACCTTCTGTATGCGTTTCGATGCCATGCGATGAGACTAGAGGCGCACTGACTTGCAGGCCTTTCTTCCTTCTAGGGAGGGCCAAACAGAAATGAAACGCTGGGAAGGAAGCCAAGCCGCCCAATAACCAGCCTAGGTAAACTTCCTACCGCGAGATCGCCAATGCCAAAGGCTAGAATCACTCCTTGTATTTTCTGAGTTGTGGAGCTCGGTCATGTGAGCAGGCAGCTGGCCATGCATGTAGGGTTTCTTGCTTTAGAGATCACAAAGGGATATGGACAGGTTTCCGATGAGATTTCCATCGTTTCTCACTAAGTAAAATTCTCAAGTGTTAAATGAAGAGGATGGACATGGAAAGAGTGTAAATGGCCATCAGTTTTGTAATTCTCTCAAAATACTCCAAATTCGTTTCCACATTCAGTCTCTCATCATAAGCAAAGGCGCGATTTGGCACCTTGCGCTGCCACAGAAGGGAAAGGAAAGACACTCAGTTGTGATATCCAACTCGAATGGTGTAAGGTAAAGCAGCTACACTGCATCAGATGCGCAGTCAACACAGAGCTTGCGGCAGATGATAAAGACAGTGTGGCGCACTGCCAAGCTTGTGCCGGTTGTGGTTGCTGTGGAGGATTTGCTTTATGGTCCAGCGTACGTTAGCGGTCGGTCTATGCAGCCGACGCTCAATCCAGAGAGTGCTACTGGTCATGATCTCGTTTTGGCAGACAAGTGGAGCATTAAGCTGTACAGATACAATCGAGGAGACGTCGTTCTGCTGAGGTGTCCTTTCGATTGCCAGAATTCCAAACAAGGTGTAGAATCCTGTGTTCAGCCCTCAGCCCAGACTGACCTCAGTCTCGTGATTGGCATGGATGGTCACCAGGTGGCAATATCTCAACTGTTGGGCAACATGCAGGTCTCCTGAAGATCCAGACATGACGCTCATAAAGAGACTGCTTGCTTTGGAAGGTGACTGGGTGACCATTCCAGGCAGCCTGGAGCTGGCAAAAATCCCCAAGGTGCGACTACTTCAAGTTGTCGCTGCTGACATGCCCATTAAGACTTCAAAAATTCTTTCGAGCGGCCAATGAGTATTGAAAGCGATGCAGGGACACTGTTGGGTGGAGGGCGACAACCCAGAGTTCAGTGCTGACTCCAGGAGCAAGTTTGGCCCGGTAATGATAGCTGAGCCGTCTCCCGTCGTTTTTGCCTTAGTGGTGATTGTTTGTGTTGTACAAACAAGTGATAGGATGCCTAGAACTCGTGCAGCGGAATAGTACATTGTATCGAGGACTATGCGTTGTGCAGGTCCCAGTGGCGCTCATTGAGGGACGGGTCCAGTACATCTTTTGGCCACCATCGAGAGCAGGCCGCGTGAACTCGCATGTGCCTGCCGGACGGCTACTTGTGAAGAATGATCATGCTTTCACTGATTCTAGCCACTTTGGTGCTTTTGAAGACAGCTCATGCCAGCCTTGATCCAATTGCAATGGGCACATTCCTTTGTTATCAAGTAATTCCAATTTAGCATTTATATAAATGCAATTGCAGATGTCACTCCATTAACAAGCATACTGTGAACTTGATACTGAAAAGAATATTGTATTCCAAGGAACTCCTTTATGAATATCTGCAATCAGCACCTCTGCACAATTGAACTTGCGCACAATTTTTACCGCATGCACAATTCGAGTGCTTGCATGCAACTTTGAAGCATAGGTGCGGCAACATTTCTCCTCAACTTCATCGGTATTTGTCCATGATTCGCTTTGCATCTGCACACCAAATTGAAGCACAATTGAAGTGTGCAAGGGGAAGTCCATGTTGGGGAAGCAGTGTCTGCAAATGAGGACAGAAATTTGGAATTGTGCTTATGCCACACAGAGCATCCATACCCGTTAAAGCATCTCCGGAGTCCCCGCCATCGCTTTTGTCATTGCTGGAGAGCTTGAGCCACAGATATGCTCCTCCACCCAGCACTCCAAGAAAAACGAATGTTGAAAGGACCTGACGGGCATCAGAACCAATCAGATATATTCTTTAGGTACCACACTGAAGGCTCGCAAGCATTTGCCGCTGACCAAGCATGCACAACCCACCTTTTGAAGCAACCAGAATGCAACAAGGCCTCCAACTCCAACCACGCCAATCTTTGCAGCTCCACGAGGCACACTTTCAGGAAGAAGGTCAGCAGCAGAGTCAGCAAGCTTATTCCCGCTCCTCAGAGCACCTTCAGTGCAGCAGGACCTCAGTATTAGAACACTGGTACATGTGGACTCAGAAGGCCACCTGTTAGATTTTGCTCCCTACAGCATTGATCATCGATATTCTAGGCCTATTAATCCCTATGAGCTACTGCAGCTGCATCGCTGAGGTGTGCCAGGGAAACAAAAAACGTTGGTGACCTCACCATCGAGCTTTTCCCTGATCTTGTCTTCGGCACGAACCGCAAAATATTGTGCCTGGCGTGTGACAGGCTTAACTTTTGGGGCGATAGGTACAAATCGCGCACGACGCAGCCTCACAGGTGTCCCGAACCTGGTTTGCAGCAGACGCAAATGTCATGCAAGTCACAGGGATGGCAGAACGCAACAACTGCTAGAAAATTGAATGTATCTCACTGATGCGATCTGGGGATAGGAGCAGATTGGAGTACAAGTCTCTCGCCAATAGCACACATCCTTGATGATACGAAGTTTGTCCGCGTGATGCTGGAATCCAAACAGTAAGCAACTGACTAAGTAGACACAAAGAAGTTTTTGCAAGAACAAGTTGACTTCAGCTATCCCTTCTGCTCACCAGCAGAGATCGCATTCCATCAAGTGCACTTGCTGACTCATCATCCACCCCCATGTGAGCATGCATGCTACACATTGCGCGGCTCTTTGGACCATATTCCAATATCTCGATGAGTAAAATTTCTTTCCTGGATAAGAAATGTGATCAGAATGTCCGCAGCAACGTTTGATGCGGCTCAACTTTGGTGGCCACCACTAGAACGATTCTACATCTACTTGACATCCTCCACGCAGAATTTGCCTGACAAGCTTCAAGTGAGTATCTGTCAATAATACATCACTAACGGTGACAGATTGGCGCATCCCAGAACGTCAGTCGTCTGATAGAAATTGCATCACTCCTTTCCAAACATGCGTGCAGGAACAGGCCAAGGACTTCGATCAAGTACTTCTTCAAAATCTCAGGTTCTTCAAGGAACCGAATGATACATCTCGGAACGCAATTGAAAAAGGCGCAGTGCTTACTCTGGGGTCCAGGAAAATTCCCAATGCTGCACATCTGCGGTCACCAGCTTTGCAGCTCAGTGAATCCTTGGTGACCCCCTTTCCACATGCAAAAACGATGCCAAGCTCTTCATAAATGTGAGCGTACTGCGATTTGGATAGAACAGAGGACGGTCACAGGAGTCTGCCTCTGTCCAAGGCAGGCTGTACTGTCTGGCAGCAATGCATGATCATGAGCATAAATGACTCAGGAACTGGATGAGGTGCAAGCCTACATTCTGCTGCGGCGGTGGCAAGGAGACCACAAGGATGCGGTCATCAGGGATCACTTGACACTTGAGCAGCTGCACAGCATTGCCCAGGCGTATTTCTTGGAGCGTTCCTACGCTATTGAAAGCCTGAAACTGATCTTCCAACTCGTTGAAGGTGAATCCCAAACCTGTGCTAACAGCAAAGCTTCTGTGTTTGTTTTGACAGACAGCCGGCTCAGACCCCCATATAATCTGCTGCAGGGGACCAGGAATCAGCGATTGCTGAGGTGTGTGGGCAACACCTTCAACGCTGGCTCTCCTCTGGCCTGGAGGACTCTGTGGTATCCACTCTGCTGGCGAATCTCAGCGCCGGTGGCACTGCAGTCTCTGCTCTTCAGCCACAGGACGGTGTGCCCCCTTGCCCAGCTCGTAAACATATTAAAAAACAGTTCAACGCTTTGTGACATTACTGAACATTGATTGCAGATGCCTCATGAAAAACGCGAGAAGGAGTCACAGCACCTGCTTGCAGAAAGGCGAAGACAAACCGCACACCTGTGAACATTTGGTCCGTGCCTCAATGGAAGTCAAGATTTGGGCTGAAATTGGTTGTGCTGCGACAGGGGCTCTGGCGGTGCGGGATGCTGGCAGCATGGGGGCGCCAGGAAGGGCGGCGCTGGCGCAGACGCGCATGCAGCAGGCGGCCGCAGAGCGCTGCGCCCTGCTGGAGACGCTGCTGCTGCTGTACTACAGCCGGCCGCTCAGCGTGGAGCGCTGGCTGGAGCTGGCCGCCGCTGTGCGCTCCAGCCTCGTCCTCAGAAGCTCGGCGCCCAAGCCCGGCCAGAGTCCCGGCCGCCGGGCAGACCACCTGGTGTGCAGCTACTCTACTGCTGCCCTACTGATGACTCAGCACTTCTGCATGCTAGCAGCGTTTAATCTCTTTGCGCTCCTACTGATGACATTTTGGCACGGCTCTAGCAGTCACATGTCTGCAGACAGGGGACACCAACAGTTTCAAATCATTGGATGCACTTGCCTTTTATACAAGCTGCCTTGTGCAGGGGGTCGTCAAGTGTGTCCAATAAATGGCTACTGGACAATGGACCATGACCCGTGCTCTGTGCAGGCGACCATGGTGCTCCTGCAGACCCTGGATCTGGAGACACTGCTGCGGCTGGTGGCTGACAACGCAGCGCTGATGGCCGATGCGCACCGCTTCGGCGGCGCGGCCGATCGGGAGCGGATCGATGCAGAGCTGCGCTCTTGGTGGGACGGCCCCTCCGAGGCCCAGACCCCTGTCCTGCTGGCCTGGGCCGCCTTCACCGCCCTCGCCAACATTGTCTCCCCAGGTGGGCATGACTCCGCTGCCCACTACAATGAGCCCTTGCGCCCGGGGTTCCCAAGGCAGAAAGCTGCAGCGAATATCACCTCATTCGCAAGAAATGACGTTCCACCTCATGAGATTTGGCATGGGCATCACTGGTTTTATTTAGAAAACAACAGTGCAGGTTCCTCACGAAGGTCATTTTCAAGTCGTGAGGTGCGTGTGTCTGGTTATTGGATCTCACCTCATTTTCTTCTCTTCTATGTGTTGAGGTGTCTGTGCGCGTGCCTGTGCAGACAAGAGCGAGGGAGCAGACTACAGGGGCCACGCGCAGGTGGCAGCGGATGACGAGGCGCTCGCCAGCCTGGCAGCCAGCGCTTCCAGCCTGTGCAGCCCGGGTGGCAGCGCCGACCCTCTGGCGAGCCTGTTCAGGAGCACGCTGCTGGCGCTGCTGTCGAGCATTGTTGGCGCGTTCGGGCTGTCCCCTGCCCGGCTGCCCGTCAGGGACCTGGAGCACATCCTCCAGCTGCTGCAGAGCATTTTCGAAGGTATGATAGCATATAGCTAATGAACATTGGCTCAGATCTGCAATATCCGGTGGCCGTCTCCTGTCAGTGTTTGAAGAAGGCTGTGTAAGGGATTTTCAGCGGGAAAGACAGCAGCATTCAGACTAATATTGGCTCTTGTGTGCAATCTCCAGTGGCCATCTCCTGCCTGTATCTGAAAAGGCGTCCAATTGGAATGGCAGCGTTTGTTGAGCAGGAGGTCTGACCATGTGTGGTGATGCACGAATGCTGTGTGTGTTCCCTGCCTATCGAGTGCATTGGGTCTCAGCGGTGTTGGTCTGTCTGCGCAGGCCAGGAAGACCTGTGCGAGTCGTTCTGGAGCAAGCAGAGCGTGATCGAAGAGCCGCTGCGACACTTCCTGCATGAGTCCCGTGGGCTGTACCCTCAGGTGATTCACCCCTTCCTGTAACCATTTCTGTCCCTTAAAATTACATGCACGAAGCCTTATAGGCACTGGTCAAGCTCAGGACAGTTCACTGATGTCCACATGTGTTTGCTGCAGTACCCCGCCCCTCTGCTGCGGCTGCTGTCAGGACTCAGCTCCTCGCGGGATGCTGCAGTGGAGGCCAACGCATACCTTGCGAGCCTGCCCGTCATAGCACAGCTGCACGACAGACTCCAGCCCTTGCAGTACTTGGAGGAGGGAAGCAGCACTGCCCAGGATGTCCAGGCAGCAGAGTCGATGCCTGTAATGGGCATTCCAGACGCCATCCCAAAAGTACCTCCCTCTGTTGCTAGGATATTCTTCCTTTGTCCTGGCACCAATTTACATTTACATTTTGCTAACAACTCCTCTAAATAAAATTGACCCATAACAAGTAAGAAGCGGACAAGCTTGATATATGCATTGGGATTGACGGCATGGGACAATTCTTTCTGTGGCAGGGTGCGCGGGGCAGTGTGCATGCGGTGCCGCCATGCCTAGCAGACGCATCAAGCAATGACATAGCAGGTGACATAGACGAGAGGGTGCTGGTGCAGTGGCGACTGCCCATGCAGCTGGGTGCCGGGCAGATACTCCTGCTCGCCATTGTGCAGGAAGAGCTCCTTCTCCTCCATCAGGTGCCCTCCACATAACACCCAAAACTTGGTTTGTCAGGAGCAATCTCTCGCATCTCAGACACCCATTAAACTGTGTCCTGCTGTTCATTCACTTAGAGACCGTGCTCAGGTGAATCTGCTTACTGATTGCGTATTGGGTGTGCCAGATCATGGCGGCACCTGTGCGGGAGCATGTGCTAGCATCGAGGCAGATTGAGGAGGCGGTCGAAGCGCTGAGCCCGCCGATGCACCTGCTGGCGCGCATGACAACCTCGCAGCCAGCGCTGGCGGTATCGCTGGTGCAGATGAGGCTGCCCTCGACAGCTGGCGATGAGAGCGGCAGGGACCTTGTCAGCCTTGTTGCATCAGCGCTGTCCGTGCTACCTCAGCTGCATGCACACGCTCAGCTGCGCTCCCGCCTGCTCCTCGTGCTGGGTGCGGCTTCTGGCTTACTGCCAAAATTTATACACATCATGCCTGAATCTTCATAGCATGCCTGACCTCAAGAATATATCAATTGTTGGGCGTTCTTGCTTTGCGGGATAACCTGCCTGCATTCACGGAAAAAAAGTGGTTGTAAACACTCTGAAGAGATCTCGCCCACAAGTGTGAGACCGGATGCTGCTGCACAGAGGACTGCCTGGGGCATCTGCTTGCATCTGATGTGAGGTCTTCCAGGGATTTTTCTGTTGTATCATTTAATCACTGACACAAGGCCGGCTGCTTCTGCCCAGAGGACTGCTTGGGCGTCTGAGTGCATGTGAGGCCATCCAGGGAAGTTTTTTTCGTTCATCAACCACTGACATGGGGCCGGCTGCTGCTGCGCAGAGGACTGCCTGGGGCTGGCTGGAGCGCTGGCGCTGAATCTGCCGGCGCGCGTTCTGGACGAGGTGTGCGCGGCGCCGCTGCTGCAGCCGGCATCCGCGGTGGCCACCGCTCCACGCAGCCTGGCGCCCGCCCCCAGCTGCCCCCGCTTCGTGGAGCAGAGCCTGCCCGGACTTCAGCACCTGCAGCAGGTGCGGCCTCTCGCCTGGGGTTTCCCTTGTCAAGCCTCTGTGAAAGGGTCCTCAGTCGAGATGACATATCAGGTTGCACGAGGTGGTAGGACACCTAAGTAGCGCTGTCAGACTGGACTTGTTGTTTCTCACTCGTTGTGGCCAGCCTCGTTGCTGTGCAATGTTCGTCTCGTGTGTGATGGGCTTGTTATGAGTTCCGGGCCGAGGTAGCAATGTTTGGAGGATGGCGTTGAGGGTGCAAGGGGCGGCATGTGCAGGAGGTGGAGGCCCGGAGCGGCAACTACGCTGTCTCAGAGGCGTTCCTGAGGCTGGTCTGCGTCCTGCTCCAGTCTGGCACATCCTCTCCTACTCTGCAGGTGTGTCACAAATTTGAGGACGAGACACCTCTGCATTTTCTTGAATTCTTTTTATTTGCCTGTGACCAAGGTTGCGGCGTTAATGAAGTTCTGTGTGTTGCACACAGGCCTATGTGGGGTTTGTTGTTGGCCATATCTTGCCCAACCACCCGCGGTGGCTCTACGCCAGCCAGTCCCAGAGATGGCGCATCAACGAAGCCGCCGTCAGAGTCGTGCACCTGGCGCTCACAACTGACGCGTTGCCCATGCTGCCAACAGGTGCAGCTGCAGCCCACTCGAAAACTGCAATAGTCTTGTCCCCGACCTCTTGCAGATCAACCAAGACCACACAGATCTGAACACACCATACTTGGATAATTGCCCGAGTACAAAATGGTTGCCACAGGTCTGGCGCCTGCCCACATTGCCGCTGGTGTGGCAGACTCCTCCTTGACCGTGCAACCTCTCCACTCTCTCTGTTGCCAATCCTTGCATGGGCACAGAGACTATGTGCTCCACAGGTGGCACGACAAATGTGACCTTCTCAGGGTTCATGTCAATCAGACATTTAAAAAATCTCAATGTGTGGTGCAGTGGCGACGGCACAGGCTGCCCTGGTGCCAGATCTGGCCGTGGCGGTCAGGCATGCGCTGCAAAAAGGCGGCGGCAGCGCGAGCTACCTGTGGGCGGCATTGCCCCCGGATGCGGCCACGCTGCGCGCGCTGAGCCTCCGAGAGTCCGGCGCCGAGGCGGCCGCCGCGGAGGAGGCCGCGCAGGAGTGGCAGCGGCTGCTGCCTGCCCTCGGCCTCGGGCCCGCGGCGCCCCTGGCCACCCTGTCCTCATCCCTCTTCCAGGTGTGCTCAGCCCAGCCATCTGACGTCTGGTCCCTGAAATCACAATGATTTTGGTGCTGCATGCCATGAATGACATCCAAATTTGCCCGGGGGATATTTGAATGTGTTCTGCATCTGTCTTACACGCTTGAGCGAGACACATGTGAGTCCTGATTCAGATGCTGCTGGACACTCTCAAGCAGAAATCCTGCCAATCTAGCGTCAATGGGCTCAGGTGTTCCATCTTGTGTGAATCGGGCAACTGTGTCCTATTGAGCGAGACAGCCTGGCACGACCCTGTGCAGGTGCCGCGTGTTGGCGTGTCCTCGCCTGCCAGCATTTTGGCATCCCTTGTCAGCTACGGGTACCTGGATGCCGCGGCCCATGCAGAGGTGCTCCGCGGCGTGCGTGCCCTGGCGCTGGCTGCCGCGCAGTCCACCCGAATGTCCTTTGCCGGCTTTCTCTCCCAGGCCTGCGGTGAGCTGATGCATTACAACTTCTGCTGTGAAATAACAAAATATTGTCCACACCGGGTGACATGTGGGGCACCCTGCAAGCTCTGCATGCAAGGACACCTCCCGCAGCCGTGCATATTCACATGAAGGCCAATATCAGTTGTTAACGGGAACTTAGTGATGTGACCACCCGTGGCCAGGCATTGTATCTCGGACAACAAGTAAGGTAGTATACCACAAACCCTCTAGCAGCCCTCTTTTGGCTGCTGGCAGAGTTGTGATGATTGTCTCGTTGTCTCTCTTTTAGTCGGAAAAGATAGTGCTTGAAGACAATTGTGCTGTCTTTTGGTCAGGGCAAGGGCAAGTGCCACTGATGCGGTCGCGCCTGGTGGAGCCACTGAGGCTTGAAGACGCCAAGGTGGACGTCAGCTTGTATGCAGCCAATGTGCAGCATCTGGTGGCAGCCCTGACCTTCCACCCAAGCGTGGTGGACCTGCTCCTGTTCCCAAGCGCCCTCACAGACTCGGAAGCCGAGGCTACCCCAGCTGGCACTTCTGGGGTGAGTGACCAATCCTTCTTAGCGTGACACTCTACGGGAAGTGCTCATTTTGCAAAAGGCATCGTCAAGATTGCTGGCGGGAAGTTTCGCAGGCTACCTATAAACTGGTGAAAGAAAAGAGCTGAATATAGCTGTGCCCTTCTTGGAAAGTATTTCACATGCGGGTCAGGGCCAACGAGGTGATGCATGGTTGTGGTTGTCCTCGCAGGATGAGCAGGCCAAGAAGAGGTCGGCAGGGTCCTCACCCAAAGGCGCCAAGAAGGAGCTGAAGGTGGCGGCTTGGAGCTGCCTGGACGGCCTGTGGGAGGCTGTGAAGTCTGGATCACGACTGCGCGCACAGCAGCCGGCCGTGCTGGCCCACGCTCTGCGCGCCCTGCTCGCCATGTGGCAGGTGCGCTCCTCCCAGAACCTCCTCTGTCCCATGCGGCCCCTCACCTACTGTACACAAAACTGGTGTCAATAAGTGTGCACCCTCGCCAAACGTTTGCGCGCTGCCTCATTCTCTAAGAGCTGGGAGCTGGGAATGCCAGCCCAGGATTCTTTGGCCCCTTCCTGGGCCACTGTCCCAGTCTTCAGCGACCCGACAGCAGTGAGAAATGCGGGCAAGAGCCTGGCTCGTAAACTTTTCAGGAATTTTGGAAGACAAATTTTTCTAACCATACTGACCAGATTTACATACTTCAATTTTGCTGGGAGTGTCAATATGCGTGTCATGGTTGCAGGCGGGCCCAGTGGCAGGGCGGGCAGTGGAGGTGCTGCGGGGTCAGGGGGATTATTGGGGGGCGCTGGCTGGGTGCCTGCCGGAGGCCGCGCAGCGTTCCCTCCTGCTGGGCGCGCCCGACCTCGACGGTGCGACAACCCTACCTCTGCTGAGCTGCAGATTAGATTTCATTACTTGGATGGTGGTGCTAAGTGTCAGTTTCAATCTGTTCTGGGTAGTTTTCCGGTCTGAGGGTATGACCATCAATGTCTATATTGAGCTCTGGATCAACCTGCAATATCTTGGTGGAGCTGGTAGGGAATAAATTCATATGAGCTGAATCTTGTTCTGAGGGTATGAGTAACAATTAGCAACTGGTGATGTGGTGGTGCATCATGGCAGACGGCGGCGATGAGGAGCCGGCCGATGCGTGGCAGACGCGCTCGGACGGCGCGTGGCGGCTGGCCGCGGAGGCACATGCGCTGCAGCTGCTCTCGCTCGACGCCTTCGCGCACCGCTGCAGCACCGGTGGGCCTCCCTATTAGCAACACAGTGTTGTCTGCAAGATGAAGGGTTGCACATACTGTGCATCTTTATCATTCAGGAGCAGCAGAAACTACTGAACACTGCAAAGTCGAATCGTGCAACTTTGACCGTTTGTGTGACACTAATGGTAATTTGGCCGCAGGAAGGCTAAGAATCTTGTTGATGGGCAGTGCTTCGTGGTTCTAAATGCAAGGAAAGGATCTTCCCGGGGTGTTGCAAAGTGCATGGTGGTACCTGTGGCGGCACTGGCACCTTCTGAAACTGGAGAGATGGTGCTGTCAGGGGACGAGGCAGGGAGCAGCGCATGCAGCCTGCTGGACGGCTGGGCGAGGGATGCGGACGGCGGGCAGCTGTTGGTGCTGCTGCAGCGCTACAGTGTCCCCTGCGCTGGCAGACGGCTCCTTGCCGGGCTGGAACGCTCCGCCAACGAGGCCGCCCTTGAACTGTTCAGCACCGCACTCTGTGGTGCGCTTCAGCCCCACTGCTGCCAAAGCTTTCATGCAGGCCGCACTTGGTCCTTTGCTGTATTTTATAACCTAAAAATTGTCAGAACATTCGCTAAAAAATGACAAATTGGCCTGTTCTGAAGTGTTGAAAGTTGCCATGCTTGTCCTGGCAGTGGGGTTTCGCATTTGAAAAGAATTATGAAACGGATACTGTGCTGCAGACAAGATGCTTGGGCCGAGCCTGCAGCTGCCAGGCTCGCTGCTGGGGTCACTGTATGCCCTGTCACAGCCGCTGCTCAGGCGAGGCGCCTCTCAGGAGGCCGCAGCGGCCGAGCTGCAGAAAGCGGTGGAAAGCTCTGAGAGGGGCCCAGACTCCATGCATGCCCACCTTGTGGCAGAGATGGGGCGGCTCGGAGGAGGCTCGCTACTGCTCAGGCAAGCCCCTGCACCTTGTCACATGAATAGTAGACTACAGCAGTCATGTCCTGAAACGCCTTGCAGATCATGGATCTTTGTGCTTTTGTACTCAGGAGAACAAGCAGAATAGACATCATATTTGATGCATTGATGCTCTGCAACAGGGCGGCAGAAACCTCACAGAGCGTCTTGGAGGCTGCCTTTGAGGACGGCCTTGCAGGCTTTTGGGAGCCCTTCCCCAGCTATGGCACCGCTTATGTGTACGATACCAACCGGCTGGCCCGGCAGATTGGGCCGGAATTTGCGTGCGAGCTGAAGTCTGTGCAGCAACTCCTGGCCTCCATGAGGTGCCGCCTTGTCTTTGCCATACCCTTCACACTTGTGGCACTGCTGCACAACACCAATGTAAGGACTGCGAAAGAGAGGTCATGGACAGTCCCCTGATTATTTCTTTGCTTGAAATCAACTGCATCTTCTGTGCATGTCTTCCTTCATCTGACTGTACAGAGAGAAGATGCATACAGTAGTTGATCACCAAACTCAATCCTGCTGCATTAACCTCAGCTAATGCCCTGGGAAGCAGCTACCGAACCCTCATGCTGCTATCTATATCTAGTTGTAGCTTGACAGAACCCAAATAACAAATGAATGGCATCATTGAGTACGGATGCTGCCATCACGCAGGGCGGTGGGAGTGCTGGTGAGCACGGAGGACGCGCGGCAGGCGGCACTGCGGGCGGTGCGCGGGGCCATCGCGGTGTCGCTGCGAGGGGGGGACGCGGCCCCCCAGCTGGGCGCCAGCGTGATTGCCGGCGTGGCGGCCGCCCTGTCGCGTGCGCTGCTGCCGCCGCTTGCGCAGGCCGCCAAGGGCGCGCGCAGCGACGACGGCGTTGCCTCCTTCTCCTGGCTCGGCGCCTGCCTCTCCTCCGCCGCGGAGGTGGCCCAGGTGACTCCTTCCTCAGATGACCAGTTAAAGTGTATCAGGTACCTTAATGCTGGCTCCTGACGAACGTCCTAGGTCTTGCCTTTGCATGCACCAATGAGACAGGGGGTCAGCAATGTGGGGGCCTTTCTCTTCATGACGCTTAACCCGGGCACATTGTTCCTGTTTGAGACAGTTCACTTACAGCAATTTCTTGTTCATGATCGTTATATGCTGCTGAGGTGACCCAAATAGGGGGCCTCTATTTCACAGCGCCCGGGCTCAAAGCTTATTAAACAGCAAATGCCTCCTCGTGATCTTGAACTGCATCTGATGCGTCATAGCACAGGGAGGGCCGTGGCACAGGGGGTACTCTGGACAGGGGGTGAGAGGGAGTGCATGGTGCTGTGCAGGTGCTGGTGCTGGTCCTGCAGAGGTGGCAGGGCCGGGGCAAGGCGGCGGCGTCCGGCCGGGCGCCCTCCTCAGACCTGTCCATCTGCGCCGATCTGCTCCACATCACCCGGTGAGGGCCCTGCGTGACCATTGTTTGTTCCTAGCTGCACATGCCATACCTCCCATGACTCACTCTGCTGCAAGCGTCTAGCACTTTGCCTATTATTGGTCATGTGCATTCCTGTTCATGTGTTTGCCCTACAGAATTTGGTGGCACAGACAGTAGGTTCGCTGCAGATCCCACATTGCTGCACAAGCTCTAGGCAGGCTACCACTGGACTGATATGGTCTGCATGTTGGGCTGACATGGTGTGTTCGGTGCGTTCTGCCAGGTCGTGGCTGACGGGCAGGGGCGCGCTGGCGGCTGCCAGGTGCACGGATCGCGCGCTCCTAGAGGACCTGGAGGGCAGTCTGCTGGCGGCCCTGCTGCTGGCGCTGCAGCGGCTGCCCCCTCTGCTCAATGGGGCTGCCCGTTCCGAGCCGCGCGCCGCCCTCCGCACCGCACTCGCGCAGGTGCAGCCCGGGCTGCAGACCATGCAGTGCCTTCTCTGGACTAGGAACTGTGTGGCTCCTTTGTGCTTCTAGTGTGCTTCATGGCCATGCAACCCCACACAGCTGAACTTTGACAGGACATATTCTCCTCCAGCCAGTCTTGAGATGGTATCCACCTTGAAAATGTCCTCTTAATGCCTGGGAACTTTGAAGCAACCATTCTCTGTCAATGACTGGCTTAGGTGGGAATTGTGTTGCTGGTGTGCAGGCGGTGGGGCCGCTGCTGGAGCTGTGCAGGGAGGCCGAGGGCAGCTCTGCCACGGCGCTGGCCATTGTGAGCGTTGTCATCCAGCGCCACCTGTCGCATTCCACCTGGCTGCCCCTCCTCCAGCAGGCATGTGCAATTTTCCTAAAAATACTATATTATAGGTTCATCTCCTGGTCCTGAAGGCACCGGCATGGCTTCTACGTTGGACTCATCACATCACCTTCCAAGCAGGGATGGAAAGAAAAGCCTGACTCCACCTAATGACCGTCAATGTCACTGTCAATGACAATCCTAGATCAGACAGGGATGATTGATCTACAGCTGCTTTGTAGGCTTTATCTCTGTGGCCAAGATAGGGAAATATTGGAGGATGTCTGATGGGTATGGGGATGTTGGTTGCAGGCTCAGGTGAATCTGGTGGATGTGATGGACCGCGCCTTCCGGACAGTGGTCAGGGGCCGCGGTAAGGGGGCGACGCAGCCGAAGGCCGTCACAGAACAAGCCAGCACCCTCATGGGCACATCCCTGTCACTCATCCTCACGGTGGGGCCTCTGCAGCTCTGCGTCCTGTCACAGGATTGCATGGCCGTATTTGGAATAGGCCTTGGCCACTCTTACTGACTTGTTGGGCTCAAGGATGCGTTGCCTTGCGTGTCCTATGCAATGCAGCTGGCACGCACCAATGTCATGAGTGGGCAGCAGGTTAAGTTGAATGTTGAGGCAATGAGCTTGGCAAGAGGGGGTGCAGAGTGTTTGTGGATGGCGATGCAGGCGGTGCAGCATAAAGGGGCCGCGCAGCTGTTGGCGGACCAGGGCCTCCTCAGCTGCCTGCTGGCCATGGCTGCCTGGATGGTAGCGCCTGACGGGGGAGGTGCGCCCTCTGCATGGCTCGCATTCTTTGCTACCAGTCCAACGGATTTTCTCCACGAAAGACATGTTCGCTCCTGCAGTGTACATCTGAACTCAGGACTTGCACATGCTTACGGTCCCACTCGACTGCCTTAATTGGTCTTGTGAACTTCGTGACGATGCTGCCATGGAGTGCTCATTGGTCCTGAAATTTCGCAATGAGAAAAGCTTGCATGAGCCGGTTGAGTAGGTGCATGAGCGCTCACCCCAGCGCATTGGGTTCTTGCCAAATTAGTGACGCCCTGCCACTATTCACCGCAGCGAGTGCTGACGCCGCTGTGTGCAGGGCTGGGTAGCGCGGTCAATGAGGAGCCGGTAGAAGCAGGTTCGGGCGGCGCGAGGCGGCCGCAGTCGGCGGCCACGGCACCGCCGGGCGCGGATTACGCCGGCGCGTACAGCAGCGGCGGGCGGGCGGTGCCCGTCCACCAGCACTGGCTGTCCCTCTGCGCCATCCTCGGGGTGCGATTGCAGTCTCTCACCTTTGCCACTGCTAATTTGAACTGGACTGGCAGTATTGGCGCATAAATACTGGACCTGCAAGGCCGGCCAAGCACACGTCAATGTTGCAAGCCTTGTTCAAGCGCATCGCTTGGCTCTGCAAACCTCAGTTGAAAGAATTTAAAAGAAATTGACTCGCAGATACTGAGTGCACGCTTGCCTTGCCTGGGAGCTGACAAAAGTTGCTAGTTTGACACCTGTGGAGTACCTCTGGGGTAACCAGTGTGCACACACGGCTGCTCAGGATGGAAGAACTTATCTCGCAGGTGGTGGTGCGTGCGCTGCCTGGGTGGACGGCTGTTGAGGCTGATGCGGTGGCGTTGCTGGTGGCTGCGGAGGAGCGCCTGCTGCTGGCACTGGAGCCCCCGGCCGCAACGCCCGCGCAGCCGCTCACCCTCGCCATGCTCCAGGCGCGCACATTCCCTTGCAGAAAATGTTTTTGGGGCGCACGACAGGGTGCATGAAGGTTTTTGGAGTCCCATGTCCATGCAGGGGCGGACAGACAGATTTGGCTTCAACTGTGAGCCGCCTGCATGCTGCTCAAAGTGACAGGGAAATATCAAGCCCAGGCAGACAAGCACCGCCACCCGTTGCAAAATGCAACATAATAAATTGAACAGCTTTGCATGCGCTTGTCTAGTAGCTCATCAAGGCGTCAGGATGCGTGTTCAGCATGGGAGCTGGTCATTGCTCGTGGGGCTGCTTGAGTGGGCCGGGGGTCGCGTGAATGGGGGCATGGCATGCACAGGAAACGGAGCGCGCAGCGTTTCTGCTGGCTTCGCTGGCGCGGCTGCTGGGCCTGTGGCAGATGGCGCTGCCGGCCTCGCTGCCGGCCGCGCGCCAGACGGCGGCCTCCTTCCTCTCCTTCGCCGCGTTGCCTACCGCCGCCGACACCTGCGCCGTGCACTGCCCGCCTGTGTCGCCCTCTGAGAAGGTGCTGCACCCAACCAATGCCCTGCCCCTGGCCCTGGCCGGGATTTATATCCCTGAAATTTAGCGCAATGGTACGCGATTTGAAACATCAGCACATGACATGCAGACTAGCCTCCAAGCCTCCCCTTGGAAGTTGGTACTGGACAGGCTTGGCGCTCCATAAGACCGGCTTGTCCATGGAGGGTGGGTACAGGCAGGCAGATTGATGGAGTATTTGGCATTGAACGGTGAAGGTTGTGTGTGGGGATGCGCGCAGGCTCAGGCAAGAGAGCAGGCAGGGCTGCCGGTGGGGGAGGCATGGTTTGATGTGTGCGCGGAGGGCAGCAGAGAGGCGAAGGCCGGCGCCGGTGACTACAGCGATTTGAAGCACAGCGACTACAGCGCCAGCCTGGCAGAGGCGCTCTACGGCAGCGTCGCCCAGGCGCTCTCCTTTCTCTGCGCTGTTGCTCCAGAGGTGTGCGGCATCTCAGTATGTGACTGGCTCGTGTGTTGTGCTCCCCGTGGGATGGTGCATTGGCAGCTGCATGACTCCTGATGTAACGCAGGAAAGACAACGCTGCGATGCTATGATTACCTTCTTCAGTTTCCCAGACTTCCAGTTTTGTGCACATTGCCACCTTTGTTCTCAGCTCCTGATGTTGCAGTCTGGTGTGCCAACAAAGGCTTGACATGAGTATGGTGCAAAGTGGTGGCTGAGAAAATTGCGGCCTAGCGCGGGGCAAAAATGCAGGCTGCTCTCGTGGTATATAATCAAAGTGCGAAGAGGGTGTGTGGTTTGGGCAGGTTGGGGAGGAGGAGGTTGCAGAAGGGCTGGGCCCGGAGTGGCCGGAGCCGCGGCAGCTTGCGGGCCTGCAGCAGCAGTGCCTGGCGATGTCCTTCGAGGTGTGCCAGCGCAGCATGGCCGGCAACGCGCGCGCGGCGCGGCTGTGCCGCACTCTGCTGGCCATCCTGGCAATGAGCCGCCGCCTGCAGGCCGCCCAGGGGTTCCACCCCGACCCGGCGCTGGCCGAGCGCATCCGGGACGGCCAGGCGCGCATGACCGCCGCGCTGGCACCGCCCGGGAATGCCTCATGATGGGCGCGTCCTTCACAGGAGACGCCACAAGAGAAAGCCCGGGAGCGTCTGATGATGGGCTTCTTTCAGTCAGGGGATGCGCACATGAGAAGGCATGGGAGTGTCTCATGAAGGGCGGCTTTAGGACAGGAGATTCCTGCAACAGAAAGCCCGGGAGTGTGTCATGATGGGCGTCTTTTTGCCAGGAGATGCCGGTGACAGAGTTGCTGTTTTGCTAGGCAAGGAGATACAATCGTGTGGGGTGGATCCAGTGTCTACTGATAGCTATGATTAGTTTCTGTGGGAAAAGCAGGTGAATGGGGTGAAGACATTCCATTGCGATCCTAATGACACGTTGTCCTGCCACATTTGAATTGCTGACGAGTGGTGCGACTAACAGGTGACATTGTGACATCAGCTCATACACAGGTGATGTAATTGCCCATGAGAGCAAACCTGATCAAGGCAGCCTGTCTGAGACAGTGTGTTGCACCTGAAAAATTGCATCTTTGCGATATCGATGGTTCTCATTTTGTTCAGCAGTCCATTTGCTTGGTTCATTCAGTATGTTCTGACAAACACAACTAACATAACATAACTGTGCTGGCAACACTTATTTGGCTGCAGAGAGCTCTCTCGAGAGCGCCAGAAATTCTTTGATGGTTTCTCTCAGTTGCTTGACCTGCGCCAAGTCTTCCTGCCACTGACGGATGCTCTCCGCTCTCTGCTTCTTGTATTCTTCACCTGCTCTTGCCGCGTCCTCCAGGAGCTGTTCCAAGAAGGCTTGCCGGTCGTCCAAAATTCTGTCTTCAACCTGCGCATTATGCTGTCTGCACAGCACAGAGCCTTCGTTCCTTGTCGAACATTGAAAACTCAGCCTGAGTCAGAGCAGCGCTTCTTCTTGCGATAAACATTTTACACTGGGCCTTGCCTTTCCGATGGGGAGCTGTTTGAAAGGTCTGCTTGATAGTGCGCCCTCTGCAGCAGTGCACATGTCGTGACATCCACGCCTCTCTGCAGAGAGGCCTCCACATCCTCAGGGCGGCGCAGTGCCATCTGGGCCGCGGACAGGGACATGTATGCCAGCGCCAGTGTGTGCACAGCGCCAGGCACTGCCTTGTAAGTCTGCATCCAGCACACAACACCTGAAGCCTTGACTGGCATGCATGCAGGCAGGCTCATGTACCCACTGCGCGCATCGCATCATCACACCCTCATAGATCATCATCACGGCTTGTCAGGCAAGTGGCTAATATACAAAGAGAAGGAGGTGGTTCTTCACAGTGCACGCAAGGAGGTGTGGTGCACCTTCTCAATTTGTTCTTGCGATGCTGCTTTGGGGCCAAACCATCTGCCGACCCATCCCGTCTGGCCGGCCGTGATGGCGTCATACTTCTGGATCAGGCTTTCCACGGAGTCACAGCAGCGCTGCGCCATGTTGTGCGCGCGCAGGAAGCTGTCGGGCGTGGCCACCTTCATTTCCAGGTTCACAAGCCTGAGCATCTGATCCGCAGGAATCGCATTCCTCCTCCTCACCTGCAGCAGGCAATGCCCGGCTCTCATGCACCACCCCGATTCATCCCCACCGCGAGCAAAGACACATGAATAGAAAATCCTCAGCCAAGTGGCTACGAGCCTTGGAGAAGCATGCCTCGTTGCAAGGGTATCTCCCCCAAAAAACAGCAGTTGTGGACATGCCTGCAAATCCGGAGACACGTCTTCATTGCCCAATTTGCTCCGCGATGACACTGATGCTGAAACCAACTGTGAGGTGTACAAACTTGCGCACACCGTCTGGATGCTGAGGCTCTCCTCCAGCAGCCGCCGCGCCTCGTCGTATTCCCCCAGATTCTGCAGCACGCCAGCGAGGGCCTCGGCGGCCCCGGCGGTGGTCAGGCTCTGGGGGTCCACCCCCCGCTCGATGTCATAGCACCTCTGCAGCAGCGGCCGCGCCCTGTCCACGTGGCCGTCCCCCTTGTGGAAGGCCGCCTGCTGGCCCAGCAGCATCAGCGCCGCTGCACAACATTGGCAGAAATTCTTCAGTGTACCTACAAGGAACCCTTCTCTGAGATTCGTGTGCGTGGGAGATTGGATAATAGCTGTTCAACCTTGGACATGCTGACAATTTGCAAATGAAGAAGTCTAGCTACAAATTCAAGCCACAAACTCAAGCCATAAATCAAACCAACACAGTTCCCATCTGAACAACGTGCTTCCTATGCTCCAACGGGCTCTGTCTTGCATGCATTAGTACTGGAACAGCATGAGTTGGCATGACATGGCGGGTTGCAGATGTAAACAGGGGATTCACCTTTGCTGGTGCCCAGGCCGGCATCCTCCAGGAAGCGGAGCTGCTGCTGCAGCATCGCCAGGGCCTCAGAGGAACGTCCTTTTCGCCTCAACAGCCGCGCGAGGGGCAGCAGGGAGTCGCACACAGACGGGTGGCCGGGGCCCATAACTGCCCTCTTGGCCTGCAGCGCGCTCTCGTAGCACTCCTGAGCCCTCTCAGCATTGCCAGTCTCCAGGTAAAAGCCTGCGAGTAAACAGGCTATCTTGAGTACAGGGTGGAGCTGTTTAGCTTTGTGCAGGCGAGCTATTTAGGAAAAAAAATGAAGAAATAGGGACAGGCTACCTGCTGCATTGTGCAGGGCTGCTGCAGTCCTCACATCCAGCTCCCCAAAAGTGCCGCGCAAGCTTTTCAAAGCCTGCAGTTGGCGCCACAGAGCTTCTCAGCATTCCATGTCATCTGTAATTGGGACAGGTAGTCTATTGGGGGCCCAGCCAGCTTCTGCACACCTGTTCATAAAGAGGCCCGGCCAGGTCGTACTGGCGGGACACTCTGTACAGCTCTGCCAGATTTTGAGTTGCAGCAGCCACATGCGGGTCGTCCAGGCCAAAGCCTTGCTTTGCCTCATCCAGCGCAAGCTTAAGAAACCTCTCTGCCCGCCGCAGCTCACCCTGAGCGCCTCCATCAAGCCTTTATCAGTATTCACTTGTACAGGGCCTCGGGTGGATCTGCAAGGCAATGTTGTCAAGACAGGCTGCATAGCTGGGAACATTCACGGACCTGTGCACCAAACTTAGCTGCCTGGTCTGTATACAGACGCCATTTGGCTGTGGAATCGTTGGACACTGGCGCAGGCCTCTCCTGAGCTTCGTTTCTGACTGGCCTTTCCTCAGCTCTCGCTTCAGATCCGTGAAGCAGAAGCACTGCTATGCCTGCAGATGCAGAAATGTCCATTTCCACATTCAATTACATTCTTGTTCTTGGTTAGGCACTGAGACCAGATCACGGAAAAGTACTTCAGGAAGAAGCCGATCCACAATTGCAGCGTACCAGGAAATAAAAGGCCCCAACTATGAACAGATCTGTCACGATGAAGCGATACCAAAGGAGTTATTCGGGTCTGGGAGAACTGTAGCGAAGACGAACGCTCGAGGATTCGGAGCAAGCTTTTGCTGGTTGCCCAAAGGTGATGCCGTGACATGTTAATCGGACAATACACACCGCAATTTCCTCTCCCATCGAGCCAGACTGAATACAAATAGCCATGGGCACCTAAATTCAGCTTCTTAGGTTCAGAAACCCTTCTAGAGTCCTAGTACATTTCAAATTTCAGAGAAGGAAGGAAGAACCGGAGAGAACACAACAAGATAAATCTAAGTTCTCGATATGATGACTTAAACCATATCTTGTTCTGGAGGCATGCGTCCTCTAAACAGATCTTTCAAGCCAGATCGGCATCTGAAGATGGCGTTGTCAGTCTCGAAGTGAACAAAGTGAGGACTAAGAATCCTGATATGAGGCGAACAAGTCCATTGCTTCCTCTTCACCCGCCAAGCGGCAGAAGGAAGAGGCAGGATCTCCAGACTAATCTGAAAAGGTGACTTGTTCGACAGGCATCGGTTGAGAAACTTCCACTTCACAGTGGGCATGTGCTTTCACATGTAAGATATAAAATTATCTAGTAATTTCCCAAGTTGGTTAACAGTCTGAGTGCAATGTTACGGTGGCTTCTCACCGTCTAGTTGTCAAGCACATGCGCTGATGTGTAGAGATCACTAAAGTGCATGTGGTTACATGTGCCTTGAAATGCAATAATCTGGGACTGGCAAGTATACAGGACGCTACTGTTGGCTGGACTTGCCACTGTGCTCATTTTTGGAGGACTGTCCCTGAAGAAGTTGACCGATGCCCGGGCGAAGGACACGTTGAAGGTGGTGGTGAAAGGCTCGCCAACCAGAACACACCTACTCCAAGAGCCTTACGCAGACCTCTACACGGAAGGAAAGGATGGGGAGGAGCCCTGCGGGGAATCTTGCAGCAAAGACCATGCGCACTCGCACAGCGCTCCGGTGGGACAAGACAGTCAATCATTCTATTACCACCATGGTCTTTACACGCACTTAGAGATGCTGCATGCTATTTGACATTTGTTCAATGGCTGTTGATACCTGCAGGCTGTCAAGAAGGGGGATTCTGAGGTTCCTCTGTACTTAATGGTAAGCTTGCCAATCGCAGCACCCCACACGGCATGACATGGCCTGCATTCTTCTGCTCCTGCTCTTAACATCAAGACAGAATTCATAATTAGCACACTGACAGTCGGGTACATTCTTTCTGTCTGCAGACAGCTGAAGACATTGACGGAAAGGAGCAATCAATGAAGCAATACGCTGGGAAAGTGCTGCTGATCACCAATGTTGCATCTCAGTGCGGCTTCACAGATTCCAATTACAAGGGGTTGCAGAAGATCTATGAGAAGTTTCAGAGCAGTGGTTTCGAGGTGTGTTCAATCTCTTTTGCATTGTAATTGGGCATCTCCAAACCTTCCTAATGACTAATTACCGTGGTGGGTGTTAATAGTGGGTGTATTCTGGTGCAGGTTCTGGCATTCCCCTGCAACCAATTTGGTAACCAAGAACCTGGAGACTCGCAGACCATCAAGGAGTTTGCCCAGAAAAAGTGCGGTTACCCTCAATCCCCTTACTTGACAATGGGCATTCTTATTGTTACGGTTGTCTAAAGCAGATTGCGGTCTGGCACAATCCTGCCGTACCTGGCCATCCTGTATCCTCTCAAGTCAGGGCCATGATGCATTCAACTTGAGGCTTGCCGGCAGCACTCCTGTGATAATCAGGTCTCTTATGCCTGATGTGAGATTGGGTGTGTGTTGTAGGTACGGGGTCACCTTCCCCTTGTTCAAGAAGGTGGAGGTCAATGGTCCTCACACAGACCCCATCTTCCGGTACCTCAACATCCTCAACTCAGCAGAGACTGAACCCAATGCAGCAGACTGGAACTTCAACAAGTACCTTGTGGGGAGAGACGGCTATCTAATAAAGCACTATAAATCTGCTTTCAATGAAGCTGAATTGGAAGCAGACATACAAAAGGCGCTCTCAGCGCCGGGCAGCAAAGTGGCAGCGACTCGCTGACTGTGGCAATCGCTGGCATAGAACCTTGTAATCAATTGTTTACTCTGGAAATTTTTCGTGAAATACAACAGTCTTCGGTGATGCATGTCACATGCACGGTGCCATTGCCAGGGACAAGTCACTGTGACATGCGCATGCATGCACTGCCCGCGGGGCCAAGGCCGGCCGCTGCCGTCAATTACATAATGATTGGTACATAATGTACCTACAAGAAATTGCACATGCACCACCTGCCATTGCTTGCTTCCTGTACATGCTCCTGTAAAAAGTCTGAAGGGCCAAAGGACGGCTCTTTGGGGCAAGTTCATACAGCCTTCCTGGAACGCCCCCCGACAAGGAGCTTTGCATGCCGCATTCAGCAAATCGATGCATTCCAGACTTATTACAGCGCTTCAGCAGCTTCTATAAATACTTATTGAGAGAGTGCTGACTGCTTCGCCCAGTAAGATTCGGCGACCTGGAAGGCCTGGGAGTTGACGTGGTGAACTAGTGATCAAACTGTCCAAGGAAGGGCACAGAGCCAAAAAGGGGGGACTGAGCGTTGCTTTATCACCACATAGGATTTAGATATATTATTGCTTTTCATAGGAACAGAAGCAGAATCCACCCCACCTCACTTTGCCACAGCCATGGATCCAGTAGCTGTCCAGCAGACCAGTCTTCTGTACAAGCAGTCGTACAGCGATGCGTCCGTGCTTGTTTGCAGAATAGTGGTGAGCCCACATCCTAATCTGTGGGTCACTTGCACCCAAGAAGTGCTGTTGATGTACACGCATTTTGCTCAGATCCTTAAGCTCAGCCAACAGGTTCTATTCGCTGATTGCGATCAAGTATCCAAATGAATATTTTGCCCAAATTTCAGTAGTGCGAGAATTTTTGGCATGTGGATCTCTGCAGGACGAAGAAGATGATCTTTCAACTGCCACAGCCTTAGAGCAGCTCACTTGGCTGCACAGACTGCATGTGGCGATAGACAATGTCTTGAAGACAGCCAAAGCGATCAAGGTGGACATCACAGGTCAGCATCAGTAAATCTTCACGATTGTATGAATGAGAGCGAGGATCACTGAGTTGCATGCATGGGGTTTCTGGAGGGTGCCTATCAATGTGGGATTTCTAACCTTTGAAATGTTGAGTTCTCACATCTGTGCAGGGGAAGTGATGCACTTTGTGTCTGGTACGGAAAATGCTGATGAGGATCATGCTGCCAGCCTTGTGACCCTGGCAGAAGAGCTGATGGCAATGGCAGCAAGCATGGCAATGCCCAATGGCCGCCCTTTGCAGCTGCAAATGGGCCTCCATACTGGGCAGGTGGTCACTGGTGTCGTGGGCAATTTGGCACTTAAGTACGGGTGCGTAGCAATTCCATGCTCACCAATTTAAAGAAGCTTCAAGACAGCACACGTTCTTACAACCAGGAAGATTTTTTTGGTGGCTTTGTGTTGTTGCATGCGCTTAATTTGCCTGCATGTTGTTGCAGGGTCTTTGGCCCCACAGTAACTGTGGCACGGCAGCTGGAGAGCCTGTCTTCTGTAGGCACAGTCTGTGCATCCATTGACACAGTCAAGTGCGACCTCTCATTCTGGGCTGAGGCGGAATTGAAATCCCTGCAGCCTTCCCAAATTTGGCTTACATTGGTTTCTTGTAGACTGTGTTCGGCTGGTGAGCCCAGCACATGATCCCCACCTGAGGTTCTTGTGGCTGTCACAGGAGATTGCCATATCAGGACAGCTGGGCGAAAGCTGACACAATCACTCTTCCTGACTGGCAAAAGCTTGACATATACAGATGTGTCATGTTACCCCAGGACTGTGCAAAGTCATGACCCAGTTACGGAAAATTTGGATTAGAGGTAGGTGGACGTTCTCTTTCTGGATTTGCAGATTGACATCATTCTTTCGCTAAGTTGCTTCAGATGAATTGCATTCTTGCTGCCTGTTCACTTTAATTTAGCCAGCTTGACATCTCTATTGTGTCATCATGACAGGCACGAGGGCCTCACACATTGTTGGGCACAGTGATGGGTTTTGTACATCATTTGCAGTAGTCAACCAACTGCCATGATGGTGGGAGTATGGATCTCACAGGAGCTTCAAAGGGTGAATAGTGGTGAAAATTCTGTCAACAGATGAGAACAGCGCGAGTACAAAGGGAGACTGCACGGTGAACCTTTTGCTCTGCAAAAATATTAGTTATATCCACTGCGCAGATCAAGTGCCCTTATTTTGCTGATCACATATATACACTGATCATCCTGAGGCTAACACATTATATACTGCCCTCGCTTGCAGTGATTCTTCTTTCCTGGCTTGGCCTGGCGCCAGATCAGCCCTCTGCCAGGCGTGGTGAAGTAAGCACAGCTTCCTGGTGGTGGGCATGGACGTAGCTGCAGCTGCATATGGTCTGTTACAGTACTATGCCAAATTTAATACAAAACAGCAATAGTATTTTCTGTTTGCTCCCTAGGCTGCAGCATGCAATGCCGATTTCCCAGAAACTGTAAACTGATTCCCTGTTAAGCTGAACGAAAAAAAAGGAAAAAGAATGTAGTGCATCTGGTGGGTTCTATTATTCCTGTGCTTACACATGTTTAGTTAGTATTGAGGCTTGCTGCAAATATCCGTAGTACTGTGAAAAGTACCTGAATTATGCACAGTCTGTTTGAAGTAGGTGGGTTTTTCTGTCTGTAATAAAAATTTAATTCGATCAATGTCAGTCAAGAAACCACTCCATCAGCCCCTTATGGTTCTGTTATCATAAACATGCCAATTCTTGGAATAGAGGTACAACTAACAACGCTCAAAACTGTCACACAGACATGCTATGTGTTGCAACAACTGGCAGTCCCGCACTTCTTCAAAGTTTGCCATGACTATGGCATGCTAGCTTCTTGTCAGCAGTGTCATGTGGCACTGGTATTTAAAAGGTTGTCATTGGTCTGCTGTGAGCTCCCACCAAGACCCAAGTAGTCCATGAGTGCATGGAGTCGCTGAGGATTTGTCAAGTACAAATATCCAGCCTGCGCAGACACCATGCACCAAATTTCAAAATAGTGGGGTCATCACAGCTGCAGCAATCCAATTGCAGCTACAGCCAAGTTGCAAAGACAGGTAAGGTCAACAGATGAAATAGATTATTTAAAGTCGTCCAACTGCTTGGGAGCGTAGGGCGCACCAAGCATTCCATTGCTGTCGCATGCTTGTATGTCTCTGCGTGTTTGCCGCTGGCCTTGAATCTGGGCGGTACATTGACCTTCGCATTGCGGCCCCATCTGAGGATTTCCCTTTCCTCTTCAGTGATGAACTTCCCAGAAAGAAGCAGCTGGTAGTGAGTTTCCTGCAAGCATTGCGACAGCTGAAAAGAAAGGTCACGCAAACACCCGTCTTGCTTGGTTATGCTAGCGCTGGATACTCAAGATACCCGGATGCTGATGCACCTGCGTCTCTGCTCGGACTTGAGATGTGACGCCTTCATAGTAAGTTGTCAGACGGCCCGGGGGAAAGAAGAAGTGTCGCCGCACATAAAGCTGCACACATGAGAAACTCAGATCTTACTTGCGAACCATTTTAAAATTTGCTGTGGGTGGCAAAGTTGCTGTGCATGTGCTGGACATCCAAGGCCTCCATCTGCAAAACAAATTATATTCAAACTAGCTCTTGACAGGTCTTGGGCTCACCTCCCAGACAGAGTCCCCAAGGAAGGCTAGTGCTGTGGCATTCCAATTTGCGCGCACATCCTTGCCTTCAAGATTGGGCACAGGGGGCAGTACTGGATTGCAATCTGCTCCCCCCAACACCATGTTCAGACTGGCTAGTACTGTGACACATACCCAAAATGCCAAGAGATAAAGGACTGCTCACAGTCTGAAAACCTCACCTACTAGCCCAGTTGGTGCTGCTGGTCCAAAACCTTTCACAGCTGCATTCACTGTATCCCTATGATTCAACAGTGTTCTACTTCGTGTTATTCTGGGACGCCCAACTGGACACTCAGAACTCCAGACTGCCCATTGTCGCTCCAAAACGGTCCTGTAAATCATCTAACAGCATGTGGCCATCAAGATCTTCGGAATATGGCCAGATCAATTCAGAATTGTGTCTGCAAGATGCACGGCCTCCAGTTCTAGGCCTGCAGCACCGCTGTTGCGCTCTATTGGGAATCCGTTACGGCTTCTATTGCAATGAGAGCCCTCCAATGATTGAGGATGAAATATTATGCTCTCTGCTTACTACGCAAGGATACTGTGATCGCAGCTAACCCATGGTCTAAATATATATGTTATTACCCCTGTCTTTCAGGTCAAGGTGCATTCGTGTGGATTGCTCACAACTTTTCCAGCGGTGATCGAAAGGGAGACTTTCTTTACTTCACCTGAAGCGACTTCCGCCTTGCGAAGGGGATTGCATCAAGCACAGCGCATCTTTGCCAAGACTATACATCTGAGGTGCTCGTGAGGCAGTGGCAAGATGACTAGCGGGCCTGGTAAGATTGAGGAACTACAGAAGCTGTTCCAGAGCTCATCAAAGTACACCCATTTGCAGGTGAGCGCAACAGGGAATATTGCTTCAGCATTATTCCCTAAGAACAATCTGCCTATTTCCTTTGCAAGTGTACTTCCAGCCCACGTGAAGTTGCTTATGCATGTCACATGCCACCGCCTCTCAATGAAATGATGTCCTTCGTGCAGGGCAAGAATCCTGCAGTCAACAGGCTGCTCACAGTCGTGGTGCCCTCAGTGATGGGGTTGGCAGCTCTCGCCGTGGTCATTGATTCAGCTCACAAGCTGTACACAGGGAAAGGAAAAATGGAGTGACAGAAGAGTTGATGGGAAGGGAGAGGTTCAAAACAGAAAAGGACAGCATGCTGCTCGTGTCAACATAGGCAATCTATGAAAGGGTGGGGGAGGTCTACCCCTTGCAAGAGTCAGCGTTCATCCCTTGCAGACTCTGATTATTACATGAGATGGAATGTTGTATTACAAAGCGCGTAGCATTAGGACAGCCCATGGTGTTTAGTTTCAGCATAAATGCAGCACGAGAAAAGCGCTGTAACCTCTGCATGCAGCTACAGAAGGAGACAAAGATGAAGATTACATCTACAGAGATTATCAGCTTCTCAGCCCTGCAGGTGATGGGCATCTGAAGGTCACAAATACCTGACAGCCACAGAAATCCCATGCACCATTAACTATATGGCCATGCTAATTGGTGGGCCTACTGATACTCAAGCTTCTTGAGTCTGAACAGACAGCATTAAATGAGCCTCGCTAATCTAGCTGTAGCACAGGAGATGATCAGAAATCTATGAAGCAGACTGCAGCATTGATATTGCAGACTTCACCAGAAGACCATAGAAGAAGAGCCTGTCCCACACATACACAGGAAAGTATCAGCAGGATTGGATTTTCAGTCACACGGGGCACGAGACCTGCAATGCTTTGTTTTGCATGCTGAGAGTTCTGGACAGCATTCAAGTGTACAAAATGACACTTGCAGAGCAGATGTCTACATGATAACCAATCTTTCGATATGTTTGTGCTTCCCCCTCCGGAGGATCCATACTATTATAGACCGTGGGAGAAGTGTCCTATGAGGATATATCTATAGACCGTGAGGACCATCGTAAATTACTTTGCAGCAAACATTTATGCAGCAAACATCTGTATGATCTTCGCACACAGCACCGTGTTCAAAGAATGGCAAATTTTACGCTATAGCTAAAGATTATCATGAGGGTATGTCACAGCTTGCAAGGGAAGGGAGAAGCTCACATTGCAAAGTTGAAGAAAGCACCACGCAGGCGGTTGCCGGGTACTCCAGTCGCGTACCCCTGCAGAAAAGTTTGCCACAGATGCTCAATTTCAAGACTCTGATCACGCTCCCTGGGAAGCAAATGATGCATCACCATCAGCAGAGAAAGGCAAAGGAGCTTTTCTCGAAAGCTTCGATGCCGAATGGAATCTCTTTCCACGACACTTCTGAGCGGCCATTACTAGCGCCACCAGCTGCACCAGAAATATGATCATCTCAGCTTCAATAAGCCTCACCTGGAAGTAGACGATCCTGCCAATCAAATAGATGACGCCCGTGATAGCTGAGGTGACGGGGTAAGACAGGCCCGCAAGGATGAGACAGGCAAGAAACTGCGTTCAGAAAGACACAACTCATTTTTATAACAGCCAAAGGCAATCACCAGAAAAGTTGCATAAATGGGGAAATCAACTGGAAGCTGCAGGTGTGATCTGAAGGCAATGCATGCAAAGAGGCCTGCACACCTGCGGGTAATTTTCCAGAGAGTTCTGGTGGCCACGCTGGACACAATCGAACAGCTCAGCATCTTTGTTTTCCTTGTCTGCATATAGTGCGGGGTACTTCACATCGTACCTGTGTGCACATGAAACATCACGCCACTGGTGACACCTCTACAACAGACAGTGTGAGTTTGTGCATAGATGGTTGGATGGCGTACTTCTTGCGTGCTTTTACGACACTGAAAGTCATGTAGCCGTGATGCACCAAGATTGAAGCGAAGACGACCAAAACCACATAGCCGAACTCCGGTTGGAATGCCATCCTTGAGTATCAGATTTAGACGCTGATCCTTTCGTCAGAAAATGTTGATTCTTTGTAAAATGTGAAACTTTCTTTCCTAGTTTCGGAAATTTGGTGTGAATTGTTATGTGGGGCTTATGGAATCGTTCAGTGACCAGTTTCCTCGCCTCGCGAAGCTTCCATGCGGATCCCCCGGTGCGGCCCCTCGGCGGCTGGAAGACGGACGGCGTTGCCTACAGAGCGACATGAAACGGAATTTGGCTAAGCAGTCTTCAATGCCTGATCATTCATCCTGATCCATACAATCATTGATGGGAGATTTAGTCGTGTGCCCAGGGGAGAGGCTCTTCAAGGCGGTGCGTGCTACATCTTGGCGTGCCACAGATTTGCTGATGGGCGGCATGCATTGATATCATAATTGCTGTGTGTGTGTTCACAGGCCGATTACGTGGCTGGTTCTGGTACTTACGTCAAGGGAGATCACATCTACGCCTCTTTAGTGGGAATCCCTCAATCCTTTGCAGGCAGCTCCAGTGCAGAAGACAAGGTACAGTTATCGTCCTTCCTGAGATCTGCCTATCGCCTAGCAATCTGTTCCCACATCCTTAGCACAAATTATGATCTTATTTTCTTGCTCAGCAGAGACCGGTGGTTGAAGTTCTCCGCAGCGGCTCAAGAGCAAAGGTTCCTGAAACTGGCAATATCGTCATAGCGAAGGTAAGTCTTTTTGTAGACCTGTTAAACATGCCAGATTCTGTCTTCCTGACGTGCATTGACCAAGAATGTAATGCAGGTCAACAAAGTCAATCCAAGATTAGCTTCGGCCAGCCTTCTGTGCGTGAACACTCAGCCCCTCACCGACAGCTTTTCTGGGATCATACGGTGGGTCAGCAGATCAAGCAATCTGATTGTGAAGTCAAACGATCCTCTGAATCACACGATTAACAATGTTTGTGCCGCTCGCAGGCAGCAGGATGTCCGTGCTACAGAAATCGACAAGGTGAGTGCCTCACATGGCATCGACTCCCTTCCTGGACATGCATGCAGACTTCATCGCCAGCTGCCTAACAAGTGCACCTCTCTTTTGCAGGTTGAGATGTACTCCTGCTTCCGGCCTGGGGATTTGGTGAGAGCAGAGGTCATCTCGCTGGGCGACTCACGGTCCTACTATCTTTCAACAGCCAAGAACGACCTCGGAGTGGTGTATGCAAAGAGCCTCAATGGTGAGCTCTGCACAACTTTGCACATTCGTTTCTTGCAGTTGCTTCAACTTCCAATGTGAGTGTATGCATGCAACCCATTGGAGAGTGCAAGCATTGTGATCGGGTGGCATTGCAGGTGCACCCATGATCCCCCTCAGCTGGCAAGAGATGCAATGCCCAGTGACAAAGGTGGTGGAGAAACGAAAGGTGGCCAAGGTCAACTGAACAAAATTGAGCACAGAACAATAAGACAATGCCAGGGACAGTCTTGGTCACAGTAGGCAGCACAAAGTTTGATGAGCTCATCACAGCAGTGGACAACAGACAGTTTGCAGATGAGCTGGTTGCGCAAGGATATGACAAGCTCATCATGCAGGCATGTGCAATTTTACCATCCACTTCTTCACCAGCCTTGCACACAATCCTTTGATCTCGTGACCTTTGTGTTTGGCTGTAAGCCTGTTATGTTGTCTAAGAAGGAATGCCGTAAGCAGGTTGGCTCCCACCAATGAAGCCTGTTGATTGACAGGTGGGTTCGGGCTGTCATGTGCCCTGCCGCATCCTGCGAAGAGGCGAGAAGAGTGGAGTCCTGCCGAGTGGTCTTGCGGTGGAATGCTTTGATTATGCGCCCTCTTTGGCGCAGCACATGAAGGCTGCGGCCCTCATCATCAGTCATGCTGGGTCCGGCAGCGTCTTTGAGGCGCTCAGGCTGCGCAAGCTTGTCATAGCTGTGCCGAATGCCATCCTCATGGCCAACCATCAGGTGTGCAGGCTCCTGCTGTCTTTGCATGGTGGACTGAACTCTGCACCAGTGTATATGTCTATATGTTGCCTGATCCTGTCCCATCAATCCTGATGGGGATCTAACAAACGTCAGGCAAATGTAATCTGGGTGAGTACTGCTGTGATTAGCATGCTGTGCAGAAGACCTGGAATTTCAATGTTGCAAATGAGGCAGTGGTGTGTACTGCAAAGCACAAAACATGCAGATGATCTGTAAACTATCTGGCTCGATCTGAGACTGCAAACCCAACTCTGATGCCAAATCCATTTTCAAGGTCTGAAAGGTAACAGGGCGGGTGGTCACTGCAGGCGGAGCTGGCGGAGCATCTGGCGGCCATGGGGCATCTTGTGAGCGCCACCCCTGCCACGCTGGTGGATGCACTTCGGCAGCTGAAGGCAGCCAAGCTGGTGCCCTACCAGAAGGGCTCCCCACAAGGCATCGTCGCAGCCATCGACAAGTTGATGGGCTTTGCGACATATTGACTGCAGATACCCAGCCCTCCAATTATGTGACTGGGCTGGGAGTGCGGCCGTGTGCAGGCAGTAATCATTGATGCTGACGCCCGGATCTTCAAAACCTGGGCGCGGACAATGAGCGGGATGCTGAAGCGCCACAGGCAGCTTGCCATGTCACCAAGTCATTGTATGGGATTTGTGAAGGGCCCAGGGGCCCAGGGGCCAGGCACTTTGGTGATGGTGTCATCCTGAAACCCATCGATGCTGCTGACAGTATAAGGGAGAAGTCATTCATGAGGTGAATCTTCTAGAGCTTATGTGTAACCTGCAGAACTAAATATTCAATTGAACGAAGGATAAGGACCATGATGGGGACCGATACTAGACAGCTGGACATTCTGGGTCTCGCGCGCGGTCTTCACAAAATGTCGAGGCGGTCTGTTGGTTAGGCTAATAGGCTGCACTTTATGTTGAGCAAAGGTAAATTCATAGTGAGGAGATCCTGTGTACTGATGCTTGATAGATTTTGATCATGGGAAGCTGAACCTTGATCTCAAGAGCATGCAACAAAACAATTCGTAATCATTCTCGTGCACGGGGTCACGTGAGGGGTTACGGGAGTTCCTTCTTTCCACTTCTTCCGACTTGGCCCTCCCATTTCCAAAATGTGCTTCCTCGTTCAACAATAAAGCTTACAAGTCTCTATCAATATCATACGTGCAACAGGCAGCCAATGTAACCCCCCACAAAGAGTTTACCTGCCAAACGAAAAAGAGATCTCGCTTCATTTGTGAGTCCTGATCAGTAGAAGTCGGGTGTCTGAGATCGAACAAAGGAAGAGCAATTGGCAACCACGCTGGAATTTTCTCAAAAATCCTTGCTCAGGCTTGACGCTAAGCTCAAGTGCACCTCGGCCGGTGTCTCGGACCCTGCTTAGTATATAAGAAGATGACAGGCCGTGGCCTGTGTACCATCAGCCTGACAATCGCGATTCTACTGTCTTCTCACTCTGCACAAGTAACAGGTACTTAGAAATCGCTGTTGTCAATCCGCTCCTGACAAAACCGCTGATTTGGTATGAGTAAAGGAGGGGGGCACTGTGCAAGCAGAAGTATCTCTGGTGACTACTCATAAAGACAAATGGTCAATCAGTCTGCATTTAGATACCGGCATTTATATTTGTGAGGCTTTTCAGTAATGTTTCACCAATTTTCCTGACTTCAGATGACAGCAGCAAGGGAGGACACTGTCATGATGTGTTGCAGGTCTCCACGTGCCTCATTTCTTGGTGGACATCTACGAAGGCATTCAGGCCATCACAGCAGCGCAACCTGCCCGCTTGGCAGCAACGCACCTGTTTGTTCAGACAGCCTCGAGCGCCACACTGTCACGTGAGGCTGGCCTGGTCCTGGAAAATGTACCGCTGTCCACAAACATTGTGGCCTACTCCAAGACAGGCATGCTCGCTATTTTCCCCTTGCCCTATGGGCACACGTTGACATCACTGTTGTTCTTTGCACTGCTTTGTTGCATGAAAGTCATGCCACGAGTGTTTACGCCGTTGAATTTGCAGGTCCAGCAATCGGGACCAAAGACAATGCAGACCTGATCTCCCCGGCCTTCACCAACCCGAATGGTGCATGGCTGGGAGCTCCACAGTCTGCCCTCGTGGGGGAGTATGATGGCCAGAAGGCCATTCTGCTCCTGAACCTCGACAGGTGCAGTGTACTTCGTTACTAATATACCCCTGGCATTCTGCATGCTCTGACGGAATGGTAGACCTCTGTCTGCAAATTCTTAGTCGTCTAGTCCCTAGATAACAAGATAGTTGTATACTCTTGGTGCAGACCCATCTACCAGCCAAGTGAGGACAGGCTGACATACACAGCAGTGCACACACTGCCCCTGGACAAGAGCAATTTTGCTCTGGAAAATGGCGCAATCAACAAGCTTGTGGAGCAGTACACAAACGGAGACACCAGCAACGCCCCGCTGTTGCTGAAACCTGCCGAAATCAAAGAAAGCATTGTGCTGTCGGATGTGTCGCTCTTCATTGACGCCGCATTTGTGCCGGCCAAGCATAGCAACCGCCGGTGGCTCCAGGTGCATGCAATCTTCTCCCCACCACTGTGCACAAATCACCAACCGATGTTCTTCCAGCCTGCTTGTCTACTTCGCACTTTTGCCTATTGGCGGTGCATGCCATGTTGACTCTGCTGTCTTGTATTGCAAGAGACCACATTTACAAGATCAGTGGTGCAAGACGTCAGGTACTATTGAGAGGACAGGCTGAAGTGCTGACTTCATGCTTCCATGGTGTGAGCAGGACACAGCGTCGCGAGCACCAGCGCCTTCACCAAGCGCAGGCCGACTGCCGGCGCTGCCGTCCTGGTTTGCGCCGGGCGGCCCCGGCAACCCGGTGTCCCGGGACAACCCCTCTGTCATCCCTGGCGCGCCACTCCCCGGCTATGCGGACACCGGCTTTAATGAGCCCCCCGCCACGACCGAGTCTGTCAGCAACAGCGCCGCCACTCTCACATCCCTCCCCGGTAATTACCTTCCCGGCCAGGGCTTCTCTTGCCATATACTTCATCAATGCGCAGATATAAAGGTATGAATTTTGATTTTAATATTGATACAGTACTGACGTTCGTGCTTGCCTTAACATGCCATCTTGATTGCGCTGCAAGAATGCCATCAAGTCTGTATCTTTGTGAAGCTCATGCAATGCACATGTGGTACTCTGCGGCTGCTGCCAGAAAGCTGAGGCAACGAAGCCCTTTTGATAAGTGTCCATCGCGTTCATCTCTTTGCAGAGGCATGGGCGCCCGGTTTTGCACCCGGCCCCGCGCCGGATCTCGCACCGGCGCCAGCCCCCGGCCCGGCCGCGGACGCGCTGATGGACGTGCAGGGGCCGCCGTCACGCGGGGCCAACCCGGTGCTGTGCATGACGGCGGCCGGGCCGTCCGACTGCGCCACACCGGCATTCGGCGCCAACGGCGTCGGCTCTCTGGGCGGTCCCCGCAGCGACGGCGCCTCCACTTCGGCGTCCGGCTGGAGCAACTATGGTGCGCTGTCGGTGCCCCTTCTGTATAGCTGCCTCGGTTAAGCAGCTTTTGCAGGCGGTCCTGTTGCGCTATGTCGGTGGGCAGCTCACACTTGATGAAAAAATTACAGCTACTGGCTGTACCAAGTTGTCCACGCAGATGTTACTCGAGTACCAAATTTTAAAGAGTGCGGGTTTACAGTGACCACTACAGTATATTCCAAGCATAGAGTGACGGCAGCAGTCAATTTTGAAAGCACAGCTTCTGCCAACTTGGTACTGCACGCTTGTTGCTGTGCTTCTGGAATGACACTGCAGTTGAGGGATACATTGCACTCGATCAATTGTTGCGTGCGTGGTGTGCAGGCTATTCGGTGGAGACCGGCTCGCGCACACCTGGCGGCAATGCATACTCTGTCAACCGCTACCAGCCCAAGGGTGGCGTCTGGGGCCCCTACTCAGGCAGGAATGGGTGATCCCGTCTGGGGCCATCACATTATAGACGCTTATCTTGCCAGTGGCAAGGTGCGTCTGCAGACAAGCTGCAGGTAATGGCTGCCACAAGTACTACCCCTTGTTGGGCTCGTCAGATCCAAGCAAGACCCAATCGACGGAGGTCACGGTGCTCAGTATTTCTATAGCACCCTGCCAGCCGGGGCCATATCGGGGTATCATCTCGTCAACCGATCATACCCACTGCTAGTACCCAGCATGCCAGGTCCATGGTACAAATGAAACCTCTTGACATCGATAAGTTGACGGCTGTTGCACAAGTGGTACTGGCTGCCAGTGGTTATTGCCAATGGATGTGCCTGAGCATTGCTCGGGCACCCTATTTGATTGTGGCAGGGTAGGCGAATAATTTATTTGATAACCAACAGGTCTAGGAGTTGTTAATGACTAGTTCATGTAGGCAAAGGTGCATGTCATGGTATTAGTTGTGAACAGGCATGTCTTGCCAAGTGGATTTGATGAAGGCCTTATGAGACATGGTTATGCTTCATTTGCTGGTTGTGCATCAATGGAGAGTCAAAGACTTCTGGCCAAATCAGTGGTAACAAGGCAACCAATGGGTACTATTATTTTGAACAGCTATTTAGCTGGATTATAGGAAGGTGCACAAACTTTGATGGACTCCTTTGGTGAAGGACATTCTGCCACTGGCACACGTGCGTTCGGACAGCGCATGCAGTGCACGTTCTTGAGTTGCAGGTACAGAATCCTTGTAATCAAGTTGAGCTGGATATGACAGTCACTGGCATGCCAGCATGCCGAGGTGCCTCTCCACACCATACTTCATCATGATGATCATCACAGTTCATGAACTTCATTGAAGCAGCCGAGTGCACTGACGTGACTCAGCTGCAAACGTGACGTGAGGGATATCAAGTAGCCCAGTGTGACAATTGAAGCTTCCTCTCCAGGAGTGTCATATTCATGCTGCCAGCCCTTGATCAGGAATTGACATTCAGGGGACAGCAATCCCAGCATCCCAAGCCACCTTCTTGTAGCTTCGCAATCTGAGATATTACCCTGAATTCCTGATCCTAGTCACCACTTCGAATCGCAGGGTTTCAGAGACAGCAGTGTATGTTTCAGACCTATCTTGCTCGAACAAAACACAGCCGTGTGCGTCTGTGGCGGTCAAACTCAAGTCTTTCTCGCATTGATAAGAAATTACACATGGCAGCGACATGCATGATGCAGTCTTCGTGCTACAGACAGTGTTTCGGGACTGGCAAGCTGCCGTCAAAGAGCAGAGGTGTTCTAGATAGAGGTTCCTTGCTCACGAGAATTCCCGTGCAACGGCGTATTGGGTCTATCAAACCTTCCATAGGCAGGCTTGCCCCTTGCTGCAAGGCAGCAGCCAGACAGGTCAGCAGCAGCGGCCGCAGCGACGGCCAGTCTCAAGAAGCTGGTGTTGTTTTGCCGAAGATCAGCGGCCACAACTTCTTGAAGTTATTTGGGAACATGGCTCAAGGAGCAGCAGTTGCTGCATTGGCTTTGGCTTTGGTAAGCACCTTCTCATCAACACGTGATTAAAGAGGTCAGCTCTCTTCGAATCAAGCCCTGCAGTGCTTAGTTGGAACCCCTATATTGTGGAAATATAAAGAGCTCAAATATCCACATATGTCCATGACAGGCGTTTGGGAGTGCTAGTCCTGCCCTTGCAGCCCGTTCTGGGGGCCGCGTAGGAGGCAGCTCCTTCAGCTCAGCTCGGAGCTACAGCAGTGCAGGTTCCTCAGCTCGCAGCTACAGCAGCGCTGGGTCTTCATCACGAAGCTTTGGCAGCGGCAGCAGCTATAGCAGCAGGAGCAGCAGCGCACCGTCACTCTCCTCACGGTATGTTGCATCACTTTCCCCAGAGCCAGTCCAGTCCTTGGGCATCACCCAGTGTCCCTCTGCTTCTGCCAAGCCAAAGAGTGGCTGTGCTGTGCATGCCAGGAATGACATGTGCAGCACAGCCTCATCTTCGCGCTCTGAGCTGAGAGTGGTATCCTCGTAGGTCATCTTCGTCTCCTGTTAGCAAATCTAGCAGTTCTGCCCGCAGTTCTTCTAGCATTTCTAGATCGTCTGCGCCTCCTGTTGGCAAGCCCAGCAGTGCAGCTCGTGCCTTGTTTTCGCCTTCTGTCAGCAAGCCCAGCAGCGCAGTCCGCAGTTCCCCTAGCACTGCTACATTGTCTGCACCTTCTGTTAGCAAGCCCAGCTTTGTAGCTGGCAGCTCTTCTAGCTCTTCTATGTTGTCTGCGCCCGTTAGCAAGCCCAGCATTGCAGCTCCTCGCACTCCTACAATCTCAGCGCCTCCTGTCAGCATTGTGGCCCCTCAAAGACCAACAGTGTCTGCGCCTTCTATAAGCAAATCCAGCACGGCAGTTGCTCGTACTCCCTCTGCGTCAGCGCCTTCTGTTACAAGATCTAGCAGTGCATCCCGCAGTTCCTCTCGCACTTCTGGAAGCTCATCTCGCCGCTCGAGATCCGTCGAGGCATATGGATCCGGGTATAATCTGCATCAGCACTCCAACTTTTTGCCTCTTCTCTGCCTGCCTGCAGAACTCCTTCTATTGTCGCACGCAAGCTTCTTACTGATATGTCAGATCTGTCATGTCGTCTCCCAATTTTAATCAATTATGGATGTGTCGACAGGTCTTCTGGTGCCCCGGCGGTGGCGTTCAGCTGGGGCATGATGCCGTTTGGAGGTTACGGGTACGGCGGCGGGTACGGCGGCGGGCTTGCCCCCAGTTACGGCGGCGGTGGCGGGCTCAACATCGGCAGCCTGCTCCTCTTTGGCATCGTGGCGTACTTTGCAGTGTCGGCGCTCCAATCCTACTTTAATAACTCCTCGGACACTGACAGCTATGGTGCGCCCCCTCCTGTAGACCACCACGCATCAGAGCTGGTGCAAGCGTGCTTCTTGGCGCCATCACGTTAAATTCCAGACATGAACAGGGACCAGCAAATGGAAAGCAATTGCTGGTTTAGACATGAACAGGGACACGTTATTGGGAAAGGAACTACTGTTTCACACATGAACGGGGAAACAGCGTCGGGAAAGAAATATTGGTTTCAGACATGAAGAGGGCGACAGCATTGGGGAACAATTTGTTGGCCCGTCCACGGTCAAGGGATGCTGAGAGTGACTTGTGCTGGGCAGTGGGAGAGCGGGTGACCGTGGCCAAGCTGCAAGTGGGTTTGCTGGGCTCAGCGCGCACTCTGCAGAAGCAGCTGGACCGCATCGCGTCCCGCGCAGACACCAACAGCCCCTCAGGCCTCCACTACATTCTGCAAGGTGCGCTGCAATGGCTTTCTGTGTAGTATGCAGATGAGTGTAACATGAATGGCTCTGAGTAAGCCCCCAGCCAGCTGTTCGGTGCTGTTGGGGGTCTGGTACAAGATGCCTAGATCGGCCGCGGCAATAGAAAGGAGCATGCGGACACACGACACCCATTGCCCTTCATGAGTTGCCGGACACTTTTGCCACCCCATCACATCCCCCTGCCAGCATCTCATGTATCTTTGTCCCATGTGGCACACTCTTCGGGTCTCTATTTGGACATTCTGCCATTTCCCCTGTCCACATCCCATGTGTTTTGTCCCATCTTGGGATCCCGCCAGGTCACTCTCTGAACTCCAATGCGACGGAAACTGTGGGACCGCGAGATTGGCAAGTCACTTTCTGGACTCCCATGTGACAGAAATTGTGGGACAGTGAGACTTCCAAGTCACTTTCTGAACTTTCATGCGGCAGAAATTGTGGGACAAGGGAAGTGACGCGAGCATTTGCTGCACATTGTTGCAGAGACGGTGCTGCAGCTGGTGCGCAACCCGGAGTATGTGCAGTATGGCGCCAGCGTGGTGAGCAATCAGCGCGATCTGGACCGGGGGGAGGCCAAGTTCAACGAGCTGAGCCTTGAGGAGCGCTCCAAGTTCAAGGAGGAGACCCTCGTCAACGTCGGCGGCCGCTCCCGCCGCCAGCGCTACTCCAGGCAAGTCATTCCCTCTCACTCTGCACACTCTGCACTGTGCTTCTCGCAGTATTCCTGTGGTTTTCAGTGACCAGATGACATCTAGGGGGTCAGTCACCCCCTCACCCTGCACACTCGGCGCTATGATGTTCTTTGTGTGTTCCTGTGGCGTTTAGTGACTAGATAATCTCATGACAGCATGTCCAGCAGGGATATGTATATGACAGCCTGGCTCAGGCAGAACTCATTGTCACGGTTGTACACTGCAGAAGGCAGGGGTTGAGCCTCGTAGAGCAGACAAATTCAGGCGCTTATTATTACGAGACGCGTTGATTGTGACGCGTCTCATAATGAAGCGATGCAGGCAGTAGCCTTACTGGTGCATAGGGTCACGCTACTGGTAATGCTACTGGTTGTGTCATGCACAAGAATTTCAAGGCATGACGCTCACAGAGCTTGGCAGAGATGCTGTGACAAACTTACAGCAAGGACGTGCTGCAGGGGTGCGGGAGGGACTGGGATTCCAGAGTACATAGTGGTGACCATCCTGGTGGCAGCGAGCGGGAAGCTGGACCTGCCAAAGGTGTCCTCCCAGGACCAGCTTGTGAAAGCGCTCAATCGGCTGGCAGCAGTTCGTGAAGACCAGGTGCTTTTACCACCCTATTTAACATCGACAAACACAAATGTTGTATCGTCGATGCACCTTGTTACACTTGCGAGGCAGCCTTTTCTCCCTGCTTCGGTGCTCGCTCTGCCTTCATACGTGCATTTTCCATTGCTTATTGTGGAGCACCCTTGAGCAAGTGGCGGTGGTAAAATCTTGCGCTGTTGTCCTTGGAATTCAGGCTTGGATTGATACACAGAAGGATGCTGACGGTGGGTGCGGTGATTTTTGATTTTTGCAGGTGATGGCAGTGGAGGTGCTGTGGACGCCAGAGGATGAGGATGACACATACAGCAGGGATGAGATGCTGCTGGATTATCCCGTCCTCAACAATCTGTAGATATGTGTGTGTAGAGGTAGAGCCTTGTATGAGTACGGTTGGTGGTTCTGTATATAAGGTCCAAGGTCGTTGTTCTCATAATAAGCCAAATGCTGTCTGACGACCAAGATTGCTGTGTTGCATGTAGAATTGATAATCTTTAAATTTGATTTGTAGATTGCTCAGATCATCTGGTGGCTCAAAGATGCAATTTTTAAGATCCTGGTGAGTATCCAATGAGGGCATGTAGCTGATGTAAAACACAGTAAGACCCAATCTCCTCCTTAATCAGGAACATCATTGCGAGTCCAACCAGATATTGCAAGAATAACCCTCAAACCATTCACTACACAGTGCTCCTTTCACGCGACTGCATCCAAAATGATGCTCCCAAGTCAAGGCTTCTGAATGATGACGGCATTGAGGAGGCCGGCCTGCTCCAAAGTGGCGTTCTCGTCTGTCAGTGGCTTTGGGGGGTAAGCGCTCATCAGCTGCTTGTCTGCGCATCCTGGCTGCTCGCTCCTGATGTACCTGAACAATGGGGCGAAGAAGGGTCATGCAAATTGAGAACCAGCCCATTCACCCATCTTCTAGCGCTCGCTCTGCTTATCTTGCTGATCCTTGTCTGCATTCCTCTGTCTCATTCTTTAATTCAGCTGATCACCGGTGGAAGCACTTGAATGTGTGACCTGAAAAAAGGAACACAAGGAACACTGTAGCAGATTGTGCAAAGTCTCCAGGCCAGACCGGCTCACCTGTGGATGTCTGCGACGGTGTGCGTAACATTGAAGGTGCCTGCAGGCATATGCACAGCGTCTCAGCATCACAGTGGTCAAAGAGAGTTCACCCTGTGTGCAATGCATCAGTCTCCGATGCTGCTCCTTCTCCAAGACAACTTCTTCACAACCCTGTTGGTCGGGAATTCGAGCAGTGGCAACAGAAGCTGGGCACCTGTCAGGCGGTGGCCATCTGCCAGGCGGATCTGCAGGGTGGTGGTGGGTGCTGACGCATCCACCCCCTCAAACTCGCCCTTGCTGCCAGCGGTGGTGGGCGCAGCCGGCTGTGGGGCAGGTGATGCATCTGCAGGGCACATATTGTTACATCCAGCCAGGCCGGTGTCATGTCCAAATGCTGTGCGTCACTTGTGACATTGACTGTCTAACGACCTGCTGCCTGGGCACAAGTGCTTGGCAAGGAGCCTGGCCAGGACTGAGCCGGACAGAGCATGCAATGCGTTTCTCAGTGAATAAATCCAGAACTGCTTTGCAAGACAGCAAGGACAGTGCGGGTGTATGACGCCGCACCACTGAGCTTCCGGCCCTGGCCCACAAAGGGCGACGATGCTGCATTGTACTTCACAACAGCTGCCTCCAGTGCATCAGGATTTGCACCGACGATCTGTGAGCATCATCATGGTTGATGCAACCATCAAAGCCAGCAGACAAGCAATAATCCATTTGTGAGCAAACGTCAGATATCTGCTTCACTTCATGTGTACTGTTGGTTGTATATCACCTCTTCCACTTTCTGACCTTGGATGTAGACCTGGAAGGTTGGCATTGCTCGCACTTTACACTCAGCAGCTACGTCCTGCACAGCAGAGTTGGCCACATCACGTTCTGAACAAGCAAGTGCAATCAGCATGGCCATGACTCGGACATTGTGTGGATCTTGACTTGCTGCATCGTGTCAATTGAGGCAATCCCACATGGATGCAAGGAGGTGAGTGGGACCTTACAGCAACAGCGTCCACATCAACCTTCAAGAAGACCAAGTTGGTGTACTTGGTGCTCAGGGAGTGGAAGACAGGTCCAATCATCCGACAAGGACCGCACCATGTCGCTGTGAAATCAACAATGACCTGTTGGGCAGCACATATGCGAATTGACGTGAGAGATCAGGCGCGTCCTGCTTTGATGAGAGTCAGGGCAATTGCACGTCTTGATTAAGACGCATATGACCGTTAATGTATTTGCGAATATACACTCATAGTAGAATTAAGACTCTCCTACGAAACAGGTCTGGTTGATCTCCTTAGTGCAGGCAAGCTAAGCGAGCAACTGAAACACCTTGAAAGGCTACTGTTCGGAAAGCCTGCTATGACAATAAAACAGGCCTCTGTCACCAGAAAATGGCAGCATCACGTACCGCTCTGCTGGCAGCCCTGCTGAGACATTCGTCCCAATGCTTCTTGCTGCTCACTTCTGTGATTCCCATTTCTCCACAACAAAGCTGTGACCTTTGATCGCTTAAAAAAGCAAAATTCTTTGCACGAATTAGATTATCTATCCAAGATGAAGGCGTCAGAAGCTCTCTGCAATACGAGGTTTGATCCATGCAGAACTGCCTCGGGTTTCTGAAGGGACGGCACCTGCAGGTGAAGCTTCGCTGTAGCTGCTTCAATTCGTCTTTCCCAGGGGAACATGGAAAGGTTTGATCTGAAGATTGCGTTCGTTGATCCAATGACACATGATAGAAGCTTACAAGGCTGACAATGCCAAGCACACATATAAGGAGTATAAATGGTCTTGTGGACCGCCAGCCGCTCCTCAAGGGCTCACTACTTTGAGGGCTTCATGATCAAGGTTGCCATCATGATCAGTGATCAAATTAAGCGCTGGCGCCCTGAGCGCTGGCTTTGCAGCGCAATTGCCCGCTTTGTTGCACTTTGGAGTATGGGTGCTGAATTTTACTAGCTTTTCATCAAGGGCACTCTCGCGTTAGAAAATTCTGCAGGGCATCTAGGAACAGTCCAAGGTGGACACCGGAACACTCAGACTTTGAAGAGACAAAGAATTGTGGCCCTCAATCAAATCACCATACAAAAGCAAAACAGCACGCGTGTGCCAGCCTGACACCCCTAGGACTGCTGACAAGCAGTCGTTCACACTCAAAACCACTGATGGCCGCCAAAGCACCTGAAACCTCAATGAGTAATGTACACTGGAATTACTGACATGGTGCTCAAATGGCGAGACCTGGACGCACATGCAGGGCAATTGCATCTAAAATGTTGCAGCCCCGATATGCACACCATTAGTTTGTGTGCGCACATTCTCCGCACGCCCAGTGAACCTTCACGTGCCCTAGATTTACTTGCTCATGAAAGGCCACCAGACACATCTTGGTGCCCTGCCATGCCCAAAACTTTCCTGAGGCCTGCTGCAATGCCCAATCGGCAAATGATGGACATCACAACCCCCATTCGCCTTGCGAATTGAGAAGCACCCTGGCGCGCAACGGTCAGCCTGCGGCCATTTCAGTGGAGTCCTCATTATCGCCATCCACAGAGCTCTCTGGAGTCTCATCCTCTTCTGCAGCATGCCCCGGCGAGGAGTGCTCGGCGTGCTCTGCCACCCCGTTGCCATTGCACGCGGCCCTGCCGCCCCGGCCCCGGCCCCTGCCACGGCCGCGCCCCCGGCCGTTGCTCAGCTTGCGCTTGCTCTTGCTGCCGGGTGGCCGGCCTCGCCGCAGCGGCCCACTACTGCTCTTCTGCTGAGCTGCCAGCGCCGCAGCTCCATCCACATCCATGGGAGTGGCGGCCTGGACGGGTGTGAGGTACTGCAGCAGGGCCAGCGCAGACTGCGGGGTCACCATGCCAACCTGCTGCTCTGCAAGGGACGCGGAGGCGGGTCTCTGCATCTGCGCCTGATCGGGCTGATCAGATGCCTGGGGAGCTGGCGTGGGCTGAACTGCAGGTGCTCCGCTGCCAGGTGTTTGCTGCTGCCAGGGGGACGGCTGCTGCTTGTTCGCCGAGTCCACGGCTGCGAAGCTGCTGTTGCGCTGCAGCTTACCATTCTGCGACTGCAGCGCCTTGCCCTTGTCGTCCAGGTTGCGCTTCTGAGCCCCGCCTGCACAGCCATGCTATCCCACTGAAACACTGTGTCACACATTTTCGCCATTTACCCTGCACTCAATGCCCTCAGCTTTCACAGTTTCTACTGTAACAGAAGTGTCCTGGGCTCACCGCCAGGGATGCCCAGAAACCGCTGCCGCTCCTCGTCCTCCCTCGGCCGGTGCCTGGCCATGTAGGCCTCGTCAGAGGTGTCCTCGCTGCTGCTGCCCTCCCCGGGTTCCCCTTGCAGCACGTCGCGCAGTTCGTCTGGCATCTGCACCTGCCCCTGTGACTTGAGGTGGCACCGGAACGCCGCCACCACCGCCTCCCGCTGCATCAGCTCCCCGTCGGGCAGCATGCGCACCTGTGGCGTGTTGATCTCCGCCACCTGGGCACAGACAGACAATTCGCATTCACAGTCCTTGCATCTCGGGCACTGTTGGCAACAATCGGATCTCGCGCCGATTTATGAGGGTCTCTTTCTGCCATGACATGACAGCACGCAATTCAGGAAAAGAACCCCTTCCTTTAAACATACAGAAGGCACTCGAAAACAGGATCTAAATCACTGACGCAAGAGCTGGTATAAGAAGTGTCACCTGCACGCGCTCGACGAATTTGGGCCCGGCAGAGCCGGACATGTGGGGCATGATCATGTCGCTGCAGTCGTAGTCGTTGCGGCGGCGCTTGGCGCTGGTGCAGCGCTCCAGGGAGGGCTTGGTGGCCAGGCCTAGAACGCTGCGCTGCCGCGTCGGCATGCTGCGCATTCCCGGCAGCGCCCCTCCTTTTCGTGCCTTGGGCGGCGGCGCAACCCTCTTCTGCGGCCGCTGCCGCTGCCCAGGTTGCTGCAACAGCACAACGCCCACAAAACATCAGCCAAATTGAAGTAGGTGGAAACTGATTTGCATGTTGTCTCTTTTCTAAGAGAGCATACAAAAAAGGCCTGATGGAAAGGGGCACCAGCTCACAAATACAGTAAGTTGTCAGAAGAAAAATGAGTATCACATATGATGCATGGCGATGGTGGCAAGATTACCTGCTCGAGCTGCTTCTTCACCGCTGCCAAGTGCCTTTGGCAGAACTCAAGTGCAGCATAGGTACACGCTGGGAAGGTCTCATGCTCGACTTGCAGATCATGCTGCGGGATGTCCATAACGACCTCCTGCAAGATGCATGATGGATAAGCATGACTTCCATCTGCTTGCTGCAAGAAAACCTCCCAAACTCCACATTTCGCTTGCAGAAAATGCCACACAATGCACAAAGCAGACGAAGATCTAGCGGACAAAACCCATACCTGCTTTGAGCTGCGAACTCCTGCCAAAGCTGCAAAGAAGGGGTGCTGCAGGAGAGTGGGGGCTGCCAGCTCCTTCGCCTGTTGCCTGTCGTGTCTGCGCCTGTGCTGCGCTGGCAGCCCATCGCGATCACCACCCTGTCCTTCTGCAGCCCATTTGGGTGCGCCAGCTGCCTGCGGGACGCTGCTCCGTGCCTCCTCCAAAGCAACGTCTGACTGCTGCATTGCTGAGACAGCGGGTGCGTCGCTTCCCGGCTGGCCGGCTGGCTCGGCGGCCGGCTCAGACGTTGGCTCCAGGGGGCTGGCGGGAGTGCTGGCCCCGACCGCAGCTGATTGCCGCAGAGCTGACAGCTGATCCTCATACTGCGCCTGCTGATGCCGCAGCTCCCTCAGCCGCAGCTCTAGCCAGCGGGCCTTCCACTCCGTCTTCCGCCGCCGGTGTTTCCATGCGCTGGACCGTTTGCTGCTGCTATGTGGCTGACCTGCATGGCAACACCATTTGCTCGTCCTGAGTGGGTTCAAAGTGGTTTCAGGAGCTGATTCACTGGACCAATGCAATGTTCCTCAACATCCAAGATGCCTTGAGATCTGCAGCGCAAGAGTACCTGCACTGCCGGGCTCATATCGCCAGGGCTGCACATCCACCACGGAGGCCACGTGCGGGAGCCAGAACGAGGCTGCCGCCGGTGCGCCATCAGCATCTTCCGCATCAGAGCCAGAGAAGCTGCTGTAGCCTTCGTCCCTGTCGCTGTGCATGTCAAACTGCACGCACACAGATCAGCAGTTCAGCAATGCTCCAGGCAGCCTGCACACTTGTTTGGCAGCACTATCCTTTATTTCTTTATCCTTGGAGCATGCCAGTAGAGCAGTTGATTTAAAATCAAATGGACACCCACCTGGAAATCATCTGCATCTGTGCACGAGGGAGTCTCTGCTGCAACGCCATGCTGAGCTCCCAGGAAACCAGAGGATCCCATACGAGGTGTCATGCCTGCCCCTGTCTTGGGTGTGCCAGATGGCGCCTCGCTCATGACAGATCCCTGGCGCAGGGCCAATTTGGCCACTTTGGAAGGATGGCGCGCAGCCGCAGCAGCTGCTAGCTCTGCCTCTGCTGCTTCGCGAGCTTCATCCGCAGCTGCGGCTGTGGGGCCCTCGGGATGCAAGAGAGCAATGGCCTGCACATAGACACATGATGTCATAAGCATGTCCATGCCAGCGTGAAGATACAGGTCAACAAGTGCCCATCTGAAGCATCCTTTGGTGTTTGTCCGCTGACCCACCTTCCTGCCCTCCAGCTCAGCCGCTTGAAGCTGCTTCTTGCCAGCACGCAGCATTGACAGCGCACTCTTGTGCACCCGACTGCGCTTCTGATTGTATGTCATGGCATTGCTGCAGATCAGCTCAAAGTCCGCCACAAGTCCTCTCCATGTGCGGTACTCCCTCCCGCGCAGCTGCATTGCAAGCCCACGCTCATCACCACCATCTATGTATTGTTTTGCATGATCCACCAAAGAAACAAGTCATATGTGACATGTGTGACCAAGTTATCGGCCACAATGCAACTTACAAATGTGTATCGCATCATCACAGACAGGGCAAGATTTTTTGAAAGTCAAAGGAGACATACAGTCCACCATCCTTTTCATCTCATGAGCATGTCCATGTAACTGTCATCATCAAAGGTGCTGCAGCAGTGGCCTTCCTTACCTTCTCCTTCATGCGCTGGAAGCACATAGGCTGCTTGATAACATCATAATAGCCTGCAGCGTCCTCCTCGCGCACGGGCTGCTCGAAGAAGCCATCGCTGTCCATGCGGCTGATGTTGATCAGCAGGGTGATGAGGAATTCCAAGGGTGCAAATCCAACTGCTCCAGACATGGCTGCTGGTGGCACTGCTGGAGTGGTGGCAGGCTCTATCATGCCACCACAGGACTTCAACTCAGGTCCTAGTGGCATCCTTCCTGCCACGTTGCATGCAGAAAAGACAGCCTCCAGGCCATCTTCCTTGCCTGTTGAAGGGCTTTTTGATGCCTGATGGCACCCTGCTGCCTCACACGTGATCCTGCCCTGTCTTCAGCTGCGCCTTCTGGACCTCCAAAGTTCTCGTAGGCAGCCCGCAAAGCTCCGCAACCCACACTCGCCGGGCGATGCTACCACAGCCCGAAGAAGGATGTGGCCAGAACAGGAAGGCAAGCCACAGGAAATGTCTGGGCTGGTCCCAAAAAACCCTTGGCACAGCTTCTCGTCCACCCTTTCGAAGCGCTCGACAGACCTCTTGGCGGCAAAGCCTTTGTCCCTCAAGCCTTATACAAAGCAACCATCCACCAGGTGCAAGCAAGGTAAGAACTCTGCCGCCCCCTCCCGGCACGGAGATCAGCTACGGGGGACCACTTTCGGGCGGGAAGCAGAAGAGTTGCGACCTCTGGCAGTTTCACGTAAGCGGGGCGTTCCGAGCCATCTGCCTTGCGCTCTCAAGAGTAATCTCTACCTACCAAGGGATGCTGCTCTACGAAGTAACGAAACGCATACATCATCATTTTTTGGACTCCTGGCGGAAGCGACAGACTGTGAAGACGGCTTGCAACCCTGTCTATTGCGGCGTTCCTGTAAAGCATTCAGATGCTGAAAAGCAATGGAAAATATGGTAGGAATCAGATAAATGTGCACGAGAAAGACTTTTGAAAGCTGTAGTGTAATTTCGACAGTCACCGTACAGCAAAAATAGGTTTGGCGGAAGCAGATCAATCGGATCGATGTTCTTGCCATTTTTGCCAGATGATAATAACGTGCTGGATGTAAATACAGACGAGGCCTTACAGATTCTCAACGATGATCTAGGCAGCTTGCTATGCTGTGAAACCGACCAATTTTGGCGGACGGTACTTGAGGACAAAAGCCTGCACACTTGCCTCACGTCCTATTTACAATATGGCAGGTGAGCAATCAGACCAAGTGATTGTACAGGAACAAAACTTTGCGTATTCAGTAGCTTTCCAAGACCGTGTTGGCCTCTTCAAATTGTCTTTCACTAAGGACTCCCAAGCTGCAGGCGTGGTTTTGACTCAGTTCCACAGAGTGATGCAACCTTCACTCAAGCGCACGTCCAGCTGGCCAAGCGGGTCTTCCTCACGTTTCTCCGCATGTGAGTCCTGCGCTGTCAACACCATCCAAAGCTGACTGATCGAACGCATGCATGCGGCCAATGATGACGCCCTCTTGAGTGGACGCGCACTCGATGAAACAGCATGACCGAGGACCAAAGATGTGTCCGGCTGATGCAGGGTGACCATTGCCGGGAAGGGCGGTCCAGCTCAGACAGAGCAGGCGAAGCTTCTGTATGATCGATGGCTGCTGGATGTCCCCAAGCTGCTGGACATAGCTGCACTGTACGGCCCAGACAATCCAGACCTCACGCGCCAGCTACTGAGCAAGGTGGAGTTCTTCACAGTACATCGTCATGTCAGCCTGCATATGGGGTCTTCTGCACGTCAGAGGAGAATCAAGGAAGTCACATGCTTGTCAACTCACATGCTGGTGTGAGGCAGGCATTCACGCTCCAGCCGCGATATGGCAACGATGTGGCCGACCTGGTGCCCACGCTGGTGTCAAACTTCATGGACGTGCGCAGCGCCCTGCAGGACGCAGCACAGAGGCTGCGCAGCAGCCCAGACGCCGCCTCGCTGCAGAGCTTGCTTGGTGCGTGCTGTCCCAGCTCCTGCATCCAGTTCAGTTGTTCTGAAGGACAAAACTTCCGCCTACTCCAGCAACCGTGCTGTAGAGAATGGTCAGCATGCTGACGGGCATGAAGGTCTGATATTTGTGCAGATGGGCTGTCCTACTGGGAGGATGTGTCACACACCCTGACGGCGTTTGTGGAGGCGTTCCCTCCTGCTGCTGGGCTGCTGCTGCAGACAGATGGAGCGCTTCTGGTGCAGCTGACGCCCCTGTATAGCAGTCTCATCCCCCAGCTGCAGCGCAGCCTGGCAGCTGCCTCGGAGCAGACACCAGCCGTTGCCAAGGTGCCAGCCGTTAACTTCTATTTTCCCTTTCCCTTCCCTCATTACCAGCCTAAATCGTGCCTTTGGGGCAAGAGCTATATAAAACAGGTGTCAAAACACTGTGGTCCACATGTAAAATCTTCGGAGCGGGGAAGCCAATGTAGAAAGCACAGAGCGCGCATGTCACTGACTGGTTGCTGCTATGCGCAGATGTGGCGGCAGCTTGTGCGGCTGAAGGAGAGCATCGAGAAGCTGGCCTACAGCCTGCTGCATAAGGCATACCTGGACAGGGGGGCCCAGGCGCTCGTGCCAGCACAAAAGAGCTGGGCCAGCATTGTGCCACAGACTGCTGCAGCCCGGGGGGCCGCCCTCATGACAGCGCTGACAGAGGCTGACGAGCTTGAAGGCGATGCAGAAGCGAGCCTGCTCAAAGGGATGAATGCCCGGCACGGCTCGGACCGGGCTGTGATGAAGGCTCTGGATCAGGTGCGTGTCATCCAGGTCCTTGCCTGCATGCTTGTCTTCAGCTGATTGATGATGACAGTTTATGCTTATGCAAAAGGCACAGAGACGGGCTTGGGTGTCATACCACCTTCATACAGGTGAGACATGTACATTATCCAAGTTGCCTGTTTGCAGCATTGAGGTGGGATCTGTCGCTGCAGGGGCACATCACACTGGACAAGGTTCAGCAGGACTATCTCATGGTGCTGCTGGGGAGCAAATTGCTGTCTGCTGGCACCTCGAGGGTGACTTCAAACGGCCATGCGGGTATGTCACTGCATGTCTGATGCAACATTGTCGCCCATCTGGCATATTGTCCCCTTTTTTGGCCTGTTGGGTCATATCTTTTGTTCAGTACATTTACAGTCTGCCACACTTGACACGTCCTTGTTGGATTCAATTGTGGCATCCTGCTGCACTGGAACACTGCGTTTCAATTTGCCCATTTCTGTAGGTTGGTTAAAGAAGGCGATGCAACACCTAATTCATGCCTGGCTCTTGTGTCTGGTGCAGGTCCTTCCGGCGCGCAGCATGCAGAGCAGCTTAACAGGAAGGTGCAGAAAATCCAGGAGGTCTTCCCAGACCATGGCGCCGGCTTCTTGGCGGCCTGCCTGTCTGCCTGCGGCCAGGATGAGGAGCGTGTGATCCATCAGCTGCTGGAGGGGTCACTGCCGCCTGAACTCAGCAGGCTGGACCCCAAAATGCCCCTGCAGCCCCCAGTCGCACAGAGTAAAGGAAAAGGAAAGGCCGATGCTGACCTTGGTAAGCAACTTATCACCCCTCTGAGCTACTGATTTCCATGGCAAATGACATTGCCAGCAAGCAATCAGCCGGGCTGACTTTCCTGAAAGTTGCATGTGGAACAGCAGTCGTCAAGTGCATGGTTTTCTGGGGTGCAGGTGACGGTGCGGCAAGCTCTGTGCCTGAGCTGTCATGGCGCAGCCTTGCCATCACAGATGACAGTGCACAGCCCAGTGGATCTTCAGCCCCACAGCGCCCTCCATCAGGCCCTTCAGCTGCCTGTAGACCAGTACACAGGGTGCGGCACTCTCTCAGAGATGACACAGAGAAGCAATTGCTCAACTCCTCATTGCCAGAGAGGCTCTGAGGGGGATGTTCATGGAGTTCATCTGGATAGTCTGCATTCCCAGGGGCTTTAAGTCATCGAGATCTTTGTGTGGTCAATTGCAGGGCGTGTCAAGGTTTCTGGACAGGACTGGTAATGAGGATCGTGCTGCCATCAAGCTGCATGCAAAGGCTGCAGAGTTTGAGTACGATGATGAGTACGATGACAGCTATGATGACCTGGGCGGAGGCGGCGCGGATGGCATCGCAGACGTTGAAGGTGCTTTTCCACATCATCAATTACTGCTGCAGAAGCACTTTTGCAGTGCAGTTGGGAGCTATGTCCCCATTGTCGACTTGGAAAGGACTGAATGCCTGGATGCATGCATGGCCAATTGTAGGTTTATCCGGTTGTGCATGCTAAATAGCACAGCACTGCCGCAGGAGATGCATCGTTAATATCTGGGTCAAGAGAGAGAGAGAGAGAGAGATTACACTTTTTCCAGCCACACAGGGCTGATTAAGCGTCCCACATATCTCAAACCATCAGTAGCACACACATCATGAATACTCGAAAATATGCATCCCAGCACGCAGACAAGTATCAACTGCCATGAAGGACTGCAAGGCTGCTTGTGGATGTATGTCGGTCCAAATCAGCAACAAGTCAAGGGCAGGACATGAATGCAAATCACAGGCCAAACAAATTGTGCGTGCTGCGGGTGGGTCCAGCCATTTGCTGTCATTGTAAAGACAAGAAGGGTGAAGCGTGCATATTTGTGGGGCAGGGGATGACGAGGAAGCTGCGCTGGCAGCGAGCGGCATGGCGCCAGCCAGGCAGGGACCCCCCTCTCGTGGCCCCTCTCCCGGTCGTGCAGGCGCCGCTCCTTCCTCCTCAAGTGGCCCCGCACCGCCAGGTCAGGCAATGCAGCAGCAGCAGCAGCAGAGGCCACAAAAGTCGACCAGGACATGGATGCTGGACGGGCGGCTGTACAACTACCCCAAGCCTGGAGCCGTCGAGTTCAGGGGCAAGGACAGCGCGACGCAAGCGCAGGACGCGGCCAGGGCAGCTGCAGACGCTATCCATGGGCTCGGCAGGGTATGTGCTGCCTGGACACTGTATGCTGACTTGTTAATCTGTCGACAGCCTGCCACAATTGTCAGAGGCATTATTGTGCAATGCACTGCAACGTTCCTGATTGGGGTTATGCCAATTTGGCATATTGGAGAATACCATACCTCTATCTTTGCAGTAGTAAGCAGACGTTTTTAGATCCTGACATCCGAATGCTGTTGTATAGGGTGGCAACGTGCCTCCTCCAGCGCCTGTAATAAATGCCAATGGTCAGGTAGACGGAGATGCAGGAGAGACTGCCGGGACACAGGGCCAGCAGCCTCCCAGTGGGCAGCCAGGCCGCGGCAGGGGCAGGGGAAGCAACGCATTCAAAGACAAGCACAAGGCGGCAATTGCAAATCACCACCGCAAGGACCGTGCGCTCAGAAAGATGGGGCCTCCTACGTGAGACTGTTGGAGAGAGAGTCATCAGGTGGCTCTGCGTGCATATGATGTGCAGGTACATGATTGTGCCAACTTCTCACTGGTCAAAGGCTTTGCGCGAACAGTAGTTCTTTGCTGGAACACCCGACAAAGAACAAAACCCAAATTTGAACAACCTAGGAATATCTGGCAGTTCAACTTCTGAGGCACCAAGCATAGTACCGTGGTTTGCGTTGGACATGCAAACGCGGGTTTGGCACACAAGATCTCTGGCCATGTAACTGGTACAGTGGTGAATTTCCTACAGCTTTCCTAACAGCGCTCTAGCAGTGTCATCAACTTGAAAGCAACATACGGTATGTGGTCAACCCAGACAAAGATAGTCACAGCAACATCTAGGCTCCTGTCCTGTACTATTATCCCCAGTCTGTCCTACCTTACAGCTCACAGTTCAATCAGCGTTCAAGCGACAAGGTCGGAGATGGGTTTGCGGTTCATGGCATGCACTGCCTTGCGGGCTTCCTTGCGCAACGCAGGCAGCAGGGCTGTGCAGTGATTCGCCTGCTTCAGCAGATCCATGGTCCTGTTGAGCAGCCGCGCCACGTCACCATCGTCCAGGCTGCAGTCCTCCATTGTCTGCTCCCATGTGCTGCCGCCTGCCCACGCTTCCACCACGCCTGCATCACAGGAGACCATGTCTGGACATTAGATAGACCCTGCAGCGCCAGACATGCGTGGCTTCTGGAGACGGCTCGTCTATTAGGCTTTCGATCTTAGCACACTAGGCTTGCGCCTGCAAAGCACAAGTACAGAGGCACAATAGGACCTCTCAATGTCAGAAAAATACAGGGCATGAGCACATGCAAAATCACAGCTGGGTCCTTATTGGCGTATTTCATGTAGCAGTTGGAATTGGCTCAAAGGAGAGCTCTTCGCAGGCAGCACAAGAGCACCAGATCTGTGTCTCACTATGGAACCACGGATGCACAGAAGGAAAAGGAGGAGCGTTGAGCAGGGCACCTGACAGGCGGAGGTCCACAGAAAGCGGCGCTGCGATGTCGCCCTGCATCTGCAAGTCGTACAGCTGCTCTCGCTCTTCCTCCAAGGCTTCAATGGCGTCACAGACCGCCTGCGACGGCTCATACTTCGCGCTAATGGACGGCCGCGATACGCTCTCCCCCGCCACTAATGCTGCCAGCGTGCCTGCCAGCTGCGGAGCTGCAAGATCCTGCGCACAACATACATTTCCATCGGATCTCCCTTTCAATCAGTCACCATGTGCTCCTGGGCCAGGGGATCATTGTTACATGACGTGCACTTGCGAGGCAGCCCTTTCTCCTATCTTCTGGCGCTCGCTCTGCCTTGATGTCTGCATACCTCATTCTCTAATGAGTCACCACGTCGGCCATGCACCTGGTGCATGCAGCGCTCTGCTGAGCACATGGCGTCAATGAGATGTGGACTCACTTGAGTGGCCTGGCCCTAGCTCTGGCTACTAGGCAAAAGAAGACCAGGACAATGACAGCACAACGACTTGACAGGAAAGGCTGACAATGTCTCAGAGACAAGTGGCGGTCAGGTGGGATGCTGGGGAAAGAGAGTAGCAGTCGGCACCTGCAGAGATGCGCTTGTGAGTGCTTTCGCCAGCCACAGCTCGTTCTCCCCGGTGATCTGACGCGCCACCTCACCCAGCGGCTGCGCCTGCACCAGGGCATCTGGCAACGTCATCCGGCAGTCATTAACAACTCCAGCTGGTGACCCTTTTGTGATGTTTGTGAGATATTTGTGACATGCATGCAGCTTGGAGGGACAGAGAAACGGGTTTCTGTGTGATGTGGCCATGAAGGAGGTGCAGGCACATGTCTCCATTTGAATCTCGAGATCCATGCAGCATGGGAGAGAAGAAGGAAGAGATGTCTTTGTGTGCGCGGGAGCCGACCTGCAGATCGTTGGCTGCCAGGGCGCCGGCGGCCACGAGGACGGCTGTGACGTCCTGGAAGCGCTGCCATGTGCTGGACAGCTGCCCCTCCAGCGCCAGCCGCATCTCCCCCGCCCGCCGCTGCAAAATCGTGGCCTGTCCATCACCAACCAGCTCATATTCAAGTCCGAGCCCCTGACAGCGACATATCTCGGCCAGGTGCCATCATTCTTAATCTTCTTGCATGCACCACCATGCGATGCATGCCGAGATGAGCCCAGGGTGCCCAACCGCCGGGCAGTACTCCGGGAATTCTTTGGTAATGAGATGACACCCACGCAACAGCAGCTGGCGATGTTCGACTAAAGGGAAGGATTGAGGCATGGCAGGACAAAATCAAATGCCATGCATGCTGTCATTAGGCGCCCTGAGTAGAAGTCCACACCTCAGGCCAGATGTGTACACATGAGCTGCCCTGCATGTATGCCCTATGCCCTATGGCCTTGGATTTGCCCAATTCCAACCCCAACCCCAACCCCAACAACAACAACAACAACAACAACAACAACAACAACAACAACAACAACAGAGGAGGCAGGGGAGGAGGGAACGCCGTGCCTTGGCGCGCAGGCGCAGGTCGGGGCGAACGGCTTGGCGCAGGCCGACGGCGCTCTTTGCGCGATCTGCATCAGCGCGTGCGGCCGCAACACGCTCGCGGCACAGCGCCACGCCGTCCTCCACTTCCGGCTCCAGCTCAAGGGGCGCGATGTACTGCGCCTGGGGAATGCGCGACGCCAGCACCGCTGTCGTCCCCGTGCCTGCCGCGCACCCGAACCAAACGTTTAGAATCTGTTGTAATGCATTCGTGAGTGCATGCACCGCATCTACTGGTTTGGCTGCAGGCGCATCTTCCGTGCACTTCTAAAAAGAACAGCATCAAGTGCCGTAATACATTCCTTCTCTCTGGCGAGAGACATACATGCATAGATGTTCTAGAGACCCTGTTGAGGCGGCCTCCTGCTGCGCATGATGCGGCAATACTTCTGCCAGGGCTCTGGCGAGGAGAAAGAATGCAAATGGTGCGTCTGAGAAGATGGCATCTCACCCTGGGCATAGAAGGCGCCGCCCTTGCCGGCGGACCATGATCGCGCTGCATCGGCCGCCTCCACAACCGCGGCCGCAGCGCGGCCGCCCTCGCCCGCCAGATCACCTTCCATCACCGCCGCGATCTGCTCCGCCCTCACTTGCACCAGCCTGCACCCAAGCCACTCCCTTTCGCCCCACTGGGCCACAATTTCATCCGACACTCTAGCTGTCGTACACTGGCCACGGAACGCACATTCAAAGTTAGACAGAACGACACAGCTGCTATATCTGCGCATTGCAACATTGGATGGCAGCTTCACTGTGCAACTGTACAAAAATAACAGCTCTCATTGGGACAAGTGTCCACTTGGGAAATGGGAGCACTGCATGGTGAGCGGGGCCCACCTGTTGTCGGCGGTGAGGCAGAGGAAGCGGGTGTCGGAGGGGTCCACGCGCGGGTCAAGGTTGGGAGCCGCCAGGTAGTCGACCTCGGCCACGGCCAGCGCCGGGAGCGGCTGCGACACGTCGATGTCCTCCGCCGCAAGATCAAGGCCCACGTTGCGCGGCATTTCCAAGAAAGCCTGTGCGCGGCAGGGGACACGATCAGGTAATGTTTTTCTAGCGTCTGTATGATTAAGGTGGCTAATACAAAGCCAGAGGCCACAGGGCACACATGCAGGGCGTCTGCAGCATGGTTTGCTGGTATCCGTTCAATGTATGTCTAATCTTCCTGTCACACTGTCAGCGGCCCAGCCGGTCTGGCAAACACAAATTTAGCACAATGCCTCGATTTCTTCTGATGGATATTGTAGGACAACTGTCGCTTCACAGGGTCCACTCCTCTGTCAGCTTGCTGGCTTGGCTTTGGGTCAAATGGCTAGACGCACCAGGAAGTCCCGAGCGGCTGCAGCTCGCGACTCCACGGCCTGCTCTATGAGCAGCTTCATTGTCCGCTTCTCTTCCCGCAACCGCGCCTTGGCTTTCTCATACCTGCCAGTCCAGCAAAATTCTCAGTAATCCAGGAAATGAAGCGCCACACAACAAGATATTTACCTAAAAGTACAAGAGTGATGGTGTGAAGCACAAGGCAGTGCCACACCTGGCCACCACCTCGTCCACTGTGCCTTCCAACCCCTCAGCCGCCGCTGCCTGCTCAGCCAGAACAGCGGCGCGCTCCTCGATCTGCTGTATCTCCTGCAACCTCCTCTTGTACCCTCCCCCGCCTGCAGCAGTTCGGGGAGACCCATCAGGCTCGCTCACCATCTCACACATCCTCACCAGCGGACAGCCTGATTTCATACGCTCCGTGCATCAATGCGCCGCAAATGTCAACGAGCTATTTATTTGGTGCAAATTTGTAGGATTCACAAATTAATTGCATTTGTGTATGTGATACACCGGTACAAGACAGCTACTATCAATGTCTTGAATGCATTTCACTTAATGAGCTTCCAGGGAAGATCAAATTGGGAACTTTATGGGAGTCAGGGTCCAGGAGGCCCGAGGTTGTTGCTCAATGAAGCAATCAGGAGCTCGCCTAGCAACCACCAAGGTGTAGCAAAACATCTGCAGTCCCCGCATTGGTCTGGAGGGGCATCAAAAACAAGAGCAATACGCAGGAATGCACCGCAAGTGTGAATGAGGACCAAAATGCGGGTAACAGGAGCGCACCGAGGTAGTTGCTGAAGGAGCGCTGGATGAACGCGCGCGCCTCCGCCAGGCTGCGGCTGTGCAGCAGGTTGAGCACCATGCCGTAACCCGTCGCAAACTGGCTCTGCAGCGCCTCGGGGCCCCTCATTATGATCCCATGCACATCCTCTGGATCCTCAAAGCGGCTCTGCAGCACCACGCAGTTGCCTGCATGGCCACAGCAGCGCATGTTTGTGGGATGAATGCATCATGGGGATCGACTGCAAGAGGTCATGGGTAAAGGCTGGGCAGACCAAGAGTTTCGCAGCTGTGTTTATCCTGACAATTGCATTCTCCTCAGGAATTGAATGTATCACATCTACATCTAGGCTGGGTTAAGTGAACACATGACCCATAACACATGACAGGCAAGGCAGGGATGCAATGACAGGCCACCTCGGTCTATGGAGGCATTCAAGTAACTATCTCACGTCAGAAAGTCTACCATGTGAGGAGCAAGGAAAACTCTCACCTGTGGTGTCATAGCCTCTGCGCCCGGCCCGGCCGGCCATCTGGAGCAGCTCGTTGTGCGACAGCATCTGTATCCCCTGGTCTCTCCGCCGGGAAAGGGTGGATATGATTGTGGAGCGCGCCGGCATGTTGATGCCTGCCGCAAGGGTTTCCGTGGCAAACACTACCTTCAACACCCCTGCGCAAGCCAAGCGAAGCTTCATGCATGCATGCTATTCCCAACCAAATGTCAACTTATTCCACAAGAGCAAGTCTCTCTTTTTATATGGTTTCTAGTGAGCTGCTCACCTTGCTGGAACAGGCTCTCGACAATCCCTTTCCAGCCTGGCAACAATCCTGCATGGTGTGATGCAAATCCCTTGACGAGCGCAGCGACTAGATTCTCCTTCACAGCCTCTGGCTGATCAGCCCTGCACATCAACCCAACAATGCCTGCTAAGCACTCAATTAAAGCGATGCAATGATTTGCTCATGAAATTTTGTTGACCAATGGTGGAGTGTCAGGAGGAAGTTTCACCTGAGGCTTTCCAGCTCGTAGAGGATAAGCATCTGCTCGTCTGGAGTGGTCAGGGACACCCCTTGCTTGTCCAGCATGAGGGCAGCTTCGTCACATGCTGCTCTGCTGAAGATGAAGTAGATGGCTGGCAGCATGGCCTTGCTGGCCAGGGACATGACCACTTCCTCCAATGGGGCCATTCTCTTCCATCTGGGCTCATCGTACTGTAAAGTCACCTCTCCGTTCTCAGCCTCCCTCCCATCCCTGCACAGCATATAAAGATAGCATACTAAGAGCCCAGCCAAGAGTACATGGGGTGCACCACAAATCAGAAGGGGAGACAAGCAGACCTGAGCCTTTAGTAAAGAAATCAATTCAATGCATGTGAAGCCGCATCAATTGCCGAAAATTGGCCTGCACCTGAACTTTGCGCTTTTCATGTGGTCCCAGCGGCCCCAGTCAACTCCCATGTACTTCTCTGGCTCCGGGCGCCGCAGGGCAGAGTTGAGGGCTCGACCCTTGCTGCCAAACAGCGGTAGCAGATGGGTTGAGCCGCCGGCAGCAAAGCCAAAGTGCCACTCCAATGGGACCGGCCGGTACCTCGTCACAACCGTCTCGCAGCTGCCATGCACCTGCAGAGCATACACATGAGCACCCTTCAGATGTCCTGCAGATGGGCACCACTTCCCAAAAATGCCCAAAAATGCAGGAGAATTTAGGCAGGCATGTCCACTATACCTGCCTATTTCAAGCTGGCACTGTGAAGGAGTGGCACAATGTGATGCATGCGTTGCAATGAGGAGGGCCAAGATGCAACATCATGTGGCAGGCGTGCTGACCTCATCAATCCAGGCGCCGAGGTCATCAGCGTTGGCCACGGTTGCTGACATGGCACAAAGCTGGATCTGAGGCGGGCAATTGATGATGACCTCCTCCCACACAGAGCCGCGCGAAGGGTCTCCCAGATAATGCACTTCGTCCAGCACTATCAAACCCACATCATTCAGGCGCTCCACTGCGGGTGCCTCACCTGCCCCACCATAGCATGCTGCTCAAATTGCAGTACTGATAAATTGTGCCTGATGGCTGAGGCAACGAGAATACAATCTCATCCCCAAGATGAGGACGCAATATGTATGCATGCTATTTTCTGTTTTGTCTCCATAGAAATACAATAATCTATAAGATTCATGCCGGCTTGACAGAAGGAACCAGGAAGAAAACCTCATTTGTTGAGAGCCATTGCATTGCGTATCCAGGCAGGCTGGATGGTGACGCACCTGCTCCCCTGGAGTCTGTGCGGTACATGATGTTGCGCAGTACTTCGGTGGTCATGACAACAATCGAGCTGTCCAGGTTCAGGGAGGCATCGCCAGTCTGCAGCCCAACCATGTCGCTCCCAAAGCGCTGCCTCATCTCATACAGCTTTTGGTTGCTTAATGCCTTCAGCGGAGTCGTGTAGATGACCCGCTGACCCCTGCACACAGAACATGCACCCTTCTCGCTGGTCTTTAAGCATGCAGGCATGACCTTCTCTCGAGCAGTACTGAGCATCAGTCGAGGTGTATCATACATTTCTCATATTGGACAACCAGGAGGGGAAGCAAGTACCTTGCAAGCATGGCAATCGTGGCGGCCTCTGCAATTACGGTCTTTCCAGCTCCAGTGGGGGCACTGACCACGACTGAGGATCCACGCAAGAGAATCTCCACAGACTGGGCCTGGAACTTGTCAAGTGCAAACGGCAACACTGCGGTGATTTCTTCCAATGTCAACTTCCTGTTGCCGGCCGCAAGCAGGTCTGACACCTGCAGTGTCACCTGTCTGTCTTCATCCAGTGAGCTTGTACTGACACACATCAGATGGCGGTCACAACTATTCAACCGTTTCAGTTTGAAGCTTTTGATGGGTACTGTCGTCACCGCACCTGTACAGGATCTTCTATGGGAATGCCTTCCTGGCCTGCCAGCTTGTTTGCTACATTGACTGGATCCTGATACATTGATGTCTCATCCAAATCATCTTCCACCAATGTGTCTTCATCCAGATCATCTGCTGTGACCCAGCTGCTGGAGCCTGCAGCTCTGCTGCTATGCATGCGCCATTGACTTCCTGCATTTTCTGGGGTTGACCGGTCCTGTGATAGATCTGTCTGTCGCCTGGAGTGTGCAGTGCTTGTCTGGGATCTTCTTCCAGCCCCGCTGAATTGGCCTGGGTATCCCGGCCCTGCTCGCTGTGACCCACAATGCCTGGGCGAGCGAGAACAGAACAGCAGACATCTGCTGTCCCTTGTGCCTTGGCTGCTTTCAGAAAGCTGTGGCAAGGAACATCTGGGCAGCATCGGGCTTCCTTGTCACAGGGGCTTGTATATATGCTGCTAAGTGCTGTGCTTGTTTCCTGAGATTCTTGTCCTTGCATCCAACTGTCCACGCTTGCAATTGTAGTATGAAAATCTGAAGTTCGCACAGGATTCCTCCTCTTTTGCACAGGTCTTAATGCTCTTGTTTTGTACCTGCAATGTCCAAGACAAGCATGGAAACTTCAAGATCGACATAACTTTCAAAGCGCAATCGATAAGGGGAAAGTAACAATTGTTTCTTGCCTTCATGCAGTCACTCTCACGTAGACATCGCACAAATTGCTCAAGGACGTTTTGACATGCTTTAGACATCTGATGTGCTCCTCTATTGATCGAATTTGACAGTTACTAAGCGTTGAATAATACCAAATATCCTATCAATGTAATTAAGAACACGAATGCCTATTCATCCTTAGAAGAACGTTACTTGATCCAACAATGAAGAACAGCGAGGACAGCTCACATCTATCCTCGGTGACTCATCATGACCCTGCTAAGAAGTTGACATGCATGCAAGGTCCTTGGCCTTACATAAATCTCTCATTATTCCTGCTTTATCAGCGCTCACGCCCATTAAACACTATGTACGTCATGCATGCACTTACGGCTGCTGACTCAATTTGACGTTGCCCCACCCCGAGAATCACAGCTGACCTGTCAAGACCTAGAATTTAATACACACTAGGCAGCAGTACCAGAAGCCTCTCTTTTTGCTGAAGGCCTTTCTCTCTTTTAGCTAAAGCCTAGACTGACTCGTTACAGTGGCTGAAGGACCCGCTAGTGACGCCGCGTGCGCTTGAGATTGAGGCGGCCTGTGGCAGCTGCAGGCGTCTGAGACCTTTTGGTCTTGCGCTCAACTGCTTCTGCGCGCTGCTGCGCTGGTGACACGCCAATCTGCAGCTGTGGCCGGGGCTTTGCCACACCGCCGCTGAACGCCTGCCTGTCATTCTCTGCGCCCTGCGGCTGTTCATTTTCTGCTGCAATTGGTGCTGGTGGGTGCTCTGCGCTGGCTGCATGCCCTCCATTCCTGCTTGCATTCTGTGCGTGGTCGCTGGCCATGCCGTGGAAGCCTCTGCCAAAGGTCTTACCCGGAGCAGGAGCTGTGTGCATGGGAATGCTGTCTGCAACAAGGGCCTGAGCATGCGGCAAATCAATCATTACTTAATACCAAATATTCCATAAGCATCCAATCAGCTTGAAATGCAGCAGCCCTGCATGTGCAGTCAAGGACTCTAAGCACTGAAATAGAGCAGTAGCCAAGATGCTGAACCTGCAGGAGCTTGGAAGAGTTGTTGCTGTAGTCCAGCGGGGAGAAGACTGGGCATGGCATGGAGCCAAGGCGACTGCGCACGGCCGTCTGTGCTGCAGGAGTGACTGGCGCTGGTTCAGGCTGTTCTGTGGCTGCAGAATGGATCTCCTCACGGCATGCAAACCTGCAGCACTGAAGGGGGTAGCATGAGCGCTGGCTCTCCCAATTTGCCACATCTGCATGCAGGAACTTCCAGCACTTTCGGAGCACTTTGGTATCTTGTTCCTGATACAGCACGTACCTTCTGATGAGCAGAGCGCTTGTATTTGAGGCTGGAAACAGGACATAAAATAAGTGAATTGAAGTAGCGCATGCCGCAGAAAAGTCCCATTTTGCATGGGCGATCAAAGCCTCATCCCTCTCACGGAGCTCCTGCAGTCATGCAGTCAAGTCTTGAGCGCTTGATGGGTGACACAACATTTGCATGGTCTCAATGCATGCCGAATGCACAGGACTAGCGAGAAGGCCATTCCAACCTGGCAGAGAGCAGTCAGGAAGATCTCGTCTCCAAAGGTCTCAGCATCATCACAAGTCAGGACATGGCAGCTGCCAAGCAGGATGGTTTCAGACACATCTTCCACCTGCGTGCACACTGGACATCAGCATGACTATACCTCATGCCTCCTGAAAATTACTTCGATCTCAGTGTAAGGCATGCATCTAAAAGCTTCATCATGACAGCCGGGCATGGATAAGACATGATGAAGTTCACCTTTACTCTTGTGGTGACGATCAGCTGTCCATCCCAGTCTGGTGGCGGGGCAAAGGGAATGGCACTGTGCTGTGCAATGTGCAGGATGCTTCCAGGTGCGATCTGCACATAGCTGGGATCTGGTGCGCAATCTGCCAATCTGATTGTCTTGTTGGTGGCTGGACACATGCACCAATCAGAGGATCCTGTACACATCAAACAATTTCAATTCTTTGATTGAGCCACTGCACTGTCAATTTTGCAATGCAATTGCGGAAATGAGACAAATGAGCATGTGCATCATTGCGTACCTGTTGCATTGACGGGCATAGCATGGCAGTGACAGCAGCTGGAGGGTGTCAGTGTACTCTCAAGGTGCAGAACATCGCACGAGGCAGAGCATTTGATGGAATGCCTGGATGTCTGTGTCGCAGGAAAGACAAGCAGCACAGACTGTCCGGGTGGGCGCATGAAGTCTTGCAGGAATGACATACACATCTCTTCGACACCTGCTGTGTCTGCACGCACACACATTCAGTTGCGACGAGTACAGGCTACATGCAGAGATCCCACAGCATAGCAAGGTTGCAAGACAAACTCGGCTGTTGGCCATTTCCTTACCATTTGAGCAGCATGTCAGCGTTGCATTTTCTGCATCCAGAATATTTGCAGCAAAGTCAGCCATGTCCTGTCGAGTGTTCTCCTCCATATTGTCCGGGATTGCACAGAAGTTGATCTGGATGCGTTTTGCAGCTGCAAACTGACAGACATGTGGCCCATTGTTGGACAATGTCCTGAGGTGCACGTACTGAATAACTGTCTGCAAATCATCATCTCACCTCGAGTGCAGTCTTGAGGTCCTCACTGTATTTGAATGTGTGAGAGACTATATGAATAATTTTGCTTGTGCCAGTCAGGTCAGTACTGCCTGCAGCAAATCTCAGAGCAAACATCGCCAAGGCTCCTGTTTCACCACAGCAAGCACTTATTTGCAGACATGCATGAATGTGCAGTACAGCATTGTGCATTGATACAGCTTCAGTCTGGCTGCAGGAAAGTGTATACCTTGATGCTGGACATTGCTGGCAATGCGAGGATGCATGGCTGGCTTCAGCTTCAAGGAGCCCAGCACGAAAGTGCGCAAAGAGAAGTTTCCTGGCCTAATCAGTACCTGCGCTGTACCAGTCGATTCAGATCTGGTCAATCTTTTTCCGAGGCATGTCAGCGTTTCAGATCAGAATGCATCGCTTGGTAGACAAGCTAGAAGACGAGACAAAGACCTCAAGCTGCAACTCCTTGCCAGTCACTGCAGAGTGGGCCCCTTGGCACAAGCTTATGTTGTCTTGTGACATGGAATCCGAAGTACACAGAGCCACTTTAGATGCAGCACGGACTAGACCATCCTGCACGAGTGGTAGACATCCCTCTGACAAAGCGTCTACCAAAATAACCGTCGATTTGCTCATACTGCGCTAGTTCTGGCAAGCAGTATATTGGCAACGCCAACTTTTGCTTCAGAACGGAAATAGATTGGCGCTTCAAGACAGCAGGTGTTTCTGTCTCAACTTGCGAGTGAATTATTCTTGGATTCTACCCTAGCCTAAATTGGAATCTTTGCATGGCAATTGCTCCTTGACTGCTCTGAGCTTGATTGTGGATTTCTAGAACGCGATTCTATAAGAGAAAAAGACAATCTATTTAGATCTGGTCCAGTAGTGCCAAATTGTCCTCTGCAGCCATGGCCGGCTCCTGGCCAGAGATGCATATGCATAGTGTGGCTTCTCATTGCAAATTACAGAGTCTAGAGATCTCTGCTCTGGGAATGCTCCATTTGCATTCACATAACTTGCGGCAATCTCAAAATACTGTTGAGGCTTTTGCTCAGGGTCGATCCGAAATGGAATGCACGCTACTGCCACAGCACCTCAGCTGCCGAGGCCACAGAGAACAGTAGACTGCCACATAATGCAAAGATGTGCGTGCTCTCTCAGCCAGGCATCTCAGCACAAAAAGGTCCCATCCCAAGCTGATGCACATTCAAGAGGCCAGCGCTCGTACTACATCTGAGATGCTGCAGTAAGTGCAGCCCAACCAAAGAGGTAACAACTTGACAATGCTTCGAGACTCTCAACAGGAATGATGCGCTGCTCTCCTCAGAATGGGCAGCTGCATGATTCTGGTCAAAATTTCAGACATCAAACAACACTTGGCGTGGTGTGGCTCATTCATCGTCCACTAGGCAGAGACAAGCGTCCCGTCTGCAAATTCAATCAGATATCAAGACCTCAGCAGCGAGTCACAGGGGCACAGGAGTTCGTTGCAATGCGCAGTAACAATGCGAGTATCTGCAAAAAGAGTCAGAGACAGAGGTACGATCAGGTACCTGCTTTGTGCCCCGCTGCGATGTGCCCCTCTGTGTGGAGCTGCGCTGTGTGCCAAAAATGGGAGACAACACCTCAACTGACGAGACCTGCAAGAGCCAGAAGGAATATTTTCCTTAGTCCTGAACCATTAGGCCCTGCCCCCCAGTCTCTCAATGTACAAGTCTTGCTCAGCTTTGTGTCCACAGGTCACATTAGAGAAAGAGGTATGCAGTCATCAAGGCATCAAGGCAGACTAGTAATCTGATGGTCAGTATGGGAGCTTACAGATGACGAAAACTTGGTCTGCAGCTTCGAAGATGTCCATCCGCTGAATCCACCGCTGACAACAAAGACCTACAGTCACACAGCCACATTTTAGGAATACACCAACAGAACTCAAGAGTCCTGCAAAAGCTGACAAGACTTGCAGCACACAAGGAGGGAAGTCTTGCTGGGCAGGGCCACACACCTTCTTGAAGCCCTTCTTGGCGAGCTCCTTGGCCACTGCCTTGGACTGGCCGCCGTTCCGGTCGAGCAGCAGGATCTTTGTGCCCTTGCTCACCTTCTTCAACGCCGCGATAGACAGCACCGTCACCTGCGCACATGCACCACCTGTTCAGCCACACTGATCACCAGACATTTTATCAAGTAATGGACCGCAAGCTGTGTTCTTCCGTGTAATCTTCTGTCCACGTGCCTCCTGTTGCGCAAGATGTAAATGTGCCAGAAGCGTAGCAACTGGGGTCCTGCCCACACACAGGGGGCATGGCAACCGTGGCGGCGCCACATGATGACCTATTGCAATAGTGAGTAATGGGATCTAGTGCACATGTCAAAACGAAGGCTCACCGTCTTCTCAATCTCGCTGGGGTTGCGCAGCTGGCCCCTGATCTTCCTGTCGCTGATGGAGGCATACTCCAGCTCCACCACACGCCCTGAGTTGGGCACATCCGGCACTCCAGACGACTCCTTCTCCCTGTCAGTCCTGCACCAGGGCATCCAGATAATCTAAGTCCTGAATGATATCAGTCAAGGTAAGCAAAAGAACCTTGTTCCCAGCCCCCTCCAATGCAGCATGTGAAACATGAAGTGACCAGCAAGCCTGATGCCACCATGTGTGAGTGATCCCCGATGACACCAGCAATTGTGTCCATAATTAGGGACACTGCATGTCCTCAAGCCCTTGCATAGTACCCTCACAGCAGAGCATGGACTCATGCATTAAGGAAATATACGAAAATTTAGGAGCTGCTCTGCTTGGAGCAGCACCTGATGTCAATAAGGAGGGTGTTGCCATCGTTGCTGATGGCGTCCAGAGCGCCGGCGGCACTGATGTTCCCGGCATACCCGCGGAAGGAGCCAAAGATGCCCTTCACAATGCCGGGACCCTGCCCCCATGCCATTCATGTTCACACACTGTCTAGTAGCTGGAGCGCAACGCACAGCATAGTTCTGTCACTACAAGATCTACTCAGGAAGTTTGCAGGCCAGTAAAAGGGACATGCAGGCCAGTAAAAGGAAGCCATATGGGAGAAGTGGGGTCACACCAGGTAGTAAAGGGCGAGCAGGCCCAGGACATACTCCCCAATGACCACAGGGCTGGTGCTGGACAGCGTGGTGACTGTGCTGTCCAGTGTGGGCTTGGCGCTGGTCAGTGCATCTGAAGCCGAGTCTGTTGCTTTCCTCGCCCCATCCACAATCACGCTGGCATTCAGGCCCTGCTTTGCCAGGAAGTTCTCCACCTCACCCACACCAGCCTGCAGTCAAAGCACAACCTTGTCAACTATTGATGGGCGCAGCAACAACCTTGATAAACTAATTCAACTGTGTGACTCTTCCTGCGCGATGAACAAGAACAGAGCAATGTGAGATCAGAGAGCTGCACCTTCACAACAGGCTCTGCAGCCCTGACGACGGGCGCAGCCACCTCGTTGGCGGTCTCAAGGCCCTTTTTGACATAGGGTGCTGCGGTGTCTGTGACGTCCTTGACCACTGGAGCGGCTTGGTTGTAGACCTGCCAAGCCACTCTCTTTCAGTATGGTGCACCTGTGACAGCGAGGCACACCAGCAGAACGCGCTTGTGCAGGAGCAGCGGGGATGCGCACGTTCTTTGCATATGACAGCCCCACACCCACATAGTCCAAGCCCGTCTTCGCAGCACTCCCTGCGGCCTGCAGACATGCACAGGAAAGTATGAGTTAAGCCCGCCATTCTGGAGATCATGGTTCTTGTAATCATCACCGTCAGGAACATAACAGAACGACACCCACAGAACCTCTTATCTACCAGGAGGAGACTGGCTGACCTTGACAACGTCGATGAGGGTGCCAACAGTGGAGTCCACAAGGTCTGGGCCCCTGGCTGAGACCTCTGCGGTGTCAGCATTCGCTGGAAAGGCAGCCAACAATGATGCCGCAGCAATGGCCTTGGCTGCATGCTCCTTGGCTGCACAGACTGAGCACGTTAGGGCTATAGGGACTTCACATCACAGTCTTGGAACACATAGAATAGTCTCCAATAGCTGACTGCAATTATGGGTGTATCATCTGAAACGCTTTAAAGTTTGATTATGAAGAAATGGACAGCTTTTGGCCGTTTCCGTTTTGTTGGTGCAGCTTCTCATCTCGATGCTTTCAGATCTCATGGGGGGGTTCCCAAAGCCTTACCGTGCACATCACGCTTGCGTTCGTTCTGGTGTCTCTGCTGAACCGCCTTGACCACAAATCTTCTGCCCCCAAAAGCCTTCCTTGCTGAACCACGGACTCCAAAAACGGGCGCCAGCGCCACACGCCTTGGGCACGGCAGCCCTGTTGCCGTCAACATGGACTGCTGCATTGTGTGTCCACACCTTTGGATCCCTTTCAAGAGATAATGCTCAGAATTGATTGTTTGTCGATGTCGGGGCTCCTGTGCATCCTGCGCTGCGCTGCGCATCCGCCCGAATTCCGATTGGCTGGGCGACTTTCGGAAGGTGCTGCTTAAGTAGGCAACCGAGAGCTGGATCTTGGCAGTGGCTTCCAGATTCAGGGAAGCTGCACCGGTCATGTCTCTTCAGGTCTTTCTTCATCTCGAAGATGGAAGTCTGAGTGCTTTGAGAGGACTGTGATTGTAGCAACATGTCTGCGTCTGACAACTTGTCATTACAAGCTGCATAGAATGTTCTTGAAGGTCGGATGCGGCCCCTGTCCTACAACCATTCCACCCAGCGGTGTGCGTGCATGGAGAGTTCTGCATTCAAAACACGTTCTGAGTGCAAAAATCAGATTATGCGGGTGCAGACAATCCCGACGCCTTGATCCCTGGCTCTTGGCTAGGTGAGTGCTCGTTCGCTTTGAAATGATGTGTTCCATCCGACCGCCTTGATGTGGCAGCACTGAGCTGTACTGAGCTATGGGGACGTCGCAGGGCTACCTCAGACGAACAGCACGAAAATAATGGCCCACAGAAGATGGCAGACTCTGCTGGTCAAATGCAGGAGGATGCAAGGGATCAAATCCACGAGGTGGTGAGTACTGCATCATCCAATTCCTGCTGACTTGTTTTGCGCTCCATGCCTACCTCTACTTGATGTCAATATCTATCAACAGGTGGAAAACATGGAAGACGCCCTGGACGAGGACACACAGGCCGCACTGGATGGGTTTGTGGGGAAGTACAGCTTCAGTGACAAGGAGCTAGAAGTATTCAAGGAGCTGGTGGACAACATGCGGGGCACAGCTTGGGGCCTCCTGGCCGCCACCGGCGTCACTGCGCTGCTGTCGATCACGCAGCAGGTACTTCATGCAGACCTCATTCAAAGTCCATGCACAATTGCCCTTTGGCATTTCCTCTGACTGGCTACAGGAGGCTGAAGAAGGCCTGTATGTGATATCAGGTGCTGAATGGCAACTTCCTGCCGACAGACAGCCTGTACATGAAGGGCATGACACTGGCGCGCACATTCAGGGTGCTCGACTCGATAGTGCTGGCAGCCCTGGTCTACTTGGGAGCGCTGTGCTTCAAGAAGGTGGTTGCCACTGAGGAGAATCAGCTGGCATACTGTGTGCAGGTATGTGGGAGTCCGCTGAGATGCCTGTATCTAATTTGGGCTAATATATGCCTCTAAAATCCTTCTCCATGAATGTGTCTGCAGCAGAATTTTGTATCTTTGTTCTGCTGTGCAGGGTCTTGTGCAGCTTGGGATACTGTTCATGCAGATGGCACCCATTGCATTCTGCTTGGCGGTTGTGGATCTCATGGTCGCTGCCATCAGGTAAGAAGCTCAAACAGCTGCTTGAATCGCAAGATGCGGCTCTCAGGCAGATAGTCTCTTCCTTTATGTTGAATTTTCATTTGCTTTGAGAACAGATCTAGGAAATTTGCATCATTCTTATGTTGCAGGTGGCCCGGCGTGATGCTGTTTGCCGCGATTGCCACAGCCGCTTTCAGTGTTGTGCGGACGGGCGCGGTCGCATACCTCCTTTCCAGGTGCCTATGGCAACTTCTGGAGTATTTGTCTGACCACGCAATGTCTGCCCAAGCCTGTTCTGCACCTTGAACAGCAATCTGACAAAGCTGAATTCAAGGCGGCGGGCTCTGCATCGTGTGCTGATATGCGACACAAACAAGTGGAATAAGGGGTTCCAAACCCCCTCGTGAGCCCTTAGGAATAATCGTCTGAGTGCTGTTGGCCGGCTCTGACATGCACAGGTACCGGCTGGGCAGCCCAAACACAGCAAAAGTGCTGCTGCTGTTTCGGGAGGGCTGGTCTGCCCTGCCAGCATTCCCTCCAATGGACCGAACAGCAGTCATGGTTGTGGGCGCCACCATGATGCCCTACAGCCCACCCAAGCGCCGGCATGTGAGACCCCCACCTCTGACTTGCCCTTCTCTTTGTTTATTCCTCTGGCCGTTTATCAGCAATGACCTTTGGGAAGGTCAATCTATTATAGCATGCATAGCAAGGATGTGTGAACGGCATGCCTGGCTCGGCAGACAGGCCACATGCTGCTGCCAGTTGCCATGCAATGTCCCTTCTATGCAAACCTTCATGTCTGCCCAACGCTTGTCCATTCTACATCTAAAGATGGGGTTGTATAGCACTGAGAATTCCTTGATTTCCCCTGAGCGCACTAAGACATGCTTTAGGAAATGACAGGACCCGTTGGAAACTGGCAGGAGCAGTTGCTCACAGGCTGAGTCATTAAAGTTGCTTGTGATGTGAGCAGGCCATCACATCGGATGAGGAGGATGGCATGCCAGTGGACCTGCCCAAAGGCCTCATGGAGAAGGCCCGGCAGGAGGCAGCCGAGTTCAGGGAGAGTGACAGAGAGCAGAGAGACAGCGAGAGAGCGTCCAGCAGCGAGGCAGAGCGCAGCAGTGACGAGGGAAGCAAAGAAGAGAGCGAGGGGAAAGACGGCGTGCAGGAGTATGAGTTCACAGTGTGGGAGGACCGCATTCTGGAGGTTGTAATGGAAGCCATGCGCATGGCCGGCCTGGCACTTGCAGTTCGCGCCATCGCAACTTTCTGCCTCGGTGCGCATCTTCAGGTCTTTTTGAAGGAATGCAACACAGCATCCCTGTGCCATTGGCCATTTCAGGAGCATTGGCCTGTAAGTGCCTCCTACAGGAGGCCTACAGCCTTTGACACTCTTTACTGCCTTCCTTGCTAAAGTCTGGGCAGTGAGGTAGTGTGATGAACCCCATCGCTGTCTGAGTGCTTGAAGAGGGGTCCACACCGAGTATGCGAATGGCCTTGCGGCCGCTGCAGGCATCTTTTGTCATTTGGATGCTCGAGGGCGATTATTTGCGGTGATGCATTGATGGCTTTCTTCCCGTGTTCAGGGATCACGGAAGTCCAGGCGATGTCTGTGGGCGGCGCTTGGGGCTACTTCACGACTGATCTGGTGGACCAGAGCGTTCGCGCGTGGCTGCTGTTTGCCTCAGCCGGCTGCTTCCAGAAGGTCATCAAGCGCCAGGGCCATGACATCACCAATCTCCTGGCAAGTCCCCACCTCATTTTCACGGAACCCGGACGTTTTGGTTGATCAAATTCTGAAGAGGAGGCTTCAGTGAGCATCATGCTCTGTAGATTTTTGCAGTGGCAGGGAAGGTGAGGGCAGCAAGAAAGTGTGAGAGCTTATTTCTGCAGGAGGGCTTGGGGTCTTCAAACGGCATCAGCCTGCTGTTTGCGCGCATGCGCAAGCTGACATGGGGGATGACCACCTACAAGTGCCTGGAGTTTGCGGTGCTGCTCTTCAGCAAGACCCCAGTCTGGGCAGCCATCTCAGGTGCTTCACAGCAACCTCGATATTGCTTTTTCTACTGATTTGCCAGGATATTACTTATTGAAGGTATGCATGTATGAATGGGAAGCCTGGGGTTCCATGGAAATTTTAAACGGGCACTGCAGAGATTGTCGCCTGCCACCTTGAAACGGTGCACGTCAAACAGCAATAGAAACCTTTGCAAGCCCATTTGCATGGGTTGCCGAGTCACTACGTTGCCATGCAGGGTGGCTGCGAAATGTTGCGCTGCCTGCTCTTCTGCGCTTCGTGCAGAACCATCTGGCCTTCCTGCGCCCCCTGTTGACAGCGAGCGGAGTGGCGAGCTGAGTGAAATGATGACTGTGAAGTGTGAGGAATAGTGAGAGTGTGCTTAGCAGATATCTGGTGACAATTGCTGACAGACTTGGTGCGTCTACTTGACCCTGTGCGAGCTGTGTATCATAATGAAAATAAGACCTACACAAGATTGACTATGTCACCAACAATGACAAGCGAAATGAGAGATAGTCAGAGGGTCGTCTGCAGTAATAATCTAGAAAACTGCTTTGCCCAGATTGTATTTGCGTGCAAAGAATTGACAACATTATTGACCGGGCAAAGTCCTTATTCACATTATGCTCTTTAAAGTCTTACAGAAGCACTTCTGCAATCCGACAGTCGAGATATGAACATGGAAACAGACTGTGAAATGCTGACACTCAATCAGAGGTCACACTGCCTATCTATTTTGGCGCTGGCTAGCACACGGGTGACACATTTCATAAACGCACAAACCAGCAGTAGCCTGAATGCTGAAAGGAAAAGAGCCTGTACAGAAATGGATATCATCCTCGTCAAACCTGACAGGAAAATCTGCTGTTCATTCAGAGCTGTGGTATTCACGGGGACCGTTCACTGTAGCAAGGCATTCGCGAGTCCGACAAAGTCAGGCACACCCTGAAACCTTAACATACAATGAGCAGTTTTGACGCTGCTTCTGCTTTGAAAGCTGACTGCCAGTCATTTGAAGTAATATCATTGTCACGGAAATTTCAGCTGCTCCATGGTGATCACCAGGATCTGAGAAGCTGCTTAGTCAACAATGTGTTGAATTGCCCCCAATACCAGCAAAGCAGCCTGGGCAGTACCTAGCAAGTTGACACATGCTGATTCTACAGTGTGATCAGGTGCAATGGCATCCTGTTAAGGATTGTACGTCTGCAAGACTGCCGTCAAGGGACCCATTTGTCACCGGGAGTGTCATCAACTAGAGGATACTGCGCCAAGACATCTACTCTGCCTGTGCGCCATTGTCTTCTAGGGTCCCTTGGGGCAGAATTTGCGCGCTGATCATCTGCTGTTCACCCCTTCTTGACAAGGATAACCTTCTTGGACGGCGGCGGCGGGGAAGGAGCCACGATCTGCACATTCAATGCAGTCAATTGAAATCAAATGAAACTGCTTGCAAAGCGTCACGTGGCCCAGAATATGGTTGAGCTTTCTTCCTGCAACAGTATCGAGCTGGCTACGAACTGGAGACATATCGATTCAGTAAAATATTGAGTCCTTGAAGGATTGCCTTCTTGGTTGTCATCAGTAAGAGTGGCTCTTCAAGGTGCCCACAAGTGGGCAGTGTGCAAGTTGATAAGGGGTAGAGCACATGCTGAGATGGGTGCGAGTGTACCTTCTTGATGATCTTCTTGGCCTTGGGAGGGGGACTCTCCTTCTTCACGACGACGGTGTCAGGTGGTGGGGAGCTCTCCTTCTTCACAAAGAAAGGGAAGTCACTGTGCAGGGCACGCGCTGGGTGGCCATTGGAAGCCACCCAGTTTTGCAGGCGGCGCCCTGCAACCCCACAATGAGCTGTTTGTAGCTGCACTTAGGGCTGCTGATTAGGGCTCCCCATTCAAAGTATGGAGCACCAGGGCACGGCTAGGACTGGAAAGCAGTCCTCAAAGCTCGTGCACAAATATCCAGAGACGCAGCAGCGCTCGAGCTTGTGTCCGCAATGCTTTCCAACGCGTGTCTGGCACGAGCTCGTCGGGGCGTCGTCAAGAGACAGGCAGATCTTCCAGAAGGGAGGCGCACCTGTTGGCTGGCGAACGCTTCGCTCGTTTTCAAGCAGGGACCTGTGAGCGCGAGAGCAGCATCGTCAGGGGTCGACACAAATTATTTCTTTCAGATGATGTACGGCACCGCCGACAAGTAAGCACAGCCTGCAGGACTCTATCTCCAACATGATCAACGCTGGAGGAGTTGATAAAGGAGATTTTGTACATTTACAACAAGATGATCAGGCATGGGATCGGTGAAGGCAAAGATTCCGCACGCACGTCGGTCTTGCCCCCATCGTGACGAACAACGAAGAGAGCATCGCCATGCAGATCACAGTCTTTAGAGCCATGATGTCTCAATCTGCTGGGATTTAACCAGAGGACTGCAGGTGGCAGCGATATTTCTGAGACTGAGGGGGTGAGACGAGTCTTGATGATTAGGGCACCTTCACTGATGCTTTGCATGCAGCCGAGGCCAGCCAAATACTTACACGTGTTCTGCATGCTTTGCCAATTTAGGCAGGTCATGCAGGTCGGACCCATGCAACTATCTAGAAGCATTTCCCAATGGCTATCTACGCTTCACTTGAGATCTCGTTGACTGCCAATCATACTCTTGCATTGAAGTCTTGAAAACAGACAGCAGCCGGTTAATCATGGCAAGCGCACATGCCGCAGTGACAACCTCTTGAGTATGCATACTACCTACACTCACTGCCTTTGTCAAGGCTTGCATGGCTTGCTGTACAGATAGCACCATTTTGTCTGGGACCACTGGTGACACAATTCGGCGAACTTCACTGCATGTAGCTGTACGTAAGGTCTGCTGGAGCGTCTGATCATTAATATTGCTGCTGTTTTCTAAGCTTGCTACTTCCAGTATGTCATGCATGGCATGGCTGCCCAATGTGAGGTCACCTGCCTGCTAGGATGCCAGCCATGTGATTTTATGCCAACAGAAAATAAGCAGCTCTATGACAACTGACACCGGCTATATCTCTCAATAGCTCTCGTGAACACCCGGTTTTGTACACAGCCTGACCGGACATGGCCAGGAAGGCCAGTCCCATGTCCCTCAGTCACTAATATTCATTGATAGCCTTAGTCAGAAGCTGAAAGGTCCTTCTTAGAAGGGCTGGTTGCAGACCCTGCTGCTCATGGAAAGAAGGGGAACTTGGAGAAGAGGTGCTTGGAGGGAGGCGGCGGCGATGGAGCTGACTTCACAATCTTCACAACCTGCAGGCCACCAGATCTTGCAATTCAAGGCTGCAAGTTGCAGATTCCTTGATTTCCGGCCTGACTTCCTAAGAAGCAGACCTCGTATGAATAGCACTGCTCATTTCGGCCTACACAGAGCAACACACGAGAGGCTCTGGCCATGCAGGTGCAAGGCACAATGATTGCCCACCAATCAATGTTCCTTGAAGCCTTTTGAGGGCGGTGTGCATTTCGGTTATCATTGGCAATAACCGTCTCCTGGCAGGGTGCGACTCGCGCACCTTCGAGTCAGAGCTTGAAGAGTCGCTGCTGGACTTCTCAATAATGATTACTGATGGCGGCGGGGGGCTGGGAGTGGGCGGGTTTTTCTTAATCACGATGGTGACGCCACTGTCAGTCAGCAGGCGGCGGGATGAGGACGGCCGGACTGCCTCCCAGTTCTGGAGGAGCCTCTTGGAAGCTCCTGCACCAAGCCAGAGACATCAGTTGAGGCTAGCATGGACTTGCATTAACGTCCTTAGCAGGACGCTTTCTGGTCAACGCTGCAGGTGCTCCTCAAACCTGGGCTTGCAATGTGCAGCTCTCTTTAGGCTACAGGTAGCTACAGCTACATTAGCTACAGAAGTCACAACATTGTACATCACACCCCGGCTGGCAGCGAGGCTCTCAGCCTCAGAGCACTTCTCCTTGCCTTGTTTTTTGTGATCTCAATAATTTTGTGGGTAGCAAGGCAACGTTGTCTGGTCAGATTTTTTGAGCAAAGGAAAGCCACTGTGCTGGTCCTTTATGCACCAGTCGTCTTGAACCTTGATGCGTGACAAGGCTTGGGCGGAATGACAATCTTGAGAGGACGTGACTCACCCGCTTCACTCTGGACGGATTGTGAAGCATCAGCGCTCTCCAAAGATCCGAGGATGAGTCTGCAAAGAGAACGCAGGAACAGGTGAGTGCTATGTCGTTGATCGTTGCACCCAGCGCCAAACCTAGGACTTGAACAAAGCCCTCCGCAAGACACGGTCAAAGACAGCTTGCCCGGGTTGTAAACACTACAAGAAACGTTTTGGTGAGAATTGAAGCAGGTGGGTGCTAGTGTTGGGCAAAATGAGCACAGAAGCGCACCCAGCAAATCCTGCGAGGACGACGACGAACAGGACCTTCCCGACGCCCATATTGTGAAGTATGTAGCGCTGCCGCTGCAAAGCCAGCTCAATCTTCAGGCTATCGTGCGATATTGATGCTCAGATGGAGAAGCCCAGCAATCTTGAGGAAGGAAAACCTTGGTGATGTCAACAGCTGCATGTCCCAGGATCGGGCAGACAAAGTTTTCATAAGTTTTCAAATATATGAAAAATCAAGGTGGTGCAAAAACAAAAGGCCCAGCATCAGCTTTAGCCAGCTCAAACTGTATAGCAAGATGATTAAACGCAGTGATTCTCTGAGCTGGCATTCGTAATTCATCAGCAGGTCCTGTGAGGCCTATATGAATGTAAACCTACTAGGAATATGTGCTGTCTCCGGTCACTGAGTCAGTAACCGCAACCGCTTCTTCCTATGAAGTGTGCATCCTAGCTGGGCATGCAGAGTAGCATCTCACTGTTCGTAGCCTTTCCGTGTGTGACCCTGCAAGTGCGTGCTTGGTTGAAAATATGCGCAACAGGGTCTCGGGGGACACATGTGCAGTACTAGACAACACTGGAATTTGCACAGCGGAAGATGCACCGGTGGTACCTCCATTAACCAACTGCTGCCTATCAGCCTTTATTGCTTGGTTACATTCCTTGCACATAGTCAGCGCAGATCAGCTTCTTAAAACTAACTGCCAACGGAGATCAGTCTTTCCAATATATGTGCAACGGCCTCTATGCTTGCCATCATCCAGAACTTCAGTATTGCTGAACTCTGTGAAAGCCTCAGCTGCTGTCTAAGTAATGGCCACATCCAGGTACCTGAACAAGGAAACAGGGGCACTGCAACAGGAGCAGCCCTCAATATATACAAACGACACTCATATAATGGCACAAAGGAATGCCAGTGCGCAGGGAAGGTAAAAATGAAGAGCTGTACGACGCTGTTTGAGCCCTGTAGCTTTCAAAGGAATCCACGAACTTCATTGCATGCCATGTGCTTTTGTGACTGCACAGGAAATATTATCGACCTGTACAGCGTCTTGCAAAGGAATTTATCAATGCCATGTACCCATGTGACTGTACTCGAGAAGCTTCTCAACGGGTAGAACTGGTGTCCAGAACCTTTAAGCACTCTGTACCTTAGCCGTATTTCTTAATGGCAAAGAACTTCTTTTCCGGGGGCGGGGGCGAGGCCTTCTTAACATACACCACTTTGGGCTTCTTTTTGGGCTTCTCAACCTTGACCACTTGCTGCTTCACCTCCACCACTTTCTTTGGAGGCGGCTCCTCCTTCTGCACAACACAGAAGAAAGATATTCAGTGTGCTGGACACAGTCAGTGCAGACTTTGTGCAGATGTGGCCGGCAGCTAACATCCCAACCTTTGGGTCACAGCAGGGCCAACATGTGTGCATCCGGTCACAGCGCAGACTCTGTTAAGATTCGGTTCTTGCTGACAAATGATCCCTCCAGTGCAAGAGAACGTGGCTTTCAGCTTTCCGCTAGTGTTCCAGGTGGGCAACCCATGCAGCACAATAAGGAGCAAGAGCAACAGTATACCAGAGCTTTGCACTGTATGCTCAGCCTCTACAGATAGTCCGGCGTTCAGCACATGTATATGTTTTACCTTGGCTGCGTAAACATAGTCATAGCCAAGCATGTTCCGCTGCGCGCTCCATCCCACAATGCTCCGGCGCACACCCGCACTTTCTCCTGCAGATGACAGCATCCTTTGTCAGCATGCATGGCAGCGCGAGCATTGCAAGAAAGGGTTGATGCAGTCTCAGTGAGCGCCAGGCCAAGCTTTACAGAGCAGAGAGAGGAACGTGCTTAAAGGGAAGTAGACAGGCTGATGAAAGGCATTAATGCTCTCAATGACAAATGTGTGCAGCACTTGACAGGGCTGGTGGCAACGATGCGAGGGTATGTGCTAGCCAGGCAGGATGGGGTGAGATGAGCAGCATGCACCTGACTGTGCTGAGCGGCCAGTCCAGGACTCCCTGAAATCAAAAGAATGTGGCGCATAAATCGCCATTGCACAGCTAGGTCAAGATCATATGATGCATCTTACTTTCTGTTAGGCGCACGAGATTACGCCTGCAGCTCAATGGTAGAAATACTGCCATTGTGTATTGGTCACTCAATAGAGAGATGCTGATCTCAGGAAGTCATTATCAAAGCAACATGAAAATCCCACAAAAACGTGATCGAGGGTCGTCTGACGAGGCTGCATTTGGCCTCGGATTGCTGCAGCTGCAACAAAGGGACCAGCAAACATCCTGGTGGCCCATGCGCTCTTCCCACACGTGCAGTACGATCTTGGACGAGCATCCTTTGGGAAATTCGGGTCCCTACCTTCTGGCAGAAGCTCCGGAAATTGCCAAGAGGAAGATGAGGCACAGCGCCAATAGTGCCTTGAGGCGGCCCTGCATTGCTCCTGGTCTATACTTTGACTGGCTATGTTTGTCCTGGCGATCTGAAGCCGGTGAACGGTTTGGTCACGTTCTTATGAATGAACGACTGGATTGGATCGGATCTGCTGCTTCCCTCTCCTTCATGCCACCTGGAATGCATTGCGTTCAAAATTTCGCCAAGTCATGTGTCCAATATTCACTCATGCACCCTGCCAGCTCACCACCATGAATTCTTGGAAGAGGAGACCTAAATCGCTTGCCAGTCCCTTGCACCGACATTCAAGCCTTACGAACGTCGTTTGATGAGCTGCATCGAGCAATCTTCCTGTTATATGAGGAAGATGCAGTGTCTCGATCACTGTACACAAGTATTATCATGATAAATATGTGAACCATGAGGACGACTAAATCCTGCATGTGCCTGTGCCTGGGATGGCTTCTCGTTGCTCTGGAGTGCCAAATTACCGAGGCTGGGCTTCTCTGGGGCAGAGCAGCAAGCGAGGAAAAGAGTCGGTAAGCACACACCACGATTCGAAATTTATTTGGATTGATACAATTGACCTAGTAGATATCCTTCTTCACCATTGTCCCAAACGTTTGCAGGGACTCACTGAGCTCGATGCTGCAGAAAGGAATGTCAGTTCTGTTGGTGCTGGACCCCAACTGGCAGCTCTGCTACGAGACCGTTCACGTTGATGACTTTGCAAAGGATGGGCTCCTTCCATGGGTTTCCAGTCTGCGAGACGCTCTGACGATCCACCCTGAAAATCCTGAAGGCAACTTCTTGAAGGTGCTGTGACTCCTGGTTCAAGACCTGCCTGCTTAAACTGGAGTTTCAAAGGCTGCCTTAACAAGGAAGCATGAGATCAACTGCTTCACAGTATTCGGGCTGGATGCTGAATGTGGATGCCGCAGTTTGTAGAGGGATCAGCACCGCAGGAGCTGAGGCATTTGAAGATCTTCCGTGATATTGTGGAAGAGGCTCTTGCGAATGGCAACACCACCGTGCAGCTACCTTCTATGCTGCTGATGCTCTACGAGCTGACGATGCAAGCACCCTGGCCTCCCAACCCCACACCAGCTGCGTTGATTTCATTCCTTCTTGCTCAGCTCTATGGTGCTTCTTGAGACAGCATGGGAGAATATCATCTACAGACGCACCTTGCCTCTTAGCAGGAAAAGCCAGCAATACTGGTTAAGAGGATTTCACATGCTGTCTGTAGGGTGAATTTGACAGTCGGGGAGTATAGTGGTGGCAGCGAAGAGGGCACGTTCAGCATAACGCAGGATCAGCTGAGGGTGACGACTCCGAGCAATTTCTGGCCAGTCGTGGAGTTGACAGCTGAGCGCGGTGCTTTGTCAGCCCCTGCCGTGGAGCACATGAGCGAGGACCAGATCTACAACATGACTTGGCCCCCCTCCAAGCATGATGACTACCTCCCAGACCCGACCTTCCTCAGCATGCAGCACACGGAGAGCAGTCTTGGGTGCGCTCTTTTTCAACATGCATGCTGCACCCGGATGGCTTGATTAAAGAAGCAATTGTTCTTGTACCTACTCAAAGGGAGCCTGCCATTTGGCACTGGAGGAGAACCAATATCATCATTCCCTGCTTTTCCTGCCAGGGGCAAGGTGCGTCTGCAGACAAGCTGCAGATAAAGGCTGCCAAAACCATACCCCTTACTGGATTAGCCAATTCCAAGCAAGACCCAACCGTGGGCACTGTGCTCAGTACCGCCCCCTGCCGGCCGGGGCCAGGACTATATTGACATTGAAATGTTCCTTTGTGTGTTGCAGGGAGGTGCCAGTTGTCAGCCTTGACTCGATAGAGGGGTCGGTGGTGATCCTGCCTCAGATCGTGCCGGCCTTGCGCAACAATTGTGCCAGGCGGCCGCTGACACTGGCTTACAGGGATCCCTACAGCTGGGACCTGGACACGCTGTCTGTGATGCTGTCAGCCTTCTTCAAGGCATCAGGCACCACCAGCCTGCCACCTCTGGAAGAGTACACTTCCCTGCCAGACAAGGTGATGTGACCAGCTGCCTTTGCAGCACATCTTGTCCCATAAATCATTTGGGGCGCAAGCAATGTGGTGAGTGTCTGTATTTCAGCTTTGGGCGGACACTTCTGCGCCTTGTCATGCATGCCTGACAATTTTGTCTGGCCCACAGCAAAGGCATACACCTAGCATATCTGGCATTCTCAAAAATGAGCATGCGAGGGGAGTATTCCGTCTCGAGAGTTTTCCATCAGACTTTTTTGGGCCACTGAAAGAGTATTTTGCGCTGCTTGCAGATGTTTCTGCAGGAGGCTTACGAGGCCTATCATGCAGAGGAGCCTGAGCAGAGGGTGCCCCCCATTCCCACAGTGAAGTTGAGCGTTCCCGGCACAATGAAGGAGCAGTCATTGCTCTGCTACACTGACAGCAAGTACACTGCGACCGAAAGCCACATAGACACCATCATGAGGACAATCTATTTTGGGCTGATCAAGCTCGACGCAATGATCCCCCAAGATAGCGAAATCAGAGCTGTCCAGGTCTGTTAATACTCCAGTGTTGCCTGTTTAGTGATCCTGGGTTCATTTCCCTCTCTTTCATGGCAAGACAATCCTTGTCCTTTCTTGGATCAGCTGCTGTGAAGAGGACTGCAGCAGAATGATCGATGCAGAACGACAACTTTGCACCAAATGAAGCCCAAGCTGATCAACACACCTGGCTGGTGATGCTGCGCGTCCTATGCGCAACAATGCCCTCGACCACCGGGTTCACTTCTTGCTATTCACGGCAAGACAACTGCTGTGTGTTGCTGCACTGGCTTCTGTATAGGGCTGAAACAAAGAAAACGATCAAGACAGTGGCTTCTGTAGAGGGCCAAAACAAAGAAAATTGATCGTGACAGTGCAGCTGAATTGCATGCGGGTGCACAGGAACAGGATACGGAAGAGGACGAGAGGGCATTCATAATAAAGCGCAACCTGAGCAACGCGGCGACGCATGTGCTGACTGTGCGCGTGCCCGGGTGGCTGCTGGAGCAGGCGTGCCTGACCCATGCAAGCAACTGGTCCAGTGTGCAGCCCTGCATCGACGCCGGCATGGCCCCCTGGCGCGCCGGCGCCGCCATGGAACTCGCCGATGACCTCTCCACAGGCGCGCTCTCAGCTTCAAATGTTGGCATTTTCCTCCCGGCAGGATGTGGAAGTAAGTGGGTCGTGAGGCATCAGCTTGACCACCAGGTGGTGCAATTTCTTACTGTACATGCAACTTGAAGTAGGGATGCACCGCCATGGAGCTCGCAGATGACCTCTCCACAGACGTGCTCTTGGCCTCAAATTCATCATATATGGCCCCCTTCTTCGTCAGGAGCATTGTGCAGTCGCTGGAGCATTGACAGCCCATTTAATATGGATTGCAATTCTTTGTTGCGAGCAGGCACTCTGCTCAATACTTCTTGTATTGGCATGTGGATCAAGCTAACCACACTGTGTACCAAGAACTAAAAAGAATTATGGCATGGCATGTGATGTGGCAGGCAGAGATGCTCAAGCTTGTCTGTGGGAAAATCATGCTGTGCATCATGTGATGATATCATCGTACCATCGAGATGCACATGTTGGGGTGATGCTGTGGGCAGGTGCTGTGAGCACGCCCATGTACCTGCGGAGGGCGGCCGAGGTGCTGGCCAAGGAGTCCTGCGGCGAGCCATGGCTGCTGCAGCCCAAGATCAGGGACATGGAGAGCCTCGAGTACAGGTGACTTCCTATTGCAAAAAGGGCTGACCACTCCAACTCTGCTATGATGCTGCACACGGAACCTTGATACTTTCCGAGCCTCTCCAAATCTTGTGCACTCAACGCCACGGCGGCAGACTCATGAGTACCTAAGGTGGTCTGTGCTTTGACTGCAGAGTGTACCTGCTGAATGGAGCACAATCGACTGGCCAGCCCAATGACACAGTTGTGTACTACGTGGCTGGCGACGTTGTTCACGATGACAGCGGCAACGGACACCGGCGCGGCCTTGGCGCAAAGGACTTCATGACCATCGCACCGGGCTACTTCTGGAGTGAATCCCTCTACCCACCTGGTAAGTGGCCAACCCTGCTGACCAGTCGTGTGACTGCAGACAGTGTTGGCATCACTGCAACTGCTTCTCGTAAATGGGACTGTAGACTGCGGATCATAGGAACTATTTCATCATGTTCAAGTGCACGCTGTTCGAGGCAGAGGCAAGGTGCGTCTGCAGACAAGTTGCAGGGGATTGCCACTGATAATACCCATTGATGAGCTCAATAGATCCATGCAAGACCCGATCAACTGAGGGCACGGTGCTCAGAATTTGTGCCGCCCCCCGCCAGCTGGGCCATAAGAATGTTTTGAGAGGAAATATTATGTGCACGCAGACTGGAAGCTGGAGGACTATCTTCCCGCCAGCAACACTGCTGCACCGGTGGGACAGGCTATCAGCACTGCTGCCCCAGAGGGGGTGTGTGCTGCTGCGGATGGAGAGTGCAGCGCAAACATGACAGCACATACTGAGAATGATCCATATGATGGCGAGGTAGAGGTCATTGAAATTCGAGAAGATGAGCTGCCCAGGGTGCAGTGGCACCACCCTGGCCTCTACGATACCCTTGTCCAGGTGAATTACTTCACAGACCCCCGTTCCGTACCTATAGTAGTCACCGCCCAAGTTGCCCCTTTGTCCTTCATACCTGACACAGCTCTTGAACAGTTGCCTTTCCATTCCATGACTGACCACCAGAAGATCAGGGACTGCCCACCCGAAAATTGCTCTCTATAGAGGCCCTTATGTAGGCTTAGCGAGGGCAGCAGAGGCAGATATCCCTAGGGAAGGTCAACAGAATTTGAAGCAGGTCTATTTATTATTATATTTATCATTATGACACGCCTCTCCAATCCACGAGGATGAGGTGCGTCGCAGCAGCATTTCAATGACAGCCTTCCAACCTTCTCTATCTTGGGCTTTCCTCCACCAGGTCAGAGATAACGTAAGGTACTCTGGGCAGGTCTATTATTACCCCCAAATATCCCCTTGAAGCTGCCTGGCCCATGCGCAGGCGGCTCTGGAGAACGTCAGGGCGGTGGCAGCCTCCAGCCTGAAAGACAGCAGCGCGAGGGATGTCTTTGCTCGTGCAGACGTGGTGCTCGCCTGGTATACAGACGGCACCGACACCCACCTGGTGCCTCTCATCAACGAGATGTCCCTGCTCAACTCCGCCTCCAAGCTCATCAGCTTCTGGCACCCGCAGCTCGAACCCACCCACTGGCCCCAAGAGGTGCAGCAAAAAAGGGCGGACGAAACAGAGCTGCTGAGCACCGAACAACAGGTCAGAGGCGGCTGGGGATACACTCTGGCGAAGGGCATGGCCAAGGCTGCTGCCCGGCGCTTCCTCACGGAGCTGCACTGCTCCGGCTGCGATTTTGTGATCCATGCAGAGTGAATTTTCATCAGAGCATAAGTCTCAGGGCGTATGACTCTTGTGGTATTGCTACATTGGGCAAAATATTGATCGTCTATGATGCTCAGCTCATGCCATTGCGGGGTTGCAGCTGAATAGCCTGGCAGATGTTGGCAGCGATGCCACATCGCCCTGGACAGTTTATGGACTATGACTTAATTTTGCACAAAATATCTTCTATTCTTCCAGGCAAAGGCACTGCAAGGGTCTGGACCGCTCATATTTCAAAGTACAGTATGAGGCAAATTTGCTGCACTTGTACAGTCACAACCCTCTTGCACAGCAGCTTTGCAGAGCAGCTTTCAATTGCAACAGTTGCTTTAAGTTGCATCACTGGCTTATAATACTGAGCTTTATAGGAATTGCTCGATGTACATACCTAATACTGGGATAATCCTCTCTTGTCAGTGCTAGTACTGTGTGCTTTCTCTGACAATTCCTTGACGATGTCATGCTGGATTCTGTGAGCTGGCAAGACCAGTGATCTACCTCTGAACCTATCTAAGCAAAGGTGACATCAGCACAGAGCCACTTATGATCTGATGCCGTGTAATCATGGTTTCCCACTGATTTCTTCACTACATTCAGCCGTCGCAGCAGCAGCCAGTCCAGTTTGCCCTTCACCAGTCCATACCCAAATATCCTGAAAGCGGGGTTGTCCAATGTGATGGTTGCCACGGGGTCGAATGGGTCTTGAAAGCCTGGGCATTTCACCGCAACATCAAATATGCACTCTCCTCAAGTAAGTCAAAATTGATACAAGCATACAGATTGTTGAACGAGCAGACATGATCAGATCTGCAGGGCTGCAAGGTGTCATACCTGGATTCAGGGCATCCCTGCACACATCTTCTGGCAACCCCCAGCTGAGCAGCTTCTTGTTCACTGATGCCTGACCTTGCTCCCTTTTACCTTGACAAAAGATAGCACAGGAACCAGCAATGAATTTCCTAACCTTCATATACCTTGGAAAATTGCATTCATCTGATGGCATCAGTAAGAAATTGCAAAAGAAATACTCGGCATAAATACTGAGCATCGCGCCCATTGTTGATTGGGTCTTGCTTAGTCTGGGGAGTCCAACAAGGGGTAGAATTTTGGTAACCTAGGACTGCAGCTTGTCTGCAGAAACATTTTTCCTCTGGCAGGAAAAGAATATAAAAGAATACAAAAAGAATTGCTTGATTCCCAGCATACCTGCCGGTTGGCCGTCCCTTTCAGAGGAGAAGGCGGAGTCAGGCACGAGGATGAGGTTGTGGTGCCAGAAGTGTGCCTCGGGGCGGCCGAGCCCCCAGAAGCGCATTTTGTCACAGCAGTACTTTGGCGACAGGCGCGCAAGACCGTGTGCCATCGTGTTCAGATCTCCCAGGATGGCCTGATGAAAAAGCCCCTGCATTGCAGGCTGATTATCTAAGCCAAGACAGAACGCAGGCGTGAAGACATGTACGGACAGAGGTGAATATGAAATCGCTCCATGCAGGCCATGCAGGGACATTCACAGAGTATTGGTATGCATGTGCGCACATGCATACAAGAAAGAGATGTCGGCAAGCAGAAATTGTTCTGACGCCCACCTGGCTGATTTGCTGCCTGCAGTCACACAGGATATCCGCAAACTGTGCAATCCTGGAAAACATGCCGCAGAATACCTGCACATGATAGCACAACGCTCATACAGACGCTGCAAGCAGCACGTGAAAATTCTAAAAACATGCTGGATGAGCAGCTTGAGTCTGAGTTTTGCAAGAATCAGCGTGCCTCCAGGTGGCAGCTGTACACTACGAGTGGGCCGCTGGGGCAGTGGGCAGTGGCCGCGAGGGTGAGGCGGCGGCCGCGACGAGGCTCTGCCCTGGCCAATGGGTTCCTTTGGTCCTCCCAGTCCACTGGGTGATGCCTGGACGGGCACGCACAGAGCCCCTTGTCATAATGGTAAGATGCATGCCAAGGAGCCTGATCAGGCTGCTTGACTATTTGGTCCACAATCTGGAGCGTCATGCCGCGATCATCGCCAATTGTACCGTCTCGTCCTTGACTTGTTGCAGAATATGCTCACAGATGTAAAGCAGGGCTGCACAAGGCAGAAAAGATCACGCTGAAATGCACCACCGGTGGTGATAGCTAGTCCTTTGTCAAGGACATCTGTTCTGTGTATTTGCATAATGGGCGATCAACCACCGCCTGATTTCGTGCGTGTCGCATCGGATGGATCGAGATTCGAAGTCAATGGGGCGCCTTTCTACTTCAGTGGAGCCAACTGTTATTATATGATGGTGAGATTGGTTCCTTGGCCAACCGTCAAGCTTCCAGTGGATTCACGATGAGGTCAAATTCGATAAAATCAAGTTGAAAAAAAATCAAAAGATAATTCTTTTCGATTGCTGAAGGTCTCTTCACTTGCAGTCCTAATTTTAGAGTCTGACGAGCTGAACAGGACTGCCTCTAGGACAGTGAAAGAGACGAGAGCATAGTATTCACTACATTGTTGAAACCTGTCAACGCCGCTTTAGGGGGCAGCAAAAGACATTGTTTACGCCCGGGCATCAGTTGCTGTGGCTTGCTTTAAGCCTATGTCCACGCAGCTCTTGACAGCTTATGTTGCACAACGCAGACCCGGGCAGCGGATCCAAACCTGCGCCACGAGGTCACAGAAGTACTGGACGCAATGAGGAGCGCAGATCTGACAGTGCTGCGCACCTGGGCATTCTGTGAGTCCCACCGAGAGCCGCACTTCCTGCCCTGCCAACTTCCTTCGCCCCTTCACTGCACCTGATGATTAACAGCAATTTTCTGACATTAGCACTTGGTGCGACAGGCGATGGTCCGGAGTGGAACGCGCTTCAGCCTGAAGCCGGGGTGTTTGACGAGAGGGTCTTTGCAGCGCTGGATTGGGTCATTGCAGAAGCGGGTGCTCGTGGCATCCGCCTGAGCCTGCCCCTCGTTAACTACTGGCCTGCCTATGGAGGCATCCCCCAGTATGTCAGGTCTGCCCCCATCTCCAAAGTAACCCACTCGCAATTCGCGATCATACCCTTAAGGCAAAATTATCACTGTTCTTTTACCAAAGAAAATGGAAAATTGCTGCCAGCAAAGTCCTCCGGTGTTGCAACAGGTGGAGCTGCCAGAGACGGGGTGTGGAGGACTCGGGCAACCCAGAGGCCTTCTATGGGGACCACTGCTGCCAGGACATCTTCCAGAACTTCCTGGTCACCATCACTTCCAGGGTCAACACCATCACAAACACCGCCTACAGGTGACCTGGCATGCCCTGCCTGAATGCAGCACAGGGATCTACTCTGGCGAGCACTAAGCAGAGGCACCTTGCTGCCAGCAGAGATGTCTACTGTGGAGCAAGCATCCCGTGCATAGGAAAAGATCCTGTCATCCTGCTGCTCACATGATGACTGGTACAAAGATGTGCTCGCTGTGCAGGGACGACCCGACCATCATAGCGTGGGAGCTCATGAACGAGCCGCGCTGCAACGGGGACTTCTCGGCCAGCAAGCTGCAGGCCTGGATCGAGCAGACGGCCGAATTCCTCAAGAGCATCGACCCCCAACACCTCGTTACTGTCGGCTCCGAGGGCTTCTTCGGCAGCTCAACCCCAGGTACAGCCACCCACCCCCCATCACCCCTGAATAAAAATCTGGATTCTGAAGATCTGGATTCTGAAGATCGGCGCGCAAGCATGCCTGAATTTTCTAGGAGGAGGAATTCCTATCTGAATTTCGGAGGTCTAGCAGTCCAGCCATGCATACCCCTGGCGCCATGTCATTCTCACAAAAACGGCCCCACTACAATGCTGGCTGTGTACTTTGCGATGAAGAATATATTGTGTGATTGTTTGATGTTCTGCAGCGCTAATGGCTGTGTGTGCGCGGTGCAGAGTTCCTGCAGGACAATCCGTATGACACGCTGACGCTGGGCTGCGATTTCGCGCGGAATCACGCGCCGGAGCACATCGACTTCTGCAGCATCCACCTGTGGCCCGACTCCTGGCTGCCCAACCCCGACAGCGAGGAGGCTGCGCTGCGATTCGCGCGCCGCTGGATCAACGCCCACGTCGACTGCTGCAGCCAGCTTGCCAAGCCCCTCGTGCTCGCCGAGTTCGGCAAGAAGCCCGCCGGCGCGCCGCGAGCTGCCTTCTATAAAAAGGTGGACACACTTAAGCATGCTCCCATGATTCTGGGGGCAGATCCGGATTTGTAGCCCACAATCAGGCTCCCTCTAGGAGGCTATCTGGAAGAAAAATTACCCAGCAAGCACCAAAGCAGGATGGTACAATAGTGATGCCCATGAAGCCGATTGGGAGTGGGCGGGTGGGCAAAAGAAGGGGGGCTCACAGCAGGGCTGTGGGGCCTGGCCAGGTGTACAGCACAGTCCTAGGCAACGCCCTGTGCGGCAGGCGCATTGCGGGGGTGATACTTTGGATGGTGGCTGCGCGGTCCTACCCCGATTATGACCAGTACACCTGCCGTCTCCCCGGCACGGACGACCCCTCGTCTGGCGATGACAGCGCCGCCATTGCATGTGTCCTGCGCTACTCGCAGCGCAATCTCGCCCTCAACGATGAAGGCTGCCAGGCCCCCACCGCTGCAGCCTAGCAAAAAGTCCCCATTTCGCAGGTTCTTTCCATAGCCTGTACATCCCTAGTCCCCTGCAACTCCCGGAGAGCACCCTGCAACGCCTGCATTTGGGCCTTCCCTAAAAAATGCTGTTCAATGCGGAATAAATTCCAGCAGTTCAGATCCAGGCGTACTGACCCAAGCTTCGTGTACTCTGTCGCGCAGGTGCAAGAGCGTGTGCTGGCGCATGCGCACGCGGGACATTCAATGGCCGGTTCGCTGTTCTGGTGCCTCACCGCCGCCCCGTACCCAGACTACGACGGCTTCAAGGTGATCTTGCAGCAGCCGGCCGCGCGGGGACCAGCCAGAAAGCTCTCTGAGGCAGTCTCCCCAAAAGCAAAACCGGGGGTGGTGAAATGGAGAGATCAAGAGCCCCCATTAGCCCAGCAGCGGTCTGACAGCGGCAGTGGAATTGCGCAGCTTCCAAACGGAACTCGAGGGAGTCTGTCTGCAACAGAGACGCATGAGGCACAGAGTGGAAGCAGAGAGGAGCAGCAAGCAGGTAGGTCGATTGGAGAGGCTGGCAGCAGTGGGTTGGGGTTGCGGCGGGTGAGCAGTGCCACGGAGAATAACTGCTCGGCAGCTGCAGCGATGTTCGAGGCGAGGGATCTGGAGAGCGTGGAAGAAGCCGTGCTGCTTGATGCAGAGACGGTGGGCCAGATTGTCCACCATGCCCGCTTGATGCAGCAGCTCAACAGGCAGGAGACGCAGAGGGACTGTGTTGTCATGTGACAGACGAGCCTTGGAAAAGAAGAACCGGTGGAGGAACACAAAAAAGAACCTTGCTGGCCTGAATATTTTATGAACATGTACAGTAGAGCGTTGCGCACCTGTGTTCAATGGCCCTGCAGTCTGTCAGGTCGAATTTGCTGAGAATGCCATTTCCATGCACACCTCCTCCCTGCAACAGCAGTAGATCTGAGCACTCTTGCGGCATGGAGCTTGTATTGTGCATTGCAATTGCTGCACTGTTTTTTGCTTTGTACGTCGTTGTGATTGCTGAATGGCATTGATTGCTGCTCACCTGAGATCTTGCATCACGGAGCTCAGAGTGTAGTTCCTCAAACTCGCAGAGGAAGACATAATTCAATTGCAGTGCCTCTGCAATGGCAACACCTGCACCCACCAAAATATCCACTCACTGTCCTGCAGCACAGTCTCAATTGCAGCTGCGCGCACTGTCATGCAGCCAGGGTCGCCTACCTGTATCTACTCTGCCGCTGCGCTCACAGCCAATATCAATCTCCTGCAGTGCTATCGCATCTGCATCCAGCTGCTCCAGCTCCTCTATGATCTTGTGGAACTCGTACCTGAATGCCCACAGCCCTCTTTGTCATCGGTCTTCAGTCGTTTGAAGCAAAAGGAGAGGGCATGAGAAGACAGTTTATCAAGTTTGGGAGTGATACAGTAAGGTGTCATGAGGATGCCTGTGCGCACCCTCGTTCAATGTTCCATTGTACCAACCGGATGGGCCTGTCTTCTGGCAGGCTTTGGACAGGAGCATTGGCTGGGCGGAAGTCCTTGGTCCATATCTCCGCAGGCTTTGGGAGAGACATGCTGTGAAAAGGAACACCCCTCACAGATTGTTACTGGGGGTACAATGCACGAGTTCACCGGCTTCCAGAGTATTGAGCACCTGGCTTTTTTGGTATGATGAGGTACCTCTTTGAAGCAGCTGATTGGGGTTGCTGAGTCTTCCAGTATATTGCTGATCAAGAATGATCACACAATGTTGGCTTAATTAGAAGCCCTGAAAGCAGGCGAGGGTACACCAGTAATAGTCCCTTACAACACACAGATGCGTTTGCCAGTCAGCAGGCCTGAACATATCATTGAAGGTGTAGAAACTGAATCAATCTGTCGATGCTGTTCCACTTCGAAGCACTGCTGGACATCAACTTGTGCGTCATCAGAAAGCTTACCTTCTCACCACAATTCGCTAACTCATGTCAGAATTACTTTGCAGCGCTGCAACTTTTAAGGTTGAGAATACGTTGGTTATCCTGGTTGGCACACCAGGTTGGGACTATCAATAGTTTACGAACCCATATTGTGATCGAGCAGATCAAAGCCAGAAAAGTGGCTGATCAAGCTGTCTAGGAGGAACACTAGAATCCCTCTCTCTAAACCAGAATTCTAAATTATTATAGAGAGGTGATGAGATGTGCAGAAACACTTGAGGACAACGGTGCTCACATAAGCTGACGTCACTGTCTCGAAATGATTCTCTTTGATATATTGCTCCTTTTCCGTTCAGAGTTTGTGAGATGCTCCATCATCATTGTTAGAGCCACGAATGGATGCCATACAGCTTCTCCGTAATAAATCAAGCGGGAGTGAATATTCAGGGATGTGCAGGGATGAACCATCTCAGATCCACAAAAGGTGGAATGTCTGGCACTTCCGCACAAGAGGACGGTTGATGGACTTCTACGTTCCTTGAAAATTTCAATCAGTCGGTTCAAGTGATGTGCAGTCAAAACAAGAGAAAGAGCTTTCAAAATGGAGGTATGGGATATCGGTTAGTCCAAGAAAGCAAAAGGGCATCTTTCTGCAACTGTGATGCCGATCCTGGTTATGTTGAGAAAGCCCCAGACCATCACGTCAATTGTCCAAATTTGACGAACGTGCAGCTTTGCTCCGGCTAAAATGACCACACCAGGCTACACTGAACTAGCTGAAGGACCTTGACACCGGAAGAATGAGAGAGAAGGTGCAAACATATATGAGATGCTGCCAACAATCGTTTTGACCGTCCTCCTTTCCCTGAGGGTTGCAGAATCAGATCAGCTGAGCTTGGCAGCCCAACGCTCGACTACCGTCGAAAGAACAGAAGCGTGGCCCAAAATTTTCATCCTTGAGCTACCAGAACACCCTTTTCGCACCTGCAGAAAGTTGCCCTACTACAATGCAACAAGCAATTATGCAGCAGAGGTTTGGCAGAAGCATCTTATGCCCATGCAGATACCATGTAAAGATCTGGAAATCAGAATGCCATTTGAAGGCATCCTGCTTTGGCAGTGCAGCATCAGACTTACTGGATGAAGTTTCTTCTATGTACAGATCGCCATCCCTGAGGCCATAAGGAAGAGTGTCCACATCACCCATAATGGAAGCGAGGCTGACTTTTTCCTCATCCATGCCTACCTGTACTGTTCTCGTGATAGCATTCCTCCAGCAGGTGAGGCATCTGTATATTCATGCTGCCCAGCCTTGACCCTGCAGACGTGGAAGCTATTTAGCTCACCAAAAGGACCACGTAGAGAATCAAATGCCATTCTCATTGCAACAGCAGTGAGCAAGCGTCCAATGCAACATGCCAAAAAACAGTGGTGTTAAAGGACAGGGGACTGACCGTTACTGGGCCCTTGCCCGCAGACACAAAACCAACGTCTTGGAATCCAACGGCTGTTCAGGTTACCTTGAGCCTTGTGAGGCAGCACTGGCCATACTGGAATGAGAGCAACGGGAGGGACCACATATGGATATTCACCCACGATCATGGGTGCTTCACATTTCAGCATTTCCGATACCAGGAAGTCTACGCCAAAATTGCGCCCAGGCTCAAATCTGTGCATGCATGCAGGTACTGTGGGTTTACTGGTGCAGAGACGATGTCAGCCAGCATCAGGAACTCGGTCATTCTGACACACTGGGGCCTGACGGACAATGAAGTGCGCTGCGACCTGAGCACTGATATCCGCATGTACGGCTGCTGGGGGCGCAATGCCAGGCTGGTGAGCCACACCTTTTCTACTAATGCTCACTCTGTTTGGCATGTTATGACACACTTAGAATCATGCTTCAGACAAAAGTTGCTTCTGAGAGCTCAGCCCTGGATTGCAGTGGAAGGACAACCACCTGCCCTGCTTTGTGCCGGGCAAAGATACAGTGGTGGCTAGCACAGCGGGTGACTATGACAACTCTGTCGCTCCGTTCGGCTATCAGGTATCCCTGCTGGTTGAATTATTACTATATATGCTCTTCCTGCCAAGAGGCAAGGTGCGTCCTGCAGACAAGCTGCAGTTGAAGGCTGCCATAATCCTACCCCTTTATGGAGTTGCCAGATCCAAGCAAGACCCTTCTGGTTTATGTAGGCTTAAATCCATCAATGCACGTGTCTTTGCTCTTTTTATCCCTAATGTTGGTAAGCAAGTTTCGTCAGCTCAGGGAATAGTTTGTGGGTGGTGGGCAGGTGACATGGGACAAGCAGTACACCCTGTTCTTTGCTGGCGGCGTCAGATATGACGATGTGTCATACAGCCATGGGGTGAGGCAGACCCTCATGATGCTCTTCAGCCGACACCCAGGTAGACATCCCCGCATTATTGCTGTTACTAAAGGGAAGTTTTTCACTTTCCCATTTGGCAGCACCAACGGTGCTTTCATTTTCAACTATCGCTGTGGTGTCAGAAAGGCTGCCCGCTATTGCATGTGGAAAGAAGTGTTACATGCAGAATTGCTTGCCAGGCTTCAAGTTGATTGACACTGGAGAGCAAGGAGGGCACACGGAGTACATGGCTGACTTTGGCCGCTCCACCTTCCGCCTGGCAGCCACTGGTGCTGGGTGGGGTGTGCGCCTGAAACTGGCGCTCATGCACGGCTGCATCCCAGTCATCATCGCAGATTATGTTCAGGTGAACATCCGCCAGGTCCCAACTCACCAAGCACCCCTCATTTTGGAGTCCAATGAGCTCTTCTGGAATCCAGCTAGCTGGATTGGCAAAAGGAGGTCAGTCAGGGTGGTTCCACGCCATTTGGAGTGCCGAAGAAATGGTGGAAGCTTGGAGTGAGGACGATTTGACAGGCGCAGGCCAAGTCTTTGTCATGTACTGGAATGTCTGCTGTGCAGATGCCATTTGAGGATGTATTGCCGTACCAAGACTTTGCCGTCCATGTACGCGAGCATGCCTTGTACAGACTGCCTGAGGTTCTGGATGCATTCTTGAGCACGGAGGGCCTGGTGCGTTCCATAAGACAGCATTTCCCCTGCTATAGTGAGATTTCATTTTAAAGAGACACTGGGATACATGTAAGGAAGCTCCTCAGACCCATACCTCCTTGCAGTAAAACAGCGGCTTGTGGAATTATAGAGCTGTTGCAGATCTACATCTGTAGCTTTGGCTGCATTCAGTTTGACTGCCAGGGGCTGTGTTTGCGAGTGCAGGTAAAGCGCATGCAGATCAATGTGAGCTGCATTTGGCGGTACTTTACATGGAGGGACCCTCAAGCAAGGGCAATTGACGCCCTCATCTGTTCACTGCGTCGGAAAATGACAGGGGGCAGGCTCATACCGGTCATGGACTGGTCGACATGCAATCTGCATTGCGATGAGTAAATGAAAGGTTTACAAGAGTTGATCTCTTCGGTTGTTGCTTTGTTTCACGGGACAATAACTGAGCTTGATTGGCCAGGTGATAATCAAGGCATACAAACATTTCAGACCACATACTCAGTACTTAGGTGTATTATAACAGTTGGAATGCGTTTTGTTTACTCACAACAATAGCTCACCGCTGCTATTTTCTCTTGTGCATGTAACGCTCAGTATCCCACAGGGTGCAACTCTCCAAAGATACTCACAATAAGCATGCTATTCTACACTGCACCTACGGCCGTTGTACTGTGATGCTCAAGTCCTCCAAATTCAACCCAAGCATCACGCAAAATGATTCTGTTGGTACATCGAAGGTACACTGATTACATATGCATTCCAGATTACAGCAATTGATGGCTGCGGGACACATGACTTGTCAGTGCATTAGTTTTCCGTTGGATTCTTTGCTGCCTGGGAAGTGGCTCTTGAGGCCTGCCCAACACTGCTGGTAAGAACTGTCCAGGTACTTGGATTCCAGCGCAGACTTCTTCACCCTCGGGATGTGATTCACCTGCATGCACCAATGCAAAGTTAGCAGCATTGCATATAGTCTTATGGCTTCATCAACAACATTCATCTCTGATCTGTGGAAAAAAACACGACAGAATTTCACACACTTGTAAAGTACCAAGCTGTGGCACTTGCTTTGCATTGATGTCTGTATAGGAAGTGTTGTTAAAAGCTGACCTCGAACATGAAGGCCAGGGTGTCGGCAGGTAGGCGCTCAGGCTTGTGGCTGTCCTTGGTGGTCCCGCTCTCAAAAGTGGCCGTGTCTGGACCGTGCGGCGTCATGCACACATGCAAGCTGGCACCTGCACAGCAGGAGTTTCGTTTTTTCTGTAAAAATTTTTCAAAATTTAAATTGCCAGGCTTGCATCAGAGGAAAGACAGCCCAGGCCGGCAGCTGGCAGAGCATCAGCACATTGACCCCAGCGAGCAAATAGTGGTTTGCTTCCTAGAACGGATGCTGTGATGCTGTGTCAGTGGCTCGCAGCAATAGGTGGACAGCTGCGTGTCTGGGCCGCACAGAATTGTCTTCCTTGAACACCATTAGAACAGGTGTCACAAGTACTGTGTCAGGCTGGATGACTGCATGCAAGCAAATGCATGGGCGCGCCAGGGGTGCCATGCATGCGCACCTCCGGGCAGGAAGCCGTCCTGTTTGGCCTCGTAGGTGCCGCGGATGAGGCCCATGAACTCGGACATGACGTTGCGGTGGAAGTAGGGCGGCCGGAAGCTGTGCTCCGCCACCGTCCAGCGCGGAGGGAACACCACAAAATCCGCCGTCACCCCGCCTGCACAAAGCACTACCCCCTCAAAATCAAAACTACCCCTTCAGAATCAAATCATGTGCATCAAATTTGGAGAGACCTTTATATCCCTTGCTCATGCCCATCCCATCAAAATCTGGGATGTGCCACTTGTCTCAGATAGACATCTTGAAAACCACGCCAAAGCCAAGGGCAACGTGCAGAGGTTTCGTGAATCTGTCAGAACATTGTGAAAAAGGGAGCAGGTCTGGATTTGGGCTCCTCCTCGCCAATTTTGGAAACATCCTTGTTGCACTTCCTGCCTTGCTCTATCCTAAATGCGACTCTGTACAATTCTAGAGAAGTGCTCGTCTGATAAATCTAGCTATGGAGGGCTAGAAAAATGTGACAAATCAGACTTTCAAACCTTTTGTGACAATGATGAAACAGTACTAGCATTCATAAGTTACACAGCAGTGCTGGGAGAGGGCGGCTGACCGGGCCAGGGGGAGGGGCAGGTGAGGACGGTGAAGATGGAGGGGTCGGCGTGGTCAAACGAGACAGTGTTGACGGGGCAGAACTTGGCCAGGTCGTACTTGTAGGGCGCGTAGTTGCCGTGCCAGGCCGCCACGTTGAAGGGGGAGAAGGGCTGCACCGACTCAAATACTCGCCCGCCCAGCTTGTGCATCACCACAAAGTCCACCTGCCTGTCCTCGTACCAGGCCACCGGCGTCTGAAAATCCCGCGCCGCCGCCAGTCCGTTGGCGCCTGCGCAGTTTCGCTGGCTGACATCATGACTTGCTTCTGGAAAATGCTGCCAACAAAAAGGTGTCCAAAGGCTGTATTAATAATGAATTGTGGAAATGTCTATGCTATTGCTGTGCACAAAATGCAGAATACTCGCGCTCTTCACGTATTCGACAAATGACAAAGTTGCGGCCACACAACGGCAATGAGTTGGTCATTCTCATGCAAAGGGGTGGGCGCACCGACAGGGCCGAGGTCGGGTAGGGTGAAGTGGCTGCCGAAGACTTCGAGGACATAGCCGCGCGCGACGCTATCCGGGAGCGCCACAGAGAAGCGTATGCCGCACTGCACCACGCACACCTCCCCCGGTGGCACCTCCATTATCCCAAACTCTGTCGCCACCCTCAGAGACCCTGCAGCGACACCACACCTGCGGAGTAAATAATACTGGGCACTGCCTTCTGGGGTAGCAAGCCTGTTACAGGGTAGATGCAAAACATACAGAATACAAAAACACAAGCACACAGCAAATACCAGTGAAAGGACAGATGAATTGGACTGGCTGTGTGACGCACAGATGGCACATTCTTCATGCCATGTCGTTGCATTGCATTGTGAGCTTGCTATTGTCATTTAAGGATACCAAGGGAGGTATGTTGTGAGCAGGTCCCACCATTCTCCGGAACTATCAGCATGTCTCCATCCGCGTTGCTGAAGGAAGAATCACTCATGGATGTGTTGGCGCTGTACATGTGAATGGCGTACCCCTCCTTCCTCTCTGGGCTGCAAGCACCCATGCCAACATTTCAAGGACATTTCTTCGTTCCAGTTGACTGTGCGCTGCACTATTGGATCAGTGTTGCGAGACACAAGAAGAGCACTCGCACTTTGAGTATTTCAAAGCGATGATGTAGCAGGTGTCACCTGCCAGCACCGCAGATTGTTTGCAGCCCAGTCACAAAATTCGTGGTTTGCTCTGGAATGGGCATAGGCCGCCACCGCAGCTGGTTGCAATCCACCTCATCTTGTTCAAAGTGTGTCCCGAAACGCTCTGGGTCAATCTGTGTAGATGGCACAAAGGGCGAGCTGGTCACCGATGGCCGGATCCTGTACAGCCAGCTGCGCATATTTTGCCTGCAGCACATGAGCATGAGTCAGGTACCTGCTCGACACATCAGATGAGTGTGCAAGTGTATGTGTTCAGGGGGAAACGGCAAATCCAGGCAACTTTGCAGAGCCCACCTTCTAGGCATCGTGAAGGATGTGCCAGATAGCTGCTCTGCGTACAAATTATAAGGGCAGACCTACAAAAAGGAGTGAAAACGCTCAACAGGCCTGCCTGCTTCCCAGAGTCAAGGGCATCCACCAAAGCTGCAATTTTCGGCATGTGATTTAGTTAAGAAAAGAATGGGCTTGGGTAGGACCTGTGGATTGTTTTGGCCCACTGGTAAGGCTCCCTGCAGCGCCTCGGACTGAAACTCATTCCCTGCACAACACACACCGCTTGAGCTCAAATGTTTCGTACACTTAGTATGTGTGAAGTGGCGATGGCAGAACTCACCAAATCCTGCCATGTAACAGAGTTCTCTGTTGGCATCATTTGGCTCACTCTCGTTACGACCACTAGCGACACCCATCTTGTTTTGAGCTTTGTTCGGGCAGGCCAATGCCTTCGATCGACTCCAGGATATGCAGTTCCGCAGGAAGACAGAGATTATAGCTACGCTGCAACAATAAAATCAACGTTCTTCATTCCACTCGTGTCGATCTGCGCGCTCCCAGGTTGCTGACTCAGGCACCAGCTAGACTTCCCAACGTCAGCTACCTGCAATATGGAAGCTACTCAGGTTTGGTGCACTCCCTGGTCCGAGTCTGCAATTTGGTGCTCCGAAAAATTCTCGTGATGTCTGGCAGAAAGCAAAGCAGTGAGGCAAGCGAAGCGAGCGAGGATGAGGACATTTGGGGAAGTGATCCTGAAGATGAAGAAGGCGTCCAGGGACCTCAGCCAGAATTCTTTGATCCAGATCTTGATACTAAAGATGAAGCATGGGTGAATCGTCAGAGGGGAGGACGCCGATCAGATGCCATACTTAGCTGCCCCGGATGCCTGACAACAATATGCGTGGATTGCCAACAGCATGCAGACAAGGAGGGCCAATTTCGGGCTATGTTCTGCATCAATGTCAGGTGAATGCTTTTCTCTTCAAATGTTGCAGTTGTGTCTCGGCTGATACATTGCTGTATGCTTTAGTAGCGCTGTCCTCACCAGCCCGCCACCTGCAGGGTGGACAAAAGCATGACAGTAAAGAGCACGACGCCCAGCCACAGGAAAGGGAAGAGGAGGCGAAATGATCAAGAGCAGAGCGGGCCAGAAAAGGTGTTCTATCCTGTTGCTTGTGGAGTATGCGATGCACACTTGGGTGTCCAAGATACAGAAGAGCTCTTTCATCTTTATCACGTTGTTGCAAGCACAGCTTGAGACAACATAAGCACATGCAAGGTCTTTAACTTCAACAGCCTGATCTACATTCAAAGATGAACGAAGTACTGGTATAATCTGCAAGCTTGTCCGTACAAAATCATGCGGCAATGCTAATCATCTTGACAGCAACACTGAGCTTGCATAGCACAGAAAATGCACAACAAAATCTACCTGAACAAGTCCCTATCAGTCGCAAGTTGCTGCTGCCAGCAGCCCCTAGTAACGGCTTCAACGGAGTGCTGCGCTGAGGGATGGTGCCCACACGGCCGGGGCGCTGACTGCTGGGGGATTTGCTTGCTCCGCAGCAAACCTGCTCAGCTGTGCCTGCCAGAAGCGCAAGAAGTCTTAATCTTGTGACACAGGCTCCTCATGATGGGGCACTTGCACCACAGGGATACTGCCAAGAACAACTTTAAAAATCATCCTGACAACATCTGCGATAGTTGCATGTGAGCTGCAGCAAGCGGAGGAGTCCTCACTGGCAGAGAGCTGCTGGCCGTGATGCCATGATTGTTAACTCTAGCGGGGCTTCCATCCACGGCAGGAGTCTGCATGCCACTTGCCTGGCCGATCAGCGCTGCAGATGCCGGCATGTAGGGGCCCGTCAAAGCTCCTGGACAAAGAGGCAGGCATTCAATGCGCTGTGCTCAAGAATAATACCATAAGCATTGATCGGACCATGCTCGGGTTTACCTGCAATCATAATGCAGTTCAAGCTACAATGCTCAGTGCCATGATGCACAAGGCTACTGCAGGTCACCTTGAACTTTTATGTTGAATGTGAACGCCGCATGTACCAGACAAGCACTTGGATTTTTACCACACCAGCATACCATGCAGAACAGCAAATGTGTGCACAGAACGCACCAGAGACGGGGATGAGGCTGGATGAGGGTGCAGCTGAGTTGCGGAAGGGCACAATAGAGGCCGAGTTGTTATGGTGCTGGAAGCTGATGCCAGAAGCTTCATTCGGGTTGCCGCTGGCCTGCTCAGGCTTCAGTGGCTGAGGCCGGATCACCGCTGCGCTGACTTTGCTGCCTTTTTGGCTGGACTCCGGCCACTGAATGTCCATGTCTGTGTTGGGTTCTGGCAGCGTCACATGCAGCCTGCATGCAAACACCTGGTGAGTTCAAGGGTCTGTGTAGCTGCAGAGCAGCATTTAGACAATGTTGACAAGCAGTGAGGGCCGATAACAGATGCAAAAAATGCATAAGAGAGTGGAGGCACCTCTCATAGAGGCGTTCACTGTCCTGCGTGGAAGGCAGGGACATGTCATGGGCATGCGACCCAGGCGCACAGGAGGTCTGCTCAGCATCCATGGGGTCTTCGGATGCAGCCGCTGAAGCCCCTGGCTGGAAGCGGATCGCCTGCATGCAGCACATATTGTCCTCACATGCCCGGCCTCAGCACGAGGATAGATGATGACGAGATTGAGTCAGACGGAGAATGTCATCCGCCCCTGAATGGCCCATGCTGCCTGCACTGTCAAGGGGAAGAGGCGCACCTGTGGCCTGGTGACCTCATGGGATCTATTGTCGCTCTCAGGTAATTCAGGCCGAGGTTTCTGCTGCTGCTGGGAGGTGGGTATCCTCAGCGGCTGGAAGGCGCTCCCAGTATTGAGGGGCTGGCTGAGCAGCAGCTGCGAGGGGGTCATGCCTGACAGCTGGCTCACATGCAGTGGCGGGCTTGACAGCTGACTCAAGCCCGACGGCCCGCTTCCTGATGCCATCATCTGCACTTGCACTCTGCCCATCACTCTCTCTCTAATCTTGATCCAGATGCAATACAGGGGCCTTAATCTTGCAGAAAGAGGCTCTGATCAATGGAGGGGGCCCAGGTGAAGATGTTTCGCACCGGCCATGAGAGTTGCTGCTGCTGCGCTGGGGGAGAGGCTGCGCTGCCCACAGGGTAGTGCTGCATGGGCTGCACGATTTGAAACTGCCCGTTGGGCCCCAGCATGACGGGCAGCGCAAATGCCCCCTGCAGCGGCCCCATGCTGCCGGACGCGCACAGCTCGCCCATGAGTGCCTGCGCCTCTGCACGCAACTGCCCAGACGGCGCAGCACCTGAGTCGCCTGCCTGCACTGTGCCTGCTACACAGAAGATTGCTTGTTTTTTAATGTGGGCCATGACTGCAAAAGAAGCTTCCTGTGGTGCTTGCATCTGCATATTCCCAAGCATACACGCTGCATTTTGCCAATTCCATATAGCAACATGTGCAGGCATAAGTCTGACATTTGCATGCTTGATTGTTTCCCTGGGCGGATGTAAATTCTGCAGCAAGAGCCGCACCCTGCTTCCTGCGAGCTGCCTGGAGCAGGCGAATGATCTGCTGCCAGATTTCCACCTCGGCCATGGACTCAAAGTCTGCTCCCCCAGCCGAGTGTCCCCGCCGCTTTGAAGCCTGTCCGCACGCAAACAAGCCACAAGCTATTTAATGCCAGCACTGTCTGCACAGCTCACACAACATGAATGACTGAGCCTCTGAGTATGTAGAGACTAGTGGACATCTAGCGAAGATGGTGCTGCATCTCACCGGACCCTTTGTCTCCTCAGCTGGGCGCTTGGTCGCGTTGGGCATTGGCTGTGGGATGGGATCCTTGACCGCTTTGCGCAGCCCATCCCTTGACAGCGGCAGCGGCCAGGTTGTCGAGTATATGCCTGCCGCACCCAGTACAGCTCAGCAACAAGCCCTCAAGGCACTTGAGGCCAGGAACACACGAAAAACAAAAGAAGAGAGGGGAAGCTTATGACTCACCAAGTCTCCTCAGCTCTGAATTGATGGCTTCCCAGCTGCGGCCTGGCTCCCGTTTGGCACATCGCATGGCCTGGTCCTTGGTGATGGGCCGCTCCAAAATCCAAGTGAAGAGCTCTGCGCGAATGCAGAATGCACCGTGAGTCATGCTCAGCTACAACACGCATTCTGGGCATGCACCGCGATCATGCTTGTCAATGGCATCCTTCAGGATCAAAGAACGGGCCAGACCTGATAGGTAAGTTCCCCAGCCCTGTGGAACACCCCAGGTGGGGCGTGGGGCCTCCCCCAGAGTGGAATCCAGGAAGTACTTTATTCGATCCTCGCTGATGCGGTTGCCCCCACCACCTTCCTCTGCTGATGCCAGAAAGCCAACGCTGTGGGGGATGATCTTGACAAGGATGCGCACAAGCTGCCTCATCTCATCCATGGGGCCCCTGCGCGCTGCCTTGCTGCGCTGCCCCACCGAATCACCATTGCCATATTCATGCTGTTCCTGCTGCTGTCTGTGGGCTGCAAGTGGCTGCTCGATCATCGGGTACTGCACAATGAAGTTGCCAAGAGCACCCCCCAAGCTGGGGGATTGCTGTGGAGGGGCTGCCCCATTCGGTGCGTGCGTGTACAGGAGTGCTGGTGAAGGCAGTTCTGGCGGGGGAATGTCAGGCTGCGAAGGCAGTTCGGGAGGAGCCGTTAGGTCCTGTGTCAGGACAGGCTGTGAAAGCCCTTCGGCTGCGCCCCCTCGGACATCAGCCGCTGTCATGCTCATCCCAGACATTGGAACGCTGGCAGGCTGAGTCTCCAGCGAGACCAGATCAGAGAGCTGGCTGAGGCCCTGGGCAGTGGGATCGCCATACGAGATGTCTTTCACGTCTTGGTCAGGGGTCAGCCGGCGCTTCGAGGTTCGAGGGCTACGGAGCCCCTTTGCCCGCTTGGACTCCGGGGACGACATAGCACGGTCGGACATCGTCCCGGTTCGCCCCACAAAGCTGCTGGGGAATGCATGATCAGCGTGCTGGTGCCCGCGCAGCACGAGCAGCCAGACCTCTCAAAACCCCCAGAAAATCGGAGGCCCCAATAATCCAGAGGGTTATTTATGGCTCTGCAGGAATCTGCAGCTCCTGTGAGACTAGACCACACATGTCTGAAAGCTGGGGCTTGACTAGTGAGGAGCGTGAGGAGCACGTGCACAACAGTGCCCCTGATCAGTACTGCTGTTGTGACCGTCACTAACAGCCGGCTGGCAGCCGCTGAGGAGCACGTGCACAACGTTGCCCCTGATCAGTACTGCTGTTGTGACCGTCACTAACAGCCGGCTGGCAGCCGCTGAGTGACTGCCGCAGCGGCTGCCATGCATGTGCACAACCGCCGCGCGGCGCAGTCGATGATGGGCGTAATGATCATGAAGGTGGCGATGTGATGCGCTTGAAGTATGGGTAACGGACCTGCGGGCCTGCTTTAAAGCCGCTCACTTGGCAAGAGGAGTCACTTACAGTACGTAATATCGAACTTGCGGCACGCGATTGAGTTAGGTAAGTGGGGGCCGCTGAGTTGACTTTGCAGGCCTACCTACAGTCTATGATGATTTTCCTGAGGTGTCAACAAGGCTTCAGGCAACCTACGTTTCTAATGGCAGCGCCATCGGTGGAACCTATTGCACAGGCTCTGCTCGCTCGACATGCACCCGCCTTGTTTGCGAAATGCTGTACCAAATCCTGATGCTCTGGAGCACAAGTTGATACTGTGCGCTGCCATTGGACAGCTCTCCACCTGATCTGTCCTGGACGTCCAAAGTACTGGAGAAAGGAATGGATTGACATTCCTCTTTTGAATGTTGCAAGCAGCGCAAGCCTTCTACCTGAGGGGCTGCTGCACCCTTGCCACCCACATGAAGTCTTTGATGGACAGACCGGACATCCCTGGCCAGAACCTGCGTTATCAACGCCAAAAAGTCGCTAAACTCAGGATACAGATCCCTCATGGCGGCGCCCTTGGCAGCCCAGCAGTCTCGCAGCTGCTCTTCGGCTGCCTCAGAGATCGCCACATCAGCAATGCTCAGAGCGTCCTCCGGCAGATCATCAGACACCTGCGCAGCATGCGGCAAATATAAGCATAAAACATTTGACATCTGCTGGCCAATGCGGTGGGCAGGACATCATGGGAAGAGACACACCCAGGGAGGCGCAGATGCGCTCGGCAGGCTGTCACAAAAGGGCAGATATGGCTTGACGTCCAGCACTGGTGATCCGTCCACAATGTCCGCTCCTCCTACTATCAGCGTCCGCCCCTTCACCGTAATGACCTCGGCAACACTCAGCCCTGCACCAAACTTCCAGCTCTCACCTGCACGGACGATTCATGCATGCCATACAAGAGCATCTTCGGTGTCCAGTAATGATGGCCCGCAAGCGGCGCATTGAGTGGCTGAAGTACATACCAATGGGTGCCGGTCGGTGTGGGGAGCGAGTGGCGAGGACTCCCATGCGGCCGCCATTGAGCCGGGGCACCTGCACTTTGGCCTTCAGGCCGTCCGTGGCGTGGCTGGGGGACCATAGCCGCTGCAGGTCAGTGTTGCAGTGGAAGATGAACAGGATCCACACATGCGAGTACTGCTCCAGGCCCTCCAGGCACCCCGCGGGCACATCAGGCCTGCAGCGCATGAAATAAATCTGGTCAGGCTCAAAATCCATTGACTTGCGACCCCATGAGACGCCATTGCACAGAACGCCAAACAGTGCATCTTGATAGCATAGCTGCTATGCTCGCTCGGTGTCAGCATGATCAACAGAGGAGCAGCTGAAGATTATCCGACTAGTGAGGATGGGCTGAGGTGTACCGCAGCACAAGCTTTGCGCGGGCGTTGCGCGCAAGCAACGGCTGACGAGGCGTGCCATTCCTCTGTGAGAAGCAGGACTGCAGGTGGCCGATGGGTGCCAGGGGATACGCTGCCTCAGGTGCTGCTGTCCTCGCTGGAGTGGCAAGCTGCTCCCTCAGCTTTTTCTGCACAATACATGGAGGATGAGAACTCTCATGTTCTGATTGTTGCCTTAGTGTTATAATTTCTGAGTTCTGTAACGCTTGTTCTACCTCTGCACGGATCCTCCCAGTCCTCTCTGCTGCACGCGCAGTGACCTGCAACTCCAGGGCTTTCTTCGTGTCCACAAGTGCTGCCTCTGCGATCTTGCGACGGCATCTCTCCAAGTAATATGCAAGGCAGCCAACCATACCCGTGGCGATGCATGTGGCCAGCACGCCGATGGTCATGTCTTCAATCCCGATTGAGGCCTCATTTCCTCTGTCACCTGGCCAGGCACCTTTATTCCTTACTTGCATCTGCGTATGTTGCTTTTCAGGGACAAGACAGGGCAGAACGCTATTCCCAATCAACACAGGAGCAAAGGATGCATGCGAGCTGCCAGCATGGCTATCACGTGGGTCACAGTTCGTCATCCGGCCGAGGGGGTGAGTGATCTCCGGAGGAAATCAAACTGAGACCCGCGCTTCTTCTGCGCAACACGGAGGCAACTTGCAAAGTTTGTACCTCGTGAAAAACAAAGTGGGTGTTTCGCGAAACTCATCTGATTGTACTCTTTGATATCTTCACTGCACTAAGCGTGGAAGTCGCCGCCTGAAAAAAGCCTGGTCAAGGTAGAAAGCAGGAAGCTTGTACCCAGAATTTGAAAGCTGGCGTCCGGGGATTCAGCATCCGCTCCAGGCCTAGAGCCTGGAATGGCGTCTGAATCCACGCCTGGTATCGGAAACTTTGCTATCCTTGCCTGTCAATGGATCGGAGACACCCTCGGGGTGTCACCCCAAGCCGTTTCGTCCACACTTGTGTAAGTATTATGGCTAATATGTTTTCATGCATTAAATAATGGCACATTTGCATCTCCATTGGGGTTTTTGCTCCCGTTCTCGTGTCAACGGTTTGAACGCGTCAGATGTCCCCAGACCTTCTGGTCTTCACACACTTCTTTATTCTTGTGTCTTCTGAGTAGTTTTTCTCTCTGTTGACAGGATCTTTTTGGTTGGATTGGCATCGCTTGGTCTTGTGTATGGCCTTAAATGGTTCAGTGGGAGGGGCCAGGCAGGTATGGGAAAGAGCTTTCTTGATGGGGTTCATTTTCAGGAATCAAGAATCTCCTCTTGGCGACAGACCTTGACTTGCTTCAGTGACCATGCAATCTTGCTGCTGCAGGGGGAAAGCCCTCGAAGGTTATATTGGTGGCGGTGTTGGTGGTGAGCTACAGCCTGTGCAGCAGCATGCTGCTCATCCTCAACAAGGTAGGTTCCTTTTTGCGCTCGCACACCCAACGAGAATGTGTCAATTGCATTACTCAATGTGCTGCCCGTTCAAGTGCTGCAGCTCATTCCTGCACTGGTGATGGCAGGTGGCAGTCACGTACATCCCTGCACCGTCTTTCATTCTGTTCTGTCAGTTGGCGTCCTGCGCGGCATACGTGAAGTTTTCAGCGATGGCGGGCTTCATTGAGGCTGAGGGGTTGGAGTGGGACAAGTCCAAGAAGTTCGCCCTCATTGTGGCTGGCTTCATCGGCACCCTATTCTCAAATGTGACATCGCTTCGGGTGAGACCCCATCTCCAATCAAATTCCTACCACCATGTAAAGTGTGCTCCTGCGATGGGAAACCCCACCAACGCAGCTGCATCCACCTTTTATCTGCTGTGCCAGTGCTATGACATGCATTTTTTATCCTGAACTGATTTTGGATCTATGCACATGCAGTATGTTCCTGTTGACACGATTATCTGCTTCCGGGCTTCTTGCCCGATCGTGATTGCCATCATTGAGTACTTCTATTTGGACCGGGAACTTCCCTCCTTGAGGTCGTGGGGAGCTCTATTAGGTGGGTTCGCCCCTCTACTTCCTGCCCGGCACACCAAGCTACTAGCTATTACATACAGTGCAAAGTATACAAGTTGCTATCTTGTGCATTCTGTGGATGGCTGAGTGGACAGACTCTTCTGGGAAGCTAGATCATTTATTTTCCTGCTCTGGTTAATGTGAGCTGCTGCTTAGAAGAAACACTTGCTGCTAAGCAGGGGTCTTTGCCGGAGTGACTGTTTACACGTTCCATGACATCCACTTCACGGTTATTGGCTATGTGTGGATCGGCATCTGGTATTTCTTCGCCGTGTTTGAGATGGTCTACGTCAAGAAGGTTGTGGACACTGTACAAATGACCACATGGTCCCGCACCTACTACCAGGTGCGCCCTCTCACGCCTAACTGCTTTGTCACCTCCCATGTTTTACCAGTCCACGCCCACCACTACCAAATCTGATGCTCGTGCTTGAGTGAGGATATCCCTGCCTTGCATGTCCAATGCATGAGTAGCTTAACTTTCCCTGTCTGGAGGCCAGGCATGGCTAGGCAAATGGGAAGACACCCAGCCAGGCCAGTCATTGCATCCCTGCTCTAAGTGTCTTGCAAATAGACTGCCCACCCGGAGGTTATCTGGTATCTGAGGGTCCACAGAATTACACAGCAAATGGATCACAAATCAGCAGGACACCGGGCGCTGAGGGTGTGGGTGCACCCGGATCGTCATTGTATATCACTAAGTAGCCAGTTAAGGCACCTTGAATCCCACATTGAAGCAATTGACTGATAACCATTGTGGGTGCGCAGAACACACTGGCGATGCTGCCAATGCTGGCGATCACGCTGATGAGTGGGGAGGTGGAGACGCTGTCCAAGCAGCAGTGGTCGGCGGGGGGCGTGGCCGCGCTGGTTGCCTCCTGCCTGGGCGGCTTGGGCATGAGCTACTTCTCCTTCGCGCTGCGCGCAGTCATCTCGGCCACCTCCTTCTCAGTTATCGGCAACGTCTGCAAAGTGCTCACCATCCTCGTCAACCTCCTCATGTGGGACAACCACGCAAGTGCGCCCCCGCCCTCTCCCTCTCTCCCCAATCTTCTTCCCCCCTGCCTATCGCCTGACATCTGCGCCTCTGTATTGGGCCTCTGGATGCTTCCGACTCTTGCCTTGTTGCGTGAGATGCATCACAAGTATATTAACTTGACAATGGGACTCTTCAAGGCCTGCTGGGTTGAAGTTTAAAGCAGGGGGTGTATGTTGTGCTGGGGATTGTGAGGCGCGTTGCGGGCGCTGATGCCGTGCGTGCATGCATGCAGATGCGCTGGGAACTGTGGGGCTTCTGTTCTGCCTGGCGGCCGGGTCCGGCTACCAGCAGCCGCCGCTGCGCAGCGTGCGCAGGGAGGCAGCCAAGGACCAGGAGCCTCTTCTCCTCAAGAAGGACAACAGGAAGGAGAACATTGTTTGAGTCAGGGACTTGACGATAGGTTCCTTACAGCACCACTTGTCAGGACAGGGCTTTGCGAGGCATAACAGGAGTCACTATGCGGACTCTCACGCACATGGCGTTGCAGGGCCTTAGCTGACAGATTCAGTTTAGGCGAAGGAAATACAAGGATTGGTTGGTATGGACAACTCTGACAATCTTGAGCATCTCACATACCAAAATCGCTGTTATGCATTGGTTGGAAGACGCATGACACGACGTCAACTCCATCGGATTGCCCACACCAGAACTGGTGGATGTTATTGCAAATGTTGGATATTGTGCCCCATACTTATGTACTGCCAATATTAAGATGCGAGTCATTGAATGGCAATCTGAGTCAGGATGTTGATGTGTTGCAATTGTCTGATTTCTTCAGGATCGAGCGCATGGGAGGCCTATAGTTGTCCACATCGCTATTAGGACAATATTCTCAAAATTGACCAATTGGTGTTGCTGTAAGCCATATGAAGCAGTCTACAATTATGAGTACCGCTTGGGATCATGATCAACACTTGGCTTTACACAGCGTGCACTGCAGCCGCTGCTGAGTCAGGTACACTGTACACATGGCATGCGCACAGCTGCCTGGGATGGCCGCTGTGATGATCAAATTCTTTTGCATGCACAGTAGCTACAGTCTTGGAGCATGTCATATGACGTTTGGCAAACATCTCTCAAGTCAAAAACTCACAAATAATATGGCTCTAATGGATAATCTGCGTTCCAGCTGGCCCACGCTGAATGTGACCTCAGGTTCTTTCCATGGGATGAGCCACAGCCATTGGCCCCTTGCACACACTGGCTGGATTGACCCGCCCACAGGAGCAATATGTTTGAGGGCTGCAGCACAGCCTTTACACCTCAACTAGTCCAGCCTGTGACACTGTGGCGCACAAAGTCTCAGCCTGCAACGCGGACAGCATCCAGCACGATATTGCTCGTTGTTCTGGCGGGGTTCACGTGTTCAAATTTCAGTGCTATTCGCTTGCCATCAGATTTAGTCGTGCCCTATTCAGTTCAAAGGCAGGCCAGCCTCCTGCATGCTCGCAAGGAGCTCCTTCACTTTGCCATGGTACTTCTGTCCGTACTTGCGCTCCCAATGCACGGCGCTGATGCCAGCTTGCTGTGCCCTCTCCGCAAGGAGCTTTCCAACAAGCGCGGAAGCCTGCAGATGCCACATAGGCTAGGTCATGTGAGCATCATTGGCATTATGATCGTGATGATTATCGAGTAGATGATGAGATGAGGTCAATTCAGAGCAAAACAGAGCCACCTCAGCAGGACCTCACAGGCTTATCTGAGGTAGAAGGGAGATCCTTTCGAAGATCCTTTTCAATGGTGGACGCTGCCGCTAAAACGTTGCCATCTGCTCTGCGAATGACCTGAGCGTACGTGTATTTGTTCGAAAGGAAAAGCTTCAATACAAATGGCTTTGCTGCACGCATGAGGCTGCTTCGCATCCTCTTAATTTAAGGATTGTCTGCCCTACATACTCTTTTGTAATCACTGGGGATGACGTTGAGATTGTTTACGTCTTCCAAGGAAATGACTCTCTGAGATCGTTCTGCTGATCACCTACAATTCCCTGGTCCAGCTCTCTACTCTACCCAATACGAATTGTGTTGGTCTGCCTTTCCAGGGAGTATGAAATTTTTTGACACATGGACCTCTTTCTTGGAAAAATTTGGGTACATTCAGTCAAAGCTGCCATGAGCTTTCCCAAACCCTGTAAATCCCTTAATTAACCGCCCTTCAAACCCTCAAGAGCAATGCATTTTAGAGCTCGCGAAAATGTATTGTCCTGTCTTTGCAAACTTTATTCGGCTCCTCTTTCATGCAATCCAACAATTCTGCAGCCGGCTCACAACTTGCATCAAGTTTTGAATACAGAGTATTGCCCACCTAGATAGAACAGGTGCTCACTAGATGTCAAGATGAAGAGCAATTGACGTTGCATTACTCGATGAACAGCGCAGTGATGCTTAATTCATTGAATGATGGGTCCGCAGTGCCTGGCCATTAATCTCATCCTTAATAACGGTCCTTGATAATTCAGCACTCGTTCGTTCAATATCCAGACACAATGACCTCCTGCAGCATCCTCTTCAGACAATCTTTTCCTTCAGTGTGAGGCATATTTCAAACATTGCGGCGCAGTTTTCATGCTCTACACACCATATGAGGCCAACACAAACACCCCTATCAGGATGCAGGCGGTTGACAGTGCAAAAATGGCGACCGTTCTCCAACCATTTATTTCATGGTAGTACAGGATGGCCCATAAGCTGCTGACAATCAGCTGACATTGCACCAGCGGCCAGCCCAAGGCTAGACCCAAGTAATTCACTGCGTAAATACTCAAAAAGTTCCCCGTGCTCCACAACACACCGGTCAAGAGCGCTGGACCAGATGCCACTCTCACTTGCAACGAGGGCACAGGACGCCCAAAAAGCTTGCAGCAAATGGAATAAATAATGCCTGCGGTGACTGTGACCTGCAAACAAACTCCATCATGTGAAATTGGCAGGAAGGACAAGCACATTCAAGGAGCACAAGTTGTTGGAGCAGGCTGCAAAAGACATCTGTTGGCCTTGCAATATGGTGGGAACGGGAAGCATACCAGTGCTGCGCCAATACCAAAGCTGAGCAGGTATATAATGCCCTTGACATCCTTCTGAGCATACTTCAAAGGTACCAGAAAGGAACCGTTGGTCACTCCAATGCAGCAGGCCAAAAGAACTCCTATGACAAAGTTCCTCTTTGTGGGTTTAAACGGTGCTGTTTCAGAACTTGTTTGTGCATCCTGGAGGTCACACATCATCAAGTCATGATCACCTAGTTGCTCATGGCATTGAGAAAAAGGACAATTCGACTAAAAAAGGAGCAGCAAAACATGGACTCCATCGGATGCATGCATCACCTCTTGCAAATAGGCGGCTGGAAAGTCCGGATCATGGTTCTCTGCGGTCGGCACCAGCTCAAAGTGCGGTTTGGTCCGTACTTCGTGAAACTCAACCTCAGTACGTGGTTTGCCGACCTCAAGAACTGCATCCTCAGCTAGAGGCAATCCACCTCCACGCGTATCAATCTCGACCACCCCTGCCGCCACTTGTTGCGCAGCATATCCCAAGCCGGCCATCCCCAAGGCCATCAACAGCAAACCTGATGACAACGCCAGGTTCCACTGTGTCAGGGCTTGCATGTCAGCATTTGCAATCCAATGCATTGGAGCACGGGAAGGACATTGCATGTAATGAAGGGAGAGTTAATGTTGCCTCACCCACAAATGAAAGAGGCAGGCTTTTGATGGGTTCATGGAAGACAAAGGCGCCCCAGATGAAAGATACAAAGATGCTCAGGGCAGACCAGGTCGTCTGGGTGATGCCAAGCCCTGCTTTCTGTATGGCAATGATGGCCATAACCCCATTTGCCACCCATATAGCGGCTCCCACAGTCCCCCACCAGGTGAAAACGAAGCGGTTGTATGTGAGTACCAACCAACATGTTGTGAAGCACACCAAGCTCTTATAGAATTGATAGGCTAGCGGGTCCACCTGGGGCAGCACAACACCCTGTCAATTTATCAGAAGTGATAGGGAAATCATCACTTATCGCATAGGTGTAGGATACCTGAAGCGGAAAAGTGAAGCACCTTTGCATCCAGGATCCGTTTGCACTTGATAGGCACACCGAAGGAGCCAAAGGCTGCAGCTGAGCCGATTGCAGTGGCTAAGCCGATCGCAAGATCTATCATCAGAAATTAGTGCGTGCTAGAGCTGGTTAAGCTTGCCCGCCTAGACCCCCCAACATCTTTGGACTGAGGATCGATCTCACACATCCCTGTCTTGATGTTATCTTACACAAAATTCACGCTATAATCTATATGAAATCGAGAGATCCAGCTCAACTGAGGGAAGTGTAGTACAGCTTGAGCACGACCCCTGCCTGCCCCTGGCTTCTAGTGCGGACGAACACCGTCTCAACTTTGAACTGACTATTTCACGATGTGATCCTCTCTTAGAGACGATGATCTGTGCGTTTGCTGTTCCTTCGTCACTTCGGAATTCCCAGATGTCTTACTCATGATGATCTTATGATGAGTACGACATTCAAAGGAAGCGTCGCTTGCACTCGCGAGTACAACGAAAGTACAACGCAGATTTTCAATCCATTTTAAATCAAGAATACGAGAAAGTCTTCATCTCTACAGACAGATACTCGCTAGGAGACCGTGCAATTTACCATCGTCGAATCAATCAAGGTAAAAATGTCGGTACCCGTCTTTGATTATAGCTAAATCGTAACTAGAAAAGAAGAAAAAACTTAACCTATCATCGTGAAAGACGGGGATCGTCGAGGTTGGGGTTCGTGTGGAGATGATGGTTTAGTAAAAGGTCTGAGCTTTGGCAAAAGGTGTGCTAGATGTCTTGGACCAATTGTCATCTCAGTGGGATTGCTGGGCAAAATGTGTGATCCCGGTGGCCGAGCAAAGCTGTGCTTGTTGCCACTGTCGCAAGCACACATACAAGGCGTTGCTTCCATGGGAGGTCTGTCTGATGCAGAGTATGCTGCAAGTCTCCAGCGTGCCCTTCAGACTCACACCTTAAAATGTCTTGCAATGCAATTCTCACAATGGGACTGGTTCTTGGACCCATGGACGGACACACCGTGCTATTGCAGTGACAGATTCAGCGTACTGATCCACACGAATCCCAGTCATTGACCGTGCTGCAGAGCATTTTCCAAGATTTGACACAGTTGTATACCGGTAGATTGACTTGAAAGTGCTTGCAGGTGGTGTGAATACCACTCTCTGCTCATTGACAGGGCAGGGAACCAACTCCAAGATGACAGACGCACTTGGCCAGCTCAGCACGGAGCGCACTAATGTAGGAGTGATTGGAGGTGGGCTAATCCAAGAAGTAGAGGATGTTGCATTTCACCCTGTACCAGCAGGGTGCATGTATACCGCAGACTGGGAAAGTCATGTAGCCATGCATGTGCAGGGGGAGCATGGGGCACAGCCTTGGCAATGCATGCAGCAGCCATGGGGCACAACACACTCATTTGGGCGCGCGAGACAGAAGTGGTCAGCAGCATCAATGACCCGGCAGTCAAGGAGAACACCACCTATCTGCAAGTAAGCACACTGCACTGACCCACTCACATGGGATGAGCACAAGATGTCAATGACATGCTTGAAGCTGTCATAGTGCTGTCCTCTTCTAAGATCCCTTTTGGCTCACAGGGATACAAGGTGCCAGAAGCTTTACGTGCCTCAAATGACATCGCGGCTGTTGTCGCGCATGCCGAGATTCTGCTGATGGTCATTCCGACACCGTTTGTGGCTGCCACAATGTCCACCATCAGGGACAGCCTACGCCCCGAGCAGGTACTTACAGGGATTGACAGACAAGGACTCATGCATTGCCATGGCCAGGCAGAGAGGATGTGTTTTTTGGCTTCATGAATGGGCTGGTTCTGATGAGCGAGGAAGTGCATCGGTACTTTCTGGTGAAATGAAGGCTCAACTCAGTGGTATGCTTTCGTGCAGATCATTGTGTCATGCACCAAGGGCATCCTGAATGACACGCTGGAGACGGTGAACCAGATTCTCACCCGAGTGGTTCCTGAGGCTCTCCACAGCCGGCTTGCATATCTCAGCGGCCCCAGCTTTGCAGCAGAGGTGCGTGGGAACACACCAGTCACCCCTTGCATCAATGTGTCTACACAATTGCTGAGGACCTGGATTCTCTTGGATCATCTCTGACCTGCTGGAGGAAAGCCCAAGATAGGAAGGTTGGAAGGCTGTCATAGAAAGCTGCGACGCACCTGATCCTCATGGATTGGAAAGTCAGTGCAATAATAATACTGTAATAAGAATAAACGCTGAGCACAAATGCTACTCAGAGGAGATTTGACAGCCAGGAGAGTAACAGTTGTCAGCTGTGCGCAGGTGGCGCAGGGTATGCCCACAGCAGTGACCATTGCCAGCAAGACCGACACTGTCGCGGCGCGCGTGCAGTCGCTGTTCTCAACACCTCGCTTCCGCTGCTATCGCACCACCGACGTCGAGGGTGAGCGTGCAGGGCCAGAGCTGTCAGTCTTTGAAGTCTTCTTCAAGGCAGCTGATTTGCTTGCATAAGCTTGGAATTCCATCCTTCCTCTCTGTTGCTATGGTGCAATTGAAGACCTGGCAAGCACATGGCTGTCACCGCCTTATTTCTCTTCTAGCTGATGCTAAAATGTCAGTGTGATTAATCGAGCAGGGGTGGAGCTTGGCGGTGCGCTGAAGAATGTGCTGGCGCTGGCGTGCGGCATCAGCGACGGGCTCGGCTTTGGCTGCAACGGCCGCGCGGCGCTGATCACGCGCGGCCTCAGCGAGATGACGCGGCTGGCCGTCGCGCTGGGCGCCCACCCGCTGACCATGGGCGGCCTGGCCGGCATGGGCGACCTCGTCCTCACCTGCACCGGTGCCTTGCCCCTCTGACCCCTGCCCTGGATCCCACTTTGCTGCATGTGCTCTTGCAGGCTGTTGCTCATTCGCATTAGACCTCATCACCCCCGCCGCGCTGAGTGTCTGACATCAAGTGGTGAGTTGGAGTGATTTGCTGAAAAGCTATGGACTATGCCATCTGCATGGGTTGCCTTCTCTGGTGCGAGATTGTACAGGCGGTTTAGGGCCAGACTGGCGTTTATGGAGTAGATTCCCTTACTCCATGCTGAGCAAGCAGGGGGCTGACTACAGACGGTGCACGGTGTCAACTGCTAGGCTGAGAGGTGGCTGTGGGTGCAGGGGATCTGAGCAGGAACCGGACGGTGGGGATTCGGCTGGGGAAGGGTGAGAAGCTGCAGGACATCATCGACAGCATGAAGGCCGTCGCTGAGGGAGTGCTCACCTCACGCTCTGCACACCAGCTCGCCCTGTAAGCCATCCATATTTCCTTTGCAGAGAAGCTGCCTATAAGATCTTGGCGTCTGAAAAAGGTTGTGTAATGCTCACTTTGGTGCTCAGTCCAGAATTATTGCAAATTGCATCAGGGTCGCACAACTGAAAAATAAACTACCCTTTGCAGGAAGCTGAATGTGGAGTGCCCCATCATTGCTGGAATCTATCGGGTTATCCATGAGAATGCAGATGCGCGAGCTGTTGTCAGCGAGACCATGAGCAGGGAGCTCAGAGCCGAGGTCGACCCAGAATTGTTTGAAGCTGCTGCACGGCAGCGATAAGCCATATTTGGAGGAATGCACCCTGCAAAGACTGCGCCTCGGTTTTATTGAGGAACCTGACGATGAGCAGTGTTTAGAGGTCGCCGTATACGTGTCATGTTATGAAGGCCGCCTTCAGGCCTGAGGTCACAGCCCCAGCATCCTGAAGATGTCGTGCAAAATACATGAGCCTATTCAACCTTGTCCAATAGTAGTGTCCACAATGGTGTTGCTAATGGTCCATTGAGCAAGGTGAAGCTCGACAATTGTGCAACAGGCGGTGTTTGATTTAGATACAGTATGCTTTGCCACCCTTCCAAATGTCACACGAGAAAGGCAGTGTAGGTAGATGCAACAATTGCAATGATTCTGCGTCAGATTTGTGCCGTTCAACATGAGCATTGCTCAGGGTGCATGCAATGCGCACTACAGCACAGACAGCCTTTCTGGACGTGGAGGCATGCTTAATGAATTGACGAATCAAATTTGTATTGTAATTACAGCTCCAAGTGTTTGGCTTCAATCAGCGGGGAAGTCACACAGCGAGTCTTTCAGTATCAAGGAATGTGATCGAGACAGAAGTGTTACAGGTGCAGGCTCTCCACAATGGCTGTGCGAACATCCTCCGGCACTGCATCGCCTTGGAAGAGGTCATCTTCCACCTGACCGGCTATGGACGCCACCGCCTTGTAGTACCTCCTTGTGAAGGACTGCAGAGTTGCCAGCATGAATGCATACCATGCGTGCTTTGCATCCTGCTGCTCCGTCGCTCCTGCCCACACAGCAACAAACACATAAAAAGGGTGAGCCTGAACGCGCCTAACGCTTCGTGAACTTGTATCCGCACAGGTACAGTGGTTGGAACAGCATCATCACATCCCTGCTGAAAGGCACAAGTTTGTAGACTCGGGGTGGACCCAGCAGATGGGCAGACCTATGGCTGATGGGTCAGGCTCTTCTCCACTTGCAGGCTCAGCTGCAGAGGCTCCCAGCTCGGCGTGTCCTTCCAATAGGATGTCCCTGAAGTTGGTGAAGACTTGGAGCAGCAGGGCCTCCTGCAGCTGCACAGCTTCATCCAGATCCGCCTGCCTGCCTTCCACCTGTCATCACACCACCAATCCTCAGCACCTCTGCTCACCACAGCATCCTTCCTGATGCAGTGCTCACTTGCGGCTTCAAGCTTCAGCAAGGCATAGTAACCAATCTTCGTGCAGTTGACTTGTTCAATGGTGTGCATGGCTCTTACACAATGTGCAACCTGTGAAAAAGATATCCACATCGCTTTGCGCAGACTGCAAGGGTTGATCCAGGGGTGAACCCACCTGGGCCTGTGTTTCGGCAAGGGCGCTGCCGGCGGCGGCTTCCTCCTGCGCCAGGCGCTCAGCAAGGTCTTGCGGCGTGTCCTCCCCCTCTCCGGCGCGGCTGAAGGCCTCGGCCGCCTCCCGAGCGCGCGCCCCCGCCGCGTCCGACTCCGCCTGCGCCTCCGACAGATCGTCCCGGGCGTCCTGCGCGCAACCAGCCTTGCCCTCAGCTCAAACCCCCACTTATACATTACACACAATGTATGTCACCAGATTCCAGCAGAATTAAATCGCGACATCGCCAGTAAGACATTGAACACCCCTTGTGTCATCAGACCTAGCAGAGTTCAATCACAACAGCATTAGGCAGTGCCCGCACTGAAAAGAATGCTCAGAGCGGCACACAGTGACCCGGGAGTTTTACATTTAGTTGTAGCAATGACAAGGGCGGCAAACCTGGGTGCGGGCAAGCATTTTGTTGACGGCGTTGTAGAAGACTTCCCAGGCGAGGCCCGTGGAGAGCTCGTCAGCGAGAGTGCGCACGCCGGGGCAGCCGAAGACCCAGGCCACGATGGCCGCGCCGCTCACCAGCCGCAGCGCCATCAGCCGGTCGATCACCTGCGCCGCCCGCTGCGGCGCGTTGGCCCACACCTTTGCCGTCACGTCCACCAACGCCACCTCCCCCTGCCCGCAAAACATTGAGACACGCAGTCAGGCGCTGTGTGCTGGGAATCCCTCTGCTGTGTCGCAAACAATTGCATCAGGCTGACGGTTGTGAGGATGGTCCTGCAAAGGGCACCTGAAGGATCCCCCCGCTATAATTGCAAACAAATGCTATACACCGCCACATCCGCTGCGAATCTTGCTATTTGGAGCTCTTGACAAGGACTCTTTGATGTGCTTGGTACCTTGAGAAAATTGAAGGAATACAAGGGAGCTAGTGTATTTTTGCGGCGGAGGGACCCCTCAGATGCCTTCGCATAATCCATCCTCTAGTAGTACTTTCAGGTCATGAGTGATGCCCTGATGTGGGAGGCATTTGAACAAGTTGAGGCAGGGGAGCGCGCCTCGTGGCCGGTCTCGTGCAGGAGGGCCTGCAGGGTGGTGCAGTAGCGCTCCAGGGCGGTGATCATGTGCGTGAAGGACTTGGCGCCCGCGACCAGGTACCCACGCAGCAGCATGCGCAGCACTCCCAGTCCGCCGCCCAGCTCCTGCCGCAGCTGCTCCTCCTCCACCCACTCCAGCACCCCCTCGCTCACCACCTTGTGCCGCACCTGCCGGCACATGTCCACACCACCCCTAAACCGGCTTTTTTTTGTGAGTGCGATACTATAGCTGCTATTTGGAGAGCGCAGCTCTCATCCAGCCACCAGCTGCTCCAGGAGCGGATGCTTGCTGCATTAAGCAAGGTAGAGCGATAGGTCTTTGTCGTCACATTGGCAAACTGTCTGACTGGGCAACATCCTGACGGCCTTGAGCGGCGCGTTCCAGCTGAGTCCACCACCAAAACATGAAAGAAGCCAGCACAGGCATGCAGAGAATGGGTGCAGATGGGGGGAGGAGCGCGCACCATCTGCAGCAGCTGGTAGGCTCGGACGGTCTCAGCATCGCGCTCATCTTCGTGGGCGCCGTCGACGTCGGCATCGGGCGCGAGCTCAGGCGGCCCCGGCAGCGGCAGCACGTCATTGTCGGCGGCCAGCAGCGGCACAAAAGCCGGCGGGATGACGCTCTGGATGCGTGACCGGTACGACAGCCGCACCAGCTTTGACAGCGTCGCCACCACAAAACGCCTGCGCTCAAAGGAGCATATCATGTGACGCATTCCAGGAACACCTCCTGTGGAGCTGAGGGAGGCCCCAATCTTTGATTCTTAGAAGACAAGCACATGCATTACATCATGCATCTACCGCTTAGGCCGCCTCCATGATTGATCCTGACTGGCAATAACTCCTCCTGCAGATGGATGGTGCATGGGATTGATAGATAGCTTATAGGGACCAGGGACCAGTCTGGGGATGCGGCAGCACCTCTGGCTGTTGTGGGGGGGCATGTCCAGGACGTGCTTCCACTTGTCCCAGGGCCACATGAACTCAAAGTTGGACAGGTGGTAGGCCAGCCAGTCGGCCAGGCGCATGCGCAGCTCCGGGTCCATCACATCCATGCGCGCAAAGCACTCGCGCACGCACGCACTCATGGAGCGAGGGAATGTCGCCATCAGCTTGCACACATCCACCTGGGGATTTCATGCATGCCACCCTGTCAATCATCTAATGTGAATACAACGACACTACCGTACTGTAATTCCAACACGCTGTTCCACCCGAGAGGCAAGGTACGTCTGCAGACAAGCTGCATTACAGGCTGCCAAATGCTGCTCCTCGTTGGACTTGCCAAACACATGCAAGACCCGCTGAAAAATTGATGCTATATTAATTTTGCCCAAGTTGGAGACATGGCAACACAACACTGGGGGGACAGGGTGGCGCACCATGAGGGTGGAGTATGCCAGGGGCTTCAGCTGCGGCTGGGGCACCCTCAGCATCTGGGAGAACAGCATCTCAGCCAGCAGCGACTCGTGCTTGCCGGGCAGCTGCAGGCCTGCAACCACAGCCCCACCACACCAGTTAATTAATCAGTTCTAGCACACCGGAAGATTTTCTCCCTCCCAACATTCAATACCGTACCTTCAGCAGGACAATCTTCTGCTGGAAAACAAGACTTGCTGTTCTGATGTAAGATATACCTTTGGCCAGGCGGCGGGCGCATTCCACCCGGTCGGCCTCAAAGAAGTGAATGGTGTCCAATATATACTCCTCTGCCACCAGCCGCTCCACTTTCAGTGTCCCCAGCTCCGTGTGCTCTGCTGGAAGCAGCCGGATGATGCCTCGGGGCGGAAACAGCTCCAACACCGACGCCGCAGCCTGCGCACCACGCAACAGTGGATCCTATTTGCCAGGATCCAATCTGCCAAGTATTGCATCGCCCTCCATGCCACCGACTGAAAAGTCTGGATGCAATAGGGTAATTGCCAACCGGGCATATTGTGCGAGAGGACACCGCCGCTATCAACTGCTCCAATCAGGGTCCAAGATTACGGAACCACGGGTGTATAAGATTGGGCGCTGGCAAGGACAAGCACCTCCATGGGGGCGGCGGTTCCAGACACGCCTGGCGGTGTGGGGGGCACGGTGAGCGCGGGCAGGTCGTGCGGCTGTCCGGCGGCCAGCTTGGCCTCGAACGCGGGCGCCACCTGGCGGATGGCATCCACCGACCACTTCCCGCCGCTGCGCAGCTCCTGAACGGCCTCCCACACCTGCGGCGCTCATGTTGTTCAACCTAGATATTGCTAGGCTCCCTCCTGCTTCCCTCGACTGCAGCTCCATACGGTCTCTTTGTTGTACAGTTCCCATGTCATATACTAGAGAGACTACTCTGCCACCCTCAGTCAATCAGCAATGCTGATTCAGCATGTCACTGCATTGTTCCCTATCCAGGTGTCAGAAGTCACACAGGGCACGATGCTGATTCACGGCAGCAGTAGGCATGCAGTCTGCCTCAGCCCCTCACCTGGCCGAGGAAGCTGGCGCCGCCGCTGTCGGACTGCGCCGGGATGTCATCGGCGTCTTTGGGCCGCAGAAAAGGGCGCAGCGCCGGCTGCGAGGCACGCGGCCGGGCTGCCATGTACGCCTCGACGCCCCCGAACAGGCGCTCCAGGTCGCTGGGTGCGCTCTCCGCCAGCTCAGCGCCGCCCCAAGGCAGGGCCATGAGGGCCGCGTACACAAGGTAGTCCGTGTATGGCTGCCACAGACGTCCGCTGTCCCCGCCGCCACCTGTTATTGATAGCAGATGAATTTCATGCCCATGAATTTGTTTAGACGCTGGAGGATGTGCACACTCTCTCTGTCATGCAGAGCACTTCCAATTAGGCTCCAGACTTGTTTCTTGTCATTGTTTTTGCAAACATGCGAGGTCAGCAGGTGCATGCACAGAGCCATGAGCAGGGCACACCGGCAGAAGCAATGGCGCTGGCAGCATCCACGACGGACAAAAGGGCTGCCAGAACAGAGGATGCATGCAGGACGTTGGCCACAACCAGCGCTGCAAAGAATCGCAGCAGTAGCCTGGCGCGATTCTTGTCGCCAGCGGCCAACACCACATTGAACTGCTCATTGGCACATTGGATCAGATCTGTCGTGAAATCCTGATCATCTGTGTTAAGGAGACCTGAACCCCATCACCAAAGCTTCAGTATGGGATCCCACAGGCTCTTCAACACGTTTCTCCAGGATGGGACTGGGATGGAGGCGCTGGGTGTGATGAGGGGCTCACCAACCAGAGTTGCATACACAGCAGTCTTTGGCGACAGCTCCACGGCACAGTCGATGATGATGTTTCTGACCTGTCCAGCCAAGACAGCCATTGGAGAATAGCGCCACAGACACAGGATTCTCATAATAAGTCACTGAACTCATGTGTCACAAACTGAAAGGTGCGTACCAGGTCCCCATTGTAATGCAGATCCCTCCTCAGACTCCTGTATAGTTGTTCCAGATCGTCCTCTGTTGATGCAGCCCCCACGCCCTGTTCCCACTGAAACGTAATCAGTGATTCCATCAGGTAGCTACGATAAAGATAAATAATTCTAAACATTCTGAACGTACCGGTTGTGGATCCCCAAGGTGCAGAAGTGAAGCCAGTAATCTGCCCTCCTCGTTCCTGGGCTCTGCATAGTCGTCTCTCTTACGTTTGTGTTGACCCGCAGAGTTAGGACGATCAGAGTATCCTCCCCTTGCATTCGGAGGACCACTATGGCGTCGGTTCCCTTCTCCGTTGAGCTCCCTATCAAATCGTCTGTCATGCCTGTCGCCCATCTTGAAGGAAAAGCGTCTAGGCTGGGTCAGGCAATACTCAGCATTCCAGAATCTGATCTACTTCATGCAAAATTCTGTAATTATTCCATGAAATCTCGGTGAGTGTTCCTTTTGCAAGAATTGTCTAGTCCTTTGCATGGATGTGTGTGCTGGTGAGGTATTCTGCACAAACAGCTGTGAGATTCTGTGAGAACAGCTCGCACAAAGTAAGAGCTGTTTCCCTAAAAATGTATCATATGTCTTCACTGAAGCGACCAAGCAAGTGGTCCACTTGAAATCGAGAATATCTCTTGCGGTCTTGTGTATCCCGCTTGCTTCACTGGTAGTTGCCTAGGTCTGGTCCCTTGGCAGTGGATACCATTTAAACCAACAGACAATCTGAAATTTGCAAGACAGATCATAGTAGCCTTGGCAGCGCAATAACGGCACCAACATTTTTACTGCTCTGCCAAGACCTTAGATTTATCTTTCAAGATGGACGATGTTGACGAGCTTGATCTCGATGATGACTTCTTCTCACCAGCACAGCCATTGGCAGGCTTTCCATGGAACTTGAATAGCACCACAAAGACATCCTCTGCTGGCGGTCCTTCTATTGCACCTGCCAAGCTGCAAGACACCCCATCAGCAGCAGTGAGCAAGGGCAGCAACGCCTCTCATCGAGCACCGCTGAAGCCGCTAGCGACACTGTTACAGGTCCCTGACTTCCCGCGCAGCGCAAGAGCTTTGACGCCGCCCACGCACCCGCCTTACAGCGGAGCAGCACAGAGGACTGAGGCCAGCCCAGCAGTCGCCCAAAGTGGAGCTCACAGGGTCACAAAGCGACCGGCAGAAGGGCACAGCCTGTTCTCATCAAAAAGGATCGAGATTGACCGGAGACAGAACACTGCAGCGTCCATCAGAAGTCAGCCAACATCAAGCACGCCAACAATATCCAGTCAGTCAGGCCTGGTCCAGTCGGGCTTCAGGCAACCTTCAGCAACAGAACACCAAGGTCCTTGGCATGACAGACAGAGGCATGTTCAGCAGCACAGCAGAGCAGTGACACCCTTCCAGCCAGCAGGGCCTTCACAGCCAAATCCCCACTCATCAGCAGTGTCAGTGGATCAGAGCGCAGCATCAATGAAAACTCTGATACCAGGCCCAGCTGGGAAGTTGCAGCAGCAGATGGACAGCACACTGCCACCAACACCTACCACGAGGACCCACGGAGTCAACCAGCATTGCTTTTCGTCCTCTCAAGATGACTTTGCAACAGAAGCATGGAAGTCTGCAATTGGAACAGCCAATGCCCACAGCAGTGCAGGCGAGCTCAGCTATAACTCTTGTGTCGTCCCACCTGATGCTGTACATCAAGCTTGAAGGTCATATCACTGTGCCTGCGATGTGCGCTGCACTGACAGTGAAGGGGTGATGTGTAGGCGATGCTCAGCAGCAGAGGCAGACCCTCCAGACAGTACTGCTGAGCAAAGAGAAGGCAGGCAAGGCTGGCAGCTTGGTAGTCATGCTCGAGTCTTTCTCGCTCACTGGCTGTGGCGATGCCTTTGCCAAGGTCAAGGTGGGTTTCCCAATGACTTGCTCTTTCCTGAATCTGGGCAATGAGTGGGATTCTCAAGGTACTTCTTGTCTTGCAGAGCAACACCAATGTTGTCTGCGGTTGCAGGATCCGACCACACCCTCCATGGGTGCTGGCATAGACCGAAAGGTTCTACAGTCATTTCGTCTGGACCCTGGCACTGTCCTCGTGCTGAAGCAGGTCAGCCCATATCACTATCCCAAGTTATGTTGCGATCCATCTCACGTGTTGCATCATCACCGCCTTCACTGACTTTTGAGGACCTGCAGGTATCATACCTGAAGATGAGCAATGTGCCCTACCTGTGCGTGACTCCCCCAAACGTGCTGAGGGTGAGTCTCAATAACCTGTCCTAGCACCTGTATAATTTGCGCCAGCAAGCAAATCATGAACTTCTACCAGACCCATCTTGGCCGTCACAATCAGAGTGCTTATTTTTTGGGTGCAGGTGATACCATCAGGCTGTGGAACATGAGAATGGCTCGTACTATCTGTTTCTCAGAGCGCTCCAAGATGAAGAAAGCATGGAGCGCCCTGAAAGGGAGCCTCCTTCTTGATCATATCAGCAAGGTGTTTGCGATCAGTGGGAGTTGACAATAATTGCATTGATGGTAAGGGTAAGATCACTGGGGTAATAACTTCAAGGATGAACTATGCTGGCATTTTTAGCTATTGCTATCGCATGCATATATCGCTCTGTAATGAAATTGTTTTGATGTCTGTGGGGCCCAATGCGGGATCATTGCATAGTGCATTGATGTCTGCATTCTCTCCTAGCTCAGTTGTGCACAATCATGACCAACATTGATGCATCTCTTCACTGCCCATTTCTGAGGATTCATGAGACACACTGCACGCATTGACAAATGGCATTGATGCGTCAGCGGCAAGATATGATCACCCGACGAGCATTTGAAAGGAAGTGATTCCAAGGCTCGTCGGGCTGCAGCAGAATGAAATCCCCATCAGAATCCTGGTATACAAGTTTGAGGCCCGTGCTTTCTGGCAGCGACTTGCCATAAGCTCGCCGAAGACCGTTCCACAGAGACCTGCACCCAGGACACAGCCAATTTCATCCACAATGGAACCTTTCAAGATCGCACCACGCGCACAGCAAAGTAGGACGCCGGGCAAATTTACATGCTGTCATGTCCTTTTACAGTAATGCTGGGGGGCTTTCCAGACAGTAATATAATATAGCCAGCAGCCGAATCATAGGATAGCCAGCGTCCCAGGACACCAGGAGTGTAAAGTTCTGTGCATGCTTGGCAAGGATGCGCACATGTAGCTGTCAAAGCTGGCCAGGTTGACCTCGCCGAGCTGCTGCCCTCGCGTGCACCCATCCCCAAGGTACTCCACAGCCGCCAGAACGCCATCGCTGCCCTCTGCACCTCCTTCCCTGACCCCCGCCCTGCCCTCATCCGCCTCCCGCTCTTCGGCCTTCACTGCGGGCCCGGGCCCCTGCCCCTGCCCAGCCGCCTCGGCGGCCCTCGGTTTCCCTTCCGGCGACCGCCGCTGCTGACCTCCCTCTGCCGCATTGCCCTTCAGCTTGGGCCGCTTGTGCACCTGAGGCGGCTGCTCACCGCCGTCCCGCTTCCTGGCGCCTTGATCAGTCCTCCCCGGCTCGCTGCCTGCAGCGCTGCCACCGTGTGCTTGTCCTGCTGGGCCTGCAGGAGGAGCTGCTTCAGCAGCTTGTGCATGTCGGCTGCTGGCCTCCACCCCCCTGTACCTCCTGTCTGCCGTGGTGTCATGCGCGGCTTTCGCCTGGGCTGCAGCCTTCTGCTCCGAGCTCTTCGTCTGCTGCTCGTCAGTCTGCGCTCTGGCTGCCGCTTTCTTGCGCTTGCTCGGGCCGCCGGGCTGGCCGGGCTGTGCCTCGGACAGCGCTTTCCGCACAAATTCTGGAATGGGTGGACCCCTCGTATTGCCATGATGATGACCCTCTGCAGACCAAGGAGAGAGGCAATTGTGAGCACCCAATCACTAAGGCAGATGCAGAGTATGTTTTTAAGCAGCGCCACATCTGACGGACTGAGACGCATTTCTAACCCTCCAAAAGACATGCGATGGGCATTTAAGCAGCGCATGTACGAGAGATGTTTCAGACAACGCTCTTCACACTGCTGCATATGCAAGCAAACACACTGTGCACATAAGCATATCTTTGTTGAGGCTGGATTCCTCACCGGGAGCACGCCGGGCAGGAGGGGAGTCCACAACCACATCGGCAAGGCCGCTGATGCCCAGGCCTGGCTCAACCTCGCTCGCGCTGTCTGCCAGCTCTGCAATAGCATTGGCCTCAGCCGCGAGTGCCAACTCCTGCCGCTCAGCTGCTACTGGGTCAGAGGCAGACACCGCAGTGGGCTGGGGCCCAGCAGGAACTGATGGCTGAGGGTCAATTTTGATCTTCTGTGCATGATCTCCCGGGTGTGCGTCATGGGGTGGCTTGATGTCAGCCCCGCCTCTGTCTGCACGACATGGTCTGTCTGCATTCTCCTTTGTTTGTGGACCAGCACCTGACTGCCCGCTCTGCAGAGCAGCAGCCTTCCTCTCCTGCTCCAGGGCTGCCTTTGCTGCACGTTCAGCCTCCTCCTTGTCCCTCTGTTCCTGCTCGAATTCCTTGAGCCACCTGGATTTCATGCTTTTGTAGCCTCCTGCATCGCATTCATTTCCACTGCGTCATCAGTTTCCCCTTCAAGGTCCCATCCACACATCAATTACACTTGCACATTTTATGGGTGTGGTCTATGCGCAAGTGCTGGTTGAGGCGCCAACGGGAAGTACCAGGTATAGGCGCTTTCGTCTCTGGCTCAATCCCTTGATCCGATCTCCAGTCGTAATCATCCTGGCCCTTCTTTGCAGCTCTCTGTGACAGGGACGTGATCAATTGAGTGTCTTCATAGGACCCAAGAAGCATCAAGGGAATTTCATCTGATGTCTTGCGGGTGTTCTTACCCTTCCAGGATTTCCACCTCTGCCTCGCTGCCCTCCTCCTCCTCTAGCAGGCATGTCTTGGCCTCTTCTGCAAAAAGCAGCTTCGGCCCTTACAGTCCAAATGTACAAGAACTCAAGCAGTCCGCAGCCAGATCTTCGCCCAATTTCAAAAGAACTGGGGTGAGAAGCTTGCAATAGGGATTGCACGCCAGGCCCTCCAAGTTAAAGTGCCACATCAACAAGGTTACCAAATGATCTTCAGAACATTTACGCAATTGTGCATATTTTGGTGGCGATCTAATACGCAAACAACCATGACACGATAAGGCTGCGTACTTTACACATCGATTCCTCACCTGCTGAGTTCCTACTGTTCACTGAAGAAGCATCACAAAGCCATCTTCAGAATGACCACATCTTCAGATGTTGGCAGCTCGCTTTCTCAGACTGGCCTCAATTGCAGTTGTTGAAGCTGATCTATTTATTCACAAACAGTGTCGGACCGCGGCAAGGGAGAGTGCAAGCCGATGCAACTGAAAGAAGATGTACCCCTTGAATTGTGCTTCAGGGGTTCAGATTCCGCTCATCAAAGTAATGCAATCGAATGCTGGGAATTACAGGTGATATGCGCGTCACTTGCGAGGTGGAATTCTCGATTGGATTTGTGTGCCCTGGACAGCTCAGATCACGTACTTGTTACTCATCGCACATGCCATGCAGTTGATGAGGGGCTCCCAGGGGAGAGGCTTGAGGCTTAAGATTACCAGGTATATGTCCATCGACAGAAAACTTATATCATCTAATGGGGCGCTGGCATCCATGCTCAATACCTGGTGTGTCACGGGCTTTTACAGGAGTCCCAAAATTTGCACAAGAGCCCGCGGCCACTAGCCTCAAGGCCTGAGCTCACTGAGCTGGCAGCACTGCTCTCTGGAAGAGTATCTGAGATGCATGCAACTAGCAGACAAGTGTGCCAAATTGCACAAGATCAACTCATCATGGCAGTTGGTTCTTTTCTTTGGCGAGCAGCAAGCATTGCTTGGGCTACATGCGATCCTGACGATCTCCCCAGTGCTTTGCAGATGAATGCGCTGGTGTCCACAAGGGAATCCATGTCTACTCCATGCTCAATGCCAAACCCAGACAAAAGATACACCACATCTTCTGTGGCCACATTGCCTAGAGCACAGCAACGGAGAAAGAGGTGAGCATTGGTGTCACACGGTGTTTTGTACTTTAAGCTACAGGACAGGACAGGACTGGAGAAGATTTCAGAAGTGAGATTGCAATGCATGAATCAGGATCAGCTAATCAGCATGCCTTGGTGATGGTTGGAATGGCTTTTGTACCTGAGGCACCAGGAGAGTACGGACAACCACCAAGCCCAGCTATAGATGAATCAATGGTGCTGATTCCCATCTGCAGCGCTGTCAGCACATTAGAGCATCCCTGCCCATATGTGTCATGCATATGTGCCGCGATTGCCTTCACGGGGATTGCATTTGCACACTCCTGCACCAATCAGACACTTGGGTCAGGTTCTGTGGCACTCACCCGGGAATCTTTGTGGTGTGATTGCCACCCCATAGGTGCAAAAAGCAAGAGTTCATTGCATGCAGACAGGTGAGCAGACCAGTGGGAAATAAAGTCGCACCTTGAACATAGCTGCAACAGTCGCCGGTGTGCCAACCCCATTGGTGTCCCCCATGGACACCTCGTAGCATCCAAGACCATAGAGCCTTGCAGCCACATCCGCAGCCGCAGCGGGAGCTATAGCCCCCTGCACCGCATTGGAACACAGAGGACTTTAAATTGCAGTGCGCTGTCACCAAAGCATCTTGCTTCAAGGCTACTAATACGCGATCAAAGCTTGCCGAAGATTCTATCAGTAATTTCTTCACTAAAGATATTTCAGTATTTTCTTCCAGGAAGGAGCAGGATGGCTACCTCGTAAGGGCAGCCCACAACACAGGAGACATAGCCGCGCACAGCCACTTGGGCTTCTTTGGCAACTTCCACAACTTCCTCAAAGCGCTTGAGGCTCTCTGCAATGCTGCAGTTGATGTTGCGCTGACTGAATGTCTCAGAGGCCGCCGCAAATATGGCCACCTCCTTGGCTCCAGCGGCTATAGCGCGCTGCAAGCCCTGCAGCACTGATCCCACTGTCAGGACTCGCCTGCACCCAACGCCACATGGCAAATGCGGCAATATTTCATAGAGATCAAGCCTGGCTCACCTTGAGATTTGGTGTCAGGACCGGGTAGCGGATGTGCGGGCGCTTTGGGATCTGCTGAAAGACCTCGGTGGAGTCGGCCAGCTGAGGTACCCACTTTGGAGAGACAAAGCTGGTCGCCTCTATGACCTTAAGCCCGGCCCTGCCCAGCCTGTCTATAAGCTCGACCTTTGTCCTGGTAGGAATCTGCTGACAAGGTGACTCCCAGGTCATTACTGCTTCTCCACCTCTTATGGAGTCTGCTATCCAAGGTGTCAAATTATCAACAGCAGCTCGGGAAAGGATAGCTTACCGCCTGCTTTTCATTCTGCAGACCATCACGAGGCCCAACTTCGACTATTGTTACCCTGCCTGGAAGCTCACACCCAAAGAGGTCTCCCTGCACACCCTCTTGAAGTCCATCAGCCAGAACTTGAGCTTGACCGGAACCAGGAATCTGATCTTCGCTGCACGCACCTGAGCAGAGGTGACAAGAAGCTTTTCTTGACTCAGGAATTGACCGTTCCGAATCGTCTCCTTAACCGCGGGTATCAGTCTTGCCAGTGATCGAGAAAACGACATAGCGTCTTTCGAAGCTCCCTAGAATCACATCGCACTTCACTTTTGTTGTGATCGAAATAAATGATGAGTGTGAATGAGACAAATTGAATTTGAGGAAAGAGAGAGGACGAGAAGATGAGATCATGAAAAGAGATGATGAGGAAGCTGACTAGATTTGGGGGAAGCTACGCATAGGACCTCCCATTCAACATCTTTGTGGTATTACTTCAACTTCAAAGCTCAATACAATTACAGATCCTACATAATGGTCGATCAGGTGCCACTCTCTGTACCCCAGAAAATACCAGTCCAACATTAACGCCGCGTAGACCTAGAGTGAGCTCAGCCTGCTGCAGCCAAGTGCACTCAGGCTGACTGGGCCAGCTCAGGCCGGCACAGGCGCCATGCATGGGTGTGTCCATATTCCAATAGCAGTGCTCTGCATTTCTAGCTCACATCTTTGCATGAGTACTCATGCAATATCTTGATTGGATCCAAGCTCCGGAGATAGAGCTTTGATAAATGTCATCTTCTGTTTGAGACCTCAAATTGATACAGATCGGCAGGCTTCTTGCATTCGTATATGCACCGCCGGGTGCAGGATCGCATGACTCGCTCCTCCTCTCCCGCTGCCAGGGCAAGCCCTGAAAACTTCTGGCTGTAAGCCACAAAGTCGCTAATCCCAGACTTGCATGCGCTCTGACAAGAGTTTGTGCAAGCTGTTCCAACATCCTTCGCCTCAGCCTGCGCAATCATGCTGAAAACGTCATTCTCCGCCTTGCGTGCTCCTTGAAATCCCATGGCCAAACATAGGCAATGGCATCCTAACACTCCACACCAAAGCAGCTTCACAATTATCTGCATAAGCTGCTCATTGCCAGAGCCAGGCATAGGTCCCATGTCAGGCATCAGCTCACCTTCTTGCAGACTTGAAATTGATCTGCAGGAAAGGAAGCCTCCCCTGCAGATAGAAGAGGCCTCGCGCCAACGCATGTCGTGGTTGTGATTCCCTGCTTACGGCTGACAATCTTCTCGCCTTCCATCTTCTCAATGATGTACTTCTTCCTGCAAGAGACATGCATGCTGAGGACACTGACAATGCCTGCAGTCAGCAGAAAAACCACTGGAACATTGTCCTTTGCTCACCTTGTCTGACCCGCAACAGCGAACGGCGTGGGTGTGTCATCATTATCGGCGGTCAGGAAATCAAAAATGCCAGCAATAGTACACCACGGCCTGGCAGCTGTCTCTATGGTATTATCCACAGCATGAACCTGCAAACTTACGAGATGTTAGTCTAGAGAATGCGCGCACTGGATCCCAAGACTAAAAGTTTGCAGAGGAAGAGGCTTGCAGGCATGCAGGATAAGCAGGCTCACCTCCACGGCGCTTGCTGCAGGTTGAGAAAACAGGAGAAAACACGCAGCGACACCTGTAGTGGCTGTGGTCCAACTGTTCTGTGCTGCTCTTACATCAAACTTGCGATGGTCTCGACGTGATCTGGGGGAGCAACCTAGCTGCCGGCAACTGAGCGGAGCAGTGCATCCCTTATTTCTGCAACCATATCGCCCTGGATTGATAGCGAAAGACTTCATCAGCTGAATATGATCAGGATCTGTTCAGTAAACCACACACATTACCGTTCAAAAGTTCCGAAAGGTTATGAGATGCTGGCCTGCCACGTCGAAACCTTCTCCACTCAGGTGAAGATCTGTGTCATTATGTACTCATATAAATAGCGTAAAATAAATATGTTGATCAGATCTTCAAGTGGTGCACAAAGTCCAAAGTGGATCTGCAATCGACCTTCCTGGCGGTCGATATTCAACTAACTTGTCCTAGCTACAAGACGTAATGATGTCGATACTGCTCTATTCCTAGCCTGGGACTGCCAGAAGGATTTATTGCAATCCCATTCATCGGACGTGGTGCTGGGTTGATCGCCATGAGAGATGTCTGGCAGGTCCTGTTGTCTGCTCTACTAGTGCTAGTTGTGCCGACTATCAGCCTAGCACAAGGGTCGCAGTCTTGTGAAATATCAGCATTCCAGGGAAATGTGTCAGCCTCAGATGGTCCATACCCAGCCTTAGCTTGCCAGACATGTGTCTTCCCAGTCTACCAACGCGTGAATGGGCTTGACACCACCAAAATACTTCATCTGGAGCTATCGAACAAGTGGATGTACTTCCTAGGGGACTCCACGACCAGACAGCTGCACGAGCAATTTCTGGCCTACTTGGACGAGCCGCAGGTGAGCAACAGCTTGGTGTCATGACTAATCCCTAGGGTTCATGGCCATAATCTCACCATTGTGACTGCTCTTGCTGCAGACTTTTGTGTACCCTGGCGAGGAAGGTGAGGGACCACCGCTGCATGACTGGGTTAAGCAACCAGGGCGCTGTGATTATGTACCACCACCATATGACGACACACAGTGTCAGCAGAACCAGCAGAGATGCGGCAGCCTGTATACTAAGTCCCGTTTGGGCAGGTATGTCTACAATGGCAGCCTTGCACTGATAACCTCAACAACCTATCTAGATAGCCTGTCAGAAACATTGCTCCGATGACATAGTGCTTTGGCTCATGAGACAATTGCCTGCTGATTCTGACTCCATTCATGCGGCTGCTTGCAGCAATGTGCGCGTCACGTATGACTGGAAGCACTTCATGTATGAGGACTACGACCGGGCCCTGTTCAACAGCTTTGCTGCAAACAGCACGCCCAATATCATTGTGACTAGCCCGGGCACGCATGACTGCATGCACTACCCAGCCGAGTACTACCACCATGGCTTGCAGATGAAGCGATATGCAGAGCATCTGCACTTGGTGAGGCTCCTCCTTTTGAAGGAACCCTATTTTGTCTCAAGTTGAATCATGTGATTATGGGCACTCACCCTTTGGCCAGGAGACGGCTCTGACAGCCATTGTGTGCGCCTGCTTGCAGCTGAACACTACCGTGGTGTGGGTTGACACCACGCCATTCTCAACATCCTACGCCACTGGGCTTGGAGCAACGTCAGATGTGTCCACACTGAGCTGTGTTGATCACATCAACCAGGTGAGGCCTGTGTCATCCCTTGTAGTGTTGCTGGGAGTTCACCATGGGATCAAGCATGCCAGTGTTGGCTTTCTGCATGCAGTGCTGTAACTCCTGTGGTGTGACCAGGTTGCATATGACCTTGCACGGGAGCTGGGATTCTACCTATTTAGCAGGCAAAGCCTGATCTTGTCCGGGAACTTCACCGAGAATGGGGAGTTTCCTCTGCATCAGTCCACACCTGTCATGCGGGAGGAGCTGAGCCTATTACTCTCGTGGCTTGGTTGCATCCAGCATGACTCTCGCTTTGCTTCCTTTTAGTTCTTCGTCTAACGCATATATTCCGCTTGGATCACAGTTTTGAACTGATCGAGTGGTTCTATAGTCTGCTCAAGCGCAAAGGCAGTCTTATAGCTGGCCGTCTTGCTGATGGATGTTGTCATACTGTTCATTAATTTACAATTTCATTGTGTCAACTAGATCTAGACATATAGCGCAAATTATTTGATTGGTGTAGCGGTTTGAATTTGCAATTAAGAAGCCTGAAGTTCATGCCCAATTAGCGCCACCCTTGATCTAAAAAAAGTGTCTGGCATCATGATGAGGTTGCAGCTCATCTGGTGGCACAAAAGGGAGCTTCCTGAGCATGTTCTTGGACCTTTGGCCTTATCGATTTGCCCATTGATTATGGTAATCGATCCAGGAGACGCAGGTCATGAGGTTGTCTAGCACTGCTAGTACGGTCCCGGAGGACTCCATAATTGATTCAACAATCTTCTATCTCAGAGGCAATGCTCTTGAGGAAGTGGACAAATTCAAATACTTGTGCAGTATGCGCTCTGCAGATATGTCAATGCAGCCAGAGATTGCTAGCAGGTTGAGCAGAGCAGCTGGGGCTTACCATAGATTGAAAAGACTAAAAGTTTGGGGAGACAGGCACATCTCCCAGAGAATCAAATTGATACTGTGTAAAGTCTTAGTCCAGTCCACTCTGTTGTATGCATGTGAGACGTGGGCCATCGCAGATTGTGATGTCAAAAAATTTTAGGTTTTCCAGATGAGATGCTTGAGAAGTCTCTGTGGTGTCAGTCTACTGGATAGGTTCCCAAATGTTGAGATTCGTGCAATGTGCAAGGTACCTCAGATTGCAGACTTGCTCAGATATAGATGCCTCCGATGGTTGGGACATATGCATATGGCTAGGATGGATCCTGTCAGGATGCCTTTGCAATTAATGTTCAGCACAATGCCAGGCACTGGGGCTGGAGGCAGACCATTGAAGAGCTGGAATGATTATGTAAGGGATGACCTTGATGCTATTGGGCATGCATATGACTGGTGGAGGAAGTGCAAGAACCGAGAAGACTGGAAAGCTATAATCCAGGTGTTGCTTGACGTACCTAGTCCTTAAGGACTGGAAAACGTGTAATAATAATAATAATAATAATAATAATAATAATAATAATAATAATAATAATAATCGATCCATTGGAGGCCTCACAATAAGAACGATCTTGATCTTGCTTAATTGCTTTTGGCAAATAGGCACAACTGCATTTGCATGTATTCAACAATCTTATCTGTTCTACAAACATAAACAACCAATGTGCGCGCGACTGCACGTGCATGCACACAGCATGAATACTACAATGTGCGGCACTGTCTCATTGTCACTCAGTCATCTAAAGGTAGCTCTCCAGGTACTTGCTCAAATCTGCTGCTCTACAATAATGTACAATGGTTGGGAAATTATCACTACACACCCTGTGAATATTACATAAAGACCGCGAGGTCTTAATTTTACACATGCAATCCTCAATCACCTTCTGAAGTTCTAAGCTGATGACTGCTGGCGTTATATGCAAACACGTTGAGCCCAGGCACCGATGCCAGTGACTGCAGGGCTCTTCTCCACTCAGGAGACATGTCAAAGAGGGACTCGCCGTCAGGCGTGACTGGGGTGGGTATAGATTGTGCATCATCGCTGCCTCTGCAATCTGCTGGTGCCTCATCAGTAGATCCAGGTGTATATCTGCATGGATCGGTGGGCTGCTTTGCAGGACTTGACAGCACAGATGTCCTCTCTGCCGAAGAGTAGCGTGCCTCATGCAAATCAATGGCTGCCGGGGCAGATTGGCTGCACGCAGCTGAGCAGGAGCTTTGTCTGCACACGTCCTCATGAAGCCGCATAGTGCTGCTGCAGGCCCTGTCTGAAGTGTGGCTTTGCGATTCGGAAGTGTTCATCGTCTGCAACAAATTACACATTCTTGAAGGATTGCACACACCAGTACCAGTTGAGCCGGTTTTCAGGAAAGAGCCAAGTATGACGTTGAAAAGCACTTGACTTTATGGTCCAGGCCTGACCTGCTGCTGAGCTACAGAAGGCTGGGCAGACGGGCTGAGCAGGGGTGGTGCCGGCCTCTGCATCGCCTGAACAGACTTCCTTGCTGTTGCAACGAGCCTTCTGAGGCCCGCACCCTACAGCATTTCTCTTTTGCTTAGCACCTCTGCATTTGACATGCGCCTCTATAACGTGATATGCTTGAGATCTATCACAGGGGTGCAAATCTCAAGAGCTCCCTCTGATGACTGGCAGGCACCTGAGCAAGGCGCAGGCTGCTAGCAAAGCAGGGGTGCAGCAGAAGGCAGCGTCCGCCATGGGTGACAGGCCGCCGGCCATTCACGGTCCCACTCACACTCAACGAGCTCCTCAGCAGGTACACAGATGAACACCGTGCCGTGACAGACAACAGCTGGTCGAGCCTCACCCTGAAGCCCAAATTCAAGCACGCTGGACACCAGTGTTTGCAGTATTAACATCAAAAAGAAAAGACAGATTACTGGCGAACCACCAAGCGGGCGTATAGGGAGGCAAACCATGCGAAAGCTGTTTTTTCAGCGCCATCCACAGCATGCGTCTCAGCATTTTGCCGCATGGCAAGATAGAACATGAGGGGGTCCATGAAGGGAAGCAGAGCGATGAACATATTGTATTGGCCCTGCATGTTGCCACACACACATGTACATATTAGGCCTTTCACAGTGGCCATCAAAGAGGAGCCTTTGAAACCAGTCATATATCATAGGATTTGAACCCTATCAGACATGCAAAGGGAATGGCACCTTCTTTAGCTTGTGGACGACTTCGAGTGAGTGTCGTTGATCTCGGAGCTGTGCTGCCATGAGGACTTGACTGGCTGCCACACTCGCAGAGTCCACAGCTTGACTGGCAAACATCCCTAGCGTCTCCTCAGCAAATTCCCTGTGATCAGGGTCTCATCACACACGGATGCCTATCAACTACTAGAAGAATGCTGAAGGACTTTTGGGACCTCGCCTGCTTGCAGTGTCCTCAACATCGGCATCTATGGCCTCCCGAGATCCCCCAAAGTCCTTCCCTGGAGACAAGAATTACAGTGTTACTAGGCAGACCACCTGGTCATATCTTGAGCTGGCAGGTCGTCTGCTTGTAAGGGACAGAGTCCAATCTGAGATAAGAGATCTGCAGCAACTGCAGGTCGCTCATAAAATGTGGGAATCCTTACACATTGTCTTTCGCATTCGTCCTTGTGGACCTGTCCTTGTGTCTTCAGCACCAAGGAGGACCAAAGCTTCTCCACAAGGTAGAATGCAGAATGGTAACACGCCTGCTGCTTTGTACTCGAGGGCCAGTTTTGAGCGGGTAAAGTATTGACGTGAGCTTCTTGGTTGTGCCTGTTGCACCTGGTCTTTTTCCATGGTACTCAAGTCAGGAATCACATGAGTGCAGAAATAACAATGCCTGCAACCATGTCCTTCCTGATCTTGGATGTCAAGATTTACTCTTACACGACAGGTTCTCTTCCACTGAACTGCAGGCTGCAGCTTGATTGCAGGCGCAATTTGAAGAAGATTCTGTCCCGGCATGCTGCCCGCATGCGTGATCATGTGCTGACGTCACGTGCAAAGGAGCTTTCCCGTTCTGCGCACCAACAGCGCTGGTCGTTCATCTAAAATTTGCACATGAATGGTGTCTCGTCTCGTCTAGGAAATCTGCGCGTGTGCCACAGGTCCCTTTCTTTGGCACACCACATCCCTCGGAAAGGACGAGTCTTCTGGACAGCGTGCACAAGCACTCCTCTAGAAGATGTGTATGTTGATCAATTTACAGGAAAGAGTTTTCATTGCACACAGTGTGGCAAGTGCTGCACGGTAAGTGGTTCATGTAGGGCCACTCCACCTGCATGGATCTTTAAATGTTCATCGATTTTACCTGCATTGATGTAGCTGAGATGGCTTTGATGTTCCATAAAACTGCATATTCATTGATAAAGCCGCTCTACAGGGAGCTGGGGAGGTTTGGATTGACGAGGCGGATGTGCAGAGACTAGCCAGAAAAGTCCACATTCAGAGAGAGCTCTTTCTTTCGCGGTATGTGAAAAGCTACAGCCGAAAACCTGGATACTGGCTCTTACGTAACACCAATGGCACGCAGGTACAGGGCCCCCACAATCGCAACAGATCACTGTCTGCAAATTGTCTTAAACTCTTTGTCAGGTTCAACCAGACTGACATGGTTCTGCCTCTGCAGGACTGCATCTTCCTGCGAGGCACAGAATGCATTGTGAATGATGCAAAGCCCCTCCAATGCCGGACGTATCCCTTCTGGCCGGAGTTGATGGATCCTGAGGCCTGGCAAGCAGAACGCTTGGACATGTGTGAAGGACTTGATCATCCGGAGGCCTGTGAGCTGGACGTGGAGCAAGCAGCATTGCAATTGAAGGCTTCGACAGAATTTTTTGCCCGAAGGGATGGTTTGCAGTGAGGCTGGACTTTGCTGCTTGTCATCTACAGCAAGTCCTCAAGGGTGCTTGGACGTAGAACAAAATGCGGCCAGATACATATTCTGCTTGGCATCTGTGCCAAAACCAAGTCCTTCAGTTGAAATTTGCAGATAAGCCTAGACCCATGCAATGATCAGTCATTTAGTTATTCCAGGTACTTCCAGGACAGCTTTGGGTCCGCTTGCATGATTAGAGATGTCAATAAAATCTACATGATTGGTGGCACCAGTTGACACACTTTCTAATGTGCAATATACAGTAATCAAGGCAGTAAGTGAGCACTGTGCAGCAACATAGCGCGTGATAATCTGCAGATGCATCACCATCATGGTGAATGATTGTCCTGATAGCTACGTCACATCGGTAGTAAAGTTCCTCTTCTGGATGCCCAAACTCTACAGATCCAATAATTCAGTAATTTCAAGGTCCTGAAGGGTGTTCCGAAGATTTGACTGTTGCCTCTCAAACTCAGCAGCGGGTATGGCAGCCACAGCCTTGACCTCTGAGGTCACCGTGACACCCAGATCCACCCACGAAAAGCAGCCATAGAAGGAGTCTGACTGTGGCAGAATGAGGGGCTCTGCCAGCTGTTCACACTGCAACTCCAAGATGCTGATTGGCTGCTGCTTGCGCCAGCGCATCCGCCTACATTGCCAATGTGAGCTTATTTACTGGCTGTACACCTGAAGAGCTTCGCCTGATCACATTTCTTAAAGCAATACAAAAGCATGCAGCAGCAACAAGCGATGGATGGCCTCACTTTTCCAGGAAATCGGGCCCCAGAATGTGATGTGCAGACAGAGCTGCCACCACATCAGGTTGAAAGGTTGTCCATGCACCGGTAATGGTGGCTCTGTACTTCAAGGCCACGTCTGCTTCTTTTCTAGGGTCAAATGTAAGTTCCTGCAACAAAGAACAGAGCGCTGCAATCATGATCCAGCCGCACTGCTGATCGGTATTCACGAGCATGAGCATCCCGCATCCACTACAATTGCAGCGCACCTGGCTGTATTCAGGAGCTAGTTCTTCTTTGAGGAGGTTTCCATCCGCATGAAAGGAGGTGGGGAAGAGAAGAAAATCCCGGACCTACAATAACATTGATTGCATGTAGGTTCGTCATGGCAGGATTGCGCAGATCTCTTCCAGGATGGGTGTACCATCATCTTTGCCAGTGATTTCCTTCATGACTTTGGTGGCACAAGTATATTTGCCGCTGGACAGCTACCTCTGGCTTGAATACGCCTTCTCGTATCCCCCCCTTTCTAAAAACCACCTGCAACACAATAAGTTCTTGATGACGAATGTCGTGATATATATTCTACTGATGCTGATGCTGCCATGCAGCTGCAAACAGCACTTTGTGCATGAACAAAAAACCACTTACTGTCTGCTGGCCCCTTCCAAGTGCCTCAACTATAGCCGCCCATTCCTTCAGAGCTTTATTAATTGACTTGATATGACACTTGCAAACTGTTGTATGCCTCCTCCATCGGCTTTGAAGTGGGCGATGCTGACCGGCATGTCCGAGAAATTGTCCCACTGCCCTTTCACCCATGTCAAATCTCACGACATTTCTATGATCAGCCAGATTCCTTATTTGATGGATGCTCACGGATGTTCTCCTGCTGGAGTCTTTTGCGAATCCAGCTTCTTCCTTAGTGGCAGCGAGATCATGCCTTTCTCATATATCGCTTCAAAAATTGTATTCGTTGCAGTAGGAAGTCTAGAATGTAACGTTTGCGATCTTTCAATCGTTCATGTCCTCTTCTTGAACCTGTTCACAAGAATATTGTCAAGAGCCTGGTGCAAAGGCATCGGGGTTAGGCCAAGTGATTTAGCCCTTGCAAGTGGAGGTTTTTTCAGCTCCCTCAAAGTGTCATGTCATGTAGCAGTGTGGATGTTCACTCATTTGCATATGCCCTCCAAAGGTCGTGAACAATTATGTATGACAGGACATTTGCAAAGGGTAACCATTCAAAATCATGCGGCATCATCGTGATGCCGCCGAAGCTTTGAGGCAGACTTATAAGCTTTGAGGCAGACTTAATTAATAGCGTTTAACAATGGGGATTGACAAATTGAAAACCTTGAGCTGTGGTTCAATGAGGGATTCCTATGGGAACCAGTGGCTGATCCAGTCAAGACTCCCAAAATCTTCTAGAAGCTCAGGCACAGTACCTTGCAGAGCGCACGTGCACGTCATTGTCCAGCATGCAGGGCTCCAGGGGTCACCATCCCAGCACTATACTTACATAGTGCTTCACATTCCTAACAAAAATTCACAATAGTATGCAAAGTGCAAAACTGGCATGCATTTGCTGATTGCAGCGCATGACCAAGCCTGCCGGCCCGGGGCTACCAGGCGCCAGGGGATGCTTGCACAGCATTGAGGCCAAAAAGGCGCTTTCTGGACATATTGCACATTCTGAGTCAGACTGCCTGTTGCACAGCTGATGTTGCACTGCTGAAGAAACCTCTCGTGTTTGTACAACCTCTCACACACACATGGCCGCTTTAGATTACACATGCCAGGGCAAGCACAGTGACTACTGCTGTCTGTGGACGGCCTCTATCTCCCTGCTGCCTGCCCTGCTTGATGGGGTGGGGCTGCGCATGCTGTCCTCCTGCATGGCTGGTGCCCACTGCCTGAGCTCTTCATCAGCGCCCCAGGGGTCGGAGTTGTCGCTGTGGGGAGACGGCGGCCCCTGCCACGCATCCTTGTTGCGAAGCGAAGGAGGACTGTACGGCCAGCTGCTGTCCTTCCCACGCTGACCAGCGTCAGAACTTGCTGCTGCGTCTGGGCTCTGCAGTCCGGGCTGCAACATGCAAGCAGCAAGTCACGTGGGGATAATTGCAGCCAGTTGCCTCATTATGTGCAGCCTGCTTGTGGCCTGTCAGAAACGGCAATGGGAATGTGGTCGGACCTCGGGAAGGAGCGTATGTACAACTCCTGCCTCCACGTCATCGCCGGAGCCATCAGCGGCAGAGCTGTCCTCCTTTAGCGATGCATCCGCGCGCTTCAGTGCCCGCCTGCAATCATTGAACCTGCTTGAGTGGTGTCCATATTTCCCTCTATAGGATTTGCTCTTCACCAACTGGGACTGTAAACTGTGGATGTGCCCAAATCCAAGCAACTCAGGGGCCCCCCTCCCATATGCAACTACTGCAATAATTCAAACTGGTCCTTTGTACTACAATGGACGCTGCAAATTGTCAGTGTGAAGCCTTGCCTGATGATGAGCGTGGCCCAGCAGGCAGTCAGGAGCAGGAAGAACACGGAGATGCCAGCGAGGATGTAGGTGACTTTCCCATGCGGGCGGGCATCCCCCGCTACAATGGCGCTCACATTTTCCGTCAAAGAACCTGGATCAATGGAAGAACATATCCGGTAAGCCAACAAACCCATCACCCCGCACACTGGAAGAGAACATGTAGAAGACACAGCAAAGCAGCTGCCAGATTGCACCAAGGGCATAGTCTCACCCATGTAGCAGAATAGGCTGCACTCCGGAATGATGCCTGCACGTAGTCAGAAGCTCATCACTGACTCACTCACAGATTTACACAGATCTGTAAACAATACTCACTTGCTAGCAGATTTGGGGGTGAGAGAATGGTGCTCACCAAAGAACGAGACGATTGCAAAGGGCCAGATATGGATTTTCGTGCTGGCCATCAGAACGTTCAAGAGATTATATGGTATCAGCGGCGACAGACGACACAGCAACAGGAGCTTCCAGCCTTCCGTCTCAATTGCTCTGTCCACCTGTCAGAAGCCAAAAAGGATCTGTGTCAGACAGACGAGGAACACCAGCCATCAGACACATTAAGCGCACCAAGCATCTTAATCTATCCCATGCACTTTTTGCTGTAAGGAAAAAAAGGCGCTGGGGATACACCAACACAAAGATCTTCCTGCAGAGCCTCACCATGTCCCACTTCCGCGACTTGCCCCGCAGCATTGCAGATACCAAATCGCCAATCAGGTACCGCGCCAGCAAGAACGCCATGATCTGCCCGATGCCGCCTCCAATCCAAACAGCTAGGAGCCCTTTCCAGAACCTAAGCACACATGATCTGTCTGAGCAGCAACAAATTGGAAATTGACATTTGGTGGCAGGATTGCTAGGGTGTGTCAAAATTGCCTCAGTCAGTACCATGGGAAAGGCTTCTGCAGGAGGCTCACCCAAACACAAAGCCGGCACCAAGGATGAAAATGATGCCAGGAAGCAGGAGGGAGACGTTTGCAGTGTACATGGCAAGAAAGATGGCCCAGCCAGCCCAGTTATTCTGATGTTGGAACCATATCAAGATTTCACCGAAGACAGTGAAGCCCTGCGCATCCCAGAACTTTTCAGCAACCTGTCTGGGTCCCAAGCGTGTTTGGCAAGGCTGTATGGTTCTCAATTCCTCACCTTGACGGACACCAGGACAATGAGAACGATGAGAACTGCCACTATCAGAGCTTTCTCCCAATGCTGTATGATGAAGACCAACGCCTGTTGCCCTGCCCCAACAGTCTTCTCCTGCTCACAACCCAGGTGTGCTCAGTGCCCTGGCCGGTGGGACTTCGCGGATCCACGTGACTAGCCATAAGCACGTAGGCGTTCAAGATAAACTGGTAGGGGCAAAGCTTCGAGTGGGAACCTGTTGTTGGGTAGTTGGTTGTGCAGAAGCTCGGATCTCATCAGGTGGAGGTGGGCTTGGTGCATCCGACGGATTTCTTTTCTCGTCATCATCCAGCATGGGAAGCCGCATGTCTTCATGCACGTCCTCATAACTACTTGACAGGCTAGGTTGCCCAATCATTGGTTGTGTTTTCTGTTGACATGTGACTGGAGATCCTCTGGTCACCATCTTGTGGCACGAATGTCTCTCGTTTCCAGCATTACAGCACGAACAACCCTGAGTTCAGTTGCAAATGACCATCTACCGTGCCCGAAAAGCTCGAAGTGTTTGTCGACTGGCCTCCGTGTCTACGGAAACGAGCGTCTCTAGGTTTCGTGCAGCTCTTTCAAACAAACTGTCCACTGCAAAACAATAATCTCAAACCTCAAAGAATCTCTTGGAAGCAGCAGTGATGTCGTTTTCCCTGGATTCGCAGGCCGAAACGAAGCGTCTCTTGCTGACCATGATGGCGATCTCAAACCCTCTTTGGATAAATCCCTGCAGATAGACGCCAGATGGGATCAAATGTATCGAGACGCTAGCTCGCCCAATCTGCCGAAACATCGATCTAAATGCTGGTGTCAACACATCTTGCTCAACAGGGACACTGCTGGGAAGTTGAATCGATGGTTGCCAACAATACATTCGTAAAGCACCGAACTATCTAGCCCTTGAATCAAGCACATTGATATTGGCTTATACAATGCAGAGAGTTAAGGACCTTTCTCGTTGCAGATCACCTGCTGAATTCAGATGTACACGCCTTTTGCAAAGACATTGCCAGTTTGGCTCACACCTGACGCGGCCTGGTGAGATCCTACTGTACTTTCATGTTGTAAGACAGGTCTAATCATTCAAGCTCTGAGTCTGCAGCTTGGTTCCAAAACATCTTTATTGCTGCTTGCAGTGAACCCACACAGAAGCTGGAAACGTATTGGCCGACTTTGTGCACAGAATGCACTGAGTTTGAAGCCTGCAGAGGGGTCCTTTCCAAGGCCCCCACAGCAAATGTCAAGAGGTGAGGCCTTCCTGGCTAGGCACTTGAGTGTCCTACAAATGCTCAGTACAGCGTGGCATGCGCAGCCCAATGACACAGCGGAGGTTCATCTGTACTCAGCCAATTTGTTGTCTTGTCTGGCAGATGACTCCAGTGCAGAGAGCACTAGCGGCAGGACTGAAGACGATGGCTGGTTCATGGACTTCCTGGGAATGTCCTTGCGATACCTGCAGGTACACCTGCCATGAGTACCAGTCAATGATCTCTATGATGACTTGCAAGCAAGTGACATGGTTGTTTACTTGCTTGGAAGATAGCGTTGTCTGTAAGTGCGATGCTGTGTCTGGCAGGCCACCACTGACAGGCGGCCAAAGGCGCAGTCAGGGGCGCAGAAAGGCGACGGAGGTTTCAATTTTGGCGATTTCTTGAAGGGCGATCTTCCAGGGAAGCTGGGCATCATCTTGGTGCGGTCCTCATCTGATCATGAAACAGTGGATATAATGTTTCAAAGCTGCCATGGAGTGAGGCAGAGAAGGGATCTCAGACCGCTCTGGTGCGTTGCAGGCTCTGATAGTGTTCTCCAGAGTGGGGGTTTACATGCGGCTTCCGGGAGTGGATGCCGACAGATTTGCAGAGACTGTGCAGAGTGGAGGCATCCTCGGCTACATCGATGCCCTGTCGGGCGGCTCAATCTCAAGGGTCGGCATCTTCTCCCTAGGTGAGAGAATTCATACACATGCACCGCTTGCTTAGGCACCAAGAGCATCTTGGCACCGCTTGTGGAAGTGAATAGAATACTTTGCGCAGGAATTGTACCATACATCAATGCCTCCATCATCCTGCAACTGCTGGCCACCACCTTCCCATCGCTGAAGAAGCTGCAGCGCGAGGAGGGGCCCCAGGTGCTGATCAAATGCCCCATGCATGCTCACTTATCCAACAGCACTGGATTGGCGCAAGAGTGCAGGGCCGCAGAAATGACATGTGGGTTGTGTGAGGCAGGGGCGGGCGCGCTTCCAGCTGTACCAGAAGCTGCTGGCGCTGGCAGCGGCAGTGATCCAGGCGGTGGGGCAGCTCACCTACATCCGTCCGTTCGTGCCCGAGTGGGACGCCACCTGGCTCGTCGTCAACTCCCTCACGCTTGTCGCCGGCGCCATGGTCCTGGTGCATGTGCGAGCCTGCCTGGTCACCTCATTTGTCCTTGGACTTCAAAGATTCCCTTTTTTCACAGACTGTGCCTCTGCTGAACGGCTTGTGATCTTGGGCAATACCAACAGTGCAGCCGGGGGCTGCCACGTGTTTGCTTGCCTCTTTATTCAAGGCTGTCACAGATGCACGGCTGCAAGGCAGGGATTGAGGTGCTGCATGCCTGTGCTGTGCCAGGTGGCGGACATGATCACAGAGCTGAAGCTGGGCAATGGGACTTCCATCCTGATCACAGCCAACATTGCGAGCGCGTTGCCGGCCAGCGTGGGTGCGGCCGTGCAGCAGGCGGCTGACAAGGATTCCTCCAGCCTGCCCATCTACGGGCTTGCCTTCTTTCTCACCACCCTCGGCATTGTCTATGTGCAGGAGGTGAGCCGCTCAAGTTCATAATTTGCCAGCTCTTATGTGTTGTCCAGGATTTTCTGTGTGGCAGTGATTGACTTGTTGTGTCTTCAACCGCACAGGCTGAGCGGAAGATCCCCATGAACTATGCCAGTCGCTACCGCAACTCGGCCCTCTCGCAGCAGTCGTACCTGCCCTTCAAGGTGCCTCTCTCCTTTGTATCTTCCAGACATGTTTTCCGCAGCTCCTTGCACCTGGACGAATGACCGCCAAGAACAGGCATCGTGCAGAGCATCCCTTGACATCCCCGGGCGGCTCCTGTGCAGGTGAATGCCACTGGTGTCATGCCGGTCATCTTCTCATCAACGCTGATGTCGCTTCCTACGGGCCTTGCTCGATACGCGCCCTGGCTGGAGCCCGTGGCGGCTGCTCTTGGGCCCACCGGCTTGCTCTACCTGCCAGTACGCCTCTTTGTATATTCTGCCCTTCTCCAGTACCCGCGGACTGCAAATGGATGCGATATTCTAAGGCAATGATGAGACTTGATGCAGCAAGACCAAGAGAGGGCGCTCCAACTCCGGGTGGGTGTGTGCTGCAGATCAACGTGCTGCTGATCGTGCTGTTCAACTACTACTACACCTTCCTGCAACTGGACCCCAAGGACATGTCGGACCAGCTCAAGCGCGCGGGCGCCTCCATCCCGGCCGTGCGCCCGGGCCGCGCTACAGCGGACTACATCACCAAGACCCTCAATCGCATGTCCATCCTCGGCTCCGCATTCCTCGGTGCCCTCGCCGCCGCCCCGCCCCTGGTGGAGAGCGTCACCGGCCTGCAGGTGCCCCCCCTGCCTTCCCTCATTCTCAATCTTGTTGCAGCCGCTGCCTATGATCTGGCCACTAGCTATCGCAAAGAGAGAGGCCTGGCATTTTGCTGATGGGTGAATGTGGGCCCTGCATCTGCCTTGGTAGTCAGGTAGTCCTGGTCCACTGGTAGAATTACTGATCACCTATCAGCAACTGGTACGACTTCAAGAGCAACCGTGCAGAGGGTGTGTATTGCTAGAATGTAAGTCTTGTGCTCAGTCTCACTACAATGGGCTGTGCAGGCGTTCAGGGGTTTTGCCGGTACCAGCATCCTGATTCTGGTGGGTGTGGCCACGGACACAGCGCGGAGGGTCAAAGCAGAGCAGGCCATGCAGCGCTACAAGGACTATGACAACCTGTATGACGACATTTAGACTGACCTTGAGTGCGTTGGGGATTTGCCGCCGGTTGAGTAGCTGGATGCTGGTCGGCACATGCCATGCTGGCTGACTTGGGGAGTGATGAAATAAGCATTACTTAAGCATAACTTAAGCATAACTTAAGCACTTGAAGTGGTGGCAGCTGGACTTCGATTGTTATCTATGAAGTACATGAGGGTCTTGCCGCCATTTCCAATCATACCATCACCGTGACGGCCTCAATGCAACGTGAATGTACATGCTTGCACTGACTCAGCACTGACTCAAGTCGGACTTGAGAACTTGCAGATCAAGCTGACTATAGTACTCGTGATTATGGAACTTTGTGTGAGCGCAATATTACCAAAACCAAATGTTCCGCAACATGGGACTCCCATGGTTCGGAACCATTACTGAAGCAGGATGCATGTTAAGACGATGCGAAAATGAGCAAGATATTTCCTTCAAAGGGCTGAATATCACCCCTCAGGAACCTGATGGCAGTTGTGTGCAGGGCACCACGTGGTGCCCGTGCACGTTTGGCAGGCCCCTGCAGGGTATTTTTGGGAGTTCCAGGTTTCTCGAGAGGTTTTGAAATAGAAATTCCGTAGTACACTTCTTTCAAGGAAGTTCTTCGTCATGGCACCTCGGTGACAAACTCTGGGCCTTGGTGACTGTCGTGGCGTGACGACATGAAGGGCAGTGATGAATTTCCCCCACTTTCTCGACCCTCTTCCAGGACAAGATCATCAGCTGGATCTCTGGATCTGCACTTCGTCACAGCTGCAGCTGAGATACCGAAAGCAGAGGTCCCCTCTTAGATTCTATATGCATCCCACGCAGCAGTAAAGGTTTTTTTTGTGCTGCGCCTGTCCGACCATGGGAAACGGGAGTCGCAGCCATCACCTGCTCAAGCACGCCCTGCCCGAGGTGGACGTGAAGGAACATTTCGGCAGCATCGAGCCAAAGGAAATAACTCGCGAGATCAGTCGCCTTGGACAGCGGGACCTGCAGGTGAACCTCTCTCAACGCCTTCGCTGCCAAGAGGAACTTGCGCGCTCCCGTCCTGCGCTGAAGCCCTGAGGATGTTGTCTGTCCGTAAACGCAGGCCAAGTTCCGGGCAGTTTATGGCACGCAGACGTTTTCAAACAACAACATGTGGCTCCGTCGAAAGCTACTGGAAGGTGTGGCGCCTCCTGCTGTTTATTTTGGCCCAACAGCTGAAGATTGTGATCTGGCGCTGCGTTTCGCCCGTGTGTCCAGATTTGGAGATCTTTTGCCATGTTGGATGGAATGCATGTATACCAGTGGGGCTTCCGGCATGGTGTCTTGATGCGATCATCGCCCTGAGGTGTTCAGCAGCTCACAGTCACCGAAGACGCGTTTCACTCCGTCGATCGGTGTGATTTCTGACACGCTGCGCTTGTGCGTCGCTCTGGGCGCTGAAGGTGTACTCTCTGTGCCTGTGCAGCCGCGGGCCTGCAAACGCCGAAGGCGATCGCCAGGGGGCGGCCCTCCACCAAGCAGGCCAGGACCTTGACCTTAGGCGATGCGCTGGATGGCGACAGCAGTCCTACCGTATCGGGCAGTGACAGCTTCGGCTCGCATGATAACAACCTCCGGACGCCATCACCTGTCGCCAGTGTCATCCGGCGCACCAAGAGGTCCGTGGAGGTTGTGTGACAGCATAACCCTTGATTTCACGGAGAGTACATAAGGGCTTGGCGCGAGCGTGAGGCACAGCCATGGAAGTTTACAATTAGGGATGTTCATTGGCATTGTGCATTTTTTATGCCTGTGTGCTTGGTTTCGTTTGCCACTAAATATGGCGAATTGGCCTGATTGCCTGATCGCCCACCATTAACAAACCCTGCGGGAGAATCAACGCTTAACAGACAGTCAGTGGCCTTAGTGAAGCTGGAATGATGCTGTGGACCTCTTCTGACTTTAATCCGGCTGTACTACAGGGCGCGAAAACCTAAGCAGTTCGATGACATGCTGGTCCTGAACCAAGGGCACGGCCAGGCGGTATCTGATGACGAGGAAAGCGGCCACGAGCTCAAGATCCCAGCTTTACCCCCTAGCTTCCACAGGTGAGGGCCCCTGCATTCTCCTCCTGCAGCACTTCCAGAAGATCCCAGCTTGCAGATCAAGGTGCACTGCTCTGTTGATGCAACCACACAGCGAGCAGATGAGAGCGCAGTCAAAATTCGCTGAGTGACGGTGCCTCAGGGCCACCATCTTCATGGAATGTCTCTTGACAGCCACGACCCTGGGTGTTTGCAGGCGGGACTCGATGCACGAATACGTGCTGCTGCCCTGCAACAGCGGCACGCTGGTGGATGACATCATGTGGTGCCCCACGGCCAGCGACAGCTACAGCCCCGGCCACATCATCGGCTGCGCGCCCCTCACCCCCGAGCTGCCACTCACGCGCCTGGAAATGCCGGGCTTTGCCTCCAACGTGTGCAATGTCGCCGCCAGCAAGATTCTGGCCTCTGCGGAGGTGCTCGGCTGCGGCCCGGCCGCTGCCGACGAGGGCAACTTGTCCCTGCCGGTGTGGGCGCGGCTGCCGTCCAACGACCACTCCGCCTCGTGTGACCTGGACGACACCTCCGCGCAGGACTCGCGCTCCAGCGGGTGCCTCGGCTCAAAGCCAATGCTATTCGACCGCATCATGGCCCCCCCCACGCCGCCGCGGCTGCTGGACAGCGCCTCGGCCGCCTCCATCAGCCTGCTGCACGAGAGCCCCTTTGCGGCCACCTTCGGCCTCAGCCTGGTCGGCGCCCCTGGCAGCCAGGTCACCATGCCCTTCACGGGACCTGACGACTTTGACTGCTTTGCGCCCGCGCCGCCCCAGGCAGCCACCTCTGACGAGGAGGCGGCCGATGTGTTCGAGGGGAGGGCCATGCAGGCGTTTGACATGGCAGACAGCTGCGCTTCTGAGAAGTCGGTGCTGGACCTCATGCTGGACCTCAGCAGCCCGCAGGAGCTGGCCCACGACGACGACCTCGATCTACCGCCCCTGTCTACCATGTGGGACATGGAACAGGTCTGAGCAGCCCCCCAGCGGTGCTGCTGTCTCGCAACGCCAGCGTTGCCTCAGCGCGGCGTAAAAAACTTGAAATCTTTAATGATTTCTGTACCTACTTATTCAGTATCTCACGCGAAGCCCCTATGCGTTTGCTGGCAGCAATACACTATTTATTTGACCTGTTGGCGATGTCTTGAGCTGGATAAGTTTGCGTTGCAGCAGTTTCATCTGTGTTTAGCCTGACAAGGATGGAGATCATCTACAGGTGATCCCCGAGAGCAGCCAAGCTGACACTGAGGCAGTCAGATGAATGGATCTGGCCATGTCATCACTGTCTTCAAATGTACAATTCCATTGCAAGATATGGAGTCCTGAGTCCTTGTTATGCCTTCCGGCTGATGATATGTCATTTTGTTCATTTATTTTCGGTCTGGGCATCGACTTTGAACACAGGTGGTAGGATGTGTTTGTGTGTCTTTTACAGAGAGGGGCTCTTGATTTGATTCGCATTAGGAAGGCTGTTGCTTCAGGAGGTGTGAAGACATGGCATGTCACTGGACCGGTCCTGGTTCCGCTGCCTGGTGCAATCGGCGTGTTTGTCTCAGTTCATGAAGGTCAATGAAGGTAGTCAATCATCATGTGGGGGTTGGTCTGGCACGTGATGCAAAATCTCTGTCAAGACTGCCCCTATATGCGCGCACTGCTGTTCCTCTCTGGGAGACTAGCGCAATTTCGGTACATCTCTGGGTTAATTGTGTTGAACATTCTCGGAGATTACTGTATTCATGCTGCCTGCAACGGCAGTCACTGCACCATGTGGTGCTCAGATGTAGATGACGGGGCCTCAAGCCCTTGAAGTGTGAAGGATTTGTGACTGTTGATGCAGGCCATGCGTACAAGAAGAGCATGCGCTGAAGAGATGCCTTTGATGTACTCTAGAGATGGTGCTTTGCATGCACTGCCAGTAACTATCCCAGCTATGTGTAAATTGTAAGGCACTTACTCCAGCCAGAAGCTTATCAAGCTCCTCCGTGGGAGAGCACATGAGTTTGCATGAAGGACATGCAGCCAAATCAGATGTTCCAATGTTCAAACTTGCAATTAATCTTGAAGCTTTGATGTCTGCATACCATTTTCTCTAAGTGATCTGTAAGTTACAGCTTCCTCTTGAAACCAGCGCTTTGCATTTCCAGTGGAATTCTCGTCATCCTCAATGTTTCAAGACTTATCCCTTCGTTTGCCAAACTTCCACACACTTTCATGTTGGAAGGAGCACACCCTGGGCGTGCATGCCATTCTGCAACATACGGGCATCTCCACAAGTGGTCCAGCTAGAAATGGTTGTCTGACGGGCGTTACGGTTACGGTGCCAGAATGGGTTGATCTGAAAAATAGCAAGCGAATATATACACGAGACTCTGCTGCATTTGATATTTGGGCAAGAAAATGGCAGCCTTCAGACGAGACAGCGATGAAGAAGACGTCAAAGAATGCTGTAAGACCTTCACACCCACCGACTCATGGAGCGTAACAGGATTGGCGAAGACAGGCTGATTGAGTTACTTGCTTGATGCAGCAAACTGCGGAGAGATTGGAGACTTGCTGAAGTGCAGCCGATGCCAAATCGCTTGGTTTTGTTCCGTGAAATGCCAGAAGGTGCGCGATCCGACGGTGCAAAGGACAACACTGTGTGTCATTTTACACTCGATCAAGATTGCGTTCCTATCTGTAAGACTGAAACAAACTTTTGCAGGCATACTGGCCTTTTCACAAGGCAAATTGCTACCGAAACGAGTTTGCAGACTTGACGGCAGCCAGCGAACCCAAGTTTGCTCGCTGGATGCGCAAGCACCAGAAGCTGGCTGTTCTCAAAGATGATGAGGTTGATCGTCTGGAACGTGCGTCAGCAGCATGCACAGGACCTTCAAGGCATGAGGTCATGGACTCTATGTACAACAAGCTGGACCCCAGACCCAAAGGTGCAATGCCTGACCCTGCAGATCTGAGCATTCAACTGCGCAATACTGTACATAGTTGTAGAAAGCTTTTGAGCTCTCTCAAGAGTCTGAAGCATTGCAGGTCCATCTTACTCTTTAGAAGAGCGGCGTGCCATGCATGAAGCTGAAGAAAGCTCCCAGACAGAGGTGCTGACATCCAGCTCACTGAAAATTTTGCATTGGCTTGCAGCAGCTAGCACATTCTTTGTGTTGGCAATCGCATGCAGCACATCTCATATCTCATATGCAATAAATTGATTGCAGGCAAAGCGGTTGGATGCTGGTGGTAAAAGATGGAGTGAGATCAGTGTGCCATCGGATCTTGGACTGGACTGCGGTCGATACAAATGGTGGCAGAACCAGTCCTATGTGGAGGTCTTCTTCCTGATCCCTGAGAAGGTCATCGCCAAGCAGGTACCCCATCAGAAGTTGGAGCTCTTACCCAAAGACCTCCACTGTGAAGGCTTAAAGTATCCTTTCTGACAACAAGTGACCGGTCATTAGAAATGGGAATTGCTTGCACACTTGCTTCCCCCATAAAAAGTGTCACTGTTGTGCAGGTTATTGTGCGCATGGCGCCCAGCGATGTTCACGTGCAGCTTGGGGAGCGGCATGCGCTAAAGGGGAGCTGGTATGGAGAGATCAAGCAGGATGAGAGCACCTGGTTCATCCAGGATGGAGTGCTCAGCATGCAGCTGCTGAAGCGCAACCGGCGCGGCAACTACGCCAATGGCAGCAACAACGCAGACACCTTCTGGAAATCGGTGCGCTCTTACAGTACCTAGCATTGTCGCGATCTTGAATTTCCTCCAATCACCCAAGATCAATCACACCTATTAAAAATGGGCAATACTATCACCATGCCAGAAGCAGTTCGTCTGTCAACGATAAGCAGCATGAGGGAATGCCATGGCACTGATTTCATGGCCATTTGCCTGGTGCAGCTTGTCAAGAAGTGCCCAGTCTCCGAGATGATTCAGCGGAAGTACCCTCCGACAAGCTACTACAGCTCCTATCTGGAGCTGGAGCAAACATCTGCACCCAAGAGGCTCACCCAAGGGAGGACACCAACCCACGCAACAAAAGCAAGCTGATAGTGTACAATGCTGAATGCCAGCTGGCTTTATTCAGGCGATTATTTTCACTTCCTGTTGAGTGAGACAAAGCAGCTTTTGCAATGTACAAGGACAAGGACACCTGACAATTTGTTAAGGTGACATGTAGACAGTACCAAGACAACAGAGCCCATCAGAATCATTGCAGTGCTTTGGGCTGTCCGGACAAATGACACTCAGATAGTGAAGCCACGAGCTTCCAAGCAAACGACGACACCGTTCCTCTGTGTCGACATCTCACTCACCCTCGTACAGTGCTTAAATATACAGGCTTAACAGTCAAGACAGAATAGGCGCCGCCCTCGTTACAGCTCACCAGCGATAGGGACACCTAAAGGGATGTCCGGGTAGGCCAAGCACAGCATGAGCTTGATGACGGCCGCTTCAGGAGTCATCTGAGGCCCAGCTTCCACGCCCATATCCATGGCAGCCTTGCCGCTCTTATACAGCTCCGGGTGCAGGGGCCCTGAGGCACACTGGCTCGACAGGTACACCTGCTCGGCAGACACAGCAAGATAAATTGCCATGTAAATTGGTGCTCACAGTTCTTGCTTTTCCCTTGACGTTTACAGGGATCTTGACGTTCACAGGGATTCACCAGCCAATTGGTCACATGACTTTCCCAGTGAGTGGTAATACGGTAGTCCTGCGGTAATCTTCCTCTTGCGCCCTTTGTATAGAGCAAGCCCCACACATGCATCATGAGCAGGACAGATCTATCATCTTCAGGGGTATGTACACTGCCAGCACTACCGGCTGTTCTCTGGTGGCCTCAGCATTCAGAGCAGGCCTCCCGCATGCAGCATAAGCAGCGCACATTCATCGTTTGTAGAAATGCATGCATACAAAAGGGATGCATGCAATGAAGCTCACCTTGATCCCCTGCTTCACTGTTTTCTTCAGCCACGGGAGCCACCCGAGGCGTGGCAGGTCGGGCATGTTGCCCACCCCAAAGGATTCCAGCACGACCCCCCGAACGTTCCTGGCCTTCAGATCACCGTACCTGACCCAAGCAGCAACCTTCTTGAGTCTCACATGTGGCACTGCACGATTGTGGTCTCGACATTGTGTACAGGGCCATCAAAGGTGCAAAGAACGCCAGTCACAAGAGGCGACAATGCATGTCTTGGTGAGGCCCTCACGCTGTCCTTGGGTCACAGCCGGGAATGATTGGAACTCGGATGACTCGAGTATCCAGGTTGAAACGCGGCCTATACACTCCCTTTACCTGCATTAAAGGCACAGCCATGAATGGTTATATTGCAACCCTGCAAGAGCCAATGGCAGCTCTTCTGAATGGCATTGTAAGGGTGGAGAGGAATGGCACCTTGAGCAGGTAGGACATGTTCCAGTCAACATCTACGCCGAGGGTGGCCAGTGGAGGGTAGTTGATGCTGTCAAATGCCCTGTACGTGCTGCTGTGGACCTGCAAACACCCACACTTCGCATGACTGCCAACAACTAGAGGTATCATACCAGCAATCTCCAGAGAGCTGCTTCTGCTGCTGAGATGGGCAGAGGAGAGAAAACGGACACGAGGCAATGTAAATGGGCAGGTGTATAAGACGGCGCAACGGCCCTAAACGCTGTATCAGCTTGTAAACTGTCCAAAGGCGACACATTTGGCGATTGGAAAATTGGGCGGACCTTCTGGGCGCGGTTGCCGCGCATGAGGCGGCCGCCAAAGCAGATGGCAACCTCCTGCAGCTGCGTGTGGGGCGGCGCAAAGAACGAAGTCGCGCACGTCACCGAGTCGATCAGGTTCTGCCGCGCATCGGACCTCGGCATGGACAGCGGCAGCTGAGACCCTGCATGCGCACGCAGCCGTTCACAGGCTGTCCCCCACCCGTTTCTTGTGCGCCCTAATTGGGCAACACACAGAATATGCATTGGCGCCAGACATCATGCAGCAGAAGCGCGCCTGTCATGACGATGGGTTTCTTGAAGCCGGCTAGAAGCAGCGAAAGAGCGCTGGCGGTATATGCCATCGTGTCCGTGCCTGCGACGCATCAGAGGCCACTCAAGCCAATTCTATACTTGGTGCCCCAGCAGCATGAGAGCTCCAATTTCACCCCAGAGCCGGCTTCCGGAGGAAACGTCTATTATGCAGATGGACATCACAAGGCCAGGACAGGGTGTTATTGGCCTCACCGTGCACGATGAGGAATGCGTCGTAGTGGTCGCGGTTGCGGTGCAGGATCTTGGCCAGCTTGACCCACTCGGGGGGGCCCACGCGGCAGCTGTCCAGGTTGAAGGGGATCTCTAGGCGCAGGTTGGCGTACGCGCGCAGCTCCGGCACCGCCGACAGCAGGTTGTTCAGCATGGCACCTGCCGCGCAGCCCAGCGCCAGACTTGATTATTTCAACCGGCCACACCTAATTAAGATTTTAGTATTCCTCCTACGAGCTCCATCTGCCAAAGGCAAGGTGCATCTGCAAAGAGGCATTCCAGCTGCAGGTCAAGGCTGCCACATATCCTACTCCTCAATGGACTCGCCAGGTCCAAGCAAGATCCAATCAACCGTGAGCATGGTGCTCAGTATGTATACCGCCCCCGGCCAGCGGGGGCAATCAAAATTTACATCCCAGACAGCAACAGAGAAAGGCTGCGCGGCCAGGACTGTGCACAGCAAGGCAGCACTGACCTGGGCGCAGGGCGCCGGCTGGAGAGAAGGAGCCTCCGGTGCCGGGCTTCAGGTGGACGTGGCCATCCACGCCGTCTGGCTCATAGCTTTGCTCTGCATCCATTCCCAGCGTTCCTCCCGTGTGCAGGCACAGCACCCTCGGCAGCGGCCTGCTCACCATCAACAGCGGCACTGCGAGCAGCGAGAGCAGCATGTTCTCAGCCACTTGAGAGCAGAAGCCTGCATTATGATCAGTGGTAAAGGTTGGCATGCAAGTCCAGGCTTCTTCAAGTATGTGAAGTGCACCTGGCCTTGTGTCTCGCTCCGGCACCGTCCGTGGAGGCCCTGTGCCATTCAAACTGGCAGAGCCCTGCTCTTTATCGCTATTTAGACTGAAAGCCTCCGCACTCTCTGCCAGTGAGGTACCCTCAGCACTGGCCTGGGCCTTTGGCTGGATTAGGCCTGCTTTCACCTTGTGCCGCGGCTTCCTGTCACCTCCGCTGCCAGGATGTGCAGGCGTCTCTGCATGTGCAGAGCTTGACCTTCGGTCCGGCAGCGCCTGTGTCTCTGCATCTTCAGCTCTGGTCATTCCATTGGTGTTTACTGAGCTGCTGTCAGTGCTTCGTTGATTATCTTGTGGATTTTCCCCCATTGAAGTTGTCGATGTGTCTCTGAATGGGGACTCCTTGGCAGGGTTGCCAGACAGTGCTGAAAGACCTGAGCCAACTCCTTCACTGTTGACTTTTGAAGCACGCCTCGATTGACATCTGGACGGGACTCTGCCTGGTCGCAAAGGCCTCACAGATGCTGGTGGTGGCATCGACAGCCAGTTTACTCCTCCCTATCAACCACAGCTGCAGACTTTGAGATCCGCTTGAGATGCGACGTAACTCACCTTCGACCACTTAGTTCTTGAGTAGAACTAAATTTCGTATAATATATTGATCGATGAACGACAGCTACCTGGATCAACAGAGGCTCCATCATTGTCAACCGATCTTCCTCAGATCTTGACCCAGCTAGCCGAAAATCGAAGCGCAGTCATTAAATGCTTTACTTTGATCAATTGTGTCGCATTGTGAATCATTTGGTATCTCGTGCTTTTTATTGATGCAAATTGGGGAGTCCAGAAGGGAAATCTTCTTTCAACGATTCAGAGCTGACCAGCTGCAGCTTCCCAGTCAACATACCTAGCTTCCCATATCTTCTACCCTCCTCCCCTAGGCCCTTTCTTCCTTCCCCAAGGCCTTTAAAGAAATTTTCTCTCCTAGTAATTCCATCTACATTCAGTTCATTGAAGTCAAGACTGATTGTTGCACTGTACACGAGTCATCCAAAATTGTCCTCGCTTGAGGAGTTGCTGGCACGTGTGCACACCACGTGCCGCACGTGGCTGCCACGGTATTCAAGAACCGTTGATTCTTAGCTTCAAAGTCAGAAAAAAGGTTTGGGAAGACAATGTAGCATTGCATCAAGTTCCCATCCCATAAGGTGCTTAATGTGGCCACGGAGCTGGCCTCAACATTAGAATGCTGCATCCAGCTGCATGCTATTAAATTTGACAAAAAGCTAGTACACCCCGTGTGGGCCTCAATGTGTTTTCGCTCTCACTGCACTTGGTCTCGACCTGCAAACATAGTGGAAGTGGGCCATCAGGACATCTGCAAGAATTTGATGGCCACAAACTTTCCTTGAAGCTCTTCCATGCAATATAAAGCGAGTCCTTAAAAACTCACCTGTCTGCTACTGCTATGGCTTTGCTGATCTGCCATGCCGATATGGCTATCACAGCTGCTGGTATGACAATCCAAATGGAGTTCACGATGACAAAGTAGAACCAGAAATAAAGCCATTCTGGCCTGGAATGCTTCAATCCTGCAGAGTTGCACAGCACATCTCATACTGTCCCCTTATGAGAAAGCTGGCGAGATCCAAACAATTCTTCAGAAGGGACACAGCAAAACACACCTTCCAAATAGGTTGTAGCAAAGTAGAGCACATCGCCGTAAATCTGGCCAAAGGACACGAGCAGTTGCAAGGTGTAGCGCCACGGCTTCTGCTTGACAATGCCATACACAATGACAAAGCACAGCGGCCCCTCCACGAAGGCAGTGAAGGCTTCCATGGATATCACAAAGCTGTCACGTGTCGCATACCGAGAGTCTGCCTTTGCATACTCCTTCCCTGCAGGGCAACGGGGTCCAATTAGATTCATCTAGCAAATTTGCCAATCAGGCACCACCCTCCACAGGTGTCAGCATAATTGGGGCGATGTGAGGACAGTAAAAAGGGGGGCGCACATATTTCGAAGAGAATGTTTCCGCTGGTGCTCTTGTAGAAGTCTGACCGGAGCACAACAGCACCTGTGCAGCAGCATGCAGGCAGTCAAAATATTGAGATTGGGCAAGCCGGCGTGTGAGTCTGCCGGTGCGCCAGTGACAAAAGTGCGAAACTCTAGCAAGGTTGTGAGTCTCAACACACAAGAGAGATTGGTAGCGCTCTCTACCGACCTTCGACAACAAGATGTATGATCCCCGTCAGCACAAACCAGGTGAGCACCAACCGTTCTCCAATAGTGAGGTGTTTGCCTTTCCCTACAGCAATCCAAGACTGTCAGGTGGGGCGTGCAGCTTCAAGAGGTCACCATCCAGGAGACCTCCTCATTGGGCTTTGATGATACGTCAGCACACCAGCGATGTTCAACAACGAGTTTCTGGTCTTCATCAAACCTGATAAAGCCCAGACAACAATGAGCAGCAGTCCAGCTGTTCCAAAGAAGGCTCCCAATATCTGATCGAATGGGATGACCAGCGGTTGGTATTCTGGCAAACTCAGATCGAGTGGATAGTAGGGGTGCGAGTTTGACAGGACGTCTGGCTCCTTAAAGAGCCTTTTAGCTGACTCAGAAAGAAAGTGGGAGATTGACATTTTTGAAGAAGATTAGTGTTGTGCAACTATCTGAAAAGGTACAGGAACACAACAACGTCAGGATCCTAATGTTCTCAAGCAAGACGGAAACTCTTCATGATGTCAAGAACGAACACAAGACGTTCTCGGGGCGACAGGAAATGTGATCCCATGCTGCGCACGTGCGTGCATGTGCCATCGGTGTTCTTCTATGCCCTGTTGCGCCTGTTGAAAACTGTAGGATCGGCAGTCCTCTACTGGATGCTTGATTCAGATACAATTTCATATCGTCCAGGTCACTGCAGAGATTAGCATGGCTCTCAGCCATCGCTGTTTGACACATCCAGAGTGGCCCCTCCTGCAGATTCCTATTGATCTAAACAATATATACCTCGAAGGTGACAACCACTCTTCAACTCATGATTTTAAGGGGCAAGTGCTGAGCCGCTCTCCTCTCAGACAAATTTTCAAAGCACTCTGTGGGGAAGACGCATGAGAGACATAGTATTAAAACTAGGCCATCAAAGCCAATGCTTTCGTGTCCTCCTATACCATAAACTTCGACATGAGCTGCATATGATCCCATCACAAGGTTTCGGGGACGAGGTATGTCTTCTCTGCCCAGATATTCCAATCCCCAGAAGGTGGAGCTGGTCTCTCTGCTCTCACTCAGCAACTGCTGAAGGGGTATGCAAATACGTCCAGGCATTGGAGCTGGGCCCGCATACTAACAAGTCTGGACCCGGACTCGTCCTCCTCAAGGGTGTGACTGCCAGTCCTGACATTCTTCTGCAATGGCTGGACACTCCGCACATGCGAGGGTGAGTCTCTGCTGGTTTGCACAATGTTTCTACACAGCTGCACTACATGACATGGTGCTTTGGCAGTGTGTTTCAGAGTGAGATGGTGAGCTGAACATGCAGGATGTGCACAAGGATGTACTCGCTTCATAATGATGTCGAGCCAGCCCATACAGAGGTCCGCCACGATCTGCACATGTTGCGGTGGTGATTGTGCAGTTACTCTCTGTCTGTGCTGTCAAAATTGACTCAACTTGAGATGCTGGAATTGCCTGTGTCAGGAAGATTTGTTGAGAGCCCTGCTGGCGATTCCTGTACCCGTGGAGCCAGTTCGTTTGCAGTGCCATCCCCGAACCCTCGAGGATTTTCTGCAGGTAGTGTGCTTGCGGTTGGGTTGTGATGTTCTGCTGCTCTATTGAGCGCACCTATTGAGTTTAAACTCTTTACAGAAACACCAAATGGACTCTTCCAGCTTCTGAATGCTTTAAGCTCACTTGTGCTGGCAGGACAGCCTGCCTGATTGGGAATTTCATCCACGAGACTTCGGGAGCGTACTCCATTGCGTGGAAATTGATGGGGCCTATCACTTTGGGTTAGATGCCAAGCAGGATGCTTTCCTGTACGCACCCCCAAGGGAGGCTGTAGACAGGCAGTTGATCTGCTGCAGAGCTGAGAAGAAGCTGGAAGAGGTCTTCACAGCCCTTGGCATGCTAGACCAACGATTTGGGCTTGCCATAGATATAGGTGAGCTCGCTTTTTTGTGTGAGCAGACACCAGTCTCAATGATTCTGTGGACATAGGCGAATAGGATCTGGGCTTGTCTGATATTTGCTTGCTGGCTGTCAGGTGCTTCGCCGGGAGGCTGGACAACTTGGCTGTCAAGGCGGTGTTCTCGTGTGCTAGCTGTAGATCCTGCTGAGATGAGCGCGTCAGCACTGCAAGAGAATGTCACCCACATCAGGAGTAAGGCAGCAGAGGCGCTGTCAGAGATAGCTGGCTTTGGACCTGCTGACCTCCTGTGCTGTGACATGAACCATCACCTATGCGACACACTCCCTGTGGTTCAGTCTGCATTTCCATGTGTGCGGAGAGGGGGACTCATTTTTGTCACCCTCAAATTTTTTGGGATAGGCAGGGATCGAAGTAAGTGGATCAAGAAGATAAAGTCTGACTTCAGAGAACAAGCCGAGGTTCTCCAGGTCATCTGGTTACATGCCAATACTGTCAATGAACAGACGCTCATTGCTAAGAGGTTGTAAATACAGTTTTACAAACATTTCCTGTCTGTAGGTCTGTCCTGACCCTCATCCAACCACAATTCTATGCATGTATGCAAGGTGGTCACCACTGAATGACGGTCATCAATTGCTCCTGGGCCGCGGGATCATTGTGTTGTTATTGCATTATGTAGACTTTCGAGGCAGCCCTTCCACACATCCGATGAGTCTCTGGCGCTTGCTCTGCATTGATGTCTGCATGTCTCTTTCTCTAAAACTGGCAAAACTGCAGTATCCTTGATTGAAAGTGTACGCATTGATCAAGACTAGCAGTGAATACAAATCGATCCCCTCAACACTTACATCAGTGCTTGCGTCAGGAAATCCACCATGTCAGATAATTCCGTGGGATTGATGCTGTGATGGAGCCCCTTGTAGGTCTTCATCTGTACATTTGATCCTGCCTCCTTAAGAATTTCAAAGCTCTGCACTCCGAACCTGTACTTCACTGTAGGGTCTGCGTCTCCGTGCAGCATCAGCACTGGAGTAGTCAGATTCTCCTCTGAAATGACACTTTCAGTCCGGAGGGGAAGATAAGCACTCAGCGATAAGACCCCAGCAAGCTGATACTTGCATCGAAGGGCCAAAAGTGCTGTAGCTCCCCCTGAAGACATGCAGCCGGCGTCAATCAACAGCCTCACCCCAGAATAGCAAGCGAGCAGAATTGATGTCAACATGCAAAGAGTCATGCTGACCTTGAGAGAATCCAGCCACCAAAATCTTCGAGTGAGGAATGCCAGCAGAAACTTCAGCTGCAATGAGCTCTTCCACAAAGCTGACACACACACTTCCCAGTCAAGCCTCCAGACACCTGAGGTACTTGCCTTTGGCACTCCATGGCAATCAAGGTAGAGGGTAGATCAATGCATGCAGGATGCCCTGAGCGCGTACCTCAAGCTCTCCCTCAGACCCTGCTCATCTTCCTCCTCATTGATGGCGTCGAGACTCGTCAGGTCGTACCAGCCATTCATCCTCATCCCCATGTTGAGTGTGATGGATCTCTATGACAACAGTACAGAGCTCCTGCAGTTCATGCTTTGCCAAGTGAACTGTCACGGTGAAGTAAGTACCAAGAACACAATGTCTCTACCTGAGGAGCAGTTGGGAAGACGAGTTTTGTATCTGGCAATCTTGGAGCCATCTCAAATTCACCCACATCGGCCCAGCCCTCCCCACTGTCTCCCTATGGGAAGCAGACCACGAGGGAGGTTCCAGAATGATCGTGCCAGGGTGTGAACACAAGGGCGTAAAGCTCTTGAGATTCAAATGTTCGTTTTCAAGCAATAGTAAAGGAAAGCAAGCACTTGAAGTATTCAATGCTTCCTCTCATGGTACTAAGATGGCAAGATGTGCAGACGCACCAGGCCATGCAGAAAGATCACAGATGAAGAGTGCTTCCCAGAGCGGGGCGGGAACACGATAGGGGTAGGATAAGACAAAGTCATGCCTTTTGGTATGCTATTGAGTGCAGTACAACGGACCGATGCGAATTTTCTTGGTAGCAGACTGTGTGAGACAGATAGGAACATAAGCACGCGTAGGAACGGCGGAGAGCCCTTGGACAGTTTCATGCGTAAATCCAGACCATGATGACGTTTGAAGCGGAGATTATGCCCCAGAACGACACAAGAGGAGACTTGAGATCCTAGGGTTTATAGATTCAATGCACGTGCTGTCAGGGTTTGACAGCTGACGTCACCATCATCAAAGACTCAAACATTCGCCCCAAGCGAACAGATTCAAGCCTCCACTTTGACCGACGTTATGGTTGACAAGCTTGCTCCGTCTGATAGGCACAAATTTACACACGAAGGCAGGACGATATATGAGTGGGACCAGAGCCTAAGCGAAGTGAACATTTACATCGAGGTGCCTTCAGGAGTGAAGGCAAAGCAGCTTTTCGTCGAGATCTCAAGCACACACGTCAGCCTTGGAATACGACCAAATCCTCCGTACTTGGATGTGAGCATTCGCTGCTGATAAGTAAATTGATGATGTGAACGTTGGCAAGGCTTAAGCTCCCGTCATCTCTTCTAATCAGATTTGAATGTCCAAGTGTACAACAAAATACCAAAATGTTGCTGCTTCGACATCGCAAGTGTTCACGGCACACAGCGCGCGATGGTGCCCCAAGGATTTCCATCAACATCCTAATGCTTCTATTCCTGTTTTTCAGAGGGATCTGTCCGAGCGCATTAAGGCGGGAGAATCATTCTGGACGTTAGGTGAGTTGTTGTGGGTCCTAGCAATACCGGGATCCTATTGAAGGACAATTCTACAAACAAACAAACACCACCTCAGATACTTAATTCCTCTCTAATTTTGCAGAAGACGGCGTTCTGCATCTGCAGCTTTGCAAAGCGGATAAGGTGGGAGAAGTTAATGCACATTGCGTACTGCATTGCTTACTTCAGCCACACAGCAAGCTGATGTCCAAGCATTGAACAGGGACAGCCTTGGAAGTCGGCGCTTGCTGGCCACGAAATCAACCCCGCGCAGGCAGAAAACGAGAAGCAACGCCTGCTGCTGGAGCGCTTCCAGGAGGAGGTAACTGTGGTGCATTTGGCCGCCCAGATTCGATCGGTGTCAGTGTTGCTTGAAAATATCTGCAAGATGTTCTGAGCAAATGTTCTCTGTCATGCTGTGCAGCACCCTGGTTTTGATTTTTCTGGAGCAAAATTCAATGGCGAGGCCCCGAATCCACGCCTCTTCATGGGAGGGATGAATTCGAGCTGAGGCAATACTAGGTGGCACATTAAAGGAGCAGATAGGGACGAGCTCTGTAGAACTGCCATCTGGTGCCCCGCCTGGGGCGCAGGCATTCGTCCAGGCATGCAGCGCTTGCAACTCAAAACAGGAATAAGTCACCGGCAGGTCAGATTATCAAGGGCATCTAGTCTTGGATTGAGAAGCAGCATTCATGGTCAGCTGCGTCACCTGGTTGGGAAGCCTCTGGGCAAGAGGGCTGTGCAGCAGCAGCCCAGGAGAGCAGTGTCAGCAGTTGCCACTGCAGAGGCAATCAGAGCACCAGCACCAGAATTATCCAGACTTGATGGCAAGCTGAAGATCATAGGTGTGATCATGACCCACATTGCCTGAGGACCTCTGTCAAAAGCCTCTTCAATGGTGCACTAGCCGGCTTTGTATTCTGCCTGAAGTAAGACTCCCTTGACAATGTTGGGGTGTGGACCAGGTCTGGGCGCAAGAGGCATCAGTGCCATCAAGCAGCTGCTGAGGCACGGGGGAGTTGGGGGCCATGAGGTCTGGTGCATTGATGCGGATCGCACATCCATGGACATGCCCACAGCCAACATCCACATACTGGAAACAGATGGGGTGGGACCTTGCCAACTCTTATCTTGCATGTCCCAGCAAGTGTTCTGTGTTGTTCCAGCTTGCTGTTTTAGAGGGCTGACCTCCAGAATCCCTGCAGCTACTCTCTGCATTCTCTGTAATGAGAAGTGGTGTGGATGCCTCTGGATACCTGGTTCGGCTACAATGAGCTGTGTATGCGCGCGTGCCTTGCAGAGTGGAAAGCCCAAGGCAGTGCTGAGTAACGATGTTCTGAGGCGCATCGTCGGAGAGGGTGCGCGAGACCGTGGAGGCAAGGGGAATGCCAATGTGGGCGATGGAGGGGTTGCCTTTGTGCTCACCTCTGCCAGCGCTGTTCCAGGCAGCACAGACCTTGTGCGCACTGGCCACATGCTCCTCTCACCTTCACCACTCAGATCTGGCACTTTATGGAAAATCCTTGAGGAGTAGCTTTTTTCTGCAACATTGGGAAAACTCATGTTGGCGACTTGTGGGTGCTGACAAGAAACTGCTGGCTGAGACACAGCGTGCAAAGCAGGTGCTGCAACTGGTGGGGGAGCTGCGAGCAGCCGGCATATTCACGGTTGCAGCCGTCACCAGGCCCTTCAATTTCGAGGGACCCCGCAAGATCGAGGCGGCCGACCGCCTCATAGGCTCCTTGAAGCCATGCGCGCACCTCGTCGCAGTCATAGAACAGGCGAGCTTGAACTTCTAACTGCATCCTCGGCTATCAATTGCGTTCCGCGAAGTCAGGTTTTTTATCTGCTAAGGATAGCAGTCCCTGCGGGGGCTCTCCTTTTGTCCACTCCAGCTTTGGCCTTGAAGCACCCAGCAGGAGAGGGCTTGCCGATTGTAAGAACCCTGGATTACTGAGAGGAAAACTCCTGAATGTTTACATGGCCAGGTTTGTGAGGTCTGGGGATTGGCCCCAGGAGCTTCGAAACATTAGCTTGCCGACTGAGAGGGTTGGTGGCATGTGTCTACAGGAAGTGTTGGCGGGGGTGCGCACGGGGGCGGCTGGGTCGCCGATGACGATGGCGGACGCGACGCGGTTTGCGGACAATGCTCTGGAGCACATGGTGCGCACGCTGGGGGCCGCGCTGGCAGCGCCGCAGATCCTGGAGTCCACGCAGGGCGCCCTGCGCTGGGACGGCCTTCAGTACGAGCGCCGCTACCGCCGCCTGCTCTCCCCGCCCCTGCACCGCCTGCTCACCCAGCCAGGTGGGAGCTTCTAGCCATTGATAGCTTCGAACTGGGATGGCTTCCAGCCAGGGATACCTCCTCGAAAAAGACTGGCTCCCAACTGTTGTGCTGAGCTTGAAGGCGTAGGATCACAGTCAAGAGGATCCCACTCCATGCGCTGCCCCAACTCCTGCCTCTGGCTGCTCATCTTGGTCAGTAAAGAGGTCAGCTGTGGGAGTGCCTGCAAGGGAAATCCCAACAAGCGGTGATTGGGGCTGATGTGCTTTGTGATTGCATGGCGTGATCTTATTCTACTGGCGCGCAGGCATAGCAGCGCTTGGGCGTGGGGGTGCGGCGATGCCGGCGCACAGCGCAGGGAGCATGGGGCCAAAGGAGTCCCTGATGCAGCTGGCCTCGGAGGCCGTGCGCGTGGCCGCCCAGTCGCCCTTCCTCGAGAACGCCGTCGGCCGCGCGCGCGCCGTCCTCTGCTGCCTCTACCTTCCCCCTGTTGTGCAGCGCGCTGCAGGTCAGCTTGGCATCTCATGTGGCCTCTCGCCATGCTCCCACATGTCACTATATCCTGGCCTGTGTTGTCAGGGCAAGCTTGCATGTGCTGTTCATGTGGTCAGGCGAGCCATTATCATCAACAGCTGTGTCACCACTTGCAGGGGAGGCAAGTGGGAGCAGCAACGCTACCGAGGCGCACGCTGCGCGCATGGCGGTGCAGGCGGCGGCTGGAGCGCTGTCGCTGGCGTGCCCGTGCGATAACATCGTCATGTGTGCGGTACCCGCCGGCGCCGTGGGCACCTCTCAGGTCCACACCCCATCCTGCATCCTGCATCCTTCCTCTTTTCTTAGTGAACCGGTCTATGATGTACTGCTGGCTCGTGCAGACACCCTGATTGTGAGGCAGCGAGTGTGCTAATGCAGGATGGCAGCCTATCTGGGACCGTGGAGGTGCAGGCGTCACTGCTGGTCCTGCACGACCCCAATGCACCCAGCATCCCCCTGCCAATGCAGACCGCTCCAGCCGCCTCTGCTCCCCGCAGGCCGCCCGCTCGCATGCCCCCGCGCGACCACAAGCTGCCAACCAGCACCTGGACAGCCATGTCCGCCCTCGCAGGTGCCTCCTCGACCTGCCATCTTCCCAGCTGCCAGCTTTTGGCGAGTCTATGTTGCTCAGTCCCGGAGCTGTGAAAACAGAGGCGGTCCTTGAGGCATCCATTGAGCACGGCGGAACTGAGCTTGCCATTGTGCAGGTGGAACGGTGAGGAGTTTGCCGCCACCGCAGCCTCGCCAGTCGAGCAAGGAAGCAGGGAAGGGGCAGCAGAGGCGTGAGAGCGCGCCCGTCCCCGCGCAGCAGCAGCAGCCGGCAGAGGAGAGCGCTCAGGGGGAGCGCGTCACTGTCGGCGACTTCCTGGTTGACTCCCTGACCGCGCAGTCTCTGGACCTGCCACCGCAGGCCGCCAAGGTGACCCATTTGGCATCCGCTATCTGCAACTTGGGCAGCCGTTCTCCCTGATTGCATCCTAAGGCAGACATTGCTTTTGTGAGTCATTCTTTTCAACTACTCAGTATGTGACGCTAGCAAGCTGGAGGATTGCAAGCTGTGAGTGACGATGCCCTGGACTGCTTAGCGTCCTCATAGAGGCTTGCCCTACGCAGACATGTGACGGGTGCGTGACGTTTAAGCTGTGCCGGGGCAGTGGCGGCAGCAGCAGCGGATCGCGGCGGGCGGGGAGCGGCCGCGGGTGATCATCCGGGAGGCGGGAGCGGCCGGCGCGCTGGGTGCCGAGGAGGGCGCGCCGGAGGGGGGACCCCTGGATGCGGCGCTACGCAGCCTGCTGCGCATGCCGGCCGAGCGGGCGATGGATGCGCGCGAGCGAACCTCCGGCATCCTCGAGCGCGACCGCGGCGAGCTCTGGGACGCCCCCGACTGACCGATCCGCTCTCGGGAGCGGAGCCATAAGTCTTCGAGCCCGAAGTGTCGGAGCCAGAATTTGTGCGCGTGCTGTGCAGGCCACAGCCTAAGGCGGACAGATTGAGGCATGCATGTGATGGCTTGGACAGCTGGTGACCCCACAGCATTGCCATCACCCATTCCCTGCCAGCAATACAGGGGTGTCCCTTGCAAGCATCACAAATTCCCAATGTGGGTTCAAATACTGCCTCTGCCAAGCTTGGGCGATAGGTCTGGGGAGTGATGCATGCTTGGAGTGAATATGCACAGAATTGTGACGTCTTCCAAATCTTTGGTCTCACACATACCTTAAGAGATAGGATGGGTGCTTACTGTGTATTATATTTTTGCCGAGAAGATCCCTCCGCCAAAATTGCCAAAAGCACAATCGGAATTTTCCTGCAAATATGCGTTGTAATGTTCTTTATTGTCTAAGGAGATAGCTCAGTGAAGATCGTACCCAAAGAAATCTTTCAAGACATGTGCAAATCCATGATGCATGTCTATCTACCATTGGCAGCGTCACATTTGTCTTGTGAGCTGCCCGGGTCGTATTTCTTGATAGTTCCCATTCCAGCTTGAAAGTTGCCCGATCTTGGCCAAACAAAAAGTATTACAAGTCAAACGCAGTCACACAAGGTAACACATGATGCAGGTGATCACTCCACAATTACAAAGAAGTAGTGCCAAAATTTGCAAAAGAGACCCTTCTCAAGAACCACACGACAGTCTCTTGTTCTTGATTGCACAGCTGTCATATCCACATATCTTCTGTTACATCCCAGAATCCGAGCCTGAAACACTGCCGTGCCCAGCTGCCTTGTTGAACAGCATGAAATGTCTTGTGAGTGGGCTGACAGCTCAACTATGCAGCAGCGGCAAGGATGTTTCCATACAGGCCCGTGAACGTGCTGCCCGGGAAGATTTGTGAGAGGCCGTCCTGGATGCTCTCACTGCCGTAGACGGCCGCAGGCAGGCCCGCAGGCGGAGCTGGGAGTGCGGTGAGGCCACCAAACTGACCCAAGGAGGTGCCTGTGGGCAGCTGCAGCACCAGAGAGCCCGGCGGTGCGCCGGCAACTTGCATCCAGCCGGCAAACGGCGACTGGGCCATGTTGGCCAGCATGGCGGGCAGGGAGGTGATCGTGGAGTCGATGGCCGCGCTATTTTGCAGCAGGCTGCTGTTGGCTGGCACGATGGCGGTCAAGCCAGCGCTGACAGGGAGCACAGAGTAGCCGGAAGGCACAGCCGGCAAGTCAGAGTTCGCGGGCAGCTGCGTGAAGTTGTACCCGGAGAGAGCGGCAGGCGCGGTGAAGCTGGCCGGCACTGCGGTTCCGGTGTTTGGCCCAAAGGGGCCGCCGAATGGGAAGTCTGAGGGGAAGGCCAGGATGGTGGCATCTGGCAGGGGCGCAGCACTGGGCGCCGGTGCTGGCACAGGGGCACTCGCTGCCATGGCGGTCGGGTAATTGATAGTGACGCCTGCATGCCAGAAGATTTGCCTCAAGCCATCGAAGCTCGGATATATTAAGTAGGCAAACTTGCTTTCTTGCCGTGTGGTTAGATGGAGTAAGCCATGTTTGGGACTAAAGTGCATCCCTGTTCAATTTCACAGAAGTCCAGTATGAGCAGAAGGCAAGGGATATTGTACCTTGGGTGGGGGTGATGGAAGACAAGCCGCTGGGCAGTGAGGGGATCTGGGCGCCTGAAGATGTCAGGATGTAGTTGTAGCTGCTCAGAGCGGCCGGCACCTGGAAGGAAGCAGGGATGGGGCTGGAAGTGGGCATCCCTGGAATGACCGCATCGGCCGGCAGCAGAATGATCTGCAGCCCCTGCGGCATGGTGGGGAGACTGGAGAAGTCCGCGGAGGAGAGCATCTGCTGAATGCTCTGCGGCGCTGCGGCGGCGCTGCCGGCAGCGACCGGTGCCGGGGCCGGCGACTGAGGGTTGCGGCTGGTCAGGAACCGCTCGTCGCCGCTCGCCAGGACCACCAGCACGCCGGGCGCCATCTGCAGAAAGCTGCACGGAACAGGTCTAAGTTACTATGTCTTGTTGGCGTAAGTGCCTGACTGAAGCAGCTTGCCTGTAGCCCAGCAAGAATCCAATGCTTCCTGGCTCAGTTGGATGCAGGCCTGCAAAGTCATGATGACTTCAATTGCATTGTTCCACCTTAAATTGATTTGGTCAAAAGGGACAATAAGTACCTGAAGCCGGATTGTAGGGCAGGAATGGCGGCTCCCGCGTCGAGGCCCGTAAACGTGTAATTTGGCAGGTTTGTGGGCGCGGTGAAGCTGGCAGGCGCGGTAGTGATGCTGGAGATGATGTCAGTGGTGCTGTAGGTGCTTGGATACCCGATAACGGTGGTTGCAAATGCCAGGCTGTCACTGCTTTCAGGGGCGGACTTCATGATGGCCAGGAGGTTGCCCTCCAGCGAGGTGTAGCGCAGCGGCGACGGCAGCTTGGGCAGCAGCGGCTGGGCGCTAAATGCGTGCAGGCTGTAGCCCGGCAGGATGCCCTTGAACTTCGTCTTGAGGACCTCCAGCTGCGCAAGGGAGGCCAGCTCCCCGGGCAGAGCGGTGGCTGAAGGAAAGCTGGGTGGCAGGAGCAGCAGCACACTTCCCGGCTGCAGAGTTGCGCCTGAGGCCAGCGTTGGAGCTGCTGTCAGCAAGGTGGGCTGCAGGCTTGGAGCGCCCTCTCCGATGATGGGGGCGAAGCCCATGGGCATGGGGCCTGGTGCTGGTGCTGGCACTGGGGCCCAGCTGGTTGCCACCGGGCAAGAGCAGTTGCACTGCGTGGCAAAGAGGGAATGCCTCACATTGAGGTGACGGTTTGCAAAAGTGCTTTGGCGACAGGGACAATGATCTGTTGCTGAATGAATTGGGTCAGGGATGAGGTTAGCGTTCACCTGCTGGAGGCTGGCATAAGTGACAGGTGCCCCGCAATTTGCGGCTGTGGCGAGAACAGGGGCGGGCGCTGGGGCGGCTGTTCCTTCGGGGCATGAGCAGGTACACTGCAGGCACAGTGAGTGGTTCTTCGAATGCAAAACCCAGGCCTTCAAGCATGTTTCTTTTATCTGAAGCACCTAGACATGCTGCTGTGTCATTTGATAGCAGCATTTCAAGCCTTGAAGGTAGGCAACATGCATTTGGTGAAGGCCCATGCAGTACCTGGCTCAGCGCTGCAAACGAGGTCGGCGCCATCGCCATCTGACCGCAGTCGTCCAAGGGAGAGCGTGAGCCGGAGAGATCCTGCTTACACCAGGAGATCAATAAGCTGTCAACTGCCAAGTCCGCAATCCAAGGCAGTGGATCCCTATTGCTTGCTACGCGCGTCGCTCTTCGAAACGAGCATTCACCTGTGCCGAAGAGAACGAGATGGCGGACGCCACCAGCAAGATTGACCATATTCTCCGGATCATCTCAGGGGACCCTGCGCAGACAAGAGCTTGTCTATTAGCAGCAGTCGCGAGTTTCGAGGCACGAGGAGGCGACATCTTCGGCTATTTGCAAGCCAAAAAACATCAGCGGTGATTGCAATGGACAACGCAATTTGGTATATGAAATGATGTGAAGCACCGCGTACTGTTTTGTCACAGATCTGGTGTCCGAGTGTTAGCACCAGTGAAGTCCGAGGATGTTACGCGCTTGTGAGCTTCTGTGATTTGAATCTGCAACGCTTCTGGTAAATTTTCAGTCTCGCTTACAATGCAAATGAGCACACAAACCTCAGCCGTTGCGATGCCTTGCAGTCTCTGTCTCTGCATATCTTGCGAAAAGCGAGATTTTCGAGGTGAGGCACTTATACAATTATAGCGTGCGCACGCTTCCCTGTAACTCCCCTGCATTTTCTGACTTCTGGGTAGGTGCCCTGAATTTCACTTCTAGTTTTTCAAGCCTTCAATGGACCTACAATAGTGTACAATCAAATGGCACACGCAGACAGCGATTCAGACTCAATTCCTCTGATCACTTCTGCAGTGAAGCCGTCGGCCACACAATATCCCATTACCAATGCATGCGTTGGTCTCGCCCATTTTCTTCGTCCCTGACAGCTGTACTAGGACCTGCTGACAGGACCTTCATAGAAATCACGCGCAACAAACGAGAAAGCTACTGGTGCCAGCAAGCCACGATCATTAATATCATCGCTTTCGTTCTTGCTTCCACTTGTAGACTGGTGCCTGTGAGTTGTCATCTCCCGTCCCTTCCAGCTTTCGTTTCCTGCCTTTGCCCTACAGGAATGGCAAGAGACCATGGATCAGCTGCATGAATGCCTCTGAATCCTTCAATACAGTGATCCTTGCAAGCACACACCTAATGGCAATCACACTTTGTTCAGGTTTTGCAGTGTAAGGGCTGCACCATCACAGCTTTTTCCGAGGCCATCTTCTCCAAGACAGTCCCTAGCATGCCACGCCGCTCCTCCCGCTGCAACAGCTGCTTGTACGAGCCAGCTCGCCTCCTGCCCAGCCACCAGAAGTTCAATGAACCATTGTATTGTTGCTACATGACGTGCACATGCGATGCAGCCCTTTCTCCTAACTTCTGGCGCTCGCTTTGCCTTGATGTCTGCATCCTTCTTTTTCTGATGGACCATGCACATGCAACCAGACGCATGAGAATGGTGCAGCATTCCTATTGGCAACCATAGACACATTTGCAATGCCCACCTTTCCAATTTGCGAGTGTCAGCTGCCTTCTCTGCCAAGCCGCTGATGGCGGCAGCTTCGTTGAGCTGAGACCGCCTCGGCCTGTTGTATGTTCGGCCGAGCAGCTCTGCAGGAGTGTCGAAGCAATCCTGGGGAGAGAAAGAGGCAGCCTCTTCCTCATCCACAAACAGCGTGTGGCTGTTCCGCACCGGTGCTCCTATGAAATGGAGCGAATTGCGCAGCCGCTCCGCTTTCTGTCAAGCAGAAACTAAAACCGCTTGGGTGGATTACCAGGAAGAGCATAAAACCTTGAGTCAAACGCAAAAGCAAGCATGTGAATGAATAGTTAGGACCGGGTCCAGCATGAGCATCAGAGCATCATTGCTGCTCAGAAACACACCTTTGCTTCTGACTGCCTCTTCAGTTCCAGGTACCCGATGTCCTGCCCCTTCATGAGCTGCAGCTGCTCCTGAGAATACTTGTTGGCTTGGGTCGAGCTGCGGCAGATGTGAGTAAGGGTTACTTTACTTCAAGGCCCTTCCTCTCTTCATCATCTTCTGAAAAATGGCAACGGCAAGGATGGTGGGGCCTGGCCACTGTGCAGCGCACCTCTTCAGGTGCACTCCACCTTTTGTGCGCGTGTGTTCCATGGCAAAGTAGAACTCATCGGGATTCCGCTCCTCTGCCTTGCGTCGCAGATTTAGCAGAGCTTTCTCCTTCCGGTGGAAATCATCTGCACGAGCCTTGTAGTCCTTCTTTCTCTCAAGGAGGCCAAATTTACTGCGGCTTTGCCTGCAATCACCATCGGCACCTGTTTCGTGTCTTCCATTTGAAGATTAAAATATGGAGGAGATGCACGATCCAATAAAATTTGGAATGGTCTCCTGGAGGTGAAGCAAGGAACTTACGGTTGCGGCCTCTCTTTGTGAGTTTTTCGCTTTATTGCATTTCGGAGTGACGACATGCTGAAATATTTGCACCAATTGCCTCTTTCAGTGCTACGTTCTATGGGATTCTTTGAAAAGTTGCTACTCCTCTGGCCTACTTCCTAGATCGTGCGACTGTTTTGTCACCTATTCCAGAAATGCTGTATCGTCACAGGCCTTCGATGCGAGCGTCTGGGAAATATACAGAAATTAATGGAACACGATCACGAAGGATAATAGAGAGGGATCCATGCCAAGTGCTTGAGAAGCTTGAGCAGTAGGCCAGTTGCAGGGTTTCTTAGGGTTCTCTGATCTCTGACGGCTCAACCCTGAGGCTTATCTCAGGACAGCGAAGAACGAATGCATCGCATCTACATTTTATCTTTGCAGCTGCAATGTTAAAAAGCGCTGACATGCGTGTCGAGATATTTTGACAATCGGCCTTTGAATATGTTGACGATGTAGACAAAGTTAAGATATTGTAGGACAAGTGCCTAGCTGCAAATACTCTCTTCATGATGGCTTCTGCTCTAGGAGGGACTAAGCCTCACAGTGCACTTCACTGTGCATCAAAACAGTCAATTAGTTCTGGGACAGCAGTGCGCCGTGCATTTTCTCACCCAGCATCGAAGCTCAGGAGAAGGAACAAAACGCAGGCACAGCCGCTCATTGCCCAATTGTTCGAGGACAGCAATGATGAGGGAAGCAATCAGACGGCATGGTGGCTGCGGAAACGTACCGCAGTGCAAGCTCTTGGTTTCCTGGGTGGAGCTAGCCTGGCAACTAATCTGCTTCCATCACTGTCTTTGATGGGCGATGGAGGCGATGGTGGTGGTTATGGAGACGGAGGAGGTGGTGGTGGCGACGGGAATGGAGGCCACAACCCTTTGTACGACCTGGCTGAAGATGCTGAAGGGTAAGACCTCCTCTCAAGAAACACCTGCCTCAAAATGTCTGTACTATGTCAGTGTGGCACATGCCAATGGTCATGTCGATGTCTTCTAGAACCAAAACTTTACCAAGAATTGCAAGGACCTCTTCTTATGTGATTGAGTGGGAAAATGCAGGGATGACGATGAGGAAGAGGATGACGAGGAGTATGAGGAGGGAGATGAGGAGGAAGAGGAGGAGGAGGGAGAGGAAGCTGCAGAGGCCCAGAAGGAAGAGGAAGAAGGCGGGGAGGTGGCAGCAGGCGAGGAAGGTGACGATGACAACGAGGACTACACTGATCTGTCCAAGGGGACCTTCTTCTGCGCCGATGTCAAGGCAAATGGGCTTCCTGTCGGGCCAGGAGTCCCCACAGAGGTGCAGCCATGTTTCCAAAGCCTCTTAAGCCTCCCTCTCCATTCAGAGCTTGCGTTTACAGTTTCATCAAAGTTCACGCTTGTGGAATAATTTACATGAAACCAACAAGTCCTGATGAAGGGGTGTGTGCATGCAGGAAGAGCTGTTTGCTGGCCTGAACTGCCAGCCAGGATTTGTGTGCTCCCGCTCAGAGCTGTCGCAGGATCTTCGCACGCTGCTGCAGTCCGGCCTGTTTGCCAATGTGGACGCACGTGTGCAGCATAAGGGCAAGGGCAAGTACACCCTCGAATTCACCTTCAGCGAGAACCTCTGGCAGCCCATCAAGAGCTTCAAGGTGGGCATCCTTCCCATCTAGCTGACCTGGATCAGCAGGATGGTGTGTGCATTTTGCAGAGTGGGGTGGTGTAAGTAGAAGACCACAGTCTTGATAAGCTTTGTGGCTCTGTCGACAGGTTGCACCTGCGGCCAACAGCAAGAAGGGCAGCCTGCTTATCCCCACAGAGGAGGTGGCCAGGGTCATGAATGAGGTGGCCGTGCAGCCGGGCCCGACCGGCCTGCAGAAGCTGGCCGGCATCAAAAACATTGTGGAGGGCTGGTGCACCCTCTCTGCTCTCAATGTGTTACCTCTTTCCCCGCATGCATGCAAGGCTCATGCTGCAGGTGATCACGGAGTCATGCATGCTGAGTCGGCTGCATGGGCCGTCGCAGGTATCAGAAGCGCGGGTTTGTGTTTGGATACATATCCCACTACGAGGGCATGGAGACAGGGGACATAGTGGCCCGCGTGGTGGAGGGCCGCGTGAACAAGGTCAACGTGGTGCAGGTGGACGACGAGGGCAACACCAAGAAGGGCGCCGGCGAAGTGCAGCCAGAAATCATCCTGCGCGAACTTCCCTTCAAGGTGCGCTCGGGAGCCTTGCGCAATGTCAAACAATTGCTTGCAATTGATTACATGATGCGGTGTGTATACTTAGGAAAGCTGCTGGGTGGCAATTGACTTTGTGTGTGTGTGTGCGCAGCCTGGGCAGCTGTACAATGCAGAGGATGGGCGGAAGGCGCTGCGGGATGTCTTTGCGCTGGGCCTCTTTGACAACGTCCAGATCTTCCCCCGGCCCAACCCCAAAGACGAGGCAAAGGTGAGGGTGACACGGTGATGCTTGACTAGCTAGCCACACAAAGCAATAATATGCATGCATTGGTATCAGTATCATGCATCTTATGTGTCAAAGAGCTATTTCAGGGTGTGAATGAGGTGGAATGATGCAGGTGGATGTGGACATCATGGTGAAGGAGCGCCCAATGAAGTCAGCAGACCTGGAGGCGGAGTGGCAGATTGCGCCAGGCAACAACGGCAAGCCCATGCTGGCCTCCATTGTTCCAGGCGGCAGCCTCACCTTTGAGCACCGCAACATCGCCAGAAGGGGCCGTCAGGTCAGCAGCCTGCCACTTGCCCTATGCCCTCAGATTGTCTCCTTATTTCAAGTCACTGTGCTGCCATCACGGCCATCATGGTGTACTGCACATTGACGCGGCCTGGTGTATTTTGCAGGCAACAGCCAGCATCACAGCGCAGAACTTCCTGGCTCCGGCAGATGACCTTGGTTACAAGGTGGAGTACAGGCATCCCTACTTCTTCAACTCCAAGGACCCCAAGAGGACAGCCCTCGCCGTGTCCATATTCAACGCGCGCAAGCTGTCTGGCGTCTTCACCCCTGGTGAGATACTGGCGGTGCCTTGCATGCAAGTTACTATGCATTGCTCATGTGAATGTGAGGGGCAGAGAAGGGGAGAATTCCGCTTGTATTCAAAAATGTGTGCAAGAGGTGTGGTCACTGCAGGTCCAAGTGGAGAGGATGTGCCTCCGGTATTCATTGACAGAGCAGGCGCAAAGGTTGGCCTGATTGAACAGCACTCGCGCAACAGCAAAGCCAGCCTGAGTGTTGTCATGGAGCAGGTGAACCTTCAGCCCAATCCTCCGGTGAAAGTCGCATAACATTTCATGCAAAATCCATCTCCATCTGATCACAAGCAAAATTGTTTATGGCTGTTTTGAATGGATTGCAGGTGACGGCGCGGGACGACTCTGGGCAGATCTGCTCGCATGCGACGCGGCAGCTGCCGACGGGGATGCTGGCCGCAGATGGGCCGCCCACGACGCTGTCCCCAACTGGGGTGGACCGCGTGGCCTTCCTGCAGGGCAACCTCACGCGCGACGCCACCTACTTTGTCAACGGCAGCCCCGTTGGCGCCCGCGACATCTTTGTGGTGCGCCTGCTCTGTCATTTTTTGTCTAAATGCCTTGGTCCCCTGCCTTTTCCAAAATTGTCAACGTCCACCTGGCCGGTGGCGTTTGAGCAAGTTTGAGCAGGTTTGAGACCAGCATGATCGAAAATGAGGTGTGGAGATTTGAAATTTGGTGTGCTGGGGATCAGGTGGAGCAAGGGCTGGGGGTAGGCAGCGGGAAGCCGTTCTTCAACAGGCACACGGTGTCGATGACCCGGTTCCTGAAGCTGCGCGACCCGCCGGTCTCCTCCACTTCACCGCCACCCATCCTGGTGCTGCATGCCCGCGCAGGCAACGCCATCGGTGACATGGCCTCCTACGACTACTTCACCCTGGGCGGCCCCTTCTCGGTGCGCTCATGATTCACCCCCCTATTCCATGCGAGTCTGAGCAGCTTGGGTTTCAGCCGCTCATTCTGTCCTCAGACTGTCTGCCCCAAGCCATATTTTATTGGGGGGATCAATGGTTGGGTCGTTGTGCAGGTGCGTGGCTACAATGTTGGTGAGCTGGCAGCATGCAGAAGCTTCCTGGAAGGTGCAGTGGAGCTGCGCGTGCCCGTGCTGGGCAAGCACGTCTACGGCTTCTATGAGTTTGGGACGGACCTGGGCTCCTCCAAGCTGGTCAAGGGCAACCCCACAGAGTACTACAGGCGAGCCGGCAGCGGAGCCAGCCTGGGTGGCGGCGTGAAGCTGGGCGCAGTGCGTCTGGAGTACGCGACAGATGCCAACACCGGGCAGGGAAATATCTTTGTTCGTTTTGGAGAGCGCTTCTGATGATGGGTCCCAACATCTTCAAGGTTGTCTTCCGGACTATTTAGAATCCAACCCGGGTGAACCTCTGCTACAGTGTGTACAGAGGTCATTTATTTTTGTAGGTTGCTCTTATCTTGTCAGGTAGCAAAACGTCTGTGTTACATTAGGGAGCTGTTATTCGTGAGCAGTTGGTAGAGTTACCGACTGCTAACTCATCGTACCCAATTCTTGCGTGCATTCACAGATGTGAAATGTCATATTCCTACCAAAGATTGCATGCATGCATGAGCAGCCATGGACGGAGCTGGCAGCTTGAGATGTGTAAAGGATTGACTTATGTACTAACGGGGTACCGTTACCACAATGTCTTGTGAGCAGATAGGACTTCATGCTCTCAACAGGGCATCAACAAATTCAGACACTTCTGCTGACGTCGTTGATGCTCCAACAATCTCAGGGAACGTGGTGGTGTCCTCATCTGCCGAGATGTCAGCATCTGTGCTCCCATGCTTATCACAGTCTTTGAGCAGTTGCTGCAGCTGCTGTAGGAACGAGTCAGGGACATGCCCCACTGAGATCGCCACCAAGCTTTCAAGCTGAGTTGCAGCGTACCTGCATGACAGAACAACAGCCTCAATACAAACACCCTGTGGACCTGCCTGTGAAGATACATTTCTGAAACATCTGCAGCGTGTGCGCACCCGTAGTTGCCCACAGCCATGTTGCGTGCAATGGCGGTCTGTGCCAGGGCTCGCTGATGCTTTGGATCAAGGTCCAGCGCAGCTGCAAACCGCATCAGCTTGGCACTGGCGCTCTTTGACATATCAGATGCCTCCTGCGGACAGCACAGAAACAATGAGGCCGCCTGATTCTATATATCTTTTTACAGATTCTCTCAGAAAGATGTGTGCACAAGATATCCGCTGACCTTGCACAGACGCACAGCTGCCAGATACTGGGCCTCCTGCGGCACTGCCTTGCCCTTTGCATGGTGCAGCGCGTCGACAAAGGCGGTCGCCGCCTCATTCCATCGGCCAGCTTCCATGTGCTGCACTCCGCCTTCATGGGAGGACGACACATCCTTCTCATCTGCAGCCCCTGCACAAAAAGTCGGGGAACTGAGGACAAGGTTCACTGATGCAGGCATCCTCTCCTGCTTCCATCAGAGGCAGGGGGCCTACAAACAGAAGATGCTGACGTTTGTAGGCCCCCTGCTAGATGCAAGGCTGGACAAATACATTCCATCGATTATTTGCAAGGAGACCTAGAAAATACCTGCCGGTGGAGCCGGCGCAGGTGAGGGCGGCGTGGGCAGTGGGGCTGCAGGCAGCGCGCCAGGCTGGGCAAACAGGTCTTCAGGGATCATGGGAGGCGGCGCAGGTGCGCTCATCGCCAAGGGGCGGCCGGCGCCTCTGGCAGCGCCAAAAAGGTTTGCCTGCGCTTTTGGCGGAACTGAGCCGCCCCTGCCACTGACAGGGGGCTGCAGCAGTGGTGATACATGCCCCAGAGGCGGCAGTGGCAGCATCCCCGGTGAGGAGGAAGATGATGCACCAGGAGAGATGCCGGTGCCGCGCGGCGGCAGCGATGCGGGGGTGGCTGCACCTGACTTGGCTGGTGACTGCGATGATGACACACCAAAGCGTGAGGTTCACCGTATTGAACCCATCCCCAGCAGCAGGGGCGCGCTATTGGCTGGTGAAATGGTCATCAAGATTGCATGGGTGCAGCATAGATGTTCTTAGCCTTCCCAGTACATGTCGAAGACCAAGTGCTGCTGCTGCTGCATTGTTGCAGCTCATCCTGCAGTCTCAATGCCAGTGACAGGGATAACTTGATACGCACCACTTTGAAATCGCTGTCTGACAGCCGGCTGTCACTGCCAGACAGCGCGCTTCGCAACGGCCTGGCAGGGTCCGAGAATGAGGGTGGCTGCGCCGACAGACGCAGGCTCTGTGCGGCAGCCCACAGCGTTCCTGCGTCGGTGGTGCTTGGAGCAGCTGCATCCTTGTCCTTGATGACCACCTGACCGTCAGAAGACATGCTGTTACCACCTGGAAAATTTGGATTAGAGTACTCGTTCTTGAGGGGGAAATGCAGATTAAATTAGCCAGTTGCGTCATGCCAACACGACCCTCTGCAGCTTTTCCCGCGATGATGTGCCGCCATAAAGGCAGCCCGTTGCTAGGTTCCTTTGATGACGCACCTTGAATTTCGGCCCTGCATTTGACGTGGTGGTAGAGAGTGAGGTGGTGGACTGCGAGTCCTCGTCCTCATCGCTGCTGTAGAAGCCGGTGTCCTTGTCCTGTGTGAAAGCTGCGTGCGCGGCCTCCTGTGCATTGTTGCCGCTCCTGCGCCCTGCATGATCCCACCAATGAACTGCAATCTGGAGGTCTGGGGTTGAGAGCCTGCTTCTTGCCCAGCGTCATGGCCTTTCATCACGGCTAATGCAGCGAGAGATTCAATGTCCTGACTGGCATGCAGTGACTTGTAGGGTGCTCTGAGCAGGTACCTGCTGAGGTGTCCTGTCCGGCAGTGTATGGGTTGGCCCCCTCGTCATCGCCAGGGGTCCTGTCGATGGGGGAAGCTTCCATGAAGCCGCCGTCGTCCTCATCGGCCCCCAGCTCATCACCCATGTGCCATGGACTCACTCCCGATGCGCCGCGCTCCGGAGCTTGTCCAAGACCCAGGTACACCTGCATGCACGCCAGTATCATGTTGCAGCTGGCAGATACGCCACTAACCCCTCGATGGGCGATATAATGCAAAAGAAAAGCATGGCAGAGACAATGTCGCCAACCCACCTCCAGCAGTGTGGGGTCCATTTGGGGGATCATGGTGACGCTTGTGCTGCCTGGTGCAGGAGCGATGTCCATGTTGGGGACGCTGCCAGCTGGGGCCACCTGCCAGGCCTCCTCGCCCTCTGTGTCACCTGTAATACCCTGCATGACAGAGTCGGCATCAATAAGTGTTTTTCATGAGCTTGACGCCTGCGCGTGTCCAAATGCAATTTTGAGGCAGATCTGCTCGTAGAGAAGAACAGACACTCATGGTAGTCACCTGCTCATCAAAGCTGATCTGCCAGTCCGATGGGCGAGGAGAGGCCCCCACGGCAGTTGCACTGCGGAACCGATCCTCCGACAGAACCATCAATGTCTTTGCAAGGGCTTTCACCTCCGGATCCTCCTGCAATGCAGCAGGAAGACAAACCCTTACAAAATGCACAAAATATACAAATGACGTTCTTTCTCATGGCCCTTTACGCATGCATGGAGACTGCCAACCCAGACTCTGCAGAACATGTCCCTTGATGTGCAATTGCAATGCCGGTGATACTTCCATGGACACATGCACATTGCACTTCATCAGAGTGAGATGGCTGGGGCGCCCACCGAGTTGCAGTAGCCGCGCACTGCATCAAAGTCTCCCTGCAGCGCGCAGAAGCCCAGCAGTTCTGGCCATGCTGCGGCTGCCTCCCACAGCTGTCGCGCGGCTGCACACTGGCCATATGCTGCAGCAGCCCGGCCCAAGCCCACCAGGCGCGCCCACTCCTCTGACCCCCTCGCAGGCGGCCTGGGTGCATCCGCACAATGAACCCTTTGCAAATTACCTTGACACTTTCCTTCCTGACCAGCAAGCATGACAGGGTGACGAGGGCTGAATGCATCAGAACAGAATCCAAGCAGCCGGACCTGGGATATCGTGGCGACTGGCGGTGAGCGGCCAGAGCTGCAGACACCAGTTCTTCCCAATGGCCTTCGGTGGCAGCCAACCCCTTTTCATACACGCCCCCGACCTGATGCAAAGGACGGACATCAGGTCTTCAGTGGTGCATCACAAACCTCCTTGCTGGTCTCACTGCACTCAGTGCGCTCTCAAGGTTAAAAAGCGGATCCAAGAGCGCACCTGGTGTTTGGCCAGAGCAAGGGCAGCCTTCGATGCCCCAGCACCGACAAGGGCTGACAGCAGGGTCTCATCCACGGTGCTGCTGTCATAGCTTGCAATCAGTGTCGCCATCTCCTGCCTAGCCCGCCACCATCCTCCTGCGGCAACATGCAGCAATCACATGTTGGGAGCATCCGTAATGGAGCACACAAAGTGCACAAAATTTGCCACTTTGAGGTGAATGAATCAGGAGTGCCATCCTCCTGAGGGCTCACCTGGCAGGATGGAGCAGGCAGCCAGGGAAGCCCAGCCCAAAAGGAGGGATGGCAGGAGGGCGACCTGGCGCGAAGACACGCCCGCGCCGCCTCGCCCAACCAGCAGCCTGTCTGCCAGGGCCCCAGCCAGCACGGCAGGGGGACCTCCACCAAGGCTGCACACCGAGGCCACATGGCCGTCCCATGCCAGCTGGCGCACCTGCACGCGTACCAAATCCCTTCACAACCACCGCTACTCAGCTTTCTTCTTGTCTAATCCTTTCTGAGGATCCTTGCCAGCTGCATAGAAATGAGCTGAAGGTAGGCAAGGCTCATGTGCACACAAAGAGACCCATAAACAAAAACCACTGCGAGTCCGGCTCCCTTCCATTGTTTTCTCATAAGACCCTGGTCAGCTGCACGGTTCCACGCAGAAAGCACGGGGTCGACCTGGTGTGCGGAGTTGCAGAAGAGGAGCGCAGGGCCCAGCCAGAGGAAGCTGGTGATGGGGGCGTCGGAGGGGCTGGGGGAGAAGGTGCACAGCGGCCGCAGCGTGGCACTGACCAACAGCAGGCGCCGCGACGTGAGCACGGCCGCAGCAATGCTGGCCTTGCCTGCGCCTGTGTCGTCCATCACGCTGCCGCCCCCGCTCTCATCCAGTAGCCCCTGCCACGCCACCTGCTCCCCCACAAGCATACACCCTTTCAGGTCCCACCCTGCAGCGATGGAGATCATACTCTCAACAATACGCATAGACGCGACGAGCCCGGGAGAGAAGCCCGCCTGGAGACAGCATGTTTCACCTGCAGGATGGACTCGAGGGGTGCAAGGGGCAGGGATCGGCTGGCTTGCAGGCTGGAGCCGTAGGAGCCCACGTAGCTGGTTCCCTGCCTGACCGACCCTGCCAGCTCCCCTAGGCACAGACCGTCCTGGTGACTCGCCCATGTGATCACTCCCCGGCCTCCTGCATCCTGGGCTGCCCCGGGCCTGCATCATGCAACTCAAATGTGACGTTATCCTGCATACCATATCAGCTCTTGGCCATGTCCTGTGTGACGCGCTATCCAAAATGCCTGAACAGGCCCGAATTCTATGCTGGTCGACCAAGATGCATGGAGGTTCACCTGGGGAGCGATGCCCAGGGCGGCCCTGGGAAGAGGGCGGCAGCGCCCCCAAACCCAAGCTCAAGCTTGCGCAGCATTGACGGCTTGCCCTCGCTCGGCTGCGTGGCATACACGCGCACTGTGTTGCCGCTGTTGGACAGCACTGCATACTGCTCATCTTCCAGCCCAGCAAAAGCCCCGCTCGCTCCCTGGGCTGTCCATACTGCCTTGGACGGTGACGATGGGGACAGCAGGGTGAACTCTGTGCTGGCCGCTGGCCCTTTCGCTCCTGCAGTCCACATAATAAATCACCATGTGCGCCAGTCATGCTCTTGTGCGCATGCAGAATATTTCCCTTATCACAGGGACATCAAATTTTTCCTAATACGTGATGCTTCTGAAAACGATGATTTGCAATGAAAAAGGAACAGAGCAGGCCTGCAGGAGAGGTGGCCAGGAAGAAGACGAGGGATGCGTCGGCCTTAAGGCTGCAGACCAGGCGCCGGGCAGACAGGCCCTGCCCGCTGGCACCCTTCCGGGGCAGCGCCGCCACCTCGCTCATCTGTCCCGTGCCCAGGCTGTATGCCGCCAGCTGCCCACCCTCCAACAGGTAGATGCGTGGTTTGAAGCTCAGCCTCTTGCTTATGTTGCTGCAAAGTGACATTCGCACAGAGTCAGTCGACACAGCTATCCTCTCAAAGAGGCGGGCAAATTGCTCCACTAAACCAAAACCGCAGCTGAGCCCAGTTGGAAAGGTCACCTGGTGCCCTGACCGGCCCAGAAGTGCAGCGAGGAGTGGAGGGGTGCGATAGAAGCGGCGTTCAGGGGCCAGCACAGGCGCAGCACGCTGATGCTGAGCAGGCGCTGGGCAGCGTCGGCATCCGCAGGCGACAGTCGGCCAATGGGCACGCTCTGGACGCTGTCCCAATGCCCTGTGCCGGTGTGCTGCACAACAGCCAGGCCCAGGCTGGGGTGCACATGCAGGCACCGTGCCTGCCATGCCAGACCCACACTTGCCTGGGCACTGCAGGGACTCACCGTCCACAATGCCTGCGGTCACCAAAAACACTGAAAATGTTGTGCATGATCTTCAAAGGTATTCGCCTCCTCAGCAGGGTCCTGCACAGTGACGCCTTACCTGCCACGATGCGCTTGGTTTCTGCAGTTGGGTTGCGCCTGGAAGCAGGCTAGTTGAGCTTGTAGAGGCTCCGCAGACTTCGTTCAGCCTGTCTGGGACCACCTTCTCATGGAGCCAGGTTGTTCTGTCAGCTCCAAACAGTATGCTCCAGGCTTCCAAGTGCACTTCTCCTCGAACATCTTGCACAGCTGCAAGCACCTGCACGCACCGCCTAGCTGTAATACACACCGCCATGTTGACACAGTTAAACCTTCCCTCTGCCATTTTGGTCAGTAACAGATGTCACGACCATGAACTGCTGGCTCACCCTGGAAGGCGCAAGGCTGATGCTGACGCTCTGAACGGGGCCAGAAGTGCTGGACACTCCTATCAGCCGTGGTTCTGTGGAGCCCACAGCGTCATATGCAGCAACCGTGCAGCTGCCTGTGCCCACTGCTATGAGAGCTGCGCCAGGTATTTCAGGATGCGGCACAGCGTGCAGAGCGCCCTGCATGTTGGAATCTACCACATCAGCACACTGGCACCTCCCGAGCCCCTAGATAAATATCTCTGGACCTTGGAATCCAGATGTGAGCTGTGCCCTGTAGCATGTCAACGAGACATTATGCAAAAGATGCAGAGGAAAGAGGAGAGACCTGGCTGATCTGGGCTCGTGGGGCATCCACGGAGACAACCCATCTTGTGGTCATGGTGCGGGTGGAAGGGCTGCAGACGGAGCATGAAAGTGCACCGTCGGCGTGCAGCAGCAGCAGAGACTGCCGCTCTGTATGGCTGGCCGCAAGGGCCACAATGGGCCTTTTCAGGTCGGACTTGAGCTGGCCGCCTGGCTTCTCTTTGCTGCCTTTGGCAGTTGCCTTACCAGCCATGCTGACGCATCGCACTGATGTTGACCCGTTTTGACAAAAGACCACACTGTTGCCTGCCTTGTCCTGTGCAGACACACAGCAGTGTCTATTTTTGGCTTGAAGGGGTGAATCCGGACGCTTTGCTGTCGTGATTGCTATGTAAATGATTTCTGGCGGTCTCTTTTGCATGGGTGCTGTTCCTACCGGCAATACCGCCATGTGGGCTTTCTGCATGTTGTACCGACTGCTGGGTGGTACAAGCACCCGCCGCTTCCACCCTGGCAAGCTGAATGCCACGATGCTTCGCTCTGCTGTCAGCACGAGCAGCTGCGAGCCTTCTGGGCTGTATGACATGACTAGCGATGTACCTGACGCCTCTGTGCTGCCAAGCTTGCATCCAGACTGCAGGTCGAACTCGGCATACACCCCCAAAGATGCCTGTACAAATCAGTCAGCCCTGACAATCAAAATCTGCTCCTGTGGAGGAGCATAGTTCAGCACAAAAGAATGAAGCAAGGATCCCAACACAAGCAGGAGAGGGGGCACACCACTGCGACGATGGCTCGTTGAGGATGCAAAGCAAGGCATCTTGCTTGCACTCCCCCGAAAAGTCTGGAAGGCTCCATCTGTGCGATCAGGAAACAGAAAGCCATGGATCTCATGAAAGGGCGAGGATTGAAGAGGTGGTCAATACCGGAGCAGATTATTCAGACAACAAACAGTTGCAATTAGAAGTGTTCAGGCTCATCGAGCTCCTTAAGAATCATAAGTAGCGCGCTGCACACACGGTGGGAGTGCAAGATGGTTACCCCAAACAAGGAGTGGAAGTCAACTGCTCCTGCAAGTGTGAGAGATACATGGCTCTGCTTAGCTGATCCAACCTCAGCATCGTCCATTGGTGCTTGGTTATTTAGTCTCACTATTGCATTGCACCGACTCCAGTGGATGTATCACTGCTGGCCCTTTAGATGTTCCATCAGGCAATCGGCAATCGTGAATCTCGCTGCAAGTACTTACTGTTATTGATAGCAAAATCTCTTAGTCCAGTTATTTCTAAAGTGCCTGCATCGCTTGACCAGACAAAGCCAAGGAATCCAAAGAAACTGACATTTCTCCTAGTCAGAAACCCTTAACGTTAATAGTACCCTGTGGGTTTGTCAAGACAACCTAAGCCACCCCTGGATTCGTGTCATGCAAGAGATTCCATTGTTGGACATGTTCCCCAACATGTTCAGATTTGTGGGACTTCATTGTGAGGCATCCCGAAAGGACTCTCAGAACGCATGCGCCAGGCAAAAGCCGCTTTTGCCCTGCCGGCGCCCCTGGGCCCAGGGGTGGACCGGGTCCTCTCAGAGGCTTGCACTTCCAGTCACTGTGTGCTGCAGTGGGTGACACGTTCCTAGATATATTGGCAGTCCTGACTTTGTTTGTTGATCCAGAACACCTTGAGTCTCCAGTTTGGCTCCAAATCTCCAGTTTGGCTCCAGATCTGATCGTCACCATGATGGCCTGACGGCCTCCAACATGCGAGGTACATGATGTACATGCTTGTGCAATTGCCAGTGGTTATATTGTGAGACAAACACTTACAGGTGGGCAGGTGCAGTTTTTGCAACATCATGTTCGACATTAGTTGCCACCCATGACTTGCCAAGGTCTCACACCTGTTACTGTGGAAACCAGCTGACAGGCTCCTCTATAGATACCTATACCTTCAGCATGCCAAGTCACTGTGGGGCAATCGCATGCTGCAACCTCAGGATTCGGCAGCTGCTTCTTCTCGCAGTGACGAGGATGCCTTCCAGGCTGAGCTAGAAATTGCTATTGGAATTCATGCCAATGTCATCATGCTGCCACTGGCAGCCAGTGGTCCCACTGCAAGTTCACGGCAGCCAAATCCGCTACCACTCGTCGTCAGAATCATCCTTGCTTTCGTACTTGTACTTGGAACCTGAACTGCCAAACTGGGGGCGGCCACGCCTGGACCTTCTGCCGCCAGCAATGATGAGGCTTTGGTCCACCTCATCCCCAGAGAGGCCTTTCACAATTTCTGGTTCAGATTCCTCCTGCAGCATGCAGTCTTGCTCTGGGCAACACGACCATATCATAGCAGTCATGATGCATGATGCCCTTCAGCACATTCTATCAATCAGGTATGAGAAATGAACCCACCTCCTCGTCGTCACCACCACCACCGCTGGGCTTCTTCTTCTTCTTTGTTGATGGTCCAGCTTCACTGCCGCTGGCCTGCAGATGCATTGAAATCGTCAATCCACAACAAGGACTGCCTCATAGTAGAGATATCGCAGGCCCCTAGGATTTATCTGCTCCTAGGAATTATTTGCAAGAAAATGACAGAACTGAGCGACCCGCCTTCCGCTTTGTTGGTGGCTTCTCCTCCGCTTCCTCCTCCTCGTCGTCGCCAGCCTCCTCTTCGTCAGCCTCTTCATCGTCTTCTGCCTCATCGCCATCATCACTCCCCTCATCATCTGCTTCCTGTTATGACAAGGTTGACAGCTCATCAGCTTCAATGGAGGCAACTGGGTTTCAGAAAGGTCAGCCTATGATCAGGTGCCAGAGTTTGGACTGCATCTGACAGGCAATACAGCATTTGTGCAATTGACTGGGTCTCTGGCGAGCACTCGGGGTTGGCAGCCACCTCATCAAAATCCTCTTCATCCTCGTCTGCGTCATCGTCCTCCTCTTCCTCCTGCTCTACAGCCTTGCCCTTTCCCTTCAACTGTTGCAGTCGCGTTGCTTCCTCATCGCTGGCTTTACCTGCAGGGCCTGTCACGTTTGATTGCCTTGAGAATGTAAGGTCCTAATTTTTCCTGTATTGGCGGTCCAATGGAGGCGAACAATGGGCAATTGTTGATATGCAAGAAAGAAGAGTTTGATTAGATGGGATATAGCGGACTCCTTACCTTCCTTTTTGTCCTTCAGATCAGCATCTTCATTGGCCCCCATCCTGAGCTCAGTAAACGTCTAGTATCACTAGTGAAGACACTGGCACTGCGCTTAAAGAAATTGAAATATGCAGAAGAATTGTGTGTGAAAGAGGGAGACAGGCAAGTTCACTGAGGCGCAGCATCTGCCCTGACGCTGAAGTGACTTGCTGACCTGGCTTTAGTAAGAGCGCATAATGGACTTCGCAGAATTCTTCAGAAGGGAGCAGTCCAAAGCCATTTCAAAGCGAAGAATCTATCGCTTTGCACAAGATCTGTGAACCTACTCAAAGCTTCTCAGCGCACACGCGACGGGTTGAGATTCCCCATAGTCATGGACGTTTTCCAACACTTCTGAAGGAGAAGGAATCCATGGCACCAGCAGCAGATAGGCGCAGAGATCATCTGGAGCTTCTTCAAATTGGATTCAATCAGGACACAACATGCTTTGCGTGCGGCACAAACTCTGGGTTCAGAGTTTATAACTGTGATCCTTTCAAGGAGACGGTATTTTCCCGATCTGCTGCATTATGCGGTCCATAGAATCATATATGCGTGCATCAGAGTCTTAACAATTGTGCCGCGTGCAAAATTTGATTTATATATTGTTGCAGCAAAGCACAGAATCGCGACATGTGCTTCCAAGGTTGTGAGTGCTGTGCCATATTGCATCTGTGGTACGCGCTTATGACATTTTATGGTGATGCAGTTCCGCAGAGACTTCAACAATGCTGGGATCGGTGTTGTGGAGATGCTCTTCCGCTGCAATATCTTGGCCCTCGTTGGTGGTGGAAGTGCACCACGTTTCTCACCAAATAAGGTAGGACCAGGTCCACAATGCACATCATGCAACTGATTGCTTTACTTGACAGACCTTGGAAGCCAGACTGCTTTCAGACCTTGGCGTTGTCGTGCAGGTCATGATATGGGACGACCATCAGGGCCGCTGCATTGGAGAACTCAGCTTTCGCAGCCAGGTGATCAGTCGCTTCATCAAACCTTGCCCCTAAAATGCGCATGAGATTGATGATCGGCGGCAAAGTAGTCGAAAAGGTCTTCATCATGAGGCATGTTGTTGCGTGGGACAGGTTCGAGCTGTGAGGTTGCGCCGCGACAAGATCGTGGTGGCGCTCGAACACAAGGTCCTCATGTACAACTTTGCAGACCTGCGCTTGGAGCACTCGATAGAGACCTTGAGCAATCCCACGGGGCTTGTTGCGCTGTCACCCTGCCCTGAGCACAATGTCTTGGCCTGCCCTGGACTCCATTGCGGACAGGCAAGGAACCTCCCCAGTGTACTCTGCGCTTACGTCAAGAATATGCCACCATCTGCGGATTTATTCCATTGTAGGGACCAGTTGTCACTGGGTGACATGTGCAATCAGGTGAGAGTGGAACTCTACGACGTCCGCCGCACAAAATTCATCCAAGCGCACACAAGCGCCCTGGCATGCATAGCGCTGAGCCAAGACGGGAAAATGCTTGCAACGGCGTCAGAGAGGGGGACGCTCGTCCGCATCCACTCCACTACTGATGGCACCAAGTTGCAGGTAGCGCACCCCATGATGCTGCTGAAGGGTGCCATGTTGCTCTTTATTGTTCTTCACCACCTCAACCTGCAGAAGGAATAGTGTGTTCACCATCCCAGTTCCTGTCTGCTCAACATTGATATGGCTTCCCGCACTCAGGAGTTGCGAAGGGGAGCGGACCCAGCCTGTGTCTTCAGCATAGCATTTTCCAAAGGGGAGCGGCCTCACTGGCTAGCACTGTCATCAGACAAGGGCACTGTGCATGTGTTCTCTCTGGACCAGCGGCAGCCATCATCAGATGTGGGCACCACAGCAGGCACCAGCGATGCAGGCTCCTTGCGAAACCCCGTCTCTCCATTCTCGTTTGTCAGCGTGCGTCCTCTCTATGCCTCTCTGTCATTTGGGACCGCCTTGTCTGTTGCATCATGTGACAATGAGTCCATCTACTCACAGGCTGCCTGCTGCATTCATTTGCATATTTCCAATCAACGCCTGATGCGTGTTGAACCTACCTAAACATTGTCTGTGTCAATGCAGGCAATCTTCCCTGTCTCATACTTTGCCTCTGAGCGGTCCTTTGCTCAGTACCGCCTGCCAGAGGACGTCCGCAGCACAGTGGGCTTTGGGCCACAGCCAAATACGCTTGTCATAGTGTCTGCGTCCGGCTCATTCTACACGGCTGCATTTGATGAGCAGAAGGGCGGGGTGTGCCAGCAGCTTTCCTTCTGCAAGTTCTTGGAGCTGGATCAGGAGGACTGATGGCAGCAAATGGATCAGGCTCACAGCACCTCTAGCAAGAGCCCAAGATCCATTCTTGACTGGGAAAAACAATTCTGCTTTATACCTCAGTGTGTTGTCGGTTTTTGTTAGTGATCTGACTGGTCAGTTGCAGCGCTAGCCTTTGCCTTTCCTCTGCCTTTCCTACAGTACGTCGTCCAGAGCTTTACACTAATGTAGAGCATTAACTTACTTGTGAGTAAAAGTCTGCAAGTCCAACCAGCCACTGAGTGTGGAATTTTAGGCAGCGCTGCTGAGTAATCAACGTTTATAATCGATGCTGTACCCTATAATCTTGCAGTGCTATCATGATCATGTCACAAGATGTGACTCACATCCCAGCCGGATTTCCCGAGTATTGTTACGATTCGATCAATGACTGTCCACGTGCGCACGCATGCATCATGCGGCATGCCATGCCATCAGTGATGCGCATGCTCCCATTGATGGACCTAGAGATCTGGACCCCAGATATGGATCCAGATTTTGATCTCCATGTGATCATGAAACACATGAAAAGATCCTAGATGGAGCATTCACTGCCAGTCACTGTGGTGTGTGGCACATGCATTGCTTGATAGGCTGCAGCCTACTGTGGCCACCCATGGGCCCCGCAGATGTGGCTGCAGACGCCCTGCGTGTATGCCCTATGGCCTCTGGCTTTGGGTTTGCCGACCATGTAATAAGAATAAGAATAACAATAATAATTTCTTCAGCCAACTTCCCATTTCAGGGCAGGTGGCCCAGAACCTGCCTCCTCGAAACCCTCACAAACCCTAGAGTCCGGTCAAAGCCTCGTGCAGCTCCATCAAATCAAAGGAACGGAAGCATTGGCTGCAACTTCACAATTTTAGACATCTCTTGGCTTGTGGCCACACGCATAAGGTGATATGGCCAGTGACTGTCAACGATCGTGATAATGCAGAGCACTGGAGATCTTGTGGGGAACCTCAACAAACTCAATCTTGTTCTCAGGAGCCTGCGCTTCCCTGGGCACTTCAACGATGCGGGGTAAGCACATGAATTTAATAAGATGCTTGAAACAAATTCTGTGGTTCCACTGCTTCCAAAAGAGTCCAACATCTTGTGATATTGCCCATCAGAATACGCCTTGGGCTTCCAACGAGCATTCTGCCAATCCTCAACTTCGTCTTGACGAAAGCTAGCCGTATAGTGGCATCAGAAATAATCAAAAATGGGTTTGAGGTAGGCTCTTGAAGTTGTACTATCAACAAGTCAAACGTTCTGCTTAGTCACGCATAGAGGTAAGGGGCTAAAGATAGAGTTCTGATCTTACACTGTGGACATGTGTCGCAGCTGACAGGAAAAACAGATGCCAGGTTTGTGCAGACCGCTTTCAGGCTCTTCCGCGACTTCTTTCACCTAAGACCTGGCCTTACTGTAGCACAGTTCCTGCAAGAGGTGCGAAGCCAAGTTCCTGATGCCATTATTAATCCTCAGTAGCACACGCATGCTCATCTTCAAATGCACAGGGTTATGCGGAGCGGAAGATGTGTCTCCTGCTCAGTGTTATTGAGCGCTGCAAAGCCTGTCATGCTGAAGGCAGGCGAAAGGTGCGTTTCACCCTTACAGCTCTGCAAACACAATGGCCAAGAGATCAATGTCGTGATGCCACTGCCATCCGTGACGAGGCAAACCTAGACCTGCACTTGTCATGCTGCAGGGAACATTTGTATCTGCTGAGAAATCCATGACGAAAACTAGGCGGCCAAGGATCTCTCGTAAGGTGCGGGGTCAGTGCACTGATCAGCCAAAGCATTTCTTCTATCTGACTCTCTGCAGTGCGACTGCATGTCTTCACTGTTTTTTGCATTGACAGGATGATCTGAGAGGGTTGGATGGCCCGCCCCTGACAAAGTCAGAAAGGCGCTGCAGCATAGAGAATGAGGCTATAAGGAGCCAAGCTTTGGATGCAGCAGTCTGTGATACTAGCTGCACCGAAACCTCAGAAAATCTGTCAGGCGCAATCATCCAGCATGAGGCACAACAAACGGCCCAGCAAAATCCTAAGCATGGTAAAAGCTCTGACAGCACATCTGGTAGATATGCACACGTATGACCTCTTGCTGATAAAGAGAGAATTTGAGCATTTCTTCAATAGCAGCAAAAGGTGTGTGGGCATTGCAGGGTCTCCTGCCAAACGCACCCCTCGAACGCCTCGAAAGGTGCCTCAAGATGCACATCATGTCATTTCTGATGTGAGGCCTGTACATGCACAGCAGGTATAATGCCCACACAGAACACTAGGTTTCGCATGTCATCTGTTGAGCTAGTTGCATGATTCCTGAAAAAATCTTCAGAAGGTGCATGCCTTGCAGGGAATGGCACAGGACCGCCGTCCGGGGCCACGTTCTCAGTCGTTGGAAGTCAGGGAGGATCTTGGATATGTTCATGTTTCCAAGGATTGGACACATCTCTACGAGTCTTTGTCTGCCCAGGTATTGATTGAGACTTTGCACCTGACTGTGCTCGTCCTAGTGGCCATTGTGCAACATGCATCAAGCATTAAATGTGTACACAGGTGTATCAGTTGGAAGGTCGAGTAAAAATCCTGGAGGCAGATGTGTCAGCCTGCATGTCCACAAGCAAATTGAACAATACTCCTCTTCGCCATGCCAAGGAAGTCAATGCAAAAGAGTCGCCAATTCTTCTCAAGTCCGCAGAGGGGAGCACACAGGAGTCTGAAGGCGCAGTTGCAGACCAATCAAGGCAACTGCTGAATGCCAGCACAGAAGAAATTATAATGCAGCTTCAGAGTAGGTACCAGGAAGCACAAGCATTCCTCCAAACGTCAATGACGGGATGACAATTGCAATTTGGGATTGCAGGCCAAAGTCAAGAATTGACAGCTCCAAAACAGACTGGCTGGCCACTGGCCCGTGGATGCCATATACATCTTGTTTACTCCTGAATTTATTGATGGACTCAACTTCATGAATTGACTTGGCCACAGTCTTTCATGTCCATCATAGCACTGCATTGCCGACTGTCAGATTAATGTCATGGACCATGTGAAGCCTCTCTAGCAAGAAGTATCTCTTGGACCAGACATACTAGGGAAGCATGGCATGAAGAGCATTTGTCAACTGATTCAGTATGATACCCCCAGCTATTGCTCCTGTTGCCAACAGCGTGAAATTTCCTCCACATACTGCCTGAGTAACAACCGCAGACTCCATCAATACACAATTTTGGACCAGCACATAGCAGCTCAAGTCTCCATGCAGCATACACAATGGGTATGGGGAGCCCAGCCTGATGCAAGTTGCTATGAAATGCCGATGCTTGTCGTCTTGCTGGAATGAAGTTTTGAAGAAGAGACTACCGAGCAATCACCTTATAACCTGAAAATTGGGTGTTAGAACTGCGCTGGCTCCATACTGCAGCAGCAGGCAGCACACCAAAGAGCGAGAGCACTCCATATGTTCCTGCCAAATCTAGTGCCTGTCCAGTACTTGGTTTAGTCAGAAACGGGCTCCTTGGGGCGCTCTGCATTTATCAATTCCCCTACCAAAAACACAAATTCACAAACACACACAAAGCAAGCAGTTGCAAACGCATGCAAGAGGAGCCTCGGCAGGCTCATTCATGACATCAAACTCACCTTGAAGAATAGATCTGGAAATACTGCTGCAAGTGCGAAGGGCGGCAGAACAGTCAGCATGAAGGGTACCCGATTCTGCTGTCCTGAAGGCAACTGCAACAGGCCCAAAGCACCTCAGAAATGCAAACAATCCTGATGAGGGAATTCAGAGAACTTACTTTGTTGAAGATTTTGCAGAGAAGGTTTGAAGACCACACCTTCAGCAGATCTGACAGGAAATCAGCTAGCCCCAAAACAAAGCCGATGTATGAAGTGGCAATTGCCAGCAACGAGAAGACCTGTCAAAGGTTGAAAACATCACAAATCTTGCCGGGCGAGGTAAGACTGGTCACAAAATATCGATTATAAAGTGAACATGGACTGTTTATGTGGCTTGCAGCCCTGGTTCAATTCAAATTGTAGACATCATGAAAGAGGGCATGATGCACCTGGATCAGGATCCCAACCGAAGGCGACTGTTGGGATAAGAGCTCCAATGGATCCGATTTCCCATTTCGTGCCAGCGTGTTTAGACTGCCCAGGATTGCACCATTCCAAACCACAAACATGACCAGCGGAATGCTGCAACCCAGATTGAAACAACTGAGCATTGAGCTTCTTACTTGAAAGTCAAGTATTGTGTGGTTATCTTGAACAGCCATGCATGCAGAAGGCCCACCTCAGTCCATAAACAATAGATTTCCTGACCTTGTCAATGTCACCCTGCGAAAACATACAGCCTTAAGCATGCACGTGAAAATCGGCAGGTGCATGCTTAAGGACATTCACATGTACTAAGAGAAGACTGGCATGGACAATTGTGAAAACGCAAGCATGAGGGCAGGGTATTATTTGTGTCTAAAGCTTCTGTGTCTTGTGGGGTCAGACACAAACCTCTAGACGACTGCAAATAATGGGAACGACATTTTGGTAGACAAATGCCAATGACAGCACGGGCAGGGTCGCTGGCACTGCCTTCCAGTTGCTGTGTGTAAGATTTGCTGTATTGATCTGACCAGACGTTAGCCCCAGAAGACCCTGAAGATCAATTGGAAGCTTCTCTTTGTAGTTCATACAGCAGTCACATTACCCAACTGGCAAGTCGAGGCGGCGGCATTTGCAAAAGTCAACCAGAGTACGTGTGCATAATCATCATGCAATACCATGAAAGAGAGGAGCACAGCCGCCAAGAGAATTCCATTGCCGCGGTCCAGATCTCGCGCTTTCAGGAAGTAGCACCCAGCTGCTAACGTCCCACAGAACGGAACAGACCAGAGCAAAGCTGGTGTGCCTGCACTCCCTCCAAGCAGATCCTTGCACAAGTCACCTGACTTTGCTGTGTCTGTACAATCAGATGGACGCTCAGCACTTTCCCCCAATATTCTGGTGCTCAGAGGAGGACATTAATCCATATGTCGTTGAGGAGCGGTACTGCAGTCAAGAATATAAATCTGGGCTCAAGAAGACTCACAAGCAACCAGAAGGGAGTAGTGCAGGAGCAGGTAGGCAGCCGAGGAAACTCGAGCGCCAGTACGCCCTAGTGTAGCCTGTGCTATTGATGTAATAGACACGCCGCCCTGAGAGCCAAGAAGCCTTCACCTGAACCCCTGCTGGACCGACAACTTGCATCTGAACATGTCGCACCCTGCAGTAATCCATAGATAGCGAGCAAGATCACCTGTCCCAACTCGCACATGAGATTGATATTGGCTTCAGCCAAAAGCAGTCCTGTTACGATAGAAAAGACATATGTCCCCAGAATTGCAGCGCTGGATGGTACAAACCCTGCGTCCTGCGTAGTGAAGGGGACTGCAAGGATACCCGCACCTATTGTTGTTCCTGCACACATGTATCCTGATAACCTTTAATTCTATTAAGATGTTCTAGACCTCCTCTGCGTTGTTGCATTGTCGACCAGGCTTCCTCATAGTATTTGGTTCTGGAAAAAGCAGTGTAAAGGATCATTCAGCCAAGGACTAAGTTGCTGATCACCTGCTACGAGGATGGAAGCACCAATCACAGATCCCTTTTGGTGCGTCAAAGAAGAATCCAAGTTGGAAAACAGACGTTGCGTGGTTTTGTAGGACATCTGCGCTCCAACTTCCTCATCAGGGCTTGCAGCTGCGGCGTTTCTCTGGCTTCTGCGCCACACCTTCATGCGCTGAACATGACGCACTGTAACAAGCTGAGAGGGTCGCAGAAAGAGATCTAGGGGCAGGGTTCTCTTGCCCAACATGGATTGACGTGACAGATTTCGTGAATGCTGATAAAGCTTTGAACAAACCCGAGAACTATATCATCAGATAAACAACCAAGACCTACTAAAAGTAGGTTCCCGGACGAAATTTATCGTCGCGATGCCCAATGCTACACGACCAAATGTCCCACGTGTGTGCACATGCACATGCATCATGCTGAGGTCAGCAACCACTGCCCCAGATGGAGCATGAAGTTGTAATCCAGAAGCCGATAAGAGGAGCTGGGTCAACAGCCGGAATTGCAGGCAAGCTGCGATGGATCAGCAGCTTTCGGCAGCACCCCTGCAGCCACATGCCCCTGCTCCACAAGTATCAAGGAGTGCACCCTTCTCGGTGCATTCTCGTGGTGTTCAGCTCTTCGACGTGTACCGATTTAGTGATTGCCAATACGTCGGGTTAACCATCTTTCGGAGTCTGAGGGATATTTCTGGGTCTTTATGGACCTTCCTAATCTGTCAGGGTTGGTTGAGCTTGTGGGTGACCCTCATCACAATCGTTTCAGTCCTCTTCTTCAACTACATCAATGGAGGCAGAGTGCAAGCGCTGGACTGGACAGTGGCGGCATTTGTGGTGCTGCTCCCGCTTGTCAGCACTCTGTGGTGGGCGTTCGAGAGGAGAGAACGTGCTCTATCAGAGCTTGCACAAGGTAAGGGAGGGCGGCCAGAAACTTAAGAGGCTACTTGCACGGCTATTTAATTAGAAGGGGTAAATTTCCGCACGGCTATTTAACTAGAAGGGGTAAAGTGGGCAACAGTCTGGTCAGCAACCTTTCGAGTGAAGGTGACCTGTAGCAGGGGACCAATGGCAATAGCTGCACCGCTGGTGGTTTCCATGACGCTCTTGTGGGTTGCAGTCAAGACACTCCTGCAGCACATTGCGCTGGCTCACCGTGACTGGCTGCCGACGGGTGTCCTGCCGGCAACGCATCTCCAACAAACCCAGGCTCTTCTGCATACTCTCACAGGTGAGTCAGCCCTACTAGCAGAATGGTTCACGTTCTGTGCGTCACTGCCTTCCCTGCAATTGTAGGCTTGCGCTCATACAGGTGCTCAGCATGTTGCTTGATGCATTTGGTGTGCTCCCTTGCAGATGGGATGAGGGCGTACTTTCTGCCGCCCCGGTTCTACAGCACTGAATTCCCATATGCAGGTCTCAAGCTCAAGATGGTAAGCCATTTGTGTGCACCTGGGGCGTCATGCAGATGCCGATGCCCTTGCCCTGTGGAATCCACAGTGTGAATGGCAGCACCGTCCCTCAGCTTGATGATGCTCATGCAGATGAGGATTGCACAAGAGAGAGCAAAGCAAATGCGCCGGATCACAACTTGCTTTCATCGCTTGGCGCGATCGTCTGAGGTGCTGCGAACTGCTGGCTTGGGGGATGCTCATCTGACAAAGCTGGCAGAGTGGAACTTTCAGCTCCAAGTATCGTTTGAGCGGATGGCGAACACGAAGGAGTACAGGTGACCCCATCGCCATTTTATTGTCCGCCAGTCACGAGGCATGTTTCGTGCGCTTTATGCTCGTGGTGGAAGTCATGCACCCCTCGTTAAGCTGTGTCACTATCGGCAGGACACCTCAGGGCATTCGAGCACTCTCAAGGTGCTATGTGTCGCTTCTCATCCCCATCTTCTTTGGGCCGTACTATGCAAGTTTGAATGCTGGAGTTGGCACAGCCTTTGCTGTCATCTTTGCCATCGTGGTAAGTTTGTTGTCATGTTGATCAAAGTCTGCATTTGCCTTCCCATTTTGCGGAGCTCCAGCTAGCTCTCAAGAGGCCTGCCTTTCCTTTTGCGTTTCGCTTGAACCTAGTCTCCCTAAGCGAGTTGCACATGCTTGGCTGCCTGCAGATGAACTTGGGGACAGTGGGCGTTCTGCAGGCTGCCATTGCCCTTGAAGATCCTTTTGACAACCAGGGCCTAGACGGGATCTATGTAGATGAATCACTGTATGAAGCTGAGCAGGTGTGTGCATGCTTTTTATCTTCGAGCAATAACTCCTGTCCAGCATGCCAGCTTGATATTGTTTCTATATTCTAAAGTACCCCTGTTGCAGGCAATCTACTTTACTGACGACGAGACTGATTTCCTTGCCCACAACAAGTCAGACAGCATGGGGAATCCGCTCCACGGCAACTCAATGAAGGAAGACTTGAAGCTTCAGCTCTCGAAAGACGGAAACACCACAGTCGGAGACAGTGTGAACGAGTTGCCACATTCCACTGCAGGTAAGAAACCTGGCTATTTTTGAAAAGGCTGTGTTATGCTTTTGCAATTTCTGGAAGGAAGATTCCTGGATATTCCTTGCGAGCAGCACTTCATTCTTAGCTACAATGCTTGTTTCTCTGAAAGTTAATTGTCAATAGTCAGTAGTGTTTTTCACTCACCACTGCGGTCAAAGATGATGCAAATGGCGATGTGGTTGCTGATGCAGATGTGGAAGCTCCCCCACACCACTGAGCATGATGCCGCTTCTTGCCGCAATGAACTGTGTCTGTCTGAATTGAAGGCTCTTGCCAGTGCTTTTAAGATAGTGAGGACTTGTTTGGAGCTCCTCAATTGGATCTTGAGGTCTGCAGATTCCACACGCCTGATAGGATTCATTCCGTAGCTCGATAGATGATCATGTATGCCTCATAATCAGGAGGGGTGTATCGCGGGATTTTGTTGGGAAATAGCATTATCATGATTGTCATCACTGTGAACATGTCAGTACTAAGTATATTAGCTCGAATGATTAGGCTAGCACTATAGCTCGTGTCCAGTGGCGCGTAATGCCAGTAGCAGTGCTATTATAGCACTCTGCCATTGCCAAGGCCTTGGAGACTCAGGAGTCCTCAGTTGCACATGTGGCTAACATCCACATTACATATGCGTGCCAGAGAATTCTGCTCTTAATTAGCTAGCAAGGATAACACTGTTTGACACGAATATGTTATAAGACGGAAGCTCAAAATCCCATCTTTACTGCACTGAATGTAACTGCTCTGGCTGCCTGGTTTATTTCAGTGGGGGTGCTTTCAAATAGCTGCACTACACACCTACTGGTGCTTAGGGATACAGTAATTTTGCGCCTGCTGCTGTATGCTATGATGTGTGCACCAGCTCCAATGCTACACTAGCGGTTCCTGAGCTTCCTCACGTGGCAAATACACGTTGACACAAGATGCTCTATAACAGAAACACTGGTGCTGTTTCAAAACATGACTCACTTTAACCACAGTCTCTCAAAACTCAAAGAACTCATCCCCTGTTTTCCCTAGTTTTGACGCCCCCAATTTCATCGAACTCGCGCCGACTCTAGAGGACGGACGAGGCCCTCGCCCTCTTGGGCCCCTTCCACGAGTTGGCAGGCCCACATGTGCTTTTCGCGCCTGGTCCGCCACCGCGGAAGCGGAGTCTGTTGCCGCTGCTGTGCGCACACACAATGCATTCTCCCTTTGTGTCTGTGCATCCAAGTGTCTGTGGCGGATCAACTGTAAAGAAGCTGGTATATGATTTAGGGGACTGGGGAAATGTACCTGTCGTGGCCCTGGAAGTGTGGGAGCTTGGGCTGCTTGCCAGCGAAGATTGGCTATCTTCCAACGATGGCTGCCGCTCCAGTGCACCTCTGCTTGGGTTGGCCGGGCCCAATCTTGACGTAGAGCTGCTTCGCATGTTGAGTCGCCGCAGTCTTTCTTGTGCCTCCTGTTCTTGCGGGTCTTCAAGGGCTCCAAATTCTTCATCTTCATCCCAACCCTCAGCTTCTTCAAAGCTGCTTGTGCCACCTGGAACCGAAGAGAGGTCCTCTCAATCTATGTGGCTCCCATAGATCCTGTGCTGTGGAGCTTGGATGGCCTCTTCTGCAAGATGTAAATGTGACCATACCTTGCAGAGCATATTTTCAACTAAATAGCTTAGCATCATAGCAGAGTACCAATGCGCAGAAAAGCCAACCAACCTGGCCTGCCGATTGCTCGCTCAGAGGATTGAGAGTTTGTGTGCGAGTCTGGAAGAACAGCATTATTGGCGGGTGAAGCAGAAGGTCCAGGGCCTGCAGAAATGCCATTGGCAGGGCTGCCAATAGGGCCTGTGGCCGCCGGTCCTGCACTTCGTGCCAGTCCAATAGATGACATGGCCCACCCCAGACCAGAGCCTCCCCACGCTGCACTGCTGCCCTGCGCCTGACACATGCACGCATGTCTGGCCTTTCCTGGGACCTACCTACCTCATCGCCAATCTCAAGAACTGAATGAACATCAGCAATATGCCTGGTTCAAGGGCCTTTCCCCCTCATGAAGCACAGGCAGCACCTGGGCATTCGACTGGCTGCCGGAAGCATCTCCATCAGATGCTGTTGTGCTCGCCTCATCCAGCATCCGCGAGTTCTCCAGCAGAATCTTGGTGAACGTCTGCAGCCCTGCAAGACTCATGCTCCGCACCTGTCCGCCACCCCAGGATACCAGTGGGTCCTGGCTCAATATCACACAACTCAGAGCGATTTCAAAAGAAAATAAACGGCGTCGCACCTCAGCGACAGGGTCCACAGACAGAGGGCCAAGAGCTGGAATAGCTCGCAAGGCAATCTCCTCAGGCGAGTGCCGCGATGCAGTTGCCAGCATTGCCTGGGTGTATCAACCAGAACAGCTGTCAGACAAGGCCATTGAGCTTGCAAATACTCCTTGTGCATTGGACTGACTGGAAGCTTGCGCAACTACAATGTACCATTAGGGGCTCTGGGCTTACCCTGACACCGGCGATCCGTGCTGGCGGAAAGGTGTCTTTTAGGGCCCTTGTGAAGGCATTGAGAAGGACCCGCTTGCAGGCAGCTTCGCTCAAGTGTGATGCAAGGTTGCCCAGCAAGATGGTTGTATTTGCACGGATGCCTGGCTCCTCATCAACCTGCACGGCAGTAGCTCTGATGTAAGGCGACGTAGTGCCTGCTCAAAATTGTTCAACCTCTTTAACTGCAGAAAAAAATGCAGGCTGGCACAGGAGCTGCACCCTGTCATGACAAAGGAAAATGGAATCAGCGCCAGACCTGGAGCTTTGCAAGGAATTTGAGCAGGGACTGGGCAATGGTCTTCTGGGACAGCTTGGGCGCCAGAACCAACATGCTCTTCAGAGTGAGCTCCCTCAAGTACGCATTGCTGTCGGTAAATCCTGTGGCCACATGAGGGTACACCTGTGCTTCCACTACAGCCTGCATACCAAGCAGCACCTAAGATGCCATGTATCAGTACAACATGCTCTGACAGTGACTCAATGTCTGCTTCCCTTCATGATATCTTACTCTTTCTTGACCAGGTTTACCTGTGTGAAATGACTGCCATAGGAATCAATGGATTCCAACAGGCTGCGCCGGATGGTTCTGTCATTTGAAGCAAACAGCTTGGACAGTGCAGGCACAACTTGCGCAGCAAACTGATCCTCAGACAGTGTCTTGCCAATCTGCAGCAGAGCACCGAGCGCTACAGCTGGTGCACCCCCAAACTCAAGAGCGCCTGCTAGCATTGGCAGCACCTGCATTGCACAGCATTATTGGTCAGCACGCAACTCCATCCTTGGTTGGCAATAAGGAAGTGTCATCAGCTGCACAGCGTTCCCATGAAATCATCACTACAATAGACTTGCACACCTTCCTCTGCACCACCGGCAGTGGCAACGTCGGTAAGACCGTTGGCAGACGCTTGAAGAATGAGTCTTTCTCGTTGGAGTCCTTCACAGCAAGCGACTCCATGAAAGAGATGGTGTCCACCAATTTTGTTCTTAGAGCTGAGGACTCAGCCAGCTTAGCAGTGTTCAGCCTGCGCGTGGGCTGAGATGCCAGAAGGCGCTGGTAGTCCTGTGCACACCAGCCCAATGTGGATGCACAGCTCATCTGATTAGGCACTACAGGAGTATCTTGATATATGCATTACCTACCCTTACTCAGTTGTGCTCAGAGCCACTCCTGCACATACCAGATAGCCAACACGAAGGTCCCTGCAAGCTCACCGGTAGGAGCCCTTTCGAAATGGAGGCCACGTTTCGGAGGTCCTCAGTCCGAGTCAACATCTGGCCGCTGTAGACCTCCTGCATCAGGCATCCCAAGCCCCAAGCGTCCACCGCCCACGGGGGTGCTTGCTGCACGGCTTGCCAGTCCGCCTTGCCCAACTGCAGGAAGGCCGTGAATTGCACGTGAGGTATAAATCGAAACACAGTGTATCTGCAATGACGTGTTTGCTCCTCCATGCACCACACCTCAGCCGGTTTGTACTGTGCTCCAACCATCCAAGAGGCGTGCATGAGCGGCCAGTCAATGCTCGTCGCTGGCTGGTGCTCGCTCAACATATCAAATCCGTGCAGGCGCCAATCCAATGATGGTGTGACAACAACGGCCCGCATGCAGACATTCCCATGAATCTGCGCAACAGGTGCACTGTCACAAGGTGTGCTGTTTTGGACAAGGTGATGCCCCAGTCCCTGATCTCAGCCAGGCATTGCAGCGCAAATCTTACCAATTTGCAGTCATTATTGAGAAAGCCCACAGCTTTTGCAATGTGGAACAAGCCCATCGCCACAAATTCCTCCCTGCAACAGCAAACACTTGCTGTCAGCACTGCCAGAAGGTCCATCAGCTTGTTGACAAGCGGCAAGATGTCAGACACGCACCTGGCAGGCCCTGCCACATCAAGCTCCTCCAGAACATCTATCAGAGGAGTCACTGGCTCAGTGATGATGTAGATAGACGTGCAGCCCTTTTCTTCGACTTCTAATGTATCCCTCAGTGCAAGGACATTTGGGTGGCGAACCTGCACAACAAAGATGAAGTATGCGGTCCAAAGGTTTACAACTTCCCTTCCGAAAAGTTTATTTTGGGCAAAAAGACAGTGTTCATCTTGCAATAGGGGTTCCCAAAAAGGGGCTACGTGTAACATTAGTTGATCTCTCGTATTGAGAGAAGCTGGTTCATGTAATAGATGAGCCCTACCATCTTCAACCGTTTGACCCCGTTTCGAGCAGCCTGTAGGGTGCGGTCATTTGCATTTGTTGAGGACACCTTGAAAATTGATACAGCACTACCATCCTCCCTCGTGGTTCCCTCGTAGTGAGTCCAGGAGGCACCCCAAGCAACTCCATACGCCTTTCCAAGGTTGTATGGGAATGAAGGACTGCTGCTCACCAAGGCGGTCAGCTTTGCAAACATCTTGTTGATCAAGAAACGTCGTCTTTCGAATCCTTCTTGTGACCGAGGTCCTGCCTCTACTTCCCGATGGCACACATTTTGAGATTACACACAAGAAAAGATGAAAGACTTAAGGGAACGGTGAGGAATTTGCGAGCAATGCCCACTGTACAGGCGCGGCGAAGCTGAGCATTAAAGGATACGCTCTTAGTGCTTTGAGACAAAAGTCTGAAAATGCTTGCGAATTCCTGGGAAAAAATGTTGTTTTGACCTCAGCACTGATGTTATCAGGGACATTAACGTTAGCTGCGATGGCTTCAAACGATGCCAGAACGTTGCCAAACCCCCAGGAAGTCTGCCATCAACTTCTGGGATTTCTGAAAGACCGTCTGACTTGCCTGCAGACTGTAATCACTGATCATAGGCAATCGATTTCGAGAGCGCCTGTGACCATTTCCAGAAGCGATCGCCCCGATCATGTAGAGAGACTGCCACCATTTGCTGACCCATCATACCAAAGGACGAACCTGACTGTCGACCAGAGATCAGCATTATCAGGGCAGCATTTCACGAGTCCTGTGACGAAAGAAGATCTGGGACGTGCCACGTGGTTGCTACTCCACACAGTAGCTGCCCAATATCCTGCCAGGCCCTCTAAGCAGCAAAGGAAGGATGTTGCAGCCCTGGTGCGTTTGACTTGCCTTCAGGATCCCAAACCGGCTACAAGAGGGGGTGATGTTTCAGTCAGGACACATGGTGCAGGTAGACACATTGACGAGGATTTATCCATGTGGAGAGTGCGCGAATCACTTTCGAGATATTGTCAGGTGAGACGCCCTCAGAACATGAATTACAGAGCGATCAGCATCATTCTCGAGTATGACAGTACCAATCGCTGGATGCGTTGCGTTGAGTGGTACAGGAGCAAAGCGCCAGCCACTAGCAGCGCAGAGGAGCTGCAGCAGTGGGCGTGCGAGGTGCACAATCTCGTTAATGCAAGTCTGGGAAAAGCGAGCTTCAACTGCAAGCTTGTGCAAGCTCGCTGGAATGGATTAGACTGCGGCACTGATATGGCATGCGACATGACATCCAGGGGCACGCATGCTCGTCCGTTTTCATGAATGCAGGCACGCTGTAATGAATTAGCAGCTGCACCATTGATAGCTGGCAACTCCTGTGAAGTCTTCAATCGTAGAGAGGGACTGGAGATCAAGGACATGCACCGATCAGTGCCTCACCTGGTAAGAATGTGCCAGGTAGACATGCCGCCGAGCACAAATATCTCGCCGCATGGTTTCTGAGCATCTGCCATGCCATACCGTATGTAACAGGGGTGGCGTCATGCTCAGCATGCATGCACAGCTAACAGCCAGGGACACAATGCTCAGATCTGATTAACCTATCGCCTCATTTCTTGCAAATCAAGGCAGGCACGTCGTGCAAATCGCAATAAAGGGGGGTTACAGATCACAGTGAAGATCTCCATGCATTCTTCCACTGCCTTGATGACTGATTGCTTGATGTCTGCCAATGTACAAAAGAAGGAAGCCTAAATTTGATTGGATTAAAAGATGCTTGCACCATAAGCAATGCAAATAGTACACGCATCATGGTCGCTTTGGCGGCACTTGCGGCGGCTTCCCTTGAGGGCCAGCAGGTTTTGGCTGAGCAGGCCGCCATTGTTCCTGAACCGGTCTCTGAATGTATGTGTGCTCCTCGTCCTCCACTTTCAGTTTTGGCGGTTTTATTCCGCCCAGCATGTTGGTCCCCTGTTCCAGAAGAGGCAAGCAAGGTGTGAACAGTACATCAGAGAGATCTGCAAAACAGAAGTCGTACTCTGCAGAGTCAATTTATCATTCCACAATGAGTGCCGATGAATTGAAGATAGCATAGAGCCCCCACCTTTTTACTCTTCCCTTTCTTTTGGACAAAATTTCTCCACGTGCCCACCTGGAACCCAAGAAGCTGTGAGTTAAAGAGCAGTTATAAGAATGACAGAATCCGCAGGAAAACTTTTGCACAAAACGCACTCACCATGTACAAGCAGTGGGAAAGCAATGTTCAAGTACGGGAAGAATACATACCCTGTTCTCTCTCGTCTCCTCCCACTTTTTTGTGTGCTCTTTTGTTGCCTTCATCTTTTTCCTTGTCTCAGCCTCAGACTCTTCTATTCGCTCCTCCTCCTCTTTCAGCTGTACAGCCAGCACCATATGTTAATACCGACTCTGAAAAAACCAATCTATATGTGGGACGATAACTGGGGATGACACCACTACCGCACCCGCTTTGTGAGCTTCCTGCGGCGCCACTCATAGCGTGCCAGCATGTCCCTCGACTTCACCTTCCATAGTTCATGGAACTCCTCTGTGTGCTCCCATTCCGCTTCAACACCCTCCCTGCCTCCCTGACACAACCCATGCAAATGTTCCTTGACAACAATTTCATTTTCACCAGTAGTGCACTGACAGGAAGGTGAAGTGAGCTTTCATAGCAGAAATAATTGTACGTACTCCAAGTACCTCCCAGGTGGCCTACCTCATGGATGACACTGGCAAGGCGCACAACCGCATCATTTTTTGTCTTCTTTCTGCGCTCCTTCCGCACTTCATCTGCATAGGAAATCCTTTGGCTGCCAGTGTGGTTACTGGAAAGCAAGCTTGCCCAAGGCACTCACAGCGCAAAGAGGGCCAGCTCACCTCGAGCAAGGTTCAGAGAGTGTCGGAACTCCCGCATGAAGTCCTCGTTGGACAACTGAGAGTTGGCGTGTCCAAGCACTTCAAAGGCGCTTGTTGCCAGCGGGTGTTTGCATTTGTCTGGATGAATAAGCAAGGAAACTTTGCGGTACTGCCTTTTGACCTCGTCTTGAGTGCAATCAAATCGAAGGCCCATCTGCTCAAAAGGGTTGAGCTTGAAAGCTCCCAAGATCCGGTTGACCTCGTTGTCACGATCCACTTCACGTACCTCTTGGAAGAATGACTGGAACATAACAGGCATGCATCAGATTTCGATGAGATTCTTGACAGGTGAGGATATGGGCAAGAACTGCAGGAGTGAAACTGGCATATTGGTCCTTCAGCACAAGGATTCGATTACCCTCAACAGTGCTTCCTCTTCTTCAGGGCTGATACCGGGCTTTTCATCGGGCCATGGATCTACGTCGCCAGAATCAGCTACTTCTTGTTCCTCTTGTGAAGGTTGTGCTGGTTCTTGGACATCTTGGATTGCCGGGGTGTTACTGGCTGCGCTAGGCCTTTCAAGCTCTACTTGTTCTCCCATATGTGAAGCTTCAACGCGCTAGGGCAAGCACTGGGCTCAATGTCTCGGTGTAGAAAGATTACAGAATCTGCTTCTGTCTGAAGTTCACAAGCTGCACGTTTTTCACGCCCAAAAGGTTTCCCTCTGCCGCTCCTATTCCCCACACAAATATTAGATGGATTGAACAATTGCAACACGCAAAATTTGTCCAGAAATGTCTCCCAAGAAGCCATCAGGACCAGGGGCTGCACACGTGCCAGCAGACCTCAAGCTATTGTTGGGGCTGCTTCAGCCGTTCCTCAACGGCTGCTTATTCTGACGATTGAATCTCAAAATTCACAAACACCTTGACAAAGCTTTCTGTGTCGCATACAAGTAGCGACAAGATCAGCTCACCCCGTATATCACACCTAGTAACTAGCCTACTCCGCGGCATGGCGAACAATGGTCTGAGAGCAGCAGCAGGGAGAGTCCTAAAGAAGAGCTCTAAGCAGGGCATTGGGGGAAACTCTGGTCAGTTCTATCTCACAATTTCGATCTGGCACAGTTTTCAGTTAGTCTGTAGCAACCTTTGGACCCTTTCTTCACTCTTTCACGCTGCACACTCGCTCAGATCACCTTGCTTGCAACAGGGATCGAATTTCTCAAGAGCAAGGGACAGCATATTCTAAAGAACCCGCAGGTTGTTCAGTCCATCGTGGACAAGGCAGGAGTGAAGAGCACAGATGTGGTGCTGGAGATAGGTCCTGGTACTGGCAATCTGACTTTGAAACTCCTGGAGAGAGCAAAAAAGGTCATTGCAGTTGAAGTAGACCACAGGATGGTGCGTCCCACTGCCTCCCGGCCCTTGCTAGACAGTACTGCAAGCTCAGCAGAGGGCGATCTTTGGACTCTGTATTCTGCAGGTGCTGGAACTCCAACGCCGAGTGCAGGGCACACAATTTGCATCACACCTGCAGGTGAGGCAGCCCAAATGGTGTCATCTCGAAGAGTGTGTGTCCACTGGTCTTGTGGATGCTCAGAACAACTGACAAGCGGTGGAGTGGGGTGCTTGTGATACAGATCATCCAGGGGGATGTAATGAAGCAGGACCTTCCGTACTTTGATATCTGTGTTGCCAACATTCCATACCAAATCTCGTCGCCCCTCACATTCAAGCTGCTGGCGCATCGGCCAGCCTTCCGGGCTGCGGTGATCATGTTTCAGCACGAGTTTGCCATGCGATTGGTTGCACGCCCCGGCGACAGCCTGTTTTGCCGCCTCGCTGTCAACACCCAGCTCTTGGCTTGTGTTTCGCATCTGCTGAAGGTGAGTGCCTAACAGCATGCTGTCATCATGAATGGATGGGTCCTGTTCACTGTCGCAGCTCCGTACTTTGCTGTCCTTCATACTTGGGTTCAGCGCATCACCTGTCTGATGCAGGTCGGCCGCAACAACTTCAGGCCGCCGCCAAAGGTGGACAGCAGTGTGGTGCGCATAGAGCCGCGGCATCCACCACCGCCAGTGAACTTTCGAGAGTGGGACGGTCTTGTCCGTGTGTGCTTTGGAAGGAAGAACAAGACTCTGGGAGCTATTTTCAGGCAGAGCAGCACACTGGCACTTCTTGAGGTGAGTAACTGTCCACCGTGTTCACATTTGGCCCTTTTCACATGCGGGCTATCATTCCAAATTTGTCTGGCATTTGAGTGAGTTACAATATTTTCCAACCAAGATTTTGGTTCCTTTGTAGGCAAACTACAAGCTGCACCAGGCGCTTGCAATCAACAAGACTCCTGGCAGTGCTGGAGTTGCGCAACCCAGTGATGGGAGCAGCTTTGCAGACACCATGATGGAGGAAGCAGGCTCTCTTGGGGATGGAGATGAAGACGAGGATGCTGAAATGGCCGTGGCTGATCAGCAGGTACTGGCTGCTTGTTCGTGTTTGCTCATGGAAAAAGCACATTTTTCTCCTCAATATGCCACAATGAATGCTTGAGAAGTATATGGTGCGATGCACTGGTGGGTGTATGCAGCGGACCAAGAAAAACCAATACAGCGAGGGATTCAAGGAGCTGGTAATGGGGATCCTGCAGCAGATGGGATTTGAAGATCGGCGGAGCGCAAAGATGACGCTTGACGATTTTCTTCTCCTCCTTGCAAAGTTTAATGAGTCTGGTGTGCACTTCAGTTCGTGATAACCCTGATAGCTCATCAGGGAAGGTTTGTATAACATGAAATGTCAGTTACATTTAGCTGCGTGAGAACATCACCGTGACTAATAAAAGGTCTGCATAATGGATGCATGCATGTGCTGCACCATGAAGTAACGCATGCACCTGCGCATGCGTATGCGTGCGATGATCTTAATTGCTATGTTATGGATGCGCTCAGGAACAGCCACCTGTTCCTTTGTACTCAATTTTGGCTCTGCAGGTGATTTAAAAGTGTCAAGACTTGAAAGTGCAAATCTGATGCAAGCTCGAGACCATCATGGAGATCTCCCAGATGATCTTCTAATGTTTTTTTAACACGTGTGCACATGTACAGTGCTTGGTGTGCTGCGACTAACAGACCCAAATATTTAAATCCGAGTTGGACATATGATTTCATATGGTCTCCAAATTCGACATTCACAGCTTACACTCCATCAGGAGAATTTCTCTTTTTCAAAGTCAAGAGAGAGCAGGCCATCTGCCTAATTGAGCCGACCTGTCAGCGACAAGACTTCAATGGAGATCATAGCATACTCAGGACCAACCTCTGTCCTCATGATCAGGACAGGTGACAAAACCCTTCTTTTATAGGTCAGGGGCAATCTTTCAACATCCTGCAGCTATACTTTCCATTAAAAGGAGAGTACGGTGATACACCAAATGTACATACGGAACGTATCAGTTTGAACGCTCTATTTGGCTGGACACAGCTGCTTTTGTTGCGTCAGCCTGTGCCCGCTGAGCTCGCAAGGCCTTGAGCACTGCGTGCTTTGGTACCTTCTCACACTGATACTGAGCGCCATAGTATACAGGAAACACTACCTTCATGACCTGCACAGCAGAGCTAGAACCCCCTCAAAAGACTGTCATTATCCTTTGAACAAGCAGCTGTAAGAAAGGCAAAACTCACACAACATCTGGACAGGGTGACCCTGGAAATATTAATGCATTTGCAATTTCAAGCAATGACCACTTTGCACAGTGTGCTTGGCTATGTTGCAAGCTTACCTGCCACGCAAAGGACAGGTAGAAGTTGTAATATACAGGAATGAACATGATCAGCACAGTGATGGTGAAGACCGCCTGAACAAGGCCTGCACAACAATTGAAACTCACAGAATATTCACCCAGACAGGTAGGGCAGGACCAGGAGACAAATACTTGACTCATACCAAAAAACAAAACTCACCGTACATGCACACCCTCCTTGCTATGCTGCCTTTCCTGACCAGTCTGTTCCACACATTGTTGCTCTTGGCTGCCCTCCTGCAGGCAGTCAATTGTCTTGCATTCCCGCGAACATACCAGACAATGACCAGCAAAAAACAATCTCTATAAAGAGTTCAATCCTTTTGCTGAAGTCCTACCTCGCCAAGGCATTGTAGCTCGTGTCATATCCATGCTTCTGGATGATCTGTCTGCACATCACCTACCAGACAACACACACGACTCCAATCAGCTCCCCAGACAACACTTGTCACCTTCAATGCATGATTAGCCAAACACATGTCACCTCTCACCTGTACAATGATGAAATACATCAATTGCCAGATCACATAGAACACCAAAGGCGCTCCAAAGATCCAGAAGATGCCAGCAGGCTCTGCTACCGCCACTGACTGCTCACCACCAACCACGCGCCGCCAGACACTCAGCAGCGACTCTGGCACCGGTGCGTACCGGTGCGCAAAGAGTGCCAGGCCTGGAAGCAGGTGTATAAGGACACTGCAGCACACAAGGAGGTTGAGAAATGCGGACCATTCTCTAATTGTCCATGTGGTACCTCGGAACAACAAAACCATTGTGCCAGTGGATTTCACACCTGATGGAATGCTCCGTTGATCCAAATACCCATGCGCTCTGCCAGGCAATCAGTGCGGCAGCCAGTGGCCCATCCGCCAGAGCATATACTGCAGCTCCAAGTTGATGGTTGTGGGGTGCGAACAGCAGGAAGGCAACAGTGGCAAGATTTCCCCACTGCGAGCATAAGAGCAAAGTGAAACTGACATCAAAACTACCCCAATGGATGCATCAGGGCGCTCTGAGCATGTCTTGCACACAAGCATCTGCATATCTTGGACAGGCCCACTTCCACAACAAGTCAGGTGCATGGGGGGAGCGTGCTACTCACATAGCAGAAGTCCAAGAGGAAAAACCCCCATTTGCGCTTGGTGAAGGTGTACACTCGCCAGGGGAAGCAGACAGCAGCGAAGATCAGATAGCAAGCTGGTAGTAGGAATGGTGCTGCCCCAGCAACGAACAGCCCGAAACCGAAGACCAGGGCCCCCGCGGCGTACAGATTAGACTCCTTCCTGCTGCCAATGTCCTTCAGCAGCCGGTTGACGTCGGTGGAGATTGCTGGTTGACCGTGCTGTAATCTCTGGGGTGCGTTTTGCTTGTGTGCTCGCTGCAGCGACCGTCTTAGTGCATCGTAGCTCTCTCGTAATCTTATGCCATTCTCCCTGAAGGCTCTCAAAGTGGGGCTGGAGGCTCTAATGTCTCCCAAGACCTCGAGCCCCACTTTCTGCACTGTTGATTTCCATGTTTCAGAGCTGTGGGGCGATGGTCTGTGCCGCCGTCTGCGCCGTTGCTTATCGCTAGAGCTGCTCATTCTACCCCTGTGCTGGCTGGACATGATTTAGGCACAACGGCCACCATGAACACAACTGTGGAGATATTATTGCTCAGAATATTCTCAAGCGTGCGACAGCCACGTGGACGTGCTCCCTCGTTTTCTTGGAAAGGGTTCAGGAAGAAGCGCAACCCTTTTAATAGAAATCAGAGGGGGGTCCGCACAGCACAGCACAGCACAGCACGCCAGGTGCCGATGACCTCCAAAGAGAGCAGATCCAGGGGAAGAGATCGTGCCTACAGAGCCCGTGATCGCCATGGAGGTTCTTGCTAGGGAACAGGATCAGGAACAGCCCGAAGTGGCCGAAGAACAGGCTGGGCCATATCCCATCGAGCAGCTGCAGGTAAGCATGCCGAAGCCTGCGTGGTCTATATCGCAAGCGCATTGATTGCATGTTAACGCATTCTTACTTGCAGGAGCTGGGAGTGGCGGCTGCAGATATTAAAAAATTGAAGGAAGGAGGTGTGAACACGGTCGAAGCTCTGGCGCACGCGACCAAGAGAGAGCTATGCGCTATCAAAGGAATGAGCGAAGCCAAGGTTGTGAAGCTACAGCTGGAAGGTGAGGGTAGCAAATTTTAAGGTCATAGAGGGGATCTTCAGACGAATGCCAGCTTCTGAGTTGGTTGTTTTTTTGCAGCATGGAAGCTGACACCAATGGGCTTCACAACAGCAGCAGTAGTAGCAGAGCAGCGTGGCGACATCATCCAGGTCACGACTGGCTGTAAGGAGCTTGACACGATATTGGAAGGTACGCCTTATGGGCAGAGGTGTGCGTAACTCCTAAAGGGTTTTGTGCTGCGGATTGGTTCTTACACACTTCGATAGCAGGTGGTCTGGAGACAGGATCCATTACAGAAATATATGGTGCGTAACCCATCCTCAGCCTTCCAGTGAACTTTAGCACAAGACTTGCATTGTGCATGCATTCATCACGATCTGCGCTTAATGCTGAGCAATGTGGTGAAGCACAGGCGAATTCCGATGTGGCAAGACGCAGCTCTGCCATACACTGTGCGTGACCTGCCAGGTATGCCCAGCAGCATTTGCAAATCAAAAGAAGCTGGTGGGGAAGGGATCAGGTGTATGAACAGAAAAGTGACAAGCGATGGACCTCCTGTGATTAAATCCACGGTGTCTGTGCAGCTGCCCATTGACATGGGAGGAGGGGAGGGGAAGGCCATGTATATCGACACCGAAGGCACTTTCAGACCACAGCGGCTGATGCAGATTGCAGAGCGGTGAACATTCACTCTGCTTTTGTGTCGCGCATACTGCATCTTTCCTTTGGTGCAAATTCTGAATGTTGAGAATGAGTGTCATCACTGCCGAGCAGGTATGGACTGATCCCCCATGATGTGCTGGACAACGTGGCGTATGCGAGAGCACACAACACAGACCACCAGGGACAGCTCCTGATGGCTGCTGCTTCCATGATGGCGGACTCCAGATTTGCGCTGATTGTGGTGGACAGCGTGACAGCCTTGTACAGAGTCGAGTACCAGGGCCGCGGAGAGCTGTCAGCAAGACAGATACACCTTGGTCGATTCATGCGCAGCCTGCAGCGACTAGCGGACGAGTATGGATGTGCAGTGGTGGTGACCAATCAGGTGACTCAAGAAGATCAACCATGTGACTGAGCATGCTCACCATCACCATTGCTAGCCGTTGACATTTGATGATCATGTGACGTCCCATGGTTCACCAGCGAGGTCCGCTTTGCATGCAGGTGGTGGCGGCAAACTTGGATGGGGCCAGTATGTTTGCGGGGCCGTCGGTGAAGCCCATCGGAGGCAACATCATGGCACATGCATCCACAACTCGCCTCTGGCTCAAGAAGGGCCGTGGCGAGAACAGGGTCTGCAAGATCGTTGCATCCCCATCTCTGCCAGAACGCGACGCGACTTTCAGCATTGGGGCGGAAGGCATTTGTGACGCCAAAGATTGACACCAGCTGCAGTGAATAGGAGGCCTTAAGTATCCAGCCGGTAAATTTTTTCAATGCTAGATTTCTCAAATTGCTTGGCTGCATGTATATGTTTTGGGCAACATATTGTCAGCCTGAGGAATACTTGGGAATTGTTTGGCAAATTCACTGAAGAATGATACGCATAGATCGTTAATGAATTGTCACGGCAATTTGCTAGGACACAGTCCAAGATCACAGTCCAGCATCCATTCTCTTCTACAGGGCTCAACCTATGCATAAGGGATTCATAAGTGCTGTTCAAGTCTCTACTTGCATGCCATGGGAAATGTTGCACGGTGCATGGCATAACAGAGGCACAGGCCGCCTGAGGCTTTGCCACAAGGAGCTGGTAGACTTGTCTCTTTCTTGGTTAGTAATCTGGGCCCCTTGACAAGACTTCTTTCCTGGTAGGATGCAAGTACAAGGTATGCTCAAATTGGGCGACATATGAGCTCTTTGTGTCACAGAGCGGCGGATATGGATCCAAAATACCCACATCGCAGAGGTTCTTCAATGCCATGAGGTACTTTGTCTCACCCAGCCGATCCAGGTACCTGGTCACCATGGCACAAACTCAATTTGACGGAGTTCACCTCAGGAGCAGCGCCTCAATATGAGAAGCACATATAAGCACCGGGTTACTGAGAGGGGTCAGCTCAATGATGGCCCACCTTTTGCAGAAAGCCAATGTGCCAAAATTCCGATCGATCACGTTGAGGAGAGCCTTGGCCCTTGGCAGACGCAAGGGAACGTGCCCCACATCAAAGTTTTTCATGTAATGGCTCGTGTCAAGGTCCTCGTGCACGTACCCCCTCCCTGCTCACAGCAAATGCACAGTGAGAGACAACAACACATGCCATACAGAAACCTGGCAGCTCTGCGAGGAGAAGTATTAGGACGGCTTTCTCAGGGGGACAATTCCCCTCATCAGTACGCTGCTGGCCAAGATTCGTTTCAGACAGAGGCCAACAAATCCGCACCTGTGGAGCCAAAGGTCTCGATTGCGAAGTACTCGCCCTCTTCCATGCGAGTGGCTTCACCTCCCTTCACTATTGGAACGCTCTTGCCGGCATGGATGCGGTAGGGAGCAATGGAGTGGCCGTTCAGGTTCCGCACGCACTTGACCTGGTACACCTTGCCATCCAGCTCCACCTCGTGTGACTCCATGACCTCCTGCACTGCTGCGCCAATGTCGCACAGACGCACATCTATGCCAGCCTCCCTCACGCCTGCACCAGTCAAATTGCAGGAACTCTTGCTGCGGCTGTGGGGCACAATTACTCAGTCTTGCTGTCAAGACAAACTTGCTTACCAAACACTCAACACAGCTGAGCACACACCTGTATCTGTTGCCTCCCTCACTGCCTTGAGGAGAGGGTCATAGCGTGGGTTGAAAGCCACTGTGAATGCACTGTCGATAATCCTTCCGTTGATCTGCGTTCCAAAATCTGCAGCGAAGGAAAGCACAGGCTGAGCACCAGCAGGATATTATCTTCCACAAGCCTTCAAGCACTAAGCCAGAGCACAGATGCCAGAGCAACACAAGCAACTCAAGCCTTACCGAGCTTCATGACGTCATTGTACTGCAGGACGGATGTATCATTTGCATTGGGTGTCCAGTGCGCCGCAACATAATTGAGGGAGCACCCGGTGGGAAATGCAATGCCAGCCTCCAGGCCATTCTCAGATATGAGCTGCCGGACGCAATTCTCCAGGCGTTCGCACAAATCCGTCATACCAATGCCCGGTTTTGCAATTGTCCGTATGTATTGGCGGACCTGCAAGCAAACGCCACATTTCTTCCAATCTGCAATCACACTGCCACTTCCATGGCAGGGTTATCAACCCAATGCAATTTTTGTCGATTCTTCAAAGCTAGTTTGGGATCCATCAGACCTGGCGGTGGACTTCTGCAGCTTGCCGCACTTCATTCAGGATGTCAAACTCAAGGCGTTCAAGCTCCCTTTTCTCTTCTGACGTCTCCCTCCAGCGCTGACTGGTACCAAAAGCAGATTGTCAGAATCTACCGAAAGCAGGACCCTCCCCCGGGAGGGGCCCTCAGCCATGTGGGAATAGCAATTGTACGGTTCACATAGGGGTGAAAGGACAATTGTGATTGGCGTACTCGTTGTTGTACGACTGTCGCTCCCCTTCAGGAAATATCTTGGAAGGGAAAAGGTCCGCCACAGGAATGGATGGGGGCTCTGTTTGCTTCTTGGGGCCTTCGCCTGCAGACACAACACATTATCGCATGTAAGAGCAGGGATGTCCTCGTGTCGGAGTTCCCTGACCAGTACAACTCCATGGTCACCCATCCTCACCTTTCTTTGCAGATCCATTGCTGTTCTGTGAAGGTGCTGCTGCCTCCTGGGCACTAGCACCTGCACAGCACAAGCTCTTCAACTGTAACTTCCTAGGCATCATAACATGCATCACGATCACATGCATCATCACATCCAAGAAGGCAAAATGGCACACAAATATACAGAGATTGGGCACTTGCAGGATGCAGATGCCATGTTGCTTCTAGACTTGCTTTCGCCAAGCAACATACCCTCGTGCCCGGTTGCTCCAGGTTCATTTTTCTTTCTCTCGGCTGTAGCTTTCTTCTTAAGCCTCTTTTTCTGTGACTTGGACAATGTGTCTCCTGGGAGATCCTGTGCAGCACCCTAAATCACTGCTGTAACACTTCACAGGCAAAGTGCACTCCCAACCTTGAACATCCGTCATACAAGCAATAATAGGAAAGCAATTCCATGTCCACTTTTTATGGATATCATACATTAACGAATTTGCCATCATGGATAACCGCGGGGTAGCGTGTTGCTTCTCTTGCTAGCAAGAATTGTCGCGATCTGAGATTTCGAGTTCGTGTCTAATATACTATTCTTGAAATCAGACGTCGGTACAGTCGATTCCCAGCATTGCATTTGAAAGCTTAGGAGAATCTATAATGACGATGAAGGAGCGTACTTGCTCCGTGTCTTTCGCCTGATTTGTGATGTCAACAATTTCTTCCTCCTTAGCGCTTTGAACCTCCGTCGTCGTCATTCCAATTCAAATTGTCAGACACAAGCAATCAGAAGCATTTCCCTGTCGAATGATCCTCGAATGCTCGCGACAATACGATCATTTCTTGTTGGTCCAGCTTGGCAGGGATGGCCGCCCGATGAGGTGTGGCCAAACTTGGCGATGAGCTCTGTTTGAGCGGGGGTGTGCCCACTCCTACAGCATGCAAAATGCCATGTCTACACATGCCCTTATGCCTGCATAAGCCTGCATCCCTGCGAAGTGGCAGTGTAGGGAGAAAAAATCAAACATGAAGTTGTGTAAATTGAACCTGTATATCAAATGAGCACTGGAGGCGTGGCGAGCGCTGGAGGCGCGGCCGCGGCACAGCAGGGATGTAGTGCGGCTGCACGCGCATGCTGCTGGCACCAATACATCAAGATTGCATGCACGAAGTCACCACTGTGGAGTGACCCATTGATGCCTAGCACGGTGCTAATAGCACTGGCAGCGCATCTCGCAACATTCTTTACATCAGGCTGACACAGGATGGCAGGCCAACTAGAAGTGACTCCCAAAGTACATGTATCTTAATCATGATGCATAAACTCCCCGGGAGGGCCGCGGCGCACAAGCAAAGTCACACAGGCTGTTGCACTTTGAATGATCATCATGATAGCAGCCTGCTGAGTACTATTGATATGGATAGTATCTGAGCTACACAAGCAAGACTAGTATAGACAAGTATGGCTTTGTGCATGCTATGTCATCGTCAGCAATGTTGCGTGCATACATGCAGCCCGCATGCGCGCACCGGGTGCCGCATGTCGCGTCAGTGTTTCAACAAGGGCTTACTTCCACGGACTTACTTCCAAGGACACCCGTGCGGTTTGAGATGCCACCACCAGAGTCAGCTGCCCCTAGAAATCTGCCCGTACAGTTCCAGTTTTTTTAAATTCTTTACATTTCAAACGTAAAAGTACAAGATGTTGAAAAGTACTATCATTATAAACAACAGTACCATATGGTCGCAAACCAAAAAAGATGCATGTTTTGATGACAGCAATATGAAAAGGATGCACGTAATCGATTCTGTTTCCCAGTTCACTCACACTAAGAGTCTCAGCAGCACACCGATCCCATTGTATGTCAGCACAGGTCTTCTGCCAGTTCGGCGCTGGACCATTCTGAATGTCATTATGACCTGTAAATAAAATCTAATTATTCATAATTTCAAGCCCCAAAGGAGCCCTGTATGCATGACCATTAGCTCTGAGGTATAATAATGCGGAATATACCATGCAACATCTCTCTTCATCTTGCACTCCTGGAAACTCACTCACAATGAGTCCAAAGCATGCAGTAAACCCCCACTCCCAGTACCTCCAATTCCCATCTTTTGAAACCAAACCAGAAAATTCCCAACTGTCTTGAAGCAGACAAGTGTCCAATGCAGAGCAGCACAGCAGCAGAAGGCAGTCAAATGTGTGAAAGAAAGTCAATGCGGCAAGCGGCGTCGGCATTTGCTTTCCTTGGCGTCGACAATGGGCTGCCAGCAGCCTCGCTCTGTAAGGTGACAATTGGAGCTAAGTGCTCATTTCTGTAAGCCATGGAGAGAGAAGCTGGTTGCTCCACCTCAAAAGGCATGCCAACAGCCTGCGCACAGGGCTGTCCATTAGCAACCAACACCAGATGGCCACAATGTGTGTTTCACAGTTACAGAGAGCACTTTTAGTGCATCACCTGAGGCTGCACAGAATTGGCGTGGTTCCCTAGGTCTGCTGGTATCACGACAGCACCAGGCGGCACTCCCTGCTGCAGCCAGGTCACACTTCTTCAAACTTCAGACATTGAGAGGATACACAGGGAGACATCAGACGTGTGCAGCAAGTAATTAGGAGGCAAACCTGTCCAGGAATGCAACTTTCCTGCCGCACTGCAGGTCCCGAAGCATGTGGAACGCCGTCAAAATACGAGAGCATCTTCGTGGAAGAGGCAGAAACAGAGCCAGGAGTCGCAGACGGAACACTTTGCAGAACAGTCCCGACCTGTGGGGCCATGAAACATATTGCTCACTACACATACTGTTGATAAGATCTGCAACCTGTACAAAACAAAAAGGGTGTGGCCCCATCCTTTTCATTTGACATATGTGACCCCCATGCTGCACAAGAGCAGTATTGGAAGGGCATGAAAGTGCAAGACACATGCTGCACATTTAAATTCTCTGCAAAGCATATGGAGGCACCTGCTGAACTGAAGGATCAAGGCTGTGCTGAATTCCAGGGGCCATCTGAATGAGCTGTCCTGGGGCTGGGGCGGCCAGGTGCAGAGCTGATGGTGCCGCCTGAGCCATCGCGTGACGCTGCAATTCCTGGTGCTGTGCCGCAACATACTGCTGGCTTCCGTTGAAGAGCACATCACACCTTTCAGGCAGACTGGGCTGCGAATCTGCCATGGCCACGCGATCTTCAAAGCGGACCTCTGCGGCTGCAAGGATGAGCTGGCTGTCATCGAGCTCGCTGTGGGGAATGCCCAGGGCGGTACCCTGCAGAGGGGAGCATCCCAGGATATGAACTGCCTGCTGTGGTTGCATGCCGCTGACAACATGGTCGCGCTGCAGGCTTGCAGCACTCCGCAGATCGCTCATACTGCCGGCCATGGAGGCACTCACGTCAGCGTACTGCTGGTCAGGATGGTGCTGACGTGCACCCATCGGCCCCTTGGATGCAACAAGATGCGCCTCAGCTTGAAGCTGTTGGGCCGCCGCATCGAGATGGCAGGCCTCCTCAGCTGCCTGCTGGGCCTGCGCCTGCGCCTGCGCCTGCAGGAGTGGCAGATGCCAGGTGAGCCTGAATCAATATTCACATGCGCCGTAATGGCCAGGAGCACGGGGAATGGTCAGCCCACCTGTGCATTGGCATGCGCATGCGCTTTTGCCGTTAAGTTGTGCGCGTGAACCACCAGCTGCGACTGCGCCTGTGCATGCCCTTGCGCTTTTGCCTCAAGCTGCTGCGTCTGCGCCACGACTTGCTGGGCGTGCTCACCATCTGCTTGCATGCACACAATCCCTTGAACAAGAAGCATACACAGCACATCGTGACCTGGCCAGGAGTTCTGGTACTCATGGTGCTACGGAGAAGAGCAACTCTGCAGCATACCATATTGAGCAGCACTCTTCAGATGGTGAGCTTGCGCCGCTGCTTCCATGTGAGCTTGAGCATGCACATGCGCCTTGGCAGCCAGGTGCTGTGCTTGGGCATGCGCATCTGCCTGTGCCTGAGCGTGCGCAACAGCCTGTGCCTGCATCAGGTACGAAGAACAGCTCAGCATTCATCGTTGTGGAATTGAACGCAATCAGACTCACACCTGGCATGTGGAAGTCACGTGCATTTCAGACTGCAATAACCGTCAGTACCTGCAGGTTCTGTGCTTCCGCTGCCTTCTCCAGGCTCTGGGCCTTGGCCTGGAAGCTCTGGGCCTGCACAGCTGCTTGAACCTGCACAGGCTCTGATTGCGCCTGCTGACTTTGCTCTTGCAAGTGATCGGCATGTGCCTGCACGTCAGCAACACCTCTCAGTCATGAAGCGGCCAATCGGCATTCTCCACCTCGGAAGGGGGACAAACACTTTCCCCACCTGCAAAGTGTTTCTTTCCTAACTGTGAGTTCCCGCCCCGTACTGATTGGGGCTGCAGACATGCAACTTGCCTTGAAATTTTGTGCCTGGGCTTTCAGCTGAGCCGCTTCCTGCGCAAGTGCCTGGGCTTCACTTGCAGCACTGCGCGAGGTTTGAGCAGGCGTGGCCGGGTGCGGAACGCTGCTAGCAGGTATTGCCGCGGGAGGGTCGGACACCAGGACCATTGCTACGCCGCTTGCGCTCTTGACAAGGCGGCCATCAGCACTGGTGGTCCTAGCCACTGCATTGTCTTGAGGGGCCAGAGAAGCCTGCATCACGATACCGCTATCACGAATTGGCGACTCTTTGGCCGGCACAATGACAACCGATCCAGAAACATTCTTTGCTTGGCAGAGATCCATGGAGAGGTCCTGGATACGATTTTTATGCATGTGATAGTACCTGGCCACGATGACAGGGTGCGGTGTGGTGAAGCGCAGATGACGACATGGACATGGCCGGGAGCGAATTTCCAGCAACCCCGTTTGCATGCCCAGATATCTCTTGCTTCACGTGCATGCCTCCTTCCTGCAGGCTCCCGCCCCTTTGCCTGTTCCTATCTGCCTCCAACATATCCACTCGCTCTTGCAATGCCTGCAAATTATGAACATAGTCAGTCAGGCGTTAATCATCTCAGACGCAAACACACGTCCTGGTTAAGATGTGCAAGACACAAGCAGTAGGTCAGGCGGGCTCTGCAACACGCACCGCCAATTTGCGCTCCCTGTCCTCACAGTGACGCCTGACATCACCAGACGCAATCCCTCGCACAATCTTGGCGAGGGTGAGGCGGCTCCTCTCCCCACGCTTGCCCACCCCTCCCAGGAAGGGCCCTAGCATGCGGCATTCATCTGCCAGCCTTTTCTCGTCCTCCTTTGTCTCCAGGCGGCCACTGAACCTGCCCTGCAAGTGTGGCCGGCGCGGCTGGTTCTTCAGCTGGCGCTTCTCAGTCGGGTCATCGCTGTCGCCCTCCTCCTCCTCAGGATCCTCAGCAGCTGCCTGGGGCTCGCTTGGCTGCGGGTCCACCATCAACGACGAAGGCCCACTCTCGCTGCCCATCTCCCCCACTCCAGCTGCAGCTCGGGTGGACCACGTCATCTGTGAGCGAGCCTGAGCACTCTGCTTCAGTAGCTGCTGTGCCCCAGAAGTCTCACTGGCTGACGAAGCAGCTGGAAATCCTGCCCCTCTCGACTGCGCGGCGTGTCGAAGGGGTGTCACTACTGTGTGCAGGGATGGATCTGACTCTGTCTGAAGAGTTCCCAGGCTTGGCCGTCTGTCTTCCAGTTTGATCTCCTGCGGATCCCAGAGGGGGTGCATCAAATCACGTTATTACCACCTCTCAGTTGTGCATGGTATAGAAACGGTAATCGAATTTGAGTGAGGCGCTATCAGGAAGGCACACCGTGTTAACTGTCGAAAAAGATCGCTTTTGACTGCCGCCCATGCCCCTGTCAGCGCCCGCAAACCAGCCTGCGCGGTGCACTGTGATTGAACATTTGAAGAAAGAATGAATCATCCCTCGGTCATTGGTCCACCTCTCCAGGGCTCACACGAAAGAGTGAACAGGAAACACGTGCTGACCTACACCTCAAAAATGCTGTACACAAGCACCGATGGATACAGGCACCATGAGTTGACGCGCACATTGACACACAAGTACAAGTACAAGCAATGCTGACACCTCATCCCCTTGACGCAAGGCAGAGGTGGACAGAGTTCAGTACTCACCTCTGGCAGTTACACCTCCTCTGGAAATTCGCACTCACTCTTTCATCGGCACTTGCAAGTGACATACCCGATGACCCGAAGCGTGCTTGCAAGATGTATTTTTTTGTACGGAAGTTGTGCCGTTGATGGGGTATGTCATGCACCACAGAGTTCTAATAGATACATATCCACTCTTTGCTTGTGGCCCTGCATGGGGATATGTTGCCAGATTTGGCAAACTCTTTGACCTATCGCCCACAGCTTCCCTCTGCTCCCACAGCTTCATCCAATGCGCCCTGAATTGCCCTGAGACCCTGTGCAACACACATTGCAGACAAAATTTCTGCGATACTGTCTGATGACATCTCACATCCATTGCGTTTTCTCCGATCTGTCTAGCGAGCGCTGAAAGCCACCTGCGGATTCATCCAATTCTTACATCTCTGCAATGGGGTCTCTCCTTTAGGAACCTCCGTCACCAAAGCAAGATGTCACTGTAAGTCGCGCTTTCCTCATGCAAATCTCTCTTACAGGATCTTCTTGCAAGTCTTCTAAAATTGAAAACCGTGCTGTACAGGAAGCTAACTATTGCAGGATATCCATCGGTCTTAAAGACGCGCAGAGAGTGCATCAGCACGTTACAATTTTTATTACGACGAAGAAAACAGAAATGAACGCACACAAGGAGAAGAAAGCCCCACACCACCTCAGCCGTGACGCCAGCGCGGCAGAAGGCTGGGTGGAGTCCCTGACAAGTCTGACGGATGACGTACAGGCAACCCAGCTGCTTGACGAGGGGAGCCCAATCAAGGTGTGAAAGTCGATCTGAGACTGTCCCCTGCATGCTTGCTTAGGTTACCCCAAGGCTCACAGGGGTTTTCTGTTGCAGAGCAAGGCGCCTGGTGCTAATGCTGTGGAGGAGTTTCTTGGAAGCAATCATGGCTTGACTGAGGAGGAAGCTGTTGCTGCAACCTTGAGCCACGCATTGAAGACTCTATCCGATGAGGTGAGGCTCATATGCTGTTGTTGGATGCAAGCCAGCTCCTTCACCTCCTCTTGTCCTGAATTAATGATGAATTACAGGTGCAAGCAGTGGGAGAGCAAGTTGTGAACGTGGGTGGATCTCATGGTTGGGGCCCTGGTTACCTCACAGATGAGCAGGTATGCCCATGCGTTTGTTAAATCTTGTCGGTGGACGCTGCTTTGCCAAATGTTGTCTTTGTAGTGAGCATTCTAGATACATGCCTGAATCATCAGCAAACCATGAGGGTGCCCATGCAGCTGGATCTGGTGCTGGTCCAAATGCGAGAAGCAATGCATGATGTCGGTGCGGAAGTGACTGTCTTGCGCCGTTCTGCACCTGCGCATCCGACGAAGTCTTCACCAGGTGCACCTGGGCTCCCTGGAAACACACAGCTTGCAATTTTTGGGTGAGATTTGTGCATAATCAATTGTTATGCTTTGCAGGAGGAGCGAATGCTGATGTGCTGGTCAGAAAGGCTGTTACAGGCATGCCTTTTTTAGAGATACGAGTGGCCGTGATTGGCAATGTGGACAGCGGGAAGAGCACTCTTGTGGGGGTGTTGACGCGAGGCATGCTGGACGATGGCCGTGGCTTGGCGCGATCAAAGGTGAAAAACCCTATAGAAACGATCAAAGCTGCTGTATGTATACAACTCAAAGCCACTGTTTAATACACAGGGCAATGATTCTTCGGCTATTTTGGAAGTGCTTCCTCATCTGCATTCCTTCTATATTATTGGCGGCCCTCATAAGCCAGGCAGCGCTGAACTACTCACAAGTCTTGTATAGGAGCTGAATAGAAAGGCTTTGCAGGTGTTCAAGCACGGTCATGAAAGCGCGACTGGCCGGACCAGCTCCATTGGTCAACACAACCTTTGCGTATGTTTCACCATGTGTTTTTGCTCGTGTCAGATTTGTCATGTCTGAAGCAATTTGACGAGCATATTGCAATAAGCTAGTTACAGTCAGCGCCTTGTTTGTGCCTGCAGCTTGGTGCCCACGGAGAGGTACTGAATGACGGCCTGTTTCGTACCCATTCATGTGCAGAGTACATTGCAAGGTCCAGCAAGGTGGTGACACTCGTCGATTTGGCTGGGCATGAGCGCTACTTCAAGACAACAGCATATGGCCTCACAGGCCACCTTCCAGACTACGCTTGCCTTATAGTGGGAGCCAATGCTGGTGTGCCTCCCCAAACCCACTCAGACGGGTTCTCAGCTTGGACAAATCTCTTTTGAATGGTTGGTGGTTGCAAGCCCTTTTTGGATGGACAGTTCTGGTCATTTACAAAATGCTAGAAGACGATACGTTTTTGCGCAGGGATTGTGGGAATGTGCAAAGAGCATCTGGGGGTTGCTCTTGCCCTGAAGGTGCCCGTGTTCTTTGTCGTGACAAAAGTGGACATCTGTCCGGGCCATGTCCTGCAGCACTCGCTTGCAACTCTTTCATCCATCCTGCGCAAGCCTGGGGTCAAGAAGAAACCCTTCATGGTGATGCCGTATGCTTGTGCCTGCCACACATTGACTTTGAGCAACAATGCATGTTTTCCAGTGATCGAAGTCGCTCTTGTGTGTCACCAGCTCACTTGAGCATGCCTCCTGCAGGTCCGCACGCGTGAGGATGTGCTCACCTGTGCCAGGCACATCCATACTGACTCTCTTGCTCCTGTTTTTCTGACATCTTCTGTGACTGGTGATGGGCTTGAGCTTGTCAGGCTCTTCTTCAATCTTTTACCACAGCGCCAGCGATGGGCCGACAAGGTAAGTGGGTGCATGTTTGCTGCGCAGAATGAATCATGGGCATGCCTAGGATCCCTGACTGCTGAAGGGCATTCGCATGCGCAGGTGAACGATGCAGTGGAGTTCATCATCGATGAGACTTTCCAAGTTGCAGGAGTCGGTGTTGTGGTGGCGGGCACTGTCAAGCGTGGGACCCTTGTTCAGGGCGCATCCCTGCTGCTTGGCCCTCATGCAGGGGACGCGTCCTTCAAGCTGACAGCCATCAAGTCCATTGCCTACAAGCGCCTCCCAGTCACCAGGGTGCGCGTTGCCATTCTCTCCCGGCGAAATTGCTTTGTAATGTGGCACAGGAATCTTGGAGGGTTGCAGGTCGCATGACTGATACCCCTGCCTTGCCTGCATCAGGTGGTGGCTGGACAAACTGCTGCTCTGGCATTGAAGCGTGTGAAGCGCTCTTCCCTGCGCAAGGTAATGAGCATAGCACAGGAATATTGTTTTGGTGTTCCCATGTGCGAAAGCAACTAATGTTGAGGCAGCCTCCCTCACTTTAATTCAGCAAGTTGCTAATTGTGCGTGGGGCAGGGCATGGTGCTGGTGGATCCCTCCTTGCATCCGAAGGCATCGTGGGAGTTCGATGCAGACATTGCCATCCTCACCCACAGCACCACGATCGCACCCAAGTAATACTAATTCGACTGACAATTTTATTCCTTAACAAATTTCGACTTGATTTCCTTATGCTGAGTATACAGTACAGTGGTTTGTTTGGTTGCAGCAGTGAGACATGTATTGCTTGCAGGTATCAGGCAGTCATCCACTGTGAAATTGTCAGGCAGGCTGCCCGTGTTGTGGCGATGGACAGGGAGCGGCTGCGCAGCGGAGACCGTACGCACTGCCTGCCTGTCTTGCACTTCTACCAACAGCCTCTTGTGTGATGCCAATTAGATCGGTGGGAGATTGACGTGGTTGCCATTGCTGCAGGAGCTTGCGTGCGGTTCCGATTCCTGCAGCGGCCCGAGTATCTCACGCCTGGCACAAGATTTGTATTCAGGGAGGGCCGAACAAAGGGCATTGGTATGGTCATGGGAACCTAGGCTACCGCTACACTTACTCTGTCCAATGCACTACTTATGCTGCGTACAGTAGATGGAGCAACCTCCGTTTGACGCGTGTGCCGGCAGACAGACGCCAGACAGACAGACTGGCGCGGCGCCAGACAGTCATCGGTGATGCAAGTGCGTATGTCATGCGTGGTGATGTCTGGCGGGTACTAGTGGCACCCATCTATGGAATTAATCCCATATATCCCTTAGCTTGTGCCAGCTGTAAGCCACATGGAGTAATATTCGAATTTATACTTGTGTATACCTGACTCCTGTTTTTCTTGGTTCTAGGTGTGCCCTACCCCTCACCTAGCCACACTTGACTGCCTGTATACGTATGCAATGTGATCTAGTGTGCTCCTGGGCCGGAGGTGTCTTGTATGTTTACCCTGTTCCACTCACATTGCGAGGCAGCCCTTCCTCTTTGGCGCTCGCTCTGCTTTCTTGTCAGCATACTATTTTCTCTAACTTGTCATGCTGCCAAGGAAAGGTCGGCATGCAGATTCTGTTGAGCCTCAGAAACATCTATGCTCGGGTTCAAACAGTCTGTTGTCTGGAAAATTTACATTTCCATATGGGACTCTCTATTCTCTATTGTACGTTACGACAGAAATTTGCACGCCATATGGCACTGCACAATGATATTGATTCATTGAAAGTTTTGCTACCTACCTAATGCGGAGTTTTATTGCGATGGAACAGGTAAAACACTTTGATATTGCCAACCGTGCATGAAGGGAGTCCTCATCATGTTCGGGTGACGAGAGCCTGTACACTTGTGACGGGAGGACAACAGCCTCATGACATGAATGCCGGCCGTACGCTTGTCATCACCCACTGTATACTAACTTCGACGCTTTCTAAAATAAATAATCGAAGGCACGATTCGTGCCGTAAGACACGAGTACCCGTTCTAAAGGGCCATTAAGAGGCTTCGAGGTACCTTGATTACCCTCATCCTCAGACTGCAGCGCGTCAGATCACCAGCTGTACCGCAGCATGACCTTCACCACAGCAAGGTTGCCCAAATTGCCACTCGAAATCTATTAGGTCGGGAATTCGGCTGGATTGCTGGTATAGAGTCGCTACGCACCATGGAGCTGTGTGCGGTCGGTCAAGTGGACGACCATTCGACGTCAGTCGTTGCCAGCCTGTGACCCAACATACCTTGCCGCGAAACCTCTTGGATACGGCGTCACGCGGGGCACACGCTGGGTAGACCACAAGAAACAGCTGGAAGACATTGCCTTTCAGCGTTTTCGGGCCGCTATGCGGGGTCTGAAGTCGGACAGCCGGGCAGCTTAGGCGTGGACACCCACTACTGTATCGCCGCTTCCTTCGCTGCTTCCGTGTTGAGGGCATGCAGAAGGTGGTGAGCCTCCTGCACTGCCAGCAGGAAGCTGCAGGTGTTGAGGAATGGATAAGCACCTGACAGCCCACTGATTGTGCTAGACCCCGCCGGCGCCACTGCACTGCCGCTGCCACTGCCGCTACCGCTACCGCCCCGGGTCCCACACCGTTGCCGCCCAGGGACCAGCGCCGATGCCGCCACCGGCCGCCGGCTGGCCACTGCTCACCAGCATGCAGACCAGTAGGCCATGGCAGTCATATTCCCAGCAAGCCCTCGATGCCCACGCACTGCGCACACCCCGGCCACGGCTTCTCCGGCCGCGGCCGCGCCGCTGGGGCGACAGTGAACCAAATTTTGTGGCTGACCTGGGCCACCTGGAACTCACAGAGGATGTGCCTTACGGCAATCAGCAGCCCGTGGAGTTGGAGGCGCAGGTCACCAGATGCTTGCTACAAGAAGCTGCAGGTGTGTAGATCACTCCTCACACCACTTTGTTTTGCTGTACTGGTGCACTTGCATGGGCTTGCGTCAGTATTATATGGACCAGAGACTGGCTCTCAGACAGCCCCTGCAACCCGGAGACTCTTCACCCCTGATTGCACGCCGCTGCAGCGGACGACGCAGCGCAGGATCGCTCCCATGTGCGACACTGCAGCAGCCAGCCCGATGGAGGCCGACAGTTCAGGAGATGCTGGCAGGCACATCATCACCGGCACAGGAGGCCACAGCAGCCCAGGTGCCCATTACGGCGGCCGCCGCCGCCGGAGCTGACGGACTTCAGAGCGCGCGCATCGAGTATTGCCGTGAGTGGCTGGCAGCGCACACTCAATTCTTCACCAGCAATCCGCCAGCTGCATAACGATGAGCCGCTTGCGCTGCAGCCAGGGATCAGCGCCACAGGATGCTCTGGGAAACACTCCACCGAAGCCGGCAGTGACGGCCAGAGGACTCGTACGGGTTGCCCGCTTTGACACCAGCGTATCTCGTGCTTCCGGAGGTAGGTGCGACACCATCCACTGACCGCCCGCAGGGCAGACCTGTTATCCCACCACCGGGCTTTGCCGCCGCCCGCACCGCCCAGCACGCAGAGCAGGCCCCGTTTGCCGGCCTTGCAGCGCCGCGCCGCTCGGGACGCGCCAGGCAGCAGTCCCACGGGGTGGTGGCTGCAACAGCAGAAACAGAAGCAGCAGCAGAGGCGGCCGCAGGATCACAGGCATTCCAGGACCTCAATGTGCCACCAGCGCTCCCCCTCCCTGCGCCTTGCCAACCTCAACTTCAACGGTGTCCGGAACAAAGTAAGCGGCCACACCAGCCTTCTGGAGCGCGACAACTAGGTCGTCATCTCCCTCCAGGAGACTCACCACAGGTGTGCAGAAGAAGGCGCAGGAGGGGACCAACGGGCTCCGCTGTAATTGGAGCGGGCCCGCATTCTGGTGCCGCTACACCTCCCAGTCGCGGCGTAGTGGTCCTCTTCAGGGCCTGCAATCCAGATATCACAGCGCGCAGCAGCAGCGCATCAGGGCGCACTCTCCTTGTGAACTGCAAATTCAGCGGCCAGCCGTACACGGTCTCATGCACTACGCGCCAGCAGCGGCAGCGAAGCAGCCGCATCACTACAAGCAGGAATTGCATTCCAGCTTGCCAGCGGACAATCAGCTGGTGGGTGGGGTTTTCAAATGCATCGCTGGCCAGCAGGACATACTAGACCCTGCAAGGCATCGCGGCCAGCGGACGCAGGGATACTGGACCGGCCTCCGGCGTATCGAGATGGATCACCAGCTCTACGATGTCTGGCAAGACCTCCACCCCAGCAGGCATGCCTTCACCCACAAAGGCACCTCAGACCAGTCAACAGGGCGGCTGGATCGCTGGCTGATATTGGAGCCACTGCGCGCAGGAGTCAGCCGCAAGCCGCTTGGTGGGCTACCCAGGAGACCACCTTTTTTTTTTTTTTTTTTTAAGGGGGAGCCCCCTCTATTACATAGGTGCCAATCGCACGCTTCCCAGCACGCATGCAACAGGATATGTGGGGATATGTGACCACCTTGGAGTCAACCTGAGCCTCACCTCGCCAGCCAAAACACTATTCTTTGCTGTGTGCATGTGGGGACTTTTGATGGCTTGTCATGCTGTTTGGGCTTGCCTGCCTGCCGTGGGTGCTTCAACGCCACCTATGGGGTGTTGCGGTTGCAGATGGACTTCCCTGTGGTGCTTGGATCCTGGTCAGGAACGCATGCACCTAAGCGTCTGGCGCAACATTTTGCCATTTTTTTTTTTTTTTTTTTTTTTAAGGGGGAGCCCCCGCTATTACATAGGTGCC